>OOJA01000004.1_pt1 | contig 488462 bp, 491 predicted proteins | sample 1691711 | NCBI WGS metagenome assembly OOJA01 (sample SAMN05831944, study PRJEB22555) | human gut metagenome | isolation source: Lung tissue | host: Homo sapiens | reverse complement strand
CTGCGGGTTATCGGGATGCGCCCGAATCCGTCGTTTTCGATCCCCACCACCGAAGTGCCGTAACGCAGCACCAGTTGTGGCGCTGCCGGCACCACCATCACGATGTAGTTACCCTGCTTAACTGTCCGGGGCGTGAGCGCCTGCTCCCGTCCGTTAACCACCCGGAAAACGGAAGGCAGGGTTCTGATGGGGGAAAAACCGATATAGGCAAAACGACCATCATCCCAGGCAAAATCCGGTGCGATGGTGGCCGAACCGGCGGCGACCCGTTTGGTGTAGCGCCAGTTGCGTGGCTTGCTGGCCTCTCCGAATGCCGCTGCTATCTGCTGCTGCTCCTGTTTTTCACGCTGCTGCGTCTGACGTGCGGCGCTGGCGGCGGCGGATTGCTGGCGAACCTCGGCCGGATAGTGGTAACGGATAACGAACGCCTGCGCGGGGGAATCGTGGTCCAGCACATTCAGCTCCAGGCTGTAATCACGCTTTGAGGTCACCACGAAGAGGTTGGTCTTCCAGTCCTTTGCCGTGGGCAGGAACACCTGGCTGACGTTGTTGCCGCTGGCGTCCGTCACCGGCTGGGTGATGGGGTTCGGGCTGACGTCCACCCGGTTATCACTTTTCGTTACCGTCCAGCCTTTGGGAAAACCCGCTTGCGCATCAGTCACAGCTTCATCGTCGTCAAACAGCAGTGTGGTGACGTAGCCAGGGCGGGTATTCACCACGGTGGCGTTCTGGCTGTTATACGATACGTTCTGCATCCGGCTGTCATAGCCGCTGCCGCGCGGGGTGGCGGCACTCCATGCCGCGCATGATGCCAGTAAGCCCGTCAGGAGCAGGATGTTTTTCAGCATCATTCGCTCCTCAGTTCTTTATCGCGCTGGTAGCTGGTGACGATAAAGCCCAGCGGGTTCACTTCACGCTGGCTGTCCGTCAGTTGCTGATGCGGGACATAGCGGTAAGTGAGTCGGATATTCCAGAAGTCCGTTTTCACTGAATTATCAGAAATACGGCGAAGGGTACGCTTGATACGCAGGGTTGCCAGGTTATCCTGCCCGGTGGCAGGCGCGTGCACATTGGAAATAATGTCGATATAGACAACATATTCGGCTTTATTAAAAACAACGTCCGGTGCCTGGTCGCCATTAAACCCGTCCAGATAATCCCGGTTCACGCTGTCGCTGTTAAATAACTGTACGTCGTCGTAATCACGCTGGAGGGAGAAATAATTATACCCTTCGCGGAGTCTGACATAGTGTGCCGCCAGTGAATGGGCCAGCGCTTTTTCAGACGCAATATCCCGCTCTTTAATACGGGTCATATACTCATAACGACCGGTCTGTTTATCCACCGACCACAATTCAATATCAGTGGTTTTCATCGGCAGCAGAATAATAATGGCCGTGATCGCCAGTGCAGCCAGAATCAGCCCGGCAGCGGCCACCCGCCAGGCGGTTTTGCGGGAACGCTCTTCCTTTTCCAGCAGGATGGATTCAAAAGAGCGCGAGACATTAATGATGCGCTGAATATCAGACATGGTGAGTCAGCTCCTGAATTATGGCGGGGGAATTAACCGGCTGGGGATCGCCGGACACCGGCGGGAGGTCGCCCTGATGCTGCGCGCAGCCCGTAAGCGCGCACAGCATCAGAAGCAAGATGCTGAATTTCATGGAAGCCTCTTATCGGATAAATTCAGGAAGGCCGCACCGCTGGCAGAGGCCACGGCGTGACGGAGAAAAGAAATTAGCGGTCGGGAGGATTAACGGTGACGCTGCTGATTCTGGCGCTTCATGCTTTCGATGGCGGTGGCACGTTTCTGCCAGGCGTTCACGGCTTTGCCCGCACCTGCGCCAATGAACCTGCCGGTTGTCGCGGCTGCGGCCATGCCACCTTTGGCGGTCAGTCGGCCCCCGGCCTTTATGCCGGGTCTGGCGACGTCGGCAGATTTGCTCAGCAGCGCGCTCAGTCCGCTCATGGCTGCACCCTGTAACACGGCCTGCACGGCGGCACCGCTCAGCGCAGTGGCTATTTTCGCTGAAAAATACACCACGACGCCTGCCGCAATCCCGGCCAGCAAACATTGCGCCGCCAGGGTGACCATATTGCTTTCAGCAGACGTTACTGTGGCGGCATCCAGTATTTTATTCAGGTAGTTGATGGCGATCCGGACAGACAGGGCAGAAAACATGATCGTTAAGATTGCGGTAAATAGTGTTTTCAGCCAGTTATCAAACATGGGTTTAAGAAAACCATACAGCAGGCAGAAAATAAAGAGTGGGGCGGTGGTGGTCATTAACAGAATGGTGATTTCGGCGAGCAGGTTAACAAAGGTTGCAGCCAGTAACAGAACGATTGCTCCGCCCCAGACCAGCACCTCGGCAAAACCGCCATTCACTTTAACGTAGGTGGAGGTATCGAGATTAAACAGCGTTTGCCCCAGCGCTTGTGCCTTTTCCCACACCGTGTCGAGGAGTGCCCAGACATTATCATCGCCACTGATGCCGTCCTTAAGCCCTTCAATGGCCGCAATGATGGCATCCAGCCAGCCCTCGCGGTTTAAAACAAAAGTGATGATCAGCAACATGCGCCCCACATCCCAGACAACATCTTCAACCGGCGTCTGGAGTTTGCCGCCAAGCGTCTGATACCCGCGATACGTAATAAACAGGGTGAAGGAACTGACGATAATCGCACTGATTAGGGTGCCGTAGGTAGAAGACTGACCTTCTAACACGGCGTTGAGTCCATCCATGATGTTTTTGTCCATACCAACAAAAATACCACCGGACATGGTACCTCTCATTAGTCAGGAAGAGACAGGGGATAAAACAGGGAGGGATCCCTGTTTTTGTTGGTGGGAATATTACTGAGTGACGGATTTTCTTTTTTGGGCTTCCTGCTGAAACAGCGTCTCGAATTTTTCCCGAATGCCGGGTTTCCCTGTCTGGGCAAACATTAATGCGGCCCGGTGCGCAAACTCGCAGTTGTCGCTTGCCTCACCATCCGTGAGGCATTGCGTATAGACCTTATAGGTTTCATCGGGATGTTCTTTGTACCAGGCTTCTGATTTCGTCTCTTTACAACCGGATAAGACGAGAATGCCTGACATGACGCATAAGGTTAATACGGGGTTTAACATGTTAACCTCCCTATAGAGAGTTCAGATCGGCAACGGGCGCAGTTAATTGCTGTTGCTCAAAGGCCTTCTGTTTTTGCTGCTCCAGCAGCGTTGCTCGCTGTTCAGCCTGTTTGACTGACATCTCCCACTGACTGGTCAGCGCATTTAATTGTACGCTTTTCGCCGCGATGGCGTTAGCCAGGTCCTGTGACTCTTTGGAATCCTGCGCATTAGCAATACGGTCTGATAAATCTGATATATCACCGAGCGTGCCTGTGATCTTATTTTCAACCTCAGATGTATTTTCTATTGCTACGGCCTGATTCAGGATCATCTGTTTGCAACTGTCCAGATAGCGTTGTGAAGCGCTGGAGGGGTTACAGGTATCGAACGTTTTATATTTGTTATACAAGCTATTCAGTTCAGACGAATATGACCCGCTTTGGTTGCTCAGCAGGTCATCCAGTGAAATACCATTTTGACGGAGATTATCAATATCGGTTTTCAGGCTTTTTGCCTCGCGGAGAAATGCCTGAACGTCACGCACGCCCGTTGCCGTGGCTAATTGCTGCTGGTAGGCATCAAGTTCACTTCTATAGTGGGTAACGGTTTCCTGCCACTGCTGGAGTTTCTGTATCCACTGATTCATGGATTCGGTATTCTGTACGGCGTCGAATACCGGTATTCCGGCGCTCATCGCCTGGGTGGAAATACACAACGCTAATGTCAGTATGATATCTCTGAACCGCATTTTCATTACCTCCGTCATGAATATTACAGGGCTTGTTCAAGGAAGGCGGCTTTCCAGTCATCAGGCTGCATACCTTCCTGATACAGGGTGTCGAACAGTTTCAGGTTGTCTTCGCTCCCGCTCAGCATTTTGGTAAGTTTCCCGAGGCCCGCTAAATCCATTTTCGCCATCGCCACAAAAGGCCGGGTTTCACCTGCGCGTAACGGCGTTTTCAGGACCACCATAGAGCGCTCACCCGGATCGAGGTTTCTGACGATGTCGTACACACTTTCCGGCACTTTCATCTTTTCCACGTAATCCGCCCGGCTGGCCTTCGGGTTGGCGAGAAAAATCTGCGTACTGCACTGCTCGATAATCGCCGGGGCAATCGGGTGTTTGACGATTTCATCAGGCGACTGGGTCGCGGGGACGAAGATGCCGTTCAGCTTGCGGATCACTTTCAGCATATTGAGCGAGAAGCGGGAAAATTCGACATCGGCCAGCCATTTCCAGAACTCGTCCATGAACATCACCAGCCGGCGACCGTCCAGCAGGCCGGTGACGCGGTACAGCAGATAAAACGTGACGGGGCAGCGAATATCTTCATCATCAAGAAATTCCGTACCGTCGATACCCACGTTATCAATGTTGCTGATGTTGAAGGTGTCCTCCTCATTGTCGAATACCCAGCCGAACTCGCCGCCCTGCGCCCACTGTTTAAGGCGAATACGCAGCCCGTTGATGCGGGCGTCGGTGGTTGGCGGCTCCGGCAGGACTTCCAGCAGCCGGGTGATACCGAACTTGCGGTATTCAGGCGGGTAGTCGAGCATAATGGTATCTACGGCGGCACTGATCCGCTCCTCATCGCGCGGATCGAGCGGCTTGCCGTTGCGGCGGCACAGCATGCGTACCAGTCGTTTGATAAAGCTGATATTCCGTCGGGTTGGGGCAAGCGAAAACGGGTTAAATCCGGTGGGAGTGCCGGTACGGATACGGAAGTAGCGTCCGCCCATCTGGCGTATCGCCATCTCCGCCGCCCGGTCCTTATCAAAATACACCGTGGTGAGCCGCTGGATTGTGGCTGAGGCGCTGAACGTCGCAGGATTGCGGTACTTCTGCATCAGTTGCTGCATCATGGTCATCAGCATCGTTTTCCCGGAGCCGGTTTTCCCGATAATCGCCGTGTTACCCGGCGTTTTTTCGTTGAATTCATCCCGCCCGCTCTGGCTGTCGTGCAGGTTCAGGTTATACCCGCCGCCGCCGGGGGATTTGAGGATGGCGATGGCGTCTCCCCAGGGATTGCCGTTTCGTTTGTGAGGATGAAAATTGTGCAGGCTCGCCAGGTCGGCAAAGTTCTGGCTGCTGACGGCCACCAGACGGGGGCGCAGCGTATAGATACCCGGCAGTTGCGCCAGGTACGCAGCGGGCAGCGACAGCGTGGACAGCGTCGTCATGATGCCGAGGTCGGCGAAGGGCTGCGCCAGCGCGTTGGTGTCCTTCACCACCTGGTCGGTGCTGTCTGAGGATACCAGCAGGGAGAAGTGATATTTCCCGCAGGAGACATGCCCGGACTGGAGCAGGTCACGCAACACAATCAGCTCTTCGCGCTGCGAAATGGCGTCGTCATCCGCCGAAGTCAGGCGCTTTTCCGCCAGACGAATATGCTTCTGCGCCTCATCGCGGGCCATGCAGGTGAAGGACTGCGTCAGCACATACTCACTTTCGGCATACAGCAGCGCGTCCAGCAGGCCGGTCGCAGTTTCAGGCGAGTAATCTTTGATTTCCAGACTGCGAAAAAAGCGGGAGCCGCTGACCGTCTGGCACTCGGCGGTGTCGTTGGTAAAAAAGACATCCGGCGTGCTTAACGTTTCATAAAACGGCGCACGCGTGACCGCGACCTTTTGCCACTGGCCGGTGAGCAGGCGGTGATAAAAGGACAGTTGGGCGGAATACACCCGCCCGTTGCCTTCATACATCCCCAGTGGCGTCGCCTTATAGCGGGACAGCGCCGAAGCCAGCGCATCCCGGTGTTCCAGCATTACTTTCAGGGCATCATCTAGCACCGCTTTGCGTTTACCTGACGGTTGCGCCTTCATGGCCTTTTTCTCCAGCGGAGAGAAGGGCGCATAGCAGACGGTAAAAAACAGCCGGTGCCGCCAGAACGGCTTTTCGCTGATCGGCTGGTAATACAGCCGGGTCACTTCATCAGAAAAGGGAATACCTGAATTTGCATCAAAGGCATCGTGGTATTTTTCCCGGATACGGTGAAGATAGAAGGTAACCGGCAGGCCTTCATATGCACGAATCACGTTATTGAGATGCGTCGCCATTAACGTCAGGTGATGTTCGTCCTCGCATTCAAAAATGGTGCCCTCCAGCTCCCAGCTGGCAACCAAATCACCCTGGCGGTTTCTTATTACCTGGGGATGGATATGGGAGGAGTAGGGAATATGCTTATCCAGCGTAACGCGCTCGTTTAACTTCATCTTTTCAATAAACTCCGAAACGTCGACGGCGTCATAGCGGTTTGCCAGCAGGGCATTGGCACCAAAATGTTTATTGGTGCCAAACCGGCCACGGGTTTTAAAGGCCAGCCAGAGCAGCCCGAAATAGTGAATATCGGTTCTGGCCTTTGCCTTCATCTCCAGCCAGGCGGGAATAAGCAGTAATATCAGGTAATAGCTGACATAGACCGCCAGCAGGACGATGGCCCCGCTGACCATCACGAACGGCACGAGGGGAATACCGGCTATGGCGGCAGGTCGCGTCAGCGCTTTGTTCAGCGTAGCCATCGTTGCCTCCCTTATGACGCCCAGTAGGCACCGAAACCTGACGCACCGACGATAAGGATGGCGCCAATGATGACGTTGCGCATGTCATGCAGGCTCTTGCCGTCAAATAAGACTTTGTATCCCACCCACATGGTGGCCAGCGTGATGGTGACGGCGGCCAGTCCGAGCAGGCCGGTAGAGGTGTTGCTCAGCGTCTCATTGGCTTTATTAAACCCGCTGTCTGCTGCCAGCACTGGGCTTGCCATTAACAGGCAAGTGAGGACGGGCCTGTCAGTCTGTTTTCGTTTCATCATTGTTCCTCCTGGGGGCTGGGAATGGGTAACGCGCCGCGTATCACGGCGTTGGGATAGCGCAGGAATGTCAGAACTGGCGTGGCGTTATCGGTAAGCTCGCCACGCATGACGGCGGCGGGGTAATGGATTGCCGGCAGGGTCTTTTCGGTGGGAGGTCGCTGCCGGTCTTCCCGTGTTGACGGTACGGCGTAGCCGATGCGCTGGATGTAGCTGGTCTGGTTAAACGCGGATTCCGGCTGTTGGCCGGTCGTGAAATTTCCCGAGTAGTAGCAACTGAGCGCACGCTTGAGGGAACCGCCGCGGCGGTAGCAGCCGGTGAGGATGCGCTCAAAGACGGACAGGTTGGTACAGGGGTCAAGAAGGTCGCGGGCGCTCACGCCGTAATGGCGGAAATTGGTGCTGGTGATTTGCATCAGCCCGACCGAATAGCGTCGGCCCTTTGCCGCCAGCCGTCCGGTGAGGCTGACGGCCTCATCCTTGCTTGTGGGGAAATGTGAAGTCACGCCTTTGCCACCGGGCAGAATTTCAGCGATGGCATATGGATTCAAACCGGATTCGACCCGCGCCACATCGAGTGCTGTAGACGGGTGAACGCTGGCGGCGCACTGCATGGCCGCCGTTAGAAATACGGAGGTGGAAAGCATGGTGGCCTCGGAACGGTAAACCGGCCAACGCGTACCGCCATCAGATGGCACAGGGCCGGGAAAAGGGGGAAGGGCGGTTAAACGGGCTGAGTATCCTGTGTCGTATCGCCGTCATCCCTGGGCTCAAGGAGCACCAGCTTTCCGGAAACGGCAATGCCGGGTGTCAGTACCACGTTCAGGCCGGGTTTACCGTAATGGGCAAAAGCGACGCCGACTTTCGTCCACCAGGTGTTTTTTTCACCCTGTGGGTCGGGCTGACTTTCATGGGTGACAAATACGTGATAAATGGGTTTTCGCATGAGTTTTCCTTTAATAAATACATTGAGAAGTTAAATAAAAGTTCACATCCCAATTCTGCATTCCGGTTTTAACGGGTCAGCGAGAACATTCAGCGGCATCCTGAATTGTGGTTTCGTGACAGCCCGAACCTTATTTTTAAAGAGCAATACCCGATCCAGAAGAATTAACGTCAATACGGGTAACTGTCATGTAATGACGTTTTCAGGATCAGATATCAGGGGCGGTATATAAACGATAAATTCAAAGTTAAAATGAGAGAAATAAATTAGCGGTGGAAGTGGTAAACTTTGCGATATACAAGGGAGTGAAATATATAATAAAGACGAATGTGGATTGATAGTTAATGATAGAGACATGCAGGGAAAATATTCCTGCATGTCTCTGTGACCATTATTAACGTCTTCGGCGTTCAAGTTTTTCCTGACATTCCGTGCAGGTGGTTATGCCCGGCAGTGCCAGCCGTCGCTTTTCAGGAATGGGCTTACCGCATACACGACAATGGAATAATGATGGCGTAGGCCCTGGCTTAAAACGACTCTGTTCAATCATCTCCTCCAGTCGTTGCTCATTAAATTCCTGATCGCGGTCGATTTCATCCGGCATGCGTGGCCCCCCTGTTGACGGCAGCGTCCTGTTCGCACAGCACGATACGTTTCCAGACCGTGGTGAGTAATATCCCTTCGTCCTTTGGCTGCAGGGCTTCCGTTACCTGCATCATGGCAATCAGTGCGTCAGTCGATTCGAGGTTGCACACCCTGCATTGCTGCCATTGCCGCCAGATCTTGACATCCGTCTCTTCATCCGGGTCAGGGGTACGTCCAAAAGGAACGCTGACCCCCAGCAATCGTCGGCGAAGGCAGACGTCATTAGACGTCAGGCCAAAATAGTGGTTAAGCAACGCGATAGAACCTCCTAGCCGGATAGCTCGGTTAATCTGCTGCTGTTGCCGGTATTCCTCTCGGGCATGCGCCAGTAAATGAAGCAAAACATCATGGCGGACACTAACCGAAATATAGGGAACCGCCGCCCGGCTGAGAGTAAACACTTCATCGAGTGATAATTGATTGAGAGCATTCATTTCATCGAAAGTGAATCCGAGGGATTCACAGTAACGAATATTGCCATCTTTTAGGGCATGAAGGACGTCGGTTAATACGTAATAATTTAATGACGGGTTCATAATACTGCACCTCCCTTAGACATTTTCAGCGGTTGGTTAATTTAAGGTTGATCCATTCGTCAATTTCAGATTCCAGCCACGCCACACTGGCAGGGCCGATTTTAATGGAGCGAGGGAAATCGCCATTTTTCATATACAGGTATATCTGAGAGCGTTTAAGACCCGTTTTTTCTTCAACCTGTTTCAGACGCAATAACTGATGTGCTTTCATCGTTTTCTCCTTCAGTGGAAATAACCAGGATATGCCCGGAGATAACAAAAAAACACGGCGGAAGGTGGAGGAAAAGCTAATGAACCCGTATTAAGGGCGGGTAACCCCTTAATACGGGTTATGTATTGGGACGGATAAATATCCAGTTAGTGGGGGAAGGATGCAGAAGAAGGAGAACCCCGCTCAAGCGCATTTTTCAGCGTATCGCCACTTAGACGATCAGTAATACCGTCATCTGAGGCCCACTGCTCAAAAATGGACAAAAGTTTGTAGGGCTGCCGGATTAGTGGGCTGATCGCCTCATTATGTTTGCAGGCCAGCCAGAAAAGACGAGATAATGGTGTGGAAATTCGGGTGGGCGTTAAATGTTTTTCCTTATTTCCGCAATATATTTCGATGAGTTTTTCCAGCTCAGAATATCGGATAACAAAGCAGGCGTCTGCAGGTAAGCTATGTAAAGGGAAATACCCTGTGCGATTGTTAAGCTGTATTTTACTTTTTTTTATTTTCTCAGTAATAGCATGAGCATTTGCTTTGGGCAATTGTTCAAGTTGATGTTTTATTCTTTCTGCCCAGCTTGTCTTTTCAAATACTTGAAATATATCCCCTCCGAATGTAAGAGTTATCCCATAATTTTCATAACTAGCACCTTTAACAGGCAATGGAATGCCTAATGCTAAAGCTAGCAAGCGTTGCACTAGCACATACTCATAACTGGATAAATCAGTATCAAATACCCTTTGAGATGGATAGAAAAATTTCCCTTTAGTGCTTAATATTAAATTCGTTCCTTTTTTAAGGCTGTTGCATTCTAGCATGCAAAGTTGTTTTATGAGTGAGTTTTCAATTGGCCTTAACCTTAATTTTCGATCTTTTTTTTTGCGCGGCGTAATACTATTAATGACTGAAAGTAAATGGAGAGATAAATCCTGCTGTTTAATGCATTTCGATAAATATCGCCCTCTGTTATATGAACGTTTGCTTTACGTTTAGCTACCAATATAGCCTCTCTTACAGTAAACCATTCTTGGGAAGTTTCTCGAATAGTAATGTTTTTTTCATTTGACATGATACATCTCCTTTTACGAAGCACCATGATTTGATGGTGTTTTCAGATATAATGTCTAGTGATATCTCAGAATTAGTATGTTTGATTTATCTATTGTGATGTTTATTTTGAATATGAGTGCAAGTTTTATTTACATAGTTGTTTAAGTAAATAACGAAATTCTAAAATTATAATGCGACAAATGTTTCTATTTAGGACTGGCGAGCGATTCTTGAAAAAAGTCTCAATCAATTACGGTTCCTCCACTCACTGCCTTAGCCTTACATAACGTTACATACCGAATTGTTCTTTACCCTTTATCACAGAAAAACCTGAAATAGGGATGGGATGTCATATGATAAGGTTAAGTATATGATATTTAAGTTAAAATACATTTTGCAGCTTCATCCGGCGCACTATGTCTCCCCTCGAAAGCCAAATCATGAACATGTAACGTATGTAAGGATTTTTGTGTTTACATTTAGACGTGTTATGTTATAACATATCATTTATAGCAGATGTTTGGGGGATATCAAGTGCTTGTCTGGCATATGCGTTTTATCAAGAGAGATTGGTTTGAACTGAGAAGGGGTAACATATGTCCATGTGCGTGTTTCCTGCTATCACATTGTCATCAGTTCGTTGTATCTGCATTAAAGCTGATTGTTAGTAATGAGCCCGAAATTTTAACACTGAATGACTTTATGTTGGATGCAAGTAAAACTCAAAGTAGTTAATAATTTTTATTTTTACTGTGACTTTTTTCAAATGGTTAAATCTGGGGTTTATTATGGATATAAAAGTAGTTGCCTTCACAATTGCATCGTTATTAAGTGCCAATGCTTCGGCAGTCAGTATAGATTATAGACATGAAGTCAAGGATAGCGCTGAGAACTCGCAAAAGGATCGTTTGCTTATTTCACACAGATTCAATAATGGTTTCGGATTGTCTTCCGAAGTAAAGTGGAAAACGGGTGATTCTGACGCTGATAGCGATAAAATTTACCATGAAAATGTCAGTGATGGCTATGAAGTAGTCCCCAGTTATTTATACCGCCTGAACAAATCATTTGCTCTAGAGGGTGGTATCAATCTAGCAGTTGACAGCAGTTATACAAATTACAGGCCATATGTAAAAAGCTATGTATATTTCACCGATGATCTTAACTGGTCTTTACGTTTTCGCCCTTTTTACAAGCGTTATAGTGGCAATATCAATACAGAGAAGGACACACAGGAAAAGGGTGTTACAGTAACCTCTGTTGTCAGTTATCGCCTCCCGGGAAACTGGGGGATGGAATATGAATTGGAATACCATAAAACTAATACTGAATATTACTCACCGGTTGCAGACAATAAAGATTATCAGTGGACTCACGATATTAAAGTTTCTTACGCGATAGACAAAAACTGGAAACCCTATGTGGCAGTAGCTAACATTCCGGGTAGTAAGTATACGGACGAACGCCAGACGCGTTATCGCGTCGGTGTAACTTACAGTTTCTGATAATGACATCCAGTCCTTAAAAATCAGGGCTAGCGAAAAATTTTAGTTGGGAAATATTAATGCAACTATCTGATTACTCTGCACTACTGTACTTATCCATTGTGGTTAACAGCACGTAGATTTTTACTCCTTTCGGATTTTTCAGCCGAGACTTCTGCTCAGACTGGTGCTGATTCGGTTGTCATCCTGGAGAGCTACGAGCTAGGCCGCTACAATCCGCTGTTGGGCCACGGACGAAGTCGCGAGTTGCATATATACTAGGGACTACCGGGTAGAAACAGGCGTTTTTGACCGACAGCCTCAGTTGAATCCTAAACTGGCAGGGCCGGTAGTCGACAATGAAAATAATAAGGTAGGGACATTTTCATTACGTACTGATGTGCAATTCTCGGAGGGAAGCGGAAGCCGGAAGCATTAATCTGGAATTCATAAGCTACTGGAAAACCGGGGTACTGACTCACACTGATATTCACTGAAAAAGCATGGATGTTCAACCATCCGTCAGCAATTGGAAAATGCATGGCAGATTTGGTGACCGGCGCCCGCCTGACTGTTATTAGCGAGAGCGGAGAAATCGAGGATTTCGCACTCGCTTTGCGACAGTGTTTACGCACTAAAGAGGAAATTCTCTGGTGGCAGCAGGCGGCTTTTCCACGATCCCTGGCCAAAAAAATCGGCCCGGCTGACTTGATAGGTTATTTTGCCGCGGTCGCTGATGTTATGTTATAATATAACAATTATAAATATTATCGGTACAGAACATGACTAAACCTAGCCGCGTTGAAAGAGAAAAAATCCTGATTATGCCTCCAGAAGATTACATGAATCCTTTGCAACAGGACTACCTCCGGCAGCTTATCCGCCACGAAAGGCAGGAGGTTCTTAATCATATCGATCAAATGAAGCTACAGCTGCAGGAGAATCCAGAAACGGGTGACGAAGGGGATATCGCCATTCGTGAAGAGCAGTTACATTTGCTGTTCAGACAGATAGACAGAGAAAGCCGCCTGTTGCCGAAATATGATGCAGCGCTTATACGGCTAGAAAAAGGAGAATATGGCTTCTGCCGAGACACAGGCGAACCTATAGGCCTGCAACGGCTGCTACTCAGGCCCACCGCAGAATTAAGTATTGAAGCCAAAACGAAGGAGGAAAAAATTGCGGTTCAGTACCGAAAGAAATAAAGCGGTAGCTCAGGCGGCGTGCAGGGTCAGGATGAGAATAAATAACTGATCAGGAAGGTATATATGAGTATGCAGCGAAACAAACCCTACGCACCGGCATGCTGCCGGATATTCAGCCCACTAAGTGCTACGATGAAGGTTAGTCACTATATTGGGTTGGCATGGAGCAAATTTATCTGCCAGTAGACATTCCAAGCAGGCCGGTATCAGCAAAGATCAATGCTGACATAAACCTTCTTAGCTCACCTGAAGCTGAGATCCATATATCTCACCGTTATTTTTATGGGCGAACAGGAAAGCCTATCCTCTCACTCTGAGTGCCGAACTGAGGCAATCTTTTACGATGACCCTCAAAGTGGGTATCCCATATTCGTCAACCTGCCCGGCTTCCACTACGCTGAGCCCCCCGTTGCAGGATTGAAGTTTAGCAATGACATTAGTAACCGGATCTACAGGCTATCGGAGGCTTTTTTGAAAAAATCTGGTATAGGTAAAAGCTTTCATTAATTGGCGGGCTATCATGCAACACGCTCACTTTTTGGCATACCTGCACGCGTCATTTTTTCAAGGCACGGACAATGTCCATGGACTCTCTGTCATGCTTATCGATGACACGCAGTGTCAGGTGCCCACCAAGCGTCGGTTATAAGCTTAAGCCATTTCCAGTAGGCATTGTTCCCTGTAAGCCTCTGCCTCGGTACAGCCTGCTTTCCGTTCTCATACGCCACCAGTCAGTAACTCGCCCGGATTCGCTGCGGGATAATCGCCCTGATTTTCTTACGCCGCAGCTCGTCATGGCATAGTTTTGTGTCATAAGCGCCATCGGCGCAAGCCACCTTAACTTTTCGGTGGGCTGACGAATAAGTCTCGGGAATACTTCCGCATCAGTCACTTTTTTCAGGGATAGATCAGCGTAGAAAACCTCTTGGGTTTCAACGCTCACAGCAATGTACAGTTTACGCTAGACGCGGCGCTTTTTCTGGCCGTACTTTTTCACCTTCCATTCGCTTTCTACGAAGACTATTAAGCCGGTGGGATCGATAACGAGATGGGCAATCTTGCCGCGCGTAGGGTCTTCGAAAAGGATGCTTACGGATTTAGCCCACCTGCTGACGAAGGTATAATCCGGTAAACAGAATGGGCGCTTGATTTTGGTAAAACGGAGTCAATAAATCCCTGAGCGGCACGAAGAGTAAGACGAAAAACATGTTTGAGCATCAATACGATGGAAATAGCCAACTCAGAATAACGTTGCGGATGAAACGCGCTAAGGCGTTTTTGGCTCCTCGTACCATGTCTGAATGACTGATTCATCAAGCCATAATGTCAGCACCGCGCTTGATGAGCGCCTTGCTGTAGGCTTGTCAGTTGGTGATTTTGGATTTTTTTTTGCTACGGGATGTCACTATAGGGTCAGAAACGTGATGATCTGATCCTGATTGCGACCAAAATTTCGATTTTTTCAACAAAGCCGAGCAAACGTCATAACCAGCGAGAATTTTTTAACTTTAATTCTTATCTCTATTGCGAGTTTTGACGACTCGTTTGTATCTGCCCAATAATCTTGAGGAAGCAATCAGGGTCGAGACCAGTTCACAGGACCGTATGTCTAATTTAATTTTCCTGCGTGAAAACCTGACTCTTGCATACAATATCGGGGGGCATGGCGTTGATCTTGGCAGATTTACCAACTAAAACGGCATCGTTAACTGGCTTTTCGATAGCAATAAGGAAAAGGGAAAAACCTCAAAACGGAAATCAAAGCTCTGGAGGATAATGTTAATAAGATAGATTTTTTTACTTGATGGCCAGTTTACCAACCATCCTGATATATCGACTGTATATGAAGATAAGTCAACATCAGCACCTTCAATGCAGATCGTATTAAATGATTTGCGATAAGCCACAATAAAGCCCAACTTTAATAAGCTGATAAAAAGGAGGAAACACATGTCGGCCAAAAAAATAGCAGTTATCGGTGCTGGCGTACTCGGCCTGTCCGTGGCCCGCTCCCTGGCGCAACAGGGAGCAAAAGTCACTGTTTTTGAGCGTAGCCATGTGGGGACGGGGACAAGCAGCACGACTTTTGCCTGGATTAATTCAAATGGCAAAACGCCAGAAAGTTATCATCATCTCAATGCCCTGGCGATTGACGAGCATATCCGGCTACACCAGGAACGGACCACAGAAGGTCAATGGTTAAAGGCGACAGGGACTTATGAATGGGCGGCTGGTGCGCCAGAGCAAAAACGGTTACAAGACCGGGTCAGCCGTCTTTCGGAACTGAACTATCCCGTTCAGAACCTTTCCGCAGATGAACTTAAGCGCAAAGTTCCTGAAATCCGCGTGGGATCTCATGCCGGAGATATCTGGTATTTTCCAGGTGAATGCTTACTGGTACCTTCCGTTTTTATGGCATGGCTGGTGTCCGAGCTTCATGTTTATAACGCCGAATTGAAAACACAAAGCGAAGTGACAGAGTTAACTGAAGAAAAAAATAGGGCAGAGATAAGCCTTGCCAATGGCGAACGTTGGCAGGGAGACAGTATAGTCATTGCGACGGGAAGATGGTCTGCCGAACTTGCTTCGCTACTTGGGCAGCAACTGGCAATGATCGATCCGAACCAGCCAAATAAAATCGCATGTGGTTTTCTGGGCTATACGCGGCCGGTGTTAACCCAGTTACAGGCGAATTTAATCACGCCAGGGTTAAATGTCCGGCCAGAAGGAGGGGGGCGATTACTGCTTCAGTGTCCTGACCTAGACAGCTTTGCCAATCCTGCAAACCCGGCACCTGTAGATAGCTATATCGGTGAGGAGATGCACAAAAGGCTGCGGAAGCTATTCAATAATATGGAAGGGGCACAGCTGGAACGTATAGCTGTTGGGCAGCGTTCCCGACCGGCAGATGGACTTCCAGGACTTGGTTATATCTCTGCTAAGCGACGAATCTACCTCATGGTGACGCACAGTGGTATGACACTGGGGCCGTTGATCGGACGACTTTGCGCGGAAGAGATTCTCCACGACAAGCGTTCTTCGCTTTTGAGTGATTTCTCTCCTGAAAGATTACTTGGGAAAACGGCAAAGGATTTTCCTGCTTTTTCTACGTTACATTTCCCGGCCGCACAGTAATTTTTCAGTCGATATTCACCACTGAAATGAGGATCAGAAAGCTAATAAACCAGATCCTGTTCAACGGCATTAACAAAAAGCCTGCCCAACATGGGCAGGCCTGAAGCGTTTAAGCTTGCAAAAATACGACAAGGTGTGTGATGTCAGGCTATATCTGCCCATTATAGCCCGCTGACGCATTGGTTACAGTCAGCCAGAACGCCTCTGTAGAGGAACATCACTACCCAATAGTATCATTTTATTGAGGGTATGTTATGTTATTTTATAACACCCAGGCGCATATTCCGCATACCGAAAGATAACTGGTTGTTATGCGTTTTCTCATACTGTAGTTTCAGAGGAAGATTTAACAAGAGGTTAACATGAAAATCAGTAAGATAGTTGCATTCTCCCTGACAATGGCTTCGACTCCGGCACTGGCATTTCAGGCGAAAGATACGAATGGTTCAGATCTTTCAGGAAAGCAGTTGCGCACAACAGAAGACAGCATCATCAGTAATTTTTACAGCCAGCATAGTAGGCAATTCCAGACAACGACTTTAGGAACCTGTGCTGCTATGGCGGTACCTGGATGTAATTGCCCATTCTGTTCAATGTTGCGTAGCCAAAAGCTTTGAGAGAGCTAAATGAATATATTACTTGTTGTGGTCGAAAACAGGAAGAATTCTGATGTAATCAACAATGGTAGTGAATGCTGAAAATTGAGGTGAACAAAATTAAAGGGAATTTGATATTCATTGATGTTATTCAAAAGATATATTCCAAAATTTTATTAAAAGAAAAAAGTAGATCTGCTATCAACAGATCTACTATGAAAGGTGATGCTAGGATTTACAATTAATAATGAACGTTGTCATCATTATCATCAGGTGCTTAATGATCGTGATGCTCGCCATGAACTTTTCCTGAACCGCCGACTGCAACAATATTAAAAGGTTGTCCTTCGACGCTAATTTCACTAGTCTTTTTAAAAGAAACCGCATCTAACACAATAATTTTACCTTTCAACGGATCGGTGATGTAAATTTTATTATCAGCGACTGCAATTCTCGGACGCGGATCATTCCAGTGGCCATCCATTGAATAGGGATCTGTGACACGCACTGAATGCGAAATTTCCCCTTTCAGGACATCTATTTGATTAAGCTTTCCGTCTTCTGTAAATACATAGGCGAACTTAGCGTGTACTGGATCAACAACGAAATGGACTCGACGGGTAGGCAACTGAATCAAACGGAAGCTATCTGATTCGGTAGGGTCGACCAGAATAATTCGGTCTGGCCCATAATTACCGATAAAATATTGCATTCCTTTACCACCTATCAAGGTCGATGTGCTCCCCTCTGGTAACGTTTTCGCGTATGGAAGATGCCTGATAACAGGTGCCGCATTTTTTTGCGTAATTAGCAGGAGGCCGCTCTCGCATGATAGGGCAAAAGTATCCCCCGAACTGGCTGAACCGTGAAGTCCGGGGCATAAGACATCGTTACCCACTTTTTTACCTTGCAGGTCCACAACGCGAGCGCCGACAGGTCTTTTTGAAGCATCATCAGGGTTGGGAATAGATACGACAGCATAATTATCGTAAGGAACTGCAACGCCGTGATGTGGTGCAACGACATTAACTTTAATTATATTCTTCTGACCTTTAAGAACGGCGCTTTCACCCAGTATTTGCGCGCTATTTTCCCCGTCAAACCACTGGGCAATTTTGCCCTGACGTTCAACAAAATGACCAGGTTTTTTTCCCGTGAGTTCCAGCGGTAATAGTTTCGGATTATCAATATCTATGTCTGCATGATCTCCGTGATCATGGAAAGCAATGCCTGAAGAGATTGTCGATACTACGCCAGCACTACCCTGGATAGCGAAAATTGTGGCGCCACTTTCGCTGCGGGATAAATTTGCAGGGCCTTTCACATTAAATGTAGCTAGCTTATTTCCATCCAGTGCATCAATAACATTCACCACGGGTTTATCATGATCGGCGACGAACAGACGCCATGCGCTTACGTCTTCATCTGCGAAAGCGGGCATCACAGAAAGGCCCAAAAGCAGCGTTGAGATTGAAGTAGATAATAAGCATTTCTTCATAATTTTCTCCATTATTTATAAAAGTGATTGGCGAGTATTTATGGCTGGGTATTACGGCTACTGCTCACCGCTGCAGCAATCACCGTTACGTTATGTTCCATCATTTTCAGGTAGGTAGACGCAGGTCCTCCTGGTTCTGACAAGGCGTCTGTATAAAGCACTCCAGCCACGTTAAGGCCAGCTTCTCTAGCAATTTGCTCGACCAGACGTGGGTTTGAAATATTTTCAGAAAAAACCGCTGATGCGTTATTTTCATTAATTTTCTTAAGGATACCGGCAACATCAGCGGCTGAGGCCTCTGATTCGGTGGATATCCCCTGTGGGGAAAGAAAATGTATGCCATATGCCTTTTCAAAATATTTGAATGCATTATGGCCTACGACGACAGTACGTTTTTCCAGGGGAATCGTAGCGACATTCTTAATAATTTTATTTTCCAGGACTACAAGTTTTTTATCATAAGACTGGGCATTAGCCTGATAAAAATCACAATGACTTTTATCTTTTGCACAAAAAGCTTCTGCAATATTTTTCACATATATCCTGGCATTACCTACTGATTGCCAGGCATGTGGATCAAACGGCGCAGCATGAAAGACCGCTTTACCGTCATAAAAGTGATAATGTCCGCCGGCCGGGTCCTGGAGAATATTTGCTCCTTTTGTAGTTTCAATTACCGGTGCGGAAGTTTCACTTGCCTCGATCAATCGTGAAATAAAACCCTCAAGTTGTAAACCATTTACCAGTATGATATCCGCTTTAGACATAGCGATCGCGTCAGCAGGAGAGGGTTCATAAACATGAGCATCGCCATTAGGACCGACAATAGTACGAAGTTCGATGCGATCCTGACCGATATTTTTTGCCATATCGCCAATAACAGAAAAGCTTGCTATGACGTTAATTTTTGCTTTCGCGGGGAAAGTAACAAATAAAAAAAACATAGATGTCATTAGGATACTTAAAGCCATAAAACCTGGTTTTCTCATTAAATAATTCCCTCAATTTATAGTGAAAAGATTAACGAAGTCTTCTTGAATAGATGTTTTTCACCATCATTGAAATAGCCGAGGCAAGGTACATAATTCCCGCGGATAATATTATTGACGGTCCTGAAGGTAGTGAAAAATGAAATGAAAATAACAAACCACTTAAACATGCAAGCATCCCTATCAGGACAGAAGTTACGCACATTGTCGCTACACGTCTCGTCCAGAAACGAGCCGTCACAGCTGGCAAGATCATTACCCCGACAGAGAGTAAAGTGCCGAGTGCCTGAAACCCGGCGACAAGATTAAGTACCACCAGAGCCAGGAAAATAAAATGGACTGGCGATCCCAAACGTGAAACTGAGCGAAGAAATAAAGGGTCAAGGCATTCAGCAATAAGTGCGCGCCAGAATATAGAAACCAGCAGAAGTGTAAGCAGCGCGACAGAGAAAATTAACAACAGCGCTTCGTGATTGAGTGCAAGCACAGTGCCAAACAGGACATGCATAAGATCCACACTTGAGCCTCGTAGCGATACAATGAGGACACCGACTGCAAGTGAGATTAAATAAAAAGCTGCCATTGAAGCGTCTTCTTTTTGCACTGTTAAGCGGGAAACTGCCCCTGCAAAAATAGCAACTATTAGCCCTGCGACAAGCCCACCAATAGTCATCGGTAATATATCTAATCCATAGAATAAGAAGCCAAATGCAGCACCGGGTAAGATAGCGTGTGACATAGCATCACCAACCAGACTCATACGGCGTAATGTTAAAAAAACACCAACCGGGCAAGCGCTTAAACAAAGCAGAAATGCACCATAAAGCGCTCGGCGCATGAAACCGAAGTCGACAAAAGGTGCAAAAATCCATTCATGAAGCCAGCTCATGAATGTGTTACCTCATGTTGCACAGGTAATACACTCTTTGTGTCCATATCCCGTGTCGGTAGAAGTGAGGTGTTGCGCAGAACTTGTTCTGTTTCGTCCCATGCCACCAATTCACCGTTTAGCAAAATGGCCTGTGGAAAATGATTTCTGACCAGACCGATATCATGCATTACAGCTATGACAGTACGTTTCTGAGCATGCCAGCGTTTTATCAGCGTAAATAAGTCATCGATAGTGGTGGTGTCAATGGCATTAAAAGGCTCATCAAGAAGGATGATGTCTGCTTGTTGAAGAATGACCCGTGCAAACAGAGCGCGCTGAAGCTGCCCACCCGATAATGCACTAAGCTGTCTTTTTTCAAATCCTGCTAATCCTACTGACTGCAATGCATCAGTAAGTCGTTTGCGATCCTCAACTCGGTGGTGACGGAATAATCCTCTTTCAGGCCACAAACCTAGGGAAACTAAATCTGAAACGGTTGCAGGGAAAGTGCGATCCAATTCCGAAATCTGCGGCAGATAGGCAATGCGCGCTTTTGGCTCTACGGCACAGGAGCCACTTAACGGAGCCAGAATCCCTGCGATACCTTTAAGTAGCGTTGACTTACCAGAACCGTTAGGGCCAATGATTGCAGTAAGGGAGCCTTTTTGTATCGTCCCGGTAATATTTTGTATCGCAGGTAAACCCTCATAACCCAGCGCCAGATTTGCAAAACGCAAAGAGAAGTCGTGCATGACATCCATTCCACATAATTAGTTACTTTTTGGAATGTTATAACATAACAATTAGGATGTAAACGATTAATCTATTTTGATATTGAACGTGCAAGTACTTAGCTAATCAAAACAGCGTAAAAAGTGATATTTGTTTCAGAGAATAAGAAAAAATTTAAAAGGCTTAGGTTAATCCTTCAGATAACAGCGAGATTAAAGATTTGATACCTAATGGAATGTAGGGTAATCAAGCTGTTGCCATAAAAATGGTGCCCAGAACCACTTCGCCTTGCGGATCGGCGGTGGTTTTCATCAACGCCTTATGATGGGCTGGACTGCTCAGTTGCATGGACGTATTGGCGGTTATGCGACGAGAAAAACTTAAGGGGCGGACCACCTGCCCACCCGCGTTATCTTTTATCACCTCGATAACCGATACGCCCATCGTATTCTTCACTTTACGGGTCTTATCAAGATCCCAATTGGCGGTACCTTCTTTAAAAAGCACACCGTTACCAATGTACTCATGGTTTAGCGCCAGCAGACCATGTGCAGGGTTCTCTTCACTCCGAGGCCGGTCAAAATAAACCATGCCGTCATGATGCATACCGGCCTGCGCCGTCTGCTCGTCGGTGCTGTTGCTGGCGTCGAATTTAAATTCCGACAGATTGCCCTTTATGACAATGGCCTCGCCCGAGCGATAAAACGGACTGACGATATAGTGTTACGGCACGGTGAAAGTGCCTGCGGCCGAAACGGGAATGCTGATGATGCCCAGCGAGATCGTTTTGCATAAAGCTGAGGGATTTTCCACCACCGCAGAGGCGTTTTATAGCTTGACTGATAGGGAAAGGAGATGGCAGCGCCCGCCACCATTCCCATTTGCAGAAAGCGGCGACGCGACATAAAGCGTTAATTTCCTCACAAAAGACGGGGTTCACGCTGTGGTTACTGATCTCATCGCTTTGCTCCTTTTTAAACCCCAATTTAAGAGGCTGCTCATATCGTTTTCATATGATTTTCATAGAGTTGGCTGGCAATGTTGGGCAGTTTAAAAATATGTGTTACAACGTATAAAACGTGAGAGATAATTAAGGTTCAGGAGAAAAAGTTCAATGTCATTTTAGTATTACCTGATAAATCAATACAGCTGTCCCCACATAAGCAGAGACAGCTTTATAAAACTTGACAATTCAGCAAGCCTCTTGGTTCCCCTGAACCATTATATAAGGCGGCACATATGCTTTCCTGCACGTATCCAGATAATCTGACCACCACTGCATCATCGCCCGACGGGCTTCCAGATGCGCAGCCTTATGAATGTAAGCCTGACGCACGGTGTTCCGCTCCTGATGACTCATCTGGCGTTCAACAGCATCCTGTGACCACAAACCGGACTCCATCAGGGCACTACAGGCCATTGCGCGGAATCCGTGTCCGCAGATTTCATCTTTCGTGTCATAACCCATCAAGCGCAGCGCCTTGTTGACCGTGTTTTCGCACATTGGTTTATACGGATTATGGTCACCGGGGAATATCAGTTCCTGATGCCCGGATATATCCCGTATCTGTTTCAGAATAGCGATGGACTGACGAGAGAGGGGAACGATATGTGGCGTGCGCATTTTGGCACCACGCCCAGAATAACGCACACCGGGGATGGCTTCACGGGTAGCTGGAATGGTCCAGATTTTGTTTCTAAAATCGATCTCAGACCAACGGGCAAAGCGCAACTCGCTGGAACGGATGAACAGGTGCAGAGTAAGTGATACTGCCAAACGGGTTAATTCTCGCCCTTGCTTGTAGTCCTCAATGCGAGTCAACAGTTCCGATAGTTTCTCCAGCGGAAGGGCAGGGTAGTGGCGTTTAACGGGCGGGGTGATTATACCGTCCAGATTGGCCGCCGGATTATGCTCTATCAACTCCTGATGCACAGCATGGTGCATGATATTGCACATATGCTGCCGGGTGCGTGCCGCCACTTCCAGCAAACCTTTTTTCTCAATCCCTTTCAGCAGGTCGATGAAATGGCGGGTTTTCAGTTCTGTGACTGGCAGGTGTCCAATTATCGGGAAGATATGATTGTTCATGCTGGCAAGCAGACGAGTTGCGTGGTTCTCTGACCAGGTTCGATTGCTTTTATGCCAGCTCAATGCAACGTGTTTTAAGGTTTTTTCTGGTGCGCGGGCTGCTTTGTCTGCGATACGTTGCTGGGCTGGATTGATATTTTGCGCGAGGAGTTTACGTATGCCGTCACGTTGTTGACGGGCATCAGCCAAAGACACATCAGGGTAGGCACCTAAACCAAGGCGTGATTCTTTTCTATTGATACGATATTTGAGATACCAGAGACGTGAACCGCCTGGATTTACTAAGAGGTACAGGCCATGTGAATCGGAAACTTTGAAAGGTTTTTCAGAAGGCTTGAGACTGCGAATTTTAGTGTCGTTCAGAGACATATGGGGGTCACTCCATAATCGAACCAACCTGACCCCAAATCTGACCACCAAATTCTCCCGATGCGGAGGGGAAACTAAAAATGCATCGGGAAGACTTTTCACACTAACTCGTTGTATCTAAATCGTATAAAGATTCGTGGAGATGCATGAAAACAAGAATTTGGCTCCTCTGACTGGACTCGAACCAGTGACATACGGATTAACAGTCCGCCGTTCTACCGACTGAACTACAGAGGAATCGTTTGAACGGGGCGAATAATAACGGGGTGACCTGGGCTTGTAAAGCCTGAAAACGCCTTGTCGTTTCGTTTGCTGCAAGATTATTCAACCTGCTGCTTTTTATGGCTTTTGTTGCTGCACTGCTGCGCAGTGGTTCAGCGCCTGCCACTGGGGCTCACCAGCATGCCTTATGCTGGTGCAAGTTTTGGCCATGCTCGGCAGGGTGTGGATAGGGCAATTAACTCGCCCACTATCATTTTTTCTTATTTTTCCGTCGATTAGTTCCGGCTTTCTCTTATTTCGTCGCTCTGGCCCGGATCTTGCTGCTGTTTAGCGATACGCAGTTAAGTGGCACGACGGAGGCAATATGAATTTCAGACGTCTTAAGTATTTCGTGAAAATCGTCGATATCGGTAGCCTGACTCAGGCAGCAGAAGTGTTGCATATCGCCCAGCCGGCGCTCAGCCAACAATTGGCTACGCTGGAAGGCGAGCTGAAACAGCAGCTGTTGATCCGTACCAAGCGCGGCGTAATGCCGACCGAAGCCGGTAATATTCTGTATGCCCATGCCCAGACTATTTTGCGCCAGTGCGAACAGGCGCAAAGCGCAGTCAACAGTGCCGGGCAGGCAATGAGCGGCCACGTATCTGTCGGGTTAGCACCGGGAAGTTTGGCATCGCAGTTGGCTTTGCCGCTGTTGCAGGCGGTACGCGATCAGCATCCGGGTATTCTGCTCAGCCTGAATGAAAATATCGGTTCGACGCTGGCTGGGCAAGTCGCCAACCAGAATTTGGATATGGCGGTGATCTACGGCGCCAAAATGCCCGTTGGCCTGCAGGCCACGGCGTTGATGCGGGAAGATCTTTATTTGGTGGCGACGCGTGCGGTGCCAAATCCCGGTAACAGCGTTGAACTACTGGACGTTGCGCGACTGAATCTGTTCCTGCCGCGTGAGGGGGATGTGGTGCGCAGTCAGGTGGATGAAGCCATGGCGGTGCGCAAATTGGCCGCTAACGTGATTGGTGAGATTGAGTCCCCCGGCACGCTGAGTGCGGCCATCGCCAGCGGCCTGGGTGCCACCATTTTGCCAGAGTCGGTGGCCCGCGCGATGATTGGCCCGGCCAAGGCATGGATGGCGCGGATCAATGCCCCGTCATTGAGCGTGCCGCTTTCGCTGTGTATTTCCGGCCAGCAATCCCTGTCGGCCCCGGCGCTGGTAGTGAAAGAGATCCTGCTGTCGATCGCCGCCAGCCGCAGTCAGGAAAAACGCGTGCTGGCGCTGGTGCAATAAATCAGGACAGACTTTCCCGCTTAATCTTGCCGATGGCGGGGGATGCCTGCACGGGTTCGGAAGTGGGGGTGATAGGGTGTTCTTCGGGAAGTGACAGTGCCAGTGAGAAACCGAAGGTATTGACGCCATCGACGCTGCGGACGAATGCTTCGCCATGGTGCATTAACGCGATAGCACGAACGATCGACAACCCCAGACCGTGGTGCATGTCGCTGCGCACGCGTGAAGAATCAACGCGATAGAAGCGTTCAAATAACCGCGTCAGATGCTCAGGGGCGATGGTTTCTCCCTGATTGGCGACCGCCACGACGGCAAACCCGCGTTGTTCTTGTAGGCGTACCGACACCGCGCTGCCTGTTGCCGCATGGCGCGCGCTGTTTTCCAACAGATTGGCCAGCGCACGATGAAACAGCCGCCGATCGACCTGCGCTCGTACCTCTCCGGAAATCTCAATAACCAAATCCTTTTCCATAAACGAGGGTTCGACATATTCGGCGGTTTTCAGTGACTCCTCGCGCAGTGACACCTCACTCAATTGGGTGGCGTATTGGCCCGCCTGCGCGTGAGATAAAAACAGCATGTCGTTGACGATAGAGGTCATGCGATCCAGCTCTTCCAGGTTCGATTGCAGCAGCTCTTCCAGTTCATGTACGCCACGTTCCCGCGCCAGTGCCAACTGAGTTTGGCCGATCAAATTGGTGAGCGGAGTGCGTAATTCATGCGCCACGTCGGCGTTAAAGCTCTCCAGTTGCCGCCAGGCGATCTCTTGTCGTGCCAGCACGCCGTTGAAGGACTCTGCCAGATTGCGCAATTCGGCGGGCAACGCGGCGCTGTCCAGCCGTTGGCCGCTGGTGCCGGGCACCAGGCTGTGCGCTTGTTCACTGAGATTAAGCACCGGGCGCATGCCGATGCGTGAGATGGCGTAACCCAGCATTGCCGCCAGCCCAATCCCCAACAGTGAAATGATCACCAGCGCCCGGGTAAACTCGTTCAAGGTACCCATGTAGGGAGTGGAATCAATCGCCACCACATAGCGCACTTCAGGGCGATCCCCCAACGGCGGCAGGGTAGCGATTAACATATACAGCGGGCAGCCCCCTTGTGGATCCGGCGCGGTGGCGAAACCGTCCGGCAGTTTCGACCAATGGGTACCTGCCGGTGGGGGGCCGCCGATACGGTAGCGAGGATCGTTACTGATCACCCAGTATTTCACCTGGTTGCCTTCGCTGTTGGACAAAGTATTGAGCTTTTGCTGCACCATGGGCCAATCGCGCGCGGTGCCTTTGGCTTCGATAAACGGCGAGATCAGTGAATGGCGAAAATGCAGCTCATTGTGCATCTGGTTTTGCAGCGAGGTCAGCAGCGAGCTGCGCAGAAACAGTGCCAGTACCAGCATGATCAGCGCCATGGTCAGCGCAAACATTAATGCCATGCGGCTGGAAATAGAGACTTTCATTAGGGGGTTATCCGTGATGCATCACGACGCAGTGGACGATTTTCCAACACATAGCCCATGCCGCGCACCGTATGCAGCAGCTTTTGCGGATAAGGGGTGTCAATTTTGGCGCGCAGTCGCTTAATCGCCACTTCGACCACGTTGGCGTCGCTGTCGAAATTCATGTCCCACACCTGTTCGGCGATCATCATTTTGGAGAGGATCTCCCCCTGATGGCGGGCCAGCAGGCTGAGCAGGGCAAATTCTTTGGCGGTCAGATCGATGCGGTCTCCGTCGCGAGTCACCCGTCGCGCCAGCAAATCCACATGCAGATCGTCGATCTGTAATTGGGTCACATCAATGCCGTCACTGGTACGGCGACGCAACAGCGCCTGAATGCGGGCGACCAGTTCGATCAGCGAGAAGGGCTTGGGCAGATAATCATCTGCCCCGTGGCGCAGGCCCTTGACGCGTTCGTCCACCGAACCGCGAGCAGACAGCATCAGTACCGGCGTTTGTTTGCTGGCACGCAGGCCTTCCAGCACTGCGTAACCGTCCTTGCCCGGTAACATAACGTCCAGGATCACCGCGTCATAATCCTGTTGCACCGCCAGGTGCAGGCCTTCAATCCCGTCTCCGGCGACGTCCAGGGTATAACCCAGTTCGCTCAGCGCGCGGTTAACGTAGGACGAAGTCTTTTCCTCGTCCTCAACCAACAGTAATCGTATGGCCACTCCCGTCATGGTTGCCTGGGGGTTAATTAATCATGAAACCTGCAGCCATACCACAAGGCATCACATTCTGTGATGAGTTTATGACAGCCATGCGGTCGTCAAGCTGACGGCCGGCTGACATTTCTGTCAGCTAAGGACAGTGTCAGGGAAAAAGCCGGTTAACTGACATGAATGTTATCTGGCGGTCACGTTGAGGTCAGTTCCCCGCTCGTACAGTAACCTTTGGCTGCCCACGGGTGTGCCGAACAACCCCAGACCCAACACGCAAAAGGAAACGCATTCATGAGCCTCAAAATCGCCTCTCTTGCTGTCGGCGTGGTGGTCATCGCGACCTCGCTTTCCCTGTGGCTGGTGGTGGCTGCCAGAGAGGCACCGCCTGCAGCCCCGCCGCCGCCGCGAGTCGGGGTGGTGACGTTGAAAAGCGAACCGATCGCGTTAACCAGTGAATTGCCGGGCCGTATCGCGGCTTTCCGTAATGCCGAGGTGCGGCCGCAGGTGGGGGGCATTGTGCAAAAACGCCTGTTTACCGAGGGGGAAGAGGTCAAGGCGCAGCAGCCGCTTTACCAGATTGATGCCGCACTGTTTCAGGCGGAATACGATCGTAGCAATGCTGCCCTGGCGCGGGTGCGGGCGCAACTGCGTACCGCCGTATTGTTGATCCAACGTTATCGCCCCCTTGCCGATAGCCGCGCCATTAGTCGTCAGGTATATGACGACGCGGTGGCCGCTCATCAGCAGGCGGTGGCAGATGTACAGGCGGCTGAGGCGCAGTTGGAAACGGCGCGCATCAATTTGGTTTATACCCGGGTACTGTCGCCCATCGACGGCATTATTGGGCGTTCGTTGGTCACCGAAGGGGCACTGGTGACGGCGCAGCAGGCCGCGGCGGTGGCGGCGGTACAGCAGATTGACCCGATTTATGTGGATGTTACCCAGTCCAGCGCCCAGTTGCTGCGGCTGAGAAATGCGCTGGACACGGGTGCAGTCGCCCAGGCCAAGGGGCCGCAGTCTGCTGCGGTCAGCTTGACGCTGGAAGATGGCTCGCGCTACGCCCACAGCGGCAAACTGCAATTCTCAGAGATTACGGTAGACCGCTCCACCGGCTCGGTAGTCCTGCGGGCGGTGTTTCCCAACCCTGAGCGCAAGCTGCTGCCGGGCATGTTTGTACGGGCGCGGCTGATGGAGGGCATGGCAGCGCAGGGTGGGCTATTGGTGCCACAACGCGGTATTACCCGCAATCCGCGCGGTGAGGCGACTGCGCTGGTGGTGAATGCCGCAGACAAGGTTGAACTGCGTGAGCTGACCACCGAGCGGGCGCTGGGGGATAGCTGGCTGGTCTCGGCCGGGTTGTCGCCGGGTGAACGGGTGATTGTTGAGGGCGTGCAATCGGTTCGGCCCGGAGTGCAGGTGAATGCGGTGGAATGGGAACCGGCCACCGCAACGGCGCAACGAGACAGCGCTCGCAAGGAGCCGGCTCATGGCTAAATTCTTTATCGATCGGCCGGTGTTCGCCTGGGTGCTGGCGATCATCATGATGTTGTGTGGCCTGCTGTCGATCGCCAATTTACCGGTAGCCCAGTACCCGAGTATCGCGCCGCCCACCGTCAGTATTCAGGTCAGTTATCCCGGCGCGTCGGCAAAGACGGTGCAGGATACGGTGGTGCAGGTGATCGAACAGCAAATGAACGGCCTCGACAACCTGCAATATATTTCCTCCGAAAGTAATTCCGACGGCAGCATGAGCATAGCGCTGACCTTCGCGCAGGGTACCGACGCCGATACCGCTCAGGTACAGGTGCAAAACAAGCTGGCGCTGGCGCAACCGCTGTTGCCGCTGGAGGTGCAACAGCAGGGGATCCGCGTCACCAAGTCTACCGCCAACTTTATGATGGTGCTGGCGTTTGTCTCAACGGACGGCAGTATGACCCGTCAGGATCTGGCGGATTACGTCGCCTCCTATGTGCAGGACCCGATCAGCCGGACCAATGGCGTGGGGGATTTCCAACTGTTTGGCGCGCCTTATGCGATGCGCATTTGGCTGGATCCCGCAGTCCTGGTGAACTACAGCCTCACTGCCACCGACGTCAGCAACGCCATCCAGGAGCAGAATGTTGAGGTTTCATCCGGCCAACTGGGCGGACAACCGGCGCTGCCCGGGCAGGAACTTAATGCCACGGTGATTGGCCCTTCACGTTTGCAGACGCCGGAAGAGTTTGGCCAAATCCTGCTGAAAACCGATCCGGACGGTTCGCGGGTACGTTTGGCCGACGTGGCGCGCATCGAACTGGGAGCGCAGAACTACTCTATTGACAGCTACTACAACGGCGACGCCGCGGTGGGGCTGGGGGTTCGGCTGGCGACAGGAGCCAATGCGTTGGAAACCGCACAGGCGGTGCGTGCCACGCTGGCGGAGTTGAAACCCTTCTTCCCGCCGGGGATGGAGGCTGTCGATGCCTATGACACCATTCCGTTTATCAGTCTGTCGATCGAAAACGTGGTACGCACGCTGGTGGAGGCGGTGGTATTGGTGTTTGCGGTGATGTATCTGTTCTTGCAGAACTTCCGTGCCACGCTGATCCCGACGTTGGCGGTACCGGTGGTGTTGCTGGGTACCTTTGGCGTGCTGGCGGCCTTCGGGTATTCAATCAATACGCTGACCATGTTCGGTATGGTGTTGGCGATCGGCCTGTTGGTCGATGACGCCATCGTGGTGGTGGAGAACGTCGAGCGATTAATGCATGAGGAGGGACTGTCGCCGAAGCAGGCGACCCGCAAATCGATGAGCCAGATCACCGGCGCGCTGGTGGGGATTGCCATGGTGCTGTCGGCGGTGTTTGTGCCAATGGCGTTTTTTGGCGGGTCAACGGGGGTGATCTACCGACAATTCTCGATCACCATTGTCTCCTCGATGGTGCTGTCGGTGATCGTGGCAGTGGTGTTTACCCCTGCGCTGTGCGCCACGCTGCTCAAGCCGGTTAAAGCGGCGGATCACGCCGCGCGAAAAGGTTTCTTCGGTTGGTTCAACCGCCGCGTTGAATGGGCCAACCACAGTTATGCGGCTTCGGTGATGCGTGGGCTAAGTCGCCCACGCCGGTTGATGCTGATTTATCTGGTGATTGCTATCGCCACCGGCTGGTTGTTTACCCGCATCCCCACGTCGTTCCTGCCACAGGAGGATCAGGGCATGCTGTTTGCCCAGGTGCAGGCACCGGCCGGTGCCAGCGCAGAACGCACACAAACCATGCTGCGTGGTGCCTCCGACTACCTGTTAGAGATGGAGAAGGACAGTGTGCGATCGGTGTTTGCCATCTCTGGTTTTAACTTTGGGGGGCGCGGACAGAACGTCGGCACGCTGTTTATTCGCCTGCACGACTGGGATCAGCGACCGGACGCATCGCAAAAGGCCGAAGCGGTTGCGGCCCGTTTGAATGCCATGTTCGCACGCGATTTCCGCGATACCCGCACCTTTGTGGTTTCGCCGCCGGCAGTGCGTGAATTGGGCAATGTGGCGGGCTTTAACTTTCAACTGATGGATCGCGGCGGTATTGGGTATCAACAGTTGCTGGCCGCGCGCGATAGCTTCCTGACGGCTGCCCGACAAAGCCCGGTGCTGAACAACGTTCGCGCCAACGGCCTGGAGGATGCACCACAGTATGAACTGTTGATCGACCGGGAGAAGGCGCGGGCACTCAGCGTACCGATAGCCGAGGTTAACCGCACGCTGTCGCTGGCCTGGGGCTCGGGCTATGTGAATGACTTTATCGATCGTGGCCGGGTGAAAAGGGTTTACGTACAGGGTGATGCTTCGTCACGCATGCTGCCACAGGATCTGGAACAGTGGTTTGTGCGTAACGATAACGGCGACATGGTGCCGTTCTCCGCCTTTGCCAGCGCCGAATGGACCTACGGCGCGCAGAAGCTCAACCGCTATAACGGTGCGCCGTCGTTTAACCTGCAGGGTGAGCCGGCGGCGGGGTTTAGCTCCGGCGACGCGATGGCGGAAATGGAACGAATTGCCGCCACGATGCCACCTGGCGTGGGCTACGACTGGACCGGGTTGTCGTTTGAAGAGCGGCTTTCCGGCGCACAGGCCCCGGCGTTGTATGCTATTTCGCTGTTGGTGGTGTTCCTGTGTCTGGCGGCGCTGTATGAAAGCTGGAGCATCCCCAGCGCGGTGATGCTGGTGGTGCCGCTTGGGGTGATTGGTGCCGTGGCGGCCACGCTGTTACGGGGCCTGGCCAACGACGTCTATTTCCAGGTGGGCTTACTGACCACCGTTGGGCTGGCGGCCAAAAATGCCATTCTGATCGTGGAGTTCGCCAAGGCGCATTTTGAGGCTGGGGCCAGCCCGGAGCAGGCGGCGGTACAGGCCGCCAGGCAACGGTTACGACCGATCCTGATGACTTCGCTGGCATTTATCCTTGGCGTGGTGCCGCTGGTGATTGCCAGCGGGGCCGGTTCGGGTAGCCAGAATGCGATTGGCACCGGGGTGATTGGCGGCATGCTGACCAGCACCTTCCTGGCGATCTTCTTTGTGCCGGCGTTCTTCGTCATCATGCTGCGGCTGTTCCGGGTTAAACGTGCTAGTGAACGACGTCAGCAAGAGGAAGACGCCGAACTCAGCGCCCCGGCACCGGGAAAGCCGTCATGATGAAATCTGTGGGCATGATGCTGACAGCCGCCACTCTGGCGGGGTGTTCGCTGGCACCAGAATACCAACGACCCGCCGCACCGGTTGCATCACTGTATCCGGCCTATGGCGCGGGGCAAACCGCAAGCGCAGTGACTGCGGATAGCGGTTGGCGCGAGTTTTACCGCGATCCATTGCTGCAAACGCTGATCGCGCAGGCATTGGCCAATAATCGTGATTTGCGCATTGCGGCGCTGAACGTGGAGGCCGTTCGCGCTCGTTACCGTATTCAGCGGGCAGATTCTCTGCCCACACTGGCGGCACAGGGGGAGGCTGCGGTGCAGCGCACGCCGGGTGATCTGGCCGCAGGGGGGCAATCCGCTATCGGTCGCAGCTATCAGGTTGGCGGGGTCATGGCATGGGAACTGGATCTGTTTGGCCGTCTGCGCAGCCTTAATCAACAGGCGCTGGAATTGTATCTGGCGCAGGATGAAACGCGGACGGCGGCACAACTGGCCTTGATCGCCGAAACCGCCAACGCTTATCTGGCGTTACGTGCCGATAGCGAACTCCTGGCGCTGGCGCAGGAGACGCTGAACTCACAGCAGGCGGCCTATGAACTGGTAGATCAAAGCTTCCGGCTCGGCGTGGCGACCGAACTGGATCACAGCCAGGCAGAGATCGGGGTGCGAACGGCGCAGCGCGATTTGGCACGGTATCGGCGGCAGGTCCGGCAGGACAATAATGCCCTGACGTTATTGGTCGGGCAGCCTTTTGCGCCAGAGGTTTCCGCGCAGTTGGCACAGGCAAACAGCTTGCCTGATAGCCTGCTTCCTGAGGCGATCCCGGCCGGTCTGCCGGCAGAGCTACTGACCCGGCGACCCGATATTCGCGCGGCGGAGCATCAACTGCGCGCTGCCAATGCCAATATTGGTGCGGCACGAGCGGCGTTCTTTCCGACTATCAGCCTGACCGGTTTCGGCGGCACGGCCAGCGCGGGTTTGGACGGGTTATTCTCTTCCGGTTCCGGTGCCTGGAGTTTTACGCCGCAAATCTCACTGCCGATCTTTTCTGGGGGAGCTTTACGTGCCGGGCTGGATCTGAGCGAGGTGCAAAAGCGTATTGAAGTCGCGCGTTATGAGCAGGTGATACAGCAAGGATTCCGCGAAACGGCCGATGCCCTGGCCGGTCGCGACACGCTGGATGAGCAGATCCTGGCACAGACGCGGTTGGTGGCGGCAAACCAGCGAGCCTACACCCTGTCGCAGCAGCGTTTTCAACAGGGCGTGGATAACTACCTCAACGTGCTGGATTCTCAGCGCTCGTTGTATGCGGCGCAACAGGTTCTGGTGGAAACTCGTTTGGCACGGTTGACCAATCTGGTCGATCTTTATCGCGCGTTGGGCGGGGGCTGGCGAGAGTAATTGTCACTGGGGCTTCAGGCGCGGTTTACACCGGCCTGAAGCGGTAACAGATTAACTGAGTTGGTAGCGGCTGTCTGGCTGCGCGGCGGCCGGCAGGTCCGTTTCATCATTCATTTCACGCAGGTTGATCTCAATCGCATTGCACATAGCATTGAGCGGCAGATCGTTGGCAGCGGTGCCGAAAGGATCTTCCAGTTCTTCCGCCAGCGAGTCCAGCGAGATAAAGGTGTAGGAGATAAACACCGACACCAGCGGCGTCATGTAGTGTAGATCCGGCACCAGTGCGAAGGGCAGCAGGGTGCAGAACAGATAAACCGTGCGGTGGACGATCAGGCTGTAGGCAAAGGGGATCGGCGTATTGGCGATGCGTTCGCAGCCGCCGAGGATCTCCGACAACCGGTTAAGATTCTGATCGATGCTATGAAACAGCATGTCCGACAACTGCGCCGATTGCCGCTTCTCACCCAGCCATTGCCCCATCATCAGCAACAGCCGGTTACAGGGGGAAGCACTGTTTGCAATCGCCCGCAGATCGGCATTGGGGAGCAGGCGCTGTAGGTCTGCGCTGATATCAGTGCCGCGCAGTTGGTGTTTCAGGCAATAGCTGAAGGCCATCAGCAGGGAGGCGAATTCCCGTGCCGCCTGGTCCTGCTGCGGCAGCAGGCTTTTAATCTGGCGCAGCAGCGAACGCTGGACGATCAACAGGCTGCCCCACAGCAGCCGCGCTTCGGTAAAGCGCGCATAACTGACGCTGTTACGAAAGCCGAGAAAGATAGCGATCGCCACGCCTAACAAACTGAAGGGGGCCAGGGTCAGCTTGACGCCCAGATGTTCGTACCACTGAAAACAGAGTACGGCGACAATCGACATCGCCACGTTAAGGCTGAGGCGAAACAGAATTTTGGAGAGCACTGAACCGTGCCAGACGAAAAGCCGTCTGAACCAGTGTTGCTGAGGTCTGACAATCATAGGTGTGGGGCTGACTGGGGAATAGAAGCCGCAGTTGTAACAGATTTGCGGCCTGTTCATCAACGGTCTGAGCCTCAAAAGTTAAAAAGCTCGCAGCAGGCTGAATACTGCCCCTGTTAAGTTTCGGGAGCGAAAAGGTAAGTTCTGTCCGTGCCAATCCTCGACGCTATTCAGCATAACCCCCAGATTTTTATTTCATTTTCTGATGACGCATAGGCTAAGGTAATAGCGTGGGCGCGGGATGCTCCCGTCGAGCGGGGGAAGGCGACCTGCGGTCAGACTGTCTGCTCGGTATCAACATAGGAGAAGATAAATCTGCTTAGTAAGGTGAGACTATGGTGAAGCAACGTAAATATTTAACCCGCAATGAGATTGAAAAAATCTTACGCGCTGCGGTACAAGGGCGACACCCGCAACGGGATGCCTGCTTGTTAAAAATGTGTTTTATTCACGGGTTTCGGGTCAGTGAATTGGTTCGTTTGACGTTGTCAGACATTAATCTGGAGGCCGGCATCGTTCATGTCAGGCGGTTGAAAAACGGCTTTTCCACCACCCACCCATTAACTCAGGAGGAATTGCCCTATTTGCATGCCTGGCTGGCACACAGGTTTACGCTGGACGACCGGTCAATGCCCTGGCTGTTTTTATCGCAAAAGGGCGGTCCGCTTTGTCGGCAGGCGGTGTACAGCTTGCTCAAGCGACTCGGCCGATTGGCCGGCGTGGATGTGACCGCTCATCCGCATATGTTGCGCCATGCCTGCGGGTTTGCGCTGGCCGATTTGGGGGCAGATACCCGACTGATACAGGATTATCTGGGTCACCGTAATATCAACCATACGGTGCTCTACACCGCCAGCAATTCGCAGCGTTTCAATGAAATTTGGAGCCGAAATGTGGCGAGAAACTTAAGGGCAAGAGTTAAAGCGGAATAGTTGAAATTCATTATTAATCAGTAGGTTACTTTAATAAAAATGTGTCATTTTGTATCAAAGTGTCGCCATATTAAGAATGCCCCTGTCTTTTGTCAAGCCTCCCCCATGATCACTTTCTAATCCTTTGATAAATAATCATTATTTATAAACCCCACCCACCTCTTAGATCTGTTGTGTCCCCGAACATGTTCGTTACACCTGTCAAAATCATGCCTGCCAATGCTACTTATGCCATTTTAATAAATTTAAATCCCAATTAAATAATATAAAACAGATTTTAATTCTAAAAATATAAAAATAAACAGTCATTAATAATTAATGTGTCACTTTGATACAAAATGGAACATTGCCTGGATGGCATAGCCGCTTTTGTTTCGGGGTGAATTTGGTGGCGGCGGAGGGATGCCCGTCTGCCGGAATTTATCACCAACTTTATTCCCGGTTCATTGGGAACCGGAATCGAAAATCACGTCTTTTAAGGGATTACAAAGCATGAACATGAACAAAAATCTGATTGCGGCCGTGCTGGCCACCGTGGCAATGGGCTCCGTGGTTTCCACCGCCAATGCGGCCAACCAGGGCAGCGGTACCGTGACCTTTACCGGCTCCATCATCGCCGCACCATGCTCCATTGCGCCGGACTCCGTTGACCAGACCGTCAATCTGGGTAGCGTGGCCAACAAAGCGCTTAAGGATGGCGGCAAATCCAGCCCGCAATCTTTCAACATCAAGCTGCAGGACTGCGACATTACCGGTCTGACCGACAAAACCGTCACCACCACCTTCACCGGTACCCCATCTAAAATTAATGCCAACAATCTGGGCCTGACTGGCACCGCCAGTGGCGCGGCCATTGTGCTGACTCAGGGCGGCACCGACATTAAACTCGGCGAAGCCACTACCGCCACCAAGGTCGCTGACGGCAATAATACCTTGGCGTTTGCTGCCTACCTGCAGGGTGAATCCACCACCACCGCCGCCAGTGGGGGGACTCCAGCCAAAACCACCTATTCCGCGATTGTTCCGGGTGATTTCAAGTCGGTCGCCAACTTCACGCTGGCCTATCAGTAAGCCTCGCACGGGCGCTCTTGCGCCCGTCCTTTTCTGTCGCTACCCGACTGAAGCGAGGTCGCCTCATGTTGAGTTTCAGGTCTTCCTGTTTCGTGCCTTGCCTGTGGATAGCCTGCGGGTTTGCGGTGTCGCTTGCGGCTATCGCCCATCAGGGGCAGGGGATGGTCAATATGCAGGGCTCGATTGTCGACGTCCCCTGCGCCATTGCCGTCAGCAGCCGCGACCAGAGCATTGATTTGGCGGTGCTGCCGGTCGGGCAAATCATGCGCGATGGCCAGGGTCCGGTCAGCCCCTTCAGCATTCAACTGGTTAATTGCTCATTGCAACAGATGCGCCCCGGCCGTGCCGACTGGACGCAATTCCGGGTGACCTTTGCCGGTGAGGTGACCGACAGCGCCTTGTTTGGCATATCCGGCCATGCAGCAGGGGTGGGAATACAAATTACCGATGTTGTCGGCAACGTGGCGCAGTCCGGGGTGCCAATGCCGCCCGGCGCACTGGTACCTGGGGATACGCGGCTGGACTACAGTCTGCGGCTGGTGGGGACACACCAGATACTGCGCGCGGGGGCCTATCGCACCACGGTGCGGTTCAAAATGGATTATTACTGATGAAGGAACATGCCGTGTTGTTGTTTTCCCCACGGGCAAAATGGATATTGCGTCCCCTGGCGGTGTGGATGGGTTTGATGCTGGGCCATACCGGGCAGGTGCTGGCGGCTGACAGCATTGAATTCAACACCGACGTGCTGGACGTCAAAGACAGAACCGCCATTGATCTGAGTGAGTTTTCACGCGTCGGTTACATGATGCCGGGCCAGTATGCGCTGGTATTACGGGTCAACAAGCAGGAATTGCCGGAGCAGCAGGTCACCTTTTTGGCCCCCCCGGACGATGCCAAGGGTAGCGTCCCCTGCCTGACACCGGCGATGGTGGAGCAACTGGGGCTGAAAGCCTCGGTGCAGCGCAATCTGGCCTGGTGGAACCGGGGGCAATGTCTGGCGCTCGACTCGTTGAAGGGCATGCAGACGAGGGCCGATCTGGGTTCCGGTTCGCTGTATCTGAATGTGCCGCAGGCCTACCTGGAGTACACCGATGAGAACTGGGACCCGCCTTCGCGCTGGGATCAGGGTATCGCCGGCATGTTGTTTGACTATAACGTCAACGCGCAAACTGTCCGCCAAAGCCAGGGGCAAAACAATCAGTCGCTGAGCGGCAACGGCACCACCGGGGCCAATCTCGGTGCCTGGCGCTTTCGTGCCGACTGGCAGGCGCAGTATGACCATACTACCGGCCAGAACAGCGGCGCGCAGCAACGCTGGGACTGGAGCCGTTATTATCTGTACCGCGCGATTGCGGCGCTGCGCGCCAAGCTGACGTTTGGTGAGGATTACCTCAGCTCCAGCATTTTCGACAGCTTCCGCTACACCGGTGCCAGCCTGGTGTCGGACGACAACATGTTGCCACCCAACCTGCGCGGCTATGCGCCGGAAGTGACCGGGGTGGCGAAAACCAACGCCAAGGTGACCGTCAGCCAACAGGGGCGGGTGCTGTATGAGACCCAGGTACCGGCGGGGCCGTTTCGCATTCAGGATTTGAACTCCGCCACCATGGGCAAACTGGATGTGCGCATTCAGGAACAGGATGGCAGCGAACGCACTTTCCAGGTGGACACGGCGGACGTGCCTTACCTGACGCGCCCGGGCCTGGTGCGTTACAAGATGATGGCCGGCAAACCGTCCAATCTCCGGCACAACAGCGAAGGGCAGGTATTTAGCGGTGGCGAATTCTCCTGGGGGGTCAGCAACGGCTGGTCATTGTTTGGCGGTGGGCTGCTTTCCGCCGGCTATAAAGCGCTGGCGCTGGGGGTCGGGCGTGATCTGCTGGCCTTTGGTGCGTTGTCGCTGGACGCCACGCAGTCGCGCGCCGAGTTACCAGGCAAGGGGACGCCGTCCGGCACCTCCTGGCGGCTGAACTATTCCAAGCGTTTTGACGAGTACGACAGCCAGGTGACCTTCGCCGGTTACCGCTTCTCTGAACGTAATTACATGAGCATGTCGCAATATCTGGACGCGCGTTACCACGGCGGCAATTACAGCAACAGCAAGCAGATGTATACCGTCTCGCTGAACAAGCAGTTCCGCACCCTGGGGCTGAGCGCGTTTTTGACCGCCAGCCATCAAACCTATTGGGATAGACCCGCCAACAACAACTACAACCTGTCGCTGTCACGCTATTTCGACATTGGCTCGTTCAAGAACATCAGCCTGAGCCTGTCGGCCTACCGCACGGTGTTCAACAACAGTCACGACGACGGGGTTTACCTGGGCGTCAGCGTACCCTGGGGCAGAACCGGGACCATGAGTTACAACAACCAAACCACCCGGGCCGGCAGCACCAATACCGTCGGTTATTACGATCGCATTGACGACAACAACACTTACCGTCTGACCGGTGGCGTGGGTAACGCGGGGCGCGGTACGGCCAGCGGTTACTTCACCCATGACGGTGATATTGCCGAAGTGACCGCCAATGCCAGCTACCAGGGGAGCCAGTACAGCTCGCTGGGGTTGTCGATGCAGGGCGGTGCGACGGTGACGCCAAAAGGGGCCGCATTGCACCGGGTTACCACCCTGGGGGGCACCCGCATGATGGTCGATACCGCCGGCGTTAGCGGCGTGCCGGTTCAGGGATACGGCGGGACATCGAACACCAATATGTTTGGCAAGGCGGTGGTCAGCGACATCAACAGTTATTACCGCAACAGCGTGTCGGTGGACGTCAACAAGCTGCCGGATAACGTCGACGCCAACCAGTCTGTGGTGCAGGGCACCCTGACCGAAGGGGCGATCGGCTACCGCAAGTTCAGCGTAGTAGCAGGGGAGAAAGCCATGGCGGTGATCAAACTGGCCGACGGCAGTTCGCCGCCGTTTGGTGCCGTAGTGGTGAATGACCACCACTATCAGACCGGCATCGTCAATGACGAAGGCAGCGTCTGGCTAACCGGACTCAACCCGGGAGAAGGCATGGACGTGCGCTGGGACGGACAGACCCAATGCCGGGTGCGTTTGCCTAGTCCGCTGCCAACATCGGCCCTGTTACTGCCGTGCCAGACGGTGTCAGGCCCGGTGGCGGCAAAAACCGCAGAGACACCCGCTCTGACGCCGGTTGAATCATAACCCGGCCCCTGAAAGCCAATAACAGTGAGTACAGAAATGAAATTAAAGACTTCCCTGGCGGTGACTACCGCCTTATTGACCGGCGTATTGGGCGTTCAGCAGGCGGTGGCCGCCATTTCTCTGGATCGTACCCGCGTCATCTTCAATGGTGACCAGAAATCCATCAGCCTGAGCATCAGCAATCAGAACAAGGAATTGCCCTATCTGGCGCAGGGGTGGATAGAAGATGCAACGGGCAACAAAGTCACCTCGCCGTTGATGGTGTTGCCACCGTTGCAGCGCGTTGAACCGGGGGCGAAAAGCCAGGTAAAAATCCAGGCTAGCCCTGAAGTAGCAAGCCTGCCGCAGGATCGGGAGAGCCTGTTTTACTTCAACCTGCGCGAGATCCCGCCAAAAAGCAGTAAGCCGAACACCCTGCAAATCGCGCTGCAGACGCGCATCAAACTGTTTTACCGCCCGGCGACGCTGGTGACACGAGATGCCAAGGCGTGGCAGGAAAAACTGACGCTGACGCGGGTGGGTGACCAGTACCAGGTCAACAATCCGACGCCGTACTTCATCACCCTGGCGAGTGCCTCAGCCAGCCTGGACGGCAAAGACATTCCGGGCGTTAACCCGGTGATGATCGCCCCCAAGGCTAATGTGATGCTGGGCGGGTCGGCGGCGGCGCTGGGTGCTGCCCCGGTACTGACCTACATCAACGACTACGGCGGTCGGCCAAAGCTGGTATTTGGCTGTAACGGCAGTACCTGCAGCGTACGCAGCAGCAAGGCCGGCTAAGCGCGGCACGGAACGCGGCAATCAACAAGGAGAAGTGTATGAACAGGATTGATCGAACCCCGCCCGCCTGGATTGCCGCGCTGGCGTTGATGAGCACGGTGATGTCGGCGCAGGCCGCACCGGATAACTGGGGAGTAGAAGGTGCACACGGCGAGTTACATATTAGCGGCGCGTTGTCGGCCGGGGCCTGTCGGCTGGATATGACGTCGCTGTTTCAGCAGGTGGAGATGGGGGTGATCCCGACCGCGACCCTGCTGCGCCCGGGCGACCAGGGCGAGCCGGTGGCGGTGCAACTGCAACTGCGCGACTGCCTGCCGGTCGGCGGACGCCAGCGCGATGACCGCATCGGCAGCCTGACCTGGGACAGTATTCAGCCGGTGGTTTCGGTGTCTTTTGCCGCCCGCATGGATGATGACAACCCGGATTTGGTGCAGGCGCGCGGCGCGTCAGGGCTGGGCCTGCGGCTGCTGGACAGCCAAAAGCGTGATGTGCGGCTGGGGTCGCGCGGCGCACCGCAATTGCTGACGCCGTACAACGACCAGTTGACCTATTACGTGGTGCCGGAGCGCACCCGGGCAGCGTTGGCGCCGGGGGCGTTTCGCGCCAGCGTGGATTTTCGGCTGAATTATGACTGAGGCGAGAATGATGCAAAACACCTTCAGGCGGCGACGCAGTCAGGTCGCGCGAGTGTGGGCGCTGGCGTCATTGCTGCTGTCTGGCATTGCGTTAGCCAAGATGGATGATTCGACGGTGAATGTGAAGATCAGCGGCACGGTGGTGGCGAACGGCAGTTGCACCTTCACAGGAACCGATCCTATTGCGGTCGAATTTGGCGACGTGATCATCAACGACATCAAGGACAAGGCTTACAAACAAAACCTGCCCTACACCCTGGTTTGCAAGGGCGATCCGGGCGGCAAAGCCATTCAAATGAAGCTGACGGGCACTGCTGCAGATTTTGACGGCACGCTGCTGAAAACCGACGCCAAGGGGCTGGGGCTGAGTCTGCAGAAAGATGACACAGCCATGGCGCTAAACCAGTGGGTGGACATCGACCCCGCCAGCCCGCCGAAGTTTGCTGCGGTGTTGGTGAAACAGAAGGACGCCAGATTTCAGAATGGTCAGGCGTTTAACGGGGCCGCGACCTTAATTGTCGGCTTTAACTGAGGGCAGTGGGATGAACCAATATAGAGGGCTATCAGCGGCGATGCTGGTGATGGCGCTGAGCTTTCAGGCCGGAGCGACACAAACCGGCGACCAGATAGGCGTGACTTTTCACGGCGTGTTGAAACAGCGCCCTTGTCACATCAATGGCGACCGGGATATCGAGGTGCATTTTGGCAACGTGGGCATCAACAAGGTGGATGGCAGCCGTTATCTGCAGAAGGTCAGTTACAGCCTGCTCTGTGACGATCCGGATGCCGGCGTGTCGCTGATGTTGTCGGTGAAAGGCACGCCGACCAGTTTTGATCTGGCCGCGGTGAGCACCAGCGCCAATGGTCTGGGGGTCCGAATTTTACAGGATGGCAAGCCCTTTACCCTCAACGGCCGGATGAGGGTGACTTACAAGACCCCGCCGAAGCTGGAGGTGGTACCGGTCAAGGATCCTGGCGTGACGCTGGTTGAAAATCCGTTCACGGCCACCGCAACTCTGCTGGCGGAGTATGAATGATGCAACGACAACACAGAAAAAACTCGTGGTGTGGGGCGCGTATGCCGGCTTTGTTGCTGACCCTGTTAATGGTGACAGGCGTGCAGGCGGCAACCACCGATAACCTGCGCTTTGACGGCACTTTGGTGGCCGATCCCTGCGAGCTGGACCCGAAAACCACCGATATCTCACTGGATTTTGGCACGGTGATCGACAAGTACCTGTACCTCAACATCCGCACCCACAGCAAGCCGATCGTTATCCGGCTGCTGGGCTGTGATTTGTCGCTGGGAAAGACGGTATCGCTGACCTTCAAGGGCACCGAGTCGCTGGTATTGCCGGGCTTGCTGGCGGTGAACAGCGGGGGCGCGGGCGGTATTGCCATCGGCATGGAGCTGGCAGACGGCACGCCGCTGCCGCTAAACAAGGCCACGCCGTTAATGGCGTTAACCCAAGACACCACCACGCTAACGCTGATGAACTATGTGCAGGGTGAGCCCACGGCGATAAAGGACCACAAGATTGTGACCGGGGACTTTACCGCGGTAGCCACCTTTAGTCTGGATTACCTGTGACGGGTCATAGATTTTTTACGCTTGGTAGGGCGTTTGAATAAGGATAAAGGAATGAGGATAAAACGCCGTGGATTGTGGTGGATAGTACTGCTATGCACTTTGGGATTATGGAAAGGGAATGTTAAAGCAGCCTACCAGGGGATGGGCTATGCGTCTTGTTTGGGCTCCGGCACAAAATATGGCCTAAGTGGTTATTCAACAGGCCCGTGGATCGATTGTACAACAAAGGCTCTGTACGCAGGGGCTGCGATTGCCGCTGATTACATACTGGGGGATCCCATTGGGTACACCCCGGCAGGGAGTGAACAATTTTTTCCAGTGCTAATGGCGTGTAAGGGAGAGTCTGGACCAGGGGGAGCATTGTGCCCAATAGGCGCGACTGGACGTGAAATTGGAGTCGGAGCCTCTTTCCGATGTGTTGCAGGAGAACCATGGGTGACATGTATTGGAAGGGCTACGGGGTCTGTTGAAGGGGCATTCATACCTGGTGAACAATCAGCCTGCATTATGTTTCGCGATCAACTAGGGAGATATTGGGGGTTAACGACCACTTGGGGTAAGTGTGGGACGTCGCAGACTCCCCCTTCTAATCCAGATAACTGTACGGTAACCACGACTAGCAATTGGGATATCCCCTTTGGCAGCGTGGAGCGTATGGATATCCCCACTACCGGCGGGATCGAACAAACCAAGGCACTCACTCTGGCTTGTACCGGTGCTACCGCCCACGACTTCTCCGTCAAGCTGAATATGACCTCAACCTCCTGGTCAACGTCGCAATTGGCGACCAGCAATCCCGATCTGGGCGTGCAGGTCACCGTCGGCGGTGTCGCGACCAAGCTGGGGGAGTCGTTCTCCATGAAAGTGACGGGTTCAGGCAGCAAAACCCTCGGTTTCTCGGTGCTGCGCAACCCGAAAACCAAAGCGTTGGATATCGCTACCGGTGACTTTAGCGCCTCGGGAACGCTGGTGGTGTCCGAGCTATAACCCGCATCAAAACCAGAATGACTCGCCGCAGGCCAGACCTGCGGTGAATAGGGAAGCCGTTAATCATGGAGCAAGATCATGCAGTTCAGCTATCGACCCACCGTCGTTGACGGTCCGGCACCCGATGCCATTACGCAGGTGGTGATTTATTCGCGCGACGGTTTTTGGCGGCAGGGGTTGCTGGCGCTAACCAGTCAACTGCTGCCTGCCAATGTAGTGCCGGTCGTGGTGTCTTCGCTGTCCGAGGTAGTCCACACGGTCAAACAGAGCAAATTGCCGATGCTGGTGATTTACGCCTATTCGTATGGCGTCGCTTCATTACAGGGGGCGCTGTCGATCCTCAAACAGGTGGCCGATCTGTCACCGTTTTGCCGGCAAGTGGTGCTGACCGATGAGCTGCAGCCTCTGTTTGCGGCGATGACTCAGCGCATTCCCAGCCTGACGGTGCTGGATGCACATATGGCGCGCGAGCTTTTGCGGCAGCTGCTGTCATCGCTGCTGGAGCCTTCGCTGGCGAGGGCGGTTTATCTGCCGCCGTTACCCAAGGCCGATATTGATCTTAGCTTTCGTCAGCGGGGGGTATTGCGCCTGTTGCGCCAGGGCGTGAAGCAGCAGGACATCGCCCGGCGCTTGCAAATCCATGAAAAAACGGTCAGCGGCCACAAGGTGGATGTCTTTAAGCGTCTGCATATCCGCGGTGGGCGGGAAATGATGTTGCTGTTCTCGCTGATGGATGAGTTTTTCCGTCTGACCCTGGTCGGGTACCCGTTGCCGTCATGTTGTTTACCGCCGCCAGTGCATAGCGTCGCTTATTCCGATGCCGGGTGGCAAAAAGCAGAACGTTAATTATCGAGAGTTTATAAGGGCTTTAACCAGAATATGAATACTTACTTTAGGTCCGGCGCCCTGCGTCGCAGTGTGATGATGGGAATGGTCGGCAGTTTTCTTCTTCTTGGCGGTTGTACCACCTCGCCGGAGTCACGGTTACGCCCGCAGGACGCACCCAACATAGCGGCGGTGCCGATGAAAGTCACCGCGATTGCTGCGACATCCAATGCCACACCGGAAGCGCCACCGGCCTTGGAGAAAGACAGCAAGGTCACACAGTGTAATAACGAACTGGCCGCGCTGAAAACGGTGAATGCGGCGCAGTATGCCCGCTATCGCAGCGAGATGGATCATTTGGTGGCCAGCGGTCGGCGCTATATGGCGGTCCAAACGGGCATCAGCAACGACATCAATGACATCATGACGCCGCGTTATCAGTACGGTATGGCCAGACTGTGCTGGGGCATCCGTAATGCGTTGTCACAATCGTTGATGGCGCAGGCGGATATCCCGCAGGGGCGTGGGCAATGATCAAGGCGTGGTCAGTCACGGCCCGCACCCTGTTGCTGGTGCCTTTGTGCTTCGTCGGTGCGGCGACGGCGGCTTACACCCCACCGGAACCCCTGTCTTCGGTCGATGTGCTGGTGCGCCCACAGCAGGATAACGGCTATGGTCTGGGGGCGTTGATTGAGTCGCAACAGCAAAAAGAGCGAGCTGAAAAGGATCGTGGCACTGTGCCGGTGTCGGTCTCAGCCGCTGCGGCAGCGGCACGCCAGGCGCAGTCCGCCCGCCGCCAGACCAGCGCGTTGCAGGCGGAAATTGCCGGTCTCAAGGCGCAACTGGCGGCAGGCAGCCGGGATGATCAGCAGTTGGCGAGCAGTGAATCGGCCCGCGCCACGCTAGCGGCCGATAAAACCGCCCTGCAACAGCAGCTAGAGAGCCAATTGGCCAAAGAGCACGCGGTGGCAGGGCATCTTGCGACCACCAAAGAAGCACTCAAAGAACGTGACAGCCAGTTGCGGGTGCAACAGCGGCAACTGGAAGCGCTGCAGTCTCAATTGACCTTGCGCGGGGATAACCAGAAACAGCTTACCGCCCGCACAGCTGAGCTGGTGGCGTCGCAATCTGCGCTGGCCGCGTTACGCGCCAAACCTGCCGGGCCGCAGGCCGATCTGACCACCGCCGGCGGCAAGCAGGATTATGTGGTGGGGCAAAGCATTGCCGCCAACCTGCGTGAGCGCTTGCAGAGTTACACCAGCGCCGGGTTGACGCTGGATCAACAGGGCGTGCTGGCCGGTATCAGCGACGGCTTGAAAGGCAGTATGCAGATGAAAAAGGCCGACATGGATGCCACTTACCTCCAGTTCGCCACTAAGTTGCAGCAGCAGGTGGGCAAACAGGTCAGTGACGGCGAAGCGTTAATCGCCAGGAAAAGCCGGGGGCGCACGCCGGTGAAACAGGTGGATGGCATTACCTATTTCGTGGTGAAAAAGGGCAAGGCAATTACCGATCCGGATGCGCCGGTCATGCTGTCGTTGACTGAAGCCATCGCCGATGGGCGTACGGTCAGTCAGTTGCCGCAGTTGGTCTTAACGGTCACCGACGAAATGCCGGCGGTAGTGCGCGAAGCCCTGCCGTTGCTCGGTGAAGGCAGCGAAGTGCAGGCCTATGCGTTGGCCAAGTCGGTCTATGGCTCACTGCCGTTGCCGCGTGGGGTAGAGGCGTTCACCGTGCTGAGTTACGATCTGAAAGGATTGACCCCGCCACGACCGGCCAAAAAAATGACCGGCAGTAACGGCGGGGCTGTTATTAGCGGAAAGGCGGCTCGTTAAAGGTACGCAGCTTGCGGGAGTGCAAACGATCGCCTTCTGCACGCAGCAGATCAATCGCGCAGATACCGATCTGCAGGTGTTCCGAAATTGCGCCTTCATAGAAGCGGTTGGCCTGGCCGGGCAGTTTTATTTCGCCGTGCAGCGGTTTGTCGGAGACGCACAGCAACGTGCCGTAAGGCACCCGGAACCGATAACCCTGAGCGGCGATGGTGGCGCTTTCCATATCTACCGCCACGGCCCGGCTGAGGTTAAAGCGCAGTGCCGAAGCCGAGTAGCGCAGTTCCCAGTTGCGGTCGTCGGTGGTGACCACGGTGCCGGTACGCAGGCGCTGTTTGACCTCTTCACCCGGCATGCCGCTGACCATTTTGGTGGCGTCATACAGCGCACGCTGTACTTCGGCAATACTCGGGATTGGGATGTCCGGTGGCAATACTGAATCCAGCACGTGATCGTCACGCAGATAGGCGTGAGCCAGCACGTAGTCGCCAATCGACTGGCTCTCGCGCAGGCCGCCACAGTGGCCGATCATCAGCCAGGCGCTCGGGCGCAGCACCGCCAGATGATCGCAGATGGTTTTGGCATTGGACGGACCGACGCCGATATTGATCAGGGTAATGCCCTGGCCGGTACGGGAAATCAGGTGGTAGGCCGGCATCTGGTGATTTTTCCAGGCCAGATCGGACACGGCCTGATCCGGCGCGGTGGTTTCCGGCGTGATATAGATGCCACCGGCGCTGGACAGCGCAATATAAGGACTGGCCGGATCGGCTATCTCGGCGCAGGCCCAGCGGACAAATTCATCCACATAGCGGGTGTAGTTGGTGAACAGCACGAACGGCTGGAAATGCTCCACCGGGGTGCCAGTGTAGTGCCGCAACCGCGCCAGCGAAAAATCGGCCCGCAATGCGTCGAAGTGTGAAAGCGGGAAAGTGCTGGTGGCGTTGAACAGACCGTCAGCGGTTTCATCACCAATTTGCGCCAATTCGGTGGTAGGAAAATGCTGCGCCAGACTGGCACTCATCGAACGATCCAACATCAGGTTGGAGCCGTCGATCACGTAAGGGAAAGGAATTTCCTGTTGTGATGGCCGCACTTCAATATGCGCATCGTATTCACCCGCCAACAGGGTCAATTGTTCAGTCAGATAGTGGCGAAACAGCTGTGGGCGGGTAATGGTGGTGGTGTAGCAGCCGGTATGGGTGAAGCGGCCGAAGGCGCGGGTTTTGGTCTGACCGGAGGATTTGCCATCCCAACTGACTCGCAGTTCAGGATAAACAAACAGCCCTGCGGCGCGGGTCTGTGCGTCGGGTAGCCCGCCGTGACTGATAAAATTCCCAACCGCCTGGCGCAGCGCTTCAACCGAGGCTTCATACAACGCTTCCAGTTGTTCAATCGCCTGAGCGGGGGTGAGGCCGGTGCCGGATTGCTGACTGCTCATACTCTCTCCTGGGTTCTCCCGGCTCTGCGGCGGGAGGCATGCGGATGCCGATATCAATTCACAGCAACAGGTTAGCTGAAGATGGCCGCAAAAGCTTTGCAGAAATAGAACCGGAGGAAAGAAAACGCAGCGTTCAAATCTGCTCCCGATAGATTTGCTGTAGGGGCGAATAAATTCGCCCCTACAAGGTGATGCTCAGGAGGCGGGGTCGGCCCGTTCGACCTTCAGCGAAACCAGGCCAATACCCAGTTTTTTCGGTATAAAGCCCCCGCTGGCGCCTTCCTGCGGCTCGGTCGGTGCCGGTGGCGTGATGCTGATGTTCTGCGCGCCACCGGGGTTGTCGAAGCGCAGGGTCACGGTGCTGTCCTGCTCGGTGAGGGTCACAAATTGCTCCTGATCCCCAACGCGTACCGAGATCGGCTCACCGACATTTTTGCCGTAAGCGCGTGCACGCAGCACCAGATCGAAGGCGGATGGCAGTGGGTCAACGTAGTCGATGTTCACCGTGGGGGCCAGATTGGCGTCCGACCAGCGGCCCCAATCCTCGACGCTGGAAACGCCGGTGATGGCCTTCACCTGTTCCGGCATACCCGGCAGCATAAAGGCGATGGCATCCGCGTGATATTTAACCGCGCTGTCGTCCACTTTCAACCGCTCGATGGCCTGTTGGTAAGCGGCAACGCTGTCCGCTTCTGGCGCAGTAAAGTTGACCTTGCCGCGATAACTGCCCGCTTTGGCCTGCACAATCTGCGGTGGGGCGGCCAGATTGCCGGAGGCGACGCAGGTCTCGGTGCTCAGCGCCAGTTCGGGCACCCACACCCGACCGATTTCATAGCACTTGTCGACCCAGACAAATTTTTCACCTGCTCCCAGACCGGCCAGCTGTTTCTTCAGCGGCGTGGACAGGTAGACGTTAAACATCGGCTCAATTTTGTTGTCCGTCACCTTCAGGATAAACGGTACCTTGAAGGTGATGCCAGAGAAGCTAAAACGGCTGCCCTGGTTATCCAGGCTAAAGTTGCTAATGCTGTTCGGGAAGCCCCATTGCTTTACCACCGCCGGTTTCCAGGCGTTGATCTTTTCATCAATATTCAGGAACACGGTGGCCAGCGTTGGGCTGGACAGGCTGCTGCGGCCGAGGCCGATGTAGTTATCGCCACCCATCACATCCAGCGCCGTGGCACCGTTGTCCAGCGTGCTGCGCTTTTCGTTATGCAGCGCGGTCTGCGGGTGGGTGCCATCAATGATAAAGAACAGGTTGCGGCGTTTCTGTTTGGTCAGAATGTCATAGGCGGTGTTGTTCATCGCCAGATGATCTGAGGACACCACGATGACGGTGTTTTTGAAGTAGTCGGAGGCTTTGATTTTGTCGATCAGCGCCGCAATGTGCTGCTGGCTGCAGGCCACCGCGCTCAGCGAACGGTTTTCCTTATTCTGCCAACTGAACGACTTCTTGCTGCAACTGGCGGAAATGAAACCGTCCGGGTGGTGGGTGTCGACGGTCAGTGCAAACAGCGAGAACTTTTTATCCTGTTTCGACAGCTCGACAAACTTGTCGAACACCAGGTCCAGCACGGTATCGTCGTACCAACCCCAGTCATTTTTGTAGCTTGGGTCGCCGATCTGCCCGCGCAATTCCTTGAAGCCGTAGGCATGGTCAAAACCGTGCGATTTCAGGAAGGTGTCCTTACCGGCAAAGGCCAGTTCGGCGCCCTGATAAAAGTAGTTGTCGTAACCGGCGGATTTCAGCACGTCACCCAGGCAGACGTTTTCCGGATAAAAGGTGGACACCGCGCTGGAGGCGTTGCCATCAAAGGGGGCAAACAGCGGAATACCGCACTGCGAGGCCACCATCCCGGCAATGGTATAGCCGGTGCCCGGCAACTGCTGGGTGTTGCTGAAGTCGATGCTGTTTTCGCGGTGCTGATTCAGTTCATCGGTCAGGCCGGGGAAAACATCCGTATCCAGGTAGGTTCTCTCCAGGCTTTCGGCATAGATATACACCAGGTTCGGTGCTTTGCCCTGCACGCTCTTCTTCGGGGCTTTGTAGTAGGTATCAAAGTCGGCGGTGTCGCCACTAATCTGGCTTCTGACCAGCAGAGAAATATCCTGAAAGGCCGGGGTGGTGCCTACGGAAAACAGCGCCAGCAGCACGGCGATCACGCTATATATCACACTGCTGCTTTTGGCCTTGCGGCGGACCAGGCTCCAGGTCAGCACGGCGAAGATCAGCGCCAGTACCGCCAACAGGCCAATAAATGGCAGCAGATATTTTCCGACGCCGGCACCCTTCAGGCTGCTGGTGAGGGTGTAGATCACCGCATCGGTAATGCCGTCGCCGGTAAAGTAGTTACTGGCGATCAGCACCACGTTGAGGATCAGATAGCTGCCCAGCAGCGTCAGCAGGGCGGCAAGCCACCAGCGGTTGGCGGCGGCCCGGGTCCGGTAGATGAGAATTGAGGCTAAAAAAAGTGCAAACGAAATTAATGCTGAAACCATCCACCGTACCCTGTCTGATTAAAAGAAAATCTTAACTGCCCTGAGAAACGCGGCCGACCCGCGCACAGCGCGAAAGAGGAAGGGTATAGCGCATTGATCGCGGCAGGGTCAATGCGTGTTTGCAGTGGTCTGGTACGGCAGGGTGCGATTGGTCATTTTTGTGACAATACTGTGACATCCATCACGTCTGTAGGGGTAACAACGGCTGAAAGTTGCTCATCTGGCGTTGGGCTATAACATTAGTGAGTCACGTCGTTGTGGCGTATTGACGTTTTGTTCAGGAGAACAGCATGCACCCTATTCCCGCAGCCGTACTTGATGATCTGGCCCCACAGGGTGTCCTGCGTGCGGCTATCAATCTTGGCAATCCGGTTTTGGCGCAGACGGGGCCGGATGGCGAACCGCAGGGCGTGTCCGTGGTTTTGGCCAGCGCATTGGCGCATGAACTGGGCGTGGCATTGGAGTTGGTGACTTACGACGCGGCGGGCAAGGTTTTCGCCGCGTTGGCAACCGCGGCCTGGAATGTGGCCTTTATGGCCATCGAGCCGGTGCGGGCGGAACAAATCGCTTTCAGCGCGCCTTATGTGATCATTGAAGGCACTTATTTGCTGGCGCAGACGTCACCCTGGCAGCAGGTGGCCGAGTTGGATCGGCCCGGGGTGCGTATCGCGGTGGGCAAGGGCGCGGCCTATGACCTGTATTTGTCGCGCACCTTAAAGCATGCGCAGTTGGTGCGAGCAGAGACCTCCGCCGAGGCGATAACCCTGTTCCTCGAGCAGGGTCTGGATGCGGCGGCAGGCGTGCGTCAGCCGTTGCTCGCCGCCGCCGCGGCAAATCCGAATTACCGGGTATTGGCCGGGCATTTCACCGCGATCCACCAGGCGATGGCGGTGCCGCGAGAAAAAACAGCCGGAGCGGCCTATGTGCGCGAATTTGTGGAGCGGTGCAAGGCGAACGGACTGGTGCAGCAGGCCCTGCAGCGCAGCGGGCAGGGGGATGTGACTCTGGCCCCCTCGGCGTGAAACAGACGGCGAGTATTACCGCTAGTTGAACGACTCTGGGTCGTTGCCTACGTTGAACCCACGGTCTAATTCATCCATGAACAACCGTTCTTGCGGGGACAACCTAAAGTTAAATATGTCAATATTTTCCTTTATTCTTGTTGGGTTACCTGATTTTGGCAGCGGAACTATTTTATTTTCATACAGCCAGCGCAATATAATCTGAGCCGGCTTTTTAAGGTGTTTTTTTGCTATTGCTTCAATGCCAGGGTCACTCAATAAGTTTTCATTACCATGACCGAGTGGGCTCCATGCTTGGGTTATTATGCCTTTACTGCGTTGCCAATCGACAAGCTCTTTTTGTTGGTTAAAAGGATGAATCTGTAATTGATTGACTGCGGGGATCACGCCAGTTGCAGATTCTAGCTGGCGGATTTGTTTCAGGCTGAAGTTACTGACGCCGATACTCTTTACTCTTCCACTGTCTCTGAGCTTTATCATGCTATTCCAGGCGTCGACAAATTTACCCTGTCCGGATACCGGCCAATGGATTAAGTAAAGATCAACATAATCGCATTTCAGTCTCTCAAGGCTCTCATTGAAGGCATTTTCAACATCGTCATGTCGGTCATTCCACAGTTTGGTGGTGACAAAAAGATTTTCACGGCTTATGCCCGCCATTTTTATTGCATCACCCACTTCAGCCTCATTGCCATAAATCGCAGCAGTATCAATTAATCGATAGCCGGATTCAATCGCACATTGAATAGCGGTAATCAACGCATCCCCCTTTGACTGCCAGACACCAAAGCCTACTGCTGGAATTTCATTTCCATCAATCAGGGTTAATTTATTGAGATCAGACATTACTGTCTCCTGTACATTATGGATGGGATAAGAGTTCAATCGAAAACAATCGAGATACGGCGATAATATGGGTTCCGAAGGCTCTCTAATTGCAACACAGCCAGAGTACAACAAAATGCGTTGAATGTTTTTTGACGGGGCGTTGAATCTATATCAACTACAGCCGATGTTGTTGTGCTTTGATTAGCGCGATTAGTGGGCGTAACCCCGGTTGCAGCTGTCGGCGACTGGGGTAATACATCATAAAGGGTTCGCTGAGGTGCGCCCAGTGAGGCATAACGCCTTGCAATGTACCGTTACGCAGATGCGGGTCAATTTGCATTTCCAGACAGTACGCCAGTCCTAACCCCGCTAGCGCTGCATTGATGATCATAGATGTTTCGCTAAAAATATATTGCCCGGGTACCATTAACTCGCAACGTTCATTATCATTACCCAGTTCCCAATGATAAATAGAACCGTTTCCCAACCGCATATTAATACAGTGATGCGTCTTCAATTCTGCTGGAGATGTCGGGGAACCATGCTTCTTGATATATTCCGGAGCGGCGACGACGACCCATTTCAGCTTATCCGTCAAAGGGACGGCGATCATGTCTTTGGGAATGATTTCGCCATATCTGATACCTGCGTCAAATCCCTCATTAATAATATCAACTTGATGATTGTTAACGGCCACTTCCAGGGCGATTTTCGGGTAATTTTTTGCGAAGCTTTCCATGACGGGAGTCATGAGTAAATCAAGTGCATCACGGGGTATATTTAAACGCAAATGTCCAATCGGCTCGTTGCGATACTCTTCCAGCTGGGAAACGGCGGATCTGATATATTCAAACCCCTGATCAAGTTGGCTGACCAAAGCTATTCCGGCTGGTGTAGGGACCACTGAGCGATTGGTCCGGTTCAATAATTTAACACCCAGCCGCTCCTCGAGCGAGCGCATGGTATGACTTAAGGCTGAGGTACTCACGCCTAACTCGGCTGCTGCGAGTCTAAAGCTTTTTTTCCGGCAAATAGTGGAAAATACGTTCAGTTCAGCAAGTTCTGTGCGGGTGAATGTTGCCATCTTGGCACCGTTTTTTTTCCCAGAATAAGCTGATGATAATACCTTGTGGCAATCTGGAGAAGTCTGCAGATCGCCACGTTGGAGAAAAATTGAAACCCGTTGCAGTTTTCTGCAGCGGGCTGGGCCTCTTAGTGGAGCTCCACCGCATACTGCTCTACCGGGGTGATTTTCTTGATCAGCTTATTGTCGAACAGGAATTGTTCGTAGGCCTGATAGCGGGCTTTATCCAGCCTGGCTGGATCTCGGGCGAACAATGGCAGGCTGGCTTGCCAGGCCTGTTTGTTCAGCTCGGTATTCAGTTCCGGGTGGGCTTTGGCGAACGCCAGCCAGCTTTCCTGCGGGTGGGCCTGCAGGTAGTCGTTGCCTTTTTTCAGTGCCACGAGGAATTTTTTGATTTTCGGCTCGGTCACCGCGTCGCGATTGGCGACAATAATCAGCTCGTCGTAAGCCGGAACTCCGTAGTCTTCCACGTTAAACACCACCGGGTCTTTGCCCTGCAGCTTGAGTTCCAGCGCTTCAATATTGCGATAACCGCCAATCACCGCATCAACCTGGCCCGCCATCAAGGCGCTGGTCAGTTGGAAATTAACGTTGATCAACTTGCCGTCGTCAGGCTTGAGGTGTTCATGTTTGAACATGGTTGCCAACGTGGCCTGTTCGATACCGCTGACCGAGTAGCCGATTTTTTTGCCCTTAAGACCTGCCGGGGTGGTGATACTTTTATCCAGTGTAATCACGGTATTCAGCGGTGAATTAATCAGGGTGCCTACGCGCACCAGCGGCAGGCCCTGATCGGCGAAGAAATGCAGCTGTGGTTGGTAGGTGATCGCCAGATCGGCCTGTTTTGCCGCCACCAGCCTCGGTGGCAGAGCCGGATCGGAAGGCGGCACGATCTTGACGTCCAGCCCTTCGGCCTTGAAGGCACCAATCTGCTCGGCCACCATAATCGGCGCGTGGTCAGGGTTGATATACCAGTCGAGCACCAGCGTCAGTTTTTCAGCGGCGGCGGCTTGCCCGGCCAGCGTGGCGCTAAGCATCAGGCCGCACAGGGTATTTTTAATCATGGGGGATCCCTTATTTTCAGTCATGTTCCGGCGCCCAGTTGATCAGGCGCAGCAGCAGCGCGTCCACCGTCACCCAAAGCAGGACGGTCATCAGCACCAGAATAAACAACGCGGCGAAACAGACGTCGGTCTGCATGCGCGCGTTGGCGTTAAGCATCACGTAACCCAGCCCCTCCGCCGAGCCCACCCATTCACCGATAATCGCGCCAATCGGGGCGACGGCCGCGGCCATACGCAGCCCGGAACCAAAAGCCGGCAGTGCCGCCATTAGCCGCACGTGCCGCAGTTGGGCCCAGGGGGAGGCGCGCAGGGTGCGAGCCAGATCGAGATAATCGTTATTGACCCGGCGCAGCCCGTCGAAGAAGGCTGAAGTGACCGGGAAGAAGATCACCAGCACCGCCATCACCACCTTGGCGCTCATGCCAAAGCCAAACCACAACACCAGCAGGGGGGCCAGCGCAAACACCGGGATTGCCTGGCTGGTCAGCACCAGGGGCATCAGCCAGCGTTGTAGCCGTGGGGAATAAATCATGCACAGCGCCAGCACGGCACCGAGCAACACCCCGGCCAGCAGGCCGCAGGCAATCTCGGCTGCGGTGATCAGCGTGTGATAAGCGAGGTAGGCCCGGTCATTCCACAGCGCCTGCGCTACCGCAGAGGGGGACGGCAGCAAAAAGGCGGGAATATCGCCCAAAGTGACCAGCCCCCACAGCAGTAACAGACCGGCAAACACCGTCAGGCTGCGGCGCATCCGTGACAGACGGCTTTCTACCTGCGGCGTCATCCGGCAGCCCTCACCAGTTGCAGCAGTAACTCGCTCTGGCTTTTCAGCAGTCGAGGATCGTCCGGTGCGCGCGGCGGCAGGCCTTCGATGATATGGCTGTCGTCGATACCGGCGGGGTAGCGCGACAGCACCAGCAGGCGATGACTAAGGCGGCAGGCCTCCATCGGATCGTGGGTAATCAGCAACACGGTATGCTGCGCCAGCAGGTCGGCGGCCAGCGTCTGGATCATGGCGCGGGTTATGGTGTCCAGCGCCGAAAAGGGTTCATCCATCAGCACAATCGGCTGGCGTTCATACAGGGTTCGGGCGATGGCGGCGCGCTGGCGCATGCCACCGGACAGAGCTGCCGGCAAGGCGTTGCCATAACCGCTCAGCCCCACGCGCTCCAGCAGGTGCTCCGCCCAGGGGCGATCGGCCTTTTCACCGCGTAGCCGCGCGCCGAGGCTAATGTTCTGGTCAATGGTCAGCCACGGATAGAGCAAATCTTTTTGCCCCATGTAGGCGATGCGCCCGGCAATCGGCTGGCCATCGCTGCCGATGACCGTACCGGAGGTGGGTTTCGCCAGCCCGGCAATAATCTTCAACAGGCTGGTTTTCCCCGCACCGCTGGCACCGAGCAGGGCGACAAAGCTGCCGCCTGCGATATCAAAACTAAGCCGGTCGAAAACCACCTGTTGACCAAAGCGCAGGGTTAAATCCCGCACCTGAATACCCGGCCGGACGCCATCGTGCTGCGCATTGCCTATACTCATTGGGCATTCAGCCCCATTTGCCAGAAGGCGGATTCCAGCCGGGTGGCGGTGGTGAAAATCACCGACAGTTCGGCCAGGCGGCTTTCAGCCCCACGCTGGTGGCCAACGTTTTCCAATAGGTCGAGCGCGGCCTGCACCCCGGCCAGATAGACCGGATCGCCATAGTTGCGGATCCACGAGGCGTAAGGGTTGCCTTCCATCACCGTGGCGGGATCGTTGAGCAGGCGCAGGCCAATCTCGGCATAGCCGGCGACGCAGGGCAGCAGGGCCGCCAGCAGATCCAGGGCATCACCGGCGTGGCCGATATCGAGCACATAGCGGGTGTAGTTGAGGGTTTCCGCCGCCTCGGGTTCGGCGGCAATTTGCGGTTCGCTCAGCCCCCAGTCGGCGCAGTAGGCCAGATGCAAAGGCAGTTCGGCGACAATCGCATTGAGCGAGGCGGTGGCTGCGCGCATCTCCGGCAGGGTGCGCAGCTTGCTGACCAGCAGCGCGTAGGCGCGGGCAAAGTGGATCAGAAACAGATAATCCTGGGTCAGATAGCGACGGAAAGCGGGTTCCGGCAAGGTACCGGCAGCCAGTTGCTGAATAAAGGGATGAGCGACATAGTCCTGCCAGTGGCTACCGGCCTGTTGGCGCAGCCGTCCGTAAAGACCGTCGTCGAATTGGGGGATAAACATGGGACCTCCAAAAGTTAAGTGGAGATCCGGGCGTGCTGAGGTAAGAACGGGCAATAACTGATGGTGTTATTGCCGACCCGTCCCTTCGCTGGCATGACCCAGATCAGGTTCAAAGGGTTCGGCTTACGCCATCTCAGCCCTTTACAGGACGCCCCTCGGAGGAGCCTGTTATACGATATTTACTTTTTGATTACAATGCCCGGGCGGTGGCCACGGGCGCCGGGCACTAAGGTTTTTCCTAGCCAAAAACGGTTCGTTTAGTGCGGTCCGAGACAATTTTTCTGGCTTGCAGGGGGGCATGTTTGTCACTGTAATCCGGTCATAATCCACTCTAAGGACACTACCCATGAAGAAAATTGGATTTCTCTCTTTTGGTCACTGGACGCCTTCGTCGCAATCTGGCACCCGCTCGGCTGGCGATGCACTGTTGCAATCCATCGACCTGGCCGTCGCGGCAGAAGAGCTGGGGGCGGACGGGGCCTATTTCCGCGTACATCACTTTGCACGCCAACTTGGTTCGCCATTCCCGCTGTTGGCCGCCATCGGCGCCAAAACCCAGCGCATTGAGATCGGCACTGGCGTGATCGACATGCGTTATGAAAACCCGCTGTATATGGTTGAAGAGGCCGGTGCCGCCGACCTGATTTCAGGCGGGCGCTTGCAGCTTGGCATCAGCCGCGGCTCTCCCGAGCAGGTGATTGATGGCTGGCGTTACTTTGGCTATACCCCGGCCGAAGGCGAGACAGAAGCCGATATGGCGCGCCGCCATACCGAAGTACTGCTTGATGCGCTGCGCGGTGAAGGGTTCGCCGAACCTAGCCCGCAGCCGATGTTCCCGAATCCACCGGGCCTGCTGCGGGTGGAGCCTTTCTCCGCCGGGCTGCGGGATCGCATCTGGTGGGGTGCCAGCTCAGATGCTACGGCCGTTTGGGCGGCGAAGCTGGGGATGAACCTGCAAAGCTCGACGCTGAAAAACGATGAAACCGGCGAGCCGTTCCACGTACAGCAAGCGAAGCAGATCCGCGCGTATCGCGAAGCCTGGAAAGTCGCCGGGCATAAACGGGAACCCCGCGTGTCGGTCAGCCGCAGCATCTTTGCATTGATGGACCAGCGGGATCGCAACTACTTTGGCAATAGCGGGCAGGACGGCGATCAGGTGGGGTATATCGGCGATCAGACCCGGGCGATATTCGGCCGCAGCTATGCCGCCGAGCCGGAGCTGTTGATCAAACAACTGGCGCAGGACGAAGCAATTGCCGAGGCGGACACCTTGCTGCTGACCGTGCCAAACCAGCTGGGTGTTGATTATAACGTCCATGTGATTGAGTCGATCTTGACCCATATCGCCCCGGCGCTGGACTGGCGCTAATCAGGCCATAGCCAAAAGCCCGCCTGAGGTTTCTGCGGCGGGCTTGACTTATTTTGCTCAATTTGTATTTTAACGACATGCATACATTTCTGATTATCGTCCCTGAAGGGGGCATGTTGTTTGAGTCGGCGGGGATCGCCGACATCCTGATGCAAGCCAACCGCTTGAGGCCCGATGACGCGCCGCTTTACCAGATGGCGATAGTGACCACCCAGTCTCACCGGGTGGTGCATGGATCCTCTGGCTTGAACCTGTTGGCCGACCACCGCCTTTGCGATCTGGATCCAGAACAACCGCGCGACACCATTATCGTCACCGGCAAAGGGGCGACCGAGGAAGAAAGTGCCTTTGTGGTGGATTGGCTGCGTCGTGCCGCACCCCAAGCGCGCCGAATGGCCTCCGTTTGCGGCGGAGCCTTGTTGCTTGCCGAAGCCGGGTTGCTGGATGGACGCCGTGCCACCACTCATTGGCGATTGCTGGACACCTTGCAATCTCGTTTCCCCAAAGTGCTGGTCGAAAATGGGCCGATCTATGTGCAGGACGGCAGTGTCTGGACCTCCGGCGGCGTCAGCTCCGGGTTCGATCTGACGCTGGCGCTGGTGGAAGACGATTATGGCTTTACTCAGGCTCGCGAAGTGGCGCAGGACCTGGTGATGTTTTTGCGTCGGCCCGGCGGCCAGGCGCAGTTCAGCCGTTACCCGTTGAATCAGGCTAAAACCCCCGGCCCCATCCGCGATCTCCAGTGTTGGATCCTGGAAAATCTGGCGGAAGACCTTTCCGTTGAGAAACTGGCCGAACGGGTTGCCATGAGTCCGCGCAACTTTACCCGCGTGTTCACGCGTGAGGCCGGTATTCCTCCGGCCAAATTTGTCGAAGAAGGGCGTTTGCACAGCGCCCGACAGCGTCTGGAACAGAGCTCGGCAGGCATTGAGCAAATTGCCCTCACCAGCGGTTTCGGCAATAGCCTCAATCTGCGGCGTGTCTTCGAACGGCATTTGCAGCTGACCCCGACCGAGTACCGCGAACGTTTTCATTCGCGTACTTTGGCCTAAATTGATCTGTAAACGTCATTTACGACACACATCCCTCAGGCTTAAATTGGCAGCAGAGCCAATAACGAAGGAGTAGATCATGGTCAAAGTAGGCATTAATGGATTCGGCAGGATCGGCAGGAATGTTTTGCGTGCGGCGCTAGGTCGCGATGACTTTGAAGTCGTGGCGATTAACGATTTGACCGACAGCCAAACCCTGGCGCACCTGCTCAAATACGATTCGCTTTCGGGCACTCTGGCCGCCCAGGTTGAAGCCGGTGAAAACCAGTTACTGCTCGATGGTCGTCCGATTCATGTTTTCTCCGAAAGAGATCCGGCGGCCATCCCATGGAGCAGCGTGGGTGTCGACGTGGTGATTGAGGCGACGGGGTTCTTTACCGACAAGGCCAAGGCTGAAGTGCACATCACTAAAGGCGGGGCCAAGCGAGTCATTATCTCGGCACCGGCCAAGGGCGACGACATTACCCTGGTACTGGGCGTTAACCACCAGCAATACGATCCGGCCAAACATTTTGTCGTCAGCAACGGCAGTTGCACCACTAACGGTCTGGCTCCCGCTGCCCAGGTATTGCACCAGGCTTTCGGCATTGAATATGGCCTGATGAATACCACCCATGCTTACACCAACAGTCAGGCATTGCATGACCAACCGGAAAAAGACTTGCGCGGTGCCCGCGCCGCCGCAGAGTCGATTGTGCCTTACTCCAGCGGCGCGGCCAAAGCGCTCGGCAAGGTGATCCCGGAGCTGGAAGGCCGTTTGACCGGTTACTCGCTGCGGGTGCCGGTACCTGTGGTGTCTATCGTTGACCTGACGGTCACGCTGAAACGTGAGGTGACGGTGGAAGAGATCAACGCCGCTTTCCGCCAGGCAGCCGAATCCGGCCCTCTCAAGGATATTCTTGGCTACAGCGATGAGCCGTTGGTGTCGAGCGACTACAGGGGCGATCCCCGCTCTTCGGTGATTGATGGGCTTTCCACGTTGGTCATTGGCGGCAAGCTGGTCAAGATCCTGGCCTGGTATGACAACGAGTGGGGCTTCTCTAACCGGCTGGTGGATCTGGCGGTACTGATGGATAAACGCGGGTTATAAACGATAAAGAGCAGGGGCGCTGCAGGCTGCGCCCCGATGTTGAAACCCAGCCAATTTACAGCTGCGCGATGCGCATTAAATCTTGTTTGGCTCCTGGCGCGACCGCCAGCACCGGCCCGCCGTGCAGCAAATGTTCCCCCTCGGTATTAAACGCATGGGTCCAGCCGCCAGCTTCGTTGACCAGGCAGTAACCCGCCAGACAATCCCAGGCATGCATATAAGGTTCGTAATAACCCACCAGTCGTCCTGCGGCCACCCAGGCCAACATCATGGCACCAGAACCGTTGCGGAAGAAATTGCCGCCCACGGCGGTGATCTGGGCAGCGATCTCGCCAACACGTTCCGGTTTCACATAGCTGTTGGCACCAAAGCCGGTGACGTGGTTTTGCATGGTGCGCTGTGGATCCACCTGTAGCGTTTTACCGTTGAGGGTCGCCCCTGCGCCGCGCGCCGCGACAAAACACTCCTGCTGGCAGGGGGCGACGATCACCCCGATCACCGGCTCACCCTGATGGATCACCGCAATCGACACGCACCAGTTCGGCATACCGTTCACAAAGGGACTGGTGCCGTCGATCGGGTCTACCACCCAGGTGTAGCCAGAATCACCGGGCTGCAGGCCAAACTCTTCCCCCAAAAAGCCGTCGTCCGGGAACTGGCGGGCTATCTGCTCGCGGATCAGCAGTTCAACTTCGCGGTCGGCAATGGATACCACGTCTTGCGCATCGCGTTTGGTTTCAATCACCAGGCTTTCGCGGCGGTTGAAATAGTCCAGCGCTTTGTCGCCCGCTGCACGTGCTGCCTGTTCAGCCAGCGTTAAACGCTGGGAAATGGGCTGATTCATCTTCACTCCTTAACGTATTGAGGTTCACTGGGCAATCAGCGCCAGTCCCTGAGATTTGAAATCAATCGCCACGCGGGTGGTCGGTGTCAGTTGGCGTTCCATCTGCACATCGACAATAAACAGCGCGCCGAGATCGGTTTTCACTTCATATTCGATATGGTCCCCCAGCCAGGCGCTGTGGGTCACTTCGCCGTTTAATGCGCCGCTCTGCTCAGGCTGTAAGGTAATAAACTGTGGCCGCACCGAAAGCTGCGCAGCGCCGGGGCGCGCTTTGGCACCCGGTACCCGATACTGACGGCTGCCGAGGGTGATCAGCGCTTCGCCGTTGTCTACACGCTCAATGTCGCAGGGCAGGATGTTAGCCTCACCCATAAAGTCGGCAATAAACACCGAAGCCGGCGAGTGATACAGCTCCTGAGGCGCACCCTGTTGAGCAATATGCCCTTCTTTCATGACGATAATCTTATCGGAGACCGCCAGCGCCTCTTCCTGATCGTGGGTGACATATACCGCGGTGAAACCGAGACGCTGTTGTAAATCGCGGATCTCGGTGCGCACGCGGCGACGCAGCCGTTCGTCAAGGTTGGATAAGGGCTCATCGAGCAGCAACACCTGGGGTTCCAGGACCAGCGCGCGCGACACGGCGATGCGTTGCTGCTGGCCGCCTGACAGTTCGGCGGGCAGGCGTTGGCCCATATTTTCCAGACCCACCAGTTTTAACCCCTCGCGCGCCCGATCCTGCGCCTCTTTGCGTGATAGCCCGCTGGCCAGCAGGCCGTACATGACGTTGTCCAGTGCATTCATATGCGGGAACAGCGCGTAAGACTGGAACACCATGGCGACGTCGCGCTCATTGGCCGGCAGATGGGTGACGTCTTTGCCGCCAATCAGAATACGCCCCGAGGTCGGGTGCTCCAGACCGGCCAGCAGGCGCAGGGTGGTGGTTTTGCCACAGCCCGAAGGGCCGAGCAGCGTCACCAGCGTACCGGGTTCGACGGTGAGCGAAAGGCCGGGCAGGGCGGTGAAATCGGCGAACTGTTTGGTGACGTTTTCAAACACCACCGAGCCGGAACGAATGGCGGTCATAGGGCATTCTCCTGATGTAAGGCCGCGGGTGGCGTCACCGGCGGAGTGGCAGTGATGGCGCGGCGCAGGCGACGTTCGCCAACCAGCAGCTGGAAGGTGAGGATCACCGCCAGCATCACCACGATAAGCACCGAGGAGTAGGCGATAGCCACGCCGTATTCCCCGTTTTCGACCAGCCCGACAATGTAGGAGGTGGCCATGTTGTATTGCGCGCTGACCAGGAAAATCACCGCACTGATCGAGGTAATGGCTCGCACAAAGGCATATACCAGTGCCGCGCTGATAGCGGGTTTTAGCAGCGGCAGGATCACTTTGCGCAGGGTGCGGAAACTGCTGGCGCGCAGCGTCAGCGAGGCTTCATCCAGGCTACGATCCAGTTGGCTCATGGCGGCGATCCCTCCGCGTACGCCGACCGGCATATTGCGGAACACAAAGCAGGCCACCAGGATCAGCGCGGTACCGGTGATTTCCAGTGGCGGCAGGTTATAAGCCATGATGTAGCTGACGCCGATCACCGTGCCGGGGATGGCAAAGCTGAGCATCAGCATAAATTCAAAGGTCTGACGACCGGCAAACTTCTGCCGCACGATCAGCCAGGCGGTGAGCAGGCCAACGATGGCGGTAAGCGGCGCGGCGATCAGCGCGATCTCCAGGGTGGTCCAGAACGAGTTCCAGGCGACGCCGGTCCAGGCTATCTGGCCGTTGTTCCACTGGAAACCGAAGGCGCGGGCGTAATGCCCCAGCGTCAGGCTGTTATCCAACCCCCATGACTGGACAAAGCCGCCGATCAGGATCATGCCGTAGACCACCAGCGTGAACAGACCCCAGGGGATCACCAACGCGTACACGCCATAACGCAAGCCGCGTGGCAGCCCGCAGTGCGTGCCGGAATCCCCTTTGCCGGTGACGGTGGCGAAGTTTTTCCCTGCCAGCCACAGGCGCTGCAAAATAAAGGCGCTGAGGGTAAAGCACAGCAGGATGATGGCCAGCACGGCGGCGCGGCTTGGATCGTTCTGCGCCCCGACCACTGAGAAGAAGATCTCGGTCGACAGTACGCCGTGGCTGCCACCCAGTACCATCGGATTACCGAAGTCCGCCATGCTTTCGATAAAGCTGATCAGGAAGGCGTTGGCCAGGCCGGGCGCCATCAGCGGCAGTGAAACATAGCGGAAGGTGCGCCAGCGGTTAGCGCGCAGCGTCTGTGAGGCTTCTTCCAGCGAGGGGCTCACTCCTTCCACCACGCCAATCAACACCAGGAAGGCAATCGGGGTGAAGGAGAGCACCTGAGCAATCCAGATACCGGTCAGGCCGTATAACCAACGGCCGGGCTCGATGCCAAACAGGCTGGCGAGCAGTTCGGTGACCACCCCGGCGCGCCCAAACAGCAGCATCAGCGCCAGGCCAATCACAAACGGCGGCGTGATGATCGGCAGTACGGTCAGCAGGCGCAGCCCTTTTTTGAACGGCAGCGGCGTGCGGGTGGCGGCCAGCGCAAAAGCCAGACCGAGCAGCGTAGAGCCGCTGGCGGTCATCAGTGCCAGGGTCAGGGTGCGCCAGGCGGTGCCACAACTGCCGCCTTTCAGGCAACCGAGGCTCCAGATGGCCGGATCCTGCATATTGGCGATCAGCCCGTCAGGCTTAAACGACCCATCCACGTCCTGTACCGAGGCGACAAACATGCTCAGTACCGGATAAAGCACGAAGGTGGTCACCAGCGCGACCAGCAGCACAATGGCGGCCACCACAAAGGCGTCCCCCTTCAGCACGCCGCGTTCGGCCAGCGCAAAAGAGAACAGCAGCAAAAAGGTGGTGATCAGCAAAATAGCGCCGGCACCAAAGGCGGGTTGGCCGTCGCTGAGCGCGCCAAACAGCTGTTCGCTCCACTGCCAGTTCCAGCCGCTGTAACCAATGGCATGGCCTTCGAACAGCAAAAACAGGATGCCGATGACGCTGGCCCCCATCAGCAATTGCGAACGCAGGCGGCTTACCGGCAACAGACGAGCCGGTGCGCAAACCAGTAGCATCAGCAGAGCAATCAGCAGCCAGGGGCGTTGAAAGGTGATTATTTGCCACAGCGCAGGCGCACTGGCCTGATCCTGCCACAGCGTACCGAGCCAGCCAAAGTCGAAGAACCCGGCTTCCTGGCTGTACCAGGGCAGCAATAACACGGCCAGTGCGCCCAGCACGAGGGCCCCGTCAAGGCGGCGGTTTTGAGCATTCATCGTAACCTCGAGAGTTCATATTTCCGTTACCGCGCTTTGCACAGGCGAGAGTTACCTCGCCCGGTTTATTGCAGAGCGCGTCACATACGGGAGGAAAAGGTCGTGAATTATTGGGCGCTGGCGCCGATCTCTTTATCCCAGCGGCTGAGCAGTGCCTTGCGTTTTTCTGTCGCGCCGTAGGTTTTAAAGTCGTAATCGATCAGTTTGATGTTCTCGAAGCGTGGAGCATATTCGGAAATCGCCGCGTTGCGATTGGACGGTAACTGGAAGGATTTGGCGTCTTTCATGTGTGACTGGGCATCGGCACTGAGCGCCCAGTCGTACCACACCTTGGCCTGGCTGAGATTGCGCGCGCCTTTAACGATCGACATCGAGCCAATTTCAAAGCCGGTGCCTTCGCAGGGGGCGACCGCCTTGATCGGGAAGCCATCGACCTGCATCGCGACGGCATCATGCATAAACACGATACCGACGGTGGTTTCGCCGCGTGCGGCCGCTTTCACCGGTGCTGAGCCGGATTTGGTGTACTGTGAAATATTGGCGTTGAGCTTTTTCAGATAGTCGAAGGCCGGCTCTTCCCCCATGATTTGCACCAGCGTGGCGAGGGTGTTGTAAGCGGTGCCGGACGAATTCGGGTTGGCCATCTGGATCTCGCCTTTGTAGGCCGGATCCAGCAGGTCACTCCAGCAGGCCGGAACCTTGAGTTTTTTCTCTGCCAGCAACTTGGTGTTGTACCCCCAGCCCAGCGCCCCGGCGTAGACACCGACGGTGCGGTAGCCGGCGCTTTCCGCTTGTTTACGCGCCCAGTCGTGCTGTTGATCAAGCAACGGGGATTTATAGGCCTGGGTTAACCCTTCGTCGGCGGCCTGCATATGCGGATCGCCGGTGCCGGCCCACCAAATGTCGGTACGTGGGTTGCGGGCTTCGGTACGAATACGTGCATAGGCTTCCCCGGCGGAGAGGCGCACCATACTGACTTTGATATCCGGGTGTTGTTTCTCAAACAGATTGGTCATTTGCTCGCAGACCACGACGTCGGCGGAGCAGATCATATTCAGTTTCCCGGCGGCGTGAGCAGGCAGGGCAGAGAGTGCAGAGCCGGCGGCGAGGACCGCCATCAGAGTAACGCGATGCATGGTGTTCTCCTTGGTTGTGTAGGGTGGCGATACGTTGTCGCCTATTCTTTTTGCACGTGTGTGCAAATAACTAGAGGATATAAATTGCGCTGTCAATCGCGCAGTGAAACAATTCAACCTACGCGTCACAAAAATGAAACATTTTGACCGACAAAAATTTGCACAGCTTTGCAAAATGCGGCAAACTTTTCTCAGAATGCGAAACGAATGGATGTGAAGATGGCGATGGACAAGGCGATGATCAGTGCGAAAGACGTGGCGGAGTTGGCCGGAGTTTCCCGCTCGGCGGTTTCGCGGACTTATACGCCCGGTGCCAGCGTGTCGGCGGCCACCCGCGAAAGGGTGATGCGGGCGGCTGAAGAACTGGGTTATCACGTTAACCATTTGGCGCGGGGATTGGTGCGTAACCGCAGCGGTATCGTCTGCCTGATCGTTTCGGAGCTGGCGACCCCCTATCGGGCCAGCCTGGTCCGCCTGCTGACCCAGTATTTGCAGGATGCGGGCAAAATCGCCATGTTGATTAACACCGATCGCTCCGATGACAGCGTCTCCCAGGCGTTGCAGCAGGCGATCAACTTCCGTGCGGATGCTTCCTTTGTGCTTTCCGGCATGCCGGACAGCGCCATTGCCCGCCTGTGCCATAAACACGGCCAGCGGCTGGTGCTGATCAACCGTAATGACACCTTGCCCGGCTCACTCAGTATCCGGCTGGATAACGAAGAGGCGGCCGGCCGGGTGGTAATGGCATTTGCCCGAGCGGGCTGCCAACGCATCGCTTTTGCCAACTCATTGGCCGGGACGCCCAGCCTGATGGCGCGTGAACGCGGTTTTCTGCAGGCGGCGGAAGCGGCGGGGCTGCAGGTAAGCGTCGAGCGCTTTGGCACGACGTCGTATGAGAGTGGTCAGATCCTGGCGCACCGGCTGTTGACCCGTCGCGAGCGCCCCGATGCGGTGTTCTGCGTCACGGATTTATTGGCCTGCGGTTTTATGGATGAGGCGCGCCACCGCTTTGGGCTACGTATTCCGGAAGATCTTTGCGTGGCGGGCTACGACGATATTCCCCAGGCGGCCTGGTCCTCTTACAACCTCACCACCTTTACCCAGCCGGTGGCGTTATTTGCTCAGGATTCGGTTGCCTGGCTGATGGCGGAAGAGAAAAAGGAGGAGAGCATGATGCCGACGTTGGGCCACGAGATGCCGGGTGAAACCCGGCTGTACCATGCCGATTTTGTCTGGCGCGAAACCATCCGGGGTGCCTGAATTGCCTTCATTTCAGATTGCGGATGGCACGTTGGCAGATACGCCGGGTAGCGGTGGACGGAGAGTCTTGCAGCCATTGTTGACACAAATCTGCGACCCACTCGGGTCTGTCCTTGGCAGCATCGTTAAGCCAGTTAGCCACTGAATCCTGAACGTAAGTGGATGGATCAGCCCTTAAGAGCGAGAGTATTGGCAATGCCCGTTCAGGCTGTTGTTTAAGTATGGCAATGTGGGCACACCAGACGCCGCGGGGCCGTAATGCTTCGCTGGAGAAGCGGCGAAGATACTCAGAGGGGGATCGCGCCCACGTCGCCAAGTGTTCGATAGCCTCATCTAACGCTTTCACCAAATGCGGACGAACTGCCAGCCAAGCCCATTCACGGACACCGAAATGGGCATCGTCAGCCAGCGGGCGGATGGCATCCAACCTCTCGGTTAAGGATGTTCCAGACTGTGTCCCGATCATGAAACAGGCCCAGCCGCGCACCGTGTCTGAGTTGTGCGACAGACATGGGTTGATGCCAGTGGTACCGAGATCGCTCAACAAAACGCGGGCAATCCCCTCCATTCGCTTGACGATACCCAGCTTACAAGCTTCTGCGGCGGCTTGCCGTGCTTGTGGTGACAGCGCTGGGAAAACGGTACCTAGCAATAACCTTTGGTCAAGCGCCAGTACTTCAACCAGGGTGGCGCTCTGCAGCTCACCACGGGATAGCGCATCCAAAATATCGGGAGTAATGTCTGCAGCTCGGCTTGCCCCTTTACGAGTGACAGAATGGCTCATATCGATTATTCCTTTTTGGCAGACGTTACATTGGCGGCGACTTTATCGAGTAACAGAGCCAACTGAGTTCGCTCTGCAGTGGAGAGGTTTCCGAACAGGCCAGCGATCCAGTGGCTATGTTGTTCGAAAACCGTCCTGGCAACCTGTTGTCCATGAGGCGTCAATTGGATCCGTAATGCACGGCCGTCACTGGCATCGGTCTGGCGCTCAATCAGGCACTCACGTTCCAGGCCGTTTAGCAGACCCGTGACCGTAGCACGGGTGACTCCTGCTTTTTCGGCCAGCTCATTGGGGGCCAACCCTTCTGAGGCTGCATCAAGCAAGAACAGCATGACGAAGCGGCCTTCAGACAGGGCATGAGGTGCCAGTAGTGAGGCGCAGTCACGGTCGATGGCGGAGGCGAGTGAAAGTGTCTGAAAACACAGCCGGATATTATCCTGGTTAGGAAGCTGACGTCGCTGAGCCTCCTGGAGCAGAGACAGGTATTTTTTTTCGAGTTTCACGATGGGACCTGCATGTAGTATGGCGCCTAACTATAGGTGAGAAAAAATGGAAGATCAACAGGATGAGAGAAGACAAAAATGGCAGGCGTAAACGTTGGATAGCAAAAGACCCGCCTAAGTCTCCTTAAGCGGGTCTTTCGAATTTGGCTCCTCTGACTGGACTCGAACCAGTGACATACGGATTAACAGTCCGCCGTTCTACCGACTGAACTACAGAGGAATTGTCTGAACGGGGCGCATCATATCCAGCCACCCAGAATGTGTCAACGCTAAAGTTGTCGATTCGGTGCGACTGCTCAGCATCTGAGCAATGCGGGGCGGCTTATGGCAATTCTACGCCATCTTCGTCCTGCAACCGCTGCAAGCGTGCCAGCGGATCCTGTTTATAGAAGCGACAGAAATGTTGGTAGAGCAGCGGGAAACGGTTGGCCAGCAGCTCGGGCGCACTGAAAAAATACTCAGACAGCACCGCAAAACACTCGGCCGGATCGGTGGCGGCATAGGCATCCATGCTGGCGGCCTCTTCGCCAACCATGTCGATCTCATCCTGCAGGTTTTCCATCGCGGCGTGCAGGTCATGCTCCCAGGCGGCGATATCGCGCAGTGGGATAGGGGGGATGCCGGTGGCGCTGCCGCCGTTGCGCATATCCAGCTTGTGCACCGCTTCGTGGATCACCAGGTTAAAGCCGGAGAGATCGAAAGAGTCCTGCACGTCCTGCCAGTTGAGCACGATAGGGCCCTGCTCCCAGCTCTGACCTGATTGCACCACCGGCCCGGAGTGAACCAGGCCGAAGTCGTCCTGCCATTCATCCTCCACCACAAACGGCGTAGGGTAGAGCAGGATCTCATTGAAACCGTCAAGGCATTCGGCCCCCAGCTCAAGCACCGGCAAAGCGAACAGCAGGGCAATGCGCGCCTGCATTTGCGAGGTCAGCACCAGCCCTTGCAAGGGGACAATGCGTTTTTGCTGTAAAATCTGCCCGGCAACGTCGATCAGCCGTTGTTGTTCCCGCTCATTCAGCGGAGAGAGCAGGGGAATTGCCAGCGCGTCTTGCCACTGGGCAAGCGTTTCCGCCTGCGGTTGATGCGTTTTCCACGGCCATTTAATCATCGCGTTGCTCGTAAAGTCGTCACTTGAACATTCGGCAGGAGGCTAACCCTGTAAAAATGCCGCAAAAAGGGGCATGATAGCAAGTACTTGAAGGAGAGATGCCGGAGCGGCTGAACGGACCAGTCTCGAAAACTGGAGTAGGGGCAACTCTACCGGGGGTTCAAATCCCCCTCTCTCCGCCATTATTCAAGCACTTAGGTAGAATTCTTTCAACGATCCCCGTCACACATAGCATTTTCAGGTAGACCAGACCCTGGATTAACGCTTTTATCTATTCACACCTTGGGATATTACCTATCGGTTGTTTAACAACAATCCCCGATTGGGATATATTTTAATGTTGTTGATTAAATCGATGAACGAGCGCTAAAGATATCATCAACAATAAAATAGGTGGGGCAAGGGTCGTTAATTGAACGTTGAGGGAAAACAGCAATCCAAGGTTAAGAATTATCTGGTATATAATATACGTAAGCAGTCCAACAATGACACCAATAGCTAAACGACTACCCAACCCTGGCGCACGGGGAATACTGAAGGTGAATGGGATGGCTAATAAAATCATGGCCAAGACTAAAATTGGGCGGCCCAGTTTTTTCCATAAAGCGATCTGATATTCATTACTGGGTTGATCTGAATTTTGCAGATAATGAATGTACTGCTTCAGTTGTTTGATAGAGAAGCTATCAACAGGCAAGGTCAGTTCTTTCAGGTTCATCCCGGAAAACAGAGATTGCCAGGGCAAATCATCATAGGTTTGCACGACTTCTTTTTTGTTTTCCCATTGTTTCTGCATCACTTTATGCAGAATCCACAGTCCGTTATTGCCGGTGGTGGCTTTTTCAGCGAAAACGTAGGATTCAAGGGCGAGGTCGGATTGGTAGCGAAATATCTCAATCCCGACGGGTTGGTTTTGCTTATCCAGGGATTTTACAGTAACAAATTCATTGCCACTTCTGGCCCACAAGGCATTGCCGGAGTCAGCGGTGTTATTGGTTTTAGCCAGGGCGGTGTCTTTAAGTTCCTGGGCTTGTTGCTGCATCGGTGAGGCTACCCACTCGTCGAGAGCACCTAATGACAGATTGATAAAAAGGCCGGCATAAAGAGTCACCAAAGCAATTTTGAATATTGAAAACCCAGCGGTACGCATTGCCGTCAATTCAAGCGTTTTTGACAGTTGGCCAAGTCCGACGATGCCACCCAGCAAGGCGATAAATGGGCCAAGGTCAACAAGGCTTCTCGGTAGGGTCATTAAGACTACTAGCAGGGCCTGTGTCCAATGGTATCCATTTGGGGTAACGTCCTCGAGTTCGTTGATCAGATTAAAAGTGGTAAATAATGGGATTAATAATCCGGCAGCGGCTGCAAATCCGATGAAGAGATTACGAATCAAATAACGACCGAATATGTTCATCGGGATAACTTCCGTAACAGTGAGGAGTCGCGCGCAATAAAAAATAACATTCCAATCGACATTAATATCGGGACTGACCAGACACCTGGAGTGATGGGGATACTCCCATTAGCCACTAACGTGCGGCAGATATTTCCTCCGTAAAAAATGGCAGCAAATAACAGAGTGAGAGGGAACAGCGTTGTATAACGGCCCTGGCGGGGTTTTATTCGGCTTAATGGAATTGCCAATAACACCATCAGTAGGGTACTGATACCGCGGCTTTCCCGCCATTGTAGCTCCGCCCTGTCTGCAGGGTCAGTGGAGCGTGATAATGCCGCCAAGGATGCTGACTTGCGCTTGACCTCTATGCTTTCGAGCAAGGGTTTAAGCGCTATTTTAAAATTATTATAATTCTGCATATTGTCATCTGTACCTTTGCGCTCTAACACATAGGCGGTTCCTGACTTCAATATCACTGAGGGATTTGAAGGAGAGGGATCTATAACTTCAACTGAATGAGCCCGATATAAACTGGTATTGTTGGCCGAGCGTGAGTAAATCAATGCGTCCGTAAGATGATTTGACGTTGGGTCAATACGGGTGGCCAAGATCATTCTGCCGCTGCCATTAACGTTAAATTTATTTGCCTGCAGATGGCTAACGTCCAGCACGGATTGTGACTGTTGTTCCAACTGATAGATATTGGCGTACGCCCAGGGTCTGCCGTACATCGAAATAAGTGTTACAAACAGGGCCAGAGGAATGGCAAGTACCAATACCGCTTTGTATAACCGCCACGGGCTGGCGCCAGAGGCGTGAATGGCGGTTATTTCAGAATCGCTGTAGAGCTGCCCCAGCGCAACCGCGACGGAAACATATAGGCCCACCGGCAGCAGCATCTCTAATGCAATCAATATTTTATAACAGACAACGTCAAATACGATTTGCAGAGCCAAGGTACCATTGGCAGCTTCTGTGAGATACCGTTGGGCTGAATAGCTGGCAAACATAAAGATGAGAAAACCCACGATGATCATCACTAATCGGCGGATTTCAACCATGATATAGCGCTCAATCAAAGCCATAAGCTAGTTATATCCCTTAATATCAAACGCATGTTTGCCGAGAAAAGGCCCGCTTCCAGTATGTTTTTCTTCATGATTGGTCGCTGCCAATCAGCTTTTGCAGCAGGGCGATCACCTGATTAACCTCATCCGGGGTCAGAGCTCCATCTTTTGCCCATTGGACGCGCCCTTCTTTATCCAGCACCACAATTGTTGAACTTTCTTCTGGCAGCTTCCAGGCGTTACGGACCAGACCATGACTATCGACAATGAATTGCGCCCAGGGGTAATGCCTTTTGTTTTTCTCGATTTTACTTCGCACGAAAAAGCCCGAGCCCGGGATTGCGTCATCAGTATTGACGATAGTGGTAGGCTGAAAACGGTCGTTCGGAAAATTTGCTTCCTTGACGGCGGTAATCAGCATCGAATTTTTCTTCTTGGCAGAGGTGCGGCCGGCGATACACTGGATGACTCGAACTTTTCCTGCCAGTTCTGAACTGCCCCATTTCTTATAGCGAAAATTGTCATTTTCAAGAAGTAACTCTCCGCGATCGGCTATGAATACCGGTGCGACAGGTTCACCCTGAACAAAATTATGCGCTGATGTTACCAGTGGGAACAGCAGCAGCGAGATTGTCAGTAATCTACGTAACGTCATGAAAATAACCATAATGTATAAGGATTGTTGCTGCGGAGGAGAGCGGTAATCTCCCCTTGCGGCTAAACTTGCATAGGATATCGTTCGAGAAGTAATTCCAGACGTTGGCGAATATCGACATCCAGCATCGTCGGCTCATCATAGGATTTTCCACCGGCCAGCTTATCCGCCACCATCACATCATGCCGATCTCCCATTAACCCATTAATAGCGGCCAAAAATCTGGAAATCTGACGGGCTTCCCGGTTGCTGGGATCTATAGATCTCAGCGTGTCGTAAAATGAGACTTGCTGGCTAATAATTTTCCGCACATCGTGGAACTGCTTTCCAGTGAGCTGAGGATCAGCAATTAGCCTCTGGAGTTCGCGCATTTGCTCCTGGCGATATGCAATAAAATTGCTCTCGGTTTCTAAGTGAATATGACGTAAAGCGTAATTCACCAGCGACCAAATCGGCTTGCTGAGGAGGATCCGGAGAATATTACCGTAGAGTTTAAGATTCTCTTGGTTGCCGTTGCGAAAAGCATCCTGAAAATGCCCAAGAACTACGGTTGTTAAGTGAAAAAGGTGACTGGAATTGTGCTTTTTGCTGTAAAGTCTCTGAGCAAAACGTAAATGCTTATAACGCGCACGAATATACTTATAGCGCATACGCGTTGCCGCAGATAACTCTACGTCTTTAAGAAAGTCATTGACTAAGCTTAATAGCTCCTGTCGGGTAAAACCGTCCTGCCAAAATTGCAGACACAAGGCATAATTATCTTGAATGCTCTCATCTGAACATTGCAAGTCAATATGCTGAGGTAAATTGATGTCCGCCTCAACGAGGTCATCTGTCTCTACCGCAGTAAACAGTAATTGGGTCGTTTCAGTTGAGAATTTTTTCCTGCTGCTGTTATCAATCATTGATTACTCTCTCTGGATACATTGAATCCCAGTAAATAGCGATTACGGTAAGCACTTATAGTCGGTATTAGCGTCAACAAAACGTCTAAACATTGGCCTGCCAAATAAGCGAACGCCGCGCCTTGGACTCCAAAGACATGAGACATCATGATTAAGAGCCCAATGTACGAGGCAGAGGCAATAGTCTGCACGATCAAGAAAGCCCGTTGTTTACCCGCCATAAACAATAAGGACTCCTGAGGAAAACCCAGCATGGACACGATAATGGCACCCAGCATGATTTGAATTAAATCATAGGCTTGCAAGTACTGGTAACCGAAAACAACTGAAATTAATGGCTTGCCAACGACGATGACGAGAAGGGCCACGGCGAGACCAATACCCCCGGCTAACAATGCCGATCTGAGGCCCAGCAGCCAGGGTTTTGTCGTGCGAGGGTCTAAGCGCATGATTTCAGGATAGAAGCTCTTTTCCAGTAACTTGGCCGGGGTGCCTGTGGCATCAAAGAAAGTCATCGCAATTTTGAATAACCCAGCTGCTGCCGGACCCAAAACAACGCCAACTAAAACGGTGCTGCACGAGTTACGCGTAGCCCAAATCGTATGGGCAAAATTGGTTGTCCATACGAAATTCCAGGCGCCCTCTATGCGGCGTGCGGTCTTAAATAGCCGTGGTTTCAGCGCATTATGAATATCCCTGCGGCGTAATTCACGCGCGGCAAACCACCAAAACAGGGTTCCTCCGATTAAGTTAGAGGCATACCATGTGATAATAAAACCCGGGAATCCCAAGTCAAAATAATAAGACAGGACACTTCCTATCGCCTGCAAAAAGGGTTTTATAGCCTGCTGAACTGCAATCAAATCGAAGCGGTCAAACGCCCGTAAAATCCCCGTAGGGGTTGACGACGTCATGGACGGGATTAATGTGCAGTAAAGAATGGCGAGCCAAAAACTTTCCGCATCCAAGCCTAAGGCGTGAGAGAGGAAGGGGAGTAATAACATACCGCCAAGCACGGCAATGGTTCCGCTTGCGATATCCAGGCCGAACGAAAATGAAATGACGTCGCGAAAGCGTTGAATGTTTTGGCGTTCCAATGCGGGGGTGCCGAATTGAACAACGAATTGCCAGGTTTGAAACTTGATAAAATCACTGACCGCTTTCGTATAGGCTTGAATGACGACAAGGACACCGAACATTTCCGGCGACATGCCTTTACCGGCACAAGAAAGCGCAAGTAACCCGAGCAACGCGCTAGCCACACTGCCGGAGCCTAAGTAGGCGGCGTTACGTAAGATGGAACGAAAAGCGCCATCGGAAAACCAATGTTTCATGGTAAAACCAGCCATACTAACCACATGTACCCACACTGACTTGAGAATGAGTAATATTGTAGGGATCCCGGCATAGACGAGTGACTCCGTTATCCGAGAGTGGAATGGGGACGCGAAGGGAGCACGGCAACGGAAGATATTGCATTTAGTGCTTTTCCCAGTACTTCATCGTAGGGGGCTTTGGCATCCAGCTCGATAATTCTGGAGCCATTATACTGTAGCCGAACCATGGCAGAAATTTTGTCCTTCAGCTCTTCATAACTGTGATCGGGTTTACGTGAAAAAGCGGTATCGACATCAATATCAAGACGAATGATAAGTTCTGGGCGGCATAAGGCCATTTGTTGATATAAACGTTGTTCACGCTCCGCTAAACGAGTCATTAGCCAGCCTTTTGCGCGCTCCACGCCAATGCCCGGTCCGTCATAGTAAAAACCTGAAATCTCAGCCTGTGGAAAGCGATCGCTGATCACCAACACGCCGCTCTGTGCCAGATGCTGTACTTTGCGCAAATTAGCCGCGCGCCACAGTGAAAAACCGAACATAATCAATGCTGCCCAGAGTGCCGGTGGCTTATTGCCCATACGCTGAGTCTTGTCGGATTTTGCCGCCAGACGCCGTTCAAGCCATACGCCAACCAAAGGCAGGCGCTTAATTTTATCGCCATCCTCCCCAGAGATAAGCCCTAAATAACGACGCTCCGTGGCCCGATATTTTTGCAGTTTTTTGACCAGGTCGGCGGTTAGCGTGGACTTTCCGGTGCCATCACTGCCGACAACCGCAATAAGGCCGGCAACGCAAGCCGAGGGTAGATCGTTTTCTGTATTCGATTTATTTTTTTGCATTTTTTTTAGCATGAAAAGGTCATCAAAAGATTAAACCTCTGACGTCGTCAGCGAGGTTAGAATTGCGCGCAGGGACTCATCGAGAATTTTACTTGCCGGTTCTCGCCCATCTAAATCCAATATCTTTGCACCATTAAACGTAAGGTGAGGAATAACGGCAATTTTCTCACGCAGAGCCGAAAGCTTATGATCGGGTTTACGGGAGTACGCGGTTTGTTCATCAATATCGAGACGAATCAATAAAAATGGCGGATAGGATGCCATCCACTGATACAGTTTTTGCTCATGTGTTCTCAACCTTTGTACCCAGCGATTACCGCCGACCGTTTTTGCAAGTTGTGGACCATCGAAACGAAAACCTGCCACTTCCGCCTGAGGGTAACGATCCGTCACCAGTAATGTCCCGCTGCGACTTTTCGCCAACATTCGGCGAAACTTATAAACTCGCCAATACGACAATAGAAAGATCACCAGCGTCGTCACATTTCCTGGGGGAGTGGAAGGGTGCTCATGAACATGCTCCGACTTGGTCAGTAAATAACGACCGAAGGGGGCACCAATAATCGGTAGGCCACTGATCCATTCACCTATACGTCCCGAAGACTGACCGAGATAAAGTAATTCTGTCGGCTCTTGTGATGACAGGTGATTGACCAGGCTGGTAGCTAAAGTCGATTTCCCTGAACCATCACAACCCGTTATTGCAATTACGCGTACGGGGGGGTGATTAGCAATAGATATTGTCTTTTGGCTCACAGTGATGGATCCAATATAAAGAAACCATTGTATTATAATCAGCTATTGGTTCAAGGTGTTTATCGTGCGCTATTTCGATAATAATCAGATTTGTCTTTATTGAGAATTACACTCCGCTATACCCGTCTTGTTTTTTTGTGCTAATTTCTTGCCCGGATTTCCCCTATGGCTCTTATTGCTAATGAGATATCACCGCGCCAGGGAGTGGAACGGGTTCTTCCATTGGTTTCTTAATCATTCGTGTGCAATTGCATTAAGTTATGATATTTATTCATTGTGAATGGGTAGCGGCTTTAAGCGACTTTTCGCCTCCGAAATGGTACATTTTATCAGGTGTCTTAGAAGAGAATCTTATTATGAATTCAAAACTCCCGCCGCTTATTGCGGTTATTGGCAGCGATGGCTCGGGTAAGTCTACTGTCTGTGAATATCTTATCGATTATGTAAAAAATTATGGTCCAGCAGTAAGGGTCCATCTGGGCAAACAGGCAGGAAATGTCGGACGTGCGGTTTCACAATTCCCGCTCATGGGGAACTCTTTTGGCAAGGCCATTGAACGTAATACTAAAAAAGTCAAATCCGCAAAGGCCAGGCTTGGTCTATTGCCGGCATTGGTGATCATCACTTTCGTTGTGCGCCGATTGATACGTTTTCGCCACATGTTGGCTTTTCGTCGGCAAGGGCTCATCGTATTAACCGACCGTTTTCCACAGGTGCAAATCCCCGGCGGATATGATGGCACCGTATTCCCCGTAAATGTAAAAGGCAGCCGCTTTGTCAAATGGCTGGCGGGACGTGAACGCTTAGCTTTTCAATGGATGGCGGATCATAAACCGGACTTGGTCATAAAGTTAAATGTTGATCTTGATGTCGCTTGCGCGCGCAAGCCCGACCATCAAAAAGAAGCGTTGGAAAAAAAGATTGCCTTAACACCGCTGCTGACTTTTGAAGGGGCGGAAATCGCTGATATCGATGCCAATAAGCCGCTTGATGAAGTGTTATCTTCCGCTGAAAAAGCCATCGCGGATTTTATGCAAGCAAATGGATATAGCACTGTCGAAGCTGATTCTGTCGCAACTCACTAATTATTCATTGCCTTTCTGTTAGAGAATCAAGAAAGGCTTGAGTCCAGTGCCGATAAGGTTATTTCGGCACTGGCAAGAAAGGCCGGTATGATTTTAAACACCAAGTGGAGGGCACCGTCTTTTGAATATTCCCCATGGTTATCCCAGGGAAATATGAAGGCAATTACTTTTTCAGTACGGCAAAAGCCTGAATGATCGTATCAATCTCTTCTTCACTGTGCGCGGCATTAACGCTGCAACGCAGGAGAGTCATTCCTGCCGGTGCCGCCGGCGGTAATACCAGATTGACATAAACACCCTTTGCAATCAGATCGCGCCAGAAACGTAGGCCATCTTCTTTCGAGCCGATCATGACCGGAACGACCGGGCTGATGCGCGGACCCAACTCGTAACCCAGTTTGGCAAGACCATGATAGAGCCGATGCGCGTTGCTCCAGAGTTTTTCCCGTAGCTCAGGATGTTGCGCGATCTTTTGCAAAGAAGAGCGCACTGAAGCAATACTTGATGGTGAAGGTGATGCGGTAAAAATATAGGGGCGGCTGCTGTAGCGCAGCACGTCCATGGCCTTGCTGCCGACGGCAAAGCCACCGATAGAGGCCAGACTTTTACTGAAGGTGCCCAAAATAATATCAACATCTTGTTCAACGCCCAGTGCTTCAGCAAGGCCACGTCCGTTAGCCCCCATCACGCCAAATGAGTGAGCTTCGTCTACCAATAAATAACCGCCAAGACGCCGTTTGATATCGACTATTTCGACCAGCGGAGCAACATCACCCAGCATGCTGTAAATGCCTTCAACGATAATTATTGCTTCTCGCGCGCGCTCACCAAGGCGCACCATGCGGCGTTCCAGATCTTTAGCGTCATTGTGGCGGAAACGAATGATTTCAGCGCCGCCCAAGGCACAAGCATCATAAATACTCGCGTGGCTGTCTGCGTCTATCAATACTACTGAGCCGGGGCCTGCTAGCGTGCTGATTACCCCGAGGTTCGCGGTATATCCCGTGGAAAATACGATGGCGGTAGGGCGGTCAAAGAAAGTCGCCAGCTCCTGCTCTAACATTAAGTGAGCACCGTAGCTGCCATTGGCCATGCGAGAACCCGTGGTACCGGTGCCCTGGGTGGCTAATGCAGCCTGTCCATCGGCAATTGCCTGGGCATCGAAGGTCAGGCCAAGGTAGTTATTTGTTCCCGCCAGTACAATTTTCTGGTTGCCAATGCGTCCTTCGGTCGCTGAGTAAATCTCATCAATGCAGGTGCCAAAGGGGTTTAGGCCAGATGTCTGGAATTGCTCACGATCGTTCGCCAGCCGGGAAAATTTATCATACAGGCCCATTCGTTTTCTCCAAGCGAGGCAATAGAGCGGCCAGTAGCTGTTCTGGCGTTCTGACATCAAGTAATATATTGATAGGTATGGAAATATCCAGTTCATCTTCTAACATCATCAGCAGATCCAGGACTCTGATGGATTCCAGGCCAAGATCATTGACGAGATCGCTATCAGGCTTGATTTCTACTCCGCCTTCGACGAGACCTTGTAAACAAGTAAGAATATAATCCATTACAGCGTCGCGATTTAGCATAAGAACTTTGGCAAACCTCTAAGTAAAATAATTAAAACAGACCTTCACGCAGTGCGCGCTCCAAACTAACCTTGGGAAACCAATTAATATTTTCGGATAAGCGTTGATTGCTCGCAGACCAGTCCGGATAGGTTAATTCACGTATTTTGTTGTGCGTCAGCATCGGTTCTTTCTTTGCCAGTCGACTCATAAGAATGCTGATGTCTGCAATGATGCTGAGCAGAGGCAAAGGGATCCCCAGCAGCCGCACGGGGCCATTACGCACTGCGGCACCGATTTCCCGTAAACGCAGCCAGCTATAACCCCCGGCTACCCCATCGCATAATTCATAGGTCTGCGCTTGCGGACGATCGACTAATAACCATTGGCTCACTGCTTGTGCTAAATCGCTTACATGCAGGAAAGTCAGCTTGGCTTCAGGCGAACCCAGTCGGGGGAGTACACCGCGCAGGAGCCAGCTAAATATGGGTTTAAGCTCTTTATCGCCGGGCCCGTAAACGGCGGTTGGACGAAAAATGCCCAGCGAAATGTCCGAGGCCATGGTCATTAGCCGTTGTTCGGCAATATGTTTTGAATTTGCGTACCAAGACAGCTCAGGATGGCGGGCCGCAAGGGAAGAGATAAACAAGAAACGCCTGCAGCTGCCGCTTTGTGTTGCCGCCTGCATCAGGTTTAGGCTGCCGCTAACATTGCAATGGATAAAGGTTTCTTCGGTCTGTCCCCGGACCTGCCCCGCACAATGAACCACGAATTCAGCGCCATGAACCAACTCGGTGAGAGAGCCCTGATCTTCCAGCGCCCCCTGGATCCAAACCAGGTTATCGGTTGAGGTTTTACCTGTGTGCCGGGTTAGGGCCCGTACGGTAAAACCCTGCGAGAGCAGATTCTGGACGACGTGTTGGCCAATAAAACCAGTGGCGCCAGTGACTGCGACGGTACCGTTCATTGCGCAAAACCTGCCAACTGATGCATTGGTGGGCAGATTGACGTAGTCAGCCAACGCTTTTTGGCTTCGGCGCGGGCAGGTTTCCCTGAGGATGTACGAGGAATGCTGTGCGGTGGCAGCAGTTCAATATCCACCGCAATACCGAATTCGCTTTGTATGCGTCCGCTCAGCGTATGGACGATTTGTTCCCGCCGCTCTTCCGCACTGACCCGGCACTGGATTTGCAGAATAATTCTGGCTCCGTCACCGTGCTCTTCCGTGACGAAGGCAATGGCATCACCAGAGCGGATTTCAGGCTCAGACTCCGCGACATATTCGATATCCTGAGGCCAAATATTACGGCCCCGAATAATGATCAAATCCTTCTTACGGCCGGTGACGTACAGATACCCATCCAGCAAATACCCCAGGTCACCGGTATCCATCCAGCCCGTCGCCTGGATTTTTTGCTGTGATGCATCATCGCGAAAATACCCATTCATCAGGCTGGGGCCGGAAATAAAAATACGGCCGACCTGCCGCTCTGGCAGAGGCTGTCCGGTTTCACTTCGAATTTCGATACGATGGCCAGGGAGTGCCTTGCCGCAATTGACAAACGCCGACGTGACGCGCGTTTTTTTGCCAGGCGCTACCGCTTTACCCTCGTATTCCAAAATGTCGCGGTCGACTGCGTTGATGGGTGCGCCGGAGGTTTCATCATAGAAACTCACCGCAAGGGTATTCTCGGCTAAACCATAGCAGGGCATGAAAGCCTTACTGTCAAAGTTGAGGTGGCTGAAGTGTTCACCGAACTGATCGAGCAACTCTGCCGGGATAGGTTCCGCCCCTACGCCTGCAACGCGCCAGCTGGAAAGATCCAACTCGGTCAGCTCTTTGTTGTTGCTGTAGCGTAAGCATAAATCGTAACCAAACGGGGGGGCGACGGACACGGTACCGCGATTTTTAGCGATCAGTTTTAACCATTGCATCGGGCGCATTGCAAAATCTTGCGTGCGCAGATAGTCAACGGACAACTGGGTTGCCACAGGGGTAAGCAGGAAACCGACCAACCCCATATCGTGATAGAAGGGTAGCCAGGAGACGCAGCGATCGCCGGCTCGTAATTTGATCCCGTCATGACTAATGGCGTGCAGGTTAGCCATAGCGGCACGCTGGGTAATTATGACTCCGCGCGGAAAGCGGGTGCTACCCGAGGTATATTGGAGATAGGCAATGTCGTCGGGTGACGCGGCTTGCAGCTCGACATCCAACTCGGGCAACGCGTTAAAATCTTCGTTGCTGAGAATATGCGTTGGCGGTGTATCAAGGGTTGCAGAGCTAATCAACGGCACCCATTCCTCACTGCTGATGATGGCTGAAGGTTTACAGCTGTTGATCAGACCCTGAAGCTTGATGGTATAGGAATCACGCTGTCCCACCCCCATAGGAATGGCCAGGGGCACAGCAACCAGGCCGGCATATTGGCAGGCAAAGAAAGCCTCGACGAAACCCGCGTTGGTTTCCGCGATAAGCGCAACGCGATCGCCTTTATTAAGATTCAGTGATAACAGGCGTCGCGCACCCACCACCGCACGTTGTTTTAGCGTGCGGTATTCCAGTACGGCCACGAGCTGATTACGACGATCGTAAAAGTTCATTCCTGTACTGCCTTGCGCTGCATAATCTAAGGCCTCCACCAACGTGGGGAAATCTGCATACCGCATGGGAAGAGAATGAGTTGAGCTTGTTTCAGACATAGACAAATTGGCCATAGATTAAAAACACCAAAAGAGGAAAACAACTATTGGCGAGAAAGTTAATGTTTTACGATGAAAATGTTTTGAATATATTTGCTATTCAAACATTTCCTTTCATTCCAGAAATAAGCTGTCCGGTGGTTAATAACCACCCTGCCTACTCTGAAATGGAGGTTGATGGATTAGCCTATATTTCACGTCAGGATCATGACCGAGGAACGGTAGATATACAGGCTGTCATCATTGGCTCCGGATATCGCGGCCCTTTGGTCGACAACCTTCATCCAATGCCTGTCGTCGACACATTTTCGGATGGGAATAATCGCCGATTTATATGATCTGACCTTGCGCATGGCTATCTCCGTACTTAAACATATCATAAACAATATCCGGAAGAGGGTGAAAAGTGAAAGCCTCATTTAGCCCTAAGGATAGAAAGAGCATTTAATGGTAAAATATGGCAATGCTTATCCAGACTAGAATTAGTAAACTAAAAACGGTAATTTTTTCTAAAGAAATAGCACTAAAAAATAAAAGGCATAATTTGCTTAGCCTGTGCACGCCCCTATCTGGCATAACTTCTGATGATAAAGAATAGCAAGCGCCTAGGGGGAATCTGGTCGAATAACATTCTATTTATATTAGGTACTGGTTGATTTTCCTTATCTCTCAAGGTGGATGAGATAGGGGCAATAATGAATCCCCGCTCTGAAAGTATCACGGGTACTATAGTGATTAATTTTTAGTAGGCTATTAAATTTTAAGGTTATTTATGATTCATATCGAGAAAGTCCTGGATAAGCGGGATCTTAAAGAATTTATAGCTTTTCCCTCCTCACTTTATCGCGATGACCCTAGTTGGATTATTCCCTTGTTTTTAGAGCGTGAAGAGCATCTTTCCAAGAAAAATCCTGGCACTGAACATATAGAATGGCAGGCATGGGTAGCCAAAAAAGAGGGGAAGGTAGTCGGGCGAATAACTGCTCAAATTGACTCCTTACACCGCGAACGCTATGGCGAGGATACCGGCCACTTTGGCATGATTGATGCCATCGACGATCCGGCTGTGTTTAGTGCGTTATTTGCTGCAGCAGAAGGTTGGTTGAAGTCTAAAGGCGCATTAAAAATCACCGGCCCCTTTAGCCTTAATATCAATCAGGAAAGTGGCTTATTGGTTGAGGGTTTTGATACTCCGCCGTCAGCCATGATGACGCATGCCAAACCTTACTATGCCGCCAATATGGAGCTCCAGGGATACACACAAGGCATAGATTTACTGGCTTATTGGATGAAGAGGACTGACCTGACTTTCTCGCCTTCATTAACCAAAATGATGGCGCAGGTAGGTAAAAAAGTGACCCTTCGCCGCCTCAATCGCAAACGATTTAACGAGGAAATGCAGGTACTTCGCGAAATTTTCAACTCGGGCTGGCAAGATAACTGGGGCTTTGTCCCCTTTACCGAACATGAGTTTGCCACCATGGGGGACCAACTGAAATTTTTGGTTCCGGACGACATGATTTATATTGCAGAAGTCGATTCAGTTCCCTGTGCCTTCATCGTGGGGTTGCCCAATATCAATGAGGCTATCGCCGATCTGAACGGGCGCCTATTGCCTTTTGGCTGGGCGAAACTGTTGTGGCGACTGAAAGTGAGCGGCGTGCGAACGGCAAGAGTCCCTCTGATGGGGGTTCGCCAAGAGTATCAATTTAGTCGTATAGGGCCAATTATAGCGCTGTTACTTATTGAGGCGTTACGTGACCCCTTTGCGAAGCGCAATATTGATGCGTTAGAGATGTCGTGGATCCTGGAGTCCAATAGCGGTATGCGTACGATTCTGGAGCGAATTGGGGCAGTTCCTTATAAGCGTTATCGTTTATACGAAAAACAACTCTAATCCGTCTGATATAGGGCACCTTTAGATGCCCTAAGGATGATGTAAAACGTGCTTCGCATCAGATGATGCATATGACCGAAATTCCTTTTTGGCTGCTTGTGATTTAACGCTGTCGGATTAACCCTGTTACCAGGGTGAATGTTTAATTCTATTAATTAATTAGACGATAACTAACGGTGCGTTATTTGTTGGTTTTATAAATCACCCTGTTTTTTAGAAGAGTAAATGCATGTCGTTTGAAAAGAAAAAAGGAATAAGGCGCTTAACCAGTAGCATAAGAAACTCATTGGAAGGTTTGGCTGATGCCGTTCTCACAGAAGATGCCTTCCGTCAGTTACTCGTTATTAACTCAATCTTACTGATAGTTACATTTCTTTTAGATATTACAAAAATGGAAAGGGTGTTATTGATTTCCAGTTGCTTCCTTTTACTGGTTGTTGAGTTGCTTAACACCGCGATTGAGAGTGTCGTCGATCGCATTTCTCTGGATATACACCCTTTATCTAAACGAGCCAAGGATTTGGGCGGTGCGGCGCAGTTGGTCACTGTCATGATGACCATAACTCTTTGGCTGGTGGTGTTATTCGGATGATTAATCGTGTCTGAAATCCATATTTTCCTGCTCAAAGCGCAAGAATTTGCAAGATCCCTGCAACGATGAAAAGCGATCTTTGTCGTTGAAGCGCTCTGCCCGCTGAGATGCCAGTTATCCGCCGGCTTGCAGTATTGCCAAGCTCGCCTAAGCTGATTTTAACCCTCTTTTATTTAAGGATAATCGCCATGATTAAGGTGTTACGCACTTCAGTTTTGGGCGCTGCGGCATTGTTATTTCTCGCAGGGTGTCAGCAAACGGCTCATAAGCCGCCACCACCGCTGCAAACGCAACTAGACCAGCTTTCTACCCTGTTGGCGGGCAGCCATTTCCTGCGGCAAAACTGCAACCGTACGGACATTCCTGATGATGTCAAACTGCAACGCACCGCGATGCGCGTGGCGGAGCATCGCGGCTGGGATACTAAGGCGGCGGGCTACCAACAGTTGCCGGCGCTGGCCCAGGCACGCTACCTGGCCGTGCTGGAGGATCGTCAGTTGCTGACGGACAAATGCGCCGTGATGAACAATCGCACCGCAAACTTTATTGCCGCAGCGAAGTCCGATCAGGAAGACTACATGGAGTAGTGGCTGCCTGATTAAACAGGGCGCGGCATGCTGCGCCCCCTGTCATTTTCCTAATCTGCAGCGCATTGGCAAAAATTCTTTGCAGGATAAGCATCCGTCGCTCATTATTTGAAATGTTGTTTCACTTCTATCCCATGAGCCAATCTTGAATTTATATGCTGCCCTGCGTCAGCGTGTGGAAAACACGCCCTGGTACCCCAAACGCAAAAGCTACCGCGTCCTGTTTTGGCGTGAGATCACACCGCTGGCGGTGCCGATCTTTATGGAGAATGCCTGCGTCCTGTTGATGGGGGTGCTGAGTACTTTTCTGGTGAGTTGGATCGGTAAGGAAGCGATGGCCGGAGTGGGGCTGGCAGACAGCTTCAACATGGTAATTATCTCTTTCTTCGCCGCGGTGGATCTGGGCACTACGGTGGTGGTGGCCTTCAGCCTTGGCAAGCGGGATCGCAAAAGAGCACGTTCGGCGGCCCGCCAGTCGCTGGTGTTGATGACGCTGGTGGCTCTGGTGCTGGCAGTGGGTATCCATTTGGCGGGCGAGCAGATTATTGATGTGATCGCCGGTGCCGCCACGCCAGAGGTGAAAGCGCTGGCGCTTTCTTACCTACAAACCACGGTCTGGAGCTACCCGGCGGCAGCCATTGCATTGATTGGTAGCGGGGCGCTACGGGGGGCCGGGAACACCAAAATCCCGCTGTTGATCAACGGCGGCATGAATATCCTGAATATCATCATCAGCAGCATCCTGATTTACGGCATGTTGGGCTGGCATGGGCTGGGCTTTGTCGGGGCCGGACTGGGGCTGACCATTTCCCGCTATATCGGCGCGATAGCGATCATTTACGTGCTGATGATCGGCTTTAACCCGGCGTTGCACATCACGCTGAAAAGTTACTTTAGCCCGTTAAAACTGTCGATTCTGTGGGAAGTGCTGGGGATAGGCATCCCTGCCAGCATCGAGTCGGTGCTGTTCAACGGCGGTAAGTTGCTGACCCAAATGTTTGTCGCCGGTATGGGTACCAACGTCATCGCCGGCAATTTTATCGCTTTCTCTATCGCCTCCTTGATTAACCTGCCGGGCAACGCCCTGGGGTCGGCGTCGACCATTATTGTCGGAAAACGTCTGGGGAAAGGGCAGATTGCCCAGGCGGAAAGGCAGTTGCGCCATATCTTCTGGCTGGCGACCTTTGGCCTGACGGCGATCGCCTGGGGTACCGCGCCGCTGGCTGGAGTGTTCGCCTCGTTTTATAGCCAACAGGATGACGTGAAGGAGGTAGTTAAGGTGCTGGTCTGGCTCAATGCCGCCTTTATGCCCATTTGGGCGGCTTCCTGGGTGCTGCCCGCCGGTTTGAAAGGCGCGCGCGACGCCCGTTTCGCCATGTGGGTATCGATGTTGGGCATGTGGGGTTGCCGCGTGGTGGCCGGCTATACGCTGGGCATCCTGCTGGGAATGGGCGTGGTCGGCGTCTGGCTGGGCATGTTTATGGATTGGGCGGTGCGCGGGGCGTTGTTCTACTGGCGTATGGTCAGCGGGCGCTGGCTGTGGAAGTACCCGCGAATAAAACAGCCCGACCAGGTTAACAAGCCGGGCATAAATTAATTACCCGTTACCCTTTGATATTAACATCGCTGCAGCTATAAAAACCTTCGCCGATCGAGTCGATGCGCTGCCAGCGAATATAGAGCACATGTTTGCCCGTATAATTTTTCGCATCTACGGCGAATTTGTATTGCTGATTCTCAGGTTTGATATTTTCAACCTTGCCCAGGAGCTCAAGATCGCTCCATTTTAATGCGGCAGTGCTGGCATTATAACCAGCCTTGGAGATATAAACCTCGAAGAAGCTTGGGTCATGGGTGGCCGTCGCGTTATAAGTGATGGCGATTTTACCCTCGGCATTTTTTTCGATATCGCTGGTGCGCCAGGTTGTGATGGCGTCTAACCCTGATTTGTCATTCCAGACTTTGTCTCTGTCATCCCATTCTGTGCCCACGTTGCCCGCAGAACAGAGTTGCCCATCGGGTATGGCGGCTTTAACTGCGGCTGGGTTGCTATAATCTGCAATGTTCTTGGAGGTTTCGTTCCACTGCCTGAACTGATAGTTGGATTGCTCAATAATATTGACCTCTGTTTTGCTACTCCTTTTATCCTTCTCTTTTTTGGGCACCACAAAGCCGGACTTATCAATATACTTATGGTAAACGTGTTGATACGCCGCCCGGCAGTCAAGTTGCGGGATCCCTGTTCCGTCTGCTGGCCAATAAAAACCGCCTTCGTTATAGCATTGATATTGGCGGGAGATGGGAACCAGTGGCGATCCATGTCTCAGTTGCGCTTTGGTGGCCGTCGGTTCTTTGACGACGGCAGGCGAGTTTTGAGCAAAAGCGGCAGTGGAGAAAAGTGTGCAGGATGCTACGGCCAACAACGTTTTTTTCAATAACATAACGAACCCTCTGTGATGTGTTCAAGTGGATAAAGTTAATGTTTCGGCGAGTGTATCTAAAAAAATACTTAAGTATTATTGTTCATATTGTCACTTTTGTAGTGATTTGTGTCACAAGTTGGCGAATTTACCAGGGTTAATCATTAGGTAATTAAATCATTATGAATAATAAAGGTGGGGCAGCATTTGATGGCGGTATTCGTTCTATGCGGACAGGGCTATTTCGGCAGGTTTTCCTGCCGCCATTGGGCCGGTGAGACACCGTGGACCTGTTTGAAGGCTTTGGAAAAGTGCAGTTGGTTTTCATAACCGACCGAGATTCCGACCACTTTGATCGCCGTCTGGCTGTTGCGTAACAGGCTGGTGGCGAGAGTCATGCGGAAGTTAAGCAAGTATTCCTTCGGGCCGATGCCGTATGCCCCTTTGAACAAGCGGCACAGATAACTACGGTTGATATTGCAGTAAGCAGCCAGGCGCTCAATGGTCAGATGTTCGTGATAACGGTTTTCAATCAGTTTGACCGCTTTGTGCAGATGCTGCATTTTGTCACTGGGGTGTTCGTCGCCGCCCTGTAATCTGTTGTCGATCAGCGCAGAAAAAAACAGGTAGCTCAGGCCGAGCGTTTTCAGGCGGTGTTCATCGTCATGAGTGACCAGTCGCCGCAGGTAGTGCAGGGCCTGGGGTGTCTCATCCGAGGGGCGGGCGCGATAAATCGGGAACTGGCGACTCAGGTGGCACTCTTCGAAAAGCTTGCCGGCCATCAGCCCGTCGACTTCCAGCCACATGTAATGCCAGGGATCTTTTTTATCGGCGCGATAGGTGGTCACGTCGTGTGGATGGATCAAAAAGCCTTCTCCGGCCAGCACCGGGAAATCGCCGTATTCGCTGTGCAGCACACCGGTTCCGCTTATCACATAATGAAATAAATAGTGCTGACGTACCGCGGGGCCAAAGCTATGCCCTTTGTCACAGTTCTCCTCACCATATTGGTACAGGTTCAGCTCAATATTGTCGGTACGGCTTAGGGTAAAACTCTTGTGCATCAGTTGCTGTCCTGGTTTTATTCCCCACTGTAGCAGTGCCGCTGTCGTAAGGGGGCTGGGTGACACCAAATCCAGACCTGGCTCACAGTTTTTGTGCTGCGTCATTTTTCGCCATAATGAGGTCACATTCATCCATATCTCGCTTCGCCGTTGCAGGGTAATTTCAGCCTATCGAAAACCAGTGCAGCGGAGAAATACGATGATTAAAGTAACTTTTATGGGCGCGGGCAGCACCATCTTCGCCAAGAACGTCCTCGGCGATATCATGGCGACCCCGGCATTGAAAGAAGTGGATATCGCGCTGTACGACATAGACAGCGCCCGTCTCAACGAATCTTTCGCCATGCTGAGCAATATCAACCGCAATATTAACGCCGGCAGGGCGAAGATTATCCCCTATCTTGGGGTTGAAAATCGCCGTTCGGCATTGAAAAATGCTAATTATGTGGTGAATGCCATCCAGGTCGGCGGTTACGATCCTTGCACCATCACCGATTTCACCATTGCCAAAAAGTACGGTCTGCAGCAGACCATTGCCGATACCCTGGGAATAGGCGGGATCTTCCGCGCACTGCGCACCCTGCCGGTGATGTTTGATTTCGCCCGGGATATTGAAGCGGTATGCCCGGACGCCTGGTTGCTGAACTACACCAACCCGATGGCGGCCTTAACCGGCGGCATGCTGCGTCATACCGGCGTGAAAACCGTGGGGCTGTGTCACAGCGTTCAGGTTTGCGCGGAGACGCTGCTGAAAAGCGTGGATATGCCTACCGATGACGTGCAGTTCCATATTGCGGGCATCAATCATATGGCCTGGCTGTTGGACGTTCGCCGCCATGGCGAGGATCTGTACCCGGAAATCAAGCGCCGCGCCAACGCACTGCAGGGCAAGCATGATGATATGGTGCGCCATGAAATCATGAAAACCTTTGGCTATTACGTCACTGAGTCTTCCGAGCATAACGCCGAGTACATGCCTTACTGGATTAAGCGCAATTATCCGGAGCTGATTGAGCGCTTTAACATCCCGCTGGATGAGTATCCGCGCCGCTGCATTGAACAGATTGACCAATGGCAACAGCGCAAGCTGGCGTTGACGAATGACGCCAACCTGACGCATACCCGCACGCACGAGTATGCGTCCTACATTATCGAAGCGATGGAAACCGATCGCCCGTACAAGATTGGCGGCAATGTGCTCAATACCGGTCTAATTACCAACTTGCCTGCCGAGGCCTGCGTTGAAGTGCCTTGTCTGGTGGATGGGCAGGGCATCTCGCCATGCTATGTCGGGCATTTACCTGAGCAACTGGCGGCGCTCAACCGCACCAATATCAATACCCAACTGCTGACCATTGAAGCGGCGGTAACCCATAAACGTGAGGCCATATACCATGCGGCGCTGTTGGATCCGCATACGTCTGCCGAGCTTTCGATTGATGATATCCGTAAACTCTGCGATGAACTGATTGAGGCTCACGGTAACTGGCTTCCCGCCTACCATTAATCGCCAAACTGACTGTATTACCTCCTCAAAACGCACAAGGCGCGGGGCATCCTGCGCCGTCATAAATGGGATGGTGAGCCATGTTTTATTTAAGAAACAAGAACTTTTGGATCTTCGGTGCCTTCTGTTTTTTCTATTTCTTTATCATGGGTGCGGTGCTGCCGTTCTTTCCGATTTGGTTGCATGACGTTAACCAGCTCGATCAGCAGCAAACCGGCCTGGTATTCGCCTGTATGGCGCTGTTTGCCCTGGTGTTCCAGCCGATTTTTGGTTTTGTCACCGACAAGTTTGGCCTGAAGAAACACCTGCTGTGGATGATCATTTTCCTGCTGTTGTTTCTGGCGCCGCTGTTTATTTATGTGTTCTCGCCGCTGCTGAAAACCAACTTTATGCTCGGGGCGCTGCTGTGCGGTATTTATCTGGGACTGGTGTGCAGCGGAGGTTCGCCAGCGATTGAAGCTTATATCGAGAAGGTGAGTCGTCGCAGCCAATTTGAGTATGGCCGGGCACGCCTGTTTGGCTGTATCGGCTGGGCAATTTGCGCCTCGATCGTCGGTTATATGTTCACGATTAACAACCAGTTCGCCTTTTGGCTGGCGTCAAGCTTCGCGCTGGTGTTGGCCGCTCTGCTGTATATGTTCAAACCGGAGCAAAATAATACGCTGGCGGTAGCGGACGGATTAGCGCTGAACCATAAACCCGTCAAGTTGAAAGCGGCGCTGAACCTGCTGAAAATGCGCAAATTTTGGTGTCTGGTGATGTATATCGTTGGGGTGGCCTGTGTATACGACGTGTTCGATCAGCAGTTTGCCAACTTCTTCACTTCGTTTTTCAGCGACCGACATGCGGGGACTCAGGCGTTTGGTTATGTGACTACGCTGGGTGAGTTTCTTAACGCTTTTATCATGTTTTTTGCGCCGTTGATCATCAACCGCATTGGCGGCAAGAACGCGCTGCTGATTGCCGGGGTGATCATGTCGGTGCGGATTATCGGTTCGTCCCAGGCAGACTCGGTGACGGCGGTCATTTTCCTCAAAACCCTGCATATGTTTGAAGTGCCGTTCCTGCTGGTGGGTATTTTCAAATATATTACTACCCAGTTTAACGTTAACCTCTCGGCATCAATCTACCTGTGGGGCTTCTGCTTCTTCAAGCAGCTATCGGCCATTGGCATGTCTTATGCGGCGGGCCTGATGTACGTCAACTACGGCTTCAAAACCTCGTATCTGATCCTCGGCTGCATTGCCTTGCTGTTTACCCTGATCTCGGCCTTCGCGCTGAGCGGCAAGGTTACGGTGGTAAAACAAGATGCCGTGCTGCCGGTGGCGGCGAGTTAATCAATACAATAACGTCATGATGCTGAAGAACAGCAGGGTCAGGGCAATGATAAACCCGGTTTGCAGCGTTTTGCGAACCAGGCGGCCCTGGCCCCAGCGGGTGGTGCTCAGGCGGTTATCGATAGCGAACAATGCCGGTACCATCAGCAGCACATAAACCAGCATCAACATGGCGGTCAGGGGTTGTTGGCTCATATGAGATCCTCCGTACCGGTGTGGATAACTGGGGTGATAGGGGTTGTTTGCCTGCTGCGCTGTTTGGTCATGTGCCTCCGAATAGGGCCGCCCGAAGGCGGCCGCCAGTTTACTGCCTGTGATATTGAGATGATTGTCGGCCACTGCCGGGGCCAACGCAGTTATAATATTGCGAATGATAATCATTATCAATATGTAATGTGAAATTTATTGTGGGTGGTGCGATCTGGCAGGAAAGGGTCTGACGGGTATTTTGTGGTGACAGAGCACGCCGGGTGGCGTGCTCTGTGTAGGACTATCCTCGACGATTATTTCTCATCTGGCAAGGCGTAAGCGACAATATAGTCGCCCAGCTTGGTGCCGAATGAGCCATGGCCGCCGGCGGAAATGACCACGTACTGCTTGCCATTAACCTCATAGGTCATTGGCGTCGCCTGGCCACCGGCCGGCAACCGCGCTTCCCACAGTTTTTCACCGTTGGTCACGCTGAAGGCACGCAGATAGTTGTCCGCCGTTGCGCCAATGAAGAACACATTACCGGCGGTAGAGACCGGTCCGCCCAACATCGGCATACCCATTTTGAACGGTAACGGCAGCGGAGAGCTGTCGCGCACGGTACCGATGCGTTTTTTCCACACGATATCGTTGGTTTTCAGATCCACCGCGGAAATGTAACCCCAGGCCGGCTGTTTGCACGGCAGGCCAAGCGGTGACAGGAACGGGTTCAGGGTCACGCCGAACGGCACACCGTACTGTGGTTGCACACCGGCTTCGGTACCGCTGCCGCCTTTATCGTCGGCTGGCGGTTCAATCGGGTTGCCCGGGCCGCGTGGGATCAGTTTTGACACAAACGGCAGCGCGATAGGGTTGGCGATAGCCACCTGACGGTCAGTATCGACAGACAGACCGCCCCATTCGAACATGCCGAGGTTACCCGGGAATACCAACGTACCCTGTTCGGAAGGCGGGGTGAAAGTGCCTTCATAACGCAGGCTGTGGAACATCACCCGGCAAACCAGTTGGTCGTAAATGGTGGCGCCCCACATATCCGCGCCGGTCAGTTTTTTCTCCGGACGGAAAGTCAGCTCCGAGAAGGGCTGAGTGGGTGACAGGCGGTCGCCCTTGGCCGGGCCCTGCGGAACCGGTTTTTCCGGAGCCGGTACCACCAGCTCGCCGTTGGTACGGTTCAGTACAAAGATGTTACCGGTCTTGGTCGGCACATAAATCACCGGCACCTTGTTGCCGCTCTTGTCGGTAATGTCCGCCAGCGTTGGCTGGGCCGGTACGTCCATATCCCACAGGTCATGGTGCACCGTTTGATAGAACCACACCAACTTGCCGGTAGAAGCGTTCAGCGCCAACAGGCCGCTGGCGTAGCGCTCCATATCTGGCGTACGGTTACCGCCCCAGATATCCGGTGTTGCCACGCCCATCGGCAGGTAGACAATGTCCAGCTTGGCGTCGTAAGCAGCAGGCGCCCAGGAGTTAGGCGAGTTCGGGGTAAAGTGATGCTCATCCGCCGGTATGGCGTTAGGGTCTTTGGCACCCGGATCAAACGCCCACAGCAGTTTGCCACTGTTGACATCAAATCCGCGGATCACACCGGACGGCTCGCGGGTTGAATAGTTGTCGGTTACCGCGCCGCTGACCACGATCACATTGTCGGTAATCACTGGCGGAGACGTCGGCTCATAATGGCCAGGGGTGGCATACGGCATATTGCTTTGCAGGTTGAGTTCGCCGTTATTGGCGAAGTCGGCGCAAGGCTTGCCGGTCTCCGCATCCAAAGCAAACAGACGGCCATCATTCACCGGCAGGATAATGCGGCGTGCGCACTGTGCCGGAGAGGCGTCGGTGGCGGTGCCTGCGGCGGCAGGAGTCTCATGATAAGAGACGCCACGGCAGGTGATATGTTGGAACGTCGGGTTGAAATTCAACTGAGGATCGAATTTCCACTTCTGTTTACCGGTGGCGGCATCCAGCGCGAACAGCTTCTGGTGTGGGGTACACAGATAGAGCGTGTCGCGGATTTTAATCGGGGTCACTTCGTTGGTGATTTCCCCCGGATCGTTAGCGGTTTTCAGATCGCCGGTCTGGAAGCTCCAGGCTTCCTTGAGCTGGCCGACGTTTTTGTCATTGATCTGGCTCAGTGGGGAATAGCGCGTGCCTTCCTGAGTTCGGCCATAGGCCGGCCAGTCAGCGTCCGACGCCTGAGGAGCGACCTTCGCCTGTGCCGGTTCAAGGGTGCCGTTGATCTCTTGCGGATCGTTAAACACCGCGTAGGCCAGTGCCACCACGGTGACAACCAGTGCCAGGCTCAGTGCGCTATAGGCCAGCTTGCCATTGGCGTTAAGCTTGCGATAGATAAAGGGCAACACCAGCCACAGGCCGAAGAAGAAGGTGACATCCAGCCGCGGCGTCAGCGCCCAGAAGTCCGGGCCGACTTCCCATAGCGCCCACACCGTGGTGCCGAGTAAAAACACCGCGTACAGCAGCAGTGCGGTCGCTCGGCGGCGAACCAGCAGCCAGGCCGTCACTAACAGCACCAGACCGGCAATGATGTAATACAGTGAACCGCCGAGCTTGGCCAGCCAGATGCCGCCCCCCAGCAGATAGAGTCCGCTCAACGCGGCAAACAGCGCCGTGATGATGATGAGCGGCGACGATGATGCTTTATTTTGCATAGTATTATCCTTACCAAAATGAAAAGTCCCCGATTTAGAGATTAAGCCATATCCAAAAAAACACGCGGTTTCTCCCTAAAAATCCATCCCCTGTGTTCGGCAAAGCCTCGCTATCGCCAGGGCTAAAAGGCCGTGGCCGCTAAAAGTGGCGAGGTTGGTTTTGGGCTATTGAATAATCTCTGTCATTGGGGCGAAAGCAAAAAGGACTGAGTCAGACCTGGCTTTCTGCGCCGTCGTTGAAATGAACGCCAACGGGCGAGACAGCGCCGGCTGAAGCGCGGGCAGGTTACTCTAATTGTTATTATTTTATTACGTAGCTTGTGCTGTTTTTTCGATTATTTGTTGGTTTTATGAGTGTGACGCAACCGTTCAGGTTTGACGCGGGTAGCGCAATGCCTCAACAAACAGCGCGAAGGCAGTGGTGTGCTGCCTGCGGCTGGGATAATAGAGGTAATAGCCGGGGAAGCGCGGACACCATTCGTCAAGCACCTGCACTAAACGGCCGTCGGCCAGCTCCTGGGTGACGGTATCTTCCGGGACAAAGGCGACACCAAAGCCCAGCAGCGCTGCGTCAATGCGTTGGCGAAGGCTGTTAAAGGTTAGCTGACCTTCGACGCGCACCTTGATCTCGCGGCCGTCTTTTTCAAACTCCCAGGCGTAGAGACCGCCCATGGTCGGTAAGCGCATGTTGATGCAGCGATGGTTTTGCAATTCCTGCGGGGTGTTCGGCGTGCCGTATTGTTCAAAATAGGCGGGGGAGGCGATGGGCACCATGCGCATGTCCGGCGCAATGCGCACCGCAATCATGTCCTTGGCGACCTGTTCACCCAGACGGATTCCGGCATCAAAACGGCCGGCGACAATGTCGGTCAGGATATTATCCACCGTGATTTCGACCTTGATATCCGGGTAGTCCGCCAGAAATGACTTCAACACCGGCCACAGCACCGAATCGACGGCATGTTCACCGGCGGTGATGCGGATATTACCCGCCGGTCGCTCCCGCATTTCACTTAAGGCATCCAGTTCATTTTCAATTTCGGCAAAGCGCGGACCGATGCTGTTTAACAGTCTTTCACCGGCCTCGGTAGGTGCCACGCTGCGGGTGGTGCGGGTCAATAAACGCAGCTCCAGCCGTTCTTCCAGCCCCCTGATGGCATGGCTCAACGCCGATTGGGAAACGCCAAGTTTCGCCGCCGCTTTGGTGAAGCTGCGTTCGCGCGCCACCATCAGAAACGAAATCAAATCGTTAAAGTTTTCTTTTAACATCCCGGCCTCACCGTGTGGGCAGAATTAATGGCGATATTCTAGTCGCTTGCCACGGCCATAGACAATTAATGAATTCAGCTCATAGCTCCTTGCGTATTTTGCTATCTAGTCCTGATGCGGGTGTGACGCTATCTTTTGCCTATCACGTCACCATTATCGGGAGATAGATGAATGAATCACTTTGCAGCAACGGCCCTTTCTTTGTCGATGGCGATATCCGGCAGCGCCGGGGCAGAAACCCCTGAGTCGGAAGAGCGGGTTAAAAGCGTCTCACCGGCCTTGGCGAAATTTCAACGCGACACCTTACAGGGCGATCTTTGGCAGCGTCCGGCGCTTTCACCGCGCGACCGCAGCGTGATCACCGTCGCCGCAGTCATCGCCCGCAACCAAGCGGCGCTGATGACTGAGCAATTTAACCTGGCATTAGACCATGGCGTAACCGCCGCCGAGCTGTCGGAGATCATCACCCATCTGGCTTTCTATACTGGTTGGGGCAACGCCATGGCGGCGGTGGTGGCAGCGCGAGAGGTTTATCAACAGCGTGGCATCAGCGCTGCCGAATTGCCTGCGGCAGAGCCCCAACGGCTGCCGCTGGACGAGGTGGCGGAAGGGTTACGGGTCAGTGCGGTGGAAAACGCGGTCGGCAGTGAGCAATTCCCCGGGCTGGTGGCCTATACCACCGACGTGTTGTTTCACGACCTTTGGTTACGGCCGGCACTGGCACCCCGCGATCGCAGTTTGGTCACGGTGAGTGCGTTGGTGGCTAACGGGCAGGTGGCGCAAATCACCTTCCATCTCAACAAGGCAATGGACAACGGCCTGACCCAGCAACAGGCCGGCGAGGTGATGGCTCATTTGGCGTTCTATGTCGGTTGGCCCAACGCCATGTCCGCCGTTCCGGTGGCCAAAGAGGTGTTTGCCAAGCGTTCCTCCGTCACCCGTTAGGAGTTATCCGGTGAAATTACTCGCAGCCTCTACAATTATTCTGTCCATGTTAGCCCCGGTCGCTTTGGCCGAAACGGAGAAACAAGTGAAAATTCAACGCAGCGGTTCCCAGCCTTCCCGTCCGGGCCCAGAAGACTATTTTACCGGTAAGGTGCGGATTGATGCGCCTTTTGCCGGCAGCGAACCGGCCCGCGTGGGCGGTGCTACCGTGACCTTTGAGCCCGGTGCCCGTACTGCCTGGCATACCCATCCGCTTGGCCAGACGTTGATCGTCACCCAGGGGCGCGGTTGGATCCAGGTGTGGGGCGATGAGATCCAGGAAATGAACCAGGGCGATATTGTCTGGATCCCGGAAGACGTCAAACACTGGCATGGTGCGACGCCGGACACCGCCATGACTCACATCGCTATCGCCGAGTCATTGAACGGCAGCCCGGTGGACTGGATGGAACAGGTCAGCGACGCGCAGTACCAAAAGTAATGCCTGCGTGGTTAACGCCTTAGAACGTCAGGCGTTGCCAATTTGCTGGCAAAAACGCAGCCGATTACCGAAGGGATCGGCAATGTTCAGCTCTTTTCCCCAGTCGACAGTGGTAACCCCCGGCCTGGCGTAGCGATACTGCTTGGCCGACAGCTCCTGGTGCAGTGCGTCGATGTTCTGGGTGGGAATGAAGACCGTAGAACCCGGCGTACTGTCACCGTGGTGCTCGCTGAGGTGCAAGGTCAGGCCTGAGCGAGTGACCTGCGCGTACAGCGGCAAATCCTCGCTGAAGCGGTGCTCCCAATCCAGCGTGAAACCGAGAAAATCCAGATAAAACTCCTTGGCCTTTTCAACCGAGAAGATGCGAAGAATGGGGATAGCGGGGGAGAACTCCATTGTGACCTCATTTAAGCGACTGTCGGAAGAGCCACTATAATGTCAGAGACATCGCGATAGATAATCGTTTTTCGGCTACAGACGGTTCAGCGCGTCGCGGTTTATCATTCAACCACATTATTGATAGCAGGGAAGGGAATGACATGGCCGATTGGTTGGCAGTGACAAGGAAAAATGTACGTAACTATCGGGCGGCGCTGTTCGCCGGCTTTGTCGGCGGTAATGTTGCCAGCTTTGTGAAGTGGGGCACCGAAAACTCGTTGCCGCCGCGCACGGCAGACAGAGCCATTCCGCCCATGGAGATGTTGAACGATTTGGGCATCAAAACCGGCGATCTGGTCTATCAGTATTCCGGACATGCGGTCAATTGGGGCGTGGCCGGGGTTCATCATCTGTTTTCCATCTTTTTCGCCATGGCGTACTGTTTCCTGGCGGAGATTTTCCCCAAAATAAAACTCTGGCAAGGCGTGGCGTTCGGCCTGCTGGTTACGCTGATGTTCCATGGCGTGGTGCTGCCGTTAGGTGGTTGGGCGCCACCGGCCTGGGATCTGCCGGCGGATGAGATTTTTTCCGAGACGTTGGGCCATATCCTGTGGATGTGGACCATTGAAATCTTCCGCCGCGATATCCGCAACCGCATCACCGGCAAACCCGATCCTGAATTCCAATAACGCTTTACCGGCCCGCGCAGCGCGGGCCGTCTCCTGGGGCCTGGCGGTTAGCTCCCGAGCCCGCCAAGGCACAGGTACTTAATCTCAAGATAATCTTCGATACCGTACTTCGACCCTTCACGGCCCAACCCGGAGTTTTTAACCCCACCGAACGGGGCAACCTCGGTGGAGATTAGCCCTTCATTAATGCCGACGATGCCATATTCCAGCGCTTCGGCGACGCGCATCACCCGGCCGATATCCCGGCTGTAGAAGTACGAGGCCAGGCCAAACGGCGTATCATTGGCCAGCTCAATGGCTTCGGCTTCGCTGTTGAAACGGATCAGCGGCGCTACCGGGCCAAAGGTTTCCTCATGGAAGATTTTGGCCTGCCGTGGTACGTCGGTCAGAATGGTCGGCGTGAAGAAGTTATTGCCCAAGGCATGAGGTTTGCCTCCCAGCAGAATTGATGCGCCGCGTTGCACCGCGTCGGCGATATGCTCGCTGACTTTTTCCACCGCGGCCGGGTTAATCAACGGGCCGATAGTCACGCCGTCGTCCAGGCCGTTGCCTACTTTCAATTTCTCCACCGCCACCTTCAGCTTTTCGGCAAAGGCGTCGTAGATGCCGTCCTGCACCAGAAAACGGTTGGTGCACACGCAGGTCTGGCCCGCATTGCGGTATTTGGAGGCCACGGCACCGATCACCGCGGCGTCCAGATCGGCATCGTCAAACACGATAAACGGCGCATTGCCGCCCAGTTCCATACTGGTTTTTTTGATGGTTGGGGCACACTGCGCCAGCAGTTGCGCGCCCACCTCGGTGCTGCCGGTGAAGGAGAGCTTGCGTACGTCCGGGTTGGCGGTCAGTTCTGCGCCTATGGCCTGGCTCGGGCCGGTAATCACGTTGCAAACACCGGCCGGTAAGTCCGCCCGCTCGGCCAGCACGGCGATCGCCAACGCTGAGAACGGCGTCTGGCTGGCGGGGCGGATCACCCCGGTGCAGCCCGCCGCCCAGCCGGGACCGGCTTTGCGGGTGATCATTGCCGCCGGGAAATTCCACGGCGTAATGGCGGCGAAAACCCCAATCGGCTCTTTTTGCACGATGATGCGCCGACCGGCCTGGGGCTGCGGAATGGTATCGCCGTAGACACGTTTGCCTTCTTCAGCAAACCACTCGATAAAGGACGCCGCGTAGGCAATCTCACCCCGGCTTTCAGCCAGTGGTTTGCCCTGTTCTGCGGTCATGATCAGCGCCAGATCGTCCTGGTTTTCCATCATCAACTCGAACAGGCGGCGCAGTTTGCCGGCGCGCTCTTTGGCGGTCAGTGCACGCCAGGCCGGCTGGGCTTGCTTGGCGGCGGCAATCGCCTGGGCGGTTTCTTTGCTACCCAAGGCTGGTACCTGGCCGACCAACTCGCCGGTGGCGGGATTGTGGACTTTGATGCTCTGGTCGCCTTTGATCGGCAGCCATTGCCCATTGATGTAGTTGGCCTCGCGGAACAACGCAGGGTCTTTGAGGGTGGCAGAGAAGTGATTGCTCATCGGTTATCTTCCTTTTTCAGAATTCAACAGAGGGTGACCTATCCCAAACGGCACCCCTTTACCCTAGCAAACTTTTCCGCCTTGATTTGTCCGATCCATGGCAACAAATCAATTTGCTGCCATGAGCACCTTCTGTACAAAAAACGCCCGCAGTCGGGACGATACTGAAGTCAGCAGGCATATGACCCTTTTCGATGCGATTAAAAGGAGTGTGCAAATGATGAAATCAGTGGACAGACATCTTTATGGCGGTGAAATGGATTTTCTGGCGTCGAGCATTGCGCTGATGGAATGGCAGGGAAGGGAGGTTGACGCAGGCAAAGTGGCCGGCAATATGTCGGAGTCCCAAAGCCGCTTGTTCTTTGAACGCCTGAGCTATTTCCGCCAGCTTTATCAGGCGGCCACCACGGTGGAACACAGCGTATAAAACCCAATCAACTGACCCCGCCAACGCGGGGTTTTTTATACTGTCCACACGCCGGTGTTCAGCGTTGCCGGGGAGAACTCAAGATTGCGGCCGCGCCACGGCAGGGTCTGTGAAAAGCGCCATGCGCTGTGTATATCGAAGCGCCAGTAACGTTCCGCACCCGCCACCCCTTGACCCACCTCCGCTTGCCAGAGGATCTGCGTTTCCCCCTGCAGGTGCAAAATACTCCCGTTTTCAAAATCAATAAACAGCAACGCCGCACGCGGCTCCGCCAGCAAGTTACCCAGGGTATTCATATAACGGTTACCGCGAAAATCCGGTATCCACAGGCTGTTGCCCTGCAAATGGATAAACCCCGGTTTTCCGCCCCGGTGCGAAATATCCACGCCGCCTTGCGCCAACTGGGTATGGGCAGCACTGGCGACGAAACAGGTATCCGCGTTGCGAATCAACGCCTGCGCCGCCGCATCCAGCGTAGTGAGATGCTCAATCGGTGTGGGGTTGGCGGGGGCCGGGTACAGCTCGCGCCGCTGAATATACTGCGGACAGTTGCCAAAGCTTTGCCTGACGTCGATCTCAATGCGGTTTTTGTCGGTACGCCCGATCACACCGTTGGCACGGTTACGCCGCCGATTGCTGAAGTCCAGCCCCAATGCTCCCACCGGCTTGCCGGATTGCAAGGCTGCCTGTGCCGGATCATCGCTACGGCGGGGCGTGCCGATACGCAGGTGTGTGCTGTCCGGCGTGCGCAAAAATCCGGGCGGGCCGCTGAACAGGGTCGCCACCGGCCAACCCTGCTCGTCCAGCGTGGCGACAAACAGGTAAGGCAGTGCCTCAAAAAACTTGCGGTGCTGGTCGGGCATGTTGGGGAAAATACCGCCGCCCACCTGGTCAAATCCGGCCAGGGTCTGGGCACGCAGTTCATCGGGGTGGAACATCTGCGGGATCATCGGATTTACCTCCCGGTGGGGTACGGCAGCGACGGCATGGCAAAGAAGCCAGGCAGTGCCGCGATGCGCGCCACCCAACGTTGGATTGCCGGGTAGGGGGCCAGCGAAATGCCCCCTTCCGGAGCTACCGCCACATAGCTGTAGCAGGCCAGATCGCCAATGGTGGCCTGTTGCGTTGCCAGAAACGAACGGTCGGTCAGATGTTGCTCCATCTGCGGCAGGAAGCGGGCGCTTATCGCCAGCGCGGCCTGATAATCCTCCGCCACCCCAAACTGGGCGATCAGACGAGCGGAAGCCGGCCCATAGCGGACTTCTCCCGCGGCTCTGGACAACCATGCTTGCACCTGTGCCGCGGCTGCCGGGTCTTCGGGTAACCAGTGGCTATCCGGCGCATAGCGTTTGACCAGATACAGCAAAATGGCGTTACTGTCGGCCAGCGTCAGCTCGCCATCGACCAGCAACGGGATCTGACCAAAAGGGTTCAGCGCCAGAAAGGCTTCGCTTTGGCGCACTTCGGCAGGCGCTTCGATAAATTCATACGGCAGTTCGAGCATCCGCAACAGCAACGCCACGCGGTGGACGTGGCCGGAAAGCGCGGTACCGTACAGTTTTAGCTTTTGCATGTTCATACTCCTGAAGGATTTGCATTAGCATACTCTTGCGCTCAGTAGGCGAAATCCGGCAATCTGGAAATTGATAATTTCACTTTATGGAACAGTCTATGGATCGGTTGGACGAACTGGAGATTTTTGTGACGGTGATCCAGCACGGCAGTCTGGCCGCTGCCGGTCGCAAACTGCGGCGTTCCGCCCCGGCAGTGACTCGCGCCATCGCCTCGCTGGAGCAGCGTTTTGGCACCCGACTGGTTGAACGTACCACCCGGAGGTTAGCTCCGACCGAGGCCGGGCTGCGGTTAGCGGAGCGTGCGCACCTGTTGCTGCATGAATACCAGTCGGCGGTGCTGGACACGGCGGATACCCAGCTCAGTGGCCTGCTGCGTATCACCTCGCCGGTGCAGTTCGGGCGCAAGCACGTGGCACCGGTGGTGATGGCGTTTCTCGATCTCTATCCGCAGATGCAAATTGAAATGGTGCTCAACGATCGCAACCTGGATTTGATTGACGAGGGGCTGGACGTGGCGGTGCGTATCGGTCATTTGCAGGACTCTTCCCGCGTGGCGCGGCGGTTGGGGCAGGTCTCGCGGGTGACGGTCGCCAGCCCGGCCTATCTGGCACGGCGCGGCGAGCCAAAACAACCGGCACAACTGGCCGATCATGACACCATTGTCGGCACCCAGCGGGCGTCGTTGCGTGAATGGCGTTTTGGCCCGCAGGAGAACGGTGACAGGGTAAGGCTGACACCGCGCCTGCTGCTTAATGACGTCGAAACCCAGCTGCTGGCGGCGCGAGCAGGTAAGGGCATCGCTCGGCTGCTGTCATATCAGGTAGCAGAGGATTTGGCGGCGGGGACGCTGGTGCGCCTGCTCCCGGCGTTTGAGCCTTTGCCAATGCCGGTGCAACTGGTGGCGCAGAACATCCAACGCATGCCGCTAAAGGTAAGGACCTTTTGGGATTATGCCTGGCAAGAATTAAGTCAATTAGCGCAAATTCAGCCGGGAATAAAATAGTCATTAAGGCGCAATAAGTTTCACTGGTTAAACTTATTGCGCCGCAGAAAAGAATTATATTACTCTGCACGCATTGCTGTTGTTCCCTTCTTGACAATATTATTCCCGGTGCTAATAGTTAACGCATATCTTAAATAATAAACGAAGTTTAATATATGAAACTTTTGGCGGGGAGTTACGATAACGGCTCGACGGTGGACAATGAGGAGCAAATCCTGACCTCATTCCAAACCCGCAGTCAGGCCGTTTATCAGCAAGTTCGCAGCGAACGCAATATTCCCTATGGCGATTCTCCCCGGGAAGTTTTTGATTGGTTATATTCTGACGGCCAACCCAAAGGCACGTTAATATTTATTCACGGCGGCTATTGGCAATTTTGCAGTAAGGACGATTTTGCCTTTATTGCCGCCGTGCCTTTGTCATTGGGTTTTGACGTGGTGTTGCTGGAATATACGCTGGCACCACAGGCCAATCTGGACGATATATGCCGGCAAACCGGCGCGGCGCTGAGCGCCATTCAACAACGGCTTGCGCCGAACAAGTCTGCGCCGGTATATCTGTGTGGCCATTCCGCCGGTGGGCATTTGGCCAGTTATTGGCAGCATCATGCGGTGGTCGACGCGGTGTTACCGATCAGCGGTATTTTCGAACTGGAGCCCTTGTTAACCAGCTACGTTAACCGGCAATTACAGCTGACCCCACGGCAAATGACCCAATTGAGTCCGGTGCGAAATATCCCTGAAAGCATCAAACCGATGACGCTATTTTACGGTGATGCCGAGCTGCCGGAGCTGATTGGCCAGTCGCAGCACTATTATGCCGCGCTTAAAGCCAAACACCTGCCCGTCAGCCTGGTCGCGGTCGACGGTGCCAACCATTACAACGTGCTGGATTCGCTGTTCGCCAGAGGCGGAGCGCTGATCCGCCAGTTAACCACTACGGGGAAGTAAACCATGCGCACCATCATCGATACCGGCCTGCCGGAAATTGGCCAACCCTTTTCCTGGGCAACTAAAGGCGGCGGTATGTTATTCACTGCCCATGGCCCGGTCAGACCCGACGGCAGCATTGAAACCGGCGTGCCGGAAAAGCAGATTACCCTGACCTTTGATAACCTGGCCCAGACGTTAAAAGCGGCAAATAGCCACAGCGACAATGTCTTGCAGGTTATTATTTATCTCACCGATGTGAATGACGTTAAATTACTCGATGAAATTTACAAAAAATACTTTAATTACCCTTACCCCAATCGCTCAACGGTGATCGTTGATAAATTGGTAGTGCCGGGAATGAAAATAGAGATTACCGTCAGCGCCACGGCCTAAAACTTTATATAACCAGAACGCCCACCTGCAAATTCATTAAATAATGAATTAAGGAATCGCTATGTTTAATCACATTGGCCGCTCGGCGGCCGATCCTATTATGTCGTTGATGGAAGCTTATTTACAGGATGAAAATACGCAGAAAGTGAATCTGGGTATTGGTCTTTATTACGATCAGCAGGGCCGGATCCCACTGATGCAGGCAGTTGAGGCGGCCGAGCGGCAGTTGCTCGAGCAACGTCGTCCGCACGGTTATCCGCCTATCGAAGGGTCGGCACTGTTCGCTCAACAGGTACAGACTTTGTTGTTCGGCGCGGCGGCGTTACCGTCCATTTGCACGGTACAGACCGTCGGCGGTTCCGGTGCCCTGAAGCTGGCAGCCGATTTTATCCATCACTACCTGTCCCGCCGTGACATCTGGGTGTCTGATCCGACCTGGGCCAACCATTGGGCGATCTTTGAGGGCGCCGGGCTGAACGTCCATACCTATCCGTATTTTGATGAGGCCAGCGGCGGTCTGCGATTTGACGCCATGCTGGATACGCTGGACAACCTGCCGGAAGGCAGCGTAGTGCTGCTGCACCCTTGCTGTCATAACCCGACCGGTACCGATCTCAGCCAGGCACAGTGGCGTGCCATCCTTGAGGTGGTCCAGCGTCGTCGCCTGCTGCCGCTGTTCGATATCGCCTATCAGGGTTTTGGCGACGGTCTGGACGAGGACTGTTTCGTACTGCGTGAGGCGCTGAAAACCGATGTGGAATTTTTGGTCGCCAATTCGTTTTCGAAAAATGTCGCGTTATATGGACAGCGACTGGGTGGGCTTTCGGTACGCGGCGCCAACCCGGAGAGTGCGGTAAACGTCAAAGGTGCGTTGAAAACCTTGATCCGCCGCAGCTACTCCTGCCCGCCGACCCACGGCAGCCAAATTGTGGAAACCCTGTTGGCAGACGCCGGCTTGCGGCAGCAGTGGGAAAGCGAACTGGCCGGCATGCGTCAACGTATCAAACAGATGCGCCAAGTCCTGGCTAACGGGCTGGAAAAGGGCGGTTCGCCGTTGGACTACCGTCGCATTCGCGACCAGAAGGGCATGTTCAGTTACACAGGACTGAACCCACAACAGCTCGAGCGGCTGCGGCAAGATTACGCCATCTATCTGGTGGCCCCCGGCCGCATGTGTCTGCCTGGCCTGAATCAAAATAATGTCGACTACGTTACTGCCGCCATCCTGGATGTCACCTGTACTGCGTGAATAAGGTAGGACTGCCATGAAACAGATGAAAGGTTTTGAAGAGATAGCGCGACGGCAGGGTGGGTTGAAGAAACAGCTTACCGCCGGGCAAATGACGATGCTGGCAATCGGCGGGGCGATTGGAACCGGACTGTTTCTCGGCAGTGCCTATGCCATTCAGATGGCTGGACCCAGCGTCCTGTTGAGCTATTTTATCGGCGGCGTGGTGGCGCTGTTGCTGATGGGATGCCTGGCGGAGATGACTTCCGAGCACCCAACGCCGGGCTCTTTCGGTGACTATGCCGAGTTTTACATCAGCCCGCTATTCGGTTTTTTGGTGCGTTACTCCTACTGGTCCTGCGTAGTATTGGCGGTGGGTACCGAGGTGACCGCCATCGGTATGTATATGCAGTTCTGGTTCCCGACCACGCCGATTTGGCCGTGGGTGCTGCTGTTCTCCGCCGCGGTGATTTTCATCAACGTGATTGGCGTCAAGTCCTTCGGCCAGGTGGAGTATGCGTTGTCGACCATCAAGGTGGTCGCCATCGCGGCCTTTATCGCCATTGGTATCGGTATTCTGCTGTTTTCCGCTAACCCGGCCTTCGGTATTCACAACTTTACTGCCAACGGTGGCTTCTTCCCGTTTGGTGTCAAGGGTATGTGGTTCGCGGTGATCGTGTCGATTTTCAGCTACCTGAGCATTGAGATGATCGCGGTGGCCGCCGGTGAAGCCAAAAACCCGGTGATTGCGGTTAAAACCGCCTTCAAGGGCACCATTTTACGGCTGTTTATTTTCTACATGCTGTCGATTGCGCTGATGCTGGCGATCGTTCCCTGGCGGCAGTCCGGTACCGGCGAAAGCCCGTTCCTGATGGCGATGAACGTGATCCACTTGCCCGCCGCCGCCGGTATCTTCAACTTTATCGTGCTGGTGGCCGCGCTGTCGGCGATGAACAGCCAGTTGTATATCACCACCCGCATGATGTTCTCGCTGTCTCGCGCCGGGCAAGCACCGGCTGCGTTGGGGCGGGTCAGTAAACGCGGCATCCCGGTGAGCGCGCTGGCGATGTCGTGCATTGGCATTGTGGTGTCGATTGTGTTGAGCCTGGTTTATCCGGAGAAATCCTTTGCCGCGATGATGTCGATCTCGGTGTACGGCGCCTGTTTCACCTGGCTGATGATTTTTGTCACCCACCTGTTTTTCCGCCGTCAGCACCGTCAAACCCACCTGAAATTCCGCATGTGGGGGTTCCCGTACACTACGCTGGCCGGTGCCGGTTTGATGGCAGCATTGTTGATCTCGACGGCGTTCACCGAGTTTTTCAAGATGACGCTGTGGTTTGGCATTCCGTTTACCCTGCTGTTGGTGGCGATCTACTTCTTCTATAGCCGCCATCAGCCGGTGCCTGCCGCGATGGAAACCTCGGGGGTGGAATAAAGTGGTTCGCTAAAAATGTGATTATCTGGCTCTGGCAACAAGCCACTTTAACCGGAGAATAGGGGATCTTTCGCCGATGTAGAGTGGTGTTGCCATGAGCAGTGAAACAGAAAAAAACCAGGTTATCGGCGGTAGCCGTCATTCGATGCAGGGTTGGGTCAACGGCTTTTTGGGCATGTTAATTTTTAGCGGTTCTTTGCCCGCTACGCGCCTGGCAGTGCAGGAGTTTGATCCGCTGTTCCTGACCGCGATGCGAGCGGTGCTGGCAGCCTTATTGGCCCTTTGTGCCTTGGGGTTGATGCGTCAACGCTGGCCACGGCGTCAGGATCTTGTGCCGCTGGTGATGGTGGCGATCGGGGTGGTGATCGGCTTTCCTTTGCTGACGGCATTGGCCTTGCAGCACACCACTTCGGCGCATGCGCTGGTGTATATCGGGCTGTTACCCTTGGCGACCGCCTGTTTTGGCGTACTGCGTGGGGGGGAACGGCCTAAAGCGGCGTTCTGGTTGTTCTCGGTGTTGGGCAGCCTGCTGGTGGGGGCTTTCGCGCTGAGTCAGGGGGCGGGCGCTTCCTGGGCCGGTGACCTGCTGATGGTGGCTGCGGTACTGCTTTGCGGTTTGGGCTACGCGGAAGGCGCAATGTTGACGCGTAAGCTCGGTGGCTGGCAGGTGATCTCCTGGGCGTTGGTGGTGGCTTTGCCGCTGACGGCCGGGGTTGCAGTTTGGGCCGCACCAGCAACCTGGCCGCAGGTCAGCGTCGGGGCCTGGCTATCTCTGGGCTATATTTCGCTGTTCAGCATGTGGATTGGCTTTATCTTCTGGTATCGCGGTTTGGCGCTGGGCGGCATTGCCGCGGTGGGGCAACTGCAATTGCTGCAGCCCTTTTTGGGTCTGGCGCTGGCCGGGCTGATGCTGCATGAAACCATCCAGCCTTCGATGCTGGCCGTCATGGCCGGGGTGTTGGTCTGCGTGTACGGCGCGAAGCGGTTTTCACGTTAAACCGGGCAAGATAATGCCCGAGACCCCTTCACTTAAACACGATATTAGGGGAAACCGGGGGATGGGGTTCCCGCAGGGACGCCCCACCCCCGGGTCGCCCCGGGTATCTCAATCTCGCCGCTTTACCCTGCCTCGGCCAACGTCACCAGCACCTGATTCAGGTGTTGGGCAGCGCGGTGGATCTGCAGCTCATCGTAGCCACCCAATCCGAGTATCAAGCCGCTTTTCCCGCTGCCGACGGCATACATCGGCGACAGTGTGCTAACTGCCACCCCGGCTTCGGCGGCGCGGCGAGCGACCTGTTGGTCATCCAGCCCCGCCTTCAACCACAACACCAGATGCATGCCCTGATCGCTGGGGTGCAGGGCGGCCAGCTTGGCAGAAACATGGGCATTGATGGCTTCGGTTAATACCCGCCGTTTTTCAGCATACACGCTGCGCATGCGGCGGATATGACGATCCAGATGCCCCTGCGCCATAAAACTGGCCAGTACGTGCTGATCGGCGCTGGGTGGGTGGCGATCCATCAGCACTCGTGCACCGCAGAAGGCATCCACCAAGGGGCTGGGCAGGATGGCATAACCCAGGCGCAATGAAGGGAAAAGGATCTTGCTGAAGGTACCCAGATAGACAACTCTGGCCGGATCCAGCCCCTGCAAAGAAGGAAACGGATGGCCGGAGTAACGCATTTCACTGTCGTAATCGTCTTCGACAATCCAGGCCCGCTGCTGCTTGGCCCAGGCCAGTAGTTCGAGCCGGCGCGACATGCTCATCGGCATGCACAGCGGGTATTGGTGAGAAGGGGTGACAAAAACGGCTTTGGCCTGCGGCGCGATTTTGCTGCCTGCTGCCACGTCTATCCCTTCGGCATCGACCGGGACTCTGGCCATCAGTCTGTCGCGGAATACGCTATTGAAGATGGCGGTAATGCCGTGATAGGCCGGATCTTCCACCCAGGCGGTGTCACCGGCATCCAGCAGGATTTGCGTGGCCAGATACAACCCTTGTTGAGTGCCGGAAGTGATAATCACCTGTTCCGGCGTACAGATCACTGAACGGGACTTGCGGACATATTCACAGACGGCCTTGCGTAACGGCAACGCACCCAACGGCTCGCCATAACCGGCGGGGGCACCGGGCCCGCGTGCGCGGATACGGTTACCGAGGCGACGCCAGACGTCATCGGGCGCGGTATCATTGATCGGTACCGAGACGGTAAAGGGGACCGGCGGCAGTGGCCGTAGCTGGCTGGCAAATTGCGCCAATGCCTGCGCCTGGCTGGAAAGCGGGATGTCACAAATTTCAGCGCTATGGCTTGCTGCAGGGGGCTGGAGGTGAAGTGACAGGGCGACACGGGTGCCCGAACCGGGTTGCGCTTCCAGAAACCCTTCCGCCGTCAGCTGTTCGAAGGCGGCCAGCACTGTGCCTCTGGCCAGCCGTAACGCACCCGCCAGCACGCGGGTTGAGGGCAAGGGATCGCCGGGCTTCAGTTCGCCTTTATTGATCGCTGCCCGCAGCGCCTGGGCAAGTTGCAGACTCAACTGCCCCGCCTGGCGATCAAGCTCACCGATAGCGGGGACTTCCACCGTTTTAGCCGTTCTGGGCATTCATTCCGGTCCAGATAAAAGAAGTTAAACAGGGGTTTCACTGTAAACCACTTTGGGTTGAAACGGCGCTTTTTTACCCGGCTTAAAGCTGACTTTTTGGTATCAGGTGGTCGCCAAAGCTCAGCCGCTGACGACCCGGCTCGATCTCGGTCAGTGGTGCCACTTCCCGCAGTGAGGAGCGACAGCGCAACACCAGGTCATGATATTCACGCGTACCGGCCACTTTCCACGCCAGCTCCTGCTCGGTCAGGTCGCGCAACACCCGTGCAGGGCTACCGATTACCAGCTTGTTGGGCTCAATCACCGCAGCGGCTTTGACGAACGCCATGGCACCGACGATGCTGTTTTCACCGATCTCCGCACCGTCCATGATCACCGCATTCATACCGACCATGGCGTTACGACGGATGCGGCAGCCGTGCAGGATCGCGCCGTGGCCGATATGACCGTCCTGTTCCACCACGGTGTCCTGCTGCGGAAAGCCGTGCATCACGCAGTTGTCCTGAATATTGGCACCATCGCCGATCACCAGTCGACCAAAGTCGCCGCGCAGGCTGGCATTGGGGCCGATATACACCCGTTTGCCGACGATCACATCGCCAATCAGCACCGCGGTCGGGTGCACATAGCTGCTGGGGTCTACCACTGGCGTCAGGCCGTCAATCTGATACACAGGCATAGCAAAAGCTCCTTAAAGTGAAGGATCGCGCGGCAGGCCGCCAAAGCGTCGGTAATAACCGGCCGCCGGGGCGGGCAGAGCGCCGATAGTGGTTTCCGCCAGCGTGCTGACATACTCGGTCGCGGCACGGTCCACCCGCTGATAAATATTGATGCACAGGTTACGGGCGATCTGCCCCTCCCACTGGACAGGCAATAAAGCATCCGGCAGCAGGGGATCTTTCAGCACCACGCGGCGGAAGAAGTGGATCAATAATAGCTTAATCTGGAAACAGCGCTGGGGCGTCAGCAGCGCATCGTCGGTTTCACGCAGCAGCGCCATTAACGGGCGGAAAGAGACGATAAACTCATGATAATCGGCGGCCACGTCGCCCAAAGCCCAGCAGTTGGCCACCAGCTGTTGCAGGGTTTGCTCGGAACGGTTGTAGGGGTAGTCGGCGCGAAAGTAGATCACCTGTTCGCTGGCGTTAAGCTCGCCAAGCAGGGCGGTGACGTCGGTTTGCGCATGGGTGGGGGCCGCCATCAGGTTATTGGCGATCTGGCCGAAGCCCAACCAGCCCAGCTCTTTTTTCAGCCGTGCCCGCTCGCTTTTTTCCGCGCTTTCCAGCAACAGCAGGTCCCATTTACCGTCCCAGGCCGGTGGCTCGCTAAGGTAGATTTTCGACTCGGCGTGGCGGAACTGGCGCATGCCCTGATCGGTCACCCGATAGAAGCTGCGGCGGCCGATTTTTTCGACTGCCAGCCAGCCCTCTTTTTGCAGGCGAAACACTGAGGTGCGCACAAAGCGGTCACCGAAACCCAGTGCTTCCAGCAGCGCGCTCAGGCTGCCGAGCCACACCTCGCCGCCGCGATGGCTAAGCGCATCGCCGTACAGGGAGATAATCAGTGAGGTACCGCTGATCGGCTGCGCGTCTATAGCATGGCGGATAAACTCATCCAGTTTATGTTCCATATTTTTCCATGGGTTAGCCGACGATGAGACACAACATTACCACAAATTATTGTGGCGTCATCCGTGACGCCGGCAGGATCAGCGTGGTCGCAGATCGACCACCCGCTGGGCCTTGCCTTCCGAACGGGGAATATCACCGCAGTTGGCAATGCTGACGTCAGTGCTGACGCCGATAATCGACTTGATATGGTGGCGCAGCTGGTGGCAAATCTCACAGCGCTGCTGGTGACTGAGGCTGAGCGCCGCCTCTTTCAATTCAACGCGTACCGCCAGGGTATCCAGGTGTCCGCTGCGGCTGACCTGCAGCTGGTAGTGCGGTGACAGCTGTTCGAACTGCATGATTTGTTCTTCCACCTGCGATGGGAACACATTGACGCCACGGATGATCAGCATGTCGTCAGAGCGGCCGGTGATTTTCCCCATGCGGCGCATCTGGCGGGCATCGCCGGGCAGCAGACGGGTGAGATCGCGGGTGCGATAACGGATCACCGGCAGCGCCTCTTTGGTCAGGGTGGTGAACACCAGTTCGCCGTGCTGGCCGTCCGGCAGGGCAAGGCCGGTTTCCGGGCAGATGATTTCCGGCAGGAAGTGGTCTTCCCAGATGGTCGGGCCGCCACCGCTTTCGGCACATTCCATCGCTACCCCTGGCCCCATCACTTCTGACAGGCCATAAATATCCAGCGCCTTGATGCCCATGCGGCTTTCAATTTCGTGCCGCAGCGCTTCGGTCCAGGGTTCTGCGCCAAACACCCCCAGACGCAATGAGCAGCCACGGGCATCGCCGCCCATTTTGCGTTCCAGTTCGTCGATCAGCGTTAAACAGTAGGACGGCGTTACCATGATCACGTCGGGTTTGAAATCCAGGATCAGCTGCGCCTGTCTTTCGGTTTGTCCGCCGGACATCGGGATCACCGTCGCCCCGAGTCGTTCCGCGCCATAGTGAGCGCCGAGCCCACCGGTAAACAGGCCATAACCGTAGGCCACGTGCACCTTGTCTTTGGCGGTGGCCCCGGCGGCGCGCAGGCTGCGGGCGACGATATCGGCCCAGTTATCGATATCCCGCTGGGTGTAGCCGACCACCGTCGGTCGACCGGTGGTGCCCGACGAGGCGTGAATGCGCACCACCTGTTCCATTGGCACCGCAAAGGTGTCGAACGGATAGTTGTCGCGCAAGTCCTGTTTGGTGGTGTAGGGGAAGCGGGTCAGGTCGCTCAGTTGTTTGAGATCGTCGGGATGCACGCCCGCCTGATCGAACTTGCGTTTGTACATCGGCACATTGTTATAGGCATGGTGCAGCGTCCATTTCAGACGTTCCAGCTGCAGCGCTTCAATCTCATCACGCGAGGCGAACTCAATGGCGTCGAGTGGCGGTGGATTGGTAGTCATCATTATTAGCCTCGGGGTCAAACTCGCTCAATGATCATGGCGATGCCTTGGCCGACGCCGATGCACATGGTGCAAAGCGCGTAGCGGCCGGAACGCCGTTCCAGTTCAAACAGGGCGGCCAGCGCAAGACGTGCACCGCTCATCCCCAACGGATGGCCCAGGGCAATAGCGCCGCCGTTGGGATTCACCTGCGGGGCGTCATCCGGCAGACCAAGCTGGCGTAGCACCGCCAGCGCCTGGGCGGCAAACGCCTCATTCAGTTCGATCACGTCCATTTGCGCCAGGCTCAGCCCGGCCAATTCCAGCACCTTGCGGGTGGCAGGCAGCGGGCCGATACCCATCAAGCCGGGTTCGACACCGCAGGTGGCGGTGGCGACGATGCGTGCACGTGGCGTTAAGCCCTGGCTGGCGGCCATCGCCTCGGAGGCGACGATCAGCGCCGCGGCACCGTCGTTCAAGCCGGAAGCGTTACCGGCGGTCACAGTACCGGGTTGGCGGAACGGCGTTTTCAGCGCTTGTAGCTGTTCCAGTCGGGTATCTGCACGCGGGTGTTCGTCTTGACTGAACAGCGTCACCGCGCCTTTTTTACCGCTGAGGCTGACCGGCACGATCTCCTGCGCCAGTAAACCCAACTCCTGAGCCCGGGCCGCGCGCAGCTGGCTGCGCAACGCGAAAGCATCTTGATCGGCGCGACTGATATTGAACTGTGCCGCCACGTTTTCGGCGGTTTCCGGCATTGAGTCGGTGCCGTACTGCGTCTGCATCAGCGGGTTGATAAAGCGCCAACCCAGGGTGGTGTCATACAGCTGCGCCTGGCGACTGAAGGCCGTGTCGGCCTTACCCATCACCATTGGGGCGCGGGTCATGGATTCCGCACCGCCGGCCAGCACCAACCCGGCTTCCCCGGCCTTGATGCTGCGTGCCGCCATGGCCAGCGCGTCCAACCCTGAACCGCACAGACGGTTGACGGTGGTGCCGGAAACGTTCACCGGCAGGCCCGCCAGCAATGCCGCCATGCGCGCCAGATTACGGTTATCTTCCCCGGCCTGATTGGCGCAGCCGAGGATCACGTCATCCACCAACGACCAGTCCACCTGAGGGTGGCGTGCTAAAAGGGCACGCAGTGGCAGCGCGGCCAAATCATCGGCACGCACGTGGGCCAATGCGCCACCGTAACGGCCAATCGGCGTACGGACGCCATCGCAGATAAACGCCTGACTCATGGTTGCTCCCCTAAAATGGCATGGCCGAGGCGATGCGCACGCCCGCGAAACCAGGCGACGGTTTTGCCCAGTTGGTTGACGATCTCCACGTCGTACAGCCCGGTGGTTTTGCCCTGATGACGGACTTCCGCACTGGCGGTCAGGCGATCGCCGGCCAACGCCGGGCGGATAAACTCGATGTTGCAGCCGGACGCCACCGCCGCCAGCCCCTGGCTGTTGCAGGCATAGGCGAAGGCGGTGTCCGCCAGGCTGAACAGTTGGCCGCCGTGGCAGGTCTGGTGGCCGTTGAGCATCTGCGGGCCGACGGTCATGCTGACCCGGGCGAAACCGGCATCGACCGCATCCACCCGCATACCCATCGCCTGGGCGCAGGTATCCTGCTGGAACATCTGTTCGGCGCAGCGTTGTGCCAGCGCGTGGGGCGTATTGGCGTTCATTGTTGGGCTCCTGAAGAGAGGGATGCGTAATGGCGCAACAGCGGCATTGGGCGGTAGCGGGGCTCGCCATAGTGGTGTTGCAGATTTTCCAGCGTGGTCAGGATTTGTCGCCAGCCCAGGGCGGCGGCCCATTCCAGCGGACCGCGTGGGTAGTTGACGCCGCAGCGCATGGCCTGGTCGGTATCCTCGGCACTGGCGACGCCCTTGTTCACCACGTCGAGCGCTTCATTGGCCAGCATGGCGAGGGTGCGCATCACCAACAGGCCGGGGTAGTCCGGCAAGGCGATCACCTTCTTGCCGAGAGATTGCAGCAGGCGAACCACGCTGGCGTTGTGACGGGCATCGTTTTGCGCTGCGCAGCTGATAGCAACGGTGGAGGCCTGCGAGTAGTTGGCGGACAGATCAAACAGCACCACGGGGGTTCCGGTTTCATCGGCGACTTGGCTGGCTGTTTTACCATTCGTTAACATAAATGTAACTTCATCGATCCGGGCAAAGGTGCTGGTCAGGCCAGATTGTTTGATCGACTCCGCATTTCCGGCCAGTAACTCGCTCAGCACGGCCATACCCTGCGGATCCCCATGCAGCGTGATGCTACGTGGCAATGCTGCCGTGGAAGGGGGCAGAATGGCGACAGTCGGCGGCTGATGATCGCCATAGCGATAAAACCCCCGGCCGCTTTTGCGACCAAGACGCCCGGCCGCCACCAGTTCCTGCTGCACCAGCGACGGGGTAAAGCGGGGATCCTGGAAGAAAGCCTGAAACACCGATTCGGTCACGGCGTAATTGATGTCCTGACCAATCATATCGGTCAGTTGCAGCGGCCCCATGGCGAAGCCGCCCGCGTCGCGCATCACCGCATCCAGCGTGGCGGCATCGGCGACCTGTTCTTCCAGTGCGCGCAGGGTTTCGGCATAAAACGGCCGTGCCACCCGATTGACGATAAACCCCGGCGTGGAGCGGCACAGCACGCTTTGTTTGCCCCATTGCCGGGTCAGTGCTTGCAGCGTGGCGAGGGTTTCGGCACTGGTGTCCAGCCCGCTGACGATCTCTACCAGTTTCATCAGCGGTGCCGGGTTGAAGAAGTGCAGCCCGGCCAGCCGCTGTGGATGCTGCAACGCACCGGCGATCGCGGTTATCGACAGCGACGAAGTGTTGCTGGCAAACAGCGTGGCGGGTGAGCACAGGGCTTCCAGATCGCGGAACAGGCTTTGTTTGATCGCCAGCTTTTCCGCTACCGCCTCTATCACCAGCGCACTGTCGGCCAGCGGGTTAAGCGAATCTACTGGCTGAATGCGTGCCAGCAAGGCTTCGGTGGTCGCGGCATCGGCCTTACCGGCAGCCACCCGTTGACGCAGTCGCTGGGCGAGCGCGTTGAGCGCCTGCCGGGCAGCGGAGGCGTTGATATCAAACAGCTGCACGGGATGCCCGGCTGCGGCGGCCACCTGGGCGATGCCGATGCCCATGGTACCGGCACCTATCACCGCGACCCTGGCATTGAAGTTCGGCTGGCTCATGGTCATTTCCCGCTGAAAGAAGGAGGGCGCTTGGCGAAGAAGGCGCTGACCCCTTCACGGTAATCATCGCTGCGGCCGCCGAGACGCTGCAGGTCGCGTTCTAAATCGAGCTGCTGATCGAGGGTGTTGCTGGCCGAACTGTAGAGGGCTTTTTTAATCAGCCCCAGCCCGTAGGTCGGTTGAGTTGCCAGATGCTGCGCCAGCGTTTGGCTGGTGGCAGGCAGTTCATCTGCAGGCACCACCTGCCAGATCATCCCCCAGGCCAGTGCCTGTTGTGCGCTGACTTTGTCCCCCAACATTGCCATGCCCATGGCGCGGGCGTGGCCCGCCAGGCGCGGCAGGAACCAACTGCCACCGGAGTCCGGCACCAGCCCCAGACGGCAGAATGACTGGATAAAGTTGGCATTGTCGGCGGCTATCACGATATCGCAGGCCAGCGCCAGGGCGGCCCCGGCTCCCGCTGCCACGCCGTTGACCGCGCAGACTACCGGCTTCGGCAAGGCGGTCAGGCGGCGGATCAGCGGGTTGTAGAAGCGTTCTACCGACAGGCCAAGATCCGGTGCCAGTTGTTCAACGCTGACGTTGCGATCGTTCAGATCCTGCCCGGCGCAAAACCCGCGTCCGGCACCGGTGATCAGCAGGCAGCGCACGCTGTCGTCGCGCTCGGCGAGGGTCAGTGCTTCGCTAAGCTGGCGGTGCATCTCGTCGTTAAAGCTGTTGAGCCGGTCCGGCCGGTTGAGAGTCAGTGTCAGCACCCCGGCTTCCAGATGGGTGAGAATCAATGCGTTATCCATAAATCAGCGCCCCTGATAGTTTGGCGTACGTTTTTCGAAGAAGGCGGCGATGCCTTCACGGCGATCGTCGGTGGCGGCCAGGGTGACAAACTGCTGGCGCTCGATGGCCAGCCCCTGGCTAAGGCCGGTTTCCTCAGCCTGTTTCAATGCTTGTTTGGCGGCGCGTAATGCCAGCGGGGCCTGCAGGCTGATGCGTTCGGCGATCTGCTGCGTGCGTTCCAGCGTCAGCGCATCGACACAGACTTCGCTGACCAGGCCGCTTTGCAGTGCACAGCTGGCGTTGATGGCTTCACCGGTCAGTACCATCTGGCTGGCGCGCGACTTGCCGACGCAGCGGATCAGCCGCTGGGTGCCACCGGCCCCCGGCATCAGGCCGAGGGTGATTTCCGGCAGGCCGAAGCGGGCGCTTTCACCGCAGATAATGATGTCGCAGGCCAGCGCCAGTTCGCAGCCGGCGCCCAGCGCATAGCCGTTTACCGCCGCCAGCAGCGGTTTGCTGAACTGGGCCAGCCGCTGCCACAGCAGTGGGCGGCGATCCGTCAGCGCGGCAGGCAGATCTTGTTTTTGCAGCTCATGCAGATCGGCACCGGCGGCAAAGAAGCGGGGCGCACCGGCAATCACCGCGGCACCGACGCTGACATCGGCGTCGGCCTGTTCCAGCCAATAAACCAGCTGTTCCAGGCAGGGGGTATTCAGGGCGTTGCGGGCCTCTGGACGCTGTAACGTCAGGGTCATCACGCGCTGTTGGCGTTGTTGCAGGATCAACGGGGTTTCCATGGTCGGTTCCTATACGTCAAAGTCCAGGACCACGCCGTCGCCGCGTGGCCACGACTGGCAGCTTAATACGTACCCGGCGGCCAACTGATCCGGCTCCAGGCTGTAGTTGACGGCCATATCTACCTGACCGGCCTTCAATCGGCATTTACAGGTGGCGCACACGCCGCCTTTGCAGGCGTAGGGCAGATCGGCGCCCTGACGCAGCGCCGCATCCAGAATGCTGTCGTCCTGCGCACTCACTTCGATATTCAACCGGCGGCCATCCAGCAGAATTTCCACCTGGGTAGCATTGCGGCTGGCGTCATTGACCGGGCGGGCGACTATGCCACTGGTGTTAAAACGCTCGCTGTGAATGTGCCCGGCAGGCACGCCAGCCTGTTCAAGTACGCTCTGGGCGTCGTCCATCATGTTTTCCGGCCCACAGATAAAAGCGTGGTCATAGTCGCGGTAATCCAGCAGGGTGTCGCCTATCGCCAGCAGGTGCTCACGGTCGATACGGCCGCTGAGCAGCGGGCTGTCGAGGCTCTCCTGGCTGAACATGTACAGTGGCTGAAAGCGCTGCGGGTAGCGGTTCTTCAGATCGCACAGCGCCTCTTTGAACATCACCGAACGGCTGCTGCGGTTGCCGTAAATCAGCGTGAAGCTGCTGAGGGGTTCGAGTTGCAGCGTGGCTTTGATGATCGACAGCATCGGCGTAATACCCGAACCGGCGGCAATCGCCAGATAGTTACCGCAGTTTTCTGCCTGTGGCTGATAGCCGAAACGCCCCTGCGGCACCATCACCTCCAGCGCGTCACCGACTTTCAGCAGGCGATTAACGAACGAGGAGAAGCGGCCCTGATGAATGGCTTTAACGCCGATCTGCAATAACCCTTCCTGCGGCGAGCTGCAAATGGAGTAGCAGCGGCGCAGTTCTTCGCCGTCGACCAGCGCCTTCAACGTCAGGTGCTGGCCGGGCGTATAGCAATAGTGACTTTTCAGTTCTTCGGGCACCCGCAGAGTGATGGCTACGGCGTCCGGCGTTTCGCGCTCGATGGCGGCGACGTTCAGGCGATGGAAGACCGTCATGGCGATTCCTAAATACATTTAAAGTAGTCGAAGGGTTCACGGCAATCGCAGCAGCGGTACAGTGCCTTGCAGGCGGTAGAGCCGAATTCGCTGATTTTCTCGCTGTGGGTGCTGCCGCAACGCGGGCAGGGTACCGGGCCGTGCGCCAGCGGTTTGTCACAGGTGTGGCCCTGTGGCGGCGCGACGCCGTATTCCCGCAGTCGCTCACGCGCAGCCGCGTTCATCCAGTCGGTGGTCCAGGCGGGGCTGAGTTGGATGGTCACTCTCACCGGACTGAAACCGGCTTCGGCTAGCCGCTGTTCGATCGCCTCCAGCAGAAACTCGGTGGCGGGGCAGCCGGAGTAGGTCGGCGTAAAGGTAATGCGCCAGCCGTGCCCCTCGGCTTCGACGTCGCGCACCATGCCCAGATCGGTAATCGACAGCACCGGCAGTTCCGGATCGCTGATCTGTTGCAGGCAGTGCCAGATTTGCGGAATTTCGGCGGCCTGCAGCCGGGTAATGTTCATCACGGCCTCCTACCAGTTAGCGTTGGGATAGGCGCGTTGCAGAAACTGCATCTCTGCCAGCAGTGGGCCGAGGTGCTCGCTGTGCTGCCCCTGTTTGCCACCGTGACGGAAGGCCTGTTCGGCCGGCAGTTGCAGGTTGGCCTGTTGCAAGGTGTCGCTCACCAGTGCCAGCCACGGCGCTTCAAGCTGGCGCGGGTCGACGGCAATGCCCTGTTCTGCCAGTTGCAGCTCCAGCTCATCGGCGTGGAACAGCTCGGCGGTAAAGCGCCACAGGTTGTCCAGCGACTGCTGAATTTTTTGCTGGCTGAGCGGGCTGCCGTCACCCAGGCGGATCATCCAGCCACGGCTGAAGCGCAGGTGGTAATGGGCCTCTTTGAGGGACTTGGCGGCAATGGCGGCCAGTTGCGCATCGCGGCTGTGGCTCAGTGCCTGATGCAGTTGCACGTGGTAGGCATCCATCAGGAACTGACGCACCAGCGTGTCGTTGAAACCGCCGTTGGGCTGTTCAGCCAACAGCAGGTTGTGAAACTCACGCTCGTCACGGCCAAAGGCCAGGCGATCTTCGCTGTATTGCGGCCCGGCCAGTTCGGCGGCATAACCGAGAAAGTTGCGTGCCTGGCCGAGCAGATCCAGGCCAATGTTTGCCAGCGCCAGGTCAATCTCCAGCTCCGGCGCATGGCCGCACCAGGCACACAGCCGCTGAGCGAGGATCAGTGGCGTATCGCCCTGACGTAAAATATAAGTAATTCGCGGATCGGTAAGGGTCATGGCCGCCTCTACATGTTCTTGATGCCGTCGGGAATGGTGTAGAACGTCGGGTGACGGTAGATCTTGTCATCGGACGGATCAAAGAAGGCTTCGCGATCTTCCGGCTGCGAGGCGATCAGATGGCTGGACTGCACCACCCAGATGGAGCAGCCTTCGTTGCGGCGGGTATAGGCGTCGCGGGCATTCTCCAGCGCCATCTGGTCATCGGCGGCGTGCAGGCTACCGACGTGACGGTGCGCCAGTCCTTGTTTGCTGCGGATAAACACTTCATACAGCGGCCATTCTACGTGTGTCATCATCGGTTCCTTTTAGGCGGCGGTTGAGGTGTTTTTCGACGCGTGAGCCAGGGCGCCTTCGCGTACCCAGGCACCTTCGTCCCAGGCACGACGTTTGGCCTGCAGCCGCTCGTGGTTGCATTGCCCGCGGCCTTTGATCACCTCGTGCAGTTCACTCCAGTCGATTTCGCCGAAGCGGTAGTGGCCGGCGGTTTCGTCCCATGCCAAATCGGCATCCGGGGCCGTCATGCCCAGGGCTTCCAGTTGTGGCACGGTGTTGTCGACAAACTTCTGCCGCAGCTCGTCGTTGCTGTGGCGTTTGATCTTCCACGCCATGCTTTGCGCGCTGTGCGGTGAATCGGTGTCGCTTGGGCCGAACATCATCAGCACCGGCCACCAGAAGCGGTTAATCGCGTCTTGCAGCATGGCTTGCTGTTGTTTACTGCCGTTGGCCATCGCCATCACGGCCTCGTAACCCTGACGCTGGTGGAAGCTCTCTTCCTTGCAAATTTTCACCATCGCCCGCGCATAGGGGCCGTAAGAAGCGCGGCACAGCGCGACCTGGTTGACGATCGCTGCGCCGTCTACCAGCCAGCCAATCACCCCGATATCCGCCCAGTTGAGCGTTGGGTAATTGAAGATCGAGGAGTATTTCATCTTGCCGTCGAGCATTTTCTGGTAGATGTCCTGGCGCGAGCAGCCCAGGGTTTCGGCGGCGCTGTACAGATACAGGCCGTGCCCGGCTTCGTCTTGCACCTTGGCCAGTAACACCGCTTTGCGGCGCAGGGTCGGCGCTCTCGTCAGCCAGTTGGCCTCCGGCAACATGCCAACCACTTCGGAATGGGCATGCTGGCCAATCTGGCGGATCAAGTTTTGGCGGTAGGCTTCCGGCATCCAGTCTTTGGCCTCGATGGAAGTATCCGCCGCAATCTTGTCGTCGAAGTGTTGCTGATATTGCGCGTCAGTTGTCATGCTTGCCTCTTGGTGATTCGTATTTTTCACATTAAACATAAAAATGTGAATCACGTTAACTAACCTTAAGGCTACAAACTGATAACAAAAAGATCAAACGACATTTATGTGGTTTTGCGATGGCACTCACAGGATGTTTTGTTATTTGATTGTTATTTATGATTATTTAAAATTGAGAGATAACGAGAAATGACCGGTTTAACCGGGTTTAATCGCCTGATGTTCTATTTTTGTTAAATTTTGACCGAGAGAAAACTGGACAATACCTGATACGTAATTAATCCTTGTGGTGTTAATTTATGAATTTCGGAGGAACCATGCAGCAGTTACACAGTTACCTTTCTGGCGGGTGGGTGTTCGGCCAGGGGCAGGCCCGTGAAATCCATCATGCCGTTACCGGCGAAGCGCTGTATCAGGTTTGTTCCGATGGGCTGCCGCTGGCTGCCAGTCTGGCGTATGCGCGCAGCAAGGGCGGCAGGGCGCTGGCACAGATGACCTTCCAGCAGCGCGCGCAAATGATGAAAGCGGTGGCCAAGCACCTGTTGGCGCATAAAGAAGCGCTGTATGAGATTTCGTACCAGACCGGTGCGACCCGCAGTGATGGCTGGGTGGATATTGAAGGCGGTATCGCCACGCTGTTTGCCTATGCCGGTCTGGCGGGACGTGAACTACCGGACGATACCCTGTGGCCGGAAGATGAACTGATCCCACTGTCCAAACAGGCACAGTTTGCTGCTCGTCATGTACTGACTTCACGCCCTGGCGTGGCGCTGCATATCAATGCCTTTAACTTCCCCTGCTGGGGGATGCTGGAAAAGTTGGCTCCGACCTGGCTGGCGGGCATGCCGGCGATCATCAAACCGGCAACCGCCACCGCGCAGTTAACGCAGGCGATGGTCAGGCTGATTATCGACAGTGGCCTGGTGCCGGAGGGTGCGTTGCAACTGGTGTGCGGTGGCATCGGCGATATGTTTGACCATCTCGACTATCAGGACGCGGTGACCTTTACCGGTTCGGCGCAGACCGGTCAGCGGCTGCGCGCCCATCCGCGCCTGCTGGAAAAGTCCATCGCCTTCACCATGGAAGCCGATTCGCTCAACTGCTGTGTGCTGGGGGAAGACGTCACACCGCAGATGCCGGAGTTTGCGCTGTTCATCAAAGAAGTGTGTCGCGAGATAACCGCCAAGGCCGGGCAAAAATGTACCGCTATCCGGCGGATTATCGTGCCGGCGAAGCGGGTCGCTGAAGTGCAGCAGGCGCTGTTGCAGCGGTTGGCTGGCGTCACGGTAGGTGACCCTAAATTGGAGCAGGTACGCATGGGGGCGCTGGTCAGCCACGAGCAGCGTGATGACGTACAGCAGAAGGTCAATTTCCTGCTGCATAACGGCTGTGAGCCGCTGTGTGGCGCAGTGGCGGATAAACTGACGCTGGTGGGTGCGGAGGCCGCCAAGGGGGCATTTTATCCGGTCACGCTGTTGTACTGCGCCGATCCCTTTACCCATCAGGCGGTGCATGGGACCGAGGCATTTGGACCGGTGGCGACACTGATGCCTTATCAGCATACCGAACAGGCGATTGAACTGGCGTTGCTGGGGCAGGGTAGCCTGGCAGGGTCTTTGGTGACCGCCGATGAAGCGTTGGCAACGCGATTTATCCGCGCCACCGCCTGCGCCCATGGCCGCATGCTGATCCTGGATCAACAGGCGGCGGCGGAATCTACCGGCCACGGTTCACCTCTGCCGATGCTGGTGCACGGCGGACCAGGGCGGGCCGGTGGCGGCGAGGAACTGGGTGGATTGCGGGCGGTAAAACACTATATGCAGCGTACGGCGATCCAGGGCAGTCCGGCGATGCTGGCGGCGATCGGCCGTGAGTGGGTGCGCGGAGCAACGGTGATTGAGGATCCGGTTCATCCGTTCCGCAAATACTTTGAACAACTGCGGCTGGGGGACAGCCTGCTCACCGCACGACGTACCGTGACCGAAGCCGACATTGTTAACTTTGCCTGCCTGAGCGGCGACCATTTCTATGCCCATATGGATAAGATCGGAGCCGCCGAGTCACTGTTTGGTGAGCGGGTGGCGCACGGCTACTTTGTGGTTTCTGCCGCCGCCGGGCTGTTTGTCGATCCGGGTGTGGGGCCGGTGATCGCCAACTACGGCATGGAAAATCTGCGTTTTATCGAACCGGTGAAAATTGGCGATACCATTCAGGTACGCTTGACCTGCAAGAAGAAAATTCGCAAGCCGCAAAAAACCGCTGAAGATCGTCCGCACGGCGTGGTGGTGTGGGACGTTCAGGTGCTCAATCAACATCAGCAGGCGGTGGCGTTGTACAGCATTCTGACTTTGGTGGCGCGTCAGCAAGGGGATAGCGAGTCGGCAAGCTAACGGGCAACAGCAGGGGAAACCCTGCTGTTGTGAGCAGTTTAAAGCAAGGGTTGCTGTAACAAGGTTTCCAGCATTTTCAGCGGTGATTGCTGTGGGTTTTTCATCGCGTCGACCGGCAGCAGGAAGGTCTGTTCCAGCATAAACTGCCCGGCCATCGCCGCATGCGGGGTTTGATCGGAAAAGCAAATCCAACTGCAGCCTGGTGGCAGGTCGAGCGCCAACTGCGGACTTTGCTGCTGGTAGTTTTGGTCGGCTTTCATCGCATCATGCAGTTGCAGCATCAGGTGGTCGTAATGGCTGCGGCGGCGCTTGGTGATACCGATTTTATGTTGCAGCCAGCTGTTCAATGGTGAATAGCGCGTTAGCCGCGGGATAAAACGTTGTGCCAATTGGGGAAAGGGTTCGCCGATGCGCCATTGGCGATGTTCACCGTGGGGATTGATGTTGGTGAAAATACGCAGGATCCTTTCACCCAGATTGGGGCGTGAAGGGAATGCGTCGACGTGCAGACGACTGTCGTCTTTACGCCATGAACTGGTTGCACGCCAGGCCGATACCGGGTGCAAGCGCAGGCTGTTGGCCGGTGAATGCAAGGTCTGCTGATAATGGGGCAGCAGTCCGGCGATCAGTTGTCGGCTGGCCTGATAATAACGTTCCAGCAGTGCCTGCACCTGTGGCCGTTGCTCGGCTATGGCTACGCCGGATAATTTGTGAGTTTCTGGCCAATAGCTGATGTTTTTACGTTTCATATCCACCAGTGCGGGATCCAATAACGTTATTTCATCGTCTAATAATGGAAAGTTTAACTCAGGCAAAAACAGGACTTTACCTTGCTCCAGCGCCTCGACGGCGGTGAGGGAAAGGGGAGTGGAAGCACTGTCCCACCGCTGCTGTGGCAACGTCATCAACGCCTGTTCTGGCGTAAGGTTATCCGCGCGCATAATATCTCCTTGCGAAGGGTTAATATTTTAATTGTTTTTATTTGAAAGGGATTTATACCAGCGGAAATGAATTTAGAATTAAAATAATTGCTATTAATAGGCTGGCTGGGCTGATGCTAGCATTATTAAAATGCGGCCAAAAGTAAACAGACATTAAACGGCGGAGTAATGGCACGAATGGGTAAAATAGAGGAGGGCGGGATCAGTTTATTTTCACAGGCAATTAATTAATAATGTAAATTATTTTTTATGTTTACAATCAGTTGGTTGTGTTTTTTTTAGCCGCTTGTCGGGTGTTTACCCGGGACCATCCTTGTCAGAGATGGCCCCACCGGTTAAGCGGTATAAATGCAGTTTTTGCCCTGGGCTTTGGCTTGATACAGGGCACTGTCCGCCTGATTGATAAAGCTCATTGGCGTGTCGTTATACATATGTGGCACCTTGGCGTAGATACCTATGCTGATGGTGACGATGCCAGGCGGGTTACCCCGATGCGGGATTTTCAAATCGCGTACCGCTTCGATGACGCGCTCGGCGAAAATCAGTGCCCCCTGAACGTCGGTATCCGGCAGGATAATGGCCATTTCCTCTCCGCCGTAACGGGCCATAATATCATTGCTGCGGCTGGCCATTCCCTTGAGCATTTGCCCTATCTGTTGCAGACACTGGTCACCGGCGACGTGGCCGTAGATGTCGTTATACTGCTTGAAACAGTCGATATCCAGCATCAGCAGCGCCACGCTGCGGTAGTTGCGTGAAGCGCGCATCAGCTCATTCTTCAAGGCGATATCAAACTGGCGACGGTTGGCCAGGCCGGTCAGACCGTCCAGTAATGCCAGCTCTTCCAGCGTCCGATTGATGCTGGTGAGCTGATCGCGGGTGCGCATCAGCTCGGCTTCGGTGCGCACGCTGTGGTTAATTTGGCGCATCAGCACCAGCCCCATGGCCAGCAGAATGGCCAGCAGGGTGGCACCGCCGAGGGCAAACACGCTGGAATCATTACGCCAGTCAGACAGCGCGTCCTTTTTCGACAACCCGGCAGCGATCACCAGCGGATAGCGGTTGACCCGCGAATAGCCATAAATACGCTCTACCTTGTCGTAGCGCGAGACGATAGTGGCATTGCCAAATTCGGAGTGCGGCAGAATTTCACGGAACAGCACGCCCTCGGAGATATTCTTGCCGATGGCGTTAAGGGAGTAAGGGCGACGGTAGAGAATGGTGCCGTCCGCCAGTAACAGGTTGAGTGAGGCATCGCTGTTCAGTGCGAAGGTATCGTAGAACTGGCGGAAATAGTCGACATACAGCGTGGCCAGTATCACCCCGGCAAAGCTGCCGTCCGGGTTGTTGATACGCCGCGACACCGGAATGATCAAATCACCGGTAGAGCGGCTGCGTACCACCTTGCCGATATAGATCGCGTTACTGTTGTGATCGAGGTGATATTTAAAATACTCGCGGTCGGCGTTATTGGCGTTTTGCACGAATCGGCCCGATGAGGTGACGATCCAGTTGCCACGGGCATCATAAACAAACAGGCCGTGCAGTTGGGGTTGGTTGCCCACCTGTGTTTGCATCACTTTCTGCAGCCGCAACAGAGGGCGCTGAGCCAGCCCGTCGATTTGAATACGTTCGCTCAGGTCAGACAGCGTGCTGTCTGTCTGCATAAAGGTATCGTCGGCATGCTGCGCCAACGCACGGGCCAGATTGGCGGATTCCAGTTCGGCGCTTTGCAAGTCGCGCTGATAGGCATTCCAAATCTGCCAGGCGTTAAACAGCACCAGCGTGATGGCAACGATGACGACGAACACGCCGGCCTGAAATAATAACGGGGAATTTTTACCGTTGCGCGGCCGTTCGGCATCCTGCGGTTGCTGCTGTGTCATGTCACCCTTGCTGTAAAATATTCAAATCGTGCTAAGAACAATCCTACATCTTATTCGTTAATCACCTGGACCACTACTCCTTAAACGGTGAAAATGATTAAGTTGTTGAGGGGATAGCCTTTGCGCTAAACCGGCGGAGAGAATACAGGGATCGCTTGCATGTCTGACTACATCATTATTACTTTGCTGACGCTGGTGGTTTATTACCCGCTGACCCTGGGGGTGCTGGCGTTAATGATCGGCTTTGCCTGGCGACAGCGTAAGTCGCCTTATTGGCGTTTGGGGTTGGTGTTGCTGACGGCGTTGTTTGTACTGTTCGCTATGGCGGCTTATGACTGGTATCGCTATAACTGAGGGTAACGCTGCGGTGTTCGCTTGGGTGGCGGACACCGCAGCAGGATGACGGGTTATTCGACGTTAACCATCCAGTTGACGCCAAACTGGTCGGTCAGCATGCCAAAACCTTTGGCCCAGAAAGTGGACTGGTAAGGCATGGTCACCTGGCCGCCCTGCGACAGTTTTTCAAACAGTTCGCGGCCTTGCTCCACGGTTGTCGGGTTGAGCGACAGGGCAAATCCTTTGTGTGAGGCGTCGGCGCCATCTTGCGGGCAGCCGTCCGAGGCCATCAGCGCCGTTTCACCGATCAGCAGCCGGGCATGCATGATGGACTCCGGATTGACATCCTGCGGGTTGCCCTGCTTGGCTTCCTCGGGCATCTCTTTGTAACGCATCATCATTTCAAGCGTGGCACCTAACTGCTGCACGTAGAAGTTCACCGCCTGTTCACAGTTACCGCTAAAGAATAAATAGGGTTGAATCACCATGACCTTGACCTCTGTTATGGCCCGTCTGGGCGTTTAGCGGCCGGCGGGCAGGGAGCAATAGTTTCGACTTGCGACTATTGCCGTTGGAAACTTACAAGTGTAGTGCGAATTACGCTGAATGCCCGGCGGTCGATCACGCTGTAGATATTTACCGCCCCCCCCTCAGATCTATTGACCGAAAAAGCGGGATGGTTCATCCCGATTTGGGCAGATTATCTGAGCGGTCAGGGTTCTTATACTCATTGCAACCTTCACTAACGGAGTCACTGTAATGAGCAAGCAATCTTTGAATGGAAAAGTGGTGTTGATCGCTGGCGGTGCGAAGAATCTCGGTGGCCTGGTGGCACGCGATCTGGCAGCCAGCGGGGCTGCGGCGGTCGTTGTGCATTACAACAGTGATGCGACCCGGACTGCAGCGGAGGAAACGCTGAAGGCGGTTAACGCGGCGGGAGCAAAGGCAATTGTGGTGCAGGGCGATCTGACCCAGCCGGCTAACGTGGCACACCTGTTTGAGGAGGCTATCAAGGCGTTTGGCAAAGTCGATATTGCGGTGAATACTGCCGGTCTGGTGATCAAAAAACCGATTGCCGAGGTGACCGAGGCGGATTACGACAGCAGTTTTGACATCAATTCCAAAGCGGCCTTCTTCTTTATCCAGCAGGCGGGTAAGCATCTGGCGGATAACGGCCGTATTGTGTCGATCGTCAGCTCACTGCTGGCGGCTTATACACCGTTCTATGCGGTCTATCCGGGGAGCAAGGCACCGGTGGAACACTTTACCCGTGCGGCATCCAAGGAGTTTGGTGAGCGCGGCATCAGCGTGAATGCCATCGGCCCCGGCCCAATGGATACTCCGTTCTTCTACGGCCAGGAAAGCAAAGAAGCGGTGGCGTATCACAGTACGGCCGCTGCGCTGAGCAAGTTCTCGAAAACCGGCCTGACCGACATTGAAGACATCGCGCCGATCGTCAAGTTTTTGGTCACCGACGGCTGGTGGATCACCGGGCAGACGCTGTTTGCCAACGGTGGCTATACTACCCGTTAATATCAATGCTGCTGCGGCCGGTGCCGCAGTCTGTTTAACAGGATGCACTGCCGGTGGATAAAATAGGGAGATTACGGGTGTTTATCCAGGTTGCCGAGGTGGGCAGTTTTGTCCGCGCTTCGCAAATCCTGATGATGCCAAAAACCACGGTTTCGGCGGCGATACAGCAACTGGAACATGAAATGGGTGCGCGTCTGTTTCATCGCACCACTCGGCGGGTACAACTGACCAGCGATGGTGAGTTGTTGCTCGAAAAAGCGCGTGACCTGCTGTTCGACGTGCAAACCCTGGACAGCTTGTTTCATCGGCACGATGGCCCGATCGATGGCCGTTTGACGGTCGATGTTCCCAGCCGCATTGCCCGGCGAATGATTGTACCGGCGTTGCCGGACTTTTTTCTGCAGTACCCCGAAATTCACCTGTTTCTCAGCGCCAGCGACCGTTCGATCGATTTGATCCAGGAAGGGATCGACTGCGTGGTACGTGTCGGTAGCCTTAGCGACAGCAGCCTGGTCAGCCAGCCGTTGGGCCGCCTGAGCATGATTAACTGCGCCAGCCCGGATTATTTGCAGCGTTACGGAACGCCTGTGCACCCTGACCAGTTGGAAGATCATTGGGTCGTTGGCTACGCGCAGCCGTCTCTGACAGGGGCGGACAGCTGGCAGTGGCAGCAGGATGAACAGTGCGTTGAAAAAACGCTGCGCAGTCGGGTGACGGTGAACAATGCGGAAAACTATATCGGCAGTTGCCTGGCGGGGTTGGGAATGATGCAGATACCGCGTTTTGATGTTCAACATTATCTGGATAACGGCAGCCTGTGTGAGATCTTGCCGCTGGCCCGGCCGCCCTCGATGAGCATTGCACTACTTTACCCCCATCGTCGCCAGCGTTCGGCGCGTTTAACCGCTTTTGCCGAGTGGTTTAAACAATTAATCAAACCCTTTTGTGAAATCTAACCTCTGATGGTCAATGGGATTTTTATCCAAGCGCAGTGGCATTTCTTGTTGGCTTTCAGGCAATTAATGTTCTGTAAAAACAAGACACAATTAAAATCGTCAAAAAAGTGACAAAGGGTGTGTAACATTACATCAGCAGCAGGGCGGCAGAACCATCCCAGACGGCGGCCAGGGCGTAGAGCGTGGCCAGTATCAGCAGAAACGGTGTGTTGGTCATGGTCTGTCTCCTGCGGAAAGATTCATCCTTAGTTATAGCGTGCGGAGATGACAGCGGGATGAATTTGGTCGATTTCTGTACCCTAAAATTCAGACGGACGGAAATGGGTAAACTGCTGATATTTGACTATAGTAACAGTGTGAAGATGCGTGTTTATCAAGATTCACCCCTGTATCGCGCTGCCGGTAACGCTCGGCATAGGGCAATAGAGTTGTGAAAGTATCGTCAGGGTTGGAGCAGGTGCCATCATGGGCCTGGGTGATAGGGTTTCTTTTAGGCAAAAAGTAATAGGGAGAGTAAAAATGGGCATCATTTCCTGGATCATTTTTGGGTTAATCGCCGGTATCTTGGCTAAATGGATCATGCCGGGCAAAGACGGTGGTGGCTTTATCGTAACCGTCATCCTGGGGATCATCGGTGCGGTTGTCGGCGGCTATATCAGTACCTTCTTCGGTATGGGTCGTGTTGACGGCTTCAATCTGGGCAGCTTTGTTGTCGCAGTCATCGGTGCCCTGGTGGTGCTTTTTGTCTACAGAAAGATCAGAAACTAATCAGGTACCGATCAACAGGGTCGCTGCGGCGGCCCTTTTTTCGTTAAATCACAAGGGTCGAGCGGCCTGAGCCGACGACTGGAAGGGGAAGATCATGGGTCTGTTTGATAGCGTATTGGGCAATATTCTGGGCGGCGCCAACGGTAAAGGCATCGATTACGTCGCCATCATGCAATGGGTTGAGCAACAGGGCGGCCTGCAGGCAATCCTGGACAAATTCCGTCAGGGACAATTCGGCGATGTGGTCGGTTCATGGCTGGGTAACGGTGAAAACCAGCAGATCAGCGGCGATCACGTGCAGCAGGCGCTGGGCAGCGATGCCATTAACCAACTGGCCGAAAAGCTGGGTATCGATCCGGCTCAGGCATCCGCCACCATTGCGCAGTTCCTGCCAACGGTGGCTGACGCTGCTTCGCCAAATGGCGAAGTGCAGCAGAACAGTAACGAACTGGGCGATATGGTCGGTAAACTGTTCAAATAATATTTATGCCCCCGGCATTTTGTTGGGGGCATAGTTTAACGACACGCCTTCAATGTTCCCCAATCCCCCCAGCAAATAATCCACCCAGGCCCGCACTTTTCCGGGAATAAACCGCGCAGCGGGATAAACCGCATGCAGCGCCATCGGCGGATAACGCCAGGCCGGCAAGATGGGCACCAGTGCGCCGCTCGCCAATTGCCGACCGATCAACGGCCGCTGTGCGCCGCCAATACCCAGCCCTGATTCAATCGCCGCCAGCAGTGAAAACGTATTGTTAGCGCGGAATACCGGGCGCAAGTCCACCATCTCGGTGCCATGAGGGCCGATTAACGTCAGCGTGTCCCCGTCGCTCAGGCCGCTGTAGCGGATATGCGGATGGGCTGCCAGTTCCGCTAGGGTTTGCGGTTCACCCTGTGCCGCCAAATAGGCCGGTGAGGCCACCAGAATACGTTGTAACTCCCCCAGCCGACGCGCCACCGTGCCCGGTGAATTTAATTCGCCAAAGCGGATCGCCACATCGATGCCTTCAGCAATCACGTCCGCCCGACGATCGTCCAATAACAGTTCGATATTCAACTCTGGATGTTGTTGCTGAAAGGCAATCGCCAGTGGCGTCAGGTGCTGTTGGCCGAAGCCGGTTGGCGCATGGATGCGTAGCGACCCTTGCAGCCGCAGGTTTTGGCCGTGCAGCGTTTCCTCCGCTTCACTCACCGCTGCCAGAATCGGCTTGATCTGCCGGTAATAGCCCGCGCCGGCGTCGGTCAGCGTCACGGCACGGGTACTGCGGAACAGTAACTGCACACCCAGTTGCTGCTCCAGGCCGGCAATCTGCTGGCTGACGGCAGGCTGTGTCAGGCCCAGATCGCGGGCGACGGCCGAGAGGCTGCCCAGTTCCGCGACCCGGACGAAGGTCTTCATCGCGCTCAGCTTGTCCATCGGTACTCCACCTATAGATTTATCTTATAAGTGTTAGTGGTAAGCGCCCTCTACCGCAAGCTTTGCTAATCAATCAAAGTAAAAGTCTCAAGCGATAAGGAACCGGAGACACAACATGCAAAACAATAAACTGGCGCTGGTCGTCGGTGCTAACGGCGTTATTGGCGGCAAGCTGATTGAAGAGCTGGAACAACAAGGTTGGCAGGTGGTGGGTCTGTCGCGGCGTGGAGGCGTTGACCGACCACAGGTGCGTTATCTGGCGGTTGATCTGCTCGATGCACAGGTCACACGCGATGCCTTGCGCTCGCTGACTCAGGTCAGCCACATTTTCTACGCTGCCTATCAGGACGCCCCGGACTGGGCGGGGCTGGTGGCGCCAAACCTGGCGATGCTGAGCCATGTGGTGGAAGCGCTGGAACCGGTCGCGCAAGGGCTGGAGCACATCAGCCTGATGCAGGGCTATAAAGTGTACGGTGCCCATTTGGGGCCGTTCAAAACCCCGGCGCGAGAGAGTGATGCCGGGCACATGCCGCCGGAGTTCAACCTGGCGCAGCAAAGCTATCTTGAACAGCGCCAGCAGGGGAAAAATTGGCACTGGAGCGCAATCCGTCCCAGCGTGGTCGGCGGCTTCTCGCTGGGCAACCCGATGAACCTGGCGCTGACCCTGGCGGTTTATGCCTCTATCAGCAAGGCGCTGGGATTGCCGCTGCGTTTTCCCGGCAAACCCGGGGCTTACCACAGCCTGCTGGAAATGACCGATGCCGGGCTGCTGGCGCGCGCTACGCTGTGGGCGGCGACGGAGCCGGCTGCCGCCAATCAGGCGTTTAATATCAATAACGGTGACCTGTTCCGCTGGAGCGAGCTGTGGCCGAAAATTGCCGACTATTTTTATCTGGAGGTCGCACCGCCGTTGCCAATGCCGCTGGCGTCGGTGATGGAAGATAAAGGTGAGCTGTGGCAGGCCCTGGCGCAACAGCATGATTTGGTCGAAGCGGATTACCGCGCAGTGGCGAGCTGGCGCTTTGCCGACTTTGTTTTCTCATGGGATTACGACATGTTTGCCGATGGCAGCAAGGCGCGCCGCTTTGGCTTCCATCAATTTGTCGAAACCGAGGCGATGCTGTTCGCGCTGTTTGACGAATTCCGCCGGCGCAAGATTATTCCTTAAGTCGGCTGGCGGGACGGGCGTTTTTTATGGCAATCTTTGGCTGCCGCCAAACGCGGCAGTCAGGAGGCCGTCACCCCGACAGGCCCGGATCGATGATGAGGAATTAACCGTGACAGGGATTACCGCCATACTGACGCTTTTGCTGGCGCTGGTGACCATTGCGCCACTTTCAAAGCATGCAGCCTGGTGGATCCGGGTGTGGGATTTTCCTCGCCTGCAAATACTGGCGCTTTCGTTATTGGTGTTGTTGCTTAACCTGCTGTTTGTACCGTCGTCACCCTGGGTGTGGGGCATGATGGCGATAAACCTGGCCTGCGCGGTTTATCAGGCTGCGTGGATTTACCCCTATACCCGGCTGAGCAAGCCCCAGGTACTGGATTTTACCGGCTATCAGAAGAAGCCGCGTATCCGCATTCTGGTATCCAACGTGTTAACGCCCAATCGCCAGGCGGATAAACTACTGGCGCTGGTGGCGACCGAACGACCGGACGTGTTGGTGGCGGTAGAAACCGACGACTGGTGGCAGCAGCAACTGTCGGTGCTGGAGCAGGATTATCCTCATAGCTTGAAATGTCCGCTGGATAACCTGTACGGCATGCATGTCTATTCGCGGCTGGAACTCAGTGATGCGCAAATACAGTATCTGGTGGATGAGCAGATCCCGTCGATGCACATGATGGTGCATTTGCCGCAAGGGCCACAGGTACGTCTGCACTGTGTACATCCGATGCCGCCGAGCCCGACCGAGAATGAAGAATCGGAAGACCGCGACGCCGAACTGGTGATGGTGGGGAAAAGCGTGGCCAAATCGAAGGTTCCGGTGATTGTGACCGGCGATCTGAATGATGTGGCCTGGTCGACGACCACCCGGCTGTTTTTGAAAGTCAGCGGCCTGTTGGATCCGCGTCGCGGGCGCGGCATGTTCAGCACTTTTCATGCCGGCTATCCGTTCCTGCGTTGGCCACTGGATCACGTGTTTCACAGCGATGACTTTGTTCTCGGTTCGCTGCGTCGTTTGACCCATGTTGGCTCGGATCACTTCCCGATAATGGTGGAGTTGGTCTATTCGCCGAAGCAGGGGGCACAGCAGGAAAGTCTGGAGAAAGACAGCGAAGACGAAGCGTTGGCGCAGGAGAAGTTAGCCAATACCGACTCCTCTGCGGAAGACGTGCACACGCCAGGTGCCTGAAACAATGCCCCGCAGTGCAGGCTGCGGGGCATTCTGGTTTAGACAGTCAGCATGATTTTGCCAATATGCTGGCTGGACTCCATCAATGCATGGGCTTCGGCCGCCTGTTCCAGCGGGAAGGTTTTGAAGATCTGGGGTTTTAACGCCCCGCGTTCCAGCAGTGGCCATACCTTCTGCAGTAAGTCGGCGGCAATTTGCGCCTTATCTTCCACGCTACGTGCGCGCAGGGTGGAGCCGGTGTGGGTCAGGCGTTTGATCAGCAGCGGCATCAGGTTCAATTCCTTCACCACCCCGTTCTGGGTGCCGATTTGCACAATGCGGCCGTCCATCGCTGCAGCCTGATAGTTTTTCGCCACGTAGTCACCGGCAATCAGATCGACAATCACGTCGGCGCCCTTGCCGTTCGTGGCGCGTTGGGTTTGCTCAACAAAATCTTCGTTGCGGTAGTTAATCGACACATCGGCGCCCAATGCCAGGCTGGCCTGGCGTTTTTCTTCGGAACCGACGGTGGTGATCACCCGGGCACAGAAGGCTTTCGCCAGCAGGGTCGCCACGGTGCCAATGCCGGAAGTGCCGCCGTGGATCAGCACGGTTTCACCGGCTTTCAGATGGCCGCGTTGGAACACATTGACCCAAACGGTAAAGAAGGTTTCCGGGATCGCCGCCGCTTCAATCAGGCTAAAGCCTTCGGGGACCGGTAGCGCGTTGCTCTCATGGACCTTGCAGTATTCTGCATAACCGCCGCCGGCAATCAGGGCACACACCTTGTCGCCGATAGCATAATTTTGTACGCCCACGCCAATGGCGACTACCTCACCGGCGATCTCCAAACCAGGAATATCCGATGCGCCGGGCGGTGGCGCATATTGACCGCGGCGTTGCAGCACGTCAGGACGGTTAACCCCGGCGGCGGCAACCTTCACCAGAATTTCGCCCTGTTGCAGGGTTGGCAGTGGCCTTTGGCTACTGACCAGAACCTCTGGTTCGCCAGGCTGGCTGATTTCGATGACTTTCATGGTGTTGGGCAGCGCTGGGTTGGCTGACATGGTGATTCTCCTCAGTTGGCGTTCAGGCGCAGTAACCAGTGTAGGTAACCGCCTGCTGTAATTCATAATTTATCTTACAGAAATGCTGAGGGGAGAATGTGGATCATAGGGCGGTTTCAACACGGGGGGAGGTGGGGCGCCGCCGCAGGGGCGGCATGGGATTAATCGTTGGGTGGGATGCGAAAACCTTTTAGCGAGACGATAAAATGTTCTTTCCCTTTGGATATTTTAGCGCCTCGATCACACCACAGGCTGGCAAGCTGAAAAAAGTCATCACTGTCGATGTCATAGGCCAGTTCGATTTTTTTTGCCGTGCCGTAACGGATCAGCTTTTCTGCTTCCTGGTGGTTTGTTGCTCTAATAGTGGTCATAACGAAATCCTTGGTATTGAGCCAGAGCGGATAATCGCCGACCATGATATGGCTATATTGTGACAATTTTGTGATAAAAAAATGACAGAGTGTAGATCTGTGGTCTGGGGCATAGCCTTGATGCTATGCCCCTGTAACGCTTGCGTTAACGATCGTGCGGCCGCAGCAGAGTGCTTTTCTTCTGTGATTTAAAGTGCTTATACAGTGCGAACCCTGCGATGCCGGCTAATACGACCAGCAAAGACAAATATTCAGTCGCCATCTGACAACCCTCCAATAAAGCATGGCCAAGGAACGGCTATTTGTGACAGTTATCACGTTATGCCGCAATGAGACCATTCTGTAAGACGTCAGGTGACTGATATTCAAAAATAAAAAAAAGCGCCTATAGGGAGGCGCATAAAATATTGCAACACAGCTTGTTGTGTTCAGCACCAGGAGGCGTGGTGAACAGAACGCCATTGTATGTATGGCTCGCCATGGCAGATATAGGGCTAACTCTTAAAGCGCGGCTACCACTGATAACCCATGCTCACCTTGTAATCAGGATCCTGATCGGTGGAATAGGGATCTGACTGACGGCGGCGATCGGTTTTTTTCACCGGGCCAAGATTCGGGCCGTAATTAAGGGACGAATACGGCTTGGCGCGCGGGCGGCTGCAGCCGGGGTGATCACATTCCATATCAACGCGAAAGCCGGTTTTGTCTTCGGTTTCTGACCACACCACCGGCGGCTTGGCGGCTTTTTTTTCTGGGCCAAGGGCGGTTTGCGGTGCGGGTACCGGTTTGATGCTGGGCTCCGGTGCGGTGTAGGACAAGTCCAGCGCCTGGGCTGGGGCGCTCAGTATCAACAGAGCGGTGCAGCAGGACGCTGCCAGCGTATGCCATCTCAGCATGGTCAATCTCCCTTTATAGTTACGCAGCGCAACTATAAAACAGCCAGACGAGAATTACTATCATTTGTGACCGTTTAACGCCGACTGGGGAGTTGGCGGCGCTAACGTTCAGGTCTACTCTATGAGTAACTTCTCTTTATAAGACATTGAACTATGACCCCTGACACTGCGGCGTTGAGCCTACGCCAACGCAGTTATCGACTGCTGTTCGACAACCACTCCCGCAGCGGCCGCAGGATGGAAGCTTTTTGGGTCGGCACTGCGTTGCTCAGCGTGGTGCTGCTGTTTCTCGAGCCAGGTGGCAGCGCCTTGTACGCTCCGGGCCAGCAAGCCATTTATCTCTTCTTTTGCGCCGAGATTATTTTTACCGTTATTTTTACCTGCGAATATTTGCTCCGACTGTGGAGCACCCCATCCGATCAGCATTATGCCAGCAGTTTTTTCGGCGTTGTCGACTTATTGACGGTGTTACCGATGTACATCATCTGGCTGTACCCGCATATGACGGTAGAGTTCGTGATGCTGCTGCGCGTCGTGCGGATACTGCGGGTGTTACGGGTGCTGAAGTTGCTGCGTTACATGAGTGAGATGGGCATGATCTGGCGCAGCATCAAGCTGGCTCGTCACAAGCTGGCGATGTTTTTTGGTTTTGTCGCCGTGGTGCTGTGCGTCTTTGGCGGCCTGATGTATGCGATTGAGGGGGGGAGTGGCGGCTTTACCAGCCTCGCGGCCTCCGTCTATTGGGCGGTAGTGACGCTGACCACCGTAGGATACGGTGATATCGTTCCCCATACCCCGTTGGGGCGCTTATTGACCTCGGTACTGATCCTGCTGGGCTACTCTATCATCGCGGTGCCGACCGGCATTCTGACGGCTTATATGTCACAGGAGTTGCAACGCAACCGCGAAAGGCGAAATTGTGAGCAATGTCAACGAGGTGGCCACGAGACGGATTCTGCATTTTGTAAATTTTGCGGCAACGCATTACCGCCACTATCGGGAAAACACAGCCAGAAATGACTAAAAATCGAGCTAAGGGGTTTAAATCCTGCGCGTTTGGTCTCGTTTCCACGGAGGGGCTTATAAAAAGAGTTGCTATTAAAGTCCCATCATGAGTTAATGCTTCTCGGCCTGTGGTACAGACCTATTTATGCACGACATTTTGAGTAAAGTAGTTCAAATTTAAAGCGTTATCCTAGATAGCTCTTCACTGACGAATTTCCTTTCTAGTGCCTCCATAAGTAACTGATGACCGGCTATTTCTTGCCCATGGTGGCGTAAATTTAATATTGTAGGAATTAAACATGTCTAACATGATCAAAGGTCAAGTGAAGTGGTTCAACGAGTCTAAAGGTTTCGGTTTCATCACTCCAGCAGACGGCAGCAAAGATGTGTTCGTACACTTCTCTGCTATCCAGGATCAAGGCTTCAAGACCCTGGCTGAAGGCCAGAACGTACAGTTCTCTATCGAGAACGGTGCTAAAGGTCCGTCAGCGGCTAACGTTACCGCTATCTAATCGGCCTCTCGCTGATTAATAAAAACCCGCCTTGGCGGGTTTTTTTGTGTCTGTCATTCGCCACAGGCAAAAAAAAGCCCGCAAGTCTGCGGGCAAAAGTTCCTTGTTACTTCTTCATTTGCAGGTACTTCTCTGGGGGGAAGCACCAGGCAACAGACTACCCGCTACGCGCTCAAGATTCTGCGGACAAAACGTTAAGAAAGTGAAAAAGCCGCAAGCCGGGCGGCCTGCTACGCTTGTAGGATGGCGCTATGCAGGTGAGCAGTGAATTAACCGGCGGTGCACGGTATTTTTCGCACCTCATTGTGTAATACACTGACATCAATGATAAATGATGGGGCAAGGTATGAAAGCTAACGATTTGGTAACGGTAAAAACTGACGGTGAGCAGCGACGCGAAGGGGTGATCCTGGCGGTTGAAGAGTTTAATGAAGGGATTATGTACCTGGTGTCCTTGCCGGATTATCCTGCCGGTGTCTGGTTCTTTAACGAGATAGACAGCCGTGACGGCACCTTTGTTGAGCTGCGACAGGCACTACCCAGGTAGCCTTGGGGTAAAAAGGCAATACCTCTCCAGTACATTAATTTAATTCGCAAGATTTACGGTAGGTAATTATTCCGTAGAGCTAGGAATAATCCATTTTTTACTGCGGGAATACCCGTCGCGGCCGAGAGTTTAGTCGCGAGCAGGTATTGAGGTTATTTAAATGCGTGATATCCAGTTCGATGCGCTGAACGACATTTAAAACCAACGTTTAGCAGAGTGCACGACAAAGCTTTTAACCTAGCGGCTATTGACAAATATCCCACTGGTCAGCGTGTCGGTTAAACGAACAACATGGTAAATAATCTGCTTGTTGTGCGTTTTAATTTTTCTTTTGATATTCCCCTTATGGGAAGAGACGGTTTTCGCTTTAATTTGCATCTGGTCAGATATCTGAATGGTGCCCTGACCCGACATCCACATACGCAACATGTTGGACTCAGTTTGGCTCAGCGTAACCGGAGTTTGATCAAAAGAGGTTTTTTCAGTGCGAGGGGCTTTTCTCTCCAGATAGTGACTAAGTAGTTGATTCATAGTCTCTGGTTTGATTGATTTTGACGAGATGATGACATTTTTACGAACATATAAATAATCGTCAAAATGTACGTTAGTGATAGCCATAAAGATGAAGAATAAGGTGTCAGGGTGCAGTGAAATCACCCCTTTTATACGTTCCGTCGCGTTCGCTTCGTGTATAAAGCAGTCTTCATTAATAAATACCAGGCTAGGTTTCAACTTACTGCATTTTTCATGCAGATCGTCGATATCATTAATAGCATTAATCTGGCGTTTTTTTACTCCATGTGTTGTCAGGTAGTCTGTTAAACCTAATCTGGTATAGCTGCATGAATCCATAATGATCGTTGGCATATCTCACCCCCACTTAAATCCGTTTTACCGCGGTAACAAAAAGAAAAAGCCTGAAGCCTAAAAGAAAGGCAAAAAAGGAACAAAAAAATCACGTATAGGCAGTGTTCTATCAATAAATACGGCGGCACTCAATGATATTTTCTTTCTAAACTAATTAACAATATGAACCTATAAGTTTAGCTTAAGTCAGAATAATCTGCTGGCGTACGGGCGGCGGGGCTGTAACGTCAATTTGTGCTTGAGCCGCGCGCCTGCTGGTATCTTTATCGTTGAATCTGCCCATCATGTCACGAAACAAAATTTTAGATTGCTAGGAAAATTCTTAAAAAAAATTCATGTGTTGTTTTTTTAACAATTTTTAGTCTGTTTACTCACCAGTATGAGTGCCATGTAGTTTGAATAATTTTATTTTTAATAATATTATCATAAAGTTATGAATTATTCTTTTGTTTTTGATAATGATAATTCTTTCATTCCTTATCACTTGTGATAATCAATAATCACATTGAGTTAACATTAATTCATTTTTTTGTTATTAAAACTGGCGATATAACAAAGAGTTGATGTAACTAATCGTGCGGTACCAACAAATGTGAAAAATGTCAGCGAGTGATTAATTGGTTTTTCTGAACTATTTGGTCGCCACTCAAGAGTTGTCAATTATTGGTGTGGTGAAAAGGTTTGCGGCTGCCGGACCCCGGCAGCAACCTAAATATAGAGAGTCGTGTCTAAAGGTGTCCTTAACTTTTCCGATCAGCGTGGTTCTGCAAGGCAGTGTTGCATCGAATCTAACGCCAGATGGATATCGCTTTCTTGCGTCATCCAGTTGACCAGTGCTGCGCGGATCCCCGGCTGCCCGTTATAACGGGTAGGAGTACAGCGCACCACGCCATGCCGATCGAGACGGGCGATAAAGCGATCGCGTGCAGCAACGGCATCCCCCTCGATGTTTTTGAGTGCAAAGCACACCACGTTCAGATTGACCGGTGCCAGCAGGCGGAAACCCTCGCTGGCGGTCAGCGCCGTGCCCAGTAGCTGTGCCAACTGCACATTGCGTTCAACCATCTCCCGCATACCACTACGGCCATAGGCTTTCAGCGCCATCCACAACGGCAGGGCACGGAAACGCCGTGAGTTTTCCGGCGTCAGGTGGAGATAGTTGTCTGGCCGCAGGGTCGGTGCTTCCAGATAAGCCGAATGGTTTTGAAAGACCTGCATCTGCAACGCCAGATGACGGCTGAATTGGATCGCGCTGTCGTAAGGCACATTCAGCCATTTATGCGCATCGACGGTAATCGAGTCCGCTTGCTGCCAGCCGGCTAACCGTGGAGCATAGCGCGGTGAGCAGGCCGCCACGCCACCAAAGGCCGCATCAACGTGTAACCAGAACGGGTAGCGTTCGCGCAGCGCCAGCAGGCGCGGCAGGTCGTCGAAGGTCACGGTATTCACCGTTCCGGCGCTGGCCAGTACCAGGGTCGGTACGCCGACGTTGGCGGCCAGGTGTCGTTCCAACGCGACAGGGTCAATAGCTTCACAATTCGGCAGGCTGTCGATAACTTTCAAAGCGTCACGGCCAATGCCGAGCATGCTGAGCGCCTTTATGCTGCTGGAGTGCGCGTTCGCTGACAACACCTGTACCGGGCCCAATGCTGTCATTCCCTGTTCAGCGACATCAATACCGCGTTGCTGGCCCAACCACTGGCGGCCGATGGCCATGCCGACAAAGTTGGCCATGGTTGCTCCGCTGACAAAGCTGCCGTTGAACGCCTCCGGCAGCCCCAACAAATTTTTTAGCTGCGTAATGGTCGCCAGTTCGATTGCTGCGGCAACTGTGTCGTGACTCAACTGACTATTTTGGTCGATAGCGCTAACCAGCCAGTCTGCCGCCAATGCGGCCGGGGTCGAGCCGCCGGTGACAAAGCCAAAATAACGCGGTCCGGCGCTGGCAGAAAGGCCATCGGCATAGCGCAGCCAGAAATCGTCCAGTGCTGCCAGCGCACCGTCACCCCCGTCGGCCAATCGCTCGTCCCCCGGCTGTAACTGTTGTGCTGCCAGAGGAGGGCAAACCGGACGCTGTTGTAAATCGATAAGGAAACCTTCGGCCAACTGGCGGGTACGTTCGAGTATCTGTGGATACTGGGCAAGATCCTGCTGTAAACGTGGGTGCATTGAGGACTCCGGATATTAAGGGGCAAGAGTGACAGCCTAGATCATTTGCTTTGCAACGAAAATCGATGAAAAATACCCTTTTTGGATAGCAGGGCTAACCAATGTTCAATGAACGTATTCCACTGCACATTCTGCCGACCTTCGTAATTGCCGCCCGGTTGGAAAATCTGCGCGCTACTGCCCTGCAGGTGCATCTTACCCATGGCGCCGTCAGCCAGCAGATCCAGCAGTTGGAACAGGCGATCGGTTGTCCACTGTTTGAACGACAGGGCCGTGGATTGCGTCTGAATACTGCCGGCCGTGAGCTGTTGGCGGTTGCCGAACCTGCTCTGCAGGCGTTGCAGCAGGGGGTTAACCGAATAAGGCGGATTGCGCAAAGCCAGGCACTGCGTATCAGCGTGCTGCCCTCTTTCGCGCATCACTGGTTAATACCGCGCCTGCCGTCTTTTCATGCGACCTGCGCCGATATTGCGCTGGAGATTGATGCATCGCTGGCGGTGCAGGATCTGCTCCGTAAGGGGTTCGACGCGGCTATTCGCCTCGGCAATGGCCAATGGGCAGATATGCAGGCACAGCGTATTGCCTCCGGGGAGGTGGTGCCGGTGGCGACTCCGGCGTTGGCCCATCAGTGGCAGGCGGCATTTGACCGTGGGGCGTCAGATGTGCCGCTGCTGGAACACGATGTTACGCCGTGGCGCAGTTGGTTCTCGGCGCATCAGCAACGGGATAAGGCTCGACCACTAGCACTGTTCAATGATGCGGGATTGTTGATCCGCGCAGCAGAACAGGGGTTTGGCATCGCGTTGGTGAAAAAGCTGTTGGTGAGCGATGCGTTGGCAGATGGTCGATTGGTGGCACTGGCGCAGCCACGGCATCTGGATCAGGTGGATTTTTATCTGGTTTGGCCGCAGACCGCCGGGTTGACGCCGGCGGTCGAGGCGTTATTACACTGGTTGCAGCAGCAATTGACCTGAGATCAGCGGCGTAGCCATTCGGGCTGCGAGCTGCCAAGGCAGGTGGCGGGCAGTGCCCAGAGCAGTGCGGTGCCGTTTAACTGCAGCGGTGGCAGCAGGCGCTGCGCTGCGCCCCAGTGAGTCAGTTCGGTTTCCGGGTTTTCATCCGTGGCATTGACCGCTGCCAGCGGGGTCAACGGATATTGCGGTGGGTAAGGATGATCGGCCAACAGTTGCGCCGTTCGTGCCAGAGACAGCCGGGCGCTGTAGCCGGTACCCTGTTGCAGGCGTTGACGCATACCGTGCAACACCGCAGTTGCCATCAGATAGCCGGTGGCATGATCCAATGCCTGTACCGGCAGGGGCACCGGAATGGCGGCATTTTTCCATGCCATGCCCGATTCTGCCAGGCCGCAGCTCATTTGCACCAGACTGTCGAAACCGCGTCGTCCTCGCCATGGGCCGCTCCAGCCATAGGCGTTCAGACAAACGTCGATCAATCCCGGCGACAGGGCGCGTCGCTGCTCCGCACCATAACCCAACTTTTCCAGCGCTCCGGCGCGATAGCCGTGAACGATAACGTCGGAGTTTTTCAGCAAATGTTCAAAGGTATGGCGGTCGTGGGCATTCGTCAGATTCAACCGCGCGCAGCGCTTGCCGAGGATCACTTCATGTTCAACGCCGGGTTCATCCCAGCCGTAGGGATCGATACGTAATACGTCGGCACCCAGCCCGGCAAGAAAACGGGTGGCTACCGGGCCGGCGATAATTCGCGTCAGATCCAGCACGCGGACGCCGTGCAGCGGTCTGGCAGGGGGCAGGGTCCAGCCGGGAGGCGGAGCTTCTGCTTGCTGTCGCTGATGGATCAAAGGTTCCAGCGCAACGCTCTTGCCCTGAATATGTTGCCGCCATGCTTCGACTGAACGCATTTCTGCCGCACAGCCGCCGGCCTCTATGACTGCCTGCTCCAGTTCACCTTTTTTCCACGTCTGCACCTTTTGTGCCAGTAGGTTTTTATCCTGATGCGGGCCCAGCACTCGCTCTACGGCTTTGCGATGATGGGGGGCATTGGTATGCAGACGGATCCAGCCGTCACGGGTAGCGTAGTCACCCGCCAGCGCGTCCCAGGCGGCCGGTAATGGCCATCCCAGTGGACGCACTGTCCAGCCAAACCACAGCGATGCCAGTCGACGATCGACAAACACCTGCGGCGCACCGCCCTGATTTTGTTGCAGCAGTTGGGCACAGGCCAGCCCGGCGGCACCCCAGCAGGCGGTTGCCAGTTCGGTGACCGGGAATGCGCTGTTCAGAGCGCCTTCACCGCTGATGGTCAACGGGATCGCAGGTCTTGCGCTGTGGCCCAGGCCTTGCCCGATCTCTGCCAGCAGCGTTTGAGTAAGGGTATCCATCATCAACTCCAGGTTGCCAGTCGGGGGACTGTGTCTAGCCTAGTTCACCCCGACTGGAGTTGCTATGGCGTGATGTTGAGGATGCGACCGTCCGCCAGGTTGGCGCGCAGGCTTTGGGCTGCTATACCGTCAAGCGGTTGTTGGCCAAAGTTGGCCGTCAGGATTGAACCGTCGCTGAACGTGGTTTGCTGCACCCAACCTGCCTGATCGCGCCAACGAAAATCGGTCAGCGCCTTATCCCATAGCGCCTGATGCAAAGGACGGAAGGCGGCATCGGCCTGCTTAATGTGCGGCAAACGAGCTTGCAGGGTAGCGCGGCTGAGATGGAACATCGGCGCGGTGTTGTACAATTGGCTTAACAGGCTGCGGGTGGTTTCAACGTCGCTGAATTTCAAATTATCGTAATTCCAGTGGTGGCTGCTGATCACCGCGTCGTGAAACACTGCCTGATACATGGGCAGACGATAACGCGGATCGAACTCCACGGTGCGGTAGGGTTCTTTTACCTTGGCCGGGCTGAAGAAGAAAGCCGGCTGAGCATTGGGCCACCAGGCACCCAGATAATAAGGCGAGGATTTATCCTGATTCATCTGCTTATCACCCCAGCCAAAGCCCCAGGTTTCCATGCCGTGGGCAAACATGATGTGGCGAGCGGTCACCGCATTGCCGTCCTCAGAACCGAGTGGCAGCTTAAGCGTATTGCTGAACCAGGCCAGGCGTGCATTGCGGGCCTGTGCCATCTGCGCGGCACCGGTCGGGTGCCCGGGTTGATAGTCGTCGGAGACCATCCCGGTGCCATCAACGTCAAGAAACAGACTGTTTAGCCCGGCTAACTGCACCAGTTCGCGCATGCGTTGCTGAGAGTAAGGCAGTACGCAACCCGGATTCAGGTAGTAACCCTGCTTGCCGAAACCGGGTTTTTTACTGCCGTCGGCACGCACTATGGCGCATTCCTCACGCAGCGCCGTCGGCAGTTGGGCCGTCAGCCAGCTGTCATTGACCCCACGTGGAATAGCGGTGTCATAGGAGTCGTAGCTGGCGATCAGATACCCCGATTTTTTGGCACTTTCTACGGCCTGCGGGTGCAGGAACTCGGCGGTCCAGTTGTCGGTACCCAGCCACAGACGGGGCAGGCCGGCCTGGTGCAGTGCTTCGACCAGCGGTTTTGCCAAACCCTGACCCCAGCTATCTGCCGGCGCGAGATAGCTTCCAAGCTGCCGTTGCGCCAATTCCCGGATCTGCGTGGCTTGCTGGTGTTGTGCCTGCAGAAAACCGGCATCATCTGGCGTCGCCTTGAGCGGCGTCAGCGCGACCAATGCCTGATTAACCGCGTCAACGAGTGCTTGTTGCTGCCAGGCTTCTGGCGTTTTCCCTGCCAGTTTTTGCACGGTTTTCTGGATATCGCCGTCCATTTTTTGCCACAGGACTTCACCGGTTGGCGATACCAGCCAGGCAAGCAGCCCCGGCCAATTCTTTACGTCAGCCGCCGCCAACAGCTTGTCGCCCCATAGATAAATATGCGTGGCACCAATCAGTTTCTCGCCCTCTGGTGCGATACGGATTTTATCGCGCAGGCTGCTGAACTGACCGCTTTGCTGCAAATACTCGCGATAGCGGCGTGCCCCAGACAGCGGGGTATCCCCCACGTGCAGCAATACCTCGAAGGCCTGCTGTTGATTAAAACGGTTGAACTGATGGCTGCTGCGCATAGTGAGGCGATCTTTAGCACTGGCGAAGCTGACCTGATTATTGAATGGGCTGAGCAATAACCAGCTGTACACCTTGCCCTGTTGTTGTTGGCTCCACAGCGGCAGTTTCAGATCCCAGTTGGTGTCCAGCGGCGTCATCTCTTTTACCAGATAGTGCTGCCAGACGGCGTTATCCAGTGGAATGCGGCTGCCTTCGCCAATTGGTAACAGCAGAGTGGCCGTCTGTGACGGCAGGGTGAACCAGTCCAGCGTTTGCGCCCGGCGGCTGCTGAAACTCAGGCGTAGATCGCCGTCTTCCAGCCTCGCGGTGATCTGCATGTCACTCTTGGGCCATTGCCAACTGGTGTGGGTGGGCGTGCTTTGCAGGCCGGTCACGGCTTGCTGGTGCTGCGCCTGGTTGACCAGGATGTTATTTGCGGTGACCTGCAACGTGGCAGGATCGATGTCGAAACGGGCTTCACCCTGTTGTAAAAGCAGGGCCTGGGCGGGGAAAACGACAAGCAGGGCGAGACTGATGGAGAGGCGAATCGTGTTCATCGAATGGGTTGTCCTTAGGGATGATTGTCCTGCTGAGATTTCAGTTTATCGGTAATTAACGGACTGCCCAACGCCAAATAGCTATAATCGTGTGCCGCTTCAAATATACGGAATTACTGAGTTTAATTTCTGTTTAATAAATTCGCCTTTACATCATCACTCCACGTCACTATACTCAGCCAAAATTTCAGTGAGGAAACACAATTGGACAGTTTTAGTTGCAGTGATATAAACAAGGCAAGCTGACCAATCCTCTACTGATTTGTTGCTTGCCGAAAACGGCGGGCAGCACCCCTCTCAAGTTATTCCGAGCTGTGCAAACCCGAATCTTATTGTTGTCCCTGCTGCCTAATGGCATCGGGTGAATTGATTTGGACGCTATTATGGCCACTTTCAGCCACAGCCTTTTCCCTCCAGGCACTGATACGCTCAACCGCTGATCTATTATCGGCGTGATTTCGCGTGTGCTAAAAAGCACATGATTTTATCTCCTGCAGTTATTAAAGGGGAAAGTCATGGCTATGACTCCTTTTGTTTTAAATTTATTACTGGCGATGAGCCTGGGCGCGGTTATTGGCGCTGAGCGGCAGTGGCGTCAGCGTATGGCCGGCCTGCGCACCAATGCGTTGGTGGCGACCGGTGCGGCGGTGTTTATTCTCAGTTCCATGTCTACCGATCCTTCCAGCGCCGGGCGGGTTGCCGCACAGATTGTCTCCGGTATCGGCTTTTTGGGGGCCGGGGTCATCATGCGTGAAGGGCTGAATATCCGCGGTTTAAATACCGCCGCCACGTTGTGGTGTTCGGCGGCAATTGGCGTGCTGTGCGGCCTGGGGCAGTATTGGAACGCCGTGCTGGCGACGCTGGTGATCCTGTGTGCGAATATCCTGCTGCGTGAAGCGGCGCAGCGCATCAATCTGCAACCTCAGCAACAGGCAACCGATCTGGAGGTCTGCTACCGCATTCAGGTTACCTGTGGCGAACAGGATGAAATACTGGTGCGCACCCTGATATTGCAGGCGCTGAATGGCGTGGCATTAAGATTACAATCCCTGCGCAGTGCAGATATTTCCATTCCGGGCCAACTCGAGGTTTGTGCAGAAATAACGGCAAACCCCTCAGTCCAAAAGGAAATAGAGGGCATTGTCTGCCGTGTCAGTCTGGAAAAGAGCGTTAGCGCGGTACGCTGGCGTATCGCTTCTGAATTACCCGTTTAAGTATTGATTAATATTCACTGTATTCAGTGATAAGGAGGCGTCATGGACGGTGACCCCGAAAGCTTAATGACTCAGCGTATCCGGCGCGTAAATAAAGCGCGTTAATTACGCCAATAAAATAAATTCCACTCTGTGCTTATTCACCTGTTAATCGGGCGGGGTAACCCTGTGCGCAGAGTAAAATAAGAGAATAGCGTTATGACTTATATTAACGAAACCGTACGTCGTCGTGATAAAAAAGCGACGCCTTATGCCATCGCCCAAGAGGCGAAAAACAGCGTTGATCAGACGCTGGCCAATTTAAAATGTAACCGCAATGGTTTAACTCAGGACGATGCGGTCGAACGTCTGGAGCAGTTTGGTGTTAATCAGGTTGCCCACGAGAAAGCGCCACATGCGCTGGTGCAGTTAATCGCTGCTTTTAATAACCCGTTTATCTTTGTGCTGATGGTGCTGGCTGCGATCAGTTTCTTTACCGACTACTGGTTGCCTGCTCAGCGTGGTGAAGAAACTGAACTTACCGGCGTGATCATCATACTGGTGATGGTGTCACTCAGTGGATTACTGCGTTTTTGGCAGGAATACCGAACCAACAAGGCGGCAGAAACGCTGAAGTCGATGGTGCGCACTACCGCCACGGTTCTGCGTCGCAGCAGCTACAGCGCGCAGCCGTTGACGCTGGAAGTGCCGATCCGTGAGCTGGTGCCGGGCGATATTATTAAGCTCTCTGCCGGCGATATGATACCGGCGGACGTGCGTTTGCTGGCCTCACGCGATTTGTTTATCAGCCAGGCAATCCTCACCGGGGAGGCGATCCCGATCGAGAAATATGACGCGATGGGTAACGTCAGCCAAAAATCGAGCGAGGATGAGGTCTCCAGTGAACATGCGCTGTTGGAACTGTCGAATATCTGCCTGATGGGTACCAACGTTGCCAGCGGGACCGCCACCGCGGTGGTGGTTGCGACCGGCGGGCGCACCTATTTTGGTTCGTTGGCGAAGTCGATTGTCGGTTCCCGTTCGCAAACTGCGTTTGATCGCGGGGTGAACAGCGTCAGTTGGCTGCTGATCCGCTTTATGTTGGTGATGGTACCCATTGTCTTGCTGATCAACGGGTTTACCAAAGGCGACTGGAGCGAAGCGGCGTTGTTCGCCCTGGCGGTAGCGGTCGGGCTGACGCCAGAGATGCTGCCGATGATCGTCAGTTCTAACCTGGCGAAGGGCGCTATTGCCATGTCACGGCGCAAAGTGGTGGTCAAACGCCTGAATGCCATTCAGAACTTTGGCGCAATGGACGTGTTGTGTACCGATAAAACCGGCACCTTGACCCAGGATCGCATCATCCTTGAACACCATCTGGACGTCAGCGGTGTCAGAGATAATGAGGTGTTGCATCTGGCCTGGCTGAACAGCTTCCACCAGAGCGGGATGAAAAACCTGATGGATCAGGCGGTGATCCGCTTTGGGCGCGGCAAACCGGGTATTGAAGCTTTGGGCCGCTTCAGTAAGGTTGATGAGCTACCCTTCGATTTTGTACGTCGCCGTCTGTCAATCGTGGTGGCAGATGAAAACAACCAGCAGCGCCTGATTTGCAAAGGGGCGGTGGAAGAAATGCTGGAAATCGCTACCCATGTGCGTGAAGGGCAGCAGATTGTCCCGCTCGATCCGGCGCGGCGTGAGGCGCTGCAAGCGCTTGCTGGCCAGTACAATGAGGATGGTTTCCGCGTGTTGGTGCTAGCCACCCGTGAGCTGGGGGAACAGAAAAACGCTTTGCCGCTGAGCGTAGCCGATGAGCGCGATATGGTGATCCAGGGCGTACTGACGTTCCTGGATCCACCGAAAGAGAGCGCGCAAGAAGCGATTGCCGCTTTGCAGGAAAACGGCGTGGCAGTGAAGGTGTTGACCGGCGATAACCCGGTGATCACCTGCAAAATTTGCCGCGATGTTGGGCTGGAGCCCGGCGAGCCGCTTTCCGGTCCGCAAATTGCCGAGATGGACGACGTTACGCTGGCGCGCGAAGTGGAACAGCGCACGGTGTTTACCAAACTGACGCCGTTGCAAAAGTCGCGCGTGTTGAAGATGTTGCAGGCAAATGGCCATACCGTTGGTTTCCTCGGCGACGGTATTAACGATGCGCCGGCGCTGCGCGATGCCGACGTGGGGATTTCAGTGGATACCGGTACCGATATCGCCAAGGAGTCGGCGGACATCATTTTGCTGGAAAAGAATCTGATGGTGCTGGAAGAGGGGGTGATCAAGGGCCGCGAGACCTTCGGCAATATCATCAAGTACCTGAACATGACTGCCAGCTCCAACTTCGGCAACGTGTTTTCGGTGTTGGTCGCCAGCGCATTTATTCCGTTCCTGCCGATGCTGGCGATCCACCTGTTGATCCAGAACCTGATGTACGATATTTCCCAGCTGTCGCTGCCATGGGACAAGATGGACAAAGAGTTCCTGCGTAAACCGCGCAAGTGGGATGCGAAAAACATTGGCCGCTTTATGCTGTGGATTGGGCCGACATCGTCCATCTTCGATATCACCACCTATGCGCTGATGTGGTTCGTGTTTGCCGCCAACAGCGTAGAGCATCAGGCCTTGTTCCAGTCCGGGTGGTTTATTGAAGGTTTACTGTCGCAAACGCTGGTAGTACATATGTTGCGTACCCAGAAGATCCCGTTCATTCAGAGCACCGCCGCATTGCCGGTTCTGCTGACCACAATATTGGTGATGGCGCTGGGTATCTATCTGCCGTTCTCACCGCTTGGTGCATTGGTTGGGCTGCAGCCGCTACCTTGGGAATACTTCCCATGGCTGGCCGGTACTTTGGTCAGCTACTGCGTAGTGGCTCAGTTGATGAAACGCTTCTATATCCGTCGTTTCGGCGAGTGGTTGTAATTATTGCGAAAAAGGGCGAATAACTTCGCCCCTAGAGTGATTTTTTCACCAGCAGACCGAGCATGATGGTCAGCGTAAATGAAAATAGCGTACCGAGCAGCACATACTCGGTACGCATTTTGTCATCACTCTGCCGCAAGTCGCCAAAGCGAAAGATCGACTTGGCCGCCAGCAAAAATCCCACTGCCGGTGTCTGGCCTGTCAGTACGAAAGTCAGGATCAGCGTCCTTTCCAGATAGCCGATTTGCTTGCCCGCACGTAACAGTGAATCGTTATCCGCTTTGGCCGAGGGCGGCATCTGTGGCGTCCAGTGCGCCAGCAATTGACCAATCAGAATACCCATCGGCATATAAATCAATAAATAGGCTAACAGCACCAACCCAAATTGCCAGCCGCTTGCGGCGGAAGCCAGTGCGGCAAGCAGGCCGTGAGCGTTCGGCGTGATAGACAGCCATAGCAGAACAATCACCGTCAGATGCAGACCTTGATCGAGCAGGAAACCACTCGCCTGGCTGAGGCGCGTCAATAGGGTGACTTTTAGCAGGTCGATCAGCCAGTGACTGGTCGCGATAACCAGCAGGGCGGTTAACACCTGGGGCACGGACAGACCGCCATGCAGCAGAGCAAAACCGGCCACGGCGCAGGCAGCCAGTATGCCGTGCAGCAGGGCGTGTACGAACAGGAAGCGGGATCGTGCGCGGCGACAGATTTTATCCTCGACCCAACGAGGCGGCTGCAGCGGAAAGTCGGCAAGCAAGTGGGCGATCAGCAACCAGACCAGCAACGGTGTGTAGCTCAAATCCATATCAGGTAATCCTGTTAATCGCGTTAATAAATCGCATGATTTCCTCGTAGGCCGCGCGTTTTAGCGTTGCGGAGACTGTGGAAGCAGCCTTCTGCAGTTTTTCCGCCACTTCCTGGCTGGTGGTGGCGAAGATGCGTGCCTGAACAATTTGCGCTTCGGTCTGCGAGAGACGGCTAACCACATGATCTAACATTGGCAACAGATCGCTGACAATGGCATTTGTCTGGTCATTATCATTTTTCAGAGCCAGTCGGCAATTTTTCATCAGGCCGTCCAGCGCCTGACCCGAATTCACAAAGGCGCTGCCATAGCCGGCGGTATCTGCCTGCGCAGTGCCCAGGCCTACGGCGATGCGGGCATCCCAGTGTGGCGAGTCCATGGCTTTGAGCGCGATGCGGATATACACCGCCAGCAGCAAACCGGATTGCGGTTCCGCCACTGCCTGAAAGGCATCGCCGCGGAAAATCTCGAATTGCTGAATAAGCTTAGCCTGTTGCAGTTGGCCAAGTAGGGCATTTAACTCGCTGATGTAGTGAGTGGTGTCTAACCGGCGGGAATTAACCAAATCGCCGGTGATTACGCTGACTTGTGCTGGCATGCCTTTTTCTGCTCTGACGCGATGAGTTACCTATGAAGTTCGCATCTAAAGACGAATATGTCAATTATTCGCATCTAGATACGAATTTAATGATTATTCGTCTCTGGGTACGAAATTAACCGGATAATTTAATGCGTTCATGTATCAGCGTCATCAGGGGTTTTTCCATCCGGGCCAAATAGACTCCCAACAGGATCAGGCCAATGCCGAGTATCTGCAACCCGGCTGAGCCATTGCTGTCGTGCAGGCGGTCGATAACGACCCCTGCCAGCATCTGGCCACTGATAATCAACAGTGCGGCGCGCAGGGTACCGAGACGCGGCAGCACATAGCTGTTCAAGGCGACAAACAGCGCGCCGATGATCCCGCCAAGATAGGCTGTCCAGGGGGCGTGGCCAAGGGAGGCACCCTTGAGTCCACCGATTCCCGCCAGCAGCAGGCTGAGGAACAGAAAACCGACGATGTGATTGCAGAGTGAGGCCGAGAAAGCGCCGCGATCCAACGCCAGACGGCCGTTGACTGCGCGGCTGATGCTGATGCAAACGCCGTTGAACAATGCGAGGAGTACCAAAGTGATCATGGGGATTATCTCAGGAAGATGAGCAGGGCGCAGCCGGAGAGGATCAGCAGCGTAGCAATAATGTCGTTGGCATTCAGACGGCGTTTCATCACGCCAAACCAGCCGCAGCTGTCGGATAACATGCCAAATAAAACCTGGCCGGTGAGCATCAGTGCCAGGCTGCCGGAAAGCGCCAGTGGGCTGTTAACGGTGATCGCCGCCAACACCACCGTCAGGGCCCCGGGAATGCCGCCAAAATAGGCCCAACGGGGAACCGTGACCGATGACGGGGAAGACTTCGGAGGACGGCGGTTCAGCAACAGCAAGAGTAGCCAGGCGGTGATTGCGCCTATGCCATGGGCCACCCATGAAGCAAGCAGCGGGGAGTTATAGCTGGCCAGCACGCTGTTGATGCTGATCATCAGGGCCAGCAATGCGCCGGCGGCCAGTGCCAGCAGGGGATGGGAGAAATGTTCGCGCATCTTGGTGTCCGATTTATGCTTAGGTGGGCGAACAGGCTATATTGTTTTTGTTTTAAACATAATCCACTAAAATAGAAACTCATTGTTGAGTAAAAGTTGACTATAGATGAATGATAACTTTGCAGCGATCCCAGTATTTGTGGCCGTAGTGGAATGCGAAAGTTTTTCAGCTGCCGCCCGACGCTTGGGCATTACAAAATCAGCGGTAAGCAAACGTATTTCCCAGTTGGAAAGCTCGCTTGGCGTGCAGTTGTTACAGCGCACGACCCGCAGCCTGAGCCTGACCGAAGCGGGTGAACAGTATTTCGGCTACGCCCGTAATGCCTGCCTGGTGGCGCAAGAGGGGGAGGATGCGGTCACCCGTTTGCAGGGACAACCACAAGGCAGCCTGCGGATCAGCGTACCTATGGTGTTTGGTCGCTTGCATGTAGCCCCGTGGATCGCCCATTTCCTGGCGACTTATCCAGAAATAGAGATCAATATGATGATGGATGATCAATTGGTCGATCTGGTCGAAGGGGGCTATGATCTGGCGATCCGCATCGGGCGGCTTGCCGACTCAAGCTTGATCGCCCGGCGTATCGCGCCCTGCCACAGCCTATTGTGCGCGGCACCGTCTTATTTGGCACGCTGTGGAACACCGACAGATTTAGAACAACTGGCGCAGCATAACTGTTTGTTTTACAGCTATTTCCGTGGTGGCAGTGAATGGCAGTTTGAGGGGCCTGCTGGCGCGGTGCGTTTTCAGCCTCGGGGGAACTACCAGGTGAATAACAGTGAGGCTCTGCGCGAAGCACTGCTTGGCGGCCTGGGCATTTGCCAGATGCCGACTTTTATCGTCGGGGATGATATTGCGCAGGGGCGCCTGGTCGAGGTGTTGCCGGCTTATAAGCTGCCGGAGCATGCCATTTATGCGGTGTATCCACAGCGAAAATACCTGCCAGCTAAGGTATTGGCCTTTGTCGATTTCCTGCTGGCCCAGCTTGGTGGGGAGCGACCTTATTGGGATGCACCGCGTCGGTGATGAACCCCCCTCGCCGTTCAGCCGGGAATACGCGGGCCAGATGGCTCGCCACCGGCAAAGCGGGCGATATTACGGTTAACATCTTGTTTTCAGAAACTTTGTACCAACACTTCGCGCGGCTGTTCACTGCCGTGCTTCAACAAATAGTCGAACGATTTTTCGCTGCTTTTCAGCTGCTGCAGAAATTCCTGCGGCGACAGGTCGTGTTTTTTGCCGCTCATATAAGCCAGCGCCAGTTCTTTTGCCTGATAACGTGAGAAGTTGTACATAGTAGCCCTCGATACGGTGGATTTCAGTGCTAACGATTGTAACCAAAGAGCACATAATGAACAGACGCTTTGGCGTATGGAATCGATAGCTAAAACTTAACCTGGCGTTTTTTCCAAAGGATATTCGGGATCCCTACCGCTCATTCATATTTGATTATTCATATGTATTGTTGACATCCGTTGCCTGCGGATTATGATGGCAGCAACGCACTGGAGAACGAAATTGATGACATCACTGACACCGTTACAACTGTTTAAAAACCTGTCGGAAGAGACTCGCCTGACGCTGGTGCTTTTGTTGCGCCAGGCGGGGGAGCTGTGTGTTTGTGAGTTGTCCGGGGCATTGGCCGAGTCACAGCCTAAAATTTCCCGCCATCTTGCCATGTTACGTGAAAGCGGTTTGCTGCTCGATCGCCGTGACGGCAAGTGGATCTACTACCGGTTGTCGCCACATATGCCGGCCTGGGTGGCGGCAATTATTGAGCAGGCTTACCTTAGCCAACAACAACAGGTGACCGAACTGGCGCAACGAGCTGCCGGTAATGGGATTATCTGTCGCTAACGATAAAAAATTTAATCTTATATATTCGAAATTTCATATGTGTTTGGCGTGAGCCGCTAAGGAGTTGTGATGGTGTTGGCCGGGGCGATTTTTATCCTGACGCTTATTTTGGTGATCTGGCAGCCTAAAGGCTTGGGCATTGGCTGGAGTGCATCCCTCGGGGCGGTGCTGGCGCTGCTGACTGGGGTCGTACACATCAGTGATATTCCACTGGTCTGGCAGATAGTCTGGAATGCCACAGCCACCTTTATTGCCGTGATTGTGATTAGCCTGCTGCTGGATGAATCCGGTTTCTTTGAGTGGGCGGCGTTGCATATTGCGCGCTGGGGCAAGGGTAAAGGGCGCTGGCTGTTCACTTACATCGTGCTGTTAGGGGCTACGGTGGCGGCGTTGTTTGCCAATGACGGCGCGGCGCTGATCCTGACGCCGATTGTGATTGCGATGCTGTTGGCGCTGGGATTCAGCCCGGGGGGCACCCTGGCATTCGTGATGGCGGCGGGGTTTATTGCCGATACCGCCAGCCTGCCGCTGGTGGTGTCCAACCTGGTGAATATCGTCTCTGCGGATTTCTTCCAACTGGGGTTCACCGAGTATGCGGCGGTGATGGTGCCGGTGAACATGGCCGCCATCGTCGCCACGCTGGGGGTGCTGCACCTGTTCTTCCGTAAAGATATTCCGCAGAGTTATGACCTGACGTTGTTGCGGCCGCCGCGTGAGGCAATCCGTGACTTACCGACCTTTAAAGCCGGTTGGGGCGTGTTGATATTGCTGCTGGTGGGGTTCTTTGGCCTGGAGCCGCTCGGCGTACCGGTCAGCCTGGTCGCAGCCGTTGGCGCGTTGATCCTGTTGGTGGTGGCGAAAAGGGGTCAGGGCATCGACACCGGTAAAGTATTACGAGGTGCCCCCTGGCAGATCGTGATTTTCTCACTGGGGATGTATCTGGTGGTCTATGGTCTGCGTAACGCGGGGTTAACCGCTATGCTGGCCGGCATGCTCAATGCCCTGGCCGAGCGGGGAATATGGGCGGCCACGCTGGGCACCGGTTTCCTGAGTGCATTTCTGTCTTCTATTATGAACAACATGCCGACGGTGCTGGTAGGGGCCTTGTCAATTGACGGCAGCAACGCCGAGGGCGTGATCAAGCAGGCGATGATTTATGCCAATGTGATAGGCAGCGATCTGGGGCCGAAAATTACCCCAATCGGCAGTCTGGCCACATTGTTATGGCTGCACGTGCTGTCACAGAAAAACATTGTCATCACCTGGGGATATTATTTCCGCGTGGGCATCGTGATGACGATCCCGGTGCTGCTGGTCGCGCTGAGCGCCCTGGCGCTGCGCCTGTCGCTTTAGGCTTAACTCAAGAGAGAACCGTCATGAGCAACATCAAGATTTACCACAACCCGGCTTGCGGTACATCGCGCAATACGTTGGCGCTGATCCGCAACAGCGGGGTGGAGCCAGAGGTGATTTTATATCTGGAGACACCGCCCAGTCGCGAACAATTGGTCAGACTGATTGCCGACATGGGGATCTCTGTTCGTGCGTTGCTGCGCAAAAACGTCGAGCCTTACGAAACGCTGGGTCTGGCGGATACAGGCTGGAGCGACGATCGGCTGCTCGACTTTATGCTGCAGCAACCGATTTTGATTAACCGGCCGATCGTGGTGACACCGCTGGGAACCCGGCTGTGTCGCCCGTCAGAAGTGGTGCTGGATATTCTGCCGAATGCGCAGCAGGGCCCGTTCAGCAAAGAGGATGGCGAAGCGGTGATTGATGCGCAGGGGCGGCGGATTACGGCGGATTAATCTCCGCCGCTTCTGAAGAGACTTAACCCAAATCGCCACCTGCCACCGGCAGCACTGTGCCATTGATGTAACCGGCCTCGTCGCTGGCGAGGAACAAAATGGCGGCGGCCTGTTCGTTGACGCTGCCGTAGCGGTGCATCAGGCTGCTGTCGAGGGTCTGATCAACCACCTGCTGATACCAGGCTTTTTCCTGTGGTGTCGGTGATTCATTGTTACGCGGCGTCAGGCGTGGTGGTGCTTCGGTGCCCCCTGGCGCGGTGGCGTTGATGCGGATGCCGGAGCTGGCATACTCAAACGCCAGCGATTGGGTCAAGGCGTTGACGCCACCTTTGGCCGCTGAATAAGGCACGCGATTAACGCCCCGGGTGGCGACAGAGGAAACGTTGACGATGACGCCGTGCCCCTGCTCCAGCATATGCGGCAGGGCCGCGCGGCAGCCCCACAGCGTCGGGAACAGCGAGCGCTGGATTTCCGCTTCAATCTGCTGTGGCTCATATTCGGCAAATGGCCGAGCCCAGATGGTACCGCCGACGTTATTCACCAGAATATCCACGCTGCCGAAGTGTTGTTTAACCCGATCCAGTGCGTCCCGGGTTTCTTCCCAGCGCTCCAGATCGGCCTGCAGAGCGATGACCTCGACGCCGCGTTCGCTCAGCGCCGCTGCGATTTCTGTAAGGTAGGGCGCACGATCGATCAGCGCCAGCCTGGCCCCTTCTTGCGCCGCTCGTTCGGCAACGGCCTTGCCAATGCCTTGGGCGGCCCCGGTGATCACCATCACCTGCCGGTGAAAACGAGATTGATGCATATTCGGCTCCTTTAGCTGGTCTGGCTGGGGGCGAACTTCTCATAGTGGAAGCTGGCCGGGGTGAAGGCACGACGCTGGAAATCACTGAGTACGGCTTCCACCATTGGCGGTGGGCCGCACAGGTAAACGTCCAGATCGCCGCCATTGAGTAGGTTCTCATCAAGGTGCTGGGTGACATACCCCTTGTGCGGCCACTGCGAGGCCGCGCTGGCAACGCAGCTCAGAAAACTGAAGTTCGGCAAATGCTGACGGTAGCGCTCCAGCTGTTCCAGTTTCACCAGATCATGATCGTGAGTGACGCCATAAATCAGATGTACCGGCTGCGTGCTCCCCTCGGTCACTAACTGTTCCAGCATCGACAGGAAAGGGGCCAGCCCGGTGCCGCCGGCCAGAAACAGTATCGGCCGTGTCGGCGTCCGCAGATAAAAGCTGCCTTGCGGGCCACGCAGACGGATTGGATCGCCTGGCTGCGCCTGGTCGGTCAGATAACGGCTCATCATGCCGCCGGGAACGTTGCGCAGCAGGAACGAAATCTGCCGACTGCCGGGCCGCGAACTGAAAGAGTAAGCGCGGCTGGCATCGCTGCCGGGCACTTCGATATTGACGTATTGGCCGGGCAGGAAGGCGATCCCGCGCTCGTCGTCCAACGTCAGGCAAAATTCGATGGCGCTGTCGGACAATGCGTTGGCGGAGGTCAGCGTGGCGCTGAACGCTTCGCTGCCGGTTTTGCACAGCGTCGATGCCATGGGCACATCGATCACACAATCCGAGGTCGGCACCATCTGGCAGGTTAGCACCAGCCGCTGTGCGGCCTCCTGTTCGGATAGCGCCTCATCCAGATAGTCATCGCCCAGACTGTATTCCCCCTGTTCACAGTGGCATTTGCAGGTGCCGCACACGCCGTCCGAGCAGTCCATCGGCAGGTTGATTTTTTGTCGGTAGGCGGCGTCGAGCACCTTTTCATTGGGATTACATTGAATAAAGCGACTGACACCGTCTTCAAAATTAAGGGCTAGGGTAAAAGACATACTCACCTCACAGTGCAGCTAAATATGGTAAATATCAATGACCTGACTGATATAGTCGTTGTTGAGCCGGATAGTTTTTCGCTGGATTTTCGGCTGTTCGCCGTCCAACGCGATCAGGCAGCGGCTGGTGCCAAAAAACAGATCGGTTTTCTGATAGCGGTGGCTGAAGGTCACCCAGTTGTAGCGCACCTCGACACTCTGTGGCGTTTCGTCCAGCAGTTCGACGTTGCTGATCTGATGGGTAGTGCGGGGCTCCGGGGTACTGGCGGCCGAACGCTCGGTTTTTATTCGATATACCCGGTCTTCCAAACCTTCGCGGTTAGGGTAGTAAATCAGTGAGATCTCACTCTGCGGATCCTGTGTCAGGCGGTCGTCATCCCCCCAAGCCGGCATCCAGTACTCCACCGTCGGGCTGTAGCAGTTCAGCCAGTCTTCCCATTGGCGATCGTCCAGCAGCCGCGCCTCGCGATACAGGAATTGCTCGATACGCTGTTGCAGGCTGTTCATGGCATAACCTCCGCCTGCTCACTGTTTTGCAGGGTGCGTAGCAGCGTTTGTTGCCAATGATGGTGATGGCTGATGTACAGCGCTTCGTCTTCGGAGCGTGGGCCGCTAAGCAGCGGATTGATCGACATCGCCTGGGCATTCTCATCGGCCCCCTCCAGCCAATGGGTCGCACCGCGGCTCATATCACTCCACGGCAGGTTGCCTGCGTTGTAGCCCTGCTGGCAGGCGCGGAACTCTTCCAGATCGTCCGGGGTGCCCATACCGCTGACGTTGAAGAAATCTTCATACTGACGGATGCGTAGCGCCCGGTCCTGGGTACTTTCCCCCTTGGGGGCGAAGCAAAAGATGGTGACCTCGGTTTTATCCACCGCAATAGGTCGTACCACGCGGATTTGGGTGGAGAACTGATCCATCAGATAGACGTTGGGGTACAGGCACAGGTTGCGGGTCTCATTAACCATCAGATCGGCGCGGACAGTGCCAAAACGCTCATTCAGACGGTTGAAGTGCTTAAACACCGGCCGCACTTCGGGGTTGAGCGCCCGGGTCCACAGCAGCATGTGCCCATTGTCGAAGCCGTACACGCCGCCGGTGCTTTTTGACCAACCGTTGGCGTCAACGGTTTGGGTGCAATTGGCCCCATAGTTACGGCGTGCCATGGTGGAGGCGTAGTTCCAGTGCACCACGCTGACGTGATAGCCGTCAGCGCCGTTTTCCATTTGCAGTTTCCAGTTGCCGTCGTAGGTATAGGATGACGCGCCTTTCAGCACTTCCAGGCCGTTTTCCGCCTGATCGACAATCAGGTCAATGACCTGACGGGTATCACCCAGGTAATCCGTCAGCGGCAGCACCTCATTGCTCAGGCTACCGAACAGAAAGCCGCGGTAGGACTCAAAGCGCGGCATCTGCTTGAGATCGTGTGAACCCGCCTGGTTGAAACAGGGCGGGTAAGCGCCGGTCTTTTCATCTTTGGCCTTCAGAAGATTGCCGGCATTGTTGAAGGTCCAGCCGTGAAAGGGGCAAGTAAAGGAGGTTTTGTTACCTGACTTGCGGCTGGCCAACATTGCACCGCGGTGTGAGCAACTGTTGATCATGGCGTGCAGTTGCTTGTCCTTATCACGGGTTATCATAATCGGCTGGCGGCCGACGGTCAGCGTGTAATAATCGCCCGGTTCCGCGATCTGGCTTTCATGGGCCAGATAAACCCAATTGCCTTCGAATATGGCTTTCATTTCCAGTTCAAACAGCGACTCATCGGTAAAAATAGCGCGATTGCATTGATAGATACCTTTTTCTTTATCTATCACCAGGGCATTATTTATTTTCGTTTTCAGATCGGTAAATAATGGGGCGGTTGGTGAGTTCATAATAATGACCTCGTATCGGCTGAACAGGGTTAATGAGTGGGTGATGTCTATTTCATCACCCGCTATTGATATGTTTCATTATTTTACCCGGCGTATAACTTAATCCTGTAAAGCGCGGGTTCGCTTTATTCGTTGCTGTTCTTCATCAGCGGTAGTGGGGTACAGGCTGAAGTTGAAACTCACTTCGGTATGCGCACCGGGCAGATCGCGTTGCGCCACAATAGCCGGATCGGTAATTTTCACCGGGTCGGCAATCAGCCCATCGCGGGTGGCGAAAGCAAAGTCGTCCCATAAATAACGATCGCCGTTAAGATTAATTTGGGTGGTCAGGTGTTTATGCCCTGGCGCAGAGATGAAAAAGTGAATATGCGCCGGGCGGTTACCGTGGCGCCCCAGGCGGTTGAGCAACGCCTGAGTCGGCCCGTCCGGCGGGCAGCCGTAGCCGGAAGGCACAATGCTGCGCACTCTGTAGCGCCCGTTGGCGTCGGTTTTTACCCGACGGCGCAGATTGAAGTCGCTCTGAGATTTGTCGAAGAATGAATAATTCCCCAGCGTATTGGCATGCCAGATATCCACTACCGCGCCCGCCAGTGGCCGACCGTCGGCGTCATTGACCTGCCCCTGCAGCCACATCAATTCACCGGCATCCTCACCGTCGTCCATGCGGGCAAAGCCTTCACTCAGCGGTGCATTGGCCACGTACAATGGCCCTTCGATAGTGCGCGGTGTACCGCCTGTCAGCCCCTGAGCCTGTTCGCGTTGATCATCACGCAGGTCGAGGAAGTGCTCTAATCCCAGGCCAGCGGCCAGCAGCGCCGCTTCCTGGCGGCCACCCAGCGTATGCAGATAATTAATTGCCTGCCAGAACTCTTCCGCGCTGATGTCGTATTGTTCAACCAACCGGCAAATATCTCCCAGCAATTGATGGATGATTTTCTTAAAACGCGGATCGCCATTTTCACTGGTAAAACCGCTGCTTATTTTCAGTAATTTAATTACGTCTTGATGCTGATCGAAGGAAATAGACATTGCGAATTCCTCATTGCTTATTTTGTAGGGTATGAGTTTAGCCGCCATTAACGGCTAATGGGTTCGGGTTATTACCCCGGTTTTTTAATTATCGTTTTCGTGAATAGATGATGGGTGCCTGCACAATGCATCAACACGAATTTCCATATAAGGGTAAAGCGGCAGGCCGGATAAAATATCATGCAGTTCGGTATTACTTTCCACATCGAAAATGCTGACATTGGCGTAACTGCCCACCACGCGCCAGATATGTCGCCATTTACCGGCTGATTGCAATGCCTGTGAGTATTTTTTCTCACGCAGTTTAATTTCGTCTGCAACGTCTTTGGGCATATCGACAGGCAGTTTCACGATCATTTCTACTTTAAATAGCATGGCGGTGATCTCCGTTTATTTACGCAGATAAAATTGCAGTTTGTCTTCATCAATTTCTATCCCCAGCCCCGGGCCGGACGGTAGATTGACCTGACCGTTGGCGAAGGTCAGCGGCGTGGAAACGACGTCGTCTTTCAGCAGCAGCGGACCAAACATCTCGGTGCCCCAGTCCAGCTTCAACGTTGACCAGGCATGCAGTGAGGCCACCGTGCCCAGCGTACCTTCCAGCATGGTGCCGCCGTACAGCGCCACGCCTGCGGCCTGTGCCACCTGTGCCAGTTTCAGCGCCTGCGCCGGTCCGCCCGCCTTGGCGATTTTCAGTGCGTAGGCACCGGTAAAGCCGCCCGCCGCCAGCGCATAGCCGTCGTGGGCATCGGCCACTGCCTCATCCGCCAGGATCGGCAAGGTAAAGCGTTGGCTGAGCTGGATCAGTGCAGACCGATCCCACAGCGCCACCGGCTGTTCCACCAGATCGATACCGATCTCTTGCAGCGCTGCCATTCCTCGTACGGCGGTGCCGGCGTCCCATGCCTGATTGACGTCAACGCGGATGCTGACTTCCGGTCCCAGCGCCTGTTTAATCGCCTGGGTGTGGCGTAAATCCTCTGCCAATGGCCGTGCGCCGATCTTCAGTTTGAAAGCACGGTGACGACCTTCCGCCAGCAGACGCTGCCCCTCGGCGATGTCTTTTTGCGTATCGCCGCTGGCCAGCGTCCATAACACCGGCAAACTGTCGCTCAGCGCGCCGCCGAGCAGGGTGCTGACCGGCAGGCCGAGGCGTTTGCCCTGAGCATCCAGGAACGCGGTTTCCAGCGCTGACTTGGCAAAGGTATTGCCTTTGACGTGAGCATTCATCAGCGCCACCAGCGGTGCCAGCCCATTAAAACTCTTGCCGCTCAGCAACGGCGTCAGGTAGTCATCAATCGCTGACCTGATCCCTTCCGGGCTTTCCGGCCCATAGCTCAGCCCGCCGATAGTGGTGGCTTCTCCCCAACCGGTCAGGCCGTCAGCGCAGGTGAGGCGCACCAGCGTCAGGGTCTGGCAGCCCATGGTGGCCATCGACAACTTGTGCGGACGGATGGTTGGGATATCCACCAGCCAACTGTCGATGCGCTCAATATGGAGTTCCATACGTTATTCCTTCTCAGTGAGGAACTCGACAACGCTGCGGTTGAAGAGCTCCGGGCAGGCAATATTGGAAATGTGCGAAGCCGGTAGCCGCTGCAGTTCGGCTCGCGGCGCGTTGGCGACAAGAAATTCGGCGTCCGCCACCGTCGTCACCGGATCTTGCTCTCCGGCAATCACTCGCATTGGCCGCGTCATGGACGCTACTTCGGCGCGGAGATCGGCCAATGCCAGCGCATCGCAGCAGGCGGCGTAACCCTCGGCGCTGCCCGCTGCCAGCCCGGCGACCAGTGGGGCAACCTGTTCAGGGTATTGCCGCAAAAAGGCTTCGCTAAACCAGCGAGCGGGGGACGCTGCGGCGATCGGCGTCAGCCCTGAGTTGCGCACCTGTTGGGCGCGCTGTTGCCAGCCTTCGGCACTGCCGATGCGCGCGGCGGTATTGGCGACCACCAACCGCTTGATGCGCTGCGGATGGTAGCGGTTGAGCCACAACCCGGTCAGGCCGCCCATCGAAATACCGCAAAAATGAGCGCTTGGCGCGTCCAGATGGTCGAGCAGGGCAATCACATCCTGTCCCAGATCTTCAAGCCGCAGCGGGGTCGCTGGCAGCGGCGTAGCACCGTGTCCGCGCTGGTTATAGCGCAATAGGTGAAAGTGTTCGCTCAGCACCGGCAGCTGTGCCAGCCACATGTCGAAGGTGGTACCGAGCGAGTTGGATAGCACCAACAAGGGTGCCCCGGTGCGGCCATCAAGGCGATAGTCAATATCCATGTTCTTTCCCCGTTTCATACCCGTTCGATAATCAACGCAATACCCTGGCCGACGCCGATACACATGGTGCACAAGCCGTAGCGGCCACGCGTTTTCTGCAATTGCCAGGCGGCATTCATCACCAGCCTGCCACCGGATGCGCCCAGTGGATGACCGAGGGCAATGGCACCGCCATTGGGATTCACCTGAGCGGCGTCGTCACGTAACCCCAGTTCACGGGTCACCGCCAGCGCCTGTGCCGCAAAGGCTTCGTTAAGCTCGATAACGTCCATTTGGTCGAGGCTCAATCCGGCAATCTTCAACACCTTGCGTACCGCTTCCGCCGGGGCAAAGCCCATGATTGAGGGTTCGATCCCGCTAACGGCGCTGGCGACAATGCGTGCCATCGGTTGTAGCCCATGGCGGGTCAACCCGGATTCGCTGGCCAGCAGCAGTGCGCAGGCCCCGTCGTTCAGCCCGGAGGCATTACCGGCCGTCACCGTGCCCTGCGGATCCACCACCGGTTTCAGCTTAGCCAGGGCTTCCAGCGTGGTCGCGCGTGGGTGTTCGTCCTGACAGAACCGCAGCGCATCGCCTTTCTTCTGGGCAATGCTGACCTCAATCAATTGGTCGGCGAAAAAGCCGCTTTCCTGCGCGGCGGCGGTACGTTGCTGGCTGCGCAGGGCAAAGGCGTCCTGATCCTGACGGTTAATACCGAACATTAAGGCGACGTTTTCGGCGGTTTGCGGCATCGAGTCCACGCCATACAGCGTTTTCATCTGTGGGTTGATAAACCGCCAACCCATGGTGGTATCTTCCAGTTTCATTGCCCGGCTGAAGGCGCTTTCCGCCTTGCCCATTACGAAGGGGGCCCGGGACATACTCTCGACACCGCCGGCGATCATCAGCTCGCTTTCGCCGGTTTTGATCGCACGGGCTGCCATCGCCACCGCATCCAGACTGGAGCCGCACAGGCGGTTGAGGGTGCAACCGGGGATCTGCACCGGCAGACCGGCCAGCAGCAGCGCCATGCGTGCCACGTTGCGGTTGTCTTCTCCGGCCTGGTTGGCGCAGCCGAACAGCACGTCATCCACCGCCGCCCAGTCAAGTCGCGGATGTCGCGCCTGCAGCGCTTTCAGCGGCAGGGCGGCCAGATCGTCGGCGCGGACACCGGCCAGGCTGCCGTTCAGTCGGCCAAAAGGCGTGCGGACGGCATCACAAAGGTAGGCGGGATTCATGCGGCTGTTCTCCGTGTTGAAGGACAAAGGTCAGTTCGACCGGGGTGACTTCCTGTAGTTGCTGTGGGGTCAACCCGCCGAATATTTCGCGCACCACCAGGCCCTGTGGGGTGACGTCCATCACCGCCAAATCGCTGTAGATGCGATCAATACAGCCGATGCCGGTCAGGGGGTAAGTGCAGTGGCGGACAATTTTGCATTCGCCTTTTTTGGTCAGGTGTTCGGTCATCACAAACACCTGACGGGCACCGATCGCTAAATCCATCGCGCCGCCAACCGCCGGGATCGCCCCCGGTGCGCCAGTGCTCCAGTTGGCAAGATCACCGCGTTCGGAGACCTGATAAGCGCCGAGCACGCAGATATCCAGGTGGCCGCCGCGCATCATGGCAAAGGAGTCGCCGTGGTGGAAAAAGCAGCCGCCTTTCAGCAGGGTCACCGGCTGTTTACCGGCGTTAATCAGCTCGGGGTCTTCCTGGCCGGCCGTCGGTGCCGGGCCCATGCCGAGAATGCCGTTCTCACTGTGCAGGAAGATCTCTTTATCCGCTGGCAGGTAGTTGGCTATTTGGGTAGGAATACCGATGCCCAGATTGACGTAGGCACCTTCCGGAATGTCGCGCGCAATGCGTTCGGCCAACTGCTGATGAGTGAGTTTGGTCATGGGTGCATTCCTTAAGCCGACAGTGGCGCAGAGTGATCGGGCGTGGTCACCAGGCGTTGCACGAAGATCCCCGGCGTAATGATATTTTCAGGATCCAGCTCCCCCAACGGCACCATCCGATTGACCTCGGCAATGGTGCAGGCGGCCGCCATGGCCATGATCGGCCCGAAGTTACGCCCGGTTTTGTTGTACAACAGGTTGCCCCAGCGATCGGCTCTGTCGGCCTTGATCAGCGCGAAGTCAGCTTTTAGCGGCAGCTCGAACACATAGTGTCTGCCGTCGATCTCGCGAGTCTCTTTGCCTTGCGCCAGTTCGGTGCCGTAGCCGGTCGGGGTGTAAAAACCGCCGAGGCCGGAACCGGCGGCCTGGATCCGTGCCGCCAGATTACCCTGCGGGATCAGCTCCAGTTCTAGTTCGCCACGGCGGTACAACTCATCAAATACCCAGGAGTCCGACTGGCGCGGGAATGAACAGACGACTTTGCTCACACAACCGGCCTTCAGCAGCGCCGCCAACCCAAAATCTCCGTTGCCCGCGTTGTTGCTGATCAGCGTAAGCCCGCGTGGCCGATGGCGGATCAGGGCGTCCAGCAGGGCATAAGGCTGACCGGCTGGGCCAAAACCCCCGACCATAATGGCCGCGCCGTCAGGGATATCCGCGACAGCGGCCTCTGCGGATGCCACACTTTTATCGATCATTTGCTCTCCTCGGTACGCTGCAAAGCTGTCAGCGTTGCATTAATGGGTCTCAAATCAATTTATGGGATGAAAAATTAAGCAGCAAGTGCGAATATCAGTTCATTGTGCGATTATCGAAACATTAATCATTTGGCAGTTAATTCTGTGATGCAGATAACTCTATGTGAGTTGGAGGTCAGGATGGGTGATGTATCTGAGTTTGGTGCTGGGGAGTTGCGTCGGCTGCAGGAGATCGGGGAGTTAAGCAACGATCAGTATAAAGGGGACCCTAATTTTATGGCGTCGTTGGCCAGGGGACTGGAGGTGCTACAGGCTTTTCAGCCCCAGTATTCACAAATGTCGGTTTCTGAAATCAGCCAAATTACCGGCATTCCGCGTGCGGCAGTGCGTCGCTGCCTGTACACCCTGCGTGCGCTGGGGTTTGTGCATTGCCCTGACGGCCGCCATTACCGGCTGCTGCCGCGAGTGCTGACTATTGGACACGCCTATCTTTCTTCTTCCGAGCTGGCGAAAGCGGCGCAGAACTCACTGGATTACCTCAGTAAGCTGCTGAACGAATCCTGCTCGGTGGCGACACTGGACGGTGACAACATCCTGTATATCGCCCGCGCCTCAGTGAAGCGCATCATGACGATTGATCTGGGGCGCGGCAGTCGGCTGCCGGCCTACGCCACCTCTATGGGGCTGGTATTGCTCAGTGCGCTGGATGAAGAACAGTTGGACGACTATCTGTCGCGGGTGAGTTTCGCACCGCTGACCGAGTTCACCGTGACCAGTGCCGATCAGTTACGTGAACAGCTGGCCAAAGTGCGGCGGCAAGGGTACGCCATCAACGATCAGCAGTTGGAAATTGGCCTGCGGTCGATCGCGGTGCCGATGCATTCACGCAAGGGTGGCGTAGTAGCGGCGATGAACGTGGGGGTCAATGCGTCGCAGATATCGTCAGCGGAGCTGCGTGAACGGGTGCTGCCACAGCTGCAGCGCACGGCGATGGAGTTGGCGCTGCTGCTGTAGTTATCGTGCAAGAGTTATCGTGCAAGCCTCAGGTATTACGATCGGCCAGCTCTTCCAGTAAGGTCGCCGAAGGGGCAAAGAACAGGCTACCGGTAACCGCACGGCTGAAATCCAGCAGGCGATCGTAATTGCCGGCCGGTCGACCAATGAACATGTTTTCCAGCATTTGTTCGATCGGCTGGGGAGTCCGCGCGTAGCCAATAAAGTAGGTGCCAAACTCGCCCATGCCGGGTTTACCAAACGGCATGTTGTCGCGCAGGATTTTGACTTCATCACCATGCTCATCCACCAGCGTCGTCAATGAACTGTGGGATGACGAAGGTTTGACGTCCTCATCCAGCTCAATATTGGATTGCTTGTGGCGGCCAATAATGCCCTCTTGCGTTTCAACGGGCAGCGAGTTCCAGCCTTTCATATCATGCAGATATTTCTGCACCAGCACGTAACTGCCGCCAGAAAACGAGGCATCTTCATCACCAATCACCGTGTAGTTGACCGCGTCATTTCCCTCCGGGTTTTCGGTGCCGTCGACAAAGCCAATCATCGCCCGCTGGTCGAAGTAACGGAAGCCGTGTACTTCCTCAATCACCGTCACGGCGTCGCCGAGTTTGTTCATTAACTGGGTAGCCAGCTCGAAGCACAGATCCATCTCGTCGGCGCGGATATGCAACAGGATATCACCAGGGGTTGATACCGCTACGCGGTCGCCGGAGCCTATTGCCCCAAAGGGATGAAGTTGTGATGGGCGGGGTTGGCCGAACAACCGATCCCAGGCCGCCGAGCCAAACGCACAGACGCAGGACAAGTTTCCTGCCGGGGCTCTTTTGCCGACGGAACGGATCACGCCGCTGATATCGGCGCACCAGCCACGCACCGTTGCGAGCTGCGCAGGGTCGGGCGACAGGGTAGCAACCAGGAAAATAGCGTGGCGCGTAACAGAGCTGGAAACAGCCTGAGGTTGGGGGGAATTGATAGTCATAGCATCCAGTGCCGGAGTGAGTCAGAGCTTAAAACTAATCTATTTTAGGGGTTACGCCAACTGATTAACCCCAGTTGGCGTAGGGCATCGTTAAATGCTCAGAGTGTACAGATGGGTCATCATTAACTTTCTGCTGTCAGGGCGTTTAATTCCTTCAGTAAACCGAAGGCCAGTTTCATATGGTCTTCGCTAACAATAAACGCGCGCAGCTGCTGTTGCTGATCAAAACCTTTGGCAACCATGCCCTGTTGTTCGGCGACAATGTTCCAGCTCAAATCCTGCCGATGGGTTTCCCCCGCCAGGTGCAGCGGCAGGCTGGGGGTTTTCACCTTGACCAGCATGGCAGGCAGTTGCACGCCTTCCTCAGCGCCCAGCAGGTTTTTCGCCAGGGCCATGGCGCTGAACTGTATCGGCTGGAGGAACGGCAGCAGTTGACCATCAATCTCTGCGCAATCGCCGAGGGCATACACATCGATCTGCGAGGTCTGTAGGCGGTTACTCACCTGGATGCCGCGATTAACCTGCAGATTGGCCTGACGCGCCAACCCAACGTTCGGACGCAGTCCGACCGACGCGATGGCGGCGTCAACGCACAGTTGACGTCCATTATCCAGCGTTGCCTGTATGGCGTCGTCTTGCTGTGTCAGTGCGCTCAGTTGCTGGTTGAGCAGCAACTCGACGCCCATCTGTTGCAGGCAATGCTGCAGGCGACTGCTGGCTTCAATCGGCATCAATGCCGACAGCAGGCTGCCGGATCTGTCCACCAGAGTGACCTGTTTACCGGCCCGGCACATGTCCATCGCCAGTTCACAACCGATCAGGCCGCCCCCCAGGATCAGTACCCGCTGTGCCTGAAGCAGTGTCAATTCGCCGTCGCGATATTCCTGTTGGCTGTTGAGCGTCAGCATCAGTTCATGACCGGTCACCGGCGGTACAATTGCTGAAGCGCCGACTGCCAGAACCAGTTTGTCGTACTGCCAGCTTTGCCCGGCGCTGCACACCCTTTTATGCTGGGTATCAATCTCTGTAATCCGCGTATTGGGGTGTAACGTCAGTTGGAACTGTTCGGCAAAGCTGCCGGAGGTTTGCCGCGTTAAGGCATCTGCGGTTTGATTCTGGCTGATCACATGGCTCAGCTCAGGTTTGTTATATTCGTCGCAGCTGTCGGCAGCAATCAGGCGGATCGGAACCTCGCTATTGAGCCTGCGCAGATTTTTTACCAGCTGTCGGGCGGCAAAGCCGGAGCCAATGATCAGAATGCCAGGGTTCATTTTGCCTCCGAAGCGAGAGGGTCGAACACATCTTTGCCCATGGAGCATTCCGGGCACAGGAAGTCATCCGGTACGTCCTGCCAGCGGGTTCCGGGAGCCACATCTTGCATAGGTTCGCCCAACTTTGGATCGTAGATCCACAGGCAGACGCTGCATTGCATGCGCGGCCCGAGATCGGCATCGGCGTCAACATTGGTATCGACATTGGCGCAGGATACTTCAGCCTGTGGCTGTGCCTGTGTGACAACAGTTGCAACCGCAGGAGCAGGAGCTGACGTCGTCAAAGGCAAGGAGGTTAAGGCCCATTGACGAGCAATATCCCGGCCATGTTGACGACAGATTGCCAGCATATCGCTATCGGGACGCCATTTGGCTTTCAATGCCAGCGTGGTTTCAAAACCACAGTCCATCAAACGGGTTTGAATACGGTCTACCGCGCCGCCGTTCCAGCCGTAGCTGCCGAAGGCCGAGGCTTTCTTATTGCGAAAACGCAGCCCGGTGATCTCTTCCAACAGCCCGGCAACTTTTGGCATCATCACATTATTCATGGTCGACGAGCCCACCAATACGCCTTTGGAACGGAACACGTTAGTCAGGATTTCGTTCTTGTCATGACGCGCCACGTTAAAAATCTTCACCGCCACGCGGGGATCGACCTCGGTGATGCCCTGTGCAATAGCGTCCGCCATCATGCGGGTGTTGTTGGACATGGTGTCGTAAAAAATGGTGATGCGATCTTCCTGATAATCCGCCGCCCACTCTAAATAGCGCTGCACAATTTGCGTCGGATTATCGCGCCATACCACGCCGTGTGAGGTGGCGATCATGTCTACCGGCAGGTTGAAACCGAGGATCTCGTTGATTTTTGGTGTCACCAGTCGGCTAAATGGGGTCAGGATATTGGCGTAGTAACGCTGACATTGTTCAAACAACTCATTCTGATCAACCTCATCATTAAACAGATGCTCATCGCAGTAATGTTGGCCAAAGGCGTCATTACTGAACAGCACGGCATCGCCAGTCATGTAGGTCATCATGCTGTCCGGCCAGTGCAGCATCGGCGTTTCAACGAAGATCAGCTGTTTGCCATTGCCGATATCCAGGCTGTCACCGGTGTGAACAACGTGGAAGTTCCACTCTGGGTGATGATGGTGACCGTTGATTGAATCAATGCCATTTTCGGTACAGTAGATAGGCGTTCCCGGGATCTGCGCCATCAGTTCGGTCAGCGCCCCGGCGTGATCTTCTTCTGCGTGATTGATGATGATGTAGTCCAGCGTTTTAAGATCGATTTCCGCTGACAGATTTTGTACAAATTCACGGCTAAACTTATGGTCCACCGTGTCGATCAACACGGTTTTCTCTTCACGGATCAGATAGCTGTTATAGCTGCTGCCCTTTAAGGTTTTGTATTCTGTCCCATGAAAATTACGCACTTCCCAGTCACGTTGACCGACCCATTGGATATTGTTTTTTACCTGAATTGCCATGCTCATTACCTTATTGTCGTTTACTGGGTTTCGATACTTGTAATGAGCAAACGGCGTGCCAGTTTTTATATTATTGTTTTTTAAGTGATAATTATTTATTGATGTCATTCTGACATGGGCGTAGCATTGTCCATATGACAATTAAGTGTCGGAATGACAACTATGACGCTCTCCATACAATCCCTCGCCGCCATCGCTATCGAGTTGCAAAGCGGCCTGACGCAAGGCGACCGTTTTCAACGCCTGATCAACAGTCTGCGCCGCTTGCTGCGCTGCGATGCTTCGGCTTTACTGCGCTTTGAAGGACAACAGTTTCGTCCCCTGGCCATTGACGGTTTGGCTCAGGACGTTCTGGGACGGCGCTTCGCGCTGGATGCCCATCCCCGCCTGGAGGCGATTGCCCGCGCCGGTGACGTGGTGCGTTTCCCCGCGGACAGCGATTTACCGGATCCCTACGATGGTCTGATCCCAGGCCATGACCAACTTAAGGTTCATGCCTGTATTGGACTGCCCCTGTTTGCCGAACAGGATTTAATCGGTGCGCTGACTTTTGACAGTCTGGACCCACTGCAATTTGATCGTTTCAGCGATGAAGAGCTGCGGCTAATCAGTGCTCTGGCGGCGGGAGCGTTAACCACGGCGTTACTGGTCGAGGCATTAGAGGGGCAGGCACTGTCGCCGTTGGTATCCCCGGGGGGCAGTTCCCCAAGAGAAAATGATGAGATCATCGGGCTTTCGCCGGTTATGCAGCAACTCAAGCAAGAAATCAGCATTGTGGCTGGCTCTGAGCTCAATGTATTGATCACCGGGGATACCGGCGTCGGTAAAGAGTTGGTGGTGCGGGCGATTCATCAGGGCTCGGCGCGTGCTGCCAACCCGCTGGTCTACCTTAACTGTGCCGCTCTGCCGGAGAGCGTGGCGGAAAGCGAGCTGTTCGGTCACGTCAAAGGCGCATTTACCGGAGCCATTCAGCATCGTGCCGGCAAATTTGAAATGGCGGACAATGGCACTCTGTTCCTCGATGAGATTGGCGAGCTGTCGCTATCGTTACAGGCCAAGCTGTTGCGGGTGATCCAATACGGCGATCTCCAGCGGGTGGGGGATGATCGGGTCAAGCGTGTTAATGTGCGTATTTTAGCGGCCACCAATCGCAACCTTAAACAGGCGGCGATTGATGGGGTATTCCGACTGGATTTATACCATCGGCTGAGCGTGTTTCCGCTCTTTGTGCCGCCGTTGAGCGAGCGAGTCAGCGACATTGCCCTGCTGGCGGGCTACTTTTGCGAACGCTGCCGTATCAAACTGGGTTTGATGCAGTTAATGCTCTCCGCAGAGGCATTATTTGTGCTTGAGCACTATCCGTGGCCAGGGAATATTCGCGAACTGGAACACGCGATCTATCGCGCGGCGATTTTAGCCCGTGCGGAGCAAAACAGTAGCGAGCTGCAACTGTTACCGGCGCATTTCAGTATAAAATCAGGATCTTTGCCGATCGGGAGCAGCGATGAGGCACTGCCAGAGACGGCTATTGAGGCGGACCTCGCGACGATGACGCAACATTTCCAACGCAGCGTGATTCAGAAAACCTTGGCGCAATGCGAGATGAACTGGGCGGCTACCGCGCGTAAATTGAACCTGGACAGCGGCAATCTTCACCGCTTGGCTAAACGGTTGAATATTAAGTAATCGTACGCAGGCCATGCGGCCAGAATAAAGCTAATCAACACCAGCATAGGCACCTGATGGAAAAGTGAAAATGCAGGCGTATCTATTAAAGTCGACACTGCCTGGCATATTATATTTATTGTTTATTTTTTTTGAAAAAATCAAATATTTTCAAAAAAAATGAAATAAAAAAATAGAAGGTAGCAATAGTGATAACTGGCTGTGATAAGCCTGTAGGTGCGGCGAAACCAGAGTCAGGACTAAGCACTCCAGCACCACTAAGAAAAGGCGAGCTGCAAATTATAGCTAAAAAAACAAGTGCCGGCCTAATTATTTTTTCCATGTATAACGCCACTCTAATATAATGAATGACGGTAGGGGTAAACTACCGTCTATGATTTTATGCTAAATGCGACACGAACCACCAATTGAACCATTACAGTTAGAGCTTTTATTTCCTGCACTGCTGTTGTTATCGCCATTAGAACCTTTGTTATTGAAGCACCCGCCAGCGATTGCGCCGCCAACAAGGCCCAGACCCAAACCGAGTAACCCGCCGGCGGAGCCAGCAAGCATGCCGCCGATAATACCATTATTGCAATTTTTCACATCCTGACTTTGTTTGTTGTAATAATTTCCGCCATCACGTCGCCCACCGGATGTGTTGTTGCTGTTTCTATTCCTTCCGCCATTATCTACACGGTCGCCGCCATTATTACCACGGCCGCCGGCGATTGAGTCTAACAAAGCTATATCAATTGTTTTCATCATCAACTCCATTTGAATGTATAATTTATTGTTATATTCATCTTTGAATGGGACGGTTAATTTTTAACTCACAACTATTTTTATATCAAGAGTTATTTCATCTGGCAGATGAAAAATATTTAATTAATTAGTGATTGCATTAAATTGTATAATTAAATGGTTTTATTAAACATGGTCGATATTAATATTATATTTAAATCCGAGCGGCATCGCCGCCCGGGGGATGATCAGCCAGCTAAATCAAATGGATCATCAATGGATTTTGCTGGCGGGGTAAACCAGCGCGCGCCGTTTTCAGTGACATAAAAATGGTCTTCAAGGCGGATACCAAACTCGCCCGGCAGACACAACATAGGTTCGATGCTGGCGCACATACCAACATCGAGCTGTTGCTGCTGTTTGCGGATCAGATACGGCGCTTCGTGAATGTCCAACCCGATACCGTGTCCGGTGCGATGTGGCAGGCCCGGTAACTGATAGTCCGGTCCGAAGCCATGAGCAACCAGCACATCGCGCGCCGCGTCATCCACTTTATGGCAGGGCACACCCGGTGCGATAACGGCAAAGGCAGCCGCCTGTGCGTCATGTTCCGCCTGCCAGGCGAAGCGTTGCCGTTGGTTGGCTTCACCGTACACATAGGTACGGGTGATATCGGACAGATAACCCTTGTAGCGGCAACCGGTATCCAGCAGCACGATATCGTTGTTTTGCAGCGGCTTGGGCTGCTTCACACCATGCGGAAACGCGCTGTCGGAGCCGAATAGTGCAATACAAAAATAAGAGCCGCTGGTGCCCATTTTGCGGTGGGCTTTATCGACGAAGTCAATCAATTGGTCGGCGGTGATCCCAGGGTGCAAGATGCTGGCCGCAGCCTGTTGTACCCGCAAGGTGATGTTATTGGCGGTTTGCATCAGCGCGATTTCCGTCGCCGATTTTCGGCTGCGGCAGCCGCCGGTGATGGGCAGGGCACTGACCAGTGTATTGTCCCCGGCATATTGCTGCAGACCGAGGAACAGCGTAACCGAAGCGGTTTCGCAAATCGCCACGTTGTGCTGGCGGCCTGCGCCTGTCAGCCCGCGAGAAGCCAGCACGCTGAAGAACAGTCGATAGGGATCTTCTTCCTCATGCCAGCTAAAGATTTCGGCCTCAATCACCTGTGAATCTTTGAAGGTGCCGATCTCGAACCAGGGGGCGATATAGGCAATTTCACCTTCGGCCGGGATCACTGCGCCGACCATACGTTCGCTCGGTGACCACTGTGTGCCGGTAAAATACAGCAGGTTGCTGCCGGCATTGACATAGCAGGCGTCAATGCCGTTTTCGCGCATCAGGCGCTGTGCGTGTTGAATACGTTGCCGGTACTCTCCGGCGGTGATTGCAGGCGGATTATCCGTTAACGGTTGCAACTGTTCCAGGGCCTGTTGCGCCGTGCAACCGCCAATGCCTGTAGCCATGTTTTTCTCCTCGAATAATGTTCAATGTCAGGGCCAATGTCGCAGCGCTAAACCTTCATCATAAATAAACCGCAGCAACAATACTTGGCTCCAATAGATAACAAACATGTCGATTACAGCACAGTTTTGCCTGCGGCAATGTTCGGCCCTCGTTTTACCCGGCGGATTCTGCTGCAAAAGGCGCTACGGACGAACCAAAAATTACATTTACCCCTTAATCTATCCGTAACTGATTATATTTACTTGATAATGCAATAACGCATTGATGTGATGCAAAAACGCTCTTGTAAATAGTGATTAGCGTTGCTAATTGTTAATGCCCATCGTATTAGATAAATTTATAGGAATTTCTTAATTTTACAAAGTGGTGAATGAATCATTGTTTATTACGATAATTTCAATGCTAACAATGCAGGGGTATCTAAATTTTAAACGGAGGGTTTGAATTTATGGGCGTGTCATTACACCCTCGCGTAGTCACGCATAAATAAAATTTGAGATTATTTTATCTATTGCGAAAACCTAACCTGATAAGTGAATGGATATATTGTTGTTGATATATTCAGTTGCTTGGGTATAAGCGATTTTATTATTGAGAGTACTTTATGGAAATAAATGCCGTTGAGTCTAAATTCAGTTTTGGTTCCTATACCCGATTACTGTCTGGTCCTGGGCATGCCGCGCTTTCGCTGTTTGGTCTATTAGTTCGCTTTCCGGTGGCGATGCGTTCTATTAGTTGCATTATGTTGTTATCTGCTACCACCAATTCATTGTGGATCGCCGGGAGCGTCGCCGGAACATTAATGATTACCCAGGCTTTGGCCAGCCCGATACTCGGGGGCTTTGCCGACCGATTCAGCCAACGAAAAGTGCTTATTGTTACCTGTTGCTGTCACGTTATGGCCATAGCGTTACTGATTGTCTTAGTGTTTCTTAATGCCCACTTATGGGTAATCATGGCCGCCGCTATAGGTATCGGCTGCTCGTCGGTGCCGGTAGATGGCTTTATTCGCACCCGTTGGGCGGCAATGGTCACCGATGAGGCTCTGCGAACCGCTTATGCTTTAGAAACCGTACTCGATGAGATTATTTTCTTATTAGGGCCGCTGGTGGCCATTGTTCTGGCCACGGTATTACACCCCGCTGCGGGGTTGGTTTTATGCGCCGTATTCACTTTCAGCGGTTCGATGGCGCTGGTGCTGCATCGACGTTCAGAGCCGGTTATTGTGCAAAGGGTCGATGAAAAAAACCGCAGAGCCATTAGCATGGCCTGGGTCCGTAGCCTGATGATCTCCTATGCGGCGGTAGGGATATTTCTTGGCTCGATCGATGTGATGATGATCGCCTTTGCCAAAGAGTCAGGCAATCCCACTCTGGCTGGCGTGTTACTGTCTATTTGTGCCGCGGGCAGCCTGGTGGGTGGGCTCTGCTATGGCGCCATGAACTGGTCTATACCGCAGCCACGACTGCTGTTGCTCACCTCCGCCACGCTGTGCGCCGGCACTGTTCCCCTGGTGTTCACCAGTTCCCCAATCGTCATGGGTTTCTCCGCTTTTATTGCCGGTTTATCGGTGGCGCCGTTATTAATCACCTGCAGTAACCTGCTGGAATCGTTAACGCCCAAAGGCTGCCTGTCAGAGGGCTTCTCCTGGCTTTCCAGTGCGGGTTGGTTAGGGTTTTCCCTGGGAGTGTCGGTCGGCGGGCAACTTTCAGATCAAACCGGGGCTGCTCAGGTCGCCTGGATCACTTTGGCCGCTGGCATGCTCGCCTTATTAGCCAGTTTGTTCAGCCAGTCACTACTCAGTAAGAAATCAATACCCAGCCCGATTTAAGCGGGTTCTCTCACTATTATTACCGAGACAGGAAAACGGCCATCGTGAATCAGTTAACCACGGGTATTCCCGTTCCACGTATTACCTTTAATGAATTTGTTGCACTGGGGGTTGAAGCTATTTTCCGGGCCGACGTTCCTGTGATTATTACCGATCTACCGCTTGATACCAGCCGTAGCGCTAATGACCTTATTGCTCAACGGTTAGGTGATGACAATGTCACCTTGTTCCGGGAAGCCAGTAATAAGGAGAATACCGAACGATGGCAGACGATGAAAATTCAACTGCGTGGCTTTCTGGAAAATAAAGAATACCAGCAAGACAACAGCACCTGGTATCGAGTGGTTTCCAATATCATGCACCGACCCGAGGATATCAATACTGTTCTCGGCTTCGATGCGTTTTCTCTGTTGGCCTCTCGCCGTGGCTTGAACGCGGCCAATTTATGGATCAGTTACCACGGCGTATTTACCCAAAGCCACTTCGATGAACTTGAGAACTTTAATATCGCTCTGCAGGGCAGAAAACGATTCATTCTTTTCCCGCCCGGCCGACGAGATTACTACCCGCGCTCAATCCTGAAGGGGTTTGGCGACAAATCGCAGGCCTTCGATTTTAACAATATTGACCCGCAGCGTTTTCCACGGCTGGCAGCAAAAATTCCGCAGCGTCGTGACTTTATTTTAGAACCCGGTGAAATGCTGTATCTGCCGCTGGGCTGGTGGCACCAGGCCGAGTCGTTAGACGACCTGAATATCAACGTTAATTTTTGGCTGTGGGATCTGAAAATCCTGCGCAGGCCTTATGTTTTGTATTCCGCGCTCTACACGGCCGCCTACCGTAAGTTTAAAGGTATTTATAACTATCAACCCGAACCTGCCAAGAAGGAAGGAATTTGATGACCAGCCGTAAGAAGATCACGCCAACCAACCAATATCGCAACAACGACAAAGCTATCGGCATTGGTAATCCGTTTTGGGATATGTCAGAGCAGAACGGACTCGCAGGGCTCGTCGCCGGACTTGAAAACGATCTCCTGTCCACCCCGAGTGGTCATCAATTTGTCAATTTTAGCTGCTGCTCTTACCTGAACCTGGACTCCCATCCCAAGGTAGTAGAAGGGGCTATCGACGCGGTACGCCGCTATGGCGTGCTGGATCACTGTATTGCCCGCAGCCGGGTTCAACTGCCGGTACTGAAGGAGTTGGAGGAGTCGCTTGGCGAACTGTTCCAGGCCGATGTTCTCAGTGGCGTGTCGGCGAGCAGCATTAGCGGCGGGCTGCTGCCGCTGATCGCCTCCGGGCATTTGGGGAACGGTGTTCGCCCGTTAATGATCTTCGATAAGCATGCACATGTGTCGTTGGCCGCAGCAAAACCCGCTTGTGCCGATGAAACCGAGGTTGTCACCTGCAATTACCACGATCTGGAGTTCATCAAGGACTGCTGTAAGAAATATGAACGGGTCTGCTACGTGGTTGACGGCAGCGATAGCCTGGGCGGCTATGCGCCGGTCAAAGAGTTGGCCGAACTGCAGGACAAGTACGGCCTGATGGTGTTTTACGATGATTCACATTCTATTTCCGCCTATGGCGAACGCGGGATCGGCTATGTTCGCTCGCACAGCCCGGCACTGAATGAGAACACCGTTATGGTGGTCACCCTTAACAAGGCTTTCGGCACCAGCGGTGCGGCCATACTGCTCAATGGTTATTCGCAGCCCATGCTGCGTCTGGTAGAACGCTTCGGGGGTGGGCTCAACTATTCACAAAATTTGAATACGGCGGCTATCGGTGCCAGCCTGGCCTCAGCCGATATTCACCGCACGGCCGAATTGCCGATGTTGCAGAAAAAGCTGTACGACAACATTGCCCTGTTCGATTCACTGGTTCCGACAGAGCAGAGCGGCAACAGTTACCCGATCCGCCTGGTGCCGATGAGCGATGAAACGGTGATCAGCGAAGGTCGCAAGGTGATAGAGGCTGGTTTTTATGTCTCGCCGGTATTCTTCCCGATCGTTGCAAAAGGCACCGCAGGCCTGCGGGTGATGATGCGTGCCGGGCAAACAGAAGATCAAATTCGCCGTTTGTGCAAGATACTCGCTGAAGTAAGGGCACCTCAATGACGGATATCACACGCGCTATTCCACGCAGCATTCTGTATACCCCGGCCTTATCACTCAACCGGGTAGTCAAGGCGCTGTCTTATGACGCCGATGTCCATCTGATCGATTTGGAAGACTCGGTCCCCGGTCCATTGAAAGCGGAAGGGCGGATCATCTGCCGCACCGCCCTTGATAGTGCCCCTCCGTCGGCGAATATTGCTGTGCGAATTAACGCGCTGGGTACGATTGATGCTTTGCATGATTTGGTGATGCTTTGCACCGGCGTCGCCACGCCCGGTTTTATCGTTATGTCGATGGTCAGGTCGCCTGCCGAGGTGATTTTTCTGCGTGAGACTTTTGCCTCAGCGGGCAAGTATCCGGAAATTTACCTGACGATAGAGACGGTTGAAGCCATTACCGATCTGGATGACGTCGCGGCCGTAGCCGATGGCCTGGTTTTTGGCTCTGCGGATTTAGCAGCCACGCTCGGCGTGCCAATCACCTGGTCCGGGATGCTGGCGGCGCGGCAGACGATGGTTTTGGCCAGTGCCAGACACGGTATTGGCTGTATTGATACCGCCAACTACCGGCTTTCCGAGCCGGAGGTGCTGGCCAGCGAAATTCAGAACATCAAGGATCTGGGTTTCCACGGTAAAGCTACCGTCCATCCCAGCGAGCTTGAGCCGATCAATTCAGCATTGCGACCTAATGAGGGTGCGCTATTGGCTGCTTCCCGCATCACCGACGCGGTCAAGGCCGCCGCCGGAGGCATTGCCTTACTGGACGGGCATATGGTGGGGCCACCTTTTGCACGTATGGCCCACACTACTTTGCAACTTGGCAAAGCCTGGGCTGAACGTTTCAACCGGGGGAACTCATGACTCTCTCTGTTGCCGTCATCGGGACCGGAGCCATCGGCATGGATTTGGTCAATAAAATTCATCGTTCACCCTGGCTGCATTGTGGGCTGCTGGCGGGGCGTAACAAGGATTCCGCCGGTCTTGAAATCGCGGCCAGGCTGGGCTGCCCGACCAGTGCCGGAGGGATTGACGCTATTCTGGCCGCATCCAAGCCGTTCGATGTGGTGTTCGACGCCACTAATGCGATGTCGCACGTCAGGCACTGGGCGCTGTTACGCCCGCTGGGTAGCTTGCTGATAGACTTGACCCCCAGCCACCTGGGCAAAATGATAGTCCCTACGGTGACCGGCACTGAAGCCCTGACCGATCGCAATGTCAGTTTAATCAGTTGCGGTGGGCAGGCGTCGATCCCCATCCTGCATGCCCTGAGTCGGCATTTTCAAATTAACGACATCGAGGTGGTGGCGACCGTAGCCAGCAATATTTTGGGGCGAGCTACGCGTATCAACATCGATGAATACGTAGAAACTACGCAGATTGCACTCAGCGCTTTCACTGGCGTGGCAAGTACCAAGGCGATCCTCAATATCAGCCCGGCAGCGCCTCCCGCCATGTTCAGGGTGACTATTTTTGCCGATATCCCAGGGGCGACGATCGAACAGATAACTCCGGTGGTCAGCGCGGCGGCGGCGGCGGTGCGGGAATTTTCGGCGGGTTACAGGTTGACGGCGCTCAAGGTCACCGAAGGGCGGGTGTCTGTCTCTCTGGAGGTGACCGCCAGCAGCAAGGTAATGCCTGAATACGCGGGTAACCTGGACCTGATTAATTCCGCTGCCATTTTGGTCGCCGAACAGTATGCGCACTCTCGAAATAAAGCGGAGGTGGCCAATGACTATTCTCATTAACGACTCAACCCTGCGCGATGGGCAGCATGCAGTAAAACACCAACTCACGGCCGCACAACTGCGAGATTACGCCACCGCGGCAGACAAAACCGGCGTGGCGATTGTTGAAGTCGGCCACGGTAACGGGCTGGGGGCTTCCTCGTATCAGGTGGGCCGCGCGGCATTGAGTGACGAAGCCATGCTGACTACGGTGCGAGAGTCTTTGCAAAACAGCAAGATGGGGGTGTTTATGTTGCCCGGCTGGGGCACCATCGCTGACTTGTCCAAAGCTCTGGCCTGTGGCACCGATGTCGTGCGCATTGGTACCCATTGCACCGAGGCTACGCTGGCTGAACGCCATTTGGGCTGGCTGCGTGAACAGGGCGCGGAGGCTCATGCGGTGCTGATGATGAGCCATATGGCCACCCCGGCCGAGTTAGCCGAACAGGCTGAGTTATTGGTGGGCTATGGGGCCCAGGCGGTCGGCATCATGGATTCGGCCGGCAGTCTTTTGCCGCAGGATGTCACTGCACGTATTGCTGCGATGCGCATGCAGGTAGAGGTGCCGCTGATTTTCCACGCGCATAACAATTTGGGTATGGCGGTGGCGAACTCGGTGGCGGCCGCTCAGGCAGGAGCCAGCATTATTGATGGCTGTGCTCGTGGGTTTGGTGCGGGGGCGGGCAATACCCAACTGGAAGTGCTGATCCCGGTATTGGAGCGCCTGGGGTATAACACCGGCATCGATCTCTATCATTTTCTGGATGCCGCCGATCTTGCCGCTCGGGAGTTAATGGTGGTTCCGCCGATGATTGACTCTCTGGGCATCGTCAGTGGGCTGGCCGGCGTATTTTCCGGTTTCAAAAACCCGGTATTGAACCATGCAGGCAGTGCCGGGGTGGATGCGCGCGACGTGTTCTTCGAACTGGGAAGACGACAAATTATTGCCGGGCAAGAAGACCTGATCGTTGAGGTTGTTGCCGAGTTGAAGAGGGCGGCCTCATGACAATGCAAATCATTGACGCCGCCGAAATGGTGGGTGAGGACCGACTTCGGCAGGTGATGGCAACCCTGAGTGAAGTATTCCAGGACTTACGCAGCGGTAAAGAACAATCCCCGCCGCGGACCTTACTGGATCATGGCCATTCAGAGATGCTGGTCAGCCCGGCCAGTTGGCTGAAACGCGGTATCGCCAGTGTCAAAATTACCACCCTTACGCCGGGGAACGCCGAACACGGCCTTCCGCTGATCCACGGGGTGGTGGTGCTAACCGACATCAATACCGGTCAGATGCTGGCATTACTTGATGGCGCAAGTTTAACCGCCGTACGAACCGGTGCGGTTGCCGGCTTGGCGACCCAGCGGTGTGCCAATGCAAATGCCGGGGATCTGGCTATTTTGGGCGCAGGAGTGCAGGCCCGGGCCGTGCTGTTGGCGATGCTTGCCGTCCGCCCGATCCGCAGGGTGCGGATCTTTTCCCGCACGCCGACCAGAACCGAAGAATTTGCACGCTGGGCACGCTCGGTGACGCAGGCCAGAGTCACTCTGTGTAATAGCGCATTCGAGGCGGTGCAGGGGGCTGAAATTATTTGTACTACCACATCCACCAGCGCTTGTGAGCCGCTGATCGAGGCCGATTGGGTTGCGCCGGGGGCGCATCTGAACATTATTGGCGGGACCCACGAAGAGGCTATAGAGGTTGAGCCCACCCTGCTGAAAACGGCGTTTGTGGTGGTGGAAACCGCCGCTGTCGCTCAGGAAGAGGCAGGAGAAGTGCGCACCGCTCTCACGCAGGGCTATATTCAGCCGGAAGATCTTAATGAACTCGGCGCTGTCATTCTTGGTGAGTCTGCGGCAAGAGAAGGGCAGACAACGTTGTTTCGCAGCGTGGGGCTGGCGATTGAAGACACGGCCGCAGCGGTTGCACTGTATCCATCCAGGGAGAAAAGGTCATGCTAAGACGAGTTGGCGAAAATGAATACGTTGAAGAACACGGTGGCGACTACGAGGACTTCGAACCCGGCATGACCATCAAACACTGGCCGGGGCGCACGCTATCCGAGGCTGACAACACCTGGCTAACCTTGCTGACGATGAACCAGCATCCTTTGCATTTCGATCAGGCCTATGGCGCCCAGGTTGAATATGGCCGCGTATTGGTGAACAGCAGCATTACCCTGGCGTTGGTCAGCGGAATGACCGTACAAGCCCTGTCTGCCCGGGCCGTCGCTAATCTGGGGTGGGAAAAAGTGCGTTTGAAAGATCCGCTTTTTGTCGGTGACACGCTCTATGCCACCAGCAAAATCCTGGCAAAACGCCCTTCAAAATCCCAACCGAATAAAGGCATTATCACGGTAGAAACCCTGGGTATCAAATCCACCGGCGAAACGGTAATCACCTTCGAAAGATCCTTTATGGTTCTGCGCCGGGAGTATATTGCCGGCCAATCTTCATCTGCGCGGGATTAGACAGGGCGACTCATTCCCGTTGATAACCGCAGCGGGGATGAGCAGAAAAAACCATTGAATTGAATGTGCTGCCACCCAACCTGAGATCTGCGTGGCAACTCTGGTTGATAGTCCTTCAGGCCAGGGGGTTCTGTACTATGTTTTCTGTTTGCAGCACGCTACACACCGCTTCCGGTCGTGGGCGCAGCGGAGAGAACAGATGAACAAACGGGAATTAGAAAGCGCGATTGTCACCGATTTTTCCAAACGCATGAGCTACGGTGACTACCTGTGCCTGGATCAACTGCTGGACTGCCAACATCCGTTGTCGAATCCACAGCATCATGATGAGATGCTGTTTGTGGTGCAGCACCAGACCTCTGAACTGTGGATGAAATTAATGCTGCACGAGCTGCAGGCGGCGCGGACGCTGGTACAGCAGGACAAACTCAGCCACTGCTTCAAAATCCTGGCCCGGGTCAAACAGATCCAGCGGTTGCTGTTTGAGCAGTGGGCCGTATTGGAAACCCTGACACCGTCGGAGTACGTTGAATTCCGCGATGTGCTGGGCAATTCATCGGGTTTCCAATCCCATCAGTACCGCTCAATCGAATTTTTGCTGGGCAACAAGAATGCCGCCATGCTGGCGGTGTTCAGCAACGATGCGGAAAAACACGCTGCGCTGAAGGCGATCCTTGAAGCACCGAGCCTGTACGATGAATATCTGCTTTACCTGTCACGCCACGGCCTGCCTATTCCGCAGGAGTGTATTGAGCGTGACTGGACGCAGCCTTACCAGCGTAACCCGAACCTGTTGCCGGCATTTAAAGAGATCTACGATCATCCGCAAAAGTATTGGGAAGCCTATGAAATGGCCGAGAAGTTGGTGGATATAGAAGAGAGTTTCCATCTGTGGCGTTTCCGCCATATGAAGACGGTGGAGCGGATTATCGGTTTTAAAACCGGTACCGGCGGCTCCAGCGGCGTCAGTTTTCTGAAAAAAGCGCTCGAGTTGACCTTCTTCCCGGAACTGCTGGATGTGCGCACCGAGATTGGTGCCTAAACGATAACCCCGGTGCGCCGGGGTTAAGCCATTTTTTCGCCAAAGCTCAGACGGGCGATGGTGTCACACAACCAGGCCAGCGCCGGGTCTCGTCTGGCCTGTCGTCCGGCGACCAGATCGATAGAAAACTCAGTTACCGCCAGCTCTGTCGGCAGCGGCAGGAAGCGAATCTTTGCCGGGTCGGCAAATTGCTGGGCGACGCTGGTGGCCAGGGTGGCGATCAGATCGCTGTCGGCCACGACCGCAGGCAGCGCGATAATATGTGAGAAGGTTGCCGCAACCCGCCGTTCCAGCCCCATTTCAGTTAACCGCCGATCTATGATCCCCCGTGCCGAACCGTCGTCCGACGGTGCATAAAGCGCGTGTGGCAGGCTAATGTATTGCTGTAAACCCCAGCTTTCGGCCGCCACCTGCGGGTGGTGTCGGCTGGCGATACAGGTAAAACTCTCGTTAAACAACGGCTGCACCAGCATGCCGTCTGAGACCTCAAGGTGTCCACCCAGCGCTACGTCGATCTCTCCTCGCTCAAGTTGTTGCGCCAGCGTGCGCCGATCCAGCCGGGAGACGCGGATATCCATACCGGGCGCATCCCGACGCAACCGACTGATGATGGAAGGTAACAACGTGATATCGACATAGTCACCGGCCGCCAGCCGAAAGCGGCGCTGACTGGCGGTCGCCGGATCGAAGCGGGTTGGCGGCGTTAGCGTCTGATGGATCTGTTCCAGCACCGGTTGTATCTGCAGCATCAGTTGGTGAGCGCGTGCCGTCGGCATCATGCTGCCGCCGCTGCGAACGAACAGCGGATCGTCAAACAGCGTGCGCAGTCGGGCCAGAGCATTGCTGACCGAGGGTTGGGCACGATTCAGACGCTGACCTGCGACGGTGACATTACGCGTTTGGTATAACGCCTCAAACACCACCAGGAGATTGAGATCGACACTGGATAAATTCATTTTATGAATACTCTATATACAGATAATCCATTTCCAGAATCATACCGCGTTGTTTAGGCTGGGAGCACGCTGATTCAATAACAACATAAGGTGTGGCGATGGACAGGGTATTGGTGACCGGCATTGAGCCGTTTGACGGCGACGCGATCAACCCCTCATGGCAGATTGCGCAGGCGCTGGCCGGGGAACAGATAGCCGGTGCGGAAGTTGTGGTGCGCGAATTGGCCTGTGTACTGGGTTTATCCAACCAGCAACTTATCGCGGCGATCGAAGAGTTGCGGCCGCGGGCAGTGATCTGTTTGGGGTTAGCTGGCGGGCGCGTGGAAATCTCTATTGAGCGTGTGGCCGTCAACCTGATCGACGCCCGTATTCCGGATAATGCCGGTAAACAACCTATAGACGTACCTGTGGTGGCGGGGGGGCCGGTGGGTTACTTCTCCACGCTGCCGGTGAAGGCGATCGTGCATCATTTGCGTCAGTCAGGCATTCCGGCCGCGGTATCGCATACGGCGGGAACCTACAACTGCAACCAGCTGTTTTATGGGCTGAGTCATCATATCGCCAGCCATAATCTGGCAATCAAAGGCGGGTTTATTCACATTCCGTACAGCCATGAGCTGGCGGTCAATCATCCGGGCAAACCGAGCATGGCGTTAGCGACGATGATTGAGGCAGTGCGCAGTATTGTGCATACCACTTTGACGGTCGGGGAGGACTTAACGATTTCCGGCGGGGCGCTGCATTGAGTCAATAACAGGGCGCAGTTCACAATGACTGCGCCCTTAAACATTACTCGTCGCTAACGCGGATCACCAGCTTGCCGAAGTTCTTGCCTTGCAGCAGGCCGATAAACGCCTGTGGCGCATTTTCCAGTCCGTCGACCAGATCTTCGCGGAATTTGATTTTTCCCTGCTCAATCCATTCGCCCATCTGCTGCAGGAATTCGCCAAAACCTTCTGCATAGTCATCGAAAATAATAAAGCCCTGCATGCGGATGCGCTTGCGCAAGATCAGCCCTTGCAGCATCGGCAGGCGATCCGGACCGGCAGGCAAGTCGGTGGCGTTATAGTGGGCGATAATGCCGCACACTGGAATACGCGCCTGGGTATTGAGCAGCGGGATCACAGCATCAAATACCGCACCGCCGACGTTTTCATAATAAATGTCGATACCCTGGGGGCAGGCGGCGGCCAGTTGTTCGGCAAAATCAGGCGCCCGGTGATCGACACAGGCATCGAAGCCCAGCTCTTCTACCACATAGCGGCATTTCTCTTTACCGCCGGCTACGCCGACCACGCGGCAACCTTTAAGCTTGGCGACTTGTCCGACAACGGAACCGACAGCACCACTGGCAGCAGCCACCACCAGGGTTTCACCGGGTTTCGGCTGACCGATATCCAGCAGGCCCATATAAGCGGTGAAGCCCGGCATGCCCAAGACTCCGAGCAGACGGGAAGGGTGTTTTTGATCCGGACCGAGGTTACGCAAGCCGCTGCCGTCAGACAGCGCATAATCTTGCCAGCCGTCGTAACCCAACACCCAGTCACCGGGTTTGAAGTCAGGATGCTGTGATGTAACCACGCGAGATACCGTGCCGCCAACCATCACTTCACCGATCTCTACCGGTGGGGCATAAGAAGGAGCATCGCTCATTCGGCCGCGCATGTAAGGATCAAGTGACAGGTAAACGGTGCGTAACAGCAGTTGGCCGGCAGTGGGTTGCGGTATCGTCGTTGTTTCCAGACGGAAATTGTCTGCGGTAGGTTCACCGTGCGGACGTGAGGCTAACAGAAAACGGCGGTTTTGTTGCGTAGACTGGGACATCGTAGACTCCTTAAGCGGACACGGGCCCTAAGTCTAGACAATCCTTGGCAAGGGGAAATGGCCTAATGTGCTCAGCCTCAAAGAGGAATGATCAGCACGTCGATATGGCTGGTATTGATAAAGCGCGCCGCAGAGCAGGAAACCTTGTTCATCATGCTGTCACTGTGATTGCCACAGATCACCAAATCAAAGGTTTGCTGATGGCTGGCGTAGTTGAGGCTGTCGCCCAGTTCGCCGTGGACGATCAGCGTATCGGCTATCGGGTAGTCGGCCCGCAGGCGCAGCTCTTCCATAAACAGCAGCGTTTCCTCTTCCATCAACGCGCGCAGATCGCCCAACATCGGCCCGGCGAAGTTATTGTACATTTCGGGATTGGCGATCATGCTCAGCAGGGTGATTTTGCCGTTGTAGGGACGCACGATGGAAACGGCTTTTTCAACCAGGCGGTGGCTGTCGGCCGCCACGGCGACGGTAACCAGAACGTTTTGATATCCCATCTTCCACTCCTGTTTCCTGTTCTTTGGGGAAAGGGTAGAGCCTGGCGACGCTAATAAATGTGTTTTGTATCACGCGCGTCAATAAATCCCAGGCTATTGCCGTTATTTAGCAATAAAAGATAAACCGATACGCGCGTGTAATAAAAAATTATAGCACCTGTGCCCACAGCGTTTTTGGCACCTTGCCCAAATCGAACAATTTACCGGCAACCAGTTCGGCGCGACGATGATCGGCAGCACGGTACATGTTGCTGATTTCAATATCATTATCAATGGAGTAGTTAAGCTTGTCGTACACTTTTTCCACGCTGTCCAAACTGGTGCATTTACGGAATGTCATCAGGTAATCCAGGGTATCAGTCATGATTAAAATATAGCCTGTTAAGAGTTGTAGCCGGACGAAGAAACATCACCCTGTCATCATGACAGCAGCAAAAGTGTGATGTGCGACCTGAAAAATTAATTTCAAATAAATAAATTTCGATACGGTAATAAATGGCTGCGAGCAAGTTGATTCTGCGTCGAGAATAATAATATGCCCGTGCGTTGTCGGCAATGCCAACCTGCTGATTGGCTCGCAAATAGGGAAAGCCTCAGGCTGCAAAAGTCCAGAAGAGCAGATCGGCAGGGCATTTCTTGCGATGAATGTACAGGCAACATGCCCTGCCAGGTGTTCCGCGAGGATGAAGTTGCCACGGGTGAATGAGTGCAAAGCGGGGATGTGATGTCCCTATTCGTTCACAGGATGCGTGAGCTGGCTGTCAGGGGGTAACTTGAATTTGATTGGGGAGATATGAAACCAGCGTATAAAATAAAACAAAACTACGTTTTATTTTATAAGAGTGACAGGAAATGACACAGGTTTTTATTGGCTAATAAACATCAGGTGCGATTTAAAAGGTTTTCTGCCAGCCGATAAAAAATTATTAAAGTTTTAACTAATATTGCCGATAAATCGTCTTGGGGTAATTCACCTAAAAAAATCCGAAACCTGCCGCTTTCATTCCCTTTATCGTGAAACATATGGTTACGACTACTGTCTTGTTCACAACCTAAGCGAGACTTTGTTAACCAGATGCGATCATTAGCTGAAAAATAAAACAACCGAACACTCGAATTTTAAGTCAAATCCGAAACCCAATAGCCTTATAGTTTACATGCGTTATTTTTCAATGCGGATAGTTTATGAGTTATTAAACGGTTATTTATACTGTCTTTATCGGCTACGAGCAGATTTTTGTTCTGTTATTTTAGTTTGGTAATGCTTTTGTTCGAATTGATCTAAAAAAGATATTTTTTTGGCTTATATACATTGTTTTTAAGACGTTTTTTTACTTATGGTCATTTTTTGTCCCAAAACAAGGTTAAAAAACACACCGCAAAGCGAATATTTGGCTTAAATATTTTTTATTTTTGTGATGCAGATCACATTGTATTTAAAATTGCCTCTCACTTACATTGTGTGTGCTAATGGTTCGGGGGTAGAGTTGCGCTGCATTAGGAATAATCTTATTAATTTTGTAAAAATAGTTTCACGGTGATTAAACACTGCTGGAGCAAAATGCTGTACATCCATACACGTTGGTTTGCGCACGTATCAAATACTGAATGACGGTCCGAATTTAGTGATGTTGAAAATTTATAACGGTCGTTATTCAGGGATTCATTTGCCAACTTAGGGAACAAACCCAGGTCACGGGCGATAAAAATTATCACCCAGCGTATGTTTTTAAACATAGTCTGTCGGGATGGGGAATATGGGTACGTCTGAATTACTTAAGCATATTTATGACATTAATTTGTCATATTTACTTTTAGCACAGCGTCTGATTAATGATGAAAAAGCATCGGCAATGTTCCGTCTGGGTATCGACGAAACCATGGCTGATGCGCTCGCTCAACTCACGTTACCGCAAATGGTTAAACTGGCTGAGACCAACCAGCTGGTGTGTCAATTCCGTTTTAACGATCACCATACGATTGAGCGCCTGACGAAAGAGTCGCGCGTGGACGATCTGCAGCAAATTCATACCGGCATTTTGCTATCAAGCCATTTACTGCAAGAGCTGTCGGCTAAAGACGGTAGTGCGACGAAGAAAAGAGCTTGATGATGGCAGAGAAAAGTATTGTTCAGGAAGCCAAGGATATTCAGCTGGCCATGGAGCTGATCACGTTAGGTGCCCGTTTGCAGATGCTGGAAAGTGAAACTCAGCTCAGTCGTGGGCGTTTGATCAAGTTGTATAAGGAGTTGCGCGGCAGCCCGCCGCCTAAAGGGATGTTACCGTTCTCGACCGACTGGTTTATGACCTGGGAACAGAACATTCATTCATCGATGTTTTATAACGCCTATAGCTTCCTGATGAAAAGTGGGCACTGTACTGGCGTTGAAGCGGTAATTAAAGCCTATCGCCTGTATCTGGAACAGTGTCCTCACGCGCCGGGAGAACCGCCGTTGCTGGCGTTAACCCGAGCCTGGACGCTGGTGCGTTTCGTCGATAGCGGTATGCTGCAGCTTTCTGCCTGCAACTGCTGCGGCGGGACTTTTATCACCCACGCGCACCAGCCGTTGAACAGTTTTGTTTGCAGTTTATGCCAACCCCCATCCCGCGCAGTAAAAAGACGTAAACTTTCGCCGCAACTGGCCGATATTATTCCTCAACTGCTGGACGAGCAGGTTAAACGCGCGATTTGAGCCGGCGACAGCGCCGGTTTATCCAGACCTAAACCGATTTGTGAAATGCAGGGTTCGGCATACCGAACCCATCGGCGCAGCCCAGCCTGCTGCGTCGGTGCGTCTCAAACGCGCGCTTAGCCCACCTTCCATCCACATTGTTAATTTAAGGAATGCGTGTGTTAGTTATTTTGGGTTATCTCGTGGTATTGGGTGCGGTCTTTGGGGGCTACCTGATTGTGGGGGGCCATCTGGGCGCACTTTATCAGCCGGCCGAATTTTTAATTATCGGCGGCGCAGGTATCGGCGCTTTTATCGTGGGCAACAACGGTAAGGCGATAAAATCCACCCTGCGCGCCATTCCCAAGCTGATGCGCCGTTCAAAATACAGCAAAGATTTATACATGGATTTGATGGCGCTGCTGTACCGGCTGCTGGCCAAGTCGCGCCAGCAGGGCATGCTGTCTCTAGAGTTCGATATTGATAATCCGCAGGAAAGTGAAATTTTCTCTAATTATCCGCGCATTCTTGCCGATAACACCCTCGTAGAGTTTATTACCGATTACTTACGGCTGATGGTGAGCGGCAACATGAATGCGTTTGAGATCGAAGCGTTGATGGACGAAGAGATCGAAACCTTTGAACAGGAAAGCGAGGTGCCGGCAGGCAGCCTGGCGATGGTCGGTGATTCGTTGCCGGCCTTCGGTATTGTTGCGGCGGTAATGGGGGTGGTGCATGCGCTGGCCTCAGCCGATCGCCCGGCGGCCGAACTGGGGGCGCTGATCGCCAACGCGATGGTCGGTACCTTCCTTGGTATTTTGCTGGCCTACGGTTTTATCTCGCCGCTGGCGACCCTGTTACGGCAGAAAAGCGCCGAAAACGTCAAAATGATGCAGTGCATCAAGGTCACTTTGCTCTCCAGTCTGAACGGCTATGCGCCGCAGATTGCGGTCGAATTCGGCCGTAAAACGCTGTACACCACCGAGCGTCCGTCCTTCGTCGAGCTGGAAGAACATGTGCGTCGGGTGAAAGCGCCGGCACAGCAGGCGACGGAAGAAGAACAGGCATGAAGCAGAATCACCCGGTTATTCTGGTCAGAAAACGCAAGTCGCATCAGGCCAGTCACCACGGCGGCTCCTGGAAGATTGCCTATGCCGACTTTATGACGGCGATGATGGCATTCTTCCTGGTGATGTGGCTGCTGGCGATCGCCAGTCCACAGGAACTGACACAAATCGCCGAATACTTCCGAACGCCGCTGAAAGTGGCGCTGACGACCGGCGACAAAAGCAGTTCGGAAAGCAGCCCGATCCCCGGCGGTGGGGATGACCCTACCCAGCAGGACGGACTGGTGAAAAGGCAGATCGATACGCTGGAGAAGCGTGACGAGGAGCTGCGGCTAAACAAGCTGCGAGAAAAACTGGATGAGCTGATTGAGTCCGATCCGCGTCTGAAAGCGCTGCGCCCGCATCTGCTGATCAACATGATGGATGAAGGTTTACGCATCCAGATCATCGACAGTCAAAACCGCCCGATGTTTAAAACCGGCAGCGCGCAGGTTGAAAGCTATATGCGAGATATCCTGCGGGCGATTGCTCCGATCCTCAATGACCTGCCGAATAAAATCAGCCTGTCTGGTCATACCGACGATATTCCTTACGCCAGCGGCGAGCGCGGTTACAGCAACTGGGAACTTTCGGCCGATCGTGCCAATGCTTCACGGCGCGAACTGATCGCCGGTGGGTTGTCGGAAGGCAAAGTGCTGCGGGTGGTGGGCATGGCCGCCACTATGAGTCTGAAACAGCACGGCGCCGACGATGCCATCAACCGCCGCATCACGGTTCTGGTGCTGAACAAACAAACCCAGCAGGGCATTGAACACGAAAATGGCGAAAGCAACGCGATGGATGTCGCCCAGCCGGTCGAATTGAAGTCGCTGGCCCCTGCAGCGACGGCACCGGCCACCCTCATTGCACCGGAGCAGCCGGCGGCTGTCCCTACACCGATTAACAGCGACTCACAGCAGAGGTGATCCCGTGAGCATGGATATTAGTGCGTTTTATCAGACCTTTTTTGATGAAGCAGACGAGTTGCTGGCCGACATGGAGCAACACCTGCTGGAGCTGGATCCGTTGGCTCCGGACATTGAGCCGCTGAACGCCATTTTCCGCGCAGCACACTCAATCAAGGGCGGGGCGGGCACCTTTGGCTTTTCGGTGCTGCAGGAAACTACCCACCTGTTGGAGAACTTGCTGGACGGTGCACGGCGTCAGGAAATGAGCCTCAGCACCGAGATTATCAACCTGTTTCTGGAAACCAAAGACATTATGCAGGAGCAACTGGACGCCTATAAAACGTCGCAAAAGCCTGACGCCGACAGCTTTGAATACATCTGTCAGGCGCTGCGGCAGCTTGCGTTGGACGCACAGCAGCAGGATGCCTCTGTAGCGCATTCGGTCACGGAACATGCCGCCGCCACGCCCGCGGCGATTGAAGGCGGGATGCGGGTTTGCCTGTGCGGCCTGAAGCCGAACGAAGTGCCGCTGATGCTGGAAGAACTGGGGAATTTGGGCGAGGTGAAAAACCCGCATCAGACCGAAAGCAGCCTGGAAGTGACGCTGCTGACCTCCGCCAGTGAAGATGACATCAGTGCGGTACTCTGTTTTGTGCTGGAGCCGGAGCAAATCAGCTTTGCCACGCCGCCGCAGGCCGAGACGTCAGTGGTTGCCCCTGAGCCGGCCACGCCGGTTGTTGCAGCATTGCCGGTCGCCAAAGCGGCCTCTGCGATGGCCGAAGCGCCAAAGCCGCGGGCCAAGGCCAGTGAATCCACCAGCATCCGCGTAGCGGTAGAGAAAGTGGACCAATTGATCAACCTGGTCGGCGAACTGGTGATCACCCAGTCGATGCTGGCGCAGCGTTCGGGCGACCTGGATCCGGTCAATCACGGCGACCTGCTGAACAGCATGAGCCAGTTGGAGCGCAACGCGCGCGATCTGCAAGAGTCGGTAATGTCGATCCGTATGATGCCGATGGAGTACGTGTTCAGCCGCTTCCCGCGGTTGGTGCGCGATCTGGCCGGCAAGCTGAATAAACAGGTAGAGCTGCAGTTGCAGGGCAGTTCTACCGAACTGGACAAGAGCCTGATCGAACGCATTATCGATCCCTTGACCCACCTGGTGCGCAACAGCCTGGACCACGGTATTGAAGATCCCGACACGCGCATCGCCGCCGGTAAATCGGCGGTGGGTAATCTGATCCTGTCGGCGGAGCATCAGGGCGGCAATATCTGTATCGAAGTGACCGACGACGGTGCCGGCCTGAACCGCGAGAAAATTCTCGCCAAGGCGGCCTCGCAGGGACTGGCAGTCAGTGACAGCATGAGCGATGAAGATGTCGGTATGCTGATCTTCGCCCCGGGTTTTTCCACCGCCGAGCAGGTGACCGACGTATCCGGTCGCGGTGTTGGCATGGATGTGGTGAAGCGCAATATTCAGGAGATGGGGGGGCATGTAGAAATCCACTCTCAGGCTGGCAAGGGCACCGCGATCCGCATCCTGCTGCCGTTGACGCTGGCGATCCTCGACGGCATGTCGGTCAAGGTAAACGACGAAGTGTTTATTCTGCCGCTCAACGCCGTGATGGAATCCCTGCAGCCACAGGCCGAAGACCTGCATCCGTTAGCCGGTGGTGAGCGGGTGTTGCAGGTGCGTGGCGAATACCTGCCGCTGGTGGAGCTGTTCCGGGTGTTCGAGGTTGCAGGTGCCAAAACCGACGCCACCCAGGGCATTGTGGTGATCCTGCAAAGCGCCGGTCGTCGCTATGCGTTGCTGGTGGATCAGCTAATCGGCCAGCATCAGGTGGTGGTGAAGAATCTGGAAAGCAACTATCGCAAAGTGCCGGGCATTTCCGCGGCCACTATTCTCGGTGACGGCAGCGTGGCGCTGATTGTCGATGTCTCGGCGCTGCAAACGCTGAACCGTGAACAGCGTCAGACCGACGCAGCCGCATAACAATTAATCTATTGATTTGAAGGGTGAATGACATGGCAGGACTGGCAACCGTCAGCAAACTGGCTGGCGAAACGGTAGGGCAAGAATTCCTGATTTTTACCTTGGGCAATGAGGAATATGGCATTGATATCCTCAAGGTGCAGGAGATCCGCGGCTACGATCAGGTTACGCGTATCGCCAATACTCCGGCCTTTATCAAGGGCGTCACCAACCTGCGCGGCGTGATTGTGCCGATTATCGATCTGCGGGTGAAGTTCGCTCAGCAGGACGTGTCCTACGATGAAAATACCGTGGTGATCGTGCTGAACTTTGGCCAACGGGTGGTGGGTATCGTGGTTGACGGCGTGTCCGACGTGCTGTCGCTGACTACCGAGCAGATCCGCCCGGCGCCGGAATTTGCCGTGACGCTGGCGACCGAATACCTGACCGGCCTCGGCTCGCTGGGTGACCGCATGTTGATCCTGGTGGATATCGAAAAGCTGCTGAGCAGCGAAGAAATGTCACTGGTCGACAGCGTGGCCAAAAGCGCCTGATCCGTTCTCCGTAGGGGCGCTGCATGCCGCGCCCTGATCTGGCAACCGGACAGGTGCCAACCCTACATAAAAATAGTTACCTCCCCGCATAAAGTTCTTCCCCGCCGCGCCGATAACTCTGTCAATCAACGTAATCAGGGCCTGTCCGCGCGGGCGTTTAACAAGGGAAAACATGTTTAATCGTATGAAGGTGGTCACCAGCCTGTTACTGGTGCTGGTGTTATTTGGCGCCTTGCAGTTGGTATCAGGCGGGCTGTTCTTCTCCTCACTGAAGAATGACAAAGAAAACTTCACCGTATTGCAGACCATTCGCCAGCAACAGTCCGAGCTGAACGAAAGCTGGGTCAACCTGCTGCAGGCCCGCAACACGCTCAACCGTGCCGGTATTCGTCACATGATGGACACCAATAACATTGGCAGCGGTGCCACTGTGGCCGAACTGCTGGCGCGAGCCAAAAGCAACCTGGTGGTGGCGGAGCAACACTACGCCGCCTATGACAAAATCCCTCTCAATGCCCGCCAGGACGCGCAGTCGGCCGAAAAGCTCAAGCAGCAATACGGCATCCTGCACGGCGCGTTAACCGAACTGACCGTATTGCTGGGTGAAGGCAAGATCAACGCCTTCTTTGACCAGCCGACGCAAAGCTATCAGGACGCGTTCGAAGATATCTACAACACCTACCTGGCGCAAAACGACAAGCTTTATCAGAGCGCAGTAGAAGACAGCAACAACTCCTTCAACTTCGCACTCTGGACGCTGGCGGTAGTGTTACTGGTGGTCCTGGCAGTGATCGTCCTGGTGTGGAGCGGCATTCACCACATTCTGGTGCGTCCGCTGAACCGCATGATCGAGCACATCAAAATGATTGCCGCCGGCGATCTGACCCAGCAGATTGCAGTGAACAGCCGCAATGAAATGGGCGTATTGGCCGCCAGCCTCAAACATATGCAGAACGAACTGATCGACACCGTCAGTGGGGTCCGTCAGGGTGCCGATGCTATCTATAGCGGTGCCTCTGAAATTGCCGCCGGCAACAACGATCTCTCTTCTCGTACCGAACAGCAGGCCGCCTCACTGGAGGAAACCGCTGCCAGCATGGAGCAGTTGACCGCCACGGTGAAACAGAATGCCGAAAATGCACGTCAGGCCAGCCAGTTAGCGTTGAGCGCCTCCGAAACCGCGCAGAAAGGCGGCAAGGTGGTAGCCAATGTGGTGCAAACCATGCACGACATTGCCGGTAGTTCACAGAAAATCGCCGACATTACCGGCGTGATCGACGGTATTGCTTTCCAGACCAACATCCTGGCATTGAACGCAGCGGTAGAAGCGGCTCGCGCCGGTGAACAGGGCCGTGGCTTTGCGGTAGTGGCCGGTGAAGTGCGTAATCTGGCCCAGCGCAGTGCGCAGGCGGCGAAGGAAATCAAAGGGCTGATCGAAGATTCCGTCAACCGCGTTGATATGGGCTCGGTGCTGGTGGAAAGCGCCGGGGAAACCATGGGCGATATCGTCAATGCGGTTACCCGTGTCACCGACATCATGGGGGAGATCGCCTCGGCGTCCGACGAACAGAGCCGTGGCATCGATCAGGTTGGTCAGGCGGTAGCAGAAATGGACCGCGTTACCCAGCAGAACGCCTCACTGGTGGAAGAGTCTGCTTCTGCGGCGGCGGCACTGGAAGAGCAGGCCAGCATGCTGACCCAGTCGGTGGCGGTATTCCGTTTAAAAGCGGCAGGCCAGGATGAGTTCAAAATGCCTGCCAGCAGCAAGGCAACAGTAACACCGGTACTCAATCATAAAAAAATGAACGCCAGCGATCCGCAGGATAACTGGGAAACGTTCTAACCGGCATTAGGCCTCCTTCCTGTTCGGGGGGAGGCCAATTCCCCGTCGTGAGCTGGCCATCGGCCGGCTGCAAGGAGGTTCACAGTGTTTAACCGAATCCGCGTCTCTACCAGTCTGTTTCTGTTGTTGATGACTTTTTGTGTTATGCAGTTGGCCACCAGCGGCTTGTCGTACACCGCTTTCCGTTCTGATAACCACAATCTGAATCTGATCACCCTCGGCAGCCAGCAGCGCGATGCCCTCAGCCTGAGCTGGGTATCGCTGCTACAGGCGCGTAATACGCTCAATCGTGCCGGTACCCGTGCAGCGCTCAAACTGCCGCAGGATCAGGTCAATGCGCTGATGGGCAATGCGCGCAGTTCACTGCAAAAAGCCGACCTCTATTTCAACCAGTTCCTGGCGGTACCGCGTAACAGCGAACAAGAACAACAGCTGACCGCAACCACCAAGGCCAGCTATGACCGGCTGCGAAATACCCTGAGAGAGTTGATTGGTTTCCTGGAAAACGACAACCTGCAGGCGTTTATGGACCAGCCGACGCAGAAAACCCAAGACCTGTTTGAAGCCGATTTTGTCCAGTACCTGCAACTGGTGAGCGCCAACGTCAGCGAAGCCAATGCGGCGAATCAGCGCTCCTTCACCCTGTCCGGCTGGTTGGTGGCCGGTGCGGTACTGATGCTGATCGTGGTCACCGGCAGTGCCATGTGGTGGTTACGTAACATGTTGGTACGGCCGCTGAATATCATGCGCAGCCACTTTGACCGCATTGCCGCTGGCGATCTGGCCACACCGATCCAGGTGTATGGCCGTAATGAAATCAGCCTATTGTTCGCCAGCCTGCAGCGCATGCAGCAATCGCTGATCGGCACCGTGGGTGCCGTGCGCGATGGCGCGGAATCGATCCTGATCGGCCTGCAGGAAATATCCGAAGGCAACAACGATCTCTCTTCCCGTACCGAACAGCAGGCGGCCTCATTGGAAGAAACCGCCGCCAGCATGGAGCAACTGACTGCCACGGTGAAACAGAATGCCGATAACGCACGCCAGGCTTCACAACTGGCGCGTGACGCCTCGACCACCGCAGCGAAGGGCGGTGAACTGGCGGGTGACGTGGTCACTACCATGCACGACATTGCCAATAGTTCGCAGAAGATTGGTGCCATTACCAGCGTGATCGACGGCATTGCCTTCCAGACCAATATCCTGGCGTTGAACGCAGCGGTTGAAGCGGCGCGTGCCGGTGAACAGGGCAGAGGCTTTGCGGTGGTGGCCGGAGAAGTACGCAACCTGGCGCAACGCAGCGCGCAGGCGGCGAAAGAAATCAAAGGGTTGATCGACGAGTCGGTCAGTCGCGTCAAGCAAGGCTCGGTGCTGGTAGAAAACTCCGGTGCCACCATGCAGGACATCGTGCGTTCGGTCACCCGGGTGACTGACATCATGGGCGAAATCGCCTCGGCGTCGGATGAACAGAGCCGCGGCATCGAACAGGTGACGCAGGCCGTGACCCAGATGGATCAGGTCACCCAACAGAACGCCGCACTGGTGGAGGAAGCCGCCTCGGCGGCCACCGCACTGGAGGAACAGGCGATCACCCTGGCCGATGCGGTGTCGGTATTCCGCCTGGCGGACGATAACTTCACCGCACCGACTCACTCTCAAGACGCAGTTTCACCCGTGGTAAAGGAAGCCCCAGATTGTCAAACCGCATAAGCAGCCCGTTTTTTCTGAGTGACATGGTATGAAGCCGGCACCCTCGACCCCAAACCGAGACCCTGCGACATTGCTGACGCAGATGGTGCAACGCCTGCCGTTGCTGGACGTGCATTTTCGCCGTATCAGCCAACTGATTTACCAGCGCGCCGGCATCGTGCTGGCGGAGCACAAGCGTGAGATGGTTTACAACCGCCTGGTACGACGCCTGCGGCTGCTGGGCCTGAACGACTTTGGCGATTATCTGGCGCTGTTGGAAAGCGATCCAAACAGCGCCGAATGGCAGGCGTTTATTAACGCATTGACCACCAACCTGACGGCCTTTTTCCGTGAGGCGCATCACTTTCCGATCCTGGCGGAGCATGCACGCTCACGACCAAACGGCTATTGCGTGTGGAGCACGGCAGCATCGACCGGGGAAGAACCTTACTCGATCGCTATCACCCTGAGTGAAGTGTTGGGGCAACGCGCCACCGGCTGTCAGGTGTGGGCCAGCGACATCGATACCCAGGTGCTGGAAAAAGCCGAAGCGGGGGTGTATCGCCAGGAAGATCTGCGCACCCTGACGCCGACGCAGATGCAACGCTATTTCCTGCGCGGTACCGGGCCGCATCAGGGATTGGTGCGGGTGCGGCCGGAACTGGCGGGGCGGGTGAATTTTCAGTCGCTTAACCTGCTGGCCCCGGAATGGGCGCTGCCGGGGCAATTTGACGCCATTTTCTGTCGCAACGTGATGATCTATTTCGATAAGGCGACACAGGAGCGCATCCTGCGGCGCTTCGTGCCCTTGCTTAAACCGGGGGGGCTGATGTTTGCCGGTCACTCCGAGAACTTCAGCCAGATCAGCCGGGATTTCTACTTGCGTGGGCAGACCGTGTATGGCCTGACCAAGGAGAGGTAATGAATAAAATCAGAGTATTGTGCGTCGACGATTCGGCCCTGATGCGCCAGTTGATGACCGAAATTGTGAACAGCCATCCTGATATGGAGATGGTGGCGAGCGCACCGGATCCGCTGGTGGCACGCGATCTGATCAAAAAGTTTAACCCGCAGGTACTGACGTTGGACGTCGAAATGCCGCGTATGGACGGCCTCGACTTCCTGGAAAAACTGATGCGTTTGCGGCCAATGCCGGTAGTGATGGTGTCGTCGTTAACCGGTAAGGGCTCGGAAATTACGCTGCGTGCGCTGGAACTGGGGGCGGTGGATTTTGTCACCAAACCGCAGTTGGGCATTCGCGAAGGCATGCTGGCCTACAGCGAACTGATCGCCGAGAAAATCCGTACGGCGGCCAAGGCGCGGTTACCCCAACGCTCCAACAGCCCGGCCCCGGCGATCCTCAGCCATACGCCGCTGCTGAGCAGTGAAAAGCTGATTGCCATTGGTGCCTCTACCGGCGGTACCGAAGCGATCCGTCAGGTGTTGCAACCGTTGCCGGCCACCAGCCCGGCGCTGTTGATTACCCAACATATGCCACCGGGCTTTACCCGCTCGTTTGCCGAACGGCTGAACAAGCTGTGCCAGATCACGGTGAAAGAGGCCGAAGACGGCGAACGCGTGCTGCCGGGTCATGCCTATATCGCACCGGGCGATCGTCACCTGGAACTGTCACGCAGTGGGGCTAACTATCAGGTGAAACTGCACGACGGTCCGCCGGTTAACCGCCATCGGCCGTCGGTGGACGTGCTGTTCCGCTCGGTCGCGCAATACGCCGGGCGCAATGCCGTGGGGGTGATCCTGACCGGCATGGGCAATGACGGTGCCGCGGGCATGCTGGAAATGCACCGCGCCGGTGCCTATACCCTGGCGCAGAACGAAGCCAGCTGTGTGGTGTTCGGTATGCCGCGTGAGGCGATCGCCACCGGTGGTGTCAATGAAGTGGTGGAGCTGGAACGCATGAGCCAACGCATGCTGGCGCAAATTGCCGGCGGCCAGGCATTACGTATTTAATTTTATGTTGCCGCCGACGGCGGCAGTTGTTTTGCATCTTTAACGGTTAAACCTTGGGAGTAAAAATGGCAGACAAGAGCCTTAAGTTTCTGGTGGTGGATGATTTTTCCACTATGCGTCGCATCGTCAGAAACTTGCTGAAAGAGTTGGGATTTAACAACGTAGAAGAAGCCGAAGACGGCGCGGATGCGTTGAACAAACTGCGTGCTGGTGACTTCGATTTCGTGGTCTCCGACTGGAACATGCCGAACATGGACGGTCTGGAGCTGTTGCAAACCATCCGCGCCGATGGCGCTCTGGCGAGCATGCCGGTGCTGATGGTGACGGCGGAAGCCAAGAAAGAAAATATTATCGCGGCGGCGCAGGCCGGTGCCAGCGGTTACGTGGTGAAACCTTTTACGGCGGCAACGCTGGAAGAAAAGCTCAATAAGATCTTTGAAAAACTGGGCATGTAAGGAGAGGGCGATGAGAGACATTCCAATGCCTGCCAGCGATGCGGCAACCGCGGGGGAGATTATCTCTCGCATTGGCCAACTGACGCGCATGTTGCGTGACAGCATGCGTGAACTGGGGCTTGATCAGGCGATCGCCCAGGCGGCAGAGGCAATCCCGGATGCACGCGATCGTCTGGATTACGTGGTCACCATGACGGCGCAGGCGGCGGAACGGGCGTTGAACTGTGTGGAAGCCGCGCAACCGCGCCAGGCGGAGCTGGAGTCAGAAGCCAAGGCGTTAAAAGGCCGCTGGGACGACTGGTTCGCCGATCCGATCGAACTGGACGACGCGCGCGAACTGGTGACCGATACCCGTCAGTACCTGGAGCAGGTGCCGGAACATACGGCATTTACCAACGCCCAGTTGCTGGAAATCATGATGGCGCAGGATTTCCAGGATCTGACCGGTCAGGTGATCAAACGCATGATGGACGTGGTGCAGGAGATTGAAAAGCAGCTGCTGATGGTGCTGATGGAAAATATTCCTGAACAGCCGGCAAAAGAGAAAAAGCCGAACGACAGCCTGCTCAACGGCCCGCAGCTCGACCAGAACGGTGCCGGTGTGATCGCCAATCAGGCGCAGGTCGACGACCTGCTCGACAGCCTGGGTTTCTGATGTCCTCTGGGGCGTAGCCTTGCTGCGTCCCAGCTGTTCGATACCGTCATGGCGACTTAACATTTCTTCATCCCGCAAATAACCCGCCTTTTCCCCCGCTGTTCCATCAATGAAATCAGCATTTTTTTGGCATGCTGACGGCAATTTTATTCCCTCCCGGCACAGGAAACTCGTCCGTGGCTGAAGACAGCGATCTGGAAAAAAGCGAGGCCCCCACACCCCATCGGGTGGAAAAGGCGCGTGAAGATGGCCAGATCCCGCGTTCGCGCGAGTTGACGTCGGTGTTGATGCTGGTGGCCGGGCTGTCGATCATCTGGCTGGCCGGCGACAATATGGCGCAACGCTTGGCCATGATGCTAACGCAGGGCCTGAACTTCGATCACAGCATGGTCAGCAACGACAAACAGATGCTGCGCCAACTGGCGACCTTATTGCAGCAGGCGGTATGGGCGCTGTTGCCGGTGATGGCGGGGTTGACGCTGGTGGCGATCACCGCGCCGATGCTGCTCGGTGGCCTGCTGTTGAGCGGCAAATCGCTCAAGTTTGATTTAAAGCGTATGAATCCGCTGTCCGGGTTGAAACGGATATTTTCCAGTCAGGTGCTGGCGGAACTGCTGAAGGGCGTCTTGAAGGCGACGCTGGTGGGCTGGGTTACCGGTTTATACCTGTGGCACAACTGGGCGGCGATGCTGCACCTGGTGACGCAACAGCCGCTCGATGCGCTCGGCAATGCACTGCAGGTGATCATCTTCTGTGGCTTGCTGGTGGTACTGGCACTGACGCCGATGGTGGCGTTTGACGTGTTTTATCAACTGTGGAGCCACTTCAAAAAACTGAAGATGACCAAGCAGGACATCCGTGACGAGTTTAAGGATCAGGAGGGCGACCCGCACGTCAAAGGGCGCATCCGTCAGCAGCAGCGCGCCATGTCCCGACGGCGGATGATGGCCGACGTGCCTAAGGCCGACGTTATCGTGACCAACCCGACGCACTACGCCGTCGCACTGCAGTACAACGACAAAAAAATGAGCGCACCTAAGGTCCTGGCCAAGGGGGCCGGTGAAATTGCGCTGCGTATCCGTGAGCTGGGTATGGAACACCGCATTCCGATGCTGGAAGCGCCGCCGCTGGCGCGTGCGCTGTATCGACACAGCGAGATTGGACAACATATTCCTGCCACCCTGTATGCCGCCGTGGCCGAAGTTCTGGCCTGGGTTTACCAGCTAAGACGCTGGCGGCGCGAAGGGGGGCTGATCCCGAAAAAACCTGAACGTTTACCGGTGCCGGAAGCACTGGATTTTGCTGGAGAAAGTGACACTAATGGCTAATTTGGCCGCCTTGCTTCGTTTGCCGGGCAGTTTTAAAGATACGCAGTGGCAGGTATTGGCCGGGCCGATACTGATCCTGATGATCCTGTCGATGATGGTGTTGCCCTTGCCGGCATTTATCCTCGATCTGTTGTTCACCTTCAATATTGCCTTGTCGATCATGGTGCTGCTGGTAGCCATGTTTACCCAGCGCACGCTGGAATTCGCGGCATTCCCTACCATCTTGCTGTTCTCGACCTTGTTGCGCCTGTCGCTCAACGTAGCTTCGACGCGCATCATCCTGATGGAAGGACACACTGGCTCCGCCGCTGCCGGTCGCGTGGTGGAGGCCTTTGGTCACTTCCTGGTGGGCGGTAACTTCGCCATCGGTATTGTGGTGTTTATCATTCTGGTGCTGATCAACTTTATGGTTATCACCAAGGGGGCCGGGCGTATCGCGGAAGTGGGCGCACGCTTTGTACTCGACGGCATGCCGGGCAAGCAGATGGCGATCGACGCCGATCTCAACGCCGGTCTGATCGGTGAAGAAGAGGCGAAAAAACGCCGTTCCGAAGTGACGCAGGAAGCGGACTTCTACGGTTCGATGGACGGTGCCAGCAAGTTCGTCCGTGGTGACGCGGTGGCCGGCCTGATGATCATGATGCTGAACGTGGTCGGTGGCCTGTTGGTTGGGGTGATCCAGCACGGCATGGAACTGGGCGCAGCGGCTGAAACCTATACCTTGCTGACTATCGGTGATGGCCTGGTGGCGCAGATCCCGGCGCTGGTCATTTCGACCGCCGCCGGTGTTATTGTGACCCGCGTGGCGACCGATCAGGACGTTGGCGAGCAGATGGTTAGCCAACTGTTCAAGAATCCGCGAGTCATGCTGCTCAGTGCCGCGGTCCTCGGCCTGCTGGGCATGGTACCGGGGATGCCGAACCTGGTCTTCCTGCTGTTTACCGCCGGTCTGCTGGCCCTGGCCTGGTGGCTGCGCGGGCGGGAACAGCAAGCGCCAAAAGAACAGGAAGCGCCAATAGTGCAGGATAATCCGCAGGCGGTGGAAGCCAGTTGGTCTGACGTGCAGTTGGAAGATCCGCTGGGGATGGAGGTCGGTTACCGGCTGATCCCGATGGTGGATTTCCAGCAGAACGGTGAACTGCTCGGCCGTATTCGCGGCATTCGTAAAAAGTTTGCGCAGGAGATGGGTTACCTGCCGCCGGTGGTGCATATCCGCGACAACCTGGAACTGCCGCCGGCCAGCTACCGTATCCTGATGAAAGGGGTAGAGATCGGCAGTGGTGAAGCGCAACCGGGACGTTGGCTGGCGATCAATCCGGGCAACGCAGTGGGTGAATTGGCAGGGGATAAAACCACCGATCCGGCCTTTGGGCTGGAAGCGGTATGGATCGACAGCGCACTGCGTGAGCAGGCGCAGATCCAGGGCTTTACCGTGGTAGAAGCCAGCACCGTAGTGGCGACCCACCTTAATCACCTGATTGGCCAGTTTGCCAGTGAGCTGTTTGGCCGACAGGAAACACAGCAGTTATTGGATCGTGTCGCACAAGACATACCAAAACTGACCGAAGATTTCGTGCCGGGTGTGGTGACGCTGACCACGCTGCATAAGGTATTGCAGAACCTGTTGACGGAGCGGGTTTCGATCCGCGATATGCGCACCATTATCGAGACATTGGCGGAGCATGCGCCGTCCCAGACCGATCCCTATGAGTTGACTACCGTGGTGCGGGTGGCGCTGGGGCGGGCCATCACCCAACAGTGGTTCCCGGGCAACGGCGAGATCCAGGTGATAGGTCTGGATACCCCGCTGGAACGCTTGCTGTTGCAAGCCCTGCAGGGCGGTGGCGGTCTGGAGCCGGGACTGGCGGATCGCTTGCTGGATCAGGCCAAGCAGGCGTTGCAGCGACAGGAAATGCTCAGTGCGCCACCGGTATTGCTGGTGAACCACGCGCTACGGGCGTTATTGGCGCGTTTCTTGCGCCGCAGCCTGCCGCAGCTGGTGGTGTTGTCGAATCTGGAAATCAACGACGACCGTCAAATCCGCATGACCTCAACCATTGGGGCCGCATAATGAAATACCGCATGGCGTTAATCTGCCTGTTGGCGCCGCTGAGCTTGCAGGCGGCATCGGGTTCCTGGGTGGCAGACAGCGTCGGTGCTACGCTGGAATACGGTGGTGAACGGGGTGAGTCACCCAGGCTGCGTGCGCCAAATGAATTACCGGATGTGAATGCGCGTATCACCAGCGTCAGTTGGCGTTACCGATTACTGGTCGCCGAACCGGCCGGCATGCAGGTGCAACTCTGTACCCTGAGCCGCTGTATTGTTCTGGGGGGCGGCAGTGGCAGCAGCACCGGGCTGCAGGGTGAACCGGCAAATGCCGAACTGCGTTTTGTTTATTACGTGCAGGCGCGCGGCAGTTTGAATCCGCCGCTGCGGGTGATCAGCAATCAGGTGATTGTGAATTACCAGTAATGGTTAAGCCAGGATCGCCAGACCGTTGCGGTCGACCAGCGACAGTAGCTTCATCGCGGCGGAGTTGGGAACGGCTTCGCCGCGTTCCCATTTTTGCACCGCCTTTTTGCTGACGTTCAGATGCAAGGCAAACACTGGCTGGCTGACGTTCTCGCGCTCGCGCAGGGCGCGGATGTCCGCTGGGGTATATTGTTTGACCGGGCGTAAACACAGCATATCGAAGGTGCGCATGGTGCCGGCATCGACAAATCCGGCCTGATACAGCTCCTGCACTTCCTGGTGGATCTCAGCAAGGATCTTGCTCATAGGTCAGTCTCCTCAACCTTTTGTCATTAACCAACTGATAAAGCCTGAAAGGGGAATAGTCCAGATAGAGCGCAGCAAGGCGCTTTAACCCGACCAATTCATCACTGGAAATGTTGTCCATTTCATTTTTGGCAAATCCCCGCATGAAAAAAATCGGTCCTCATCTCGAAAGGCAATAAGTACCCGGTAGCCACCGCGTTTACCGCCACCCGCCCGGGCGACTCGTTTCTTATAAACGCAACTGCCCAAATTGGCATCGTACAGTTGGTTTTGTATTTCTCGTGCAGCTTTGATTACCGTGGTATCGCTAATGCGTTCGTGGGCAGCGAATGCCTGAAATGTTTTGGTGAGGTAAATATCGGTCATTCACACTCCCTGTGAAACTATCCCCTTTACGGGTATAGATCAAGTGGTTTAAAAAACAACACAGGGTGGGGGAATGGGATGGAACAGAACAGATGGAAATACCAGGTATGTGTAGTGTTACGAAAATAAAATCAGAGGGTTAGATAGAATGGCAACGGAAGTGCGAGTTATCTCGCATTGGGAAGCAATGCACCCGGTTGAACGCAGAGCTGACCGGGTGAGTGCCATTAATTAAACGCCGATTTTTCGCCCGAGCACACTGGCGTTGCGCGACTGGCCATCGGGGCCGTACAGCGATTTGTTTTGCTTGCTCAGGATCGCCAGCGCCTGGGCGTTGTGATCGATCTGCTGATTGAGCAGCATGCCGTTATGCTGGTTTTTTTCCCGCAGCCGTTGGCTGAGCGACTGCACCCGTTGCCAGGCTTCCGCCAGACGCGGATGTGCGGAATAGGGCGCTTGTTGCCCTTGTGCGCTTTCCTGCTTCAGCCGCTGCTGCTCCAGATAGTTTACCGTGGCCAGCAGCTGGCTTTTGGCGTCGGTGGCACGTTGCAGCGCCACGCCCGGTAATTGACCGGAGCACAGCAAATGATGTTCTTCCGCCAGCACCGTATCCAGCGCTTGCAGCGTTTCCAGCAGCTTATTGATCAGTTGCGCCAGATTTTCCATTACGATAAATCACCTTTCAAAGAGTTCCCTGGTGTTTAACCCGGCGGTTAAACCTTTGGCGTCGGGTTGTCGTTTGACATCCACTGGGCGTCGCTTTGCGCGTCCTGCAGCAGGGCATCGGCAATTTTACCGGCATCCATTTTCAGTTCGCCGTTGCGGATCGCCTGCTTGATGGCGTCCACCCGGTTCATATCAATATCCTGCGTCCCTGGCTGCATCAGGCGTGCTTGCGCATCGCTCAACTTTACCTGGGTACCGCTGACGGTGCTTTCCGTCTGGGCGGCCTTGCGTGGCTGAAGTTGATTTTCAGCCGGCGTCTCACGCGGTTGCACCGTTGGAACGGGTTGCAGCCGCTGGGTGCGATCGATACTCATGGTCAATCTCCATCGATGCCGTCGCCGCGGGGGCAATGGCGGATACTTTTTGTGGCCCTGGCGGCCAATAAAATACTGCTTATGACTTTATTATCGGCAAGGTTTGATAAACCTTTACCTTTTTATACCCGTCATCTTTCAAGCCGCAGCGTTGTTACCTGCACTCGCTCACCCCAGTTACTTACTCGAGTAAGCGCCTGGGGATGAGCGAGCTGGTCGCCTAACTGCAACTTGAAAGCTATAGGGTATGTAGCATGATGCGAATTGCACCGTCGTCACCGACAATGCCGCTAACAATTTGCCCGGAGGCCATGCGTACTCTGACGCTATCTTCGGTAGCGGCGTTGTTCATCGCCTTGCCTGAACCGCTGATGTTAAATCCGTCCCCCTGCGCGCTGACCTGTACCGCCTGACCGGCCTTGATCACCCAGGCACGGCGCAGCATGGCGAAGGTCAGCGGCTGGCCGGGGCTGATATTGCGCAGACTGACGGCCCCCAGCGCCTTGCCGGTTTCGGTCAGCGTGCGGGGGGCCAGGGTGTCGAGTCGACCGGTTTTCAGCCTGATGTCCGCCTCTGTCAACTTACTGCCTGCACTGATACCGCGTGCCGACACCAGGTATTTGCCGATCACCTGAACCTGAGTCTGGATAAAACGCCGCTCCTGGCCGCAGCGTGCCGAGACGCTGATATTGCCCCAACGGCGGGCATTCGGTGCGAGTGACAACTGCGGAAATTCGCACTGTGGCCACTGGGACGCGGGCGTGCGCACCAGCACTTTAACCTGTACCGGGCTGCCGCTGAATTGGCTGCTGATGAAGCGATCGATCTGCACCGTCAGATCCTCGGCCCGTGCGTTCAGGCTGCACAGCAGGGTGACCAACAGCAGTATTTTACCTTTCATCTTCGCTTCCTCAGGAACCATCAGGGTGCGCGTAAGTGTACCCGGACTGCGCTCAGGCTAAGCAGATAAATAGCGACGCATTTTGCCCTTATTCCCGCGATCGGCTGGCGGAAGGGGCGTTTATGCTGTCGGCTCCAAATTCTAACCTCGCGGAGGGAGCATGATCGACAAACTGGACGCTGCTCTGCGCTTTGGTCAAGAGGCGCTGAACCTGCGCGCCCAGCGGCAGGAAATTTTGGCCGCCAACATCGCCAACGCAGACACCCCGGGCTATCAGGCACGGGACATCGATTTCGCCGGCCAACTGAATAAGGTGCTGGAACAGGGCCGCGTCAGCGGCAGTGGCATTGCGCTGAACATGACGTCGGCGCGCCACATTCCGGCGCAGAACATGCAGCCGCCACAGCTCGACTTGCTGTTCCGCGTACCGGATCAACCCTCAATGGACGGCAACACGGTGGACATGGATCGCGAACGTACCAACTTCGCCGATAACAGCCTGAAGTATCAGACCGATCTGACGCTGATCAACGGTCAGATCAAAGGAATGATGTCAGTGTTACAACAAGGATAAGGCGCATGTCGCTACTGAATATTTTTGATATTTCCGGCTCGGCGCTGTCTGCCCAGTCGCAACGTATGAACGTCAGCGCCAGCAACATGGCCAACGCCGACAGCGTCACAGGCCCGGATGGTCAGCCTTATCGGGCCAAACAGGTGGTGTTTGAAGTTGCCGCCGCCGCCGGGCAACCCACCGGGGGCGTTCGTGTGGCGCAGGTGGTAGACGATCCGGCACCGGAGCGTCTGGTTTACCAACCGGGCAACCCGCTGGCGGACGGCAAAGGCTATGTGCGCATGCCGAACGTGGATGTGGTGGGTGAAATGGTCAATACCATTTCCGCTTCCCGCAGCTATCAGGCCAACGTTGAGGTGCTCAACACCACCAAGTCGATGATGATGAAAACCCTGACGCTGGGTCAATAACCGGAGTTTGCCATGGCCATTGCCCCTACTACCAATGAATCGCTGGATAACACCGTCATCGGTGCCAACAACAAAACCACCAACAGCCAGGATCTGAACAACAGCTTCCTGACGCTGCTGGTGGCGCAGTTGAAGAATCAGGATCCGACCAACCCGATGCAGAACAATGAACTGACCTCTCAGTTGGCGCAAATCAACACCGTTCAGGGCATCGAAAAACTCAATACCACGCTGGGCTCGATTTCCGGCCAGATCAACAGCAATCAGTCACTGCAAGCCAGTGCGCTGATCGGCCACGGTGTGATGGTACCCGGCAGCAACATTCTGGCCGGCAGCAAAGACGGCAAGGTCAGCACCACGCCGTTTGGTCTGGAACTGGAGCGTGCGGCCGACTCGGTGACCGTCACCATTACTGACGAGACCGGCAAAGCGGTGCGCACTATCGAACTCGACGGCCTGACCGCCGGTGTGCATTCGTTTAGCTGGGACGGCACGATGACGGACGGCACCGCTGCACCCGACGGTGCCTACAGCTTTACCATCAGTGCCAAGGGCAACGGTGAGCAACTGGTGGCGCGCAGCCTGCATTTTGGCATGGTCAATGGCGTTATCCGCGAAGCGAATGGCGCGAAGCTGGATCTGGGTCTGGCGGGCAGCACCACGCTGGATGAAGTCCGGCAGATACTTTAATTCGATTTTTTTCACTCATTCATTGGGCGTTATCGGACGATAGCCTAAACAATATTCGGAGAATGACATGGCCTTTTCTCAGGCAGTAAGCGGCTTGAACGCGGCAGCAACCAACCTGGACGTGATCGGTAACAACATCGCCAACTCCGCCACTTCCGGTTTTAAATCTGGCAGCGTTTCTTTTGCCGACATGTTTGCCGGCTCGCAGGTGGGGTTGGGTGTCAAGGTGGCCGGCATCACCCAGAACTTTAAGGGCGGTACCACCACCGGTACCAGCCGTGCGTTGGACGTGGCGATTTCTGGCAACGGTTTCTTCCGTATGCAGGATCAGGACGGCGGCATTTTCTACAGCCGTAACGGCCAGTTCAAACTGGATGAGAACCGCAACCTGACCAACATGCAGGGTCTGCAGCTGACCGGCTACCCGGCGGCCGGTACGCCACCGACCATTCAGCAGGGCGCTAACCCGGTGCCGCTGAGCATTCCTGAAGGCATGATGAACGCCAAGGCGTCGACCTCCGGTACCATGGTCGCTAACCTGAAATCCACCCATAAGGTGCCGGACAACAAGACCTTCGATCCGGCCAAGCAGGATTCCTATAACTACGTCAACACCATCACCGCATACGACTCGTTAGGCAATTCGCACAACATCAATGCCTATTTTGTGAAGACCGACGACAACAAGTGGCAGGTCTATACCCAGGATAATCCTGCTGCGCCGGTCGATGCGGGCACCATGACCTTCGATACCAGCGGCAACCTGACCAGCACCACCAGTAAACAAGGTGCCACCGCTGAGTTCAGCATGCTGATCCCGATGTCCGCCAAAGATGGGGCTCCGGCGCAAAACCTGACTCTGAGCTTTGCCAAGAGCATGCAGCAGAGCGTCAGTGCCGACTCGGTCAGCAAGGTATCCCAGGATGGCTATGGCGCCGGTGAGTACACCAATTTCCAGATTAACAACGACGGTACGGTGGTGGGCATCTACTCCAACCAACAGACTCAGGTGCTGGGCCAGATCGTCATGGCTAACTTCTCCAACCCTGAAGGTTTGTCCTCGCAGGGCGATAACGTCTGGCAGGAAACCGGCGCATCGGGTCAGCCACGTGTGGGTATTGCGGGCGGCGGCGGCCTGGGCAAGTTGAACAGCGGCGCGCTGGAAGCGTCCAACGTCGATCTGAGCCAGGAACTGGTGGATATGATCGTCGCCCAGCGTAACTACCAGTCAAACGCCCAGACCATCAAAACCCAGGACTCCATTCTGCAGACGCTGGTCAGCCTGCGCTAATAGGATTGATTTATGGATCACGCGATTTATACCGCGATGGGCGCGGCGAGACAGACGCTGGAACAGCAGTCGGTCACCGCCAACAATCTGGCTAACGCCTCGACGCCGGGCTTTCGCGCCCAGCTGTCGGCGTTGCGTGCCGTGCCGGTAGACGGACCAAGCCTGCCGACGCGCACGCTGGTTACCGCCTCAACGCCGGGGGCTGACATGAGCCAAGGGGCGTTGAACTACACCGCGCGTCCGCTGGACGTGGCGCTGCAACAGGACGGTTTTCTGGCGCTCAGCCTGCCGGACGGCAGCGAAGGTTACACCCGCAACGGCAACATTCAGATCTCACCCAACGGGCAACTGACGGTGCAGGGCAGGCCGTTGATGGGCGACGGTGGTCCGATTGAAGTCCCGCCGTCGGCGGAGATCACTATCGCTGCCGACGGCACCATCTCGGCGCTGAATGCGGGCGATCCGCCAAACAGCATCGCGCAGATCGGCCGGTTGAAACTGGTGAAGGCTGACGCGCGCGAAGTAATGCGCGGTGACGATGGCCTGTTCCGTTTGACGCCGGAAACCCAACAACAGCGCGGCAATCAGTTGCCCAACGATCCGCTGGTACGGGTGATGCCGGGGGTGCTGGAAGGCAGCAACGTCAAGCCGATGGAAACCATGGTCGACATGATCGCCAACGCCCGTCGTTTTGAAATGCAGATGAAGGTCATCCACAGCGTGGATGAAAATGAACAACGCGCCAACTCGTTGTTATCAATGAGTTAAGCCGCAAGGAAATAACCCATGATCCCATCTTTATGGATTGCTAAAACCGGTCTGGATGCGCAGCAGACCAACATGGACGTGATTGCCAACAACCTGGCCAACGTCAGCACCAACGGTTTCAAACGTCAGCGCGCGGTGTTTGAAGACCTGCTGTACCAGACCATGCGTCAGCCGGGGGCACAGTCCTCTGAACAGACCACGTTACCCTCCGGTCTGCAGATCGGTACCGGTGTTCGTCCGGTGGCGACCGAGCGCCTGCACAGCCAGGGCAATCTGTCGCAGACCAACAACAGCAAAGACATTGCCATCAAGGGGCAGGGCTTTTTCCAGGTGATGATGCCGGACGGCACCCTGGCTTATACCCGCGACGGCTCGTTCCAGCGAGATCAGAACGGCCAACTGGTGACCGCCAGCGGCTTCCAGGTGCAACCGGCGATCACCATTCCGGCCAATGCCCTGAGCATCACCGTAGGGCGTGACGGTATCGTCAGCGCCACCTTACAGGGGCAAACCGCCGCCCAGCAGGTGGGGCAACTGACGCTGACCACCTTTATCAATGACAGCGGCCTGGAAAGCATGGGCGAGAATCTGTATCAGGAAACCGAGAGTTCGGGCGCGCCGAACGAGAGTACGCCGGGCTTAAACGGCGCTGGCCTGCTGTATCAGGGCTACGTGGAAACCTCTAACGTCAACGTGGCGGAAGAGCTGGTGAATATGATCCAGACCCAACGGGCTTATGAGATCAACAGCAAAGCGGTATCGACTTCCGATCAGATGCTGCAAAAATTGACGCAACTGTAATTGACGGGCGCGCCTGCGCCCGTAACCCTATTTTGTGCAACAAAGGCGATACCCGTGGTAACCACAACTCTGATGGCAAACGTGCCGCTGCAAGGCAAACGCTGGTTGACGGCGATGGTGATGCTGACGCTGGGCGGCTGTGCATATATTCCGCATAAACCTCTGGTGGACGGCACGACCACGGCGCAACCGGCTCCGGCGGGCGCACCGGTGCCGAACGGCTCGATTTTCCAGACGGTACAGCCGATGAACTACGGCTATCAGCCTCTGTTTGAAGACCGTCGTCCACGCAATGTCGGCGATACCCTGACCATCGCGTTGCAGGAAAACGTCAGCGCCAGCAAAAGCTCCTCGGCCAATGCCAGCCGCAACGGTGCCAGCAAGTTTGGCGTTGCCACCGCGCCGCGCTATCTCGATGGCCTGTTAGGCAATGCGCGTGCGGATATGGAGATGTCCGGCGACAGCACCTTCGGCGGTAAAGGCGGGGCCAACGCCAACAATACCTTCAACGGGACTATTACCGTCACGGTCAATCAGGTGCTGGTTAACGGCAACCTGCACGTGGTGGGCGAAAAACAGATCGCCATCAATCAGGGCACCGAATTCATTCGCTTCTCTGGGGTGGTCAACCCGCGCACCATCAGCGGCAGTAACTCGGTCACTTCCACCCAGGTGGCGGACGCGCGTATTGAATATGTCGGCAACGGCTATATCAACGAGGCGCAGACCATGGGTTGGCTGCAACGCTTCTTCTTAAATGTTTCACCGTTCTAAGGATTGACCGATGCTGAAAAAATTACTGCTTGCGCTGTGGATTGGGCTGGTGTGTTTACCGGCAACGGCGGAGCGCATTCGCGATCTGGTCACGATACAGGGCGTGCGTGATAACGCGTTGATCGGTTACGGGCTGGTGGTGGGGCTGGATGGTTCCGGTGACCAGACCATGCAGACGCCGTTCACCACTCAAAGCCTGAGCAATATGCTGTCACAACTGGGTATCACCGTACCGCCAGGCACCAATATGCAGTTGAAAAACGTGGCTGCGGTCATGGTCACCGCCAAGTTGCCGCCGTTTTCGCGCACCGGGCAAAATATTGACGTGGTGGTGTCCTCAATGGGGAACGCGAAAAGTCTGCGTGGCGGCACCTTGCTGATGACGCCGCTGAAAGGGGTGGATAACCAGGTTTACGCGCTGGCACAGGGCAACGTGCTGGTGGGCGGTGCGGGGGCGTCGGCCGGTGGCAGTAGCGTGCAGGTCAACCAACTGGCGGGGGGGCGCATCAGTAACGGGGCCACCATTGAACGCGAATTGCCAACCACCTTCGGTGCCGGTGGGGTGATTAACCTGCAGTTGAACGATGAAGACTTCACGCTGGCGCAGCAGATCAGCGACGCCATCAACCGCCAGCGCGGTGGTGGCACCGCTTCACCGCTGGACGCCCGTACCATTCAGGTATTGGTGCCGCAGGGCAACAGTTCGCAGGTGCGCTTCCTGGCGGAGATCCAGAACATTAACGTCAGCGTCGGGGCGATTGACGCCAAGGTGATCATCAACTCCCGTACCGGCTCGGTGGTGATGAACCGTGACGTGATCCTGGATTCTTGTGCGGTGGCACAAGGCAACCTGTCGGTGGTGGTCGATCGGCAAAATACCGTCAGCCAGCCGACGACGCCGTTTGGCGGCGGGCAGACCGTGGTGACGCCGAATACCCAGATTTCGGTGCAGCAGCAGGGCGGTTCGTTGCAGAAGGTTAATGCCAGCGCCAATCTGAACAATGTGATCCGCGCGCTTAACGCGTTGGGGGCTACGCCGATTGATCTGATGTCGATCCTGCAGGCGATGCAAAGCGCCGGCTGTCTGCGTGCCAAGCTGGAAATCATCTGATGGCTGGCGATCTGATGGCGATGTCGGGTGCGGCATATGATGCGCAGGCGCTAAACGGGCTGAAGCGTGACGCGGCGAGCGATCCGCAGGGTAACCTGAAACAGGTGGCCCAGCAGGTTGAAGGCATGTTCGTGCAGATGATGCTGAAAAGCATGCGTGCTGCGTTACCGAAGGACGGGGTGTTGAGCAGCGATCAGTCGCGGCTTTATACCTCGATGTATGACCAGCAGATCGCCCAGCAAATGTCGCAGAAGGGGTTGGGGCTGGCCGACATGATGGTCAAGCAGATGAGCAACGCCAACGCGGTGCCGAGTGAGACCGCGGGCATGTCGCCGATGGCGCTGGACAACGAGGTGCTGCAAACGCTGCCGAATCAGGCGCTGGAGCAGATGATCCGCCGCGCGGTGCCGAAAGCACCGGCCACGCCGCCGCTGTCGCTCAATAACGGCAACTTTGTCGCCCGTTTGTCTATCCCGGCAAGGGTTGCCAGCCAACAGAGCGGTATTCCCCATCAGTTGATTGTGGCGCAGGCGGCGCTGGAATCCGGTTGGGGTCAGCGCGAGATCCCGACCGCCGACGGCTCACCGAGCTACAACCTGTTCGGTATCAAGGCCGGCGGCAGTTGGAAGGGCCCGGTCACCGAGATCACCACCACCGAGTTTGAGCAGGGGGCGGCGAAGAAGATCAAGGCACAGTTCCGGGTGTATGGCTCTTACGTCGAGGCGATGGCCGACTACGTCAAGCTGTTGACCAATAATCCGCGCTATGCCGAGGTGGCCAATGCCCGTAGTCCGGAGCAGGCGGCGCATGCACTGCAGCAGGCCGGTTACGCCACCGATCCGCAATATGCCAATAAACTGGTGAATGTGATCCAGCAGATGAAAAACGCCGGCGAGCAGGTGGTTAAAGCCTATACCCATGACCTCAAGGATCTGTTCTAAATCCCCTTAATTCTTGATTTGGGTATGAAAAGCAGGCAACTGACAAAGCCCGTTATTAGGGAGAGCGTGCCGAAGGGGTCGTAGCAGCTTTAGCTGCCGGAGTGCCCCTCGGTGCGCTAGGCCCGGGTATCTCAGAGGCAAAGGCAACTTTTCATTAGAGCTGTAAGACGATTTTTTCCCTCAAGTTTCCCCGCTTTTTGCCGATAACCAAGACAGGCTGAGTGAACCCTCTCAGCAGATTAATTGACTTCTGTGGGCCAGCGGCGCCGCAGCAAAAGGAATTTTTATGTCCAATAGCTTAATCAATACCGCGATGAGCGGGCTGAATGCGGCTCAGGTGGCGCTCAGCACTGTCAGTAACAACATCTCTAACTACAACGTGACCGGCTATAACCGCCAGACGGCGATCCTGGCGCAAAACGGTGGCTTGAGTACCATGAACGGCTTTATCGGTAACGGTGTCACCGTCACCAGCGTCAACCGCGAGTATAACCAGTTCATTACCAACCAATTGCGTAGTGCACAGGGCAACGCCGAAGCGCAGGGTGCCTATTACGAGAAAATCTCTCAGATCGATAATCTGTTGGCGAGCAAAACCAATACCTTGTCGACCAACATGCAAGACTTCTTCACCAACCTGCAGAATCTGGTAAGTAACTCTGGCGACGATTCGGCGCGTCAGACTGTGTTAGGCAAGGCCAACGGCCTGGTTAACCAGTTCAACAACACTGACAAATATCTGCGTGATATGGACAGTGGTGTTAACCAGCAGATCGGTGACAGCGCGCAGCAGATCAACAGCTACAGCCAGCAAATTGCTCGTCTGAATGACGAGATCACCCGTCTGCGCGGCAGCGGCGGCGAGCCGAATGCTTTGTTGGATCAGCGCGATCAACTGGTGACTGACCTGAATAAAGTGGTGGGTGTGCAGGTGACCCAGCAGGATGGCGACGCCTATACGGTCTCATTCGCCAACGGCCTGACCTTGGTACAGGGCAGTACGACCTACCAGGTGTCGGCGGTACCTTCCAGCAGCGATCCTTCCCGCTCGACCCTGGGTTACGATCGCGGCAACGGTGCCAACGAAGTCCCTGAGAGCCAGATCAACAGCGGCAGCCTGAGTGGTGTGTTCAAGTTCCGCAGTGAGACGCTGGACGGCGCTCGTAACCAACTGGGACAAATTGCGCTGGCGTTGGCGGACAACTTTAACCAGCAGCACCGCGCAGGTTTCGATCTGAACGGTGACGCAGGGACAGACTTCTTCGGTTTCGGCGGCGGTCGCGTGGTGGATAACACCCGTAATACCGGTGATGCCTCGCTGTCGGTCTCTTACACCGATACCAGCAAGGTGAAGGCCAACGACTACCGCGTCGAGTTTGACGGCAGCAACTGGCAGGTGAGCCGCCTGCCGGACAACGTTAAGGTTAACGCCACTGCGGGTACCGATGCTGACGGCAAGCAGACGTTGAGCTTCGACGGTCTGCAGGTCAGCATCGACGGTAACGCCAAGGCCAAAGACAGCTTTACCGTGAAACCGCTCAGCGATGTGGCGGGCAGCCTGAAGGTGGCTATCACCGACACGTCACATATCGCCGCAGCCGGTAAAGATGACAGCGGCCGTGGTGATAACGAAAATGCCAAAAAGTTGATCGATCTGCAAACCCAGAAGCTGGTGGACGGCAAAGCCACCTTCAGCGGTGCCTACGCCGGTATGGTCAGTAGCATCGGCAATCAGACCGCTGCTGCCAAAGTGGCCACCACTTCGCAGAGCAATATCGTCACACAGCTGACCAACCAGCAGCAGTCGATCTCTGGCGTCAACCTGGACGAAGAGTACGGTGAGCTGTTGCGTTTCCAGCAATATTACATGGCTAACGCGAAGGTGGTTGAAACCGCCAGCTCGCTGTTTGATACCTTGTTGAATATCCGTTGATTTAATTGCTGACCGGCGCCCTGTGGGCGTCGGTCGCTCACCGTAAGGAACCTACAGCATGCGTATGAGCACCAGCATGATGTACCAACAAAACATGTCCGGCATCACCGGCAACCAGTCACTGTTTATGAAGGCCGCTGAGCAGTTGTCGACGGGCAAGCGAGTGATCAATCCTTCCGACGATCCGCTGGCGGCATCGCAGGCAGTGATGTTGTCGCAGTCGCAGGCTGAGAACAATCAGTATACGCTCGCGCGTACCTTTGCCCGGCAGAGCGTCTCGATGGAGGAAACCGTGTTGAACGGGGCCACATCGACCATCTCCGATATTAAGGCGCTGATCGTCAACGCGGGTGGCACCAAAAGCGATAATGACCGCGACTCGCTGGCGACCCAACTGCAGGGACTGAAAGATCAGCTGCTCAATCTGGCTAACAGCACTGACGGTAACGGCCGCTACATGTTCGGCGGCTATGTGAACGACAAGCCACCGTTTGTCGATGAAGGTGGAACCGTGAGCTATAAAGGCGGTGACAAGGTCGTCGAACAGAAGGTGGACGCCAACCGGACCATGACCATCGGTCATACCGGCAAAGGGGTATTCATGTCGTTGACCAGCAACCCGAAACCCGAGCCGGACGGCAGTGCGCCGGTTGCTAACGTGTTTGAGAGCATCGACATTGCATTGAAAGCGCTGAAAACCCCGCAGCAGGACGCGGACGACGCCACCAAACAACAGGTGACAGATGCATTGGCCAAGGCTAACCGCGGCATGGACAACTCCTACAACAAGGTGCTCAGTGTGCGTGCTGAATTGGGCAGCCAATTGCAGGAAATGGACCAGCTGGACAGCATCGGCAAAGAGCGTGACATGACCAATCAAGTGCAGATGAGCGCGCTGACAGATGCGGATTTGGCCGAGTCGATCTCTGCTTACTTTATGCAACAGGCCGCGCTGCAGGCGTCATATAAAACCTTCGGTGATATGCAGGGTATGTCGCTGTTCCAAATGAACCGCTGATACCCGTCGTCTTTCAAGCTGCAGCGTTGTTACCTGCACTTGCTGATCCCCAGTCACTTACTTAAGTAAGCTCCTGGGGATCAGCAAGCTTGGCGCCTAGCTGCAACTTAAAATCCATAGGGTATGGCAATGATCAATCTCCGTTGGTCAGGGCCTACTCCACCAAATGTCAGATTATTATCCAATATCTGGGCTGTAGTTCACATGCAGCGCCCCTACAGTGCAGGGTGGGAATGGCAATAACCCATATCCGCTGTGAAGTTATGGCGGGTCGCTCTTTGGGTGTGCTTAGAGGACTTTATCGCTGTAAACAGGGGTAGGGAATTCTTGAAACCGGGCGCACTTGTTTGGCACGTCACTCTTTCCCCCACGAAGGTTTGAGTGACGTGCCTTTTTTTTCGGCTGAGGCAAAGTGAAACCTGCCGATATCCGCCTGATTCAACGTAGGGAAACGTCTGAATATTCAGGGGTGACGGGGTGAATAATTCCGGAAATTATATTTCGGGATTTATTTATAACATCGTCGTTATTTCTTCTTTTTCACCATGGCCCATTTCTCACCGTTCGGCGAAGGGGATAATGCAATTTGAATTCGGTTGGTTGCCCAGTGTGCCATACCTAAGGCTCTGCGTGCTCTGCGGTTGGTTTTGGCTTTCATTTCTGTGCTCCTGAGAGTAGAGGTAAAAACACTGCAAATAATAACTGTGTCTGCCCCGCCGGCTGACCCCGGTGAGAAAATACGTTTATCCTTGCAGATGACAAATGGATAGAATCTAAATTTCACTTCCCTGTGTATTATTTTATATTTAAATATTCTCCTTTATTTAATTTTGCGACGACTCAATGTTGGCAGTTATTTACTGATGGATTTTTATTTAACAAGGTCATTCTAAGGGGGGTATTTTATTATTCAAGTCGATAAAATTAATCGAAGCCAAATAGTGTTAATAAGCTTTTTTCAACTTTTTATAGCGAGAAAGGGATTTTACTGCCCGTTTGTCCGGCGAGGTGCGGCCGCTAAGCCGCACGAATGAGGGTAAGGCTAGGGGGTCATGCTGCCAATCACATCGGCCAGCCTGTCGAAGAACTCGCCGAACAGGTGCTCACAAAACGGCGCCAGCATTGGCATCATCATGCCGATGGTCATAATGCCGATGGTCATGGTGACCGGGAAGCCGATGACGAATACCGACAGTTGCGGCGTCATGCGGTTGAGCAGACCGAGCGCCATGTTCAGCGTCAGTAACAGGCAAATCAGCGGCAGCGCCAGCATCATGCCGTTGATAAAGATCAGCGAGCCAGCCTGGGTCAATGCCAGAAAACCGTTACCGTTCAGCGGTTCGGCCTGGATAGGCAGGGTATGAAAGCTGTCTACCAGCAGCGAAATCAGCCACAGGTGGCCGTTAAAGCTGAGGAACAGCAGCATCGCCAGCAGGTTGAGCAACCGTGCCAGCACCGGGGTGTTTGGCCCACCGCTGGGGTCAAAGAAGGTGGCGAACGACAGGCCCATCTGCATGCCAATCACTTCGCCGGCCAGCCGGATTGCCGCGAAGGCAAACTGCATGGTCAGGCCCAGTGCCACGCCGATCAGGATTTGCTGAGCCGCCAGCCACAGGCCGGCGGCGGAGAAAATAGGCACAGTGCTGATGGGCAGACCGGGGGCCACCAGGACAACGATCAGTCCGCCCAGGCCAATCTTCACCTTCTTGCTGATCTGCTTTTCGCTGAATACCGGCGCGGTGCTGATCAACGCCAGAATGCGCAACAGCGGCCAGAAATATTGGCTGAGCCAGACGCCGAACTGGGCGCTGTCAAATGTGAGCATGGTTAACCAATCAGATTTGGCAGGTTAGTGAACAGCGTGCGCATATAGTCCAGCAGCAGGTTCAGCATCCACGGCCCGGCAATCACGATGGTGGCCACCACCGCCAGAATTTTGGGGATGAACGACAGGGTCATTTCGTTGATCTGGGTGGCGGCCTGCAGCAGGCTGACCACCAGACCGCTGACCAGTGCGGCGAGCAACATCGGGGCCGCCAGCGCCAGCGCCACTTTCATCGCTTCGGTGCCCAGCGCCATGACCGATTCGGGTGTCATCGTGAATCCCTCAGTGGCGGGGGGCCCGCCGCGAATTACCAATAAAAACTAGGAATAGAAACTCTGTGCCAGCGAGCCGAGCAGTAACTGCCAGCCATCCACCAACACAAACAGCATCAGTTTGAACGGCAGTGAGATGGTCGCCGGTGGCACCATCATCATCCCCAGCGCCATCAGGACGCTGGCCACCACCAGATCGATAATCAGGAACGGAATAAACACCGTGAAGCCGATTTGGAATGCGGTTTTCAGCTCGCTGGTGACGTAAGCCGGCAGCAGAATGCGCATCGGCACCGCCTCCGGTCCTTCCAGCGGCGGCAGGTTGGCGAGCTTGGCATACAGGGCCAGATCGGTTTCCCGCGTTTGGCGCAGCATAAACTCGCGCAGCGGCTGCGAACCTTTATCCATTGCCACCTCCAGGCTGATTTTATCCTGGCTGAACGGCAGATAGGCGTCCTGATAAACCTTGTCGAACACCGGCGACATGATGAAAAAGGTCAGGAACAGCGCCAGCCCCAGCATCACCTGATTCGGCGGCGCGGACGGGGTGCCGAGTGCATTGCGCAGCAGCCCGAGCACGATGATGATGCGGGTGAAACTGGTCATCATCAGCAGCATGGCAGGCAGGAAGCTGAGCGAGGTCAGCAGCACCAGCGTTTGTACCGGCAGCGTCCAGCTTTGGCCGCCGTTGGCTAACGGCTGGCTGATCAGGCCGGGCAGTTGCGCGAAAGCCGCCGGGCTGATCAGCAGCAGCGCAGCGGCCAAAAGTTGTTTTCCTCTCACCCCGGCCCACTCCCAACAGGATAGGGGGAAGACGGCGGTTTTCTGCCAATCCGAGCCGAGGGGAGTCATCGTTGGGGATGCCGATTGTTGAGTGTGAGTCATGCCGATTTTTCCGGACGTTTCAGAACTTTTTGCATCAGTTGGCGAAAATCCGCCGGCGCGGTGTTCTCGGCTGCAGTGCTGTCCGACGTAGGGGCGGGCAGGGTATGCAGTGGAGTGATTTGCTGGGCGGTGACACCCAGCACCAGCAAGGTGTTATCCACCTCGATCACCACCACGCGCTCGCGTTGCCCGACCTGGCAGCTGGCACGCAGGTTTAACAGTTTGTTGTTGCGCGCCTGAGGAGCAAACCCCAGTCGGCGGAACAGCCAGCCGGCCAGCAGGATCAGCAGCAGGATGCCACCGAGCGCAGTGCTAACCTGCGTCAGAACCGAACCGGCCGGCAGTGCCGGCGCGGCAGGTTGTAAGGTGCTCTGGCTGGGCGCGGCGGTGCTTGGGTTCATCAGCGGCTCAGGCGACGCATGCGTTCGGAAGGGGTAATGATGTCGGTAATGCGCACGCCGAACTTGTCGGCTACCACCACCACTTCGCCCTGGGCAATCAGATAACCGTTGATCATGATATCCAGGGGTTCACCCGCCAGCCCGTCCAGTGCCACGACAGATCCCTGCGACAGGCGCAGCAGCTCCTTGATGGTCATTTTGGTGCGGCCCAGTTCGACGGTCAGTTTGACCGGGATGTCCAGGATCAGATCGATGTCCTGCAGGCTGCCGCTGGCATCCTGCGGTTCCAGCGATTTGAACACCGCGTCGCTGGCAGATGTTTTTTCGGTAGATTGCTGCTCGTTAAACGCATCAGCCCACAGGTCGTCCACGGATTCCTTTCCTTCGCCAGACGGTTGCTTAGGATCACTCATTTGGGCTGTTCCTCACTCAGAGCATTCAAAATAGGGTTAATCAAATGTTCAACACGCAGGGCGTACTGCCCGTTTAACGTGCCGTATTGGCTGGTCAGAACCGGTACGCCGTCCACGTGGGCGATCAGGCGATCCGGTTTATCAATTGGTAATACATCACCCGGCTGCAGCTTCAGGATTTTTGACAGTCGCATCGGGATATCGACGAAGTTGGCAATCAGCTCCAGTTCGGAATGCTGCACCTGCTTCACCAGCGTTTCGCGCCAGTGGCTGTCCTCCTGCCGTGAGTTTTCCAGCGGCGGGTTGGTCAGCAGTTCACGCAGCGGTTCGATCATGGCGAACGGGATACAGATGTTGAATTCACCGCTCAACGCGCCGATCTCTACCTGGAACGGGGTGGTGACCACAATGTCGTTCGGCGAGGTGGTGATATTGGTGAACTTCACCTGCATTTCGGCGCGCACGTATTCCACGTTGATCTTGTAAATCGCGCTCCAGGCGTCGCCATAGGCGTCCAGCGCCAGGCGCAGCATGCGCTTGATCACCCGTTGCTCAGTAGGCGTGAATTCGCGGCCTTCCACTTTGGTCGGAAAGCGGCCGTCGCCGCCAAACAGGTTATCGACGGCGATAAACACCAGGCTCGGTGCGAACACGAACAGCGCGGTACCGCGCAGCGGGTTCAGGTGCACCAGGTTGAGGTTGGTGGGCACTGGCAGGTTGCGCGCAAATTCGTGATACGGCTGGATCTTGATCGGGCCAACGGTAATGTCCGGACTGCGGCGCAACAGGTTGAACAACCCCATGCGGAACTGCCGGGCAAAACGCTCATTGATGATTTCCAGCGCGTGCAGTCGTTCGCGCACCACGCGGCGCTGGGTGGTCGGATCGTACGGCTTGACCTCGCTCTCGTTACTGGCGACCGCTACGGGTTCATCCCCCGCGCTGTCGCCGTTGAGCAAGGCGTCGATCTCTGCCTGTGAAAGAATGCTGTCGCCCATAGTGATTACCGCAATATGAAGGCGGTGAACAGCACGTCGCTGACCACCTGCTTCGGTTGTCCCTTAACCAGCGGCGGGCTAAGCACGTCCTTAATCTGCGCCACCAGTTGCTGTTTCCCTTGTTCACTGCTCAACTGACCCGCTTCCTGACGGGACAGCAGCATCAGCAAACGGCTGCGCACTTCCGGCAGGAAATCGTTCAGTTGGCGGCGGGTATTTTCGTCCGGCAAGCGTAACGTCAGGCCGATATACAATACGCGATCGGGGTTGTTATCCGGCGTCATCAGATTGACGGTAAAGGTGTCCAGCGGCATAAACACCGGCGCGGCCGGTGGCTGAGGTTTTTCTGCGGGTTGCGCGCCGCTCTGATGTTGCTTGAGCTGCCACCAGCTGTAGCCGGCGACGCCGCAGGCGAGCACGGCTATCAACACCAGCAGGATGACCAGAAGGGAGCGTTTTGGTGCTGCCGGTAGGGTATTTTGAGACATAGCTAAATCAAATTCCTGTTGTTATACCCGACGTCTTTCAAGCCAGCCCGAAACCCGGTGGGTATATAGCGCGCGCAAAAGCCACACGCATGACATGTAACGGTATTATCGCGTCTATTCCGGCTCACAATAGCCAGAATAGACGGGGAAAAACGTGCCAGCTTGGGCGTTTGCGGCCACTCAGGCGAAAATATCAACGCCGCTGACGCCGCGAGCCATGGCCTGCAATGCCTGTGGGGCACTGAGCGCCTCGGCGGCGGGTTCGCTGCCACCGTGGCTCTCGCGATAATTCGACCGGCCCTGTTGCTCGCCACTCTGCTGTTGTGCCTGTTGCCCCTGCGGCATCGACTCACTGCCCACGCTGCTGTGCCCCAGATTGATACCGCTCTCCGCCAACGCATGGCGCAGCTGCGGCATGGCGGCTTCCACGGCGGAGCGCACCTGGCCGTGGGCCGAGGCAATGTGCAGCTGTGCCTGGTTGTCATCCAACTTGAGGGTGATCTGCAACGCCCCCAGTTCCTGCGGATGCAAACGCAGCTCGGCACTTTGCTGGCCATTGCGATGGAACATCAATACCTGCTGATTCAGCGCCTGCTGCCACTCGGGACTGCCAAGCTGGGCATTCAGCTGCGGCGTGGGTGGGGCGGTGACCAGCGAAGCGGTCGGGGCCGCAGCCAGGGTCGGGCTGGACACCGGCGGGGCCACCAGGTGATTGACCGGCGTTTGCGGTTGCGTATCGGTGCCGAATTTCAATGCAGCGGCATCCGGCTTGTCATGGGTTACTGCGGTCTGTTGTGGCGTGTCGGCGCGGCTTTCCATGTTGAGCGGATCTTTGCTCACTGCTGTTGGGGTCTTCTGTGTGTCCGCCAGCGGGCTGCCGGAGGCATCCGAAGAGCGGCCCAGAGCGGCGCTCAGCACAGCCGTCGGTTGCGTGGCATCTTGCTCGCCTTCAACGGTCAGTTCAGTGGCTCCTGAAGAGCCCGTTATCACCGGTGTGACGGCAATGGGCAGCATGGCGAACAGCGCCTGCAACGTGGCGGCGTCGATCTCACCGGCAGGGCGCAGAGCCGTCTCCTCTGGCGGTTGATTTTTCTGCGGTTCTTCGCCGGGAACGACGGCGGCGGGCTGACCGTTACTTAACAGCGACGGCGCTAAAAGCCCATCGCGTTCGCCGAAGGCGGCCAGTAGCTGAGTTAACTGATTGCGGCTCAGCGGCGCTGACTCCTGGTCTGCGCTCAAGGTCATCGGTGACAGCTTGCCCGCAGCCTTATCGGCAGGCAGCACGCGGGCACCGAGCAGTTGAGCAAAGGCGGACGAAAGGGACGACTCATCCAGCGGCAATGATGCGTCCGGCAGTAATCCGCTATCGCCCGCGGGCGACATAGCGGGCAAAACGTTGAGGTTCATTGGTGAGTATTCCTTTGTGCACTGCGTTGAGCGAACTCATCCATCAGCTTTTGATCCCGTTTATTCTCCAACTGCAGCTCCGCGCTCTGGGCCCGGGTATGCAGGGTTTCGAAGGCGTTCAACCGTTGCTGTTTGTCCTGCCAGTGCTTCATCGCGTGGTCGACCTTTTGTCCCCACTGCGTCAGTTGTTGGCGGTGCTGGGTGATGGCCTGCTCCAGCGTGCCGATAAACTGCTGGTAGTTCTGCCAGTTGGATGACTCCATACCGCCACTCAGTTGATTATTCAGCTTCTGGCGGTACTCATCCTGATAATTGAGCAGCATGGAAAGCTGCTGCTCAGCCGCCTGCTGCGCTTTGCGCACCTGGCCCAACTGCTGCGTCGCCTGTTCCACCGCATCCTGCGCCAAATCGCGCAGGGTAATCAGGGGGGACTGTGGTTTCATCGGATTTGCGCCTTTGGTGACGTTAAACGATCAATTGCTGTAACTGTTGGCAGGCGTCGTCATAACCGCTGCGCTCGAAGATGCCCTGTTGCAGATAGGCTTCCATCTGCGGGTACAGCGCCATCGCCTTGTCCAGCAGCGGATCGCTGCCTGAGACGTAGGCACCGACGCTGATCAAATCGCGGTTGCGTTGATAGCTAGCCAGCATCTGTTTGAAATTGCGTACCCGGCGGTAGTGCTCTTCGTCGATCAACGACGTCATGGCGCGGCTGATCGAAGCTTCAATATCGATGGCCGGGTAGTGACCGGCTTCCGCCAATCGCCGCGACAGCACCACATGGCCGTCGAGAATGGCGCGCGCCGAATCGGCAATCGGATCCTGCTGGTCATCACCCTCGGTCAGCACGGTATAAAAGGCGGTAATCGAACCGCCACCGCTGATACCGTTGCCCGCGCGTTCCACCAGCGCCGGCAATTTGGCGAACACCGACGGCGGGTAGCCTTTGGTGGCCGGTGGCTCGCCGATGGCCAGCGCGATCTCACGCTGGGCCATCGCGTAACGGGTCAGTGAATCCATAATCAACAGCACATGCTGGCCGCGATCGCGGAAGTCCTCGGCGATACGGGTGGCATAGGCCGCTCCCTGCATCCGCAGCAGCGGTGAGACGTCCGCCGGTGCGGCGATCACTACCGAGCGTGCCCGGCCTTCAGGCCCGAGGATGTTTTCGATAAAGTCTTTAACCTCGCGGCCGCGTTCACCGATCAGCCCGACGACGATCACGTCGGCCTGGGTGTAACGTGCCATCATGCCCAACAGCACGCTTTTACCGACGCCGGAACCGGCGAACAGCCCCATGCGCTGGCCACGACCGACGGTCAGCAGGCCATTGATGGTGCGCACCCCGACGTCCAATACCTGTTCGATCGGCGTACGTTGCAGCGGGTTGAACGGGGCGGTGATCAGCGGCGCACGGTAGCCGGTTTCCGGTGCAGGCAGGCCGTCGAGCGGCTTGGCACTGCCGTCCAGCACTCGTCCCAGTAATGCCGGGCCAAGCGGCAGCTGTTTGCTGGCGCTTTGTCCTTCCGGCGAGACGCGGGCATAAACCCGGGCGCCGGGCACAATGCCTTCCACTTCTTCCAGCGGCATCAGGAACAGCCGCTGGCCGTTAAAACCGACCACCTCGCTCTCGACTTCCTGCACTTCACCGCCGTCGTGGCGCTCGATCAGGCAGGTGGCACCGATGGGCAGTTGCAGCCCGGTGGCTTCCAGCACCAGCCCGGTTGCGCGCGTCAGGCGGCCGTAGCGACGAACCGTCGGGGCCAGAGTAATACGTTTTTCCAGCGTATCCAGTGAGGTCAGCCAGCGGCCGAGGCGCTGAGTCATTACACCTCTCCCGGCGCTGCCAGGCGGCAGAGTTCGTGCCAGCGGGTCGCCAGACTGGCGTCGAGATCGCCCTCATCGGCACTGACCTTACAGCCGCCAGGGTGCAACTGACCGTCCGCCAGCAGCCGCCAGCCGTGCAGGCTTAGCGTGGCACCCAACTGCTGCTCTATCCGATGATAATCATCCGGGTGCACGCGCAACTGCGGCTTGCCGCTGAACATCGGTTCCTGTTGGATCAACTGTTGGATCTGCGCCAGCAGCGCGGTGCCATCACACACCGACGGTTGACCGAGCACCTGTTTGGCGGCGGTCAACGCCAACTGCATCAGGCGCGAGGCGATCACGCTGTCGAGAGCGTCCAGCGTGTGTTGGAATTCAGTCACCAGTTGCTGCCAGTGGGCGGTCAGCGGTTGCTGCTGTTGCTGCGCCTCCAGCAAACCCTGTTGGCGGCCTTCCTCCATTCCGGCCTGGAACCCGGCGTCGTAGCCTTTTTGCTGGCCGTCGGCGTAGCCCAACTGCTGGCCTTGCTGCTCTGCCTGCAGGCGTAACTGGGCCAGTTGCTGTTCCTGAACGACGCTGTCGTCCAGGGGAACGCCGTAAGTTTCCACTACCGGTAACGGCAGGGGGTCGAGATCCGGTTTGGGCTCGTTCAGGTCATTGAGCGACCAGGGCTGCCAGGGCAGGGTGTTAATGCGATCAGACATAGGTGTCCTCGCCACCGCCGATAATCATTTCGCCGCTCTCTGCCAAACGACGCACCACCAGCAGGATGGCTTTCTGCTCGTTCTCTACCTGAGACATACGCACCGGGCCACGGTTGGCCAGATCGTCGCGCAGAATATCGGCGGCGCGTTGCGACATGTTCTTGAGGAACTTCTCGCGCAGCGGCTGTTCCGCGCCTTTGAGCGCCACCAGCAAGGATTCGCCTTCCACTTCCTGCAACAGGCGCTGGATGCTGCGGTCGTCGACTTCCACCAGGTTTTCGAACAGGAACATTTCGTCGATGATCTTCTGTGCCAGTTCGCCGTCGTATTCGCGCATGGCGTCGATAACCGCCTCTTCCTGCTGAGTTTTCATCAGGTTGATGATCTCGGCCGCGGTGCGTACTCCGCCCATTTTGCTGCGCTTGAGGTTCTGGCCGTCGAGCAGGTTGTTCAGCACTTCGGTCAGTTCCGCCAATGCCGCCGGTTGCACACCACCGAAGGTGGCAATACGCAGCATGACGTCGTTGCGCAGGCGTTCGTCGAACAGCGCCAGAATATCCGCCGCCTGGCCACGCTTCAGGTGGACCAGAATGGTGGCGATGATCTGCGGATGTTCGTCGCGGATCAGATCCGCGGCGCTCATCGGCTCCATAAAGTTCAGCGTTTCCATGCCGGTGGTAGTCTCGCGAGATTCGAGAATGTCCTCCAGCAGGCTGGCGGCACGCTCTTCGCCCAACGCTTTAACCAACACCGAACGCAGGTAGTCGCTGGCGTTGACGCTCAGTGCCGCATACTGTTCGGCGTCGTCTTCAAACTCGCGCAGTATTTCTTGCAGCTGCTTGTGCGAGACCTGGCTCATGCTGGCCATGGTGCCGCTCAACTGCTGAACCTCGCGCGAGGATAGGTGTTTGAACACCTCGGCGGCGCGATCTTCACCCAACGTCATCAGCAGGATGGCGCTTTTTTCGGTACCGGTCAGACTCATAATTCGTTACTCATCCATTGGCGGATTACCAGAGCGACCACGCGTGGGTCTTTTTCAGCCAGTTCGCGGATCCGCTGGCTCTGGACTTCTGCACTGACGCGTTGCTGCGATTTGCGGTGCTGCGCCAGCTCCTCATTACTCTGTTTATTGCTGTCTGCCGGTTTGGCCATTGGCGTATTGGCGGCGGCGAGGGCGGCTTTCTGTACCGCCTGACGGTTTTGCAACTGCGGCCGCACCAGTTTGCGCCACAGCAACCAGGCCACCAGCAGTACCAGCAGATAGCGACCGGCATCCAACAGGCGATCGATAAAGCTTTGGCTTTGCCAGAACGGCAGTTCACCGCCGGTGATTTCGTTATCGGTAAACGGCGTGTTGACCACGTTTAAGGTATCGCCACGGCTGCTGGAGAAGCCCATTGACTCACGCACCAGCGATTCGATCTGCGCCAACTGCTCTTTGCTCATCGGCAGCGGTTTGCCTTCTTTATCGGTGCCGCGATAGTTGACCACCACCGCCACCGACAGCCGCTGTACCGTCCCGGCCTTCTGCTGGGTATGGCGAATGGTGCGATCGACCTCATAGTTGGTGGTTTCATCGCTGCGCGTATTCTGTGGCCCTGACGCCGCACTGCGGGTTGCCGTGGCATTCGGTTTGGTGGCATCGGCGTTGGTGCCGGCAGCCGGTTTGGCGGTTTCAATCGGCGCGGCAGCCGGTGCGCTAGGCTGGTTGGACAGTGCACCCGGCACGCCACCGACCAGTGGTCCGCCAATTTGGTCGCTTTGGCTCAGCTGTCTGGAGCGTACGGCGGCTTTATTGGGCTGTTGGTTCGGCTGGTATTCTTCGTCAGTTTGCTCGCGGGTGGCGAAGTCGATCTGTGCGGTGACCTGCGCACGGACGTTGCCGTTACCGACCATCGGCGCCAGGATTGCTTCGATGCGACGCTGATAGCGATTTTCCACTTCACCGGCGTACTTCAACTGTGCCGCGTTCAGGTCACGCCCGGTGCCGTCAGACTGGGTCAGCAGGCGGCCGGACTGATCGACCACCGTGACGTTGCCCGGTGGTAAACCGGCAACGCTGCTCGAAACCATATAAACGATGGCGTTGATCTGGCCGTCATCCAGTGCGCGGCCGGCTTGCAGCGTCAGGGTCACGGAGGCGGAAGGGGATTTTTGTTCGCGGACAAACAGCGAGGGTTTTGGCAGCGCCAGATGCACGCGGGCGTTTTGTACCGGCCCCAGGGATTCGATGGTGCGTGACAGTTCGCCTTCCAGCGCGCGCTGATAGTTGATTTGCTCACTGAACTGGCTGATGCCGAATTTTTCCTGATCCAGCAGTTCGAAACCCACGGCGCCGCCTTTCGGCAGACCTAGCTGCGCCAGTCGCAGGCGGGTTTCATGTACTTTATCGGCCGGGATCAGCAGCGCCGCGCCGTTTTCGGCAAAGCGGTAGGGGATGTTCATCTGCGTCAGTTGGGTGACGATGGCACCCCCGTCGCGATCGTTAATGTTGCTGTACAGTACGCGGTAATCTGGGCTCTTTGCCCATAACAGCAGCGCAACCACAATGGCGATGGCGGCGGAAGCGGCGATCAGCAGTGGGATTTTCGGGTTGGCGCGCAGACGGTCCCACAGGGCTTGCAGACCATTATCGCGGTTTTCGGTGGCGGAGATTGAAGCACTCATTTTAGCCAGTGTCCTTCAATGACGCTCAGGATCCGGTGCGGGCCACGGCGTAGCTCCCTGCCAGGCTGATGAACGATGTGGTTAGCGTTGTGTGACAAAACAGACTCCCTGATACACATTTCTTCTAAATAGCGGCGCTCCCATTTCTGGGCATGCCATTATTTCCCCTTACTCACTATTTCGATGGCCCGATAAGCCGGGTTTTTTGCAGTTAATTAGCCGCTTTAGGATAAAAATGCTGTGTTAGGGTGTGCAGCATCAAAGTAGTGCCTGATGCAACAACGTCCGGCCGCAGCATTTTTATTGGGGTTACCATGGCAATTCAGGGTATTGAAGGGGTATTGCAGCAACTGCAAGCCACGGCGATTCAGGCAGGGCAGATCGGGCAAGGCGCGGGTGCGCCAGGCGTCAGTTTTGCCAGCGAACTGAAAGCGGCGATCGGTAAGATCAGCGATACCCAGCAGACCGCACGCAAGCAGGCGCAGGATTTTGAGGTCGGCGTTCCTGGCATCAGCCTGAATGACGTGATGGTCGATCTGCAAAAATCATCAATCTCTCTGCAGATGGGCGTGCAGGTGCGTAACAAGCTGGTTTCTGCTTACCAGGAAGTGATGAATATGGCGGTGTGATAAAGCTGGCCTCAGAGGTGAGGCCATGACGGGTTTCAGGAGAGCAGTTCAACCAGTTGGTGACGGGCCGCTGCCAGGCCGCTGTCCCGGCCATGCGGTTTCATATCCAGGCCTTCGGCATAGACGAATTGCACCTCGCGGATGCCCATCAAACCCAAAACAGACTTCAGGTAGGGAGTGACTGCATCGGTTTCGTGACCGACATGCACCCCACCGCGAGAACTGATCACCAGGGCTTGCACAGCTTCCACCAGACCGACTGGATAAGTCGCGGTGTAGTTGAATGTCACCCGCGCACGCGCCACCAAATCAAACCAGTTCTTCAAATGGGTCGGCACGTTGTGGTTGTACATCGGTGCACCTATGACAACCAGATCGCTGGCTTTGAGTTCGGCGATTAATTGGTCAGAAAGCGCCACCCCCTCTTTGAGCCGTTGGCTTGAGATTTCACCGCCGCGTAGCGCGCTGAACAGCTCGGCGTCCAGCACCGGCAGGTTGAGCTCAACCAAATCACGCACCACGATATTGTCCTTCATCCCTCTGACGCTACGCTCGTTCAGGAAGCTGTCGATCAGCATATTGGTGTGGGATTGGTCACCCTTGAAGCTGGATTTGAGTACCAGAATATTGCTCATAATATTTTCCTGATAGAGGACAAGGTTAAATCCCATGGCGTTAACTTTGCTGCCGGGGTATTCGAGATAACGCATGTTAGCATTGCTGAATATTCACCAGTGGTGATAGTGTTTCACACCATTGATGCCTAAATGGACGCAATAAGGTGAGAACTGAACTGAGTGGGATCCCGGTATTTGTCGCCGTGGCGGAGGCCGGTAGCTTTGCCAACGCTGCAGAGAAACTGCATCTGACGCGTTCCGCTATCAGTAAAATCATTTCCCGGCTGGAAGAACGGCTTGGGGTGATGTTGTTTCTGCGTACCACGCGCAGCCAGAGCCTGACGGATGAAGGCGTGTTGTTCTACGAGCATTGCCGACAGGCATTGGCCACCATCCACAGCGCCGAAGCCCTACTGGAGAGCGGCAAGGTGCAGGCCAGCGGGCGACTGCGGGTGTCGATGCCGGTGCTGTTCGGCCATTTATGCATCGCGCCATTGCTGACGGAGCTGGCGCAGCAGCATCCACAACTGACATTGGAACTGTCATTTAGCGATCGCAGGGTCGATTTGATTGATGAGGGTTTCGATCTGGCCATTCGCATTGGTGCCTTGCCGGATAGCAGCAGCCTGGTTGGCCGACAGTTAGGTCAGCACGGCATGACATTCTGCGCGTCCCCGGCCTATTTGCAGCGCTGTGGTGAGCCACAAACTCTATCAGAGCTCGGCCAGCATCAGGCGGTGGGCTATTTGCACGCCGGTACGCTGCAGCAATGGCAGCTCAAAGACGCCGGTGGCGGCCTGCAGGAAATAAAACCGCAGGCAAGAATAGTGATGGACGATATGCAGGCCATTACGGATGCTGCCGTGAGTGGCGCCGGCGTGGTTTGGCTACCTTATTGGCTGGCTCGTGAACACCTTGCCGAAGGTCGGTTGGTGGCAGTGATGCGCGACTACGACAGCGTAGATTTCCCGGTTAACGCTGTCTGGCCCCATGCGGCGTACCAGCCGTTAAAAGTGCGGCTGGCGGTCGATCAATTGCTGACACAACTGCCCGCCAGATTGGCGCTGATTGGGCCTTAACTTATGGTGGCTGGAGTTTTATCAGTGCGGTTTTGAACACTGACCTGGCACATTGGACGTATTACCCTTGGCGAATTGCACCAATCGTCAGAGCACGTGGGCAGAAACCCTGCTCCAATTCACATTGCCATACGGGTTACGGGGTTATAATTGCCGGGATACAGGATGTGTTAATTACCGGACAAGATGATGAGTAGCAAAAGTGAAAGCAGATGGCGGCTATTGAGTATTTTAATTTTGGTGGTGTTGGTCGTACTCATAAGCGTTTTAATTAAACAAAGTTAAAAAAACGGGCCACGGTTGTGGCCTTGCTGATTTATTTTCCCGCCAGTATCCGCATGGCGTCTTCTTCGTACGTCAGGCCCAGCAGCCAGATGCCAAGCAGCAAGACGGCCAGGGAAAACAGCAGTTTTTCGTTGAGCATGGCTTATCCCTCCTGATAGCGTTAACGCATCGCCGATGCTATCTCACCCCGCGGTTTTCCGCTAATCCGGCCTGCATAAACCACGATTCCATTGTTCAATGATTTAACTTACGCTCGTGGTCATCAGTCCTGCGCTTCCATCATGCTGAAATGATCGGGGCGAATGGTGCTGGGTTCCATCGCTCGTTGATGCCCGCGAATGGCGGTGGGGGCAAAGCCAAAGCGTTTGCGAAAACGTTCGGCGAACCGCGAAGAGCTTTCATAACCGACGTGCTGAGCGATGGCGGATATTGGCCAGTCAGTGGACTGTAACAAGGTCAGTGCACTGTTCATGCGCACGTCGATCATCAGATTACGCAATGAGGTATTTTCCGCCGACAGCTTGCGCCGCAACATGACCTCGCTCATCGACAAGGTGTCCGCGACCTCGGCCGCCGTCCAGATATTGTGCGGATCGGTTGCCAGACAACGTCGCACCCGTTGGGTTAAATTTCTAACCTCGTTATGCACGAAGTTGATATTGAACTGCTTCAACCACAGCAAGATTTCCAGCATTTTGTGGCGAATAATGACAGTAGGGAAACGGTGTTTAAGCGCCAGCGCCAGGCTGGTGGTTTCAAAACTGTGCATCAGAGCACAGGGCAGGTTACGTAGTGCCAATACCGGGTCGAAGGCCGTAGGGGCCAGAGCTTCCACCTGGGTCGGTTGTGCCGCAAACAGTAACGGATCGCAGGTCAGCAACTGGCAACTGAATACCCCTTCCTCTGAGGGCTCGTTAATAATGTCCACGGTTTGCCCTCCGTCGATAATCAACAACTCCCCGCTCTGAGCCACGACTTCACGCTGTTGCCAACGCACGCGTTTGTGGCCTTGCTGTACCAAATACAGATGGGGGTGTTCAAAATAGACTGAAGGGAATAATAATTCAGTATGCTGAATGATGTGCGCCGAGGCACCAATTCCAGGACAAAGATTAATTGTACGTTCCATCGATATTCATTTCGCAGCCATTATCTGAGAATATCTTTACGCTTTGATTGGCGTTGGAGCAACATTTTTCCATGCGTTGTGAAACACAACGACGTGTTTTATCTATCAAAAATCAATTTCCTGCTGAACAGAAAACGTCCGTGTCGGCGTAATATTTATCCGTCTCGTAGGGGCGTTGCATGCTGCGCCCGTGTTAGTCGGGGCAATATATTCGCCCTACGGGCCCAGAGTGATCAATATGTTGAATGTATATAATTCAAATGCCATGGATTAATATCCTGACTTAACCGGAGAATAATAGTGCATGCTGCTATTTATTCCGCCATTACCATTATTGTTAAGCGTTTATCTGATTTGCGGCTCTCCCAACAGCAGGGCGCGGTCGTGAAACTGGCCATAGGTATTGTTAACCACGTTCTGTCGCGTTGACTGGCCGATCAATTCTTTCAATTGGTCCATGCGTTGTTGCAGCAGGCGTTTGAGCTCGGTTTCATTGTCCAGGATCTGTTGCAGCTTATTGCGCAACAACTCCTGCAGCGCCATGGACGGGCCGGCCTGACCGGTGAAGGCGGCGGTGTTTTCCACCGCCGTCACGTAAGCCAGCTCCAATTCGATCAGATCTTCCCATCTTTCGGTTTGCGCCAGGGCGATCATCTGGCTGCTCAGACTATATATTTGTTGATACGCGGCTAGCAGTTGCTGTTGACGTTCCATTATACGGCGTCCTGAGAGGGGTGATAATTGGGGCCAATCTGGCGCCAGGCATCGGCAATATTTTCCAGCAGTTTGACCACTTCGTCGATCGCCGCTTCGTCATTATGCAGGTTGGCCTGCATCAGGCGGCGCTTCATATAGTCATACAGCGCCGCCAGATTATCGGCCATTTCGCCGCCCTGCTGAGGATCGAGACCGCTTTTCAGGCCGTTATCAATAATATTGATAGCCTTTGACAGTGCCAGCCCCTTGCCGGCGATATCTCCCTGTTTCATCAGAATGCGTGCGCGTAACAGGGCGCTAAGCGCCCCGTCGAAAAGCATCACGATTAACTGATGCGGGCTGGCGCTCATTACGCCGCTTTCCAGACTGACCTGGGCGTAGGCTTGAGTTCCGCTTCGGTTATACATGCGATTTATTACCTGGTTAAAAAGTTCTATTTGAACTGTTGGGTTAAATAATTACCTGTACTGCCCAACTTGGACATCATGGTATCCAGTTGAACGAATTGTTGTTTATAGCGATCTATGGTGTTTTGAATGCTGGCCGTCACCGTGGTGATTTTACTGTTGAGGCGATCGAGGCTGGTATTAATGCTTTTGGTCGAGTTCTCAATGATGCCGCCAGCCTTGATGTAGTTCTGGATCTCGTTATGGATCTCGGTGGCCATGCCGGTGTCTTTGCCGTTGCCAGAGAAGAAGTTGGTGACCTGGTCTGGTTTCTCTTCAATGGCTTTGTTCAGCTTGGTGCTGTCGATCTCCAGTTTGTTGGTTTTGGTGTTGGTGGTGATACCCAGATTGCCGAGACCCTTCAGTTCCGGGTTGTCTTGTGCGGCGCTGAGGGCGCTCTTAATCGATGACTGAATACCGCGCAGGGTGTTATCCCCCAGCAACGCGCCGTTTTTGGCATTCTGCGCTTCGCCGGTCTTGACCGGAGTATATTTAGTCAGCGAGTTAAAGGTATCCAGCAGCGAGTTATAGTTATCGACCCAGTCTTTGATCTTAGCGGCGGTGCCAGTTTTATCGGTACTGACAACCAGGTTCTGCGGCTCATCTTTCTTGGTGGTAGTTTTCAGATCGATAGTGACGCCCTGCAGTGCATCGGCAATCGAGTTGGTGCTGCGTTTAATCGATGTACCGTTAACCTTGATCTCGGCATCCTGACCGGCCACGGTTTGCTTCATTGCACCCGTGTTGGTGGCGGAGTCGTAATTCAGAATTTTGCCCAGCTTATCGTCATTATTGACCTGAACCGAAATAGTGCTCTTCTCGCCAGTGGTGGTGGAGCTGAGCGCCAATTGGTAGTCGTTGTCACCGACGCGCATGATGCTGGCATTGACGCCGGCCTTGGCGTTATTGATTGCATCGCGCATTTCCACTAACGAGGTTTGGTCGTCGTTCAGTGGGATATTCACATTTTTGGGTGGGTTGCCAGCGGTTATGCTGATTGAACGGTCGCTGCTGCCCGTGGTACCCAGCTTTTCCGTCTGATCGGAAACAGGTGCTTGGGTTGTCAATGTTTGCGGCTGGGCTAGTTTGAGCACTTCAACGCTGTAGTTACCTGCGACGGCCTTATCAGTGGTGGTTATAGCGAACTGATCGTGTTTGCTGGCGGTGGTGTTGTTGAAAAACGTCGGTTTTGCCAGCTCTTTGCTCAGGTTATCGAACTTTTCCAGTGAGCCTTTCAGGGTGCCGTAGGCGGTCAGTTGGGCGTTGTAGCTGGTTTGCTGGGTGGTGTAAGGGGTCAGACGCTGTTGTTCCGCTTTGCTTAGCTTGTCCAGCAAGCCGTTGAGGTCGAGTCCTGAGCCGATGCCTAATGAACTGATCGATGCCATTGGTAATTCTCCTTAATCATGACTTTATTCGCTTTACGCGTTTATCGGCCCAGTGGAGAAAAAGTTTACCGAAAAATTAAAAAAGTGATGACGCAATAGAAGAAGGAAAAACAGCGTTATTTCTGCCATTGCGGTGAAAAGAAAAAAAAACAAAAAATTTCTAAAGGTTGCAGGGGGAGGGCCGATACCTGATGGGACGGTGGTTGACGCCGTGGGCAAAGCAGCCCGAACCTTTTAACCACATTGCGAAGATCGCAACTGATTCGTAAGGAAAGCATACAATGGCACAAGTAATTAATACCAACAGCCTGTCGCTGATGGCGCAGAACAACCTGAACAAATCACAGTCTTCTTTGGGTACTGCGATTGAGCGTCTGTCTTCTGGCCTGCGTATCAACAGCGCCAAGGACGATGCCGCGGGTCAGGCAATCTCTAACCGCTTCACCGCTAACATCAAGGGCCTGACTCAGGCTTCTCGTAACGCTAACGACGGTATCTCTTTGGCGCAGACCACTGAAGGCGCACTGAACGAAGTCAACGACAACCTGCAGAACATCCGTCGTCTGACCGTGCAGTCTCAGAACGGTTCTAACTCTGACAGCGACCTGCAGTCCATCCAGGACGAAATCACCCAGCGCCTGTCTGAAATTGACCGTATCTCCCAGCAGACTGATTTCAACGGCGTGAAAGTGCTGAGCAAAGATCAGTCTCTGACCATCCAGGTTGGCGCTAACGACGGTGAAACCATCAGCATTGACCTGAAAAACATCAATAAAGACACCCTGAACCTGACCACTTTTGATGTTTCTGATAAGAACAACAAAGTTGGCGCAGTGGTTAACAGCGTTGCTGAAAGTAAATCTGTTGCCGCTACTTTAGGTAAAGACGCGTCTGGTGCTGATATTGCCGACAAGACAAAAGCTTCAGTAGTTAGTTACACCGATGGTGGTGCAACTAAATATGCGATTAAAGATACAACTGGTGCTGCTAAGTACTACGAGGCAACACAGCAAGCTGATGGTTCATTCAACTATGATACTGCCAAGGATGTCACAGCTGCCGCTGGTACAAACACTCCAGTAACCAACGTTGACGTCAAGACTGGTAAAAACGTAACTGTTAAAGGTCTGGCTTCAGGTGATGAGTTACACTCCTTCACTGATAGCACTGGCGCATCCAAATATGTTGTTAAAACCACCGGTACCGATGGTAAAACAATGTACAAAGACGCGACAGTAGAAGCTGATGGTACTGTGAAAACAACAACCGAAAACAAAAATGTGATCAACCCACTGAAGCAGCTTGATGATGCACTGTCTCAGGTTGACGGTCTGCGTTCTTCTCTTGGTGCGGTACAGAACCGTTTCGATTCTGTTATCAACAACCTGAACAGCACCGTGAACAACCTGTCTGCTTCCCAGTCCCGTATTCAGGATGCTGACTACGCGACCGAAGTGTCCAACATGAGCCGTGCCAACATCCTGCAACAGGCTGGCACCTCTGTTCTGGCACAGGCTAACCAGTCTACTCAGAACGTGTTGTCCCTGCTGCGTTAATCGACTCTCCCCGATTAACCTGTCGCAAAAAGAACCCCGCTTTGGCGGGGTTTTTTTATGGTCGCGCGCTGTGCAGATATTGCATGGCGCAAATAAGGCCTGTTTTGTACGACTGTTCAGCCGATTGGCATTTTGCCCCCTACGGATAATAGCGCTGACTCTCTTATCCGCAGGTTTTAGACATAGTGAGCGATTTGTATACCGCCGAAGGCGTGATGGACAAAAATTCTCTTTGGTTGCGCTACGTTCCGTTAGTGCGCCACGAGGCGTTGCGCCTGCAGGTCAGGTTGCCCGCCAGCGTGGAGCTTGACGATCTGCTGCAGGCCGGGGGAATAGGGTTGTTGAACGCCGTCGAGCGTTACGACGCCCTGCAAGGCACCGCCTTTACCACCTATGCGGTGCAACGCATCCGTGGCGCGATGCTCGATGAGCTGCGTAGCCGTGATTGGGTGCCACGCAGTGTGCGTCGCCATGCGCGTGAAGTAGCGCAGGTGATGCGTCAGTTGGAACAACAGCTAGGCCGCCCGGCCAGCGAAGTGGAAGTGGCGCAGACGCTAAACCTGTCACTGGATGAGTACCGTCAAATTCTGTTGGACACCAATAACAGCCAGCTCTTCTCCTACGACGAATGGCGGGAAGAGCATGGTGAAAGCGCGGAGCCGCTGCTGGAAGGGCACGAAGAGGCCAATCCGTTACATCATCTGCTGGAGGGCAATCTGCGCCAACGGGTGATCGACGCCATTGAGGCATTGCCGGAACGCGAAAAAATGGTGCTGACGCTGTATTACCAGGAAGAGTTGAATCTGAAAGAGATCGGCGCCGTGCTGGACGTGGGGGAATCGCGTGTCAGCCAACTGCACAGCCAGGCGATCAAACGCCTGCGTGCCCGTCTGGCGAACGAGAACTGACATGTATTCAACCCAGAGCCTTCAACTCGATCACCCTTGCGATAACCGGACTGCCTAATGCCAGCAATACTGTTGAAAAAGCGGCCGCTGAGCCGTTATTTGAAAGATTACAAACACAGCCAGACTCATTGTTCCCAGTGCGGCAAAATATTGGATCGCATGGCACTGGTATTTCGTGGCAAGATCATCAACAAAGACGCCATTGCGCGTATGGACCAGCCGATCGACGATCACGTCTGGCTGAATGTGCAGAATGAGTTGACCGCACTGTGCCGTTTTTGCAGTGAGATTTCCTGCAACAGCCATCCGAGCTATTTCGACATTATGGCCTTCAAGCAGTATCTGTTTGAACAGACCGAAATGAGCCACAGCACCATCCGTGAATACGTGGTGCGGCTGCGTCGGCTGGATGAAATGCTGGTGGAGCGCAACTATCCGGCCGACAAGTTCGCCAGCAATGCCAGCCATCAGCGCATCATTGAAGAGTTGCCTTCTGCGGCACACAACAATTACCGTATTGCCCTGCGTAAATACGACCAGTATCTCGCCTGGCAAAAAAGCTACTGATCCGCTCGCCCCGGCGCGCCAGCCGGGGTTTTCGTCTTCTCCCCATCACTAATAAAGAGTGATTATTAGGTTCACATCTGCTAAATCTATCGTTTAGCTGTTGATACCTTATTCCCTGGGGGAAGTTGTGAATCTGCAACAAAAATTGGCGCAGTTCCCGCGCCTCGATTTAGTTGGCTCTGCCACACCGCTCGAAAAACTGTCTCGCCTCTCAGACTACCTTGGCCGTGAAATTTACATCAAACGTGACGACGTCACGCCGATGGCGATGGGCGGTAATAAACTGAGAAAGCTGGAGTTTCTGGCTGCCGAAGCCTTGCGTCAGGGGGCCGATACGCTGGTCACTGCCGGGGCTATCCAATCCAATCACGTGCGTCAAACGGCAGCGGTGGCGGCAAAACTGGGCCTGCACTGCGTAGCATTGCTGGAAAACCCAATCGACACCCAGGAAGAAAATTACCTGACCAACGGTAACCGCCTGCTGCTTGGGCTGTTCAACGCGCAGGTGGAGATGTGTGAAGCGCTGCATGACCCACAGCAGCAATTGGCCGATTTGGCGACGCGCCTGGAGGCACAGGGTTTCCGCCCTTATGTGGTGCCGGTCGGCGGCTCTAATGCATTGGGTGCGCTGGGTTACATACAGTGTGCGCTGGAAATTGCCGAACAGAGTCGCCGCAGCAATGTCGCTTTCAGCTCCGTGGTGGTGGCGTCTGGTAGCGCCGGTACCCATGCCGGGCTGGCGGTCGGTCTGCAGCAATTGCTGCCGGAGACTGAACTGATCGGTGTGACCGTTTCACGCAAAGTCATCGACCAACTGCCCAAGGTGGAACTGATCCAAAAAGCGCTGGCCTGTTCGTTGGATATCGATGAACTGGCGTCCATCACCCTGTGGGATGATTATTTTGCGCCGCAGTACGGCATGCCGAATGAAGAAGGGCTGGCGGCCATACAGCTGCTGGCGCAGCAGGAAGGGGTGTTGCTGGATCCGGTGTATAGCGGCAAGGCGATGGCGGGTTTGATCGACGGTATAGCCCAACAGCGTTTCCGTGATGACGGCCCGATCCTGTTTATCCATACCGGCGGTGCACCGGCGCTCTTCGCCTACCATCCGCAGGTGTGAGCAGAGTTTGTTATTCCATTTTGAACTATATTTATAAGGTTATATTCCTTCAAGCAGGCGGTCACACTGTTAAAGTGCTGATATCAAAAAAGATAAACAACAGATGGGGTGTTTATGATGTTTTCTAAAGTTCGTCGTCAACTGCTGCTGGGCGTGATGGGTGTTGCGCTGACCGCCGGGTTGAGCACGCAAACCTATGCCGCCGACAACCTGCTGGAGCAGGTGAAGCATCACGGTACTCTGGTTGTTGGGCTGGAAGGCACTTACCCGCCGTTCAGCTTCCAGGGGGAAGACGGCAAGCTGACCGGCTTCGAGGTGGACTTCGCCAATGCGCTGGCGCAGCATCTTGGCGTTAAAGCCAAACTGAACCCGACCAAGTGGGACGGTATGCTGGCCTCGCTGGATTCAAAACGTATCGACGTGGTGATCAACCAGGTGACCATTTCCCCGGAGCGTCAGAAGAAATATGATTTCTCCACGCCTTACACCGTCTCCGGTATCCAGGCGCTGGTGAAGAAGGGCAATGAAGGCACCATCACCAAGCCGGAAGATCTGAAAGGCAAAAAAGTCGGCGTCGGTCTGGGCACCAACTACGAACAGTGGCTGCGTGACAATGTGCAGGGCGTGGACGTGCGCACCTATGATGATGACCCGACCAAATACCAGGATCTGCGCGTAGGCCGTATCAATGCCATTCTGGTTGACCGTCTGGCGGCGTTGGATCTGGTGAAGAAAACCGGCGATACGCTGGCGGTAGCCGGTCCGGCATTCTCTCGTCAGGAGTCTGGCGTTGCGGTGCGTAAAAACAACCCGGAACTGCTGGCCGCGATTAACCAGGCGATTGCCGAAATGCAAAAAGACGGCACGCTGGCGAAGATCTCTGACAAATGGTTTGGCGCGGACGTAACTAAATAATGCACGAAAGTATCCAACTGGCGCTGGATTCAGCGCCATTTTTATTGAGGGGCGCGATACTCACTCTCCAGCTCAGTCTGGGGGGCATGGCGCTCGGTTTACTGCTCGGTTTTCTGCTGGCGCTGATGCGCCTTTCGCCGTTATGGCCGCTGTCGTGGCTGTCGCGCTTCTACGTGTCGCTGTTCCGTGGCACGCCGCTGATTGCCCAGCTGTTCATGATTTACTACGGTCTGCCACAGTTCGGCATCGAGTTTGATCCCTTCCCGGCGGCGCTGATTGGCCTGTCGCTGAATACGGCAGCCTATACCTCGGAAACCCTGCGTGCGGCGATTTCGTCGATCGAAAAAGGGCAGTGGGAAGCCGCGGCCAGCATCGGCATGACTCGTTGGCAGACGCTGCGTCGGGTGATCCTGCCGCAGGCGGCGCGTACCGCATTGCCACCGCTGGGCAACAGCTTTATCGGCCTGGTGAAAGACACCTCGCTGGCGGCGACCATTCAGGTACCGGAGCTGTTCCGTCAGGCACAGTTGATTACCTCGCGTACGCTGGAAGTGTTCACCATGTATCTGGCGGCCTCGCTGATTTACTGGGTGATGGCGACTTTGCTTTCTGCGCTGCAAAATCGTCTGGAAGCCCACGTCAACCGCCAGGATCAGGAGTAACACATGAGTGCCATTGAAGTGAAACAGCTGACCAAGCAGTTCAAAGGTCAAACGGTGCTGCATGGGATCGACCTGGAGGTCAGTGCGGGTGAAGTGGTGGCGATTATCGGGCCCAGCGGCTCGGGTAAAACCACCTTACTGCGCTGTATCAACCTGCTGGAGGTGCCGGACTCCGGTACGATCCGAGTTGGCGATATTCAGATCGACAGTTCCAAACCGCTGAGCAAACAGAAAAAACAGGTGCGTGAGTTGCGCCAGCAAGTGGGCTTTGTGTTCCAGAGCTTCAATCTGTTCCCGCACCGTTCGGTGCTGGATAACATAATTGAAGGGCCGGTCATCGTTAAAGGCGAGTCGAAAGCCAGCGCAGAACAGCGTGCGCGGGTATTGTTGGCGAAAGTGGGGTTGAACGGCAAAGAGTCGGCCTATCCACGTCGCCTTTCCGGCGGGCAGCAACAACGGGTGGCGATTGCCCGAGCGCTGGCGATGCAGCCGGAAGTGATCCTGTTCGATGAACCGACTTCTGCACTCGATCCAGAACTGGTGGGCGAAGTGCTCAACACCATCCGTTCGCTGGCTGAAGAAAAGCGCACCATGGTGATCGTGACGCACGAAATGAGCTTTGCCCGTGACGTGGCCGACCGCGCCATCTTTATGGATCACGGCCGTATCGTTGAGCAGGGCCCGGCGAAAGAGCTGTTCGCCAATCCGCAACACCAACGCACCCAGCAATTCCTCGATAAATTTCTGAATCAGTCGTAACGTCCAGGGGGCCTGGCCCCCTGAACCGGCTACTAAATGGCTTTTAATAACTCATTGCGTGCAGCCGTGGCGAGAAATGCACTGCGGCTACCGTAAGCCGGATGTTGTTGCACCAGCGAATCGATGCGGTTCAACAAGCGGTGCGGCAAAGTGATATTTATGCGCTCTGCTCGCCCATCAAACTTATCCATATTGATATCAACCAGCAGCCATTGCCCGCCGATCAGGGTGTCACTTTCCTGCGCCAGGTGAAAGGCAACAGATTGTGGGCGGGGTATCGGCTGGTTGTCTTCGCTTAAACATTCAAAATGTGCATCTAGCGCTTTCTTTGCGTCTTCGAAGGTTTTATCCAGGGTGTTACCGGCAAAATAGCAGCCCGGTACGTCGGGAAAGAAGCCGCTGGCGCTGCCATCTGGATCTGAGTGTATATAAGAGGGGTAGAACATAGCTTCTCCTGCTAACGCTTGGCACGAGTCAACACAACCCTGCATCTTTCATTATTTGGCGCAGAGTTCCCGGTTTGAGATCCTTGCGGGGATGCGGAACGGTGATCACCAGAGGAAAGTTCGGGTGTTTAAACTGATGGTGGCTTCCCTTTATCCGTTCTAAAACCCAGCCGCTATTTTCTAGCAGCTTGATCAGCTCTGAACTTTTCACGCGGTCATTATCCTTAATGTACACACCATACACACTTCGTGGCAACGGGATTGATACGCTAACGTGCAAATTTCAGGCAGACAATAAAAAACCCTGCACCTGTGCAGGGTTTGCGTGAAGCCTCGCATACTGGGTTACCTTACCTCGGTAACCCGCTGTCAGAGGTTAACCAATGGTCATCAGGCTGGCGTTACCGCCGGCAGCGGCGGTGTTAACGCTCAGCGAGCGTTCGATCAGCAGGCGTTCCAACAGGATATTGGTTTCGCCGTGGGCAAAGCCCTGTACCGAAACGATCGCGCCGCTGCGCTGGGCGATTTGCTCGCACAAAGTACGTAACTGATCGGCATCGCCGTGGTAAATGGCGGCGTCAAACTCCACCTTGTCTTGCTGCCAGTCTTTGCTGAAGCTGATGCTGGCCTGAACCGCAGCCGGCAGGCGACGGTACAGGGCGCGTTGCAACTCGGCTTCCGGCCACAGCACGCTGCTGCCGACGGCCAGTACCGCAGCCAACTGAGTCAGGGCATCGGCTTCGTTATCGGCCAGGCACAGTACGCGCTCACGCGGTAGCAAGGCATAGGTGTTGCGCTCGCCGGTTGGGCCTGGCAGCGGGCGTAGGGTACCGCCCTGGCCCAGTTCGGCGTAGCGTTGTGCCAGCGTCACCAGTTCCGCCTGTTTTTCGGCAACTGCCCACTGCTCCAGCGCCTGATGGGCTTTGAGCAGCAGTGGGCGCGCGGTGGCTTCCAGTGGGCGTTCGTCGTCCTGACGGCTCAGGGTACGCAGCACCGCGTCATCCGGACGGTTAGCCAGCAAGCGGTACAGGTACAGCGGACCACCGGCTTTCGGTCCTGTGCCGGACAGACCTTCACCACCAAACGGCTGCACGCCGACCACGGCACCAACCATGTTGCGGTTAACGTACAGGTTACCCACCTTGGCACGTTCGGTGACGCGTGCGATGGTCTCATCGATTCGGGTGTGAATACCCAGCGTCAGACCGTAACCGGCGGCGTTGATCTGATCGACCAATGACTCCAGGTTGGAGCGCTGGAAGCGCACCACGTGCAGTACCGGGCCGAAGATCTCTTTTTGCAGCTCGTCGAAGCTGTCCAGTTCAATCAGCGTTGGCTTGATAAAGGTCCCGCGTGACCACTCTTTCTCATCCTGTGTATTGCCTTTCGCCGCCTGATAGACCTTGCGGCCCTTGGCACGCATTGCCTGGATATGGCGTTCGATGCCGGTTTTGGCTTCGGCGTCGATCACCGGCCCGATGTCGGTAGACAGGCGTTCCGGGTTACCCATGCGGCACTCGGCCATCGCACCGCGCAGCATTTGCAGCGTATGGTCCGCCACGTCTTCCTGAATACACAGGATACGCAGGGCGGAACAACGTTGACCGGCGCTGTCGAAGGCGGAGGCGACCACGTCGGTTACCACCTGTTCGGTCAGGGCGGAAGAGTCGACGATCATCGCGTTCAGGCCCCCGGTTTCGGCGATCAATGGCGTTGGGCGGCCTTGCGGATCCAAACGACCGGCGATGCTGCGTTGCAAAATACCGGCAACGTCAGTGGAACCGGTAAACATCACGCCACGGACGCGGGCATCATTGACCAGCACTGAGCCGACGCTTTCACCCTGGCCTGGCAGCAATTGCAGCACGCCCTGGGGAATGCCGGCTTCCAGCAGAATGCGTACTGCCTGTGCGGCGATCAGCGGAGTTTGCTCGGCCGGTTTGGCCAGCACGCTGTTGCCTGCCGCCAGCGCCGCGGCAATCTGGCCGGTGAAGATCGCCAGTGGGAAGTTCCACGGGCTGATACAAACTACCGGGCCCAGCGGGCGGTGGCTGTCATTGGCGAAGTCATCACGCACCTGACCGGCGTAGTAATGCAGGAAATCGACCGCCTCACGCACTTCGGAGATGGCGTTGTTAAAGGTTTTACCCGCTTCACGTACCAGAATACCCAACAGGCTTTGCAGTTGGCCTTCCATCAGTTCTGCGGCGCGTTCAAGAATGGCGGCGCGCTCCGACGGTGGCGTGGCGAACCAGATTGGGCCGGCAGCGGCAGCGGCGTCGAGCGCCCGGCTGACTTCCCCTTCGGTGGCTTCACGCACGTAACCGACGATATCGCCCGGTTCGGCAGGGTTAATCACCGGTTGTTCCACGCCCTGATCCAGCTCGGCATCGATAATCGGCTCGGCACGCCATGGCTGAGTAGCGCTGCTCAGCAATGCACTGGACAGAGAAGCCAGACGCTGTTCGTTGGACAAGTCCAGACCGCTGGAGTTGGTGCGTTTCTCGCCATACAGCTCGCGCGGCAGCGGGATACGTGGATGCGGCAGACCAATTTGCCCTTCGCTGGCGGCCATGGCTTCAACTGCGCCGACCGGATCGGCCACCAGTTCGTCAAGCGGCAGGGTAGCGTCGGCGATACGGTTAACGAACGAGGTGTTGGCGCCGTTTTCCAGCAGGCGGCGCACCAGGTACGCCAGCAGCGTTTCATGGGTACCGACCGGGGCATAGATACGGCACGGACGGTTTAACTTGCCGTCGGCCACTTTACCCACCACCTGCTCATACAGCGGTTCACCCATGCCGTGCAGGCACTGGAACTCATACTGACCTGGGTAGTAGTTGTTGCCCGCCATATGGTAAATCGCGCTCAGGGTGTGGGCGTTATGGGTGGCGAACTGCGGATAAATCAGATTGGGCACCGCCAGCAGTTTGCGGGCGCAGGCCAGGTAGGATACGTCGGTGTAAACCTTGCGGGTGTAGACCGGATAGCCTTCCAGCCCGTCCATTTGGGCGCGTTTGATCTCGCTATCCCAGTAAGCGCCTTTCACCAGACGGATCATCAGGCGACGGCGGCTGCGCTGCGCCATGTCGATCACCGCGTCGATGGCGAACGGACAACGTTTTTGATAGGCCTGGATCACGAAGCCGATGCCGTTCCAGCCGGCCAACTGTGGCTCGAAGCACAGCTTCTCCAGCAGATCGAGTGAGATCTCCAGGCGGTCGGCTTCTTCGGCGTCGATATTGATGCCGATATCATATTGGCGCGCTTGCAGGGTCAATGACAGCAGGCGAGGGTAAAGCTCTTCCATGACGCGTTCGTACTGCGCACGGCTATAGCGCGGGTGCAGGGCGGAGAGCTTGATCGAAATACCCGGGCCCTCATAGATACCACGACCGTTAGACGCTTTGCCGATCGCGTGAATCGCCTGCTGGTAGGACACCAGATAGGCCTGCGCATCGGCTTCGGTCAGGGCGGCTTCACCCAGCATGTCGTAGGAGTAGCGGAAGCCTTTGTCTTCCAGCTTGCGGGCGTTGGCCAGCGCTTCGGCGATGGTTTCGCCGGTGACGAACTGTTCGCCCATCAGGCGCATCGCCATGTCCACGCCTTTACGGATCAGCGGTTCGCCGCTCTTGCCAATAATGCGGTTCAGCGAGCGCGACAGGTTGGCTTCATTATGGGTTGAAACCAGCTTGCCGGTGAACAGCAGGCCCCAGGTGGCGGCGTTCACGAACATCGATGGGCTGCGGCCGAGGTGGGAATGCCAGTTGCCATTGCTGATTTTGTCGCGGATCAGCGCATCACGGGTTGGTTTGTCCGGAATACGCAGCAGGGCTTCCGCCAGGCACATCAGCGCCACGCCTTCCTGTGAGGAGAGTGAGAACTCTTGCAGCAGACCTTGCACCATACCGGCGCGGCCGTTTGCACTTTTTTGGTTACGCAGCTTCTCGGCGATGTTGTAAGCCATCTTATGGGTGGCTTTGGCAAGATCGGCCGGTAAACGCGCCTGTTCGAGCATCATCGGAACCGCTTCGGTCTCAGGACGACGATAGGCCGCGGTGATGGCGGCGCGGTTAACCGACTGCGGCAGGATTTGTTCAGCAAATTCAAGGAATGGCTGGTGGGACTCTTCCTGCACTTGCGGCATAATGTCGTCCGCTTCGGTCTGGCCGGCAGCGGCAACAGCAGGAATTTCAGGCAGTTCGGAACCGTTCTCGAGACGCTCGAGATAATTGAAAATGGCCTGTTTGATCAGCCAGTGCGGCGTGCGATCGATACTCTGTGCTGCGCTTTTAATGCGATCGCGAGTTGCCTCGTCGAGCTTTACGCCCATGGTGGTAGTGCCCATGCCAATCCAACTCCTGTGTTTAAGAACCTATACACAAACTGCGGGCCAGAGAGGCTGCGGGGATAGGTTCGTGCGTTGTGTGTCGTGATGAATGCAGACAATATCCAGCATGTTGCAACTTTGTGCAACCGTGTTAAATCAGGCTGATGATTGAAGTGTGAGTTCCATCGATTTTTTAACATCAATAATCGGCATGGTTCTTGCTGAACGTCTTGATTCACGGGTTATGACTCCGGAGTTTAAGCGCATTTCCCCCAGTGATATCAGGGGTAAGGCTGGATTTGTATGAGGTGCAACTCTGTTTGAGGGTGAAAGGTGTAACCCTGAGAGCGGTTAAATGTGACGCAGGGTAAACTTTGTGTAACTTTGTTGTTAAATATCTTGTTGGATAATGAACAGGTCATCTAGGATAGCCGTCGGCCAGACAATTGCGGGCGGAAACTATTTTCACCTGCGGGGAACCTGCAATTTCGCCACGTTCCGGCGGATTGGCAAGCAGTAACTATCGCAATACAGCGCGAAATAATAATGAGAGTGGAGAATTTCATGACAATGAGCACACCGATGCTGGTGACCTTCCTGGTGTATATCTTCGGGATGGTGTTAATCGGCTTACTTGCCTACCGGGCAACCAATAACTTTGACGACTACATTCTGGGCGGTCGTAGCCTGGGCAGCGTAGTGACCGCGCTCTCTGCCGGCGCATCTGATATGAGCGGCTGGTTGCTGATGGGCCTGCCGGGCGCCATCTTCCTGTCCGGCATCTCCGAAAGCTGGATTGCCATTGGTCTGACGATCGGCGCTTACTTTAACTGGAAGCTGGTGGCGGGGCGGCTGCGTGTGCATACCGAAGCCAACAATAATGCCCTGACGCTGCCGGATTACTTCACCAGCCGTTTTGAAGACAACAGCAAGCTGCTGCGGGTGATTTCCGCCATCGTTATCCTGGTGTTCTTCACCATCTACTGTGCTTCCGGCATCGTGGCCGGTGCGCGTTTGTTCGAAAGCACTTTCGGGATGAGCTACGAAACCGCACTGTGGGCCGGTGCTGCAGCCACTATCCTCTATACCTTTATCGGTGGATTCCTGGCGGTGAGCTGGACCGATACCGTGCAGGCCAGCCTGATGATTTTCGCGCTGATCCTGACGCCGGTGATTGTTATTTTCGCGGTAGGCGGCATCGATACCTCAATGATGGTGATTGAGGCCAAGAATCCGGCCAATATCGACATGCTGAAAGGCCTGAACTTTGTAGCGATCCTCTCGCTGCTGGGTTGGGGCTTGGGTTACTTCGGTCAGCCGCACATTCTGGCGCGCTTTATGGCGGCGGATTCTCACCGCACCATTCGCAGCGCACGCCGCATCAGCATGACCTGGATGATCCTGTGTCTGGCGGGGACCATTGCCGTCGGTTTCTTCGGTATTGCCTACTTCGCCAACAACCCGGATCAGGCGGGCAATGTGTCGCAGAACGGTGAACGCGTGTTTATCGAGCTGGCGATGATTCTGTTCAACCCATGGGTGGCGGGTATTCTGCTGTCGGCCATTTTGGCGGCGGTGATGAGTACTCTGAGCTGCCAGCTGTTGGTGTGTTCAAGCGCGATTACCGAAGACTTGTACAAAGCCTTCCTGCGTAAAGGTGCCAGCCAGCGTGAGCTGGTGTGGGTCGGGCGCTTTATGGTGCTGGTGGTGGCGTTGATTGCCATCGCACTGGCGGCGAACCCGGAAAACCGCGTACTGGGTCTGGTGAGCTACGCCTGGGCCGGCTTCGGTGCCGCTTTTGGTCCGGTGGTGTTGATCTCGGTAATGTGGTCACGCATGACCCGTAATGGCGCATTGGCCGGTATGTTGGTGGGTGCGGTAACGGTGATCGTCTGGAAACAGTTTGCCTGGTTGGATCTGTATGAAATCATCCCTGGCTTCCTGTTTGCTTGTATCGCCATCGTGACGGTGAGTCTGATGGGCCGTCAGCCTTCGGCGACTATCACCGAACGTTTTGATCAGGCAGAAGCCGAGTTCAAAACCGTTTAATCCTCGCGCAGTACGAGTCTCAAAGGGCGCTTAATGCGCCCTTTGTCATTTTTCATTTCGTCGTTTTCTGTCATCTGCCTGAAACACCTGGCGACATTTGATTAGAAAAAATCACCCTTGCGGCCCTTGTATTTATTCCAGCCAGAATGATAATCACTATCGTTGTGTTTTACTTTTCTTTACATTGGCGTTGCCGCCTTTTCCGGCGTGCGGACGCTTCGCAGCAGATGCCTTTTTAGGGGTTATTATTTATGTTTGTTCCCTTCCTTATCATGTTCCGTGAGGGGCTGGAGGCGGCGTTGATCGTCAGCCTGATCGCCAGCTACCTGAAACGCACCCAGCGGGGTCAATGGCTAGGCGTGGTATGGATAGGGGTGATTGTTGCCGCTGCCCTGTGCCTGGCGCTCGGCATTTTCATCAATGAAACCACCGGCGAATTCCCGCAAAAGCAGCAAGAGCTGTTCGAAGGCATTGTTGCGGTGGTAGCGGTACTGATCCTCACCTATATGGTGTTCTGGATGCGTAAGGTGTCCAAGTCGGTCAAGGTACATCTGGAAGGCGCAATCGACAACGCGCTCAACTCCGGCAAAGGACAGGGCTGGGCACTGGTGGCGATGGTGTTTTTTGCCGTGGCGCGTGAAGGTCTGGAGTCGGTGTTTTTCCTGCTGGCCGCCTTCCAGCAAGATGTGGGTATTGAAGCACCGATCGGTGCGGTACTCGGTCTGGTGGCTGCCATCGTGCTGGGTATGGCTATCTATTGGGGCGGCGTGAAGCTGCACCTGGCCAAATTCTTCAAATGGACCAGCCTGTTTATTCTGTTCGTTGCCGCCGGCCTGGCTGCCGGGGCGATCCGCGCCTTCCACGAGGCCGGGCTGTGGAACCATTTCCAGGATATCGCGTTCGATCTCAGCAACCATCTGTCGACCCATTCGCTGTTTGGCACCCTGCTCGAAGGCATCTTCGGCTACCAGGAAACGCCAACGGTGAGCGAAGTGGCGGTCTATTTCCTGTATCTGATCCCGGCGCTGATTTTCTTTTTCCTGCCGCAGCGTGCGGAACCGGCAGCGGTTTCGGCGCAACGTAAAATCAATCATTAATTTTAATAGGGAATCTTGTATGTCGACTCCATTATTCCGCCGCAAGGCGTTGCACGCAGCATTACTGGCACTCCCGGCGTTCGCGCTAAGCATCAACGCCCAGGCAGCGGACGTGCCGCAGGTGAAGATTACCGTTAACGACAAACAGTGTGAGCCGATGCAGTTGACGGTACCGGCCGGTAAAACCCAGTTTGTGGTGCACAACACCAGCCAGAAAAACGTTGAATGGGAAATCCTCAAAGGGGTGATGGTGGTGGAAGAGCGCGAGAATATCGCGCCGGGCTTTACCCAGAAGATGACCGCCAACCTGGAAGCGGGCGAATACGACATGACCTGCGGGCTGCTCAGCAATCCGAAGGGTAAACTGATCGTGACCGCAGCTGCTGGCGCCGCCACCGACGGTAAACCGAATGCGATGGATTTGGTTGGGCCAATTGCCGAATACAAGGTTTATGTGACCAAAGAAGTAGAAGGGCTGGTCAAACAGACCAAGCTGTTCACCGAAGCGGTCAAGGCCGGCAACGTGGAGCTGGCACGCAAACTTTATGCACCGACACGCCAGCACTACGAGCGTATTGAGCCAATCGCCGAACTGTTCTCCGATTTGGACGGCAGCATCGACGCCCGTGAAGACGATTACGAGAAGAAAGCGGAAGATCCGAAGTTCACCGGTTTCCACCGCCTGGAGAAAGCGCTGTTTGCCGATAACACCACCAAAGACATGAGCAAATACGCCGATCAACTGTACAACGATACCGTCGAGCTGCAAAAACGTGTTACCGATCTGACCTTCCCACCAAGCAAAGTGGTAGGCGGGGCAGCCGGTCTGATCGAAGAAGTGGCGGCGAGCAAAATCAGCGGTGAAGAAGACCGTTATAGCCGCACCGATCTGTGGGACTTCCAGGCTAACGTCGACGGCGCGCAGAAAATCGTTAACCTGCTGCGTCCGCTGCTGGTCAAAGCCAACAAGCCGTTGCTGGACAAGATCGACGCCAACTTTAAAACCGTTGATACCATTCTGGCGAAGTACAAAACCAAAGATGGCTATGAGTCTTACGAGAAGCTGACCGATGCCGATCGCAATGCCATGAAAGGGCCAATCACCACCCTGGCGGAAGACTTGTCACAACTGCGTGGCGTTCTGGGTCTGGATTGAGGCAAGCATAATGAGTAACAAGATCGGCCCGGCAAATGGGCCGCATCCACAGCCGGAGGACGCGGCATCACCGTCGCGCCGTCGTTTGCTGCAAGGATTGGGGCTGGGCGTGCTGGCGTTGGGCGGCAGCCGCCTGACTCAGGCGGCAGATAAAGTGGCAGAACCGCTGGCGGTGCCGCAGGACGAACGTTGGCAGAAGCAACCGTTCTATGGCGCGCATCAGGCCGGGATCCTCACGCCACAACAGGCTGCGATGATGCTGGTGGCGTTTGACGTGCTGGCCAGCAACAAGCAGGATTTGGAGCGGCTGTTCCGGCTGTTGACCACTCGCATTGCCTTCCTGACTACCGGCGGCAGAGCACCGGAGGTGGATCCCAAGCTACCACCGCTCGATTCGGGCATCATGGGACCGGAGATTTATCCGGATAACCTGACCATCACCGTGTCGGTCGGCACCTCATTGTTTGACGAACGCTTCGGGTTGCAGGCACAAAAACCGCTGCGTCTGCAAAAAATGACGCGCTTCCCTAACGACTCGCTTGACGCCAGCCTATGCCACGGGGATTTGGTGTTGCAGATTTGCGCCAATACCAATGAAACGGTGATCCACGCGCTGCGCGACATTATCAAGCATTCGCCGGATCTGCTCAGCGTGCGCTGGAAGCGGGAAGGGTTTATTTCTGCCCACGCCGCACGTAGTAAAGGTAAAGAAACACCGATCAACCTGCTGGGCTTTAAAGACGGCACCGCCAACCCGAAAACCAGCGATAAACCGCTGATGGATCAGGTGGTATGGGTGGCGGATAACGCCGGAGAACCCGCATGGGCGGTAGGTGGCAGCTATCAGGCCGCGCGCATTATCCGCTTTCACGTGGAGTTTTGGGATCGCACGCCGTTGCAGGAACAGCAAACCATCTTCGGTCGCGACAAACACAGCGGTGCGCCACTCGGCATGAAGCATGAGCATGACGAGCCGGACTACGCGCAAGATCCCGAAGGCAAGTTGATCCCGATGGATGCGCATATCCGCCTGGCAAACCCACGCACGCCGCAAACTCAGAGCAATTTGCTGCTGCGCCGGGGTTACAGCTACTCCATTGGCGTGTCCAATTCAGGTCAACTGGAAATGGGGTTGCTGTTTGTCTGCTATCAGGCCGATTTGGAAAAAGGTTTCCTGACGGTGCAAAAACGTCTGAACGGTGAGGCGTTGGAAGAGTACGTCAAGCCGATCGGCGGCGGTTACTTCTTTGCGTTGCCGGGGGTAAAAGACGCCAATGATTACCTGGGCAGCGGCCTGTTGAAAGCCTAAGTCACCTCTTACAAGGCGGGGGGGCTCCCCGCCTCATTTTTCTGATCTCTGCCACGAAGCGCCGTTAATTGAAATTAACCCTGTCCTTGCGCAATTGGGGGAACGGGCTTTAATTAGGCTAACTATTTTCATTTTTTGTTAAAAGCATTAACATGTTGGCCATAACGTTCCAAATGGTTCATACCTTTCGATCCCTTTAACGGCATTCTCCTGATGAAAAGCACTCATAAAAACCGGTTGGCAGTTTCAGCGCTGGTTATTCCAGCCCTACTGCCTGTTTCTGCCAGCTTTGCGCAGGACAAGGACAGCGAACAGACCATGGTGGTCACCGCCAAGCGCAGCGGTCTTTCTGAACTCTCAACCCCGGCGGCCGTCAGCGTGGTGAATGGCGATCAAATCCGTGAGGCGAGACCGCAGATCAACCTGTCGGAAAGTCTGGGCAGCGTGCCGGGTCTGCAAATTCAGAACCGTCAGAACTATGCGCAGGATTTACAGCTGTCGGTGCGTGGCTTCGGGGCCCGTTCTATGTATGGCGTGCGCGGCGTGCGTATTTATGTCGACGGTATTCCGGCCACCATGCCGGACGGCCAGGGGCAGACCTCGAATATCGATCTTAACTCGGTCGAGAAGGTGGAAGTGCTGCGCGGGCCGTTTTCCGCCCTTTATGGTAACGCCTCCGGCGGTATGGTGAATGTGGAAACCGAAACCGGCCAGCAGCCGACTCGCCTGGAGGCCAGCTCATATTTCGGCAGCTACGGCACCTGGCGCTATGGCGTCAAGGCCACCGGAGCGACCGGCGACGGCACCCACGCCGGTGATGTTAACTACACTATTTCCGGCACTCGTTTCACCACCCAGGGGTTCCGCGATCACAGCGGTGCGCAGAAAAACCTCGGTAATGCCAAGCTGGGCGTACGCATCGACGATGTCAGCACCCTCACGCTGCTGTTTAACAGCGTCGATATTGATGCCAATGATCCGGGCGGCCTGACCTCCGCCGAATGGCACGATAATCCGCGCCAGGCACCGCGAGCCGATCAGTACAACACGCGCAAAACCACGTCACAGACCCAGGCCGGGTTGCATTATGAGCGCCAGATGGGCGCCAATGATGACCTGAGCATCATGATGTACGCCGGTGAGCGCGAAACTACCCAGTACCAGTCGATCCCGGTCGCAGTGCAGCAACGCAGTGCGCAGCATCCGGGCGGGGTGATTGACCTGACGCGTCATTATCAGGGGATTGATACCCGCTGGACGCACCGTGGCGAGCTGGGTGTGCCTTATACCCTGACCGGCGGGCTGGACTATGAAACCATGACCGAGCAGCGCAAAGGGTATGAAAACTTTACTCAGGTCAACGGCGTAACCGAGCTTGGCACCGAGGGGGCGCTGCGCCGTAATGAACGCAACCTGATGTGGAACCTCGACCCTTATTTGCAAACTTCGTGGCAGCTGACGCAACAGCTGACGCTGGATGTCGGTATGCGTTACAGCACCGTCAATTTCGACTCCAACGATCACTACATCACTGGCGCTAATGGCGATGACAGCGGTAACGCCAGTTATCATAAGTGGCTACCGGCCGGTTCCCTTAACTATGCGGTGATGAGCGGCTGGAACCTGTATCTTTCCGCCGGTCGTGGCTTTGAGACCCCGACCATTAATGAACTGTCTTACCGTTCCGGCAATCAGTCCGGGCTCAACTTCGGTCTGAACCCCTCGACCAGCGATACGGTAGAATTCGGCAGTAAAACCCGTATTGGCAATGGGTTGCTGACCGCCGCAGTGTTCCAGACCGACACCAGCAACGAAATTGTGGTTGATGAAAGCAGCAACGGACGCAGCAGCTACAAAAACGCCGGACAGACACGCAGACGTGGGCTTGAACTGGCGCTGGATCAGCAGTTCGCTTATGACTGGCGGCTACAGTTAGCCTGGACGCTGCTGGATGCGCGCTACCGCGACGATGTTTGTGGTGATAGCCAGTGTTCGGCGGCCAACATGGTACCCAGCGGCAACCGGATGCCGGGCATTGCGCGCAACATGGGTTATGCCTCGTTGGCCTGGTCACCGCCGGAAGGGTGGTATGCCGGGGCCGAGGTACGCTATATGAGCGATATCGAGGTTAATGACGCCAATAGCGAACAGGCTCCGGCCTATACGACCGTCGGCTTAAATACCGGTTACCGTTATCCGCTGGGTAACTGGATGCTTAACGTCTTTGGCCGGGTAGATAACCTGTTTGACCGTCAATATGTCGGTTCGGTGATCGTCAATGAAGGCAATGGCCGTTACTACGAACCGGCACCGGGCAGAAACTGGGGCGGCGGATTGAGCGTTTCTTATACCTTCGAGTAACCGCCGGGTGAGTTTATCGGCGTGATCTTTCAGCGACAGGGCGGGAGCTATCCCGCCTTTTTTATTTATAGCTTTCGCGGGATAGACTGTTTTTTGTTTGTGCAAAATTTAATCGGGAAGTCAAAATGTCATCCAGCGTTTTAAATCATAAGCATCTGATACTATGACGAATAAAAATTATATTGAATGACGTAATCGGCGTGATATAGTGTTCTGGCCGCGGCTAAAAACAAAAAAGATTAAATTTTTTTACATTTTAGCAACGCGCGAGGTTTGAATGTCATTATACTGTAATCATCTGGCGGTAGTTTTCACAAGGTGCACAGCTCGAAGCTGTAAATAACACTGCGGGGATCGCTAATGGTAAAGTCCTTGGTTGGGCTAGAAAGAACAAATAACAGACCTTTCCTGATTTCTCGTTGTAACGAGGGTTCTCTCTCCGACTCTCTTTTCCTGACCACTCCGCACTCTCGTCATTCCAAATTCTTGTCACTTTTTACTCTAGGTTTAATTACGCAATCGCGTTCTCCCGTGAAAAATCGGTGTGCCGAAACGCCCGCCGCGTATTCACTTTTACTCTTGGCTATTGTTGGCTCAAAAGGGAGCCAAAACCTAATCTGTGTGTGAAACATAATCGCGCGGTCCAGACCGCTGCGGTAGGTGAAACAAACTGTAAGGTGCCACTATGAGACAAAAAGCAGTGATCAAAGCACGTCGTGAAGCGAAACGCGTTATTCGTCGTGACGCTCGTAGTCATCGCCAGCTTGAAGAAGAGTCCGTAACCTCGCTGGTACAAATGGGTGGTGTTGAGTCTATCGGCATGGCACGTGACAAGCGCGATAGCTCTCCCATAGAGGCACGAACCGAAGCTCAGGGTCATTACTTAATCGCCATAGATAAAAAGCAGTTGATTTTTGCCACCGGTGAAGCCGGTTGCGGCAAAACTTTCATCAGCGCTGCGAAAGCGGCAGAAGCCCTTATACATAAAGAAGTGGATCGGATTATTGTTACTCGCCCGGTTCTTCAGGCGGATGAAGACCTCGGTTTCTTACCAGGGGATATTTCTGAGAAGTTCGCCCCTTATTTCCGCCCGGTGTATGACATTCTGGTGCGCCGCTTGGGATCGTCCTTTATGCAATACTGCCTGCGCCCGGAAATCGGCAAGGTAGAGATCGCGCCTTTCGCCTACATGCGCGGGCGTACCTTCGAAAATGCGGTCGTTATCCTGGATGAAGCCCAGAACGTGACCGCCAGCCAGATGAAGATGTTCCTGACCCGTTTGGGTGAGAACGTAACGGTAATCGTTAATGGTGACGTAACCCAATGCGATTTGCCGCGCGGCGTGAAGTCCGGCCTCAGCGATGCGATGGAACGCTTCGAGGAGGATGAAATGATCGGCATCATCCGCTTTGATAAACAAGACTGCGTCCGCTCCGCCTTGTGCCAGCGCACGCTCAACGCCTACAGTTAAAACCTGCCTGCTAACCAAGGCCGCCTCGGCGGCCTTTTTCTTGTCTTGAATATGGGTTGCTCCGTCATCTCAAAACCAAGGATGTTGGCTCATCACGCCAGAGTAAAAAAGCATCCGGCCACCCAGCGAGGCGGAGAGCAGGGCCAGCATCAGCATGCTGGCGGTTCCTGCAGACAACACCGGTCGGCGATAAAGATAGGTCGCCAGTCCGGTGGCGATAATCAGCCCGGAAAAAATCAGCCAACTCATCCAGCCTGAGCCAAAGAGGGTGATGGCACTGGCCAACATTTTTCCCTGCGCACTGAAACCTGCGCTGTAACTCAGGATCACCACCAACATCAGCGCCACCGCCAGTAAAATACCGGCTAGCAACAGGGCGGGGAGCTGTCGACCATGGTCATCCTGAGCCGCATTGAAGACGCTGATTCTTAGGCCAAGAGTGGTAAACCCCAGCAGCAGCGCCGTGGCAATAAAACTGAGATGGGGGAGTGCCACAGAGGGTGGCTGCTCATCTGGTAATAAACCTGCGCAGAAACCAGAATGGCCGCCAGCCCGGCGACCGAGGCCAGCAGGCTAACGCTGCGGATCAAAGCCTGGCTACGATTAAAGCGAAACAGGATGGCGGCCCAGCTAAACACCACCGCATTGAGCAGGAAGAAGGCGACGACTTCCCGGCTTAGCCAGGAATGGCCGATCCCCAGAATGGCGCGATAGGCCCCGGTTGGTGAACCCAAATGTAATAGCGACAGCAGCGAGCCGATAATATTGACCGCCAAAATAGCCACCGCCATTTTGCGCAGTGCATTAAAGCGTTTTTCATCACTCAGCCAGATCGGCTGGGCGATGATTAATACTGTGATGGCTACAATTGCGCCCACCGCCCACTGACAAAATACGGTAAAAAAGACTAAAGGGAGCTCGTATTCAGACATGGTATCTACTCCTTATCCCCGGCGGGAATAATCACGATATTAGGGTGGCTGATTTGGTGACTCGGCAGTGAGTAACGGGTTTCGATACGGGTTAAATCAGCCCGGTATTCTTGCCGCAGCAGATCAATATCACCAAATTGCAGAACCCCGGCCGGGCAGGACTCCACACAGCGCGGTTGCAACCCTTCATCCAACCGCTCAGCGCACAGATTGCACTTACTGGTTTTCCCTTCGACCGGATCAAAAACCGGCGCATTATAAGGACAAGCCATAATGCACATCCGGCAACCAATACATTTGTCGTGATCTTGCACCACGATGCCGTCCGGACGTTTACTGTAGGTATCTGCCGGGCACACTTTCATGCACTGCGGATCGTCGCAGTGATTGCAGGACATTGAGATAAATGCCATCGCGTTCGGGTCGTCAAAGCTAAATTCCCTGACCCGCCGCCAGAGGACGCCTGCCGGAGTCGTATTTTCGGATTTACAGGCCATTGAGCAGGTTTTGCAGCCGTAACAGCCGCGCATATCCACTAAAAATCCATATTGTCTGACCATGATTATGCCTCCGCTCTAACGTCAACCAGGGTGCTGTTACAACAATGGCCAGAGCCCAGGACTTCGGCATGATCGTTCGTCACGTGGCTGCTGCTGCCCCCTTGCTGTTCCCACCAGCCATTGTCCAGGCACACCACGCCGCGTTTGATTTGGCGGGTCACTACCGCCAATGCCCGATGTTCGCCCCGATGATTGAAAGCAATGGCCCATGCGCCGTTATGGATATTGCGACTGGCGGCATCTTCCGGGTGGATCATGATATTAGGCTGATTACGCTGAACTTCGAGGATCCATTCATTCATCCCGTGGCTTGAGTGAATACTCCGCGCGAGCTTGCGCTGTACGGCCATTAATGGGTATTTTCTTGCCAGCTCAGGCGATCCTTTCGGCGACTCTTTAACCTGCATATAGGTCACAATCGGTGGGAAGTCTTTCTTCTGCCAGGCTTCAATAAAGAAGTGGGCTTTTTTAGTGGGCGTGCGGAAGATACCGTCCTTGAATGGGATCCACGGCACCTCCGCCGGTTTGATCGGCCCGTGGCGCAGTTGTTCAATGGTGATGCCGGTTCCGGCCAGACAGTTTTCGATATAGTGCTCAATCGGTTGATTAAACACTTCGCCAAAGCCAAAACGTTCGGCCAACCGGGCAAAGATCCAGTAATCCGGTTTGGCTTCACCGACTGGCTCCACCGCTTTTTCCATCAGTTGGACATAGTGGCTGCGAACGCCGGCCATCAGGCTGAGATCTTCAAAAATGGTGGTCACCGGCAGTACCAGGTCCGCATACAGGGCGGTGGAACTCATCAGGTTATCGGCCACCACCACAAACGGCACCTTCTTCAGGGCCTTTTTCACCATATTGGTGTTAGGCAGTTGGGTCAGGGCGCCCAGGGTCATAATCCACCAGAAGTTAATCGGATGAGGGCGATCGTTGACGATCCATTCTCCGGTTTTAGAAACCGGTATTGGCGGTATTTTTTGTACGTTGGGTGCCGGTGGCACCGGCGGATTAAATTTTATCATTTGTTGTGCGCCGCCAGCGTCGCAGACACCCCCACCGGCTTTGCCCATATTGCCGGTCAGCAACGCCAGATAGAACTGACTGGCGGCCACATAGGTACCAAACTCGGTACGCTGAGCGCCTGACATATTCTGTACGATCATCGAAGGCTTGTTGCTGGCATACTCTCGCGCCAACCGCAGCAGGGTGGCTGGTGGAACATCGGTCTCTGCCGCTACTTTCTCCGTATTCCAGGGGGCGGCCTCCTGGCGGATCAGTTCAAACACCGTGGTATAACCGGCATCTGCAGGCAGTTCTGCCTGCGTCAGTGCCGCAACAATGGCGGGCGTATCATGGCGAACCAGTTTTTGGCTTAGATTGTCGTAGACCAGATAGCTTTCTTTATCCTGCGGATCTTCTCTAAGCTGTTGTTGCTTGGCATCCACCAGATAAACCGCCCCGGTGTGTTGACGCAGGAAGTCGGCATCATAGCGCTGCTCATCCATAATGATTTTTATCATCCCCAGTGCCAACGCGGTGTCGGTGCCAGGAATAATCGGGATCCATTCATCGGCTTTGGCCGCCGTTTCGTTAAATCTCGGGTCGATCACCACCAGGCGCGCTCCCTGTTTTTGCGCCTTAATATATTCTTTAAAATAGGCCTGCATGGTCACGGCCGGATTATTGCCCCAGCACAGGATGTAGTGGCTGTCGGCCAGGGTGTCGCGCATATCCGCGTAGCGCAGGCCAAGCATCGGGATCATGGCGGCGGTCACCGCAGAGCAACACAAGGAGCCGGTGCGTTTGGTGGCGCCGCCGAGGTAATCGAAGAAACTCTTGGCCATATCATTTTTAATGGAATCCATGTTGCCTGCATGGGTCGAAATCAACAGGCCCTTATTTCCGTGGCTGGCAAGGGTGTTACGGATATTTAGCTCAATCAGATCCAGCGCTTCATCCCAGGATATCGGTTTGAATTTTCCTTGGCCTTTTTCCCCGACCCGCAGCAACGGTGTTTTAACCCGCAGGGGGTGATAGACCCATTTGGTCCGGCTAATACCACGCAGACAGCACTTGACGTTAAAATCCTTGCTGGCTTCTATTTTCTTCAGCTCACCCTGATAGACATAGGCCGTTAAATTACAGTGCAAACACTCCATGGCACAGGTTGATCTAAAGGTTTGATAGTCGGTCAGTTTAAGCCGTAATCGGGGCAACGGTTTACCGTTGTCCTGCGCCATGGAAAAAACGCAGGGTGAGATGCTGGCCAAGCCGATAACTCCCAGCCCCTTTAACAAGGTTCTACGATTCATTCTGATATCTGATATATTTTTCATGATGTTTCCCGCACGTATTATTTGTTTTTATTATTGTTGGCGTTGTTGCTATTTCATTTAATTAACACCTCGAGTTAATCACGAGTGAATTATTAAACACTGATCGAAATCAAATTATTAATTTATTATTTTACCGTGACTTACTAGAGTCGTTAATAGAAGTAGCCAAAAAGTAATTGTCGATTATTGCTTTTGGCGGGTTGCTCAGTTTCGACTGGCCGAGGGTTAATCCCGGCTCGTTTAGCTTTTGTGTAAATTATTGTGGTTTTTTGTATAGATTTTCGTTGAGTTAGCGTTAATGATTAGTGGGTTCCAGCAGGGCGTAGCGGTGCATTCGCCAAAAGGGAATATCTGGGGAGTATGCCGGAGTGGCGTACTGGGCATTGGGATCTTCAAAGCGGTTCAATCATGAAATACATTATTTTATTGCTATTTATTTTGTGCGTTGTGTATGTCCATTACCGTGGTAGGGTGCGTTACACCTTCTGGCGGCAACTTTCTGATCACTCGACCTTTACCGCGCCATTGAACGTTTTTATGTATCTATTCTCACGCGTGCCGACCACCCCTTATTTGCAGCCGGAGCAATTCCCCGAGTTGAAGGTACTGCGGGATAATTGGCAAACTATCCGTGATGAAGGGCAGCAGCTGATGGCGATCCAGCAAATTAAAGCCTCGGATCAATTTAACGATGCCGGGTTCAATTCGTTCTTCAAAACCGGCTGGAAGCGTTTTTATTTAAAATGGTATGAAGACAGCCACCCGTCGGCGATGAGCCTGTGTCCGCAGACTACCGCGCTGTTGCGCAGCCTGCCTTCGGTCAAGGCGGCGATGTTTGCCGAACTGCCGGACGGCAGTCGCCTGCCACGTCATCGCGATCCTTATGCCGGTTCGCTGCGTTACCACCTGGGGTTGATTACCCCGAATGACGATCGCTGTTTTATTGAAGTAGACGGTGAGCGCTACAGTTGGCGCGATGGCGAAGGAGTCATGTTTGATGAGACCTATCTGCATTTTGCCGAAAACCAGAGCGGGCAGAACCGGCTGATTCTGTTCTGTGACATTGAGCGGCCGATGCGTTTTCGCTGGGCGCAGGGCATCAACCACTGGCTGGGGCGTAACCTGATGAGTGCGGCCACTGCACCCAATGAAGAGGGCGACCGTACCGGGGGGGTTAATAAGCTGTTCAAGTACATTTATGCGGTGCGCAAAGTGGGGAAACGGCTGAAGGCGTGGAACCGTACCGGGTATTACATCATTAAATGGATCTTGTTTGGCGGTATCGCGGCGGGCATTTTTTTCGCGGTATAAGCTTTTGCGCTAGGTATAAAGACGAGGGGCACCCTGGAGTGCCCCCTCTGGTAATCAGGCAAAGATGGTCATCATATAGGCGGCGAACAGCGCCAGGTGCGCCGTGCCGTTCAGTACGTTGGTCCTGCCGGTAGAGAACGAAAGCTGGCACAGCAACAACACCGTCAGCATCACCACGATATGCGGCGTCTGCAAACCGAAGATCAACGTCTGACCGGTCAGCGTGGCGATGACGGTGACTGCCGGAACCGTCAGGGAAATGGTCGCCAGCACCGAACCGAAAAACAGGTTCATGGCGCGCTGTACCTGATTATTCAATACCGCTCGCAGTGCCCCCAGACCTTCAGGCGACAGGATCAACAGGGCGACCAGGAAGCCGGTAAATTGAGCCGGGGCATTCACCTTGGTCAACAAACCTTCCAGCGGATTGGCGTTGAACTTGGTTACCGCGATCACCGCAATCAGATGTACCACCAGCCAACCGGCATGCCAGGCACTGCTGTGCGAGGAAGGCTTGCCATGGTGCGGGTCGCCATCGTCATCTTCGTGCTCGTAGACGAACAGGCTTTGGTGAGTTTTGGTCTGGATCACCAGGAACACGCCGTACATGGCGGCAGAAATCACCGAAACCAGCAGCGCCTGACCGGTAGTGAAGTTACCGCCCGGCAGCGCACTCGGGAATACCAACACAATCACCGCCAGCGGGAAAATCGCCATCAGATACTGTTTTATACCGCCGAGGTTAACGTACTGAGTGGCGAATTTGCGGCCGCCCAACAGCAGCGCAACACCCACCAATCCGGCGCTGACAATCATAATGATCGAGTAAAGGGTATCGCGCATCAGCGCCGGTGCGGCATCGCCGGTGGCCATCAACGCGGAAATCAGGCTGACTTCCAGGATCACCACCGACAGGCTGAGGATCAGCGAGCCGTAGGGTTCACCCAGACGGTGGGCCAGCACGTCGGCATGGCGCACTACGCTGAACGCACTGCTGAGAATACCGATCAGGGCAACGATGTTAATACCGACGATCAGCGGAAAGTTGCTGGTACTGCCCCATAAATTCAGCACCACCAGGGCGGCGATGGGCAGCAGCAGGGAATACTCAGTGTGGCGGGATTTGGATCGGCCAGGATCGTTTTGCGACTTCATTTCGATGGTACTCCTTCTCAAACAGCGTGGTCCCGTCTTCGCTGACTGCCGTTAAAGGCAACTTTGCGCATCCAGAATGCATTTTTATTTTATAATAATAGGATACACCCAGTGGTGCGTGCCGGGGAATGATGTGATGTTGTTTTACTTGCAAAAGCAAAAGCTTGCAATATGTGACTAGGTTAACAAAAAAACCGCACGGGATGCGGTTTTCTTTACTTACTTTTACGCGGCGAGATGAATTTTATTCATTAACGGCACATAAATTGCAGTTTATGCCTCTATTACTTGGTTAATAAAGGGGAAAATTCTCATCAGTCATCAATATTATCCATAATTTCATGCCGTTTATTATGATAACCCTCTTCATTTAGCCCTTCACGCCAGTAAGGAACGGCATAAAGGCGATTACGTTCACATTGGCGATCGCGGCGCAGGTAGCGGCGCAGTTCTACCACCAGACGATCTTCTCCGGCCAGCCAGTACTGGGTCTCGGCCTGCGGCTGTGGCAACGCGCAAAACTGCGTGACCAACTCTGCCGTTTTCTCGGTGCCGCCAATAATCCAGCTCAGTTCAAAACCCGCAGGCTTTTTCAGGTCGATCACATCGGCTGCGCTATCGACACGGATAAAGGCATGGCCTTCGCTGCGTGCCGGTAATGTTTCCAGCAACGCCGCCAAAGCGGGTAAAGAAGAAGGATCGCCGGCCAGGCAGTAGAAGTCAGCCTCTGGCAGCATAGGTTTCGGGCCACCGGGATTGCTGATGCCAATTTTATCGCCGGCTTTCGCCGCGCGGGCAAAGTCAACCGCCGGGCCGCTGTGGTCATGAATGGCGAATTCAATGTCGACTTCCGCCAATTCCGGACGTACCGCACGGATGGAGTAGGTACGAACAATGGGGCGTACCGCGTCGGCTGCCCAGCGTGGGCCATTTTCGGTCAGCGTCGGCAGATCCGGTTGTGTCTGGTCTGCCAGCGGCAGGAAAACCTTGATGTGTGCGGCAGCAGCGTTTGCCGGGTAATAGCGCAGGTCCGGCGCGGTGAAGGTGATACGGCGCAGGTGCGGAGTAATATCGCGAATGGCACTGACTGCAATCAGGTAGGGTGCGCGTGAGCGTGGGGCTTCGGTAGTCACGGGGTTCTCCTTATGTTCGTTTGGCGCAGAGTATATCACGCCATTTGATAATGAGAATTGTTTGATGATCATGGCGGAGGTGCCCGGTCACCGCGACGAAGCAGGATGGCGATCGCTTAATGCTTAAGTGAGGTATTTTAGCCTTCGATATTATTGCTGCTGAGTACAAATACTTTTTCACTTTAAACATCGTCTGAAACTTGATTGCTCCCCGAGAAAAGAATAAGGTCATTATTATCGCGGAAAGGGTTATAGAATTAATAAAATTCCGTACTCAATAATAAAGTTGAACAGTGGCTAGGGAGTAGGAGCGATCTTATTCCCGGGAGGTTGTTAAGGTGTTAACGCGAGATTTTCTGCAAAATGCGGACTGCAAAACAGCATTCGGCACCATTGAGGAGTCGTTGTTACTGACATCAGAGCAGCGTGCGGCCTCACTGGATTGTACTTTATCCCGTCGGCCGGATAATAGCCCGGTGTGGGTATTCGGCTACGGCTCACTGATGTGGAACCCGGTGTTTGAATCCGAAGAGGTGCGGCCGGCCACGCTTCAGGGCTGGCACCGTGCTTTCTGTTTGCGGCTGACCGCCGGGCGCGGCACCTTGCATCAACCCGGGCGTATGTTAGCGCTGAAAGAGGGCGGAGATACCACAGGTCTGGCGTTCCGTCTGCCGGAAGCCAAGCTGCGCGAAGAGCTGGAACTGCTGTGGAAACGTGAAATGCTGACCGGTTGTTATTTACCGACCTGGTGTGATCTCACCTTGGCCGATGGCCAAGTGGTGACTGCGTTGGTGTTTGTGATGAATCCGCAGCATCCGCTGTTTGAAGAAGATACCCGTCACCAGGTGATCGCACCCTTGATCGCCAGCGCCAGCGGGCCATTGGGTACCAATGCTCAGTACCTGTTCTCACTGGATACCGAGCTGAAAAACCACGGTATGAAGGACGACTGTGTTGGCGATCTGGTCTGCTACGTGCAGCAGTGGCTGCAGCAGAATACCTCCGGTCCTGTCGGGGGAGAGGCGACGGCCTGATCCCCACACTGCGCTTTAATGAGGCTCAGCATGCTGAGCCTTTTTCGTTTCATATATCTAATCCCTATATTTAATAACTTTATTCTGCATGAATATTTAATCCACAATTTATTGGTGGTTATTTATCTTATTAATATTAAAGGAATTGATTATTTTAAAGCTGAAAAGCAGTTAATTCACAGCGGTGAAAAATTCACTTAGCATGAAAATGCATAACTAAAGGTTATTTCTTATTTGTCCCCTCACGCCAGACTCCGTATCACTATGTTAACAATATTGTTCTACCGGGGGGAGTGGATGAACTTTCAACAATTAAAAATTATTCGGGAATCGGCACGCTGCAACTACAACCTGACCGAGGTGGCCAACACTTTATTTACCTCGCAGTCGGGTGTCAGTCGTCATATTCGGGAACTGGAAGAAGAACTGGGCATTGAGATATTTATCCGCCGCGGCAAGCGTTTATTAGGCATGACCGAGCCGGGCAAAGAGCTGCTGGTGGTGGCGGAACGCATCCTGAATGATGCCAATAACATCCGCCGTCTGGCGGACGTATTCAGCAGCAACGACGCCGGTCAGTTGCATATCGCCACCACCCATACCCAGGCGCGTTATAGCCTGCCGGGGGTGATTAAAGAGTTCCGCGCGCTGTATCCGCGGGTGAGAGTGGTGTTGAATCAGGGCAGCCCTGAAGAAATCGTCGGCATGCTGGCTTCCGGTGAGGCCGATATCGGCATTGCCAGTGAGCGGTTGATGAGCGACGAGTCTCTGGCGGCGTTTCCTTATTACCGTTGGCACCACACCATACTGGTGCCGGAAGGACATGAATTGACTCGTCAGCCGCAGGTAACGCTGGAAATGCTCAGTACCTTGCCGCTGATTACCTACCGGCAGGGTATTACCGGCCGTTCACGGCTGGATAGCGCTTTCAAAGCCGCCGGGTTAACGCCGGACATAGCCTTAAGCGCGCAGGATTCAGACGTGATTAAAACCTATGTTGAATTGGGACTAGGGGTTGGCGTGCTGGCGGACATGTCCTACGAGAAAGAGCGTGACCACGGGTTGGTTAGCCTTAACGCCGAACACCTGTTCGAACCCAATACCGTTTGGTTAGGTTTGAAACGCAGTCAGTTACAACGTAACTATGCATGGCGATTTATCCAGCTCTGTAACCCGACGCTGTCGCTGACTGAAATCAAAGACAAAGTGTTTTCCTCACAGCTGGATACGGTGATCGATTACCAGATTTAATCAGAGGGAAGGTGGGTGGCTAGCAGGCCGGGCATGGTGCCCGGCGATAGGTAAAACTAAAGCTGTTTTCTCAACAGTTTTCTGACCATGCGGCGTTTGCTTTTTTGCACTGGGCCAATGACTTCCAGGATAGGAATTTCTTCTGGGGGCAGTGGATTTGCCATTTGCCAGCGAATTTGTTGTTTCATAATTTTAATCGCGATTTCTTTTTCTTCTTGAATAGTTAGCGTTGGATCGTTCAGGTCCCTGTCCTTCATGCCGCTCTCCTTTTTGAACGTTATTTGTACACACCTTATCACGCAAGGACTTAACGCTGAATTTTTTATAGGTGACGTATGTATTCCCTCAACGCAATAAAGTCAGTTATACAGTTCATAGTGCCGGGTATAACGGTGAATGATGCCTGACTGGTATAAAGCTTGAGCAGTCGATTGTTGAGGACGTTGCTGATCAGTATGTCGGGGAGCGATGTAGATATCAGCCCTTGCGTGCGTAAATTCACACCATAGAAATAGAGGGTGCGAAGACAATATTCCAGCATTTTGCCGTTTAGTGGATGTTTAGCCGCGCGGTCTGTAAAGCTCTCTAATGCGATCAATTCGATGATGTTATCCACTCTGTGGTAGTGACACAGGCAAAAGCCTGCACGAGTCAGTGGGGCCGCAATCCATCTGAAAACAAAAACAAAGCTCGCTGTCTTGAGCGCAGTACTGTCATAAAATTTCAACAGTGAACGCCAGTTAAGCGTATGGCCGTTTTTTCTGCCTTTTTGCCAGCGACGATCTTGTTCGGCCAGTTGGCTGATGAAAAGACCCGATTCAACCAGTACGGTGTTCATATCTTCAAGCGTCTGTTGTACCACCCGTTGATATGCGTTTTTAACGCCCTCCGTTGGCGAGTTTGCTTCCATTTGATAGCTCCCTGTAGCAATTAGCCGCACACTAATTGCTGTTAAGGAACTGCACAAAACGTTGTTTTCTCCAGTGCGCAGCGCCACGCAAAAGATGTCATTGGTGCTCAGGGTTACCCCAGCAACTGCGCACCCACTTGCAAAAGCCCGCCTGCTTAATAATCAAAATCTCAGCTATAGACATAAAAAGAATATCTATAGTTATTTAAGTACCTTCGCCTGCCGATGGCTCTCACATACACTCGCGAAATTACTATAAATTCCATCCGCTTGGAGAGTTTTTGATGAAAGCGTTCGTTCCCTCTTTGGTATTTTTGGCCGTGGCGGCCAGTTTCAACGCGCAGGCGGCAACCCCGGCCAATACTTTGGTGATTGCCCAATCCATCGATGACGTGGTCAGCTTTGATCCGGCCCAGGGCTTTGAATTAACCACGGTGCAGTCATTCAACAGCCTGTACCAACGCCTGATCCAGTCAGATCCAAAAAATCCGATCGAACTTAAACCCACGCTGGCCAGTGAATGGCAGGCGGGCAGTGATAACCGCAGCCTGACTTTTACCCTGCGGCCGGACGCCAAATTCGCCAGTGGCAATCCACTGCGCCCGGAAGACGTGATCTTCTCGTTGTCGCGGGTGGTGAAGCTGAATCTGGAGCCGTCGTTTATCCTCACTCAACTGGGCTGGAACGCTAAAAATGTCGACCAATACCTGAGTAAGGTAGATGACCAGCAGGTCAAAATCAGCTGGAGCGAAAACGTCAGCCCGGCGTTTGTGCTTAGCCTGCTTTCGGCACCGGTGTCCTCCATTGTCGATGCCAAGGAAGCGTTGGCGCATCAACAGGGCGATGACTTTGGCCACCAGTGGCTGAACAGCCATTCCGCCGGTAGCGGCCCGTATAAAATCCGCACCTATGTGCCGCATGAAGTGGTAGTGCTCGACGCCAACCCTGGCTCGCCAGAGGGCGCGCCAACGCTGAAAACTATCCTGATCAAAAACGTGCCGGATCCGGCCGCCCGCCGTCTGCTGATCGAGCAGGGCGACGCCGACATTGCGCGTAACCTCGGGGCAGATCAGATGGCCGCGCTGAAAGGCAAACCGGGCGTCAAGCCGCTGGCCATTCCGTACGCCTCACTCTATTTCCTGCAGTTCAACGCCAAGGCGTCCCCGGCGCTGAGTAACCCGGCCTTCTGGGAAGCGGCGCGCTGGCTGTTCGACTATAAAGGCATTGCCGATGACCTGCTGAAAGGCCAGTTCCAGAACCATCAGGCATTTCTGCCAGAGGGTTACCTGGGGGCGCTGAAAGACAAGCCTTACAGCTTTAATCCGACCAAGGCCAAAGAAATTCTGGCCAAGGCCGGTCTGAAAGACGTCAGCTTTAAGCTGGAGGTCAACAACCAGCCGCCATACCTGGATATCGCACAGGCATTGCAGGCCAGCTTTGCGCAGGGCGGGGTGAAGGTGGATCTGGTGCCGGGGCTCAGTGCGCAGGTCTCCACCAAGGTCAAATCCCTCAACTATGATGCGGTTCTGACCTCCTGGGGACCGGACTATTTTGACCCTAACACCAACGCCGCTGCCTTCGCCTATAACCCGGAAGACGGCAGCAAAACGCTGGCCTGGCGTGCCAACTGGCAGATACCGGCATTGAACAAACTGACGCTGGCGGCCACGGCGGAAAATGACACCGCCAAACGGGTCGCGGATTACCAACAGTTGCAGCAAGCGGTTCAGAAAAGCTCGCCGTTTGTGATTGGTCTGCAGGCGCGCAGTCTGATTGCGGTGCGCGACAACCTGAAAGGCTACGAGCAGGGCATCAACCCTGACATGGTGTTCTACAGCAAGGTCAGCAAGTAATGATCAGTCGTACTTTCTCCGCCGGGTTCGCCCGGCGCAGTTGGCGCTGGGGCCGCAGGTTGTTTACCGGCCTGCTGTCATTGGCACTAACGCTGCTTGGGTTGCTGCTGTTCACCTTTATGCTCTCGCATTTGGCACCGATCGATCCCACGCTGCAGATAGCCGGCGATCACGCCAGCGAAGCCACCTATGCCCAGGTGCGCCACGATCTGGGGTTGGATCAGCCCTTACCGGTGCAGTTCTGGCGTTATCTGGTGCATCTGGCGCATGGGGATATGGGCATCTCGCGGATTACCTCGCAGCCGGTGCTGAGCGATCTGCTGCGCACCTTCCCGGCCACGGTGGAGCTGGCGACCTGCGCCATTATCCTCGGTGCGGTCGGCGGCATTACCCTGGCGTTTCTGGCGGTGATCAAACCGGGCGGCTGGCTGGATAATGCGGCGCGTTTGCTGTCGTTGATCGGCTATTCGGTACCGATCTTCTGGCTCAGTCTGCTGGGGCTGCTGCTGTTTTACGCCACGCTGCATTGGTCGGCGGGGCCGGGGCGGCTGGATGATATCTATCTGTATAGCATGGAGCCGCGCAGCGGATTTATTCTGATCGACAGTTGGCTGTCCGGCGATCGTGAGATGTTCTATAACGCCATCAGCCATCTGTGGCTGCCGGTGGTGGCGCTGGCGCTGCTGTCGATGGCGGGCATCACCCGCTTGCTGCGTGCGGCGATGCTGGAAGAGTGCAATAAAGAGTACGTCACCCTGGCACGATCCAAAGGGGCCAGCCGCACGCGTATTTTGGTGCGTCACGTATTCCCCAACGTGTTGGGTACGCTGATTACCGTATTGTCGCTTTCCTACGCCAGCCTGCTGGAGGGCGCGGTGCTGACTGAAACGGTGTTCGCCTGGCCGGGCGTTGGGCGTTATCTGACCACCGCACTGTTTGCCGCCGATACGCCGGCCATTCTCGGCGCCACCTTGCTGATTGGCACCTGTTTTGTGGTGCTTAACGCGCTGGCCGATGCGCTGACCTATTTAGTGGACCCGCGAACACGATGAGCCAATACCTTTCTGAACATGAACCCCAGGGCGAACCAGCTGCCGCTTATCGCCCACGCGGCAGGCTGACCACGCTGACGATTGGCGCGACGCTGGTGGCGATCCTGATCCTGACGGCGTTGCTGGCTCCCTGGTTGGCACCCTTCGATCCCAATCTGCAGCATATCGAGTTGCGCCTGCTGCCGCCTTCTTCCGGCCATTGGCTGGGCACCGACGGTTTTGGCCGCGATCTGCTGTCGCGGGTGATTTACGGCGCTCGCCCAACGCTGATCCTGGTGTCATTGATCTTGCTGCTGACCATCCCGATTGGCCTGTTGGTGGGCATTAGCGCTGGCTATCTCGGTGGCTGGGTCGAGCGTATTCTGATGCGCGTGACCGATATTTTTCTGTCGTTGCCCAGCCTGGTGATTGCACTGGCGTTTGTTGCGGTGCTGGGGCCGGGGTTGATGAACGGCGCGCTGGCACTGGCGTTAACCAGTTGGCCTTCTTTTGCCCGACAGGCGCGGGCGGAAACCCTGGCGTTGCGCCGCAGTGACTATCTGGCCGCAGCGCGCATGCAAGGCATTGGTGGCCTGCGGCTGATGGCCGGGCATATTTTGCCGCTGTGCTTGCCGAGCGCCGTGGTGCGAGCCGCGCTGAGCCTCGGTGGCATCATCCTGTCCGCCGCCGGTTTGGGCTTTCTCGGCATGGGCGTGGCACCGCCGACCGCCGAATGGGGCTCCATGGTGGCCGAGGGCAGCAAAGTGATATTTGACCAGTGGTGGGTCGCCGCGGTACCGGGTGGGGCGATCCTGTTCGCCAGCCTGGCCTTTAACCTGCTGGGCGATGGCCTGCGCGATAAAATGGATCCTCGTCATGGGCATTGATAACAATTTATTGACCGTCGAACGGCTGTCGGTGGCATTGCCGGGTTCGCCGCCGCTGGTCAAAGACATTTCGTTCAGCATGGGGCAGGAACGGCTGGCGCTGGTGGGGGAATCCGGCTCCGGTAAATCCTTGACCGCGCGTGCCTTGATGGGGTTGCTGCCACCGCCGTTACAGTTGCAGGCGCAGCGTTTAACGCTGGGCGACGATGATCTGGCACGGCTGAATGAACGCCAGTGGAACCGCCTGCGCGGCAACAAAGTGGCGATGGTGATGCAGGATCCCAAGCATGCGCTGAACCCGACCCAGCCGATTGGCCGCCAGGTGGAAGAGCCGCTGTTGCTGCACACCCGTCTGGGGCGGGCCGAACGGCGGGAGAAAGTACTGGATATGCTGGCGGCGGTAGGGCTACCCGATCCGGCTGCTTTACGGCAGCTTTACCCGCACCAGCTGTCTGGCGGTATGGGACAACGGGTGATGCTGGCGATTGCGCTGATTAACGACCCGCAATTGTTGATTGCCGACGAACCCACGTCCGCGCTGGATCACCAGATGCGCGATCAGGTACTGCAACTGATCGAAACTCTGGTGGAACAACGCAATATGGGCCTGATTTTGATCAGCCACGACCTGCAGCAGGTGGCGCACTACTGCGAACGGGTGCTGGTGATGTACAAAGGCGAACTGCTGGATCAGCTGCCTGCCGATCGCCTGGCCTCTGCCACCCATCCTTATACCCGCACGCTGTGGTCGTGTCGGCCAAGCAGGGAGACCCGGGGTAAACCCTTGCCGGTGTTGGATCGTGCGTTGCTGGAGTCACTGAAATGAGTCTGATTACTTTGGACAATCTCAGCGTCAGCCATCGGCAGGGCTATGACGTGCGCACCGTGGTGCATGAGGTTAACCTGCATATCGAACCGGGTGAATGTTTCGGTCTGGTCGGCCCTTCCGGCTGCGGTAAATCCTCGCTGCTGTGGGTGTTGGCCGGGCTGAATGAAAGCTGGAGCGGCGGTTTCAACCTGCTGGGCCGCGATCTGCAGCCGGGGCGTCCGTTCACCGGCACGCTGCGACGTGAGGTGCAGATGGTATTTCAGGATCCCTATGCCTCGCTGCACCCCAAACACCGGTTGCTGCGCACCCTGGCGGAGCCGCTGAAATTACTGAAAGAGCGTGACATCGAGCAAAAAATCAGCGCCGGTTTCCGTCAGGTGGGGTTGGATCCGCGGCTATTGGATCGTTACCCGCACCAGCTTTCCGGCGGCCAGCGTCAGCGGGTGGCGATAGTACGAGCACTGCTGTTAAAACCCAAACTGCTGTTGCTGGACGAACCCACCTCGGCGCTGGACATGTCGGTGCAGGCGGAGATCCTCAACCTGCTCAACGAGCTGAAACAGGCGGGCGACCTGACTATGATCCTGGTCAGTCACGACGCGGATGTGATCGACCACATGTGCGATCGCTCGGTGGCGATGGCGCAAGGCCGTTTGGTGAACTGAAAACTGCCCGTCGCTAACCCGGCGGGTATATTCATCTGCGTAATAAATAAAGCAATTTATAGTCGTTCTTCTGCTAAGTCGCTGCCCCTACACTCGAAAAATAACGCATCCGCGTGATCCTGGAGAGTGCATCGATGAAACGGCTAATCCCCACCTTATTGTTCAGCGCCCTGGCGGCGAGCTTTGGCGCGCAGGCGGCCACCCCGAAAGACACGCTGGTGGTAGTCAGTTCGCTGGAAGGCATCATCAGTCTGGATCCGGCCGAAAGCTTTGAAACCGTCAGCTCGGCCAACCTGGTCAACCTGTATCAGCGGTTACTGACGCCGGATCGCAGCACGCCGGAAAAACTGGCTCCAGAGCTGGCCAGCGGCTGGCAGGCAGGGGCGGATGGTCGCAGCCTGATTTTTACCCTGAAGGCTGACCAGCGCTTTGCTTCCGGCAATCCGGTACGGCCGGAAGATGTAATCTTCTCGCTGGTGCGGGCGGTGAAACTGAACAAGGCGCCGTCGTTTATTCTTGGTGAGTTCGGCTGGACGCCAGAAAACGTCGAGGGCCAATTGAAGAAGCTGGGCGATAACCAGGTGCAGTTAAGCTGGTCGGCCAATATCGGCAGTGGGCTGGCATTGCGGCTGTTGACCGCGCCGGTCGCCTCGATCGTCGATGAAAAACTGCTGACTGAGCACAGTCAACAGGGGGATTTCGGTAACGCCTGGCTGCGTTCTAATTCTGCCGGTGCCGGGCCTTATCGCGTTAGTAACTATGTCCCGCATGAGGCGCTGCTGTTCAGTCGGAACGACTATGCCCAACCGCAGGCGAAGTTGAAAACGGTGCTGCTGAAGAACGTTAGCGACGCCGGGACCCGACGTCTGTTGCTGCTGAAAGGGGACGCCGACGTGGCTTACGATCTGGGCGCTGACCAGTTTAATTCGCTGCGTAAGGAGCCGGGTGTCAGGATAGAGCAGCAGGACTCGTCCAAAGTCTATTACCTCGGTTTCAACACCGGGAGCAAGCAGGTCCCTGCGTTGAGCAACCCGGCATTGTGGCAGGCGGCGCGCTGGCTGGTGGACTATCAATCCATTGCCGATAACCTGCTGAAAGGGCAGTACCGCGTCCATCAGGCGTTCCTGCCGCTGGGGCTGGATGGGGCGATCGACAACCAACCGTTCAAGCTCGACGTGGCCAAGGCCAAACAGATTTTGCATGACGCCGGTATCGCCGAAGGCACGCGCATTGATCTGATCGTTATTAACCAACCGCCGTATACCGATATCGCCCAGGCGCTGCAGGCCAGCTTTGCCAAGGCCGGTTTGCAACTGGATATTCATCCGGTAGTGGAAAGCGACCTGTGGGGCAAGATGCGCAGCCGCGATTTCCAGGCCATTTTCACCTATTGGGGGGCCGACTATCTGGATCCGAACACCAACGCCAGCGCCTTTGCTTACAACGTGCCCAACGGGCCGAAAACCCTGGCCTGGCGCACCCAGTGGACTATCCCGGCGCTGAGTGCGGAAACCCGCGCAGCGGCGGCGGAAGGTGACGGGGCAAAACGCGCCGCGCACTACGCCAGCTTACAGCGCGAATTGCAGACCAGCTCTCCCTACGTCGTGGCATTGCAGGGACAAACGCTGGTGGCACTGCGTGACAACGTTAAAGACGCCAAGGTGGATATCGCCAACAGCATGCTGTATCTGGATCGCGTGAGTAAGTAGCCCGGCACGGTTTTTGCAGGATCGGTTTATTTAGCCCACCGGGGATCCTGTCATGAGCCGTAACCACACTTTCCCGCCCAGTGCCGGCGATTTTTTGCTGGCCTCCAAACGTTGTGAAATCACCGTGTTGCAGCAACTGTTGCAGATGGGGCAGTTGGTTGGCCGGGTCAGCCAACTGATCCACGTGCTCCAGCGGGAACGCGGTACCGTCAATATTTACCTGTGTTCACAGGGGGCGTTGTTTGGCGAGCGGTTGGCCGGGCGGGCGCAGGAAGTGGAGCAGGCTGAGCTGGCGGTGCAGCGGCAGTTGATGCAGTTGGATGACAGCACTGCGCCCCTGGCCAGCGCCAGCCGTTTGTTCAGCCGCATTGCCGGCGCGCTGCATCATCTTACCGCCTTGCCTGAATTGCGCCGCCAGGTGCAGCAAAGGCAAATTCTGCAGCCTGCGGCCATGGGCACCTTTAATGACATGATTCACAGCCTGCTGGCGCTGGTATTTGAAGCGGCGGATGCCTGTGCAGAACCCATCACGGCACGTGCGTTGATCGCCATGTTCAGCTTTATGCAGGGCAAGGAGCTGGCCGGGCAAGAACGGGCAATCGGTTCGGCCGGTTTTGCCGCCATGCGTTTTGGCGAACCGGCACACCAACAGTTACTGATGCTGATCGAAGGGCAGGAGCGTTGCTTTGCTACCTTCAGCGAGTTTGCCGATGAAGCTTCCCTGGCCCAGTGGCGGCACATGCAGCAGCAGGATGACCGCGAATTTGAACGCCTGAGGCGTATTGCCTGTACCCAATTGCAACTGAATGATAAAGCCGACACCAGCCTGCGCTGGTTCGAGATCACCAGTGCGCGTATCGATCTGATGAAACATATTGAAGACCGGCTGGAGGAGGCATTGATGACCAGTTGCCGCCACAGTCTGGCACAGGCCCAGCGCGCGCTGGCGGTGGACTGCGCCGATTACGCGCCGCAGCCGATGCAAGAAAGTTACGCGGTTTTCGTGGCGGCACCCCTGGGGGATGCATCGTCGCTGGCGGGGGATGGTATCCACCCGCGTTTGGGCCGTTCGATGCTGGAGTTGATTCAGCAGCAGTCGCAACGGCTACAGGTGTTATCGGAGGAACTGGCGACGGCGCGGGCAACGCTGAATGAACGCAAACAGATTGAACGCGCCAAAGGCCTGCTGATCCAGCATCGCGGCTTGACCGAGGAGGCGGCCCATCGATTGCTGCTGAAGATGGCGATGAACCAGAACCAGCGGCTGGTTGATATCGCCAACGCCATGCTGGCGGTCGCGGATATCCTGCCGTCCAGCGGCAATACTCCCTAAGGGGTATATGCACACCGTCAGTGCAGTTACTGCCTTGCGATCGTGCAAAAGGGACGAATATATTTGCCCTGAATCATGCGGGCGCAGCATGCAGTGCCCCTACGCCCGTATAACTATGAATTGGGGTATGTGAAATTATAGAATTGGCACGTAGGTTGCAGTACTAAAACGTAACCTGGCCAATGGCGGTCGGTTGCCAACAAGATTTTGGATAAAGGCGTCCTTTCAGCATGTTCACCCCAACGGTGGAATGTGCTGATGGGACGCCTTTTTTATTTTATCGCCTGATTGAAGGACTTGCCGATGACGCACACCAAACTCCCCGGGCTTAGCCTGACGCGCCGCCGCTTTTTGGCCGGTAGCGCGGCGCTGGGCGGCAGCATGATGTTGCCCGGCCTGATGAACACCGCCTGGGCGGCAGGCTCTGACGCACCGGAGAAAAAAGAGATCCGCGTGGGCTTTATTCCACTTACCGACTGCGCTTCGGTGGTGATGGCGTCGGTGAAACAGTTCGATCAGAAGTACGGCATCAAAATTATCCCCAGCAAGGAAGCCAGTTGGGCGGCGGTGCGCGACAAGCTGTTGTCCGGTGAACTGGATGCGGCGCATGTGCTGTACGGCATGGTGTATGGCCTGCAGCTTGGTGTTGCCGGGCCGCAGCAGGATATGGCGGTGTTGATGACGCTCAACAACAACGGCCAGGCGATCACGCTCTCCAACCAGTTAAAACAGGCCGGTGTCACCGATGCGGCCAGCTTGAAAAAAACCGTCGATGCCAGCGCCAAGGGCACTTACACCTTCGCCCAAACCTTCCCGACCGGTACCCACGCCATGTGGCTGTATTACTGGCTGGCCAACGCCGGTATTCACCCGTTTGACGATGTGCGCAACGTGGTGGTGCCGCCGCCGCAGATGGTGATGAACATGAAAATCGGCAACATGAGCGGTTTTTGCGTGGGTGAGCCGTGGAACCAACGCGCGATTGCCGAGGACATTGGTTTTACCGCCGTCACCAGCCAGGAAATTTGGCCCGATCACCCGGAAAAGGTACTGGGCACCACCGGCAACTGGGTCGCGGCCAACCCCAACAGCGCCCGTGCGCTGACCGCGGCGGTACTGGACGCCGCGCGCTGGATCGACAGTTCAGACGCCAACCGCCAGGAAACCGCCCAGGTGGTGGCGGGGCGCGCCTATATCAATACCAAACCAGAGATCATTACCGGCCGCATGCTCGGCCAGTACCAGAACGGTCTGGGCAAGTCATGGCAGGACGCGCATGCGATGCGCTTTTTCCACGATGGCGAGGTGAGCTACCCCTACCTGTCCGATGGCATGTGGTTCCTGACCCAGCACCGCCGCTGGGGCCTGTTGAATGCCGACCCGGACTATCTGGCCGTCGCGAAGAAAATCAACCGAACTGAAATCTATAAGCAGGCGGCCAGCGCGGTAGGTGGAGTGAACTTGCCTACCGGCGATATGCGCACCAGCACGCTGTTGGACGGCAAACGCTGGGACGGCAGTAATCCGGCGGAATACGCCAACAGTTTCTCTTTAAAGCGCTGAGGTAACCGATGAAAAATCTCGCTGAACGGATCGATATTCCTGCGTCACCCGGTGTAGAAGTCAGTGCGGAAATCGTGCCGCTAAAGCGCCCGCACAAGCCACAGCCACAGCGCAAACCTCGTTGGGGCTTGCTGCTGCAACAGGGTTTCCGCCGGGGCGTGCCCGCGGTTCTGGGGCTGGTGCTGACCCTGGTGGTCTGGCAGATAGCGGCGCTTAACAGCAAGGGGTTCCCAACGCCATGGGCCACCTGGCAGGCGGCGCTGGTGCTGTTTGCCGACCCGTTTTATTCCGCCGGGCCGAACGATCAGGGCATTGGCTGGAACGTATTGGCCTCGCTGCAGCGTGTGGCGACCGGTTTTGGGTTGGCGGCGCTGGTCGGCATTCCGGCTGGCTTTCTTCTGGGGCGCTTTGCATTTCTGGCCAACATGCTCAACCCGATCATTTCACTGCTGCGCCCGGTCAGCCCGTTGGCCTGGCTGCCGATTGGCCTGCTGCTGTTCCAGCGTGCAGAACCGGCGTCAACCTGGACCATTTTCATCTGTTCAATCTGGCCGATGATCCTCAACACCGCCGAGGGCGTCACGCGCATTCCGCAGGATTACCTCAACGTGGCGCGGGTGCTCAAGCTGTCGGAGTGGACAGTGATGCGCAAGATCCTGTTTCCGGCGGTGCTGCCCTACGTATTGACCGGCGTACGCCTGTCGATCGGTATCGCTTGGTTGGTGATCGTCGCGGCGGAAATGCTGACCGGCGGCGTCGGCATCGGTTTTTGGATCTGGAATGAGTGGAACAACCTTAACGTCGAAAACATCATTATCGCCATCATCGTGATCGGCGTGGTTGGGCTGCTGCTCGAGCAGGGGCTGATGTTACTGGCAAAACGTTTTAGCTATCAGAACCGCTAAGGAGCACGCCATGAAACCGATTATTCAGGTCCAGAACGTTAGCCAGCGCTTTGCTACTCCACAGGGGGAGTTTATCGCGCTGGAACGGGTGAGCTTTGATATTCAGGCCGGGGAAACCCTCAGCCTGATCGGCCACTCCGGCTGCGGCAAATCAACGCTGCTGAATTTGATCGCCGGGCTCACGCTGCCCAGCGACGGCGTATTGCTGTGCGACAACCGGCAAATCACCGGGCCGGGCCCGGAGCGCGGCGTGGTGTTCCAGAACCATTCACTGCTGCCGTGGCTGACCACTTACGAGAATGTGGCGCTGGCGGTGCATCAGGTTTTCCGTCACGAGATGACGCGCAGCGAAATGCGCGACTGGATCGAACATAACCTGGCGCTGGTGCACATGAGTCATGCGCTCGACAAGCGGCCACATGAAATCTCCGGCGGTATGAAACAACGGGTTGGCATCGCTCGCGCATTGGCGATGAAACCCAAAGTGTTGCTGATGGATGAACCCTTCGGCGCGCTGGACGCGCTGACCCGCGCGCATCTGCAGGATGCGGTGATGGAAATCCAGCAGCGGCTGCACACCACCATAGTGCTGATTACCCACGACGTCGACGAAGCGGTGCTGCTGTCCGATCGGGTGCTGATGATGACCAACGGTCCGTCGGCCACCGTCGGTGAAATTCTGCCGGTGGCGCTGCCGCGTCCGCGTTCACGGGTGGCGCTGGCGGATGACCCGGAATATCACCATTACCGTCGGCAGGTACTGAAGTTCCTGTATGAGAAGCACGCGAAAGCGGCATGAGAGCCGGATGATGGACAAACCCAAACTGGTGGTGATTGGCAACGGCATGGCCGGTATGCGGCTGGTGGAAACCCTGTGTCGGCTGGCGCCAGAGCGCTATGCCATCACGGTGATCGGCGAAGAGCCGCGCGGCAACTACAACCGTATTCTGCTGTCGCCGGTGCTGGCGGGGGACAAAGCGTTCAGCGATACCCTGCTGCACGACTATGACTGGTATCGGCAGCAGGGGGTGCAACTGCTGGCCGGGGAACCGGCGCTGACGGTGGATCGGCAGCAAAAGCGGGTGATCACCGTCGGGCATCAACTGCCTTATGACCTGCTGGTGTTTGCCACCGGTTCGCGCCCGTTGCGGCCCGTACTGCCGGGTGGGGGATTGGACGGCATTTATGGCTTTCGCACCCTGGACGATGTTGAAGCGATGCTCAGCCGCTGCCGGCCAGCCCAACCGGCGCTGGTGGTGGGTGGTGGTGTCCTGGGGATTGAGGCGGCAGCAGCACTGGCGCAGCGCGGTATGAACGTCACCGTGGTGCATCGGGGCGAGCATTTGATGGAACGTCAGTTGGACGCTCGTGCGGGGCGGATGCTGCAACATAACCTGTTGCAGCGCGGTATTGAATGCTGGTTGAACTGCGAAGTCAGCCGCTTTCAGGGAACCGAACGGGTCAGCACGGCCACCCTGAGTAACGGCGAGTTATTGGCCTGCGAACTGGCAGTGATCGCCATCGGAGTGCGGCCCGAAATTAGCCTGGCGCAGTCCGCCGGACTGGTCTGCGAGCGTGGCATTATGATCGACGAACGGATGCAAACGGACGATCCGGCAGTGTTTGCCATCGGGGAGTGTGCCCAGTTTGGTGAGACCACTTTTGGCCTGGTGGCACCCTGCTGGCAGCAGGCCGGACTGTTGGCGCAGCGGCTGAGTGGGGAACCGGTGGCGGGTTACCGGCCAACGCCGTTGCATACCCGCCTGAAGGTCAGCGGCGTTGAGGTTTTCAGCGCCGGAGAAATGGTCGCCGACGAGCAAACCGAGATTTATCACGCTGAAGATCCGCAAGTACAGCACTATCGCCGCCTGCTGGTGCGCGACGGCAAATTACAGGGCGTGGTGTTGTATGGCGACGCTCAGGACAGCCCTTTTTATCTGCAGCAGCTTGGCCTGCCGGTTTCACAGCCGGATACCTTGCTGTTTGGCAGTAGCGAACCCGGGACGCCAGCGGCGTCTGATGAGAGGAATTCTGATATGCACAAGCCCGTTTTGTTGGTTGCCGGTCACGGCATGGTCGGTCATCACTTGCTGGAACAACTGGTCGCTCGCGAACTGCACTTGCAGTATCACATTGTGGTGTTTGGCGAAGAGCCGGTGGCGGCCTACGATCGGGTGCATCTGTCCGAGTTTTTCTCCGGCCGCAGTGCGGATTCGCTGTCGATGGTGGAGGAGGGTTTCTTTGAACGTAGCGGCATAGAGCTGCGGTTGGGGCAGACGGTGTGTGCTATCGATCGCCAGCGCAAATGTGTGATCGACGCCGAGGGGCGAGAAACGGCCTATGACCAACTGGTGCTGGCGACCGGCTCTTATCCGTTTGTACCGCCGATCTCCGGTAATGACCGTCCGGGCTGTCTGGTTTACCGCACGCTCGACGATCTGGCGGCGATAGCCGATTGCGCCAAAACCGCCCGTGTTGGGGTGGTGGTCGGTGGTGGCCTGCTGGGGCTGGAGGCTGCCAATGCCTTGCGTCAGCTTGGGCTGAACACCCATGTCGTGGAGTTTGCGCCACGGCTGATGGGGGTGCAACTGGATGACGGTGGCGCGACCATGCTGCGCAAAAAAATCGAGGCGCTCGGTGTCAGCGTGCATACCGGTAAGCAAACTCAGGCCATTACCGAGGGTTCGTTACACCGTCACTGCATGAATTTTGCCGATGGTGAGCTTCTGGAGGCTGATTTAATTCTGTTTTCTGCCGGTATCCGCCCACGTGACCAGCTTGCCCGCGAGGCCGAACTTGAGGTGGGGGCACGCGGCGGCATCGTGATCGACAGCCAGTGTCGCACCAGTGATGAGGCAATCTATGCCATCGGCGAGTGCGCCTTGTGGAACGGACAAATCTTCGGTCTGGTGGCTCCCGGCTACCAGATGGCGCGTACCCTGGCCGATCGACTGGCCGGGCAGGAAACGGTGTTCTGTGGTGCAGACATGAGCACCAAACTCAAATTGTTGGGCGTGGAAGTGGCGTCGCTGGGTGATGCCCATGGTCATACTCCCGACAGCCAAAGCTACAGTTGGGTCGACGGCCCGGCACAGGTGTATAAAAAGCTGGTGATCGACGCCGAAGGCAAGCGGTTACTGGGTGCGGTACTGGTGGGCGACAGCGCTGAATACAGCACGCTGCAACAGATGATGCTCAACGATATGCCGCTGCCCGCCATGCCAGAGAGTCTGATTTTACCCGCGACGGCCGGGTCAGCACCGAAAGCCTTGGGGGTCTCGGCCTTGCCGGCCACGGCGCAGATCTGCTCCTGTCATAACGTCAGCAAAGGTGATATCAGCGCTGCGGTGGAACAAGGCTGCGGCGATTTGGCGGCGGTCAAGGCCTGCACCAAAGCGGGCACCGGTTGTGGCGGCTGCGCGGCATTGGTCAAACAGCTGATGGAGCACGAACTGCAGCAGCGCGGCGTAGTGGTGAAAAAAGACGTTTGCGAGCATTTCGCCTATTCACGTCAGGAGCTGTATCACCTGGTACGCGTCGGCAACATCCGCACCTTTGACGAGCTGTTGTCTCGACACGGTCATGGGCGTGGTTGTGAGGTGTGCAAACCGCTGGTGGGGTCGATCCTGGCTTCGTGCTGGAACGAATATCTGCTCAAACCGCAGCACCTGCCGCTGCAGGACACTAACGATCGTTTTTTCGCCAATATCCAGAAGGACGGCACCTATTCAGTGGTCCCGCGGGTACCGGCCGGTGAAATCACCCCGGCTGGACTGATCGCCATTGGCCAAATTGCCCAACGCTATCAGCTCTACACCAAGATTACCGGTGGTCAGCGGGTTGATCTGTTTGGCGCCCGGCTGGAGCAATTGCCGGAGATTTGGCAGCAATTGATCGACGCCGGGTTTGAAACCGGACATGCCTACGGCAAGTCGCTGCGCACCGTGAAGTCTTGCGTCGGCTCCAGTTGGTGCCGCTATGGTGTGCAGGACTCTACCGCTCTGGCTATCGAACTGGAGCACCGCTACAAGGGGCTGCGTTCACCGCACAAAATCAAAATGGCGGTCTCCGGCTGCACGCGAGAGTGCGCAGAGGCGCAGAGCAAAGACGTTGGGGTGATCGCCACCGAGAAAGGCTGGAACCTGTACCTGTGTGGCAACGGCGGCATGAAACCGCGTCATGCGGACCTGTTTGCCAGCGATCTCGATACCGCCACGCTGATCCGCACGGTCGATCGCTTCCTGATGTTCTATATCCGCACCGCCGATCGCCTGCAGCGCACCAGCACCTGGATGGACAACCTGGAGGGTGGGCTGGACTACCTGCGAGAAGTGGTTTTGCAAGACAGTCTGGGCATTGGCACCGAATTGGACGCGGAGATGGCAACGGTGGTCAGCCACTACCAATGTGAATGGCAAACCACGCTCGCCAGTCCGGATCGCCTGAAACTGTTCCGTCCGTTTGTTAACAGCGAACAGCCGGATGAGGCGATCGTTTGGCAGGCGGAGCGCGGACAACGTCGCCCGGCCGCGGGTGTGGAGCGGGGCCAGGTGATCGAGGTGCAACCGGCGGTGAGCGTCGGGGAACAGTGGCTGGATGTCTGTGCACTGGCGGATATCCCGGCTAACGCCGGTATGGCTGCCCGCCTGGGGCAGCGGCAAATTGCGTTGTTCCATCTGCCGGACAGCGGCGTTTATGCGTTGGCCAACCAGGAACCGGACAGCGACGCCAACGTACTGGCACGTGGGTTGTTGGGGGACGTGGCGGGCGAACCTGTGGTGATTTCCCCACTCTATAAGCAGCGTTTCCGCCTGAGTGACGGTATCTGTGTGGATAATGTCGAGCGTGCTGTCACCGCCTGGCCGGTGCGGGTAGAGGAAGGCCGCGTGTGGGTGTGCAGTACACCGCTGGCGGTGCAGGCCCAACTGCCGGAAACGGCGGAAGTGACCTCATGACCGCCACGCATTGCACCACCTGCCCGTATTGCGGCGTGGGCTGTGGCGTAGCCATTGAGCAGCAGAGTAATGGCGAACTGAAGGTCAGCGGCGATGTGGCGCACCCGGCCAACCAGGGGCGACTGTGTGTCAAAGGCAGCGCACTGGGTGAAACACTGGATCTGACTGGCCGCTTGTTGCAGCCGCAGGTCGATGGCCAGCCGGTCGCCTGGGATCAGGCACTCGGCCAGGTGGCGCAGCGTTTTAATCAGATTATTGAACAACATGGCCCGCAGGCAGTGGCGTTTTATGCCTCCGGCCAGTTGCTGACCGAAGACTATTATGTGGCTAACAAACTGATGAAGGGATTTATCGGTGCGGCCAATATCGATACCAACTCGCGGCTGTGTATGGCGTCGGCGGTGGTTGGCTACAAGCGGGCATTCGGCAGCGATGTGGTGCCTTGCTGTTATGAAGATATCGAACAGGCGGATCTGGTGATACTGACCGGGTCCAACACCGCCTGGGCGCATCCGGTGGTTTATCAACGGCTGGTGAAAGCCCGTCAGCAGCGCCCGCAGATGCGGCTGGTGGTGATCGACCCGCGTGAGACGGCAACCTGCGATATTGCCGATTTGCATCTGCCGCTGCGGCCCGGCAGCGACGCGGCGTTGTTTACCGGTGGGCTGTACTGGCTGGCCGAACAGCAAGGGCTGGATACCGCCTTTTTGCAACAGCATGCCAGCGGCGCAGAGGCCACGTTGGCCGCTGCAGCGGAATGGACGCCGCCGCGGGTGGCTGAGTTTTGCGGGCTGCCGCTGAGTACGGTGCTGACGTTTTTCCACCTGCTGACCGCGTCCCACAACTGGGTCACGCTCTATTCGATGGGCATTAATCAGTCGGCCAGCGGTGCGGATAAATGCAATGCAATTATCAATCTGCACCTGGCGGGAGGACGTATTGGTCGGGCAGGCAGCGGCCCGTTTTCGATTACCGGCCAACCCAATGCCATGGGCGGGCGGGAAGTCGGTGGGCTAGCCAATCAACTGGCGGCGCATATGGGGTTTAACCCCGAGGATATCGACCGGGTGCAGCGTTTTTGGCAATCACCGCACATTGCCCGGCAACCAGGGCTGAATGCGGTGGAGCTGTTCCAGGCGATCGCCGCCGGGCAGGTAAAAGCAGTGTGGATTATGGGCACCAACCCGGTGGTCTCGCTGCCGGATGCCGATGCGGTACGCCAGGCGCTAAAACAGTGCCCGTTGGTGGTGGTGTCCGAAGTGATGGCCATGACTGATACTGCCGAACTGGCGCATATTCGTCTGCCCGCGTTGGCCTGGGGAGAAAAAGAAGGCAGCGTGACCAACTCCGAGCGCTGCATTTCGCGTCAGCGTGCCTTTCTGCCGGCGCCGGGGCAAGCCCGGGCCGACTGGTGGATCCTCAGTCAGGTTGCGCAACGTATGGGTCATGGTGCGGCGTTTAGTTACCAACATCCTTCGGAAATTTTCAGCGAACACGCGGCCCTGTCCGGATTTGAAAATAACGGAACGCGCGGGTTCGACATCGGCCAACTGGCGGGGGTGGATAGGCAACAATGGTTGCAGATGACCCCGGTGCAGTGGCCGGTGAATACGCAGCATCCTGCGGGGTGTCGGCGCATGTTTGCCGATGGGCGTTTTTTCCATCCAGACGGCAAGGCGCGACTGCTGCCGGTGACGCCGCGCCTGCCGCAGAATGCGGTCTCACCACACTATCCACTGGTGCTGAACACCGGTCGTATCCGCGATCAGTGGCACACCATGACGCGCACCGGCAAAGCGGCACGGCTGATGCGTCATTTGAGCGAACCTTTTTGCGAAATACACCCGCAGGATGCTGCCGAACTGGGGATCGTCGACAGCAGTCTGGTACGACTCAGTTCGCCCCACGGCTGGATGCTGGCACGCGCGCAGTGCAACCCGGGACAGCGGCGCGGCAGTGTGTTCGTACCGATGCACTGGAACGGTCAATTTACCGCTCAGGGCCGGGTAGACAGCCTGATCCCGCCGGTGGTGGATGCCGACTCCGGCCAGCCGGAAAGCAAACATGCGCCGGTACGGGTTAGCCATTGGCCGGTGAGCTGGCAGGCGGAGATTTTTATCCGTGCCGACGTCGCCGCCCCCAGGGGAATTTACTGGAGCTGGGTCGCGCAGGACGGGCTGACTCACTACATTATGGCCGGGCAGCGGCCGGTTGAAGACTGGCAGGGCTGGCTACAGCGGCATTTCTCGCTGGAGGGCATGACGCTGCAAACGGCACAGTTGGCTCAGCGCGGTCTGCACCTGATTGGCTGGCGACAGGGCGAGGTACAACTGGCGTTTTATGTCCGCCAGCAGGCCCCGGATCTTGACCGTCCGGCGATCCTCAGCGTCTTTAAGCTGGCCCCCAGCGGTGGGCCACAACGCCTGGCACTGCTGGCAGGTCGCGGTGCGCCGGGGCAGTTAGCGGCAGGCACCACGATTTGCAGTTGTTTCGGCGTAGGTGAGAACCGCATCATTGCGGCCATCCAGCAGGGTTGCCACAGCGCAGAGGCATTGGGTGCCCGCCTGCAATGTGGTACCAACTGCGGTTCCTGCCTGCCGGAGCTAAAAAAATTGATTCAACAGCATGCATCCCACCAGGTGGCTTAGCCGAAGCGCTATTGGCCGAAGCGACCGATAATGCCTGCACTGCCCTTGGCATGGCCCTGCAATTTCTCCAATAGCTGCTCACGGGTGAGCCCCGGGCCGAGCGCATGCGGCGGCAGATCGGTGGCGATCAACACGAAGGTATAGTGGTGCTGTCCTGAACCCGCCGGTGGGCAGGGGCCATGATAAACCGCGGTGCCCGGTGAGTTTTTGCCACCCACAAAGCCTTTGCCCTGGGTGAGATCGCCCTCGGCAAAGCCGCTGGCGCTGGCAGGAATGCCATAGGCCACTAAATGACTGACTCCCAGACCTGCGCGGCCTTCGGGATCGGAAAGCAGCAGGGCGAAGCTTTTGGTGTCTGCCGGTGGGTTGGCCCAGCTTAGCGGTGGTGAAACGTTATTACCGGTGCAACTGGCGTTGCCGGGTGTGGCGCCAGCATATTTCTGTGCCAGCGAGCCGCCGTCCTGAAATGCCGATGAGCTGAGGGTAAAGGTGCCGGCGGCCTGTGCCGCGAAAGACAGCAAACCGGTAGCCAAAGCCGCGCTAAGCGCGAGTGCAGATAAACCACGACCGACCATACAACCTCCTGTGTTTGATTAAACCCATCATAGTAGTGCAGGGGGCGGCTCGCCATAACAGCTATGCCAACAGCCGGCTATAACAGCGGCAAACGGCTGGCTGTCAGGGTGAAATTAGATGAAATAGCGTGATTTCCCCGCTGAAGGGTGAAATGCCAATGTCGGCCGTCATCAGCAGAACCAGCCAGCCGGCAAGCGCCAGATAAAGGCCAAACGGCAGCGTATCCTGCCTGCCGGATTTGTGCAGTAAACCGGCGATCGCTGTAGCGCAAAGTCCGGCTGCCGCAGCACCGGTGACCAACACGGGCAGAGCGGCCCAACCGGTCCAGGCACCCAGTGCTGCCAACAGCTTAAAGTCCCCCTGGCCTATACCGTCCGTTTTCCGTCCATAGCGATAGGCCGCATTGAGTAACCAAAGCGACAGATAACCGGCACTGGCCCCGGTCACGGCATCGGTCAGTGAAGTAAAATAGCCGTGCTGATTGGCCCATAGTCCGGCCCAGAGCAGCGGCTGCGTCAGGCGATCCGGCAATAATCGGTGTTGCCGGTCGATAAGCGCCAGCGCCAACAATATCGCCGCCACCGGCAGCAACAATAGCCGTTGCAGCAACGGGATAGTGAAAGGCAGGGCCGCCAATCCGGCAGTAACGGCAATCAACATCACCCCGTGTGTTCTCGGTGGTGACTTTTGTGACAGACCCTGTGGCAGGGAGTTTATCAGCCACAGGGCGATCGCTGCCGGCAGTAACATGGCCGGGATAAACAGGCCGCGATACCAGAGATCGAGTGGGGAATTATCGAACATATGGCGTCCTTGCCGGGCTGAAATTAGCGTTCAAAATAGCGGCAAAATGAGTTTCACGAGGCACTAATAACCCACCGATGATCGATATTGCGCAGGAGGTCGCAAAGCGTTGTTTAATGCCAGGTGAAATACACTGAAATTGCGAATTGCTACGGATAATCAATTAATTAATTTTGTTGTGAATTCTAATGTGCGGTTTTTTTCGGCAAAATCTGCGATGAAATTAAGTGAATTTTTGCGGTTCAGCGGCGGGGATTTCAGCGTGCTCTTGGTCGCCATATCATCGACTGAAATAATTTGGCCTTATGTGACGACGTCACTTGTTCAAATGAGGTTTATCTGATTGTTTCTGATGAAGAACCCATTAGACTTTATGGTTCATGATGCAGTTTGGCCGTCGGGCGCCCGTTAGGGTGAAATACCGGGTAGCAAACTGCGCAAAGTTTGGGTTGTCTGTCGTCTGGAGTGGCGGCAGCAAGAAAAGGTTTATCTGCCAACCCCTCTGGATGAAGGGGCGGCGACGGTGTAATGACAGACGTTATCGATAAAGCGCGTTACCGATTGAAAAAGGTCGTTGATTTGTTCTTCTCACCCGCCGGCTGTTTACCGGCGGTGGGGCTGGCGTGGCTGGTTGGCGCGTCGCCCGCCCATGCCGAGTCCCCACCCGCACCCGAATCTGTGGCTCATCAGCCGGGCGACAATTTGCCAGAACTGGGCGGCAGCGCTTCGAACGATGCCGATCGTGAGAAAGAGTGGGCCACCATGGCTAAACAGTTGGGTGAGCGTAACCTGAATAATGTTTCGGGCCAGCAGGTGCGCACCCGGGCCGAGAGCTATGCGGTGGGGCAAGCCGGCAACGTGCTGCAACAGCAGGCGCAGGAGCTGCTTTCGCCACTGGGTAACGCCAAACTGTCGCTGGTGATGTCCGACCAAGGGGATTTTAGCGGCAGCAGCGGCCAGTTATTCAGCCCGCTGCATGATGTTAACGGTTTGCTGACCTACAGCCAACTCGGTCTGTTGCAACAAACCAATGGCTCGCTGGGCAACTTTGGCCTCGGGCAGCGCTGGGTCGCCGGTGATTGGCTACTTGGGTATAACACCGTGCTCGACAGCGACTTTGAACGCCATCACCAGCGTGCCAGTCTGGGGGCCGAAGCCTGGGGGGATTTCCTGCGTTTTTCCGCCAACTATTACTATCCGTTATCGGCTTTGGCACAGCAGGCCGATAACGCTCAATTCCTCAGCCGTCCGGCGAGCGGTTATGACATCACCACTCAGGGCTACCTGCCGTTTTACCGCCAGATTGGCGGCTCGCTCAGCTATGAGCAGTACTGGGGAGAAAACGTCGATCTGTTTGGCTCCGGCAAAAAGCAAAATGACCCGCGTGCGATGCAACTGGGGGTGAATTACACCCCGGTGCCGTTGGTGACGGTGAAAGCGCTGCACAAGATGGGGGAAGGCGGGGTAAGTCAGGATCAGGTCGAGCTGGCGCTAAGCTATCGGCTTGGCGTGCCGCTGGTGAAGCAGATATCGCCGGAGTATGTCGCTCAGGCCAAGTCGCTGCGCGGTAGCCGCTATGACAATATCGAACGGAAAAATGTGCCGGTGATGGCGTTCAAACAGCGTAAAACGCTGCAAGTGTTCCTGGCTACGCCACCGTGGCAGCTGCAACCCGGGGAAACCTTGCCGTTGGTGCTAGAGATTAAAGCCACCAACAAAATCACCCGTGTCAGTTGGCAGGGCGATACCCAGGCGCTGAGCTTGACGCCGTCGCAGAACAGTAACGATCCGCATGGCTGGAGCCTGATTGTGCCGCAGTGGGATAACACACCGGACGCCGTTAACCGCTACCGCCTGTCGGTGACGCTGGAGGACGACAAGCAGCAGTTGGTGACTTCTAACTGGATCCAACTGCAGGTGACGCCGCCGCTGACCGCCTCTTCCGATGTGGATCCGGGGCTGCCACCGGCGAAAATACTGCAAACACCGCCGATCCCGGCAGAAAGCGGTCCGTTGAACGGTGCGGACTAACCGTTCTTCCCTTGCAGCACCCAGACGGCGGCTTCAACGCGTGATTTCAGCTTCATTTTTTTCAACAGGTGTTTGACGTGCACCTTGACGGTGCTTTCAGTGATGGTCAGCTTGCGGGCGATCATCTTGTTGGGCAGGCCCTGAGCGATCAGCTTGAGAATATCGCGCTCACGCGGCGTGAGCTGTTGGATGTCGCGTTCGGCGCTGGGACGGTTCTCACGCAGGCTGGCGGCCAGGATCGGCGTCAGGGCTTCGCTTAACACCATCTGACCGGCCGCCGCCTGATGCAGTGCCTTCAGCAGTTCCTCGGGCTCCATATCTTTCAGCAGATAACCATCAGCACCGCGTTTTAGCGCGCTGACGACATCATCTTCATGATTCGACACGCTAAACACTACGATGCGTCCGGAAAGGGCGGTCTGGCGCAGGCGATCCAGCGTTTCCAGCCCGTTGATGCCAGGCATGTTCAGATCGAGCAGGATCAGATCAGGATCATGTTCTTCGGCCAACGCGACCCCTTGTTCACCGTTACCGGCTTCAGCAATCACCTGCAGGCGTGGGTCCATGCCTATAAGCTGTTTTACGCCGTTGCGCAGCATCGGGTGGTCGTCAATCAGTAAAATAGTGGCGGCAGTTTCGGTGGTCATGGTTTTTCCCATTAGTCGATGGCGTGGTTGTCCGGTTTAAATACCACCCGGACTTCAGTGCCGCCGCCGCCGCCGCGAGATAAAATTTCGCAGTGGCCGTGGAGGCTTTTGGCGCGATCGCGCATAATAATCAGGCCGTAGTGGTCGGGACGATCGGTTTCTTCCGGCAACCCGCAGCCGTTATCGCAGACGCTCAGGGTGACCTCGCCACGTTGATTGACCACCTGAATGTTCACCTGGCTGGCCTGGGCATGTTTGTTGATGTTACTTAACGCCTCACGGGCGATTTGCAACAGGTGGATGGCCTGATACGCGGGCACCGTACGCGGCGTTAACTGGTAGTCGAGGTTGATGGTGATACCGAGCCGTTGGCTAAACTCCTGCACCGTCGACTGTAGCGCCGCCAATAGCCCCGGCTCCGTCAGCCGCAGGCGGAAGGTGGTCAACAGCTCACGCAGTTGACGGTAGGCAATGTTCAGCTCTTCACGCATCTGTTGCACCAGTGCCAGGTTGGCGGGCGACAGCTCGGCACCCTGCATTTGCAGGCAGCTGGTTTGCATCTTCAGGCACGACAGCGACTGAGCGATGGAGTCATGCAGCTCGCGCGCTATCGCTGCGCGTTCTTCCATCAGCATCAACTGCTGTTGATGATCGACCTGGCGTTCAATCGCCAGCACGCTGGTCAACTGTTCGACCAGGGTATTCATCAATTGCCGATGATCGTCATTCAGCGGCCACTGTGGGGCATGTTGCGCGACGATCACCCCGTAATCTCCCAGCTTGTCGCTCAGACTCCAGCTTAGCGAGGGGTAGTCGGCATGCTGTTGACCCTCGCTGTTCACGCAGGCGCTGCACACCGGATTATTACAATACTCCGGCCGCAGCGGCTGGTTGCCGCTCAGTTGCACAAACTGCTCCTGACTGTTGTTTTCGTACAGGCGCACCTGAATGGCACGCAGCGGCGTAAGGGTTTGCAACTGATTGAGTATTGGCGTCAGGCGGCTGCATAACGGCTCATTGGCATGCAACTGGCGACTGGCGCGATATAAAAAGCTCAGCACCTGATTTTTTTGCTGCAGGTCGGCGGTTTTTTCCGCCACCCGTAGCTCCAGCCCGCTGTACATGGCGGCAAGTTCGTCGGACATGGTGTTTAATGCGCCGCCGAGCGAGGCCATTTCATCCTGATGCCCACGCTGGGCAAAACGGCGACTGAAATCGCCGCGGCCTGCCGACAACGCCATCGCCACCAATTGCCGCCAGGGGTGCAACAGGCGACGGCGCAGATAACAGATGGTGCCCACCAACAGCAGCAGCGTCAGTGCAATAAACACCCCCTGCACCAGCGTTACCGTCAGCAACCGGCGTTCGGTATGGTGGTCGATATCGGAAACCAGCTTATCCAACTGGGCGACGAAATGTGCTACCTGTGGCGCGGCGTCAGCCGGTTGCTGGGCTGCTCGCAACCTTGGCAACAGGGTTGTTTGCCAGTAGCCGTATAGCGCCTGAAATTGTTCGGTCAGTTGCTCTTGCGTCACCGAGTGTTGGAGATCAGGGCTGTTGGCATCCTGATCCAGCTCGCGGATCAGGGCTTCGCTGTGTGCATCCAACGGCACCTGCGCCAGCAGGCGGTAACTTTGCATCCGCAGCGAACCGGCTTTGTTGATGGCATGTGCGTTGCCCTGAATGCTTTGTGACATCCAGGCGGAAATGCTCATGCCGGCCACGCCAAGAATGCCCAGCAGCAACATCAATATGGCCACCTGATTAACGATGGAAAGCGGAGCTAACAGGCGTTTCATAGATTTTAGGTCCCCGGCGCAGAGCAAGACAACGGCGGGTAACCAGAGGACAAAGCAGGTGGCACCAGCCGGTGTGGTAACGATTCAGCACCATTTTTTATCATACTGGGGCATAACCCCATACCTCTAACGAAGTACCCCCTAGTTTCCGCACTACGATAGTAGCGAGTGACCAAGGCGTGGAGTGCTTTTCAATCGATTGATTTATTTTGCTTTTATGAGTTACCTCGGCTTACTCACAAAGGGATGGCGAGCCTTTTTAGACCGTTGGCTACCTGCACCCGGGTTGATTTACATCAACTTTGCCATGGGGGGCGCCGCCTAGGGTGGGCGGAGTTATCATCCTGTGTCTGAGGTTTTTATGTCGCAATCTGCAACGTCATTATCAAAACAAACAGGCGCGGTTATTCAGGATTGGCAACCTGAGGATGCCGCATTCTGGCAACAGCGTGGCCAACGCATTGCCAACCGCAACCTGTGGATTTCCATTCCTTGTCTGTTATTGGCTTTCTGCGTCTGGATGTTGTTTAGCGCGGTCGCGGTCAATTTGAATAAGGTTGGCTTCAATTTCACCACCGATCAACTGTTCCTGCTCACTGCATTACCTTCCGTTTCTGGCGCTATCCTGCGCGTGCCTTATTCCTTTGTGATCCCGCTGTTCGGCGGCCGTCGCTGGACCGCCATCAGTACCTGTTTCCTGTTGGTACCCTGTCTGTGGCTGGGGTTTGCGGTACAAGACGCCACCACCCCTTATAGCGTGTTTGTGATGATCTCCCTGTTGTGTGGCTTTGCCGGCGCCAACTTTGCCTCCAGCATGGCCAATATCAGCTTCTTCTTTCCGAAGGCCAGGCAGGGCGGTGCGCTGGGTCTGAATGGCGGTTTGGGTAACCTGGGGGTTAGCGTGATGCAGTTGGTGGCTCCGTTGGCCATCTCTGTCGCTATCTTTGGTGCCTTTGGCGGCACCGCTCAGACACAGGTGGACGGCAGCTCACTGTGGCTGGAGAACGCCGCCTGGATCTGGGTGCCGTTCCTGCTGGTCGGCACGTTGGCGGCCTGGTTTGGCATGAACGACCTGGCTGCCTCCAAAGCGTCACTGCGCCAGCAACTGCCGGTACTGAAACGCGGTCACCTGTGGGTGTTAAGCCTGCTGTACCTCGCCACCTTTGGTTCCTTTATCGGTTTTTCCGCCGGTTTTGCCATGCTGTCTAAAACCCAGTTCCCGGATGTGGTGATCCTGCATTATGCCTTCTTCGGCCCGTTCCTTGGCGCTCTGGCACGGCCGGTCGGCGGCGCGCTGTCCGATCGCTTTGGTGGTATTCGCGTCACGCTGATTAACTTTGTGCTGATGGCGGTGTTCGCTGCCTTGTTATTCCTGACTTTACCGGGGGCGGGGCATACAGGGTCGTTTATTGCGTTTTATAGCGTGTTTATGCTGTTGTTCCTCACCGCCGGGTTGGGCAGCGGTTCTACTTTCCAGATGATTGCCGTGATCTTTCGTAAAATCACCGTTGACCGGGTTAAGGCCAGCGGGGGCAGTGACGAAAGCGCTCAGCGCGAAGCGGTGACCGACTCTGCGGCAGCCCTGGGCTTTATCTCGGCAATTGGTGCTGCCGGTGGCTTCTTTATTCCGCAGGCCTTTGGCACCTCGCTGGCCCTGACCGGTTCACCGGCGGGGGCGATGAAAATCTTCCTGGTGTTTTATGTGCTGTGTATCCTGGTCACCTGGGGAGTCTACGGCCGTAAAAAATAGTAAAGCGTTCGAGTAACACCCGTTCCTCCCCCGCAGGGGAGGGACTCATTCCCCGCTGTCCCCGATGAAATTTTACGCCCTCAGTGAAATCCCCGCCTCTTTAGGTAATATTCTTATTATTGCGTACTGCTTTTTCCTTTGTTTATAGGTATCTCTCTCAAACTGTGACTTTCCACTGTTGATGGTTGAATATTTTTTTTGTGTGTTATTTTCCATTTTCCCGTCGAATTCCTTACGAAAATAAAGCACTGTGTATGACGCATGGAAAGGTAATGAATTTTTGTTTTTTTCTGTTATTAGAGATTTATCTCATCAGGACAACAATAGGCCTTTGTATTTGGTGCTATATTTTAACCTGGCGTTCCGTGAAGGATTAAATCAGATAACTCTCATTCTGTTTTTGCAGGCTTTTTGTAGGCTATCTGGCAATCGGATTAGACGGAAAAACAGAGGGTGTCCTTGACGGTGAGTATGAAATTTCACAATTTCACTTAAATAACAAAATTATAACATATTTGTATTTTATGTTTAAAAACAGCAAGTTGGCTGTATTTGATTGCCGGTAAACATGATAAGAAACCATGATGCCAACAGGGAAATAGAGACATTCAAAGAATCAGAACCTCCATTTGAGAGGTAATGTAAAAAATGAAATCAGCAAATTTTTATAAAAGTTAATATCTATTGAATGCAACCTGTTGAGTTTACATTTAATTTCTTGAACATTTTTTCATATTTCTATACAAAGTGTGCAGGACAGGCACGCTAAGGAAATTAAAAGTGAATCTTGATAAAAGAATAAAGATTAGGAATCTAGATGTTCTGACACCGTCCAGGGAAAAATTTCGTCTACGTTGGAAGGAGTATCAGATACTTTCACTTCTTGTCGCCAGATCCCCTGAACTGGTTAGTCGTACGGAAATTATAGAAAACATATGGAAAGGAACTTATTGTTCAGATTCAACGATAAATCAAACAATTAAATCAATTCGTCAAAAAATCGGTGATGCAGAACATACGCTTATCAGAACTATTCCTCGCCTGGGTTATAAGGTTGAGAATAAGGCTGTTTTTCACTTTATTTCCGAAGAAGATGAATACGTCGCCGACGAAATATGGAATGTTAATGAGGATGCTAATAAAGATATTCAAGCGGAACTTTCTGAAAATGACAATAAAGATGATGAAATTCCTACTGAAGAAATAGAGAAATCTGAGGGGGATGTTGCTCCAGCGTCTTCGGCTACCACAGCTGGAATGCTTAAAAATACGGCGATAAGAAAAAAAGTGCCGATGCCGGCAGGTTTTTTCTCAGTTCCGGCCGTCAGAGTTGTAAAATATCTGTCGGTATTCGTATCCCTGCTGATAATTTCACATTTTTCATATGTGCTGGGGAATCAAACTCGTCCGCCCATTATCAATGATATTCAAAACAATACCCGCGTGGTACTTACCCTGACACTGAACAACCCACGGACTAACGGGCCACAAACTTTACTTTGTCTGTATCAGGGGGAGAGTCTGGATCAAGCGACCATAGAGTGTGTCGATCCCAAACAGGGAAAGTTGAAACAGCCGGTGAAATACGAAACCTCAGATGCGCAGGGTGCGGGTAAGATTAATCTTATACTACCGAATAAAACCATGGAATATCAGGTTGCTTACGATGTTAAAAATTAGCACGAGATAATATTTCACCTTTATCGATAATTTTACATTCGGCCAATATTTTTATTTCATTATTTGTTATTTGAAAGCTCGGTCTGTTTTGTCCAGTCTGGTTTCCATGTTCTAACGCCAATTAGCGTCCTGCCTCAATCGTGTGGTAGGGAATAATGGGAAACCGGGTTGAGTGACAAATTATGGATAAGCGTAAAGTAGCTATCATCGGGGGTTCCGGTTTTATCGGGACGCGCTTGGTTAAACGTCTGAGTGCGCGTAACGACCTGGTGTTGACCATCGTGGATAAAAAGCGGAGCGAGCATTTTCCTGAGCTCTATCAATTTGGTGATGTAACCCAGCCCGAGACCCTGCGGCAGCCACTGGCGGATTGTGACGCCGTAATTAATCTTGCGGCCGAGCATCAGGATAATGTGGATCCTATCTCACTGTATTATCAGGTTAACGTTGAAGGCGCGCGCAATGTTTGCATGACAGCCTCGGCGCTGAATATCAAGCAAATCGTCTTTACCTCATCGGTGGCGGTCTACGGTTTCGTGGCCCAGGAAACCGGTGAAGAAGGGCTTTTCGAACCCTTTAACCATTACGGAAAATCCAAGCTGGAGGCCGAGTATGTCTACGAAGCCTGGCGCAAAGCCGAGGGCAGCAACAAATTAACCATCATCCGCCCGACGGTAGTGTTTGGTGAAAATAATCGTGGCAACGTCTATAACCTGTTCCGGCAAATCGCCAGCGGTCGTTTTGTGATGATTGGCAGCGGCAATAATATGAAGTCCATGGCTTACGTGGAAAATATTGCCGCCAGACTGGAGCATGCGCTGGATCAGCAGGCAACCTATCAGGTCAGTAATTATGTTGATAAACCTGACTTCACCATGAATCAACTGGTCGACGTTATTTCTTCTTCATTAGGAAAAAGTAATAAGACTATTCGCATTCCCTATTTATTTGGCCTCTGTGGCGCCACGGCATTGGATTTGGTGAGCAAAATAAGTCGCCGTAAATTCCCTATTAGCCGGGTGCGGGTGCAAAAATTCTGTGCCAGAACCCAATTTAAAAGCAATGTGCAAAGTGGTTTCGTGGCGCCGGTTGAACTTGATTCGGCAATCGAAAGAACAATTAAACACGAGTTTTCCGAGGGATAACCTTTCCTAAGGCCAGGGTTGTTTATTTTTCGCCGCTGACAAGCGGATAAATCTGTATTTAACAGGATTAACTCATGCTGACTTATATCCTGGCACTGTCAATTTTATTTCTGTTAATAGCGCATTGGGAGCTGTAACTCAAGGGCGGTAGCGTGCTTATTCGCTGGAGGGATCATGTTATATCAACTGAGTGTGATATTTATTTTGGCGCTGATGCTGGTGGTTATTGCCAGGCGCGCAGCACTGGCGGTGGGGTTAGTGGATAAACCCAATGCCCGCAAGCGCCATCAGGGGCATATTCCGCTGGTCGGTGGCATTGCCATTTACCTGATCATGACGCTGGTGACCTTCTGGCAGCCGGACTGGCTGCCGCACAGCACCACCTATTTGTTGTGCGTCACGGCGTTGGTGATGCTGGGAGTGCTTGATGACCGTTTTGATCTGCCGGTGGCGCCACGCGTCATTGTGCAGGGAGGGATTGCGCTGGCGATGATGCTGGCAGCAGGGATGCAACTTACTTCCTTCGGGCATCTGTGGGGTCACCAGGAGTTGTTGCTGGGTTATGCCGCCTTGCTGATTACGCCGCTGGCGGTATGGGGGGCGATCAACGCTTATAACATGGTTGATGGTATCGACGGCCAGCTCGGTGCGCTGTCCTGCGTCACCTTTATGGCGTTGGCCATCTTGTTCGGTCTGGCCGGGCATGATGCGCAGGCGTTGTGGTGTCTGAGCCTGATAGCGGCCCTGGCGGCGTACCTGTTGTTCAACCTCAGCGTGTTCGGTGCGCGTAACAAGATTTTCATGGGTGATGCCGGCAGCATGGTCATTGGCTTCAGCGTGCTGTGGTTGTTGATTGTCGCTACTCAGGGAGAGGACGCAATAATACGGCCGGTGACCGCACTGTGGTTAATCGCCATCCCGCTGATGGATATGGTGACGGTGATGGTGCGTCGTCTGTTGCGTCGCCAGAGCCCGTTCAAGGCCGGGCGTGACCACCTGCATCACATTCTGATGCGTCGCGGCCTCAATGCACGCCAGGCGCTGGCCATGAGCTGCATGTTGGCGGTCACTCTGGCCTGTGTGGGCATCTGCAGTGAAGTGTTGCAGTTGCCGGACCACCTGATGCTGTTGGCCTTCGTATTTTGCTTCTTCGGTTATTTTGCCCTGCTGCGCGAACCTCGTCAGGCAAGGATATTTACCGATAACCCTACCGCCGATCGTTAATCCCTCTGTGGGCTTCTGACAAAGCCCGTTATTAGGGAGAGTGCCCCTCGGTGCGCTAGGCCCGGGTATCTCAATATTCAAAGACAACTTTGTCATCAATCTGACGGGCCGCAACGGCGGCCCGTTTTCTCACGGTACCGTTATGAACCTTCATTTGCCTCATTTGATGCCACTGGTGCTGTCCAGCGTTTTGCTTAGTGGTTGCACTGCCTTTCCGGGTTCACACTTGCCGACCCATGGCAAAGAGACAGTGACTCAACAGGACGAAGACTTTGATTTGAATAAACAGGTCCAGGTGTACCGCGTTACGCCGATGCTGCTGCAAAAAATGCGTCGGGTTGAGCCGGTAGCGCGACCAAACCTGGCACTGGACCAGCGTCTGCAAAGCTATCAGTACCGTATCGGTGTCGGCGATGTGCTTAACGTCACCGTCTGGGATCACCCCGAACTGACCACGCCCGCCGGGCAATACCGCAGCGCCAGCGACACCGGCAACTGGGTGCATGCCGACGGCTCGATCTTCTATCCCTATATCGGTCGGGTGAAGGTGGTGGGAAAAACAGTCACTGAAGTGCGTAACCAGATTGCCGGCCGACTGGCCACCTATGTGGAAAGCCCGCAGGTGGATGTCAGCATCGCCGCCTTCCGCTCGCAAAAAGTCTATGTGACCGGTGAAGTGAAAACCTCAGGGCAGCAGGCGGTGACCAACGTGCCGCTGACCATTCTTGATGCAATCAATGCCGCCGGTGGCCTGACCGATAACGCCGACTGGCGCAACGTGGTGCTGACGCATCAGGGCAAAGAGCAGCCGATTTCCCTGCAGGCACTGATGCAACGTGGCGATATCAGCCAGAACCACCTGCTGGAGCCGGGCGACATCCTGTATGTGCCGCGCAACGACGAACTGAAAGTGTTCGTTATGGGTGAGGTCGGCAAACAGTCGACGCTGAAAATGGATCGCAGCGGGATGACATTGACCGAGGCGTTGGGCAGCTCCGAAGGGATCAGCCAAACGGTCGCCGACGCGACCGGCGTGTTCGTGATCCGCCCGAACGGCGGCAAACAGCCACAGCGGCTGGCGTCGCTCTACCAGTTCGACCTGTCTGATGCCTCCGCGCTGGCGATGGGCACCGAATTCCAATTGGAACCTTACGATGTGGTGTACGTCACTGCGGCACCGATCGCGCGCTGGAACCGTTTAATTAGCCAGTTGGTACCGACCATTTCCAGTTTTAACGACCTCAGCGAGGCCACGTTGCGGATCCGTAACTGGTAAATCCGTAACGGTGACTAAAGGAAAACCGATGATGAAGAACAATGCATTGCCGATTGTGATGGCTGAGCAGGATGACAAATTGGAGTGGGAGCGACTGATTGGCCCACTGTGGGACAACCGCTGGCGCATTCTGCTGGTAACCGGCGTGGCCGGCATTCTCGGCTGCGCCTATGCGTTGATGGCAACACCAATCTATCAGGCTACCGCACTGGTACAGGTGGAAAAACAGCTATCGGGTGACTCGCTGCTGCGTGAAACACTGGACAGTTCGATTGGCGGATCCATCGGGCAAAACTCGGCGACCCAGGACGAGGTTTCGCTGGCGAAATCGCGCTACGTGATTGGCAAAACCGTCGACGATCTTGGCCTGACGGTGCGTATCAGCCCGGATTACTTCCCGCTGTTTGGCAAGGGCATTGCTCGCCTGAGCGGCGAAACGCCCCCGGTACTGAATATTTCCGGCATGAAGGTCCCGGCCGTCATGCAGGGCCAGGAGTTGACCCTGACGGCGGAAGATCAACAGCGCTATAGCCTGAGCTATGACGGTAAAACCCTGTTCAGTGGCAGCGTTGGGCAGGTCGTGCAGCAGGGCGGCTGGACTGTCAATGTGACTGCGCTCGAAGCCTTGCCGGGGACCACCTTCAGCGTGGTTAACGTGCCACGCCAGAAAGCGGTGGACGATCTGCGCAACATGCTGGATGTCGCCCCGGGTGGCAAGGAAAGCGGCATCATGACCTTCAGCCTGGCGGGGGAGGATCCGCAGCGGGCGGAGGCGGTGCTGAAGAGCATCACCGATAACTACCTGCAACAGAACGTGGATCGCAAAACCGAGGAGGCACAGCGCATGCTGGCCTTCCTGCACGAACAGTTGCCGCGTACCCAGAGTTCGCTCAATAACGCCGAGAATCAGCTTAACCAGTTCCGTCAGCAAAACGATTCGGTGGATTTGTCACTGGAAGCTAAATCGGTGCTGGATACTCAGGTTCAGTTGGAAGGCCAGTTGAATGAGCTGACGTTCAAAGAGGCGGAAATCTCCAAGCTTTATACCCGCGTACACCCGGCCTACCGGGCGCTGTTGGAAAAGCGCGCCACGCTGGAAGCGGAAAAAGCGCGACTGGGCAAGCAGGTACAAAGCTTGCCAAAAACCCAGCAGGAAATTCTGCGCCTGACCCGGGACGTGCAGGTGGATCAGCAGGTCTACATGCAACTGATGAACAAGCAGCAGGAATTAAGCATCAGCAAGGCCGGCACGGTGGGTAATATCCGCATTATCGATGAAGCGGAAACCGGTCTGCGCCCCGTTCAGCCGCAAAAAGTAATGATCGTTTTCTTCGCTCTGTTGATGGGCGGCGTGCTGTCGGCCTCGGTGGTGGTGTTGCGTGCCGCGCTTCATCGTGGCATCAGTGACACCGATACGCTGGAAAAACGCGGCATCAGCGTGTATGCCACGGTGCCGTTATCTCCGTGGCAGCAAAAGCGTAATCGTACACAGCAGCAATTGTTGACCAAAAGCAGCAGCGGCAAACTGCCGATCCTGGCGCAAGAGGAACCGGAGGACTTGTCGGTTGAGGCAATCCGCAGCCTGCGCACCAGCCTGCACTTCGCCATGATGGAGGCCAAAAACAACATTCTGATGGTCTCCGGCGCCAGTCCCGCCAGCGGCAAAAGCTTTACCAGCACCAATCTGGCGGTGGTGATCGCTCAGGCCGGTCAGCGGGTATTGTTGATCGACGCCGACATGCGCAAAGGCTTTTTGCACCGCTGGCTGAACAACAGCGCCAAGGGCGGTCTTTCAGACATGCTGTCGGGGTTGATCGCCCCAGACCAGGCGGTGAAGAAAACCGACATTACCAATCTGGACTTTGTGCCGCGCGGTCAGGTGCCACCGAATCCGTCTGAACTGCTGATGCACCAGCGCTTTGCCGACTTCTTGCGTTGGGCGGGGCAGAACTATGATCTGGTGCTGATCGACACGCCACCGGTGCTGGCGGTGACCGACGCTGCCATTGTGGGCCATCATGCCGGTACCGCGCTGATGGTGGTGCGTTTCGAGGTCAACACCGTCAGGCAGATTGAGACCAGTATCCGCCGTTTCGAGCAGAACGGGGTGACCATTAAAGGGGTGATCCTCAACGGCATGGTGAAGAAAACCGCCACCGACGCCGGGTACTACGCCTTTGCTTACCCCAGCCATCAGGAAAAGGTCCAGTAGCCGCATGAAAGCGATGCTGATGAACTCCCTGTGGTTGATGTTGGAACGGGTATCGCTGAGCCTGTCAGGCATTTTCGTTTCGGTGTACGTGGCGCGTTACCTGGGGCCGGCGCAATACGGGCTGATTAACTACTTGCTGTCGGTGATCGCCATCGCCGTGCCGCTGGTGCAATTGGGGGCCGACGCGGTGTTGTTTAACCGTGTCGCCCGGCGACGGCACAGCGGCATTCGGCTGATGCTGGCCTCAATGCGCCTGCGCCGGCAGCTGTTTGCGCTGATCGCCGTGCCGCTGATGGCCTGGGCGCTGCTGACTCAGGACCGCACCAGCCAGATCATGATGGCGTTGATGCTGATCAGCGCTTATTTCTCGGTGCAGGACGTTTATAAAATCTATTACGACGCCCTGCTGAAATCGAAGTTGAACACGCTGATCAACAATCTGGCGCTGTTGCTGTCAATCGTGGTTCGGCTGGCGCTGGTGCATGCCAGGTTGCCGCTGGAGTGGTTTGCCGTGCCTTATGTGTTGAGCAGCCTGATCCCCTACGCGGTGCGTTGGGTGCTGTTTCGCCAAGAGCGCAGTGGGCTGCGGCCGATCAGCGGGCGTCATCAACGACGCTACGGGCGTTACCTGCTGAAGGTCGGGCTGCCGTTGGCGGTCTCAGGACTGTCGATTGTCATCTATACCCGTATCGATCAGATCATGATCGGCAACTATTTGGGCGAGCACAGCGTTGGGCTGTACAGCGCTGCCATCACCCTGAGTCAGGGGTGGATCTTTGTGCCGATTGCGCTGATCACCTCGATGATGCCGGGTGTGGCGAATGCCCGCACCCAGGTCGAACAGGAAGGGCGCATCCGGCTGTTGTATCTGGTGGTGCTGTTGCTTTCGATGCCGGTCATTTTGCTGTTGTCGCTGTTCCCCGGGCCGATAGTGGCGCTGATGTTCGGCGACAGCTACCGTGAAACCGCCACTATTCTGGCGCTGTGTTCGGTGACTTCTTTATTTTCGGTGATGGGCACCGTGTCCTATCGGGCGATTGTGCTGTTTGGCGGTTATCGGTTTATCGCGATAAAAATGCCGTTGGCCGCCCTGGCCAACGTACTGATGAATTTGCTGTTGATACCACGTTACGGCATAGCAGGCGCTGCGATTTCCACCCTGATCACCGAGTTTATTTCATTCTTTGTACTTAATGGTTTCTTCAGGAGAGGACAAATTACCCGGTTGCAGGTCACCTGTTACCGTTGTTTACCTCAATTAATAGGGAAGGTGCGAGAACTTTATGCTAAATAATCTGGTGAAGGGTTTTTACCGTAATATACCCGACGCATTATATCATCAGTTAAAATACGCCTTGTTTTTCCACAAGGTGCCACACCTGGCCAAGCCGGTAGGGTATAGCGAAAAACTGATGCGCAGAAAAGTATATCCTCTGGCAATGTACACTCAGTTATCCGATAAATATCAGGTTAGAGAGTATATCAAGAATTTGTGGGGGGAAGAGTACCTGATTGAGCTGTATGCCCAGGGTGAGGAATTAACTGAGGAGATGTATGAGGCACTGCCTGATGCATTTGTTATTAAGGCCAATCACGGCAGTGGTTATAACAAACTGGTGTTTGATAAAAGCCAGACCAGCTTCAATGAATTGAGAGTGCTGACCAACAGTTGGCTGCGACAGAATTTTTATCAGGTCTACCGCGAGCGTCATTATAAGGATATCCCCCCCTGTGTGATGGTGGAGAAAATGCTGCTGGAAGACGGCAAGACACCCAATGATATCAAGATCCACTGCTTTAACCGCGGCGGAGAAGTGCGGTTTTTCATCCAGATCGATTACCAGCGGTTTATCGATCATCGTCGCGACTTTTTTGATGCCGACTGGAACCGTACCGAGATCCGCCTGGGGGTACCCAACAGCGACGTGCCGATGGACAAACCCTGCCGGCTGGAGCAAATGCTGGCGCTGTCGCATCAGGTGGCGGAGCAGTTTTCCTATGTTCGTGTCGATTTTTATCAGGTGCAGCAACGTATCTATTTTGGCGAGCTGACATTCACCCCGGGGGCCGGCCTGCAAAGGTTGATGCCAGAAACCATTGAACAGGAGTGGGGAGGTTATTTCCAGGAGTAGTTGAATAACCGGTAGGCTGCGCGAACTTTAACCGCGTCAGGACGGGGGGTAATAACCGGACAAGGAAATTCTGGGATAACAAACTATTCCGTTGGCAATAATGCTGTTATGCCAAATGATAATATATTGTTGAGGTAATAAATGGACTTATCGATTGTCATGCCCGTTTTTAATAACTCAGCCAGTTTGGCCGCCACGCTAGTCCGGATGACCAATGCCTGCTCCGGCTTTGATTATGAAATTATCGTGGTTGATAATGCTTCCGATAAACCAGAGCTGGAAAATATGCGCAGCTTATTGGCCGCCAATCGCCGGGCGCGCCTGCATGAAAATAAAATACGCACCAATACGGCGGTTTCCTGTAATACCGGTTTTCGCCTGGCGCGTGCGGAGGTGGTTTTCTTTCTTGAACCTGAAGACTCCTTCAGTACCAACTATATTATCCGCCGCCTGAAACGCCATCAGGATATCCGGCTGGATATTATTTTTGGTAATTACGCCACGGTGAGTGACAAAAATATTCGCAGTTATCGATTTGATTATAAGGAGGGGGCGGCAGGGGCCGATTTTTTATTTCTTGATATGGGCGATATTCGCACCTCTACCATCAGCCTGCGTAAAAAAGAGGACCGACGGTTTTTATTCCCGGAGTTCCTCTACAAATACCAGGACTGGGGGTTTTTGGTCAACGCCACCAATCTGGGCGCCAGGGTGGCCTTTGACGAAGGGCACGGGGTGTTTATCCGCTGTGGTGATGCCGACACGGATCGCTGCCGGATGAACATCGACGCCAGCGAACAGTTTATTGACGCCTACCTGCACACCAGTGGCCGTTATATCAGCGGATTTGCCTGCAAACACCTGCTGGCCTCGCTGTACAGCGAAAACCTGCAGGCCTTCAACTATTACTCGTCGCGCACCGAACACCAGGCTCTGAGCAGCAAGTTCAGGGCGATCAAACTGTACGGCGACTGCCTGGCCAGACTGGGGCTGTTTCCATTGGGAGGGCGTCTGTTGCGCACCGCCCGTGAGGGATTTCGGAGATGACATGCAGCAACGAAAAGTAGCGATTGTGATTGAGAACATCGCCGAAAAGGGCGGTACCGAGCGGGTCGCCAGCAGCCTGGCCAATGCGCTGTCCACGCGTTTGGGCCATCAGGTGGATCTGGTGTCGATCAGCGGTGACCGGACGTTTTACCCACTGGATCCCGCGGTGACCCTGCGTTTTATGCCCGGCAGAACGCTGTTGTGGCCCTGGCGGCTGGCGTGGTTTCTGCGGCGTGGTCGCTATGACGTGATTGTCACCGTATCGATGGGAAAACTCTCGTCGCTGATGGTGCCGTACCTGCGTTTACTCTGTCCGCGCAGCCGCCTGCTGCTGAGTGAACACGTCAGCTTCCATCAATACGCCTGGCCGATGAAGTGGCTGAAGGTGCTGGTTTATCGGTTGGGTGACCGCACGGTACTGCTGACCAGGAAAGACCTGGCCACCATCAGCCGCTGGGTACCGGAACGTAAATGTCGGGTGATCGAGAACGTTTCCCCGTTCCCGGTGCAAGCGCCGCAGCCGACGTTGCAACAACCGGTGGCGCTGGCGGTCGGTCGGCTGTGTCATCAGAAAGGCTTCGATCGCCTGATTGCCGCCTGGCAGCGGGTGGCACAGCAAACGGCAGACTGGCAACTGCATATCGTCGGTGACGGTCCGGACCGTGCGGCGTTACAGCAGCAGATTGACGCCGCCGGGCTGGGTGAGCAGGTGAAGTTACTGCCGGCAACGTCAGACATTGCCAGCCACTATCGTCAGGCGGCGATGCTGTTGATGACCTCGCGTTACGAAGGGCTACCGATGGTGTTGATTGAAGCCATGAGCTTCGGCCTGCCGCTGGTGGCGTTTGACTGTCAGACCGGGCCCGCAGAGCTGATCGATAACGCGGGTAATGGCTATCTGGTGGCGGAGGGCGATATCGAGGCCTTCAGCCGACGCACGCTGGCGCTGATCGAGGACGGCGAGCTGCGCCAGCGCTTCTCCCAGCACTCGCTGGAACGGGCACAGCAGTTCATCCCTGAGCGGATTTATCCCCAATGGCAACAGCTTATCGCTGGAGGTTAAGATGGAAAAAGTTTCAGTTATCATGCCGGCTTACAACGCCGCGGACTTTATCAAACAGTCGATCCTGGGGGTGCTGAACCAGACTTATCAGGATTATCACCTGTACGTGATCGACGACGCTTCCACCGATCAGACCGCCGAGGTGGTGAAACCCTTTATCCACGATCGCCTGACCTACATTCGCAACAACACCAACCAGGGCGTGGCCGAAACCCGCAATATCGCGATTGAAGCGGCGCGCGGTGATTATATTGCGTTCTGCGACAGCGATGATGTCTGGCACCCGAACAAGCTGGCGCGCCAGGTGGGTATCCTGAAAACGGCCCGCTATGACGTGGTGTGCTCGCATTATTACACCTTCGAAGATGACCCGGCGCGGGTGAAAAACTACCGGGGTTCCGGGGAGATCATCGCTTACCAGGACATGCTGAAAAGCAACTGGATCGGCAACCTGACTGGCATGTACAACCAGCGTCAGATCGGCAAGGTGTACCAAAGCAAGGTCGGGCACGAGGACTACGTGATGTGGCTGTCAGTGCTGGAAAAAGCGCGTAACCATCTGGCGTATTGCATTCCCGAACCGCTGGCTTTCTACCGCCTTTCTGCGCAGTCGTTATCTGGCAATAAAATCCAGGCGGCTGATTGGCAATGGCAGATTTATCGCCGCCATCTCGGGCTGTCCTACCAGAAGTCCTGCTATCTGTTCTTCTCTTACCTCTACAACGCGGTGATGAAACGCCAATGAAACTCAGCAAGCTAAGCACGGCCTGCCTGCTGGTGGGCTCCGGGCTGGCCAATGCCGCCCCCTGCAGCAATAACCTGTTGCAGGATCCCGGTTTCGAGCAGGGCGGCGCGGGCTGGTCACTGGCTTCCGCCCAGGTGGTGGCCGGCGGTCATGGCGGCCAGAGCAGCCTGTTTTATCAAAATCACAACCCTGCCAACTATCACAACATGCTGCAGACGCTGGCGGTTAAACCGGGTCAGCAACTGGCTTTTGGCAGCTGGGTGCGCGGTGAGAACCTGAAGGGCAAGGGGGATAATCAGGGCGCCGGGGTATTTATCGAAAGCTATGACAGTCAGGGGCGTTTTTTGGCCGGTAGCTATCCGCAGGGCCTGCTGGGTACCAGCGGCTGGCAGCCGGTCACCGGGAATTTTCGGGTGCCGCCACGGGCGGTGAAGGTGGTGCTGGGCGTTTATCTGCGCCAGGGCACCACCGGCAGCGCCTGGTTTGATGACATCTATGCCTGTCAGCAGCCGGTGGCGCCGGAGATATACCAGATGCGCAGTGGCAACGGCGCGGCATCGAGCCTGATCGAAGTGGTGGATCCGCAACAGGTGCAGGTAGACAGCACGCTGGTCGACGACAAGAACACCGCCGTGAAGCACGACAGCCGCCGTTACCGTATTAGTGAAAAACAACAGGTGGAGTTTCCGCTGCCGGCCGATTTGGCCGCCGGGGAGTATCGTCTGCAACAGCAGGTGACTGATGTCGCCTCACAGCGCAGCCAGCGTAGCGAAATGCCGATCAGCGTCGGTCGTACGCAGCCTAAAGTGGCGTTGGATGCTCAGGGTTATACCCTGAAACAGGGCAAGCGTTTCTTCCCGCTGGGTATCTATATGTACGGTGAAATGGCGACGGATGAGCATCTGGCACGCATCCGCGATGCCGGGTTCAACACCTTGCTCAATTACAACTACGGTACCGGCCGCGATCCCGATAACTATTTCCGCAAAACCCAGCAGTACGGTTTGCAGGTGATTTTCTCGCTCAAAGATATGTATGCCGGTACCCGGTTCGCGCCGGAAACCAAAATGAGCTATCCACAACTGACGGCGAGCTATGTGGAAAAGTTCAAACATCAGCCAAATCTGCTGGCCTGGTATATCAACGACGAGCTGGGGCCGGAATACGTGCCGCAGATTGAGCAAAAGCATTTGCAGGTAAAACGCCTGGATCCGGATCACCTGACGTTCCAGGTGCTGGACAAGACCGGCACGCTCAACGCCTATTTCAACAGTTCGGACGTGCTGGCCAGCGATCCTTACCCGGTTGGCCGAGATGCCGACCTGACGCGGACTCTGGAGTACAGCCGCATTACCAGTCAGGTGGCGCGGCAGGTCAAAGGGGCCTGGTTGGTGATGCAGATTATGGATCACGCCGCTTATGCGCCAGGTCGCAAGCCACGCCAACCGACGGAGGCGGAGATCCGCAATCAGGCCTGGCTGGGGCTGATTGGCGGTGCCAAAGGCCTTCTGTTTTATTCCTATACCGACTTGTTCTACAAGCGGCAACGCGGCGGTTTTAGCCAGCAGGAGTTTGAGGCTATCTGGCGGGGAGTGGCCAGCGTGACTCAGCAGATTGTCAGCTTTAACCCCTATTTGCTGTCCGGCGAAAGCACCCTGTTACAGGGCAACAATACCGCCATCCCGGCCAGGCTGTTTATCAACGGCGAGCAGGGTCTGGTGCTGATCGCCAACCCTTACTACCGGCCAATGTCGGCGCGCTTTGACTTGCCGGCCGGTTGGCAGGCGCAAGGACAGCGGCAGATCGAGGCTGAATTGCCGTCGATGGGCAGCCAGGCGGTAAGGGTGCAACTTCAAAAAGAAAACCAAGGATAACCGATCATGAATACCACTCTGAGCCTGATTATTCCGGTGTATAAGGTCGAGGCCTATATCGAGGCCTGCCTGTGCTCAGTGCTGCAACAGCTGCCGGACTGGGCGGAAGTGATCATCGTGGATGACGGCAGCCCGGATGGCGCCATCGGCATTGCCGAAGAGGTACTGTGCCGTTACCCGCAACACAAACTGCGGGTCAGCATCCTGCGTCAGAAAAACCAGGGGCTGAGCGAAGCGCGTAACAACGGCATTGCCCATGCGGAAGGGCGTTATATCGGCTTTCTCGACTCCGATGACGTGCTGCTGGAAGGGTATTTCAGCATTTTGGGTCGTCTGCTGGCGGATAACCCGCAGGCAGACATAGTGGCGTTCAATGCCCAGCGCTTCTCTGCGATCAACAACGGCAAGATCCAGTCGGACGGCACTATGGCTATCGTGCCTGGCAATGCTGCGCCACAGCAGCGTGATACTCATATGGCGCTGCTGGCGGACAGCTTCAACCGCAGCATGTGGTTCGCCTGGGCGCGTATTTACCGCAAAACGCTGTTCGATCAGGCGCGTTTCCCGGCGGGACGCAATTTCGAAGACATTCAGTTGATTCCGCAACTCTACCTGAAAGCGCAGCGTATCGTGGTTTGCGACACGCCGCTGGTGGGCTACCGCGCCAACCCGAATGGCATCACGCGTGCACCCAAACGACGCGATCTGGATGACCTGGATTATGCGCTCGACGGTGCCGACAGTGGACGCCGCCAGGGAATGGGACATGGGCTGTACTCGGTGCTGTTCGTCACCACGCTGAAGGCGCGTTTGCTGGTGGGACTGGACTTTTTCGGGCTGCGTGACGCGCTGCGCGAAACCCGCGAGCTGAAACGCCGCTACTCCGGCCTGCGGGCGGAAGAGCGTAAAATGCTGAGCCGCAAGAACCGATTGTTCTACCGCAGCCCGCTGGCTTACTACCTGATGGCCCGGTTGTATAACCTGCGCGGATAGCGGCGCCGCGTTGGTTCACTCCTCAATTGTGTAGGGGCGCTGTAGGCTGCGCCTATGTCCATTGGGGCGAATGTATTCGCCCCCTACAGGCAGAATCAAACTATGAGTATTACTGTTAGCGTCATCATACCCACCTATGGCCGCAGTGAACTGCTGGCACGCGCCATCGACAGCGTGCTGGCGCAAACCCATCGCCCGCTGGAAATTATCGTGGTGGATGACAACCCGCAGGGCGATGCACAACGCCTGGCGACCCGCGAACGCCTGGCCGGCTATATCGAACGGGGGCAGGTTATCTATTATCCACGTCGGCATAACGGCGGTGGCGCGCAGGCGCGTAACAGCGGGATCCTGCGCTCACGCGGCGAGTACATTGCCTTTCTGGATGATGACGACTACTACCATCCGCAGAAAATCGCCCGACAATTGGCGTTTATGCAGCAGGGGGATTACGACGTCAGCCTGTGCGATATGGATATCCTGAAGGACGGCCAGATCAGCGCTGAGCATTATTACCGGGCGCGTTGCGAGGGGCTGGAAGACTTTATGCTGGCCGGCGTCGCCTACACGCCGATGATTATGCTGCGACGCAGCATGGCGATAGCGGTGCGCGGTTTCTTCAATACCCCGCGCTACCAGGACCATATTTTCCTGTACCGGCTGTTGGCGGCCGGGGCGAAGGTGGGCACGCTGCATGAACGGCTGGCGGTGCATAACGACCATGACGGCGAACGCATCACCTCCAGCCCGAAAGGCGTTATTGGCTATCGCAATAAAATGCAGTTCGAGCAGCGACTGATGCCGCAGATCTCGACCCGGGCGCGCAACATCATGCGCCTGCGCCATACCTGCATTAATTCGCGCATTATTACCGACGGCAAGAACCGCCTGGCCGGGGTGTTATACGGGCTGAAGGGCATTGTTTATGTCAATAGTGGCCTGATGGCCGGCGTATACATGAAAAATATCATCCGCAATGTGTTTTTCCGTGGCGTGCCGTTCTGACGTTTCAGCAATACAGATAAAAGAACAACCCTTTCCAGAGGATGATTATGCGCTTTGAACGTTCTACGTTGATCGGCAGCGTGCTGCTGCTGACGGTACCGCTGTTCGCCTTGCTGCACAGTATTGCCACGCTGCGGGCGGGAAAGAAAAACACGGTGGCCTATCTGCTGATTGCGCTGTGTTTTTTCTTCTTCTTTATCAAGATCCCACCGCTGGCGGATCTCTACCGTCACTTTGCCAATTACGATGCCATTAACTCGGCCACCAGCCTGGGTGATGTTATTCAGGGCAAGGTGGACGTGGTGCTGTACGCCAACTTTTATATTTTCAAAACGCTGGGTATCCCGTTCTTCGTCATTCCGGGGCTGTACGTCGGCCTGTCGGTCTACTGTTACCTGAGCGCGCTGAATATTGTCATGCTGCACTCCGGCAAGGTGTTTTCAGCCCGGCAGTTTGTGTTGCTGCATCTGGCGGTGCTGTTTTTGATCAACCCGTTTATCATCGGCATGGGGTTGCGTTTTGGCTTCTCGATGGCGGTGATGACGCTGGCGATAGTGCTGTTTTGCCATAAGCAAAATCGGCCGCTCGCCGCCGGTCTGATGCTGTTCGCCATGCTGACCCACTTTTCCAGCATGCTGCTGGTCGGGGTATTTCTGTGCAGCCGGGTGATGCGCCTGAACCGCCTGCTGACGGTGGTGTTTAGCGCCATTGCGTTGCTGACCGCCAAGTTCGCGCTGCCGTTTATCGTTTCCCATATTACGATTTCCGGCATCAACAGTTATTCCGACGTCTATACCTCAGGCATGTATGCCAGCGACTACCTGACCTCCGGCAATGCCAACGGGATGATTAACTTCCTGATTGTGCTGTTCCCGGCGCTGTTTCTCGGCGTTTTCATGCTGGCTCATCCAATGCGCAACCAGACGGGGGACATCAAAAATACCGCGGCCTGGCTGGTGGTGTTTGTTTTCCTGTGTTCCAGTTCGTTACAGGCGGCCAGCCGCTATGCCAGCGTGGCGTCGGTCTTCCTGCTGTTTTACTACGTGGCTCATCAGAGCTCGTTCATCCGCGGCAGGTTTAACTACTTCTTCCTGTGCTTTATGCTGATGGCCACCGGCTATAACCTGATCGAGAATATTTATGTCCCGCGCCGACCGATCATGCTGGGGCAAATGTGGCAGTCATTTTATAAAACGCCGTTGCTGAACCTGTTCTACGGCGAACAGGAATATGAGCAGTATCTGCGTGTGATTAATCGCGACAGTGGCGAGTGGATCGGCCATGAGATGGATCTCGGCTAATGCGTCTTTCCCACCAATAACAGCAACATTGCAGTCAAGGATGCGGGCACCCGCCCGCATCCTACCCCCAAATACCCCGACTGACCCCGCAGCATATCCCCTCGAACACCTCACTCATCATTTCTATAATATTTTCAATTAATTAAACCCAATACTTGCCATGATACTTTAGGGGTAGCCACGCCGCTGCCGCCGTTCTTCTCCCTCCGTTCTCTTGATCGCAATCAATTTGCCACCGCAAGCGCATTAGTAGGCTGGCGGCAGATTGAGCAATGTCACTTCATATAACAATGAAAGCCTTCAGGAGAATTCCGGATGAGCAAGTTTCTAGACCGATTCCGCTATTTTAAGCAGTTGGCGGAACCCTTTTCTGGCGAACATGGCCAGACGTTGAACACCAACCGTGACTGGGAAGACGGCTACCGCAGCCGTTGGCAGCACGACAAGATTGTGCGATCTACCCATGGGGTGAACTGCACCGGCTCCTGTAGCTGGAAGATTTATGTGAAAAACGGCCTGGTGACCTGGGAAACCCAGCAAACCGACTACCCTCGTACCCGCCCAGACCTACCCAACCATGAACCGCGTGGCTGCCCACGCGGCGCCAGCTACTCCTGGTATTTGTACAGCGCCAACCGCCTGAAATACCCGCTGATGCGCAAACGCCTGATCAAACTGTGGCGTGAGGCCAAAGCGCTGCACAGCGATCCGGTCGATGCCTGGGGCTCAATCGTCAGCGATGCGGAAAAATCCAAAAGCTACAAGGTTGCACGCGGACGCGGTGGTTTTGTCCGCTCCAGCTGGCAGGAAGTGAACGAACTGATCGCCGCTTCTAACGTCTACACCGCCAAAACCTTCGGCCCCGACCGCATCATCGGCTTCTCACCGATCCCGGCGATGTCGATGGTGTCCTACGCCGCCGGTGCCCGCTATCTGTCACTGATTGGCGGCACCTGCCTGAGCTTCTACGACTGGTATTGCGACTTGCCACCGGCCTCGCCAATGACCTGGGGCGAGCAGACCGACGTGCCTGAATCGGCCGACTGGTACAACTCTTCCTACATTATCGCCTGGGGCTCTAACGTGCCGCAGACGCGTACCCCGGACGCCCACTTCTTCACCGAAGTCCGCTACAAAGGCACCAAAACCGTGGCGGTAACGCCGGACTACGCCGAAGTCGCCAAACTTTGTGACCAGTGGTTGAACCCGAAACAAGGCACCGACAGCGCCATGGCGTTGGCGATGGGCCACGTGATGCTGAAAGAATTCCACCTGGATCGTGAGGTGGGGTACTTCCGCGACTACGTGCGTCGCTACACCGATATGCCGATGTTGGTGCTGCTGGAGCCGCGCGAAGAAGGGCATTACGCCGCCGGACGCCTGCTGCGTGCCGCCGATCTGGTGGATGGCCTGGGGCAGGAAAATAATCCCGAGTGGAAAACCGTCGCCATTGATCAACGCAGTGGCGAACTGGTGGCCCCGCAGGGGTCGATCGGTTTCCGTTGGGGCGAACAGGGCAAATGGAACCTGGAACAACGCGCCGGTGAAGATCAGCAGGAAGTCGAGTTGCAACTCAGCCTGCTGGGCGTACATGACGAGGTGGCCGAAGTGGGCTTCCCTTACTTTGGCGGCATCAAAAGCGGCGGAGCCGAGAGCGAACACTTCAACAGCGTGGCGCTGGACGAGATCCTGCTGCACAAACTGCCGGTAAAACGTCTGCGACTGGCGGACGGCAGCGAAGCGCTGGTGACCAGCGTTTACGATTTGACCCTGGCCAACTACGGCCTCGAACGTGGTCTGGACGACGGCAATTGCGCCACCGATTACGACGACGTCAAAGCCTATACTCCGGCCTGGGCCGAGCAGATCACCGGCGTGTCACGCCACAACATTATCCGCATTGCCCGTGAGTTTGCCGACAACGCCGAGAAAACCCATGGCCGTTCGATGATTATCGTCGGCGCCGGTGTCAACCACTGGTATCACATGGATATGACCTACCGCGGGCTGATCAATATGCTGATCTTCTGCGGCTGCGTCGGCCAGAGCGGGGGTGGCTGGGCGCACTACGTCGGCCAGGAAAAGCTGCGCCCGCAGACCGGTTGGCTGCCGCTGGCATTTGGCCTCGACTGGCAACGCCCGCCGCGCCATATGAACAGCACCTCTTTCTTCTACAACCACTCCAGCCAGTGGCGCTATGAAACCGTCGGCACCGAAGAGCTGCTGTCGCCATTGGCGGACAAGACCCGCTTTGGCGGCAGCCTGATCGACCTTAACGTGCGCGCCGAGCGTATGGGCTGGCTGCCGTCAGCCCCCCAGTTGGGTACCAACCCGCTGCATTTGGCGGCACAGGCGCAAGCCGCCGGTCAGTCGCCGCTGGACTTCACCGTTGAAGGGCTGAAAAAAGGCACCCTGAACTTCGCCGCCGAACAACCGGACAACCCGCAGAACTTCCCGCGCAATCTGTTCGTCTGGCGCTCCAACCTGCTGGGGTCATCCGGCAAGGGCCACGAGTACATGCTCAAATACCTGCTGGGTACCGAAAACGGCATTCAGGGCAAGGATCTGGGCCAACAGGGCGGTGCCAAACCCGAGGAAGTGGAATGGCTGGATAACGGCGGTGAAGGCAAGCTGGATCTGGTGGTGACGCTTGATTTCCGCATGTCCAGCACCTGTCTTTATTCTGACATCGTGCTGCCGACCGCCACCTGGTACGAAAAAGACGACATGAATACCTCGGATATGCATCCGTTTATTCACCCGCTGTCGGCGGCGGTTGATCCGGCCTGGGACTCGAAAAGCGACTGGGAGATCTACAAGGGCATCGCCAAAGCCTTCTCCGAAGTTTGCGTTGGGCATCTGGGCCAGGAAACCGACGTGGTGACGCTGCCGATCCAGCATGACTCGGCCGCCGAGCTGGCGCAGCCTTACGGTGTCAAAGACTGGAAAAAAGGCGAGTGCGACCTGATCCCCGGCAAAACCGCGCCGCACATCATGGTGGTAGAACGTGATTATCCAGCCACCTATGAGCGCTTCACTTCGCTGGGCCCGCTGCTGGATAAACTGGGCAACGGCGGCAAAGGCATCAGCTGGAACACCCAGACCGAAGTCGACTTCCTGAAAAAACTCAACTACGTGAAGACGGAAGGCCCGGCCGCCGGTCGGCCGAAGATTGAAACCGCCATCGATGCTGCCGAGGTGATCCTGGCGCTGGCACCGGAAACCAACGGACAGGTTGCGGTCAAGGCATGGGACGCGCTGGGCAAGATGACCGGCCGCGATCACCGCCATCTGGCGCTGAACAAGGAAGACGAAAAAATCCGCTTCCGCGATATTCAGGCCCAGCCGCGCAAAATTATTTCCAGCCCGACCTGGTCAGGGTTGGAAGACGAACATGTGTCGTATAACGCCTGCTATACCAACGTCCATGAGCTGATCCCATGGCGCACCATCAGCGGCCGCCAGCAGCTGTATCAGGATCATGAGTGGATGCGTGCCTTTGGCGAGAGCCTGCTGGTGTACCGCCCGCCGATCGACACCCGTGCCGCGCAGCCGTTACTGAACCAGAAGCCGAACGGCAATAAAGAGAAGGCGCTGAACTTCCTGACGCCGCACCAGAAGTGGGGCATTCACTCCACCTACAGTGACAACCTGCTGATGCTGACCCTGTCGCGCGGCGGGCCGATCGTCTGGATGAGTGAGGACGACGCCAAAGACCTGGGCATTGAGGACAACGACTGGATAGAAGCCTTTAACGCCAACGGCGCGCTCACTGCGCGTGCGGTGGTTAGCCAGCGTATTCCGGCCGGCATGACCATGATGTACCACGCGCAGGAACGTATCGTGAATATTCCCGGCTCGGAAATCACCAGCCAGCGCGGCGGCATCCATAACTCGGTAACCCGCGTCTGCCCGAAACCGACCCATATGATCGGCGGTTACGCCCAACTGGCCTACGGTTTCAACTATTACGGCACCGTCGGCTCCAACCGTGACGAGTTCGTGGTGGTGCGCAAGATGAACCGCATCGACTGGTTAGACGGTGAAGGTAATGACGACTCGCAGGGCAGCCAGCAGGAGAAAGCAAAATGAAAATTCGTTCACAAGTCGGCATGGTGCTGAACCTGGACAAATGTATCGGTTGCCACACCTGTTCGGTGACCTGCAAGAACGTCTGGACCAGCCGCGAAGGCATGGAGTACGCCTGGTTCAACAACGTGGAAAGCAAGCCCGGCGTCGGTTATCCACACGCCTGGGAAGATCAGGAAAAGTGGAAGGGCGGCTGGATCCGTAAAATCAACGGCAAGCTGGAGCCGCGCATGGGTGGCCGTGTCGGCCTGCTGTCGAAGATTTTCGCCAACCCGGACGTCCCGGCACTGGACGACTATTACGAGCCGTTCGACTATGACTACCAGAACCTGCACACCGCGCCGCAGGGCAAGCATCAGCCGATCGCCCGGCCGCGCTCGCTGATCACCGGCCAGCGCATGAAGAAGATTGAAAATGGCCCGAACTGGGAAGAGATCCTTGGCGGTGAATTCTCCAAGCGTTCGAAGGATAAAAACTTCGACAATATGCAAAAGGAGATGTACGGCCAGTTCGAAAACACCTTCATGATGTACCTGCCGCGCCTGTGCGAACACTGCCTTAACCCGGCCTGCGTCGCGACCTGTCCGAGCGGAGCCATCTACAAGCGTGGTGAAGACGGCATTGTGCTGATCGATCAGGATAAATGCCGCGGCTGGCGCATGTGCCTGACCGGTTGTCCGTACAAGAAAATCTATTTCAACTGGAAGAGCGGCAAGTCCGAGAAGTGCATCTTCTGCTACCCGCGCATCGAATCCGGCCAGCCAACGGTGTGCTCGGAAACCTGCGTCGGCCGTATCCGCTATCTTGGCGTGCTGCTGTATGACGCCGATCGTATCGAGCAGGCGGCGGCGGTCGAAAACGACAAAGATCTGTACCAGAGTCAACTGGATATTTTCCTCGACCCGCATGATCCGGCGGTGATTGCCCAGGCGTTGGCGGACGGTATTCCACAAGGGGTGATCGAATCTGCCCAGCAGTCGCCGGTGTACAAAATGGCGATGGACTGGAAGCTGGCACTGCCGCTGCACCCGGAATACCGCACGCTGCCGATGGTGTGGTACGTGCCGCCGCTGTCACCGATTCAATCCGCCGCGGATGCCGGTGAGCTGGCGCACAGCGGCGTACTACCGGACGTGGAGAGCCTGCGTATTCCGGTGCAATACCTGGCCAATCTGTTGACCGCTGGCGATACCGCGCCGGTGCTGTTGGCGCTCAAGCGCATGCTGGCGATGCGCCACTACAAACGGGCGGAAACCGTTGACGGCGTGCTGGACACCAGCGCACTGGAACAGGTGGGGCTGAGCGAAGCGCAGGCGCAGGAGATGTATCGTTATTTGGCGATTGCCAACTACGAAGATCGCTTTGTGATCCCGTCCAGTCACCGTGAACTGGCGCGTGAGGCCTTCCCGGAAAGCAAAGGCTGCGGTTTCAGCTTTGGCGATGGCTGCCACGGCAGCGACGGTAAATTCAATCTGTTCAACAGCCGCCGCATTGACGCCATTGATGTGACGAAAAAAACGCCTCGTCAGGAGGACGCCTCATGATCAGTCTGAAAGTGATTGCCCGCCTGCTGGACTACCCGGAGCAGGCATTGTTTGACCATCAGCAGGCGCTGGTAGAAGCGCTGGAACCGGCCAGCGAACTGGATTTGCACCATAGCGCGCAGCTGATCCTGTTTATTCGCCGTTTTTGCGCCCGTCCGTTGCTGGATGTGCAGGCCGAATACTGCGAATTGTTCGACCGTGGCCGCGCCACCTCGCTGTTGCTGTTTGAACATGTGCACGGTGAATCACGCGATCGCGGCCAGGCGATGGTCGATCTGATGGCGCAATACCGCGAAGCCGGGCTGGAGATCGACAGCCGCGAACTGCCGGACTTCCTGCCGTTGTACCTGGAGTATCTCGCCAGCCGCAGCAAGCAACAGGCCGCCGGAGGGCTGCAGGATATCGCGCCGATCCTGGCGCTGCTGGGTGCACGGCTACAGCAGCGGGAAAGTCCGTATGCGGTGCTGTTTGATCTGCTGCTGGCGCTGTCCGGCAGTGAAGTTCAGGCACAGGCGCTGGAGTCTCAGGTAGCAAAAGAGGCCCGCGATGACACGCCGCAGGCGCTGGACGCGGTATGGGAAGAAGAACAGGTTAAGTTTTTGGGCGAGCAGGGCTGCGCTTCGGCGCAGCAGGCGGCGCACCAACGGCGCTTTGCCGGCGCAGTGGCACCGCAATACCTGGACCTGACGGATGCGCTAACCGGAACCAAAGGACGCTAATCATGCAATTTTTAAATCAGTTCTTTTTCGATATTTACCCCTATCTGGCGGGCGCGATTTTCCTGATCGGCAGTTGGCTGCGCTACGATTACGGGCAATATACCTGGCGTGCCGGATCCAGCCAGATGCTGGATAAAAAGGGCATGCGGCTGGCCTCCAACCTGTTCCATATCGGCATTCTGGGTATCTTTGCCGGGCACTTCCTCGGCATGCTGACGCCGCACTGGATGTACGAGTCTTTTCTGCCGGTTGATGTGAAACAGAAACTGGCAATGATCGCCGGGGGGGCCTGCGGTGTAATGACCCTGATTGGCGGTGCGCTGTTGCTGAAACGCCGCCTGACCAACCCACGGGTGCGGGCGACCAGCAGCTTTGCCGATATCATGATCCTGACCTTGCTGGTGGTGCAGGTGTGCCTCGGTCTGCTGACCATTCCGTTCTCCGCCCAACATATGGACGGCAGCGAGATGATGAAGCTGGTGGGTTGGGCACAGGCGGTAGTGACCTTCCATGCCGGTGCGTCAGAACATCTGGTGGGCGTTGCGCCGATCTTTAAACTGCATATGGTGCTGGGCATGACGTTGTTCGTGCTGTTCCCGTTCTGCCGCCTGGTGCATATCTGGAGCGTGCCGGTGGAATACCTGACCCGTCGCTACCAACTGGTGCGTAACCGCCGCTGAGGGTATTTCTATCTCGCTTTAAAGCCCATTCGGTGAAAATTAGCCCCGCCGAATGGGCTGATAAAAAGTGTCCTATTGAGCCTAACTGTTACCTTAAATGGATAATACTGCCTGCTGGTCAATAAGCTGTGTTTTATAGCGAAAATTGCCGCGAGCAGTCTTGCTTTGCAGGTCAAAGCACCAATTTTCATTTGCTACTCATGTGCTTAGCAAGACGTCAATAGTCTTTACTGAGTGCCAGAAAGTACAGCCGTGGGACTATACAAAAGACATGGTTTATTTCAAATTAATGATATTGCAGACATTAACGGATGATACCCACCATCTTTTTATGGATACATGTCTGTTGCGGGGCATTTTCAGATTTATGTGTCAATTAAGCCCAAACCGTTACATTTTTTTCTCGGATTAAAGCGCATCTGGCGGCAGGTTACGCCGCCGTACGCTGGACCAGGATTGCCGTTTTTTACATTGTCAGTCTATGTCGATTACTTTGTTCGGTTTGCCAATAACGCCCGTGCGCGCTCTGGTGCCAGTGCAAACAACTCTACCTCATTGGTGATCCCTAGCTTCTGCATCAATTGGCGCTTCTGATAACTGATCGTTTTCACGCTTCTGCCCTGTTGGTGTGCAATGTCCGTCACGCTGTAACCATTGAGGATCGCGTCCAGCACCTGCTCCTCTCGGGGTGGCAATAACCGCAGCCGGGCGGCGATCTCCTCCGGCAACGGTGGGTTGAGCAGGGACCCTAGTGCATGCAATTCGGCATTACTGTTCAATCTTAGTTTGCGCATCGCTCGCTGCTTGTGGCTGCTGACGGTGCGGATATTGCGACTCAGTTTCCAGGCAATAGCCGACAGATCCATGCCATTTATCAGAGCCTGCAGGATCTGTGTTTCTCTGGGAGTCAGGCAAGCGGCCAATGGCGCAGGTAACGAACAGGCGATTGGGGGTTCAGGCTGGGAGGTGTAAGGGGAGTAAGCATGGGGGATTTGGTAAGGTAACATGGTATTTCTCCTGTGTGCGTTGTGATTCACGGGTCTCCAGACCCGGCAATGCGTTAGTACGAGCAGGTCGCGAAGGGCGAACGGACAGGGTTACGCCTTGTTTGCGCAGCCAGCGTTTCAGCGTGCGTAGGCTGGGGAGCTCAAGTGTGGATAGTGACAGGCAGCGGCTGATGGTGACGCCGCCAGCCCCATCAATATTACGTCCGACAAACAACCGACAAGGGGGGCGATGATGGCAGATAGCGGGAACCGGCCCCCATAGCCACAACCCCATCAGGCACCAGGCCAAATGACGTAGCCTGAGGCCGCGGGTGAAGTGGTGTAGTCGCGTGCAGATTGGGCGCATCGTCAGTTGCTGTACCAGAGGGTGAAGGTGGCGCTGGCATCGGCGCTGCCGGCCGTCACACTGTCGGAGGTGGCGATGTAACGAGCACTGAACGCCAGGCTGTTGACCGTGCCGCTGCCGCCTTTGATTGCCATCAGGGCGGAAGGCTGCCCCGGCGGCAGTAGGGTACCGCTGGCATCCTGCAACTGCACCGCCACGCCGGTCGCGACGCCTGGCGCAGTGGTCAGCGCTAGCGCATTGCTGTCACCACTGGCTGGCGTGCCGTCAAACTGCACTTTTATCTGGCTGATTTCTGCCGGACAGTTTTTCAGACGCAGCTGAAAGGCAGTGGCCGAGGCAGTAGCCCCTTTTGCATCCAGCGCGGTACGGGAAATATTGCCCAGCGGCACGGTCAGTGGATTAACCTCCGGTTCGCAGGCGGAAGACAGAATACGTCCGGTGATGTTTACCGTGGCACTGTCGGCCAGGGCTCCGGTGCTGACCAGCAACAGCAGGGGCAGCAGGCCCCGGCGGGTAAGTGAATTAAACAATGGCATCAGGTTCTCCCCGGTTACTGATAGGTAATGTTCAGTGTGGCGCTGCTGTTGGCCACTCCGGCACCGACATCGGCCAGGGTCTGGTAATAGCGAGCGGTGAACGGCAGGGACTCCTGACCGCCGAGGGATGTTTTCAGCAGGATGTTGTTGCTGATTTTTAACGGCGTGCCGCCATACAGCAACTGCACGCCGACGCCGCTGGCGGTGCCGGTTTGCCCGGCGCTGGTCAAGGCCAGCACGCTGGTTTCAGCGGTGTCGGCATTTTGCGTACCGGCCAGAGAGACGTTGATTCTGGCGTCTTTGTCGCAGCTCAGGCCGAGGTCGAAACCTTTGTCACCGGCGGTGCTGGCTATGCCGGTGAATTTGGTTGCGAAAATGTCGCCCAGTGGGACGTTGATGGAGGTGCTGTTGAGGGAGCAGGCTATTTTTGTGATGCTTGTATTACCGTCAACATATAATTGGCTGGCGTTGATAGAGTTTATGTCTAAGGATGCCAGGGGGGAAGCGAATGATAATTGTCCACTGACATCTCCGCCAATATAAAGCAGTTCTAATTTGAAGAAGGTGTATTTGCTTTCGTCATATTTCCAAAAGGTCGTATTAACAACGTAATTGGATGATGTAGGGACGGGGTTCCAGCCGGAATAGGTACCTTCGTTTCGCACCCTAACGCCGATACCAGGCACTTTAGTCTGGTAAACATCGGTATAGCCTGACACCAAGGTTTGTGCTGTATTATATTTACTATTTTCTCCATATGCGGTTCCATAAGAACATTGAATATCCAAAGTACCTGTAGATGTGCTTTTTCCACTAGCCCAAATGACTGAACCCAGTGGAGTATCGCGCTGTATTATTAGGCTGCCTGGAAGTGAAAGATGCATGTTGACAGATGTCCCCCGCAGAAGAGAACAGTCGGCAATTGCATTATTATTTACCCCTGCCATTAATATAAATGATGTGAATATTGGTGCAATTTTACGAACTGAGAACGGTATAAACTTTGTGGTCATATTTATTTTCATCATTCGCCCATTCATCGACATGCTCCCTCCATCTGACTTATCCCGCCCGGCTGCGTCGTTTGTGGCAGTTGATAACTGACCCGGCACTGTTCGCCGCTACCCCATTTCACCTGCAGGCTGCCCTGCGGCGAGACGCCGCTCAGATACACCTGACCGCCGTCGCCGACGATGCTGCTGCCCGGCGCTGCCTCTGGGTTGCTGTCGCTGACCGTGGCGCCGAACGGCACCGGCTGGCCGTTGGCCTGCTTCAGCGTCATCAGCACTCGTGCACCCACTCTTGGCGTAAAGTCGGCCCGCACCAGCGCGCCGCGCGTTGGGGTGACCCGGCGGCTGCTTTGCGGCAGATCGACATCGTCCGGCAGGGTGTCCGGGCTCAGTGCCACTTCGGTGCGCCGGTACGGCGTCAGATAAGGCACCAGCGCATAGCCGCGGAAGTCGGTTCGCACCCCGGTTTGGTTGCTGATACTGGCCCCGTCTGCCCCTGGTGCGGCAACCAGCGCAGCGGTTTCACCCAGTGGTTGGCCGAGCGTGACGCCGTTGCGGTGCGCCGCTACGCTGCCGTTCAGCCCGTAATTCAGCCGTTGAGTATTCTTGTCATAGCTGTAGCCGGCGGTGGCTTCACCGTAGGTGCCGCGGTAGTCGAGGTTGGCGTTGCCGCCGTAACCCTGACCGCGGGTGCCGTAGGTTTGCTGCAGGCCCCAGCTCAGGCTGTTGTCACGCAGTGCCACGCCGCTCAGCCCCAGGTTATGGCTGGTGGCCCCGCCTTTGGTGTTGTTGAGGCTGTAGTTGACCCAGGCATTGTTGTTGTCCCACAGGTTGAGTGGCACGTTGAGGTTAAAGGCGATTTGCTGGTCATTGGTGCGGGTGGTGCCCTGGGTGTTGCGGTTGTGGCTCCAGTTGATGCCGTAGCTGATGCCGCGCCAGTTGTTGCTGTAGCCCAGCCCGAACGAGGCCAGGCTGCGGTCGCTGTTCCAGTAATCTTCGCGCACGGCACTGAGCGACAGGCTGCCGCCGTCCTGCCACAGTTGCTGGTTCATGCTCAGTTCGGCGCGGTTGCGGCGGCGTTCGCTCATCCACCGCGGGGCGCTGCCGCTGCGCCAGCCGTCCAGCACTTCGGACAGGGAATAAAACCCGGCGGTGGAGTAGCGGTAACCGGCGATGGCGAAGTTGGTGCCGGTCTGCACCAGGTTTTTGCTGTAGCGTACCCGCCAGGACTGGCCGGTGGCGCGTTGCTTGTTTTTGGGTTGGGCGCGTGACTGGGTCATGTCCAGTGAGAAGGCGCCCCAGTCGCCGAGGTTGTTGCCGACGCCGAGTGCCGCCGACTGGTAATGTTGTGCGGCCTGCACGCCGCCATACAGGGTGGTGTTCCATGGCAGGCCGTAAATGGCGGTACCCTGCACCAATGTGCTTTTGTCGACGCTGCGGTCATAGCTACGATACTGGCCGCCGGTCAGGCTGTACTTGAGTCGGCCTTCGCGCTGCAATACCGGCAGCGAGGCAAAGGGCACCACAATATGCTGTTCGCTGCCGTCAGCCTCTTTGATGGTGACCTGCAGGTCACCGCTGCCGCCGGTCGGGTACATGTCGTTAATCACAAAGGCGCCGGGGGCGACGTAGGCCCGGTAAATCTCATAACCGTTCTGACGCACCACCACCTGAGCATTGGTGCGGGCGATACCGCGCACCACCGGGGCGTAGCCACGCAGGCTGTCGGGCAGCATCTCGTCGTCGGAGGCGATTTGCAGGCCGCGAAAGGGCACCGCGTCAAACACTTCGGCCGGGGCGTTGCTGTCGCCGAGGGTCAACTGGCTCTTCAGGGCTATCAGGTTGCGCTGGGCGTAGGTATACACCGTGTCCCACTTATCCTGACCGTCGCTGCTGCGGCTCCAGGTGGTGTAGTTGCGCAGCCGCCAGGGCCCGGCATTGAAGCCGGGGCGCAGGTTGGCGTACTGGCTGCTGCTGTTACTGCCGTTGCCGCCACCGCGAGCGGTGTTATTGGCGCCGCTAAGGCTGTAGTTGAGCAGCAGGGCGGTGATGCCTTCATCCCACTGTGCGGGCGGCACATAGCCACGCGGCTGACGAGCTAGCGCGGCCTGGGGAATGCTGAGCGTCAGCTGCTGGCGGTCGAACAGCAGGTGGGCGGACGCCTGGGGAATGGCGGCGAGGTTCGCACAGGCCGCATCGGGGGCGCCAAGCGCCGGGAACTGGGCGACGCGCACACCGTAGGCGGTGAGTTCGGCGACGCTGATGCAGGGTTGCAGTCCCTGGCCATCGGCACCGGCCGTAAAGGTGACCGTGCGGGTATCGACCTGCTGCTCGTTAATCAGCACATCGACCCGGTAATCGCCGGGTAACTGGCTGCCGTTTTCTTCGAAGGTTGCGAGGTTGGTGACGCCTTGCTGTGGGCCGTCCAGCTCCAGCAGCGCCGGGTTAAAATAGTCCCGTGCCTGCACGCTCTGAGCCAGCAGTTGCAAAGCTATCAGGATCGCCAGCCGGGTGGGCGAGAGGCCCATCCGTTGAAGTTGTTTCATTACGTCACATCCTTGTTGTCGGTCGGTATGCCACCCGGGAAAAGGGAGTGGCTACTCTCTTTACTCCTGCAAAGTGCCCCGTTGCAGTACACCGGGGCCGCCAAAGTCATTAATTATCCGCCAGGTTATTGCATTGCCCGCCGAGGCTGGCAGGGTAAAACTGGCGGTGCTCTGTGGCGCTACGTAGGTGGCGTCTTTCACTTCCCGGCCATTGACCGTCACACTCTGGAAGTTCATATAGAAAGGGGTGGGGTTTTTGACTTCCAGTTGTGATCCCTTGCGGTGCCAGGTCAGTTTTCCTGTGGCATCTTCGGGCAGCCCTTTCAGTCCGGTCGGTCTGAAAATCAGCTTAAGGCGGGTTTTGATCGCAATTTGCAGGGTGTTGTCGCGCCTTTCTGCCGATGGAATGGACTTAACGTTCAACCAGTACAGCGTCTCCCGATCCTCCGGCAGCGCACCGCCGACCCGTACTACGCGCAGTACGTTTTGTCGGCCGGCTTCCAGGCGGAATAGCGGTGGGGTCAGGATAAAGGGGGCCTTTTCACTGCTGCCCTCCTGCGGTTCTACCCAGGACTGGATCAGATACGGCAGGGAGTCCGGATTATTCACGCTTAGCGAGGATTCTTTCTTGTCGCCGTCATACACCAGACGGGTGGCACCGACCACCACGCCGGCCTGTGCCAGTTGGCTCATCATCATCACACCGCCGCACAGGGCGGCAAGCCCATATTTCATGAGTCGTCTCCAAAAAAAGGACGGCAAATGCCGTCCTGGCAGGGAAGTCAGTTGTAGTTGATGCTGAAGGTAGCCGTAGAGTTTGCGGAACCGGCCGTCACTGCCGCTGCGGTGGAGATATATCGAGCGGTGAAGACCAGATCATTGACGTCGGCAGGTGGGGTGGCGGTTAGATCCTTTTTTAGCAGGGTATAGCTGGTGGAATTGGTGGCCAGGGGCAGCACCGCCCCACTTTTGTCGCTAAGCTGTATGCCGAGGCCCGTTGCCACACCGGTGCCGGTAGTCAACGCCAGAACTTTGTCATCACCGTTTGCTGCGATGCCATCGAACTTAACGGTAGCCGTGGTAGCCGAAGGGCAAGATTTCAACTGAAGAGTAAACTTAGTGGCGGCTGCGACGGTTCCGGCAACGGTGAATGAGCTTTTGCTGATTTTACCCATTTGCACCGCCAACACGTTAGTCCCCCCCATGTCGACGACGCAAGCAGTGTCTGTGACGGAACCAGTAAAATTGACGGTGCCATCAGCAGCAAAGGCGGAAGAGAAAGAGAATGCCGCGGTGGTGGCCAGAGCGGCCGCGAGCAGAGTTTTTTTCATGATAACAGTTCCTTGGTTGGTGCGATTCTACGCACAGATCTCCATTAACCCATTGATAGGGTTTCCTTTTTTTGAATTTGATCGTCATGTTTCTCTTGGCATAAAAGGGAACATTTTGAGTCAAACTGACACATTAAGTGAGTAGTGTTGTTCGCTGGGTAATAGGGTGGTTTTAATGGTGTAAAACACCATGGATGGTGTTTTATTGGATTAATTGACTGGTTTATTTTTTTAAATCGATATGATGAAGTATTGCAATAGGAGTATTCTAGCCACGGACCCAGACAGAATGCGGGCTTAGCGAATAAAGGGGAGATTACAGCCTACTGATATTTAAACAGTTATTTTATGATGCAAAATAACCCTCAAACAAATGTTGACTTTTTTTTAGGACATTCTTAAGTTATGTGTCAGTTTGACTCAAAAAGTAACATTTTCGTCTGCTTTTTCCTCCCTCCATAGATGTTTAAACCGCCCGGAATTGGCTGCGGTATACAGCACGGTATGCTGAATATTGCGGTGCCCCAAATAGTCCTGAATCACTCGCGTATCGGCCCCGTTATCGGCCAATGCATAGCCACAGGCATGGCGCAGCATGTGTGGATGTGCAGCCACCGCCAGCCCGGCCTGTTTGCCGTAGGCCTGCAACATGCGATAGATGCGCTGGCGCGACAGTCGGTAGCCCTTTTGCGACAGAAACAGCCATTCTTCATCCTCCAGATTGCGACACGACTGGCGTTTTTCCAGCCAGCGGGTCAGGAGCTGCTTTTCGGTTGTTTCCAGCGGATGAATAGTGGAAAGGCCATTTTTCAGCCGGTTCATGTAAACACAGCCGCTTTCCATATCCAGATCGGCCAGGCGCAGGCCGTTAAGTTCGCTGACGCGACAGCCGTGGATAAAGCCCATCCAGATCAGGCAGCAGTCGCGCTCGGGGGCGCGGCCGGCAGCGGCCTGTTGCAGTAGTCGGGTGACTTCGGTGCGGGTCAGGTGCTTGCGGTGAGCGTGGGATTTTTGCATTGCTTATCCTCAAAAAAGACAATGGCCGGCAACAAGCCGACCATGGGCGTCGTCCGTCAATCATTGACGATGCACAGGGAGTATAGTGCAGGTTTGGTGAAGAAGAGCGGCAGTCTGTGGGCAGGAATATCTGATCTCCTGTAGCGCTTGCCTGCGATACCTTTACTTTTCATGCCCGGCAGCAGCAACAGCGAATTTAATTCGCGCAACCTGCTGAATTTGCGAAGCGTTACGCAGTTCGCTAATTGAACAATCCTTGCTGCTAAAGTAAGCTTTACCCCACTAACAGACAGCCACAGGAGGTGGGATATGCGTAGTTTACCGATTCGTTTATCAAATGAAATTGATGATAATCTGAACGATATTGCCAAGCGGCATGGAATGAAGAAAACGGATGTGATCCGCTTGGCTTTTGCGTTAATTAGCATTGCCGACAGGCAATGGGTGAAACAAGACGGCTCTTCTCTTGGCATCGTACGGGAGAACGGTGAGGTGCTGGAGGCGGTAGGTCAGGTGGTGGGGGTTTTCCCATGAGCATCCAAAACCAAAGTGCGAAGGTGGATGCGGAAACACTGTATTTGGATCCGGCATTGGTGTTCGATGAAATGGAGCGCTTGCGTCTGGCTCGCCAGGTGTTGTGCGGCATCTTTGTTATCAGCGTGGGTGTTTTTGTTGCCCACGCTTATTGGGATCAAAATGAATCTATCAGGCAGGTGTTTGAACTGTTGAAGATTGGCGCACTGCCGTTGGTCACGTTGGTGATCTCTTTTTACTTCCCCAATAGCCACGCCAAATAACTCCCGTCGATTTGCCCATTCTTGCTTCCTTGCCGTAAACTTGCTATCTCAGTAGGGTTACAATTATTCGTCGGCGGCTGCCGGCAGTTTGCAGTGCATAAAAACAATCAATAGCCCCTGTTTGCGGGCACTTTGGGATTTAAAACCGGGGATGACTCGCCGCTGCCTGCTGGGGTGCGCCGGGAGATCGCTTTATGGATATTCAGGTTAGTTAACAATAATAATGACAACACAATCTTGTTCTCCGGCGTTACTGCCTCTGAAAGTCATCGCTACGGGGGCCGCGTTGCCGCCTAACCGTGTCGATTCCTCCACGCTGGATAGCCTGCTGCGCAAGCCGCCTGGCTACGTCGAAAAACGCTCCGGCATCAGTTACCGTTTTCACGCTGCGGATGATGCCAGCCAGGCTGAACTGGCGGTCGCCGCGTTGCAGGATGCTATAACCCGTGGCCGCCTCGAGGCACAATCCATCGACCTGCTAATTTCCGCGTCAGCGATTTCAGTGCAGGCGCTGCCTTGCACCGCTGCACACATTCTTAAAGTGGCAGGACTGGCACCGGGCACCGCCGGCTTCGACATCAACAGCAGCTGCGTCAGCTTTATCTCCGCCATGCAGGTGGCCGCCGGGCTGTTGAATGCCGGTACCTACCGGCGTATTGCCATTGTCTCCGCCGATTTGGCTTCACGCGGGATTGACTGGGATCACGAAGAGTCCTCGCTGATTTTTGGCGACGGTGCGGCCTGTGCCATCGTCGAGCGTGGCGACGGCACCAGCGGTATTTTGGCGAGTCTGGTAGAAACCTATCCTGAAGGCAGTGAGCTGTGCGAGATCCGCGCCGGTGGTACGCGGCGCAACCCGCGCGCCGGTATGAATAACAGCGATTTTCTGTTCCATATGCAGGGCAAAAAATTGTTCCGTCAGGCGTCGGCGTTGATCGAAGATTATCTGGCTCGCCTGCTGGCGGCCAGTGGCCTGACGCTAGCGCAGATCGCCACGGTGGTGCCGCATCAGGCGAGCCACCTGTCGCTCGAACATATGCGCAAGCGGCTGCACGTTTCTGCCGAGGTACTGGTGGATATCTATCGTTATCACGGCAATCAGGTAGCGGCCTCTATCCCCACTGCGCTGCATGCTGCGGTCACCGGCGGGCGTTTTAATCCCGGCAAACCGGTGATGCTGATCGGCACCGCCGCCGGGCTGTCGCTGGCCGGTATGGTGCTGCTGCCATGAGGGTGCTGGTCACCGGAGCCACCAGTGGGCTGGGGCGTAACGCGGCGCAGTGGCTGCTGGAGGCGGGCCATCAGGTTCATGCCACCGGGCGTGACAGCCGTGCCGGGCAGGAACTGCTTCGGTTGGGGGCGGAGTTCACCCAGCTAGACCTGACTCAGGCGACGGAGGAACAGTGTCGTCAACTGATGGCTGGTTGCGATTGGGTTTGGCACTGTGCGGCAAAATCTTCCCCCTGGGGCAGCAAGCGTGAGTTTTATCAGGCCAACGTGGCGGCGACCGAAAAGCTGGCGCAGGCGGCGGGGCACTGTGGCATCCGGCGTTTTATTCATATCTCCACGCCGGCGATCTATTTTGATTTTCAGCCGCATCAGAATATCGATGAAGAGTATCGCGCCCGGCGTTTCGCCAATCATTACGCCGCCAGCAAATATGCCGCGGAGCAACGGCTGCAGGCGCTGGTGCCGCGCTATCCGCAAACTACCTATATTATTCTGCGCCCCAGAGGGTTGTTCGGTCCACACGACCGGGTGATTGTACCGCGGCTGTTGCAACAGCTGGATCGCGATCGCGGGGTGCTACGGTTGCCCGGCGGTGGTAAAGCGCTGCTGGATCTGACCTTCGTGCTGAACGTGGTGCATGCGATGGACCTGGCCAGCCGTCAGCAGCCACTGCCGTCCGGTGCGGTTTACAACATCACCAATCATCAACCACAGCGGCTGGCGGATATGCTGGACTCACTGCTGCACCGGCAGTTGGGGTTGAGCTACCGGCTGCAGGCCGTGCCATACCCCGTATTGCAGGTGCTGGCCGGGGGACTGGAGCTACTGGCCCATTTCACCGGCAAAGAACCCTTGCTGACGCGCTACAGCGTGGCGGCGGTGTATTTCGATATGACGCTGAGCCAAACTCGTGCCGTGGAGCAACTGGGCTACCGGCCGCGTTATTCGATGGAAGAGGGGATCCGCATTACCGGAGAGTGGCTTAAACGACAGGGAGATATGCCCCATGGCTAAGGTCACCGCTTTTGAAGTGGGATACTGCACCCATATCGGCTGCATGGCGCTGCGGGGCGCAGGTTTCCGGGTGTGCAAATTCCCGGCTCGGGCCTATTTACTGGAAGTGGGGGATCGACGTTGGCTGTGGGATACCGGCTATGCACAGTATTTCCAGCAGCAGACGCAGTCCGGCATTTTCCGCATTTACCGGCAAATGACGCCGGTGTATTTCGATCCCCGTGAATCGCTGAATCAGCAGTTGTTAGCCGCAGGTTACGCCGCTAATGACATACAGGCGCTGATTGTTTCGCACTTTCATGCCGACCATATTGCCGGGTTGCGCGATTTTAACCATCTCGATTTTATCTGCTCGGGTGAGGGCTGGCGACAAACCCGGCCATTGCGTGGCTTTGCGGCATTAAAGCGCGCTTTTATCCCCGGACTGATCCCTGAAGATTTTGAGAGTGGCCTGCAGTTTATCGAAGGTTTCCCAGAGGTGAGTTTGCCCGCGTTGCTGGCACCTTTCGAACGTGGCTATGCGCTGCCAGGCAGTGAAGGGCAGATCCTGCTGGTCGATCTGCCGGGGCATGCGGCCGGCCATATTGGCGCCTTTATTCTCACCGACGACGGCTGGACGCTATTGGCTAGCGATGCGGCCTGGTCGCCACTGAGTTATCAGCAGCTGCGTGGCCCTTCGCGGTTGGCCAATCTGGTGATGGACGATGCTAACGCCTATTACCACACGCTGGAGCGGTTGAATCAGCTATGGGCGTGCGGCAACGCGAATATTCTGCTGTGTCATGAGGGGGATCTATGATCTCGCTGATGACGCTGTGGCACTACTTTCGTGCCCGGCGCTTAACCTTTGACGATCGTCAGTCGCTGGAGGCTTACCAGGCTAAAAGGCTAAAGCGTTTTGCTCGTCGCGTGCTGACCAAAAGCCCTTATTTCAGCCGCTTCAACCGGCAAGCCATCGCCACCTGGCCGCAGATGGACAAGGCGCTGATGATGGAGCAATTCGACCAAATGAACACTGCCGGGTTGCAGCGCGATCAATTACTGGCCTGCGCGCGACACAGTGAGCAACAGCGGGATTTCAGCCCGAAAATCGGCAAATACAGCGTGGGTCTGTCATCGGGCACTTCCGGCCAGCGCGGTATTTTTGTCGTCAGTCCGCATGAGCAAAGCGTCTGGGCCGGTGGCATGCTGGCGAAAATGCTGCCGGAAGGGCTGTTTGCCGGGGAGCGTGTCGCGCTGTTTCTGCGGGCGGACAATAATCTGTATCACAGCGTCAACAACCGCTGGTTGAGCCTGGAGTTTTACGATCTTTTCGCCCCCTTTGCCGAACAACTCTCGCGGCTGGAGCAGCAGGCACCGACCATCATCGTCGCACCGGCGCAGGTGCTGCGCGCACTGGCGTTGGCGGTGTTGGCCCAGCAGATTCGGCTCGAGGTCAAAAAAGTGATTTCAGTGGCCGAGGTATTGGAAGAGCAAGACCGGCAACTGCTGGCGCAGGTGTTTCCGGCAGTAGGTGAGGTGTATCAGGCCACCGAAGGGTTCCTGGCCGCCACCTGTGCGCACGGCACCCTGCATCTGAACGAAGAGTTTTTGCATATCGAGCCCCAGTGGATTGATCAACAGCGCTTTACGCCGTTGATCACCGACTTTACCCGCAGCACCCAGCCGATCGTCCGCTACCGGCTGGACGATGTGCTGGTCCGACAGACGGAGCCTTGCCCTTGCGGGCAGCCGTCGATGGCCATCGCCCGTATTGAAGGGCGGCGTGATGACCAACTGATATTGCCGGATGCCTTTGGCCAGCCGCAGGTGGTGTTTGCCGATCTGTGCAGCCGGGCGATCGCCAATGTGCTGCCGCTGACCAGTGACTACCGCCTGGTGCAGTCCGGTGAACGGCAGTTGCAATTGATGGCCGATTGCAGTGAAGCTGAACTGGCGCATTGTCAGGCGCAGCTGGCAGCCTTGTTTGAACGTCAGGGTATTGCCACAGTTGGTCTGGAGTGGCAATTGAAGGTACAGGCGGTGATGCCGCAGTTTGATCGCAAGAGAAGGCGGATTATCCGGCAGGTGGCAGTATGATGAAAACGCTGCCGTACCGGCTGTGGCAAATGCTGTTGGGCTGGGGATTCGTTGGGGTGATTTATAGCAGCAGCGATCGCCTGCAGGGCGTGGGCACGCTGCTCCCCCCTTCGGCGATTGACCGTTGGATCCCGTTCAGTCCGACGGCCATTTGGCTGTACCTGTCTTTCTTTATCATTATCCCGCTCGGTTATCTGCTGGCACCGATGCCACGGGTGAAATGGTTGCGTGCCGCGATGCAACTGACGGCGTTGGGTGCCGGGGCGGTCTACCTGTTGTGGCCGACCACTATGGCTTATCCGCAAGACAGCGGGGTCGGTGTGAGTTCAAAACTGCTGGCGGCGCTGACCCAGGTGGATTCGTTGCAAAACTGCCTGCCGTCGTTACATATGGCGTTGACGGTGCTGGCGGTGTGGGCACTGAGTGACCGACAGCGTAAAGTGAGAACCGCGCTGTTGATGCTGTGGGCGCTGGCGATTGCCTTTTCCATTTTGCAACTGCGTCGCCATCTGCTGGTCGATCTGGCCAGTGGGGCATTGCTGGCATTTTTGGCCGGCTGGCTGGCACTGCGTATAGAAAGCTGGCGGCGTGACGCCGTCAAAGGAGAGATAGGATGAGCGAACTGGCGATGCCCATTGTGTTCATGCTGTTTGTCGTCATCGGTGAGGCGCTGGTGCTGCAGTATGCGCAGCGGCGGCAGGTCAACTGGCACGATCTGGTGTTCAATCTGAACTCTGGCCATATCATGCTGTGGCTGTTCCGCGGGCTGGAGATCACCTGCTACGGCTATGTGGCGGCGCATTTCAGCCTGGATTTGCTGAGCAACTGGCCGCCGGTGCTGATGTGGCTGTTTGCCCTGCTGGCGTGGGACTTCGGCTTTTACTGGCTGCATCGCTTGCACCACTATCTGCACGTGCTGTGGGCGGTGCATGTGGTGCATCATCAGGGCGAGCATTTCAATTTATCGCTGGGGGTGCGCAACTCCTGGTATTCGTCGTTGACCTCGATCCCGTTCTTTCTTCTGTTGGCACTGCTGGGCGTGCCGCTGTCGGTGTTTGTCACGGTCTCGATCCTGCATTACAGCATCCAATTGTTTAACCATAATGCGTTGACCCCCAAACTTGGCTGGCTGGAACACATTCTGGTCACGCCGGCGCATCACCGGGTGCATCACGTTAAGGACATGGCCTATTCGAACAAGAACTTCGGCGGCAGCTTTATTTTTTGGGACAAACTGTTCGGCACTTTTTGCCCGAGCCTGCCGCAAACGCCGTTTGTGTATGGCGTTAGCGGCGATAAGCCGTCCGCTAATCCGTTCTGGGCCAGCAATCTGCCATTCTTGCGCTATTTCCGCCTGCGCTGGCGGCCCAAGGCGAGCAGTGGGGGTTTCCGCTACTCGGCGCTTAGCGTGTTCAGCGGTGCGATGCTGCTGTTTACCCTGGTGATTGGCTATGTTTACCAGTATGGCTATGGCTACAGCGATATCAGTTGGCCGCAAATGGCGCTGCTGGTGTTGCTGGCGCTGGGGTCGATGGCGCTGGGCGGCATGACCGAGGGGCATCGTTGGGCGATTGTCGTCTGGTTGTTGATGACGCTAAGCCTCCCGCTGTTGTTTATTGGTTATCTGGGCTGGCCGCAGCCTTACTGGCAGGTTGCGATGGGCATAACCGCCTTGCATGGCGTTTGTGCGGCATTGGGCTGGGGCCGGACGAGCGCTCCGGCACCGGTGGAGGAACCCTATGGCTGACTCACTGGCTCCTCTGAAGTTTCCCGCCGATGGCGAACAGGCATTTCATCGTGCGCTAAAACGGGCGGCTCATGTCTACCTGGCCGGCGATCATCGTTATGCCGACGGCTGGCGGTTAGCCAAGGCGGCGCTGCTGCTGGTACTGTGCGTGGTTTTTTATGTGCTGGGCCTGATGCAGCATCAGCCGTGGGCGTTTTTCGGCTGTTATTTCCTGTTTGTGATGATGGGGATGCTGCTCAACGTGAATGTGAATCACGATGCCTCGCATAATGCTTTTCTGCGCGCCCCCTGGGCCAACCGGTTGGCGGGGCGGCTGGTGACGCTGCCGCTGGGGGTGGATCCGGATTATTGGCGGGTGCGGCATGTGGAATATCACCACGTTTATGCCAACGTAGAACACTATGATCTGGATACCGAAGAGAACGGTTTTTTCCGCCAGACGCCGTTTCAGCGTTGGCGCAGGCATATGCGCTATCAGCACCTGTACTGGCCGCTGATCGCCGCACTCTCCTTGCCCTATATCGCCTGGATATTTGACTGGTCGGATCGTTTGGGTAAAACCCCGTTGCATGAAAAGAATATTTTACCGGGCCGTAGCGGTTGGGCGGTGTTTATTCTGTGCAAGGCAGGTCATTTGGTGCTGGTACTGGCTTTGCCGCTGGTGCTGTGTCAGCAGAACGGTATCGGCTGGCCCTGGGTGCTGCTGGCCTACACCGTCAGCCAGATGTGTGCCTCGTTGTTGGTGGTGTTCTTGCTGCTGGGCACCCATTGGGCGCAGGCCGAGTTTTACGCTGTGCCGGAAGGCGGGAGTATGCCGCACGGCTGGTACCGACATAATTTCGCGACCGCCTGTGACTGGCAGACCTCGCCGCGCGGGTTGCAGCATCTGACCGGCGGGCTGAATTATCACCTGACTCACCATCTGTTTCCCGGCTGGAATCATCGCCATTATCCGGCGTTGGCCGCCATAGTGGCGCAGTTGGCGGCGCAGCACGGCATGGAATACCGCTGTATCGGCTACCGCGAGCTGCTGGCACAGCAACAGCAATTTTTACGCCGGATGGGGCAGCCATGAAGCCATTGCGTCCGTTGGCCTTCAAGCCGGATGACACCGGGCTGCATCGTGCGCTGATGCAGGCCGCGCAGGGCTATCTGGCCGACAATCGCGACCATCGTTTTGCCGACGGCGGCATGCTGGCGAAGGTGCTGCTCTTGCTGGCGCTGTGTGCGCTCTGTTACGGACTGAGTCTGCAACAACAGAGCTTTTGGGCATTCTTTACCTGCTACTTCGGTTTCATTTTCATCGGCATGTTCCTCACGGTGAATGTGGTGCATGACGCGTCGCACAACGCATTTTTCAGGCAGCCCTGGGCCAACCGCTGGCTGAATTGCCTGGTAAGTATCCCGCTAGGATTAGATCCCGATTGCTGGCGGGTACGGCACGTTATTTTTCACCACGCGCACAACAACATTGAGCATTACGATCCCGATATCGATGCCAATGGCGTGCTGCGGCAAACGCCGTTTCAGCGTTGGCGGCCCTTTATGCGTGCGCAGCGCTTTTACTGGCCGCTGGTAGCAGCGATGACCTTTCCGTATTACATCTGGCTGTTCGACTGGTTGGATCGGGCGGGGCGGACCCGGGTCAGGGCGCGGATGGCGCAGCAGGGCGTGCGTGGCTGGAGTGTTTTTCTGGCGGGCAAAGCGGCGCACCTGATACTGGCGCTGGCGATCCCGTGTTATCTGCTGCCTCCGGCGATTGGCGTGGGGCAAATCCTGCTGGTTTACCTGCTGAGTCAGATGCTGTCTTCACTGCTGTTCGTAATGTTGATTATCGGTACCCACTGGGCCAAGGCGAAGTTTTATCAGGCACCGGAACAGGGGCCGTTAGCGCACGGTTGGTATCACCATGTGTTCGCCACTACCTTTGACTGGTTCCCACGGCCGCGTTGGCTGGGCTATTGGTTGGGCGGCGCTAATCTGCACCTGACGCACCATTTATTCCCGCACTGGAGTCATAGGCATTACCCGGCGTTGAGCCGTATTATTGCTGAGGTGGCACCGCGCTTTGATATTGACTATCGGGTGCTGGAACTGGGGGAGTTGCTGCGTCTGCAACAGCGCTTTCTCAGTGCGATGGGACGTAAACCGCTGTAGTTATTATTAGCGTGGGCATGATACCGCCCACGCTAATGTTCTCTTTGCCAGACAACGCCTGGGTTAATGCGATCTCATGCCTGCGGCGTTCATCAATAGGCGGAACAGCGAGGCGACGGCGAACAGCCCCAGCACGCTGGCACTCCAGATCACCACCAGCCAGCCGACGCGTTTCCACCAGGGCGCCGGTGCGGGTGCGGTTTTATCCTGCATAGTTTGCTCCTTCATCAGTGATAGCCATGTTCATGGCTGACCTTGCCGCGGAACACGTAGTAGCTCCAGAAGGTATAAACCAAAATAATCGGAATGATAAACAGCGCGCCCACCAGCATAAAACCGAGGCTTTGCGGCGGTGCGGCGGCTTGCCACAAGGTGATAGACGGCGGGATCAACAGTGGCCAGATGCTGATGCCCAAGCCACTCAGACCGAGGAATACCAGCAGCAGGGTGAGCAGGAACGGTGAATAGTGCGCCGCATTTTTCACCCCATGCTGAATGCCCCAGGCGCTGAGCAGCACCAGGATCGGCACCGGCAACAGCACCAACAGATTCGGCAGTGAGAACCAGCGGGTGGCGATCTCCGGGTGGGCAATCGGCGTCCAGATACTGACCACCGCCAACACCAGCAGCAGGGTCACCAACAGTGGCGTTGCCAGCCGGTACATGCGGGCCTGCAGGTCACCGGCGGTTTTCATCACCAGCCAGGTGCAGCCGAGTAACGCATAGGTCACTACCAGCCCCAGCCCGCAGAACAGCGCGAACGGCGTCAGCCAGTCGAGGGCGCCACCGGCGTAGGTGCGGCCGTTGACCGGGAAACCGTTGATGATGGATCCCACCACCACTCCCTGGCTGAAGGTGGCGAAGAGGGAGCCCCAGATAAACGCCTTGTCCCAAATGTGGCGTTTTTCCGCCGTGGCCTTAAAGCGGAACTCAAAGGCCACGCCGCGGAAGATCAGCCCAAACAGCATCAGCGTCAGCGGAATAGCCAGCGCGTCGAGGATCACCGCGTAAGCCAGCGGGAAAGCACCAAACAGCGCCGCACCGCCCAGCACCAGCCAGGTTTCATTACCGTCCCAGACCGGGGCGACGGTGTTCATCATCACATCACGGTCACCGCTGTCCTTAACCCAGGGGAACAGGATGCCGATACCCAAATCAAACCCGTCCATTACCACGTACATCATGGTACTGAACACGATGATCACAAACCAAATCAGCGGAAGATCAATGCCCATGCTCAGCTCCTGTCATCCAGAGTTTCTTTCACCGCAGACAGCGGACGCGCCGGTCGGCCTTCGGTGTCATCTTCGTGGCCTTCATGTTGCTGCGGCCCTTTGCGGATCAACCGCATCATGTAGGAGTAGCCCACGCCGAACACCGAACAGTAGACGATGATAAACGCCAGCAGGCTGATGCTCATGTGCAGGTCACCGTGTGCGGAGACCGCATCCTTGGTACGCAGCAGGCCATACACTACCCACGGCTGACGGCCAATTTCGGTAGTGAACCAGCCTGCCAGCAGGGCCAGCAGCCCGGAGGGGCCCATCCACAGGATGAAGTAAAGGAAAGGGCGGGACTGATAAAGCCCGCCGCGCCAACGCAGCCACAGGCTCCAGACCCCGGCGAGGATCATCAACATACCCAGTGCCACCATAATGCGGAACGACCAAAACACCACGGTGGAGTTAGGGCGGTCTTCCGGCGGGAAGGATTTCAGCGCCGGGACCTGCTCGGTCAGGCTGTGGGTCAGGATCAGGCTGCCCAGATAGGGCACCTCCAACTTGAAGCGGGTTTCCTCACGCTGCATATCCGGCCAGCCGAACAGGATCAGCGGGGTGGCTTCACCCGGTGCATTTTCCCAGTGACCTTCGATGGCGGCGATTTTCGCCGGCTGATATTTCAGTGTATTCAGGCCGTGAGCATCGCCGATCATCGCCTGTATCGGTGCAACAATCAGCGCCATCCACATCGCCATCGACAGCATTTTGCGCATCGCCGGAGTATCGCGCCCGCGCAACAGGTGCCAGGCGGCGGAGGCACTGACAAAGAACGCCGAAGACAGGAAGGCGGCAGTGGACATATGCAACAGCCGGTACGGGAATGACGGGTTGAAAATCACTTTCAGCCAGTCGACCGGCACCACCTGGCCGTTAATGATTTCATGGCCCTGCGGCGTTTGCATCCAGCTGTTGGACGCCAGGATCCAGAAGGTGGAAATCAGCGTACCCAACGCCACCATGCAGGTGGCGAAGAAGTGCAGACCAGGGCCGACGCGGTTCCAACCGAACAGCATGACACCCAGAAAACCGGCTTCCAGGAAGAAGGCGGTCAGCACTTCATAGGTCAGTAACGGGCCGGTGATACTGCCGGCAAACTCGGAGAAGAAGCTCCAGTTGGTGCCGAACTGATAGGCCATCACCAGGCCGGAAACCACGCCCATACCGAAGTTGACGGCGAAAATTTTTGACCAAAAATGATAGAGATCGCGGTAGGTTTCATTACGTGTTTTCAGCCACAATCCTTCCAGTACTGCCAGATAACTGGCCAGGCCGATGGTAATCGCCGGAAAAATGATATGGAAAGAAACGGTGAAGGCGAACTGTATTCTGGCAAGTTCCAGTGCATCAAGACCCAGCATGGCGCCTCCTTGGGTTGTACATAAAATGGCCTCTTCAGTATAGCGGTAATTTTTCTCTCGAAAGCTTGGCGCCAAGTTAAGCACGGAGTACATTAACTATAATAGTGACAGTTATTTCACTTTTTCATATAACAGTTAGGGCCTATGACCAGATACGAGCAGCTTGCACAACAGATTCGTGAACAGATCCAAAACCGGGTATGGCGGGCGGGGGACAAGTTGCCGTCGCTGCGGGAAAGCGGTAAACGCGCCGGGCTGAGCCTGATGACGGTGGTGCAGTCGTATCAATTGCTGGAAAGTCAGGGCTGGATCGTCGCGCGGCCGCAGTCCGGTTATTATGTGGCGGCACGCCCGCAGCCGTTGCCGCAGCCGGTTCACGGCGAGAAGCTGTTGCTGAGCGAGCAGGTGGACATCAACACCTTTATTTTTGATGTGCTGCAGGCGTGTCAGGATCCGGAGATTGTGCCTTTTGGTTCGGCGTTTCCCGACGCCACCCTGTTTGCCCAACCGAAGCTGGCGCGGGCGCTGAGCAGCGTGGCGCGCAAGTTTACGCCGCACAGTTCACTGGCCAATCTGCCGCCCGGCAATGAAGCACTGCGCCGCCATATTGCCCAGCGCTATGCCCTGAGCGGCATGCAGGTGGCGCCGGACGAAATCGTGATCACCGCCGGGGCGATGGAGTCCCTGAGCCTCAGCCTGCAGGCGGTGACCCAGCCGGGAGATTACGTGGCGATCGAGTCACCGGCGTTTTATGGCGCGTTGCAGGCACTGGAACGGCTGCGCTTGAAGGCGGTGGCGATTGCCACGCATCCGCAGGACGGTATCGATTTGGGCGCACTGGAGCAGGCGCTGGAGCAGTACCCGATCAAAGCCTGTTGGCTGATGACTCACTTCCAGAACCCGCTGGGGGCCAGTCTGTCGGACGACAACAAGCAGCGACTGGTGAACTTACTGCGTGAGCGGCAGATTTCCCTGATTGAGGACGATGTTTACGGCGAGCTGTATTTCAGCGCCGAGCGACCGCAGCCGGCCAAGGCGTGGGACAGCGGTGGGCAGATCCTGCACTGTTCGTCATTCTCCAAATGCCTGGCACCGGGCTTCCGTGTCGGTTGGGTGGCGGCGGGGCGCTACGCGCAGCAGATCCAGCGGTTGCAGCTGATGAGCACCGTATCGACCAGCGTACCTACCCAGTTGGCGATTGCCGACTATCTGCTGCACGGCGGCTACGATACCCACCTGCGGCGTTTGCGTCGCTTGCTGGCGCAGCGCCAAAGCATGATGCGCCAGGCGATCGCTCACCATTTTCCGCCCACAGTCAAAGTCAGTCAGCCCGACGGTGGCTATTTCCTGTGGCTGGAGCTGGATCCTGCGCTGTCGTCGATGGAACTGTATCAGCGTGCGCTGGCATTGGGCGTGAGTATCGCGCCGGGCCGGATGTTCACCACCGGCAACCATTTCAACCACTGCTTCCGCCTGAACGCCTCTTTTGACTGGAGCGACAAGCACGAGGCGGCAATCAAAACCTTAGCCAAACTTATCCGGCAGCTCGAACCGACAGGCTGAGCCGGGCGGATTGGCCGGGTGTCGCAATAGAAAAATTCATAATGCTTTTTTCGGCAATGGAATGCCGGTTTCGTTGTTAGACAGCCCTCCGGCTGCCCATTACTCTTCGATAAATTTTGTCACATTTTATCAACGGGTAGACAAGGGGCAGTGGGTGAGAAAAATAAAAAATAATATAAACAGACTGTTGCAAAAACGATTGGTGCCGTTGGCGCTGGCCAGTGCGATAGGCCTTTCATTCAGTGCACAGGCGGAAACGCTGGCAGAAGGGATTACTCCGGCGAGCGATGCCGGTTTGGTGCCGGCGGCCGCCAAGCTGCGCAAAGACACCGTGGTGGCCGGTATCCTCGAGCCGCAGGGCAATTTTAACCCTTATCTGTTTACCAACGGTTGGGACGAAAACGTCACCGACGTGATCTTTACCCGGTTGATTGGCCTGGACAGTGAAGGCAAACCGGTAGCGCGCCTGGCGGAGTCCTGGCAGGTCAGCGCGGATAATTTGGTCTATACCATCAAGCTGCGCCCTAATTTGGTCTACAGCGACGGTTCGCCCATCAAGGCGGAAGATATCGCCTTTACCCTGACGCTGCTGCATGACCCCGCCTACGACGGTGATACCGACATTGCCCCGGCGCATATTCAGGGTGGGGCGGAATACAAAAATGGCACCGCCCCCGCGATCAGTGGGCTGAAAGTGATTGACGATCGTACTCTTCAGATCACCACCACCCAGCCGGGCGCCACCACCCTGTTATTGATTGGCGGGCCGGTGCTGTCGAAAGCCTATTACGGCAAGGATTACCAACGCGGCAAGCTGGAGAGCGTGCGGGCGCTGAACGGCAAGCCGTTGGGCAACGGTCCTTATATTTACGACAAATACATTCCGGGGCAGGAGATCCGTTTTCACGCCAACCCGAACTTCTACCTCGGCCCACCGGCGGTGGCACGCTTTATTTACCGGGTGACCAACCCGACCACCAACTTCCAGCTGTTTCAGACCGGTGAAACCGATTACGACGCCTTTACCTCCAAGCCGGACGATATTGAGCAGTTGAAGCTGTTGGGCTTCGCCAATATCAATCTGTACAGCTCCAGCGACTACAGCCGGGTGGACTTCAACTTTAAGCGCCCGGCGTTGCAGGATGCGCGCGTACGTCAGGCGTTGATTTACGGGCTGGATCGCCAAAAACTGATCACCGTGGTGTATCAGGGATACGGCACGGTGGCGAATCAGCCGATATCTCCCGTTTCCTGGGCCTATGATCCGCAAGGCATCAATCCTTACGCTTATGACGTCAACAAGGCGAAGCAATTGCTCGATCAGGCCGGGTGGAAACCGGGTGCCGACGGCATTCGTGAAAAAGATGGTAAAAAACTGGAACTGACGCTGCTGGTGACAAAAAAGCTGCTGAATGACGCCCTGGTGCCGATCGCCAAAGACAATTACCGGCAGATTGGCGTGCTGTTAAAGCCACAGGTGTTGGATTTCAACGCGTTGCTGGCACAGCGCAAGGCTGGGAATTATGACCTGGCGTCGCTCAGCACCAGTGGGCTGAATGACCCGCATGACGGGGTGCGCGACTTCATCAGCCAGGTGAGCGAAACCGGCTATAACAATCCGCAGGCGGACAAGCTGATTAGCCAGGCTAACGCCACGCTGGATATTGGGCAGCGCAAGCCTCTGTACCACCAGCTGTATCAGGTGCTGGCCGAAGATCCGCCGGTGATCCTGCTGGGCAACCGTAAAGTGCTCAGTGCCAGCAGCGCCCGCGTCACCGGCTTTAAGCCGGATGTCTACAACGGCCTGACCGGCAGTCTGCCGGACGTCAAACTGGCCCAGTAACGGCAAGGTACTGCCGCGCTCCCCCGTGCGGCGGTGATGGAAAACACCATGAGAAACTTTATCCTGCGCCGCCTGCTGCAAACCCTGCCGATGTTGCTGCTGGCGTCACTGCTGATTTTCTTTATCTTCGCGCTGACCCCCGGCGACTTTATTGACGGCAACATCAACCTGACGCCGCAACGCGCCGCCGAGCTGCGGGCGCTGTATGGGTTGGATCAGCCGCTGCTGATCCGCTATTGGCACTGGCTCGGCCAGTTGCTGCAAGGCAACCTCGGCTTTTCGCTGCAGTACCAAATTCCGGTCAGCACCTTGTTGAATCAGTATATTTGGAACTCGTTCCTGCTGGCCTCGGTCGCCCTGGTGTTGTACTGGGGCATTGCGCTGGCGGTGGGCGTGGCTTCGGCGATGAAACCCTACTCGCTGTTCGATCATCTGGTCACCGTTGCCGTGTTCGGCGCGATGTCATTTCCGACCTTTTTCCTTTGCCTGCTGCTGATCAAATGGTTCGCCGTCGATCTGCACTGGCTGCCCGCGGGCGGCATGTTGCGTACCGGCAGCGATGCGTCCGGGCTGGCTTGGGTGGCGGAAGTGGCGGCGCACCTGTTGTTACCGGTGCTGGCGCTGGTGATGCTGCAGGCCGGCACCCTGACGCGCTATTTTCGCGCTAGCATGCTGGACGTGATCCGCATGGACTATATCCGCACCGCGCGCGCCAAAGGCCTGAAAGAAAAAACGGTGATCGTCAAACACGCGCTGCGCAATGCGCTGTTACCGATCATCACGCTGCTGGGCTTTGAATTACCGGCACTGTTTTCCGGCGCGCTGATCACCGAAAAAATCTTCAACTGGCCAGGGGCGGGACACATCCATATCGACTCGCTGGCCGCACGTGACTATCCGGTGCTGATGGGCTTCACGCTGTTTCTGGCGGTGCTGACCATTTTGGGCAATCTGTTGGCGGACATTCTGTACGCCTATGCCGACCCACGAATTCGTTTGAGGTGAACATGTTGGCAACGCTGTTTTTTGGTCGCCGTCGCCGCTGGCGGCAGGCGCAGCTTCCGGCGCTGGCGCAACTGTCGCCGCCCCCGACCACTCAGGCCTGGCAACGGCTGCGGCGTCACCGGCTGGCGATGCTCTCGCTGCTGTTGCTGCTGGTATTGGCGGTGCTGTGCCTCTTTGGGCCGATGCTGTCGCCCTGGCAGGACGATGCCGGGGATGCGCTGAATATCAACCAGGCCCCGAATGCGGCGCATTGGCTCGGCACGGATTTTCTTGGTCGCGATATTTACACCCGTCTGCTGCTGGCGGGGCGCATCTCGCTGACCATCGGCCTGGTGTCGATGCTGCTGTCCGTCACGCTCGGTTACCTGTTGGGGGCGCTGTCCGGCTATTTGGGCGGCATGGTGGACAAGCTGATCATGCGCTTTGCCGATCTGTTGATGACCATCCCCAGCCTGCCGCTGCTGATCATCATGGGGGCGATGTTGTCCGAGCTGGACGTCTCGCCGGATTACCGCATCTATATGGTGATGATTATGCTCAGCCTGCTGGGCTGGCCGTCGCTGGCGCGGCTGGTGCGGGGGCAGATCCTGTCGCTGCGTGAGCGTGACTTCATGCTGGCAACCGAAGTGCTGGGGCTGTCCACCCGGCGACGTCTGTTCGGCCATCTGCTGCCGAATACCATTCCGATCCTGGTAGTAGTGGCCACCATGGGCGTCGCCAATGCCATCCTCAGTGAGTCGGCACTCAGCTATCTGGGGCTGGGCGTGGTGCCGCCAACGCCGTCGTGGGGCAACATGATGGATGCCGCCAACAGCCTGATCGACTTTCAGCGCCGTCCCTGGCTGTGGATGCCGCCGGGTCTGGCGATTTTTATCACTGTGGTAGCGATCAATATTCTGGGTGACGGTCTGCGGGACGCGCTCGATCCGAAAATGAATGGAGTAAGACCATGAGTCGACCTCTGCTGGCCTTTAATCAACTGTCGGTGGCCTTCAATGGCGAACAGGGCCGGGTGCAGGCGGTGCAGCAACTGAGTTTTGAACTGCATGCCGGACAGACGCTGGGCGTGGTCGGCGAGTCCGGCTGCGGTAAAAGCGTCACTGCCATGGCGCTGATGGGGCTATTGCCGCAGCCGCTGGCGCAAATTGACGGCGGCGAAATCCACTTCGACGGTCAGGATTTATTGAAGCTGCGGCCGCAGCAGATGGCCGATCTGCGTGGCAACCGGCTAGCGATGATTTTTCAGGAGCCGATGAGCGCGCTGAACCCGGTGCTGACGATCGGCGAACAGCTGGTGGAACCGCTGATCCGCCATCGTGGTACCTCGCCGAAGGTGGCCTGGCGTGAGGCGACGGCGTTGATAACCGAGGTTGGGTTGGCGCGCGCGGAACAGTTGATGACCAGCTACCCGCACCAGCTTTCCGGCGGCATGTTACAGCGCATTATGATTGCCATGGCCATCAGCTGTCGCCCGGCGCTGTTGATTGCCGATGAGCCGACCACCGCGCTGGACGTCACCGTGCAGGCGCAGATCCTGGCACTGCTGCGTGAGCAGACCCGCAAAAATAACATGGCGATGATGTTGATCACCCACGACCTTGGCGTGATTGCTCAGATGGCCGACCGGCTGGTGGTGATGTACGCCGGACGGATAGTCGAGCAGGGGGAGACGCGTGAGGTACTGGCTAACCCACAGCACCCTTACACTCAGGGGCTGATGGCTTCACGGCCGGTGGCCGGGCAGCGGCGACGCAGGCTGTATTCGATCCCCGGTCAGGTGCCGGATCTGGCCAAGCTGCCGGACCATTGTGCGTTTGCCGATCGTTGTGCTCAGGCCAGTGAGCGCTGCCGCGACGGCATTCCGCCGTTATATGGCACATTGCAGCGTCAGTCGGCCTGTTTTCTGAATGCGGGAGGGCGTATTCATGTCGGCTGAGTGGTTAGTGGAAGTCAAAGGCTTGAAGAAACATTTTCCGATGCGGGCAGGCCTGTTCGGCCGGACCACCGGGCAGCTGCGGGCGGTGGATGACGTCAGTTTTGGCATTCGAAAAGGCACGATTTTCGGCCTGGTGGGCGAGTCCGGCAGTGGGAAAACCACCGTTGGTCGCACGCTGCTGGGGCTGCATGATAAAACCGCCGGTGAGGTGTTGTTCAACGGCCAGGCGCTGGATGCGCTCAGCCCGCGTCGGCTGCGAGAGATGCGCCCGAAGATGCAATTGGTGTTTCAGGATCCCTACAGCTCACTGAACCCGAGGATGCGTATTGGCGATGCGATTGGTGAAGCCCTGTTGCAACACGGGCTGGCGCAGAAAAGCGAGCTGCGTGACCGGGTGATCGACACCATGGAGATCTGCGGACTGTCGGCCCAGCATTATGGGCGTTTTCCGCATGAGTTTTCTGGTGGCCAGCGCCAGCGTATCGGAATTGCGCGCGCGCTGATCCTGCAGCCGGAATTTATCGTCGCCGATGAGCCGATTTCGGCGCTCGACGTCTCGATTCAGGCGCAGATTATCAACCTGTTTTCCGATCTCCAGGAGCAGCAAGGGGTGACCTTCCTGTTTATTTCGCACGATCTTGGAGTGGTGGAGCACCTGTGCCAGGACGTGGCGGTGATGTATCTCGGCCAGATTGTCGAGAGCGCAGACCGCGACAGCCTGTTTCGCCAACCTCGTCACCCTTATACCCAGGCGTTGCTGGCAGCGGTGCCCAGTCTGGAGCCGCAACGTCAGCCACAGGCGATGGCGCGGGGTGAACTGCCTAACCCGGCGCAACCGCCGCAGGGTTGTCGTTTTCATCCCCGTTGTCCGCAGGCCACCGCACAGTGCCGGGAACAGGCCCCGGCGTTACGTACGGTGGCTGCGGGGCATCGGGTAGCCTGTCATTATGCCGATTAACCTAGGCCAGATAATGCTTGAGCGCCCGTCCGGCCTGATGGATGGCAGAATGCACCGCCGGCACATGGGCAATGGGGTTCAGCAGGCCATAATCGTGGATCAGGCCGTTATAGCGGGTGGACGTGACTTCCACCCCGGCGGCATTCAGCAGCCGGGCATAGGCCTCGCCTTCGTCGCGCAGCACGTCCAGTTCGGCGGTCTGTACCAGGGCCGGTGGCAGGCCTTTTAACTGTTCCAGCGTGGCATTGAGCGGTGAGGCGTAGATTTCCTTGCGCTGGGCTTTATCGGTAGTGTAGTTGTCCCAGAACCACTTCATCATGTTGCGGGTCAGGAAATGGCCTTCAGCGAACTGGTGGTAAGAGTCGGTATCAAAGCTGGCGTGTGTCACCGGCCACAGCAGGATCTGGGTGCGCAGGGCCGGGGTGCCTTTCTCTTTGGCCATCAGACTGACCACTGCTGCCATATTGCCGCCGACGCTGTTGCCGACTACCGCCAGCCGGGAGCCGTCGACGTTGATTTTCTCGCCGTATTCCGCCACCCACTCGGTGGCGGCATAGGCCTGGTTGATGGCGGTGGGGTAATGGGCTTCCGGTGACGGGGTGTAGTTAACGAACACCGCCGCCGCGCCGGAACTGTAAACCAGATCGCGCACCAGCCGTTCATGGGTAGGGAAATCTCCCAGCACCCAGCCGCCGCCGTGGAAGAACATAAATACCGGCAGTGCTTCCTTGACCTTGGCCGGTCGCACGATGTGCAACAGGATGTCCTGCCCCTCGACATGAATGGTTTTCTCGCTGATTTCGACCTCGTGCAGCGGCACTTCGACGCTACGCTGCGCGCCTTCCAGCACCTTCCGCGCCTCTTTCGGTTTCATCTGTTCCATCGGCTTGCCGCCACCGGCATTCAACGCATCCAGAAAAGTGCGGATATCGTGCTGAGCGGCGGGTTGGGTTGGGTCTACAGTTTTCTTGGACATCATGACTCCTCATGCGCTTTTCGGTCGAGATCACAGTGTAGTTGAATGATGCACGTTTGCTGGCCCGACAGCACGTTGAGAAAAGGCGTGCCACACCACGCTTTTTGCCGCCTGAGTTTGACTTTTCAGCGAGGCGAAGATACTTTTTAAACACCAATGGAACACGTGTTCCATTGGCACTGAACACCGGAAGTCCCGGTGCCTCTCTTTGGGCGCTCAACGCCGTGCGGGAAACAAAATCCTATGATTGTGATTGCAAACTCTGAAGGACATCCGGGTATCGGTCTGTCGGCCGAACGGCTGCAGCAGGGGCACAATGGCCTGCGCGCTATCGTTGACGGCATCAAGCGGGTGGAGCTGGATCCGAGCGTGCGCACCGTGGGCTATGGCGGCTGGCCCAACGTCCTGGGCGAGATGGAACTGGATGCCTCGGTGATGGACGGCGACAGCTTGCGCACCGGTGCGGTGGGGGCATTGCAAGGGTACCTGCATCCGGTGGAGGTGGCGTACCGGGTGATGGAAGATCTTAACCACGAGATCCTGGTCGGCGCCGGGGCGGCTCGCTTTGCCGCTGAAATTGGCGCACTGGCGGGCGACAACCTGATTGCCGACTCCAAACGTGTGTGGTGGGAAAAACTGGAGCAGGCGATGAGCGCGGAACAGCGCCGCGACTGGCCGAATATTCCGCTGGCCGGGCTGTCGAATAACGCCACCGATCCCGAGCGAGTGCGCGATACCACGGTGTTTTTAGCGCAGGATGGCGGGGGCACCCTGAGTGCGGCTACCTCTACCTCGGGCTGGGCATGGAAATACCCGGGCCGCTTGGGGGACAGTCCAATCATCGGTAGCGGCTCTTATGCCGACAGCCGCTATGGGGCCTGCGCCTGTACCCACACCGGGGAAATGACCATCCGTTGCGGTACCAGCCGTGCTGTGGTGTTGTACATGAAGATGGGCATGACGCTGGATCAGGCGGTGTATGAAGCGATAGAGGATTTGAACTACCTGAAGGACGGTTACACCGAAGGGGTGACGATCCATGCCGTCGATAAACACGGTAACCACAAGGTGGTGAGCCTCAACTGCCCCGGACCGATCCAATACTGGCTGTGGCAAAGCGGCATGGCGGCACCGGAATTGCGCGATGCCGAGATCATTACCACCCGCTGAAAAGCGGGGTTAACAGGAGGCGCGAAGCACCAGTTCGGTGGGGATAGTCACCTGCTGCGGCGCGGCCTGCGGGCTGCTGCTGCGTAATTCTATCAGTTGCACAATGGCGGCGATCATCGCGCTGATATCCCGCCGCACCGAGGTCAGTTGATAGCTCGGCCAGGCGGCCATCGGGATATCGTCAAAGCCGTAGACCGCGACGTCCTGCGGGATCTGCAACGGCGTATGCAAACGAATATAATCCATCACCCCCATAGCCATGGAATCTGCGGTGCAGAAGATCGCCTGTGGGGCCGGCTGCGCCGCCAGTAACTGCGGCGCCAGCTTGAAACCACTCTGGTAGCTGTAATCCCCGCTGAGTTGGGCCACGATCTGCAACTGTTGCTGTGCCGCCTCGGCTAAGAAGGTCTGCTGGCGTAGCTGTTCCCCTTTGGCGCTGCTGCGCCCACCAAGCATCGCCACCCGCCGCTGACCCTTTTGCGCCATCAGCGCCGCCAGTTGTTGCAGGCTGGGGGCCTCGTCGGCGTTGAGTGCATCGCACAGGGCGTCACCCGCCAGGCCGTTGAGCATAATCGGCGTGGCGATGCGGAACAAATCCTTCGCGGCGCGGGCGCTGATGTTGTCGGCGAACACCACGGCAGAATCCACGTGATAGGAAATGGTTTGTTTCAGGTAGCTGGCCGGATCTGCGATGCCTTCCAGCCGGATCATCACCGCCTGTCGGTTGCTGTTTTGCAACTGCTCCACCAAACGGTCGAAAAACTCCAGATCGGACAGGTCGTGAAAGTGGTTAACCACCACCGCGACAAAGCCGGTTTTGCCGGTGTGCAGGCTCTGGGCGATGGCGTCCGGCGCGTAGCCCAGTTGGCTGGCGACGCGCATCACCAGTTCACGGTTCTTCTGCGATACCCGGCCCTGATTGGAAAAGGCGCGGGAAACCACGGTGCGTGAAACACCGGCAACGCGGGCGACATCGTGAGAGGTGACTTTTTTAATCGGCATGGGACGAATACTCAACGGAAAACAGGGCGCTGCGGTAGGGACACGCAGCGGTGATAGGGTCTCACAGAATGCCGGTGGGTAACACCGTTTCCCCGCGCGGCGCCAGCCGTTCGCCCGTTTGCGGATCAAAAAAGTGCAACGCGGTGGTATCCAGCGTCACTGCCAGCGGTTGCCCTTGCGAGTGCTGCAGTTGAGTATGCTGTTTCACGATGTACTGCGCGCCATTGTCACCCTGCACGAACAGATTGCTCTCCGCCCCCAGATTTTCACTGTACACCAGCGTCCCGCTCATATGTGGCTCCGCCAGCGGTTCGCTGATGCTACAGGCCTCCGGACGACAGCCCAGCGTCAGCCAGGCACCGTGTAGAGGGCTCAGCGCCGGGAAGTCGGCGGCCGCCAGCGGCAACACCAATCCCGAATCGCCCTGCAGCACAATCTGCTCGCCCTGAATCTGGACCTGCACCTCAAACAGGTTCATCTGCGGTGAGCCAATAAACTCGGCGACAAAACGATTAACCGGCCGGTGATAAAGATCCAGCGGCGTGCCGATTTGCTGCACTTTGCCCTGGTTCATAATCACTACTTTGTCCGCCATGGTCATCGCCTCCACCTGATCGTGGGTGACGTAGATGATGGTGGCGCCGATCGCCTTGTGCAACGCCGACAGCTCCTGACGCATGCGGTTGCGCAGTTTGGCATCGAGGTTGGACAGCGGCTCATCGAACAGGAACACCTTGGGGCGCCGGACAATCGCCCGACCGAGCGCCACCCGCTGGCGTTGGCCACCGGACAACTGACCGGGTTTGACCTGCAGAAACTCGCTCAGGTGCAGCATTTCGGCGACCGCGGCAATCTGGCTGGCGATCTCCGCTTTGGCCATCCCTTTGATTTTTAGCGACAGCGCCATATTCTCGTACACCGTCATGTGCGGGTAGAGCGCATAGCTCTGGAACACCATGGCGATATCACGGTATTTGGGCAGCACCTCGTTCATGCGTTCGCCGTCAATCCGTAATTCGCCGGAGGACAGGGTTTCCAGCCCGGCGATCATCCGCAGGGTGGTGGATTTGCCGCAGCCCGATGGGCCGAGCAGCACCACAAATTCGCCTTTCTCCACCTGCAGATTCACGTTGCTGGCGGCCTGATAGCCGTTGTCATAACGTTTGTTGATATCAAGCAGTTCTACGTAAGCCATCAGTGCTCCGTTTCGGCAAGCAGGGAACTCAGCCGTGCCAGCAGCAGCACGCCGAATGAGGATGCGCCGTTGGCGTACAGCTTGCGGTGCGGCATATCGGTCGACATGGCGGCGATGTCCAGGTGTGCCCAGCGTTGGCCCGGTTGCACGAACTCGCTGATAAAGGTCGCCGCCACGCACGGGCTGCCGTGCGGATCTTCGCCACCGTGGCGGTAGTCGGCAAATTCAGACTTCAGCACGCCGCGATACCAGCCGCCGTGCGGCATCGGCCAGACCGGTTCTGCGCTGACCTTGCCCGCCTGGCTGACCTGCGCCAGAAAAGCCTCGTCATTGCCCATCATGGCGGCATATTCCTTGCCCAGCGCCACGCCGGCACCGCCGGTCAGGGTGGCGATATCCAGCAGATAATCCGGCTGGAAGCGTTGCTGGGCATAGCTGATCACGTCGGCCAGCACCATGCGACCTTCGGCGTCGGTTGAAATGATCTCTACCGATTTGCCGTTGTGCATGGTGACGACGTCACCGGGGCGCTGGGCGCGTGAGGAGGGCATGTTTTCCACCAGTCCGCACAGGCCAATGACGCGGATCGGCAATTGCAGTGCGTCGATGATTCGCATCGCGCCCACCACCGCCGCCGCGCCGCCCATATCGAACTTCATGGTGCTCATGCGAGCCGCACCTTTGATGCTGATGCCGCCGCTGTCGAAGGTGACGCCTTTGCCGACCAGCGCCAGCGTGTGGCGGGCGTTGGCCGGATGGTGATCGAGGATCAGCAACTGCGATGCACGGGCGCTGCCCTGGCCCACCCCGAGCAGGCCGCCAAAGCCCAGTGCTGCCATTTGTTCATCCCCCAGCACTTCCTGGTGCAGGTGGCTGAACGGCAGTTGGGCTACCGCTTCGACAAAGCTTTCCGGGTAGAGAATATTGGCCGGTTTGTTCATCAGTTCGCGGCCAATGATCACCCCCTCGGCATGCAGATTAGCCCAGTCGCACAGGGCCTGGGTGGCCGCATCCTGGCTGCCCAGTGGCAAGGTCGTATCGGTCAGCGTCGCACTGTCGTGATGCTGATAACGATAAGCCCCCAATCGCAGGCCGAACAGCAGCCAGCGCCAGCTCTCGGCATCTGCCGGTAGCTCTGGCGTTAGCGTCAGGCGCAGCTGTTGCAAGCCGAAATCTTTTTGCCCGGCGGCGATAATGGCCCCGGCATCCTGCAACGCGGCGGGCGTCAGCGGCGTGCCAATATTGAGCGCAAAACGACTGTCGCCCAGCGGATAAAGCCTGCCGACCGTTGCTCGTTGCAGACCGGCATTTTGCAAGGTGGCGGGCAGTGCGTCCTCCGCAGTGGCAAACAGGATCACTTGCTGGCGCTCAGCGCTGCTGTGAGCGCGGTAAATATCGATTGATTGCATAAGTTACCCTTTGACCGCCCCACGGGTGAGGCTCTCCATCATTTGTTTGGACGAGAAGATAAAGGCGATCAGCAGTGGCACGATCGCCAGGAAGCTGCCGGTCATCACCAGGTTCCACGGCGTGGCGGTGGCACCGCTCAGGCTGCGCAGCACCAACTGTAGAATTTGTTTGTCCGGCGACTGTAACGCCACCAGCGGCAGCATAAAGTTGTTCCAGGTATCGACCACCACCACGATCGCCACCGTCAGCAGCGCTGGGCGCATCAGCGGCAGGCCGATACGCAGGAAGATCTGCAGTTCGTTCAGGCCATCCATACGCGCGCTGTCGAGGATTTCGCTGGGCAGCGAGGAGCTGACGTACTGGCGTACCAGGAAAATACCAAAGATGTTGACCCCGGCCGGTAGCCAGACGGCGGCGAACTGATCCAGCAGGCCGACGCTTTTGATCACGAAGAAATAGGGCACCAGGTTGACCACGCTGGGCACCATCATGGTCAGCATCAGGGTGGTGAACAGCACCTTTTTGCCCTTGAACTGATAAACGCTGAAGGCGTAGCCCGCGGCGGCGGACACCAGCACGCTGGTCAGGGTCGCCATAGCGGTGACATACAGGGTATTGAGCAGTGAGCGGGTGAAGGGCACCTGTTGTTCCAGCCCACGGTAGTTTTCCAGCAGGTGGCTGCCAAAGCGCAGCGACATGCCCATGATGCTGCGGGTGTCCTGCGTCGCCAGCAAGGCCGACCAGTAGAACGGGAACAGTGACAGTGAAGCAAACAGCGAGACCAGCAGGTAGATCACCAGCTTGCCGGTGTCAAAACGGCGTCCGTTAGCGTTCATCTTTTAATCCCCCGCGGTTGCCAAAGCCCCAAAACACCAGTGCGCTGACCACGGCTATCAACAGGAACAGGATCCAGGAAATTGCCGAAGCGGTACCCATATCCAGATAGGACCAGCCGGTCTTATACACGTACATCGATACCGTCAGGCCGCTGTTGTCGACGCCGCCGGTCCCTTGCGTCAGGATCATCGGTTCATTGAACAGCTGCATATTGCCGATCAGCGTCATCAGCGTGGCGAAGAAGATAAAGGGTGCCAACAGCGGCAGGGCGATATAGCGGAATTTCTGCCAGCGGCCGGCGCCGTCCAGTTCAATCGCTTCGTACAGGTCCGGTGAGATCGACGCCAGGCCAGTCATGTAGATCACCGTATTGATACCGGTAAACTTCCAGGTCACCTGATTGGCGATGGTGAAACGGATCCAGTCACTGTCAAAGAAGTTGATCGGCAAGGCGGCCGCCAGTGCGCCAAGGTGCAGCCGGGTCGCCAGTCCGCTGAGCAGTTCGTTGACCATGCCGACCGGCGAGAACAGGTTGAACACTATCAGGCTGACAGCGACGGAAGAGGTGATATAGGGCAGGAAGATCGCCGCCTTCAAAAAGCGTCGGCCACGCACGATGATGTGCAGCAATGAGTAGGCCAGAGTGATGGCGAACAAATGCTGGCACAGACCGGACACCAGCGTAATTTTGATGGTGTTGACCAGCGACACCCAGAACGCATCGTCGGTGAAGGCATAGTAAAAGTTATCCAGCCCGACAAACTTCATCGAACTGAGGCCCTTGACCGGGTTCCACGACTGGAATGACAGAAACGCCGAGAAGAAGATCGGGAAGGCGTTGAACACCGCGAACAGCAGCATAAACGGCAGCAGCAGCAGGTAGGCGGTGCGGTGATCGTGCAGCAGCCCTTTGAAAAATCGCTTACGCATAGACTCCCCGAACCGACGGAAACATAAAGTCGGCGGCCGACTGACCGCCGTATCTGATGATTACAAAGCGCGCATCCGACGTTCCAGCAGCTTGTTGGCATCGCGCAGGGTGCTGTCGATGTCCTGATGCTGCACCAGAATTTTCTTCGCCGCTTCGTTAAGGATTTCGTTGGCGATGTTGTCCTCCGGCGATGAGGCGACCGGTTTCAGATCCGGCACCAGGCTGGCGTAGTAGCGCATCGAATGCTGACCGCCGAGAATGCTGCTCGGGGTGTCAAAGTAGGGCACGTTATATACGTCGAGACGGGCTGGCAGAGTACCGGCGGTTTTCGCGGCGTCAATCACTACGTCACGCTGCATAAAGTACTGAATGAACTGCCAGGCCGCCTGAGCGTTTTTGCTCTGCTTCGGGATCACCAGCGTGGTGCCGCCTGCGTTGACCTTGATATTGCCCGGCACGCCGGTCACGCGCCACAGTCCGGCTTTGGCACCGTCCGGATCCAGCTCCTGTTCAATCCGGCCTTCGTCCCACGGGCCGTCGATATCCGCGAACAGTTTCCCCTGACGGTACAGCTTGATGTATTCCTGTGAGTTGGTTGAGCCGTCGAGCGAGGCTGCCAGACCTTTGTCATACAGCGTTTTGATCACCGTCATCAGCTGTTTGATTTGCGGGGAATCGAGATTGGGTTTGCCGTCTTTGGTGTACACCGGTTTGCCCGGCTCACTGTTCATGCCCACCACCAACGGGTTGATCAGGCTGGTGGCCGCCGGGAGCAGGTAAGCGCCTTGCTCTTTTTTCAGCTTTTCACCAAAGGCAATAAAGCTGTCCCAGCTTTTGGTGATGTCTTCAATCTTCACGCCTGCCTTCTGCACCATGTCGTTACGGTAGATCATGATCACCGGGCCGGTGTCATAGGGCACGCCATAGATATTGCCATCGTTGCCTTTCGCCAGGCTGATCATCGAGGGATCAAACTGCCAGCCCTGGCTATCGATGCTGAACGGTGGGGCGCTCAGGTTGTTCAGCCCGCCGGAGTTGGCAAAGCTGCCCAGCTTGATGGTGCTGACGCTGAAGATATCGGCGGCTCCCTGGCCAACGGCCAGGGCGGTGGTCAGCTTTTGGTGGCAGTCGGCGAAGCCGCATTTGATCGACTGCACCTGGATGTCCGGATGCGCCGTCTCAAAGTCTTTAATCACCTTGTTGATGTAATCATTCGGCAAATAGTTGGCGAAGGTGATGCGGGTGTTGGCGCTGGCAGAAACCGGCAGGCCAAGCAGCACGGCCAGTGCGGCCCCGGTAATCCTCTGGTTAGTACGCAAGCAGAAATGAGCCATGATAACCCCGATGCTGTGCAGTCGATGTGGTGGGTGTTTTTTCATCATGGAACACGTGTTCCATTGAAATTAACCTATTATCGTGCCCTCAGACTGTCAACAATTTGTTCGGTAAGTTAACAAATATGAGATCTGGCGCGGAGGTTGCCCACGGAGGCGCCCGATTCGGGGCGGCTGTTTGTCGCGCAGAGCCTGAATTGACGCGGCTTTGCCCGCATCTGGTGCATTCTCTGCACCGATGTGGGGCAAAAGTGTGATCGGACGCAAATCAGGCCAAATTATTTTTGCGAGCGCGATCAGAATTATTGAAGTTTTTTGTAATTGAATAGGATTTCGCAGCCAACGATGATTTTTAGCCTTATTTTTTCAATTATTCATTACCAATGCATATTTATTGAATAAGTATGCATTGTAAGCCGTTGTTTTAGCGTAAAAAAACGCAAAAATCGCCGAAAATCCCAGTTTGGCACGATAGCTGCTCTACACTCTTTATCAAACGGCATGTATTTTAACTGCTCGTTAACATTTATTCCCCGTTCCAGGACCCGATACCCGGCATAAATAGCGAAAAACGCGTTTGATGTAACAGATTTGTTTCTGAATAGACGGTGAAAGGCAGAGTTATCACCGGTCGAAAAGTGGCAGCGACGACGTGGTTTTTGTTGTTTTGTGGCGGGACATTCGGGCAGGAGCGGCCCTTACAGTCAAAATTCAGTCTTTGCTGAAGTTATGAGGTCATTATGGAACAGCCAATCGCAGTTACCCGCCAGTCTTTCGACGACTGGATGGTCCCGGTTTACGCCCCCGCTGATTTTATTCTGGTACGGGGAGAAGGCTCGCAGGTCTGGGATCAACAGGGTAAGTCGTACATCGATTTCGCCGGCGGTATCGCGGTCAACGCGTTGGGCCATGCTCACCCGGTGGTGACGGCGGCGCTGGTGGAGCAGGCGGGCAAACTGTGGCATCTGGGCAATGGCTACACCAATGAGCCGGTACTGCGTTTGGCCAAGCAGCTGATTGACGCCACCTTTGCCGATAAAGTGTTTTTCTGTAACTCCGGGGCGGAAGCCAACGAAGCGGCGCTGAAGCTGGCACGTAAACGTGCGCTGGACAAGGGCAACAGCAGCAAGAACCAGATTGTGGCGTTCAACAACGCCTTCCACGGCCGTACGCTGTTTACCGTTTCTGCCGGCGGCCAGCCGAAGTATTCCAAAGATTTTGCCCCGTTGCCGGGCGGTATCACCCATACGCCGTTCAACGATCTGGCCGCCGCTGCCGAAGTGATCAACGACCAGACCTGTGCGGTGATCGTCGAGCCGATTCAGGGCGAAGGCGGCGTGTTGCCAGCCGATCCCGCTTTCCTGCAGGGCCTGCGTGAGCTGTGCGATCGTCACGATGCGGTGCTGATTTTCGATGAAGTGCAAACCGGCATGGGCCGTACCGGCGAGCTGTATGCCTATACGCAATACGGCGTGGTCCCGGACGTGCTGACCACCGCGAAAGCGCTGGGTTGTGGCTTCCCTATCGGCGCCATGCTGACCACGGACGAACTGGCCAAGACCCTGAGCGTCGGCACCCACGGCACCACCTACGGCGGTAACCCACTGGCAACGGCGGTGGCAGGTGCAGTGTTCTCGATCATCAACACGCCGGAAGTGCTGGAAGGGGTTAAACAGCGTCACCAGTGGTTCCTCGACGGTTTGAACAAGATTAACCAGCAGTACCCGATTTTCTCTGAGATCCGCGGTGGCGGCCTGTTGATTGGCTGCCAACTGACCCAGGATTATGCCGGCAAGGCAAAACAGATCACCCAACTGGCCAATGAAGAGGGCGTGATTGCCCTGATCGCCGGGCCGGATGTGGTGCGCTTCACCCCTTCACTGATTATTCCTGAGCAGGATGTGAAAGAGGGGCTGGCGCGATTCGCGCGAGCCGTGGCGCGGATTTGCAGCTAACACAGGGGCTGCGCCTTCACCGGCGCAGCCTGATTAAGAAGAGGTTCGCATTATGATGATTATTCGCCCTATAGAGCGTCGCGATTTGGCTGATTTATTGACGCTGGCCGGTAAGTCCGGCATCGGTCTCACTTCCCTGCCGCAAGATGAAGATACCTTGTCGGCACGCATTGAGCGGGCGTTAAAAACCTGGCAAGGCGAACTTCCGCAAAGTGACCAGTGTTATCTGTTTGTTCTGGAAGACAGCGAGCGCCAGCAGGTGGTCGGGGTTTGTGCCATTGAAGTGGCCGTGGGGCTAACTGAACCCTGGTACAGCTTCCGCGTTGGCACTCAGGTGCATGCGTCCAAACAGCTGAATGTGTATAAATCGGTGCCGACGCTGTTCCTCAGCAACGATCACACCGGCCATTCCGAACTCTGTACGCTGTTCCTCGATCCGGACTACCGCCACGGTGAAAACGGCAAGCTGCTGTCGAAGGTGCGTTTCCTGTTTATCGCCGCTTTCCGTGAGCGTTTCTCCGCCCGGCTGATTGCCGAAATGCGCGGTTTCTCCGATGAGAACGGCCGTTCGCCGTTCTGGGAGAGCGTCGGCAACCATTTCTTCTCTATCGAGTTTGCCAAGGCGGACTATCTGAGCGGCACCGGCCAGAAGGCGTTCATCGCCGAGCTGATGCCGAAACACCCGCTGTATGTCGATTTCCTGGCCGAAGACGCGCAAAAAGTGATTGGCGAAGTGCATCCGCAGACGGTACCGGCGCGCCGGGTACTGGAGTCGGAAGGCCTGCGTTATCAGGGCTATGTCGATATCTTCGACGGCGGGCCGACGCTGGAAGCGGAAATCGACCAGATCCGTGCGGTCAAACAAAGCCGTCTGGTGAAAGTGGTGCTGGATGAAACGCCGATGCGCGCCGATGCGCCGGTTCATCTGGTGGCTAACGATCATTATCAAAATTACCGCGCACTGCTGGTCAATGCCGACCTTTATGACGACCGTCTGCATATCAATGCGGCCACCGCTGCGGCGCTGGGCGTTGAGCAAGGCAGCCCGGTGCGGGTTATCCCCCTTATTGCACAGGAGAAAGCGTAATGTCCCATCCTGCACTGTTTATTAATGGCACCTGGCAGCAGGGCCATGGCGCTGAATTCAGCAAAACCGATCCGGTCGACAACCAGCCGCTGTGGCAGGCTAACGCCGCCGACGGCAGTGATGTTGCCGCCGCCTGTGAAGCGGCTCGTGCTGCTTTCCCTGCCTGGGCGCGCACGCCGTTTGAACAACGTGAGCAACTGGTGAAGCGTTTTGCCGCGCTGTTGGAAGAGCACAAGGCGCATTTGGCGGCGACCATCAGCCGTGAAACCAGCAAACCCCGTTGGGAGACGCTGACCGAAGTTCAGGCGATGATCGGCAAAGTGGCGATTTCCCTGCAGGCTTATCAGGCGCGTACCGGCGTAAGCCAGACCGCGATGGCGGATGGCGCTTCGGTGCTGCGTCACCGGCCGCACGGCGTACTGGCGGTGTTTGGGCCTTATAACTTCCCCGGTCATTTGCCTAATGGGCACATCGTACCGGCGCTGCTGGCGGGTAACACGGTGGTGTTTAAGCCGAGTGAACTGACGCCGCAAACCGCCGAGGAAACCCTGAAGCTGTGGCAGCAGGCCGGTTTGCCTGCCGGGGTGATCAATATGGTGCAGGGCGGACGTGAAACCGGCGAAGCCTTGGCCGCCAGTAGCGATATCGACGGCCTGCTGTTTACCGGCAGTGCCGGCACGGGTTATCACCTGCATCGTCAGTTGGCGGGGCAGCCTGAGAAGATCCTGGCGCTGGAAATGGGCGGCAACAACGCGCTGATTGTCGATCAGATTGAAGACTGCGATGCGGTGGTCAACCTGGCGATCCAATCGGCCTTTATTTCCGCCGGTCAGCGCTGTACCTGTTCGCGTCGTATTCTGGTGAAACGCGGCAGCGAGGGCGATGCCTTTATTGAGCGTTTGGTGCAGGTGGCGAGCGCCTTGCGTATTGGCCGTTGGGACGCTGAACCTCAACCGTTTATGGGCGGGGTGATCTCTTCGGCGGCGGCAGAAAAAATGCTGGCGGCGCAACATCACCTGCTGTCACTGGGCGGCAAAGCCTTGCTGACCATGCAACGTCTGGAAAGCGGCAGCGCGTTGCTCAGCCCGGGCATTATTGACGTGACCGGCGTGCAGAATGTGCCGGACGAAGAATACTTTGGTCCGCTGACCACCATCATTCGCTATAACGACTTCGATGAAGCGGTGCGTATCGCCAACCAGACGCGCTATGGCCTGTCAGTCGGCCTGGTTTCGCCGCAGCGTGAGCGTTTTGATCACCTGCTGTTGGAGGCGCGTGCCGGTATCGTCAACTGGAACAAACCCTTGACCGGGGCTTCCAGTGCAGCACCGTTCGGCGGTGTAGGGGCCTCCGGCAACCATCGCCCAAGTGCCTACTACGCAGCGGATTACTGCGCCTGGCCAATGGCATCGCTGGAGAGCGAAAGCCTGACGCTGCCAGCCAGTCTGTCGCCGGGACTGTCATTTAATTAAGTTTTACCCGCCGCCTTTCAAGCCGCAGCGTTATTACTGCAGGGGCGCAGCATGCAGCGCCCCTGCACTACCAGGAGAACAGCATGTCAGGATATGAAGTCAATTTTGATGGTCTGGTGGGCCTGACGCATCACTACGCCGGATTGTCATTTGGGAATGAGGCCTCGACCCAGCACCAAAATAGCGTGTCGAACCCGAAATTGGCGGCCAAGCAGGGTTTGCTGAAGATGAAGACATTGGCGGACCTCGGTTTCCAGCAGGGGGTATTGCCGCCGCAGGAACGCCCGCATGTGCCGATGTTGCGTAAATTGGGTTTCAGCGGCAGCGATGAGAGTGTTTTGGCACAGGCGATGCAGCAGTCGCCACGTCTGCTGTCTGCGCTCAGTTCGGCCTCTTGCATGTGGACCGCCAATGCAGCCACGGTGTCGCCTTCGGCGGACAGCGCCGATGGCAAGGTGCATTTCACCGCCGCCAATCTGAACAATAAATTCCATCGCGCGATTGAGGCTGAGACGACTTCCGGCGTACTGCGAGCTATGTTTAACGATCCCCGCCATTTCGTCCACCATGAGGCCTTGCCGCAGGTGGCGCTGTTTGGTGACGAAGGTGCGGCTAACCACAACCGACTGGGCGGCGACTACGGCAAACGCAGCGTACAGATGTTTGTCTACGGTCGTCAGGAGTTTGGGGGTGAAATTGCCCCAGCGCGTTATCCAGCACGTCAGACGCGTGAGGCCGGGGAGGCGATAGCCCGTCTGCACCAGTTGGACGAACAGCATACGGTGTTTGTGCAGCAGAACCCGGAGGTGATCGATCAGGGTGTGTTCCATAACGACGTGATTGCCGTCAGCAACCAGAACGTGCTGTTCCATCATCAGCAGGCTTTTTATCGCCAGCAGCAGTCGTTGGATGAAGTGCGCCGCAAGATGGCAACGCTGGACACCGAACTGGTAGCGATTGAAGTGCCGACGACGCGGGTATCCGTGGCGGATGCGGTGGCAACCTATCTGTTCAACAGCCAAATCCTGACCAAACCCAACGGCAAAATGATGATCGTGGTGCCGGAAGAGTCGCGTCAGCACAGCGGCGTCTGGAGCTATCTGAGCGAGATGGTGTCCGGCGGTGGGCCAATCGATGAAATCAAGGTATTCGATCTGCGTGAAAGCATGCGTAATGGCGGCGGGCCGGCCTGTTTGCGGCTGCGAGTAGCGTTGAATGAGCAAGAGCTGCGGGCGGTTAATCCGCGTGTGATGATGAACGATAGCCTGTTCGTCACGCTGAATGAATGGGTCGATCGCTATTACCGCGATCGTCTGACGCAAAATGATTTGGCCGATCCGCAGCTGCTGCGCGAAGGGCGTGATGCGCTGGATGCCCTGACGACCATCCTCGGGCTGGGTTCGGTTTATCCTTTCCAACAATAAGCGGAGCCACCATGTTTGATTTGTTGGCCCTGACGCTGGTGGGACAGGTCCCGGCTGAGCAACAGGGCGAGAACGCGAATTTGCACTGGCACTGGCTGGGGGAAGGCCTGCTGGAGATCACCCCACGGCAGGATTACCGCCAGGCGGTAGTGCTGTCAGCGGGTATTCACGGTAATGAAACTGCCCCCATTGAGCTGCTGAATCAGTTGGTCAATGATCTGCTCAGCGGTAGCCGAACCTTAGCCGTTCGGTTGCTGGTGGTGCTGGGTAACCCGGCGGCGATGCGCGCCGGTAAGCGTTATCTGCACAGTGACATGAACCGGATGTTTGGCGGCCGCTATCACGATTTTGACCACAGTGGTGAAACCGCGCGGGCACAGCAACTGGAGCAGGCGATCGCGGAGTTTTTCGCCGATGAGGGCGCTGCTCGTTTCCACTATGATCTGCATACGGCGATCCGTGATTCACGCCTGCCGCGCTTTGGTATTTTGCCTTTCCAGACGCGGCCTTACAGTGCCGAGATGTTGGCCTTGCTGGATGCCGCCGATCTGGATGCCCTGGTGATCCACAGCGCGCCGGGCGGCACTTTCAGCCATTTCTCCAGTGAGCATGCCGGCGCTGCCAGCTGCACGCTGGAACTGGGTAAGGCGAGGCCGTTTGGCAGCAACGATCTGCAGCAGTTTGCTGCCATTAACCGTGCGTTGCAGACAGCGGTGAGTGCTGAACCTTTGCCGCAACGAGCGGGGGATGCCTTGCGGCTATTCCGCGTTGAGCGATCGCTGATCAAGCGTAGTGAAGACTTCAGGTTGCATCTCAGTGATGATACTGCCAACTTTACCGAGCTGAAGCAGGGCACGCTGCTGTGTGAGCAACCGGGAGAAGAGTACCGGGTACAGCATGCCAGTGAGTGGATATTGTTCCCTAACCCTGGTGTTGCACTTGGGTTGCGTGCCGGTATGGTGCTGATCGAAGCGCCACGCAGCACGCTGTATTGCCCCGTTCTTCCTTAATACGCTTTTATACTTGCCGTGTTTAAGGTGGTAGCGATGTTGGCTGCCACCTTAAATAACGGCGGTATATCATGCTGGTTATTCCTCTTGTTTCCCCTGCTTTATATTCTGCTATTCAATATTTTTTATTTTTCACCCTCCATCTTTGCTAAACCTCTTTTTGATGGCTTGAATTCAATTAATTACTCGAAGCGGTAAAAGCTTGGCTTAAAACGTGGCTAAGTGATCTTAATTACCCATGCGACTTTACTCAGATAAAAATGTGAAATAAGTAACGTTATTAATAACCATGCTAAGTTTCATGATATTCATGAAGCGTGCGGAAAGCATACAAAAAGAAACTAAATTGCACCAAATTGGTGCATTGCACCAGTTTGGTTATAACTTATGTGGCAAAATATAATAAGAATCAATGGTTTGATTTGTCTTGATTGTGAAATATTTGGTTACAAATAAACATGCTTTATCCACGGTGTTTTATGAACTTTTTTATTTGAAGTTACGATTCATGATGCTAATGTCACATGGCTCCTTTATTAGGGGCGCTCATAAAACGCTAAATGATAAAGATCACAGCCCAAACCATAAATTGGGCGTGATGGGCAGGAATTAAAAATTATAATATCTAGGAAAATAAATGATGAAACGCAGTGTATTAGCCTTAGCTATTGCCCTCGGGGCAATGACCTCCTTTGCCAACGCGGCTGAAATTTATAATAAAGATGGCAATAAACTCGACCTGTACGGTCGTGTAGCGGCCAAACATGTTTTCAGCAAAGATAAATCCGAAGACGGCGACAAAACTTATGTCCGTTTTGGTTTTAAAGGCGAAACGCAAATCAACGACCAGCTGACCGGCTACGGTCAGTGGGAATACAACGTTCAGGCCAACCACGACGAAGCGCAAGGTACTGCGGGCACCAAAACCCGTCTGGGCTTTGCCGGTCTGAAATTCGCCAACTACGGTTCATTCGATTACGGCCGTAACTACGGCGTAGTGTACGATGCGGAAGCCTATACCGACATGCTGCCGGAATTCGGCGGTGATACTTACAGCTACACCGATAACTTCATGACCGCACGTTCCAACGGCCTGGCAACCTACCGTAACCGCGATTTCTTCGGTCTGGTAGAAGGCTTGAACCTGGCGTTGCAGTACCAGGGTAAAAACGACGGTGATGGCCGTGGCGTGACCAAACAAAACGGTGACGGTTACGGTATGTCCCTGGATTATCAGGACATCGGCGGCTCGGGTGTTGGTGTAGCGGCAGCCTTCTCTGACTCCAACCGTACCAGCAAGCAGAAAGAACTGGCTTATGGCAAAGGTGACAGCGCGACGGCCTGGACCACGGCAATCAAGTATGACGCCAACCAGGTTTACCTGGCTGCCATGTATGCCGATACACGTAACATGACGCCAATCAGCGGCAACGGCGTGTCTGGCTTCGCCAACAAAACGCAAAACTTCGAAGTTGTGGCCCAGTACCAGTTTGAGAACGGTCTGCGTCCTTCTCTGGCCTACGTGCAGTCCAAAGGCAAGGATATCGAAGGGATTGGTGATGTCGATCTGGTGAAATACGTGGAAGTGGGTGCGACTTACTACTTCAACAAAAACATGTACACCTATGTTGACTACAAAATCAACCAGTTGAACGACGATAACAAGCTGAAACTGAGCACCGACGATATCGTGGCAGTGAACTTGACCTACCGTTTCTAAGTTTCAACGCTATTACCTTCTTCCTGTGTCGGGAACCAAAAGGTAATCAGGCAGAGCGCGAGCTCTGCCTTTTCTATTATTGGGGCGGCTATCCTTTCGGGGCTTGCCCCATCACTTCAATTGCTGAGCGCAAGGTGGCAAAACGCTGTTGATTGGTCTCATGCTCAATCTCGTTAACCAAATGGGCCAGAATATTATTGCCGGAAACTTTTTTATTAAGATTGATCAGTTGGATCACCGCACCGCCGACCACCAGGCTGACGTCGCGTAACAGGGTTTCATAATGTTCGTTTGAGAGGGTAGATACGGGCATCACGCCGTCTCCATATCGTTCGGGTGAAGCAATTTAGCAAACTGGCGGCATAAAGCATTGTAGGCATACCTGTTTTCCGGTGAATTCAGATATTCCTCAGAGGAAAGTAGCGGAAAATTTGTCCTAAATCTTACATCGGCGCATATTCGTTGGCTGGCAACCAGAAGCCGTCGATAAAATCCTCAAACGGAAAACAACCGGCATGGCGCAGATTCTGTTCTTTCATGCTGATCAGACATTGGCGTTCATCGCGCAGCACGTCAACCACGATATCGGCACAGCCGCCATCCAGATAACAGACAAACATCACCAAGGCGTACATTGCGTCTCATGTCCTTCACCCAATTCTTCCATACCCTTATTGTAGGTAAAGTCGGCGATTGTTTCATGCCGGGCAGCCGCGACTGGACAGTTTGGCCACTAAATGTGGCACTTTCGGATTACTCTAACCGCTTAATACCTCAGGGCCAATTGAATATCCCTCTTGCAGTGCTAAGCTTAACAAGCCTTAAGTCAACGCAACATTGTAACCATCGAAAGGAGTGAATATGGGTTTGTTTAACTTCGTCAAAGAAGCGGGCGAAAAACTGTGGGACACAGTGACCGGCAATGCCACTGCCGAAGATCAAAGCGCCAAACTGAAGGACCACCTCAATAAAACCGGTCTGCCGGGTATCGATAAGGTTGATGTGCAGGTGGTTGACGGTAAAGCCGTAGTGACCGGTGACGCAGTCAGCCAGGAGCTGAAAGAGAAGATCCTGGTGGCCGTAGGGAACGTGGCCGGCATCAGCGGTGTGGAAGACAAGGTGTCAGTTGAACAAGCTGCCGCAGAAAGTCGTTTCTATACTGTGAAGAAGGGCGATACCCTGAGCGCCGTTTCGAAAGAAGTGTATGGTAATGCCAATCTGTACAACAAGATTTTCGAAGCGAACAAGCCAATGTTGTCCAGCCCGGACAAAATCTACCCGGGGCAGGTACTGCGTATTCCACAGTAACCGCGACACATTATGCCTGGCCGGATCTCTGGTCGGGCTTTTTTATGCCATTTGGTATAAGTTGGTCTAATTATTTTATTGTTTTAATAAGAGTTGAGAATGCTTCATGTTCTTCGCCGTCTCAGTCAGGAGGGAATATTGACCCTGGCGAGGAAAGTTGATAGCGTCTTGCCACTCTAGAGGTCTGAGCGGCATTGGGCGCGGAATCTGACAAACCTGCCATGGCGGGCTTTATTATCAATCACCCCTCACAAAAACGTTAACGCGTGATGAGTTAAGATAGATTCTGTGAAACAACAACGTAATACCTCACAAGATAAAAACTACCGTGAAACTTTGGGAGACGCGCAATTTGCTGTCATTGTGCTGGCGATAGCGTCCTGCTCCCTGATTATCTTTACGCTGTCGGTCACGCTGTGGCTGACATGACGTCTTTCAATACAGGGGATAAAATGGAGCACAATCTCCACGATGAAACCAAGCTGTTGGCCGTTATTGGCTTACTGGTTTCCGTGTTGTTAGTGGTATCAATACTGTTTGGTGTGACTTACTTCTCCGATCTGAAGCATGCTCACGATGAAGTCGATATTAAGGGCTGCTACATCAAGGCATCCTAGCGCTCAGACCCCCCAGGTTGCGTTTTGGCCGCCGGCTCATGGTAAGTTGGCATCCGGCTACTCACTCACCTGTGTGACGTTCTGGAGGCGTTTTATCATGAGCAATTCCCGCCCAACTCATTCTTCATCTTCCCGTGATTGTCCTGTGGTTGACGGCATCCGTCAGATCCAACGCATTGCCGTACGCAACGCCGAAGTCGGCGGCATTGAGATCAACCGTGCCTTGCCGACCCGCGAACGCCGCACCGTCGGGGCCTGGTGCTTTCTCGACCATGCCGGTCCGTCGGTATTCAGCGGCACCTCGCAGGGGATGGACGTCGGGCCGCATCCGCATATCGGCCTGCAAACCTTTACCTGGATGATTGAAGGTGAAGTGCTACACCGTGACAGCCTGGGCAGTGAACAGGTGATACGCCCCGGGCAGGTTAATCTGATGACCGCAGGCCAGGGTATCGCGCATACCGAGCAGTCAACGGGCGAACAGCGGCGTTTGCATGCCGCGCAATTGTGGATCGCGTTACCTGCCGAACATGCCAATATGGCACCACGCTTTGATCATTATCCTGATTTGCCGTGCTGGCAGCGCGACGGGGTCCGGCACACTTTGTTGGTGGGCGAGTTTGAACAATATCGTTCCCCGGTATTCACGCTTTCGCCTTTAATCGCCATTGATTTGGAATGGCAGGCCGATGGCTATTTGCAATTACCACTGCGAGAAGATTTTGAAATAGGCTTCTTGCCCCTTATTGGTGCATTTGAGGTTAATGGTGAAAAATTTTCACCTGATGAGTTTGCCTATTTAGGTAAAAATCTTAACCGTATCGGGTTACATGGCAGGAAGGGCAGCCGCGCATTATTAATCGGCGGGCTACCTTTAAATGAAGAGATTCTCATTTGGTGGAACTTTGTCGGCCACAACAAGCAGGAGATTACCCAGGCGCAGCGTGATTGGGAGCAGGGGAATACACGCTTCCCCGAAGTCAGCGGCTATTATGGTCCGCGCATGACCGCGCCGCGCCTGCCCTGGAGCGATGTTTGATATCTGAAGGCTATAACGACGGGAGAGTTTTATTCATTTCGCTCTATTAACGTTAAATTAATGTGATCGAAATTCCATGTTTGGGCGTAAATATAGTTTATCTGGTAAATAGTGATCTGGCGCAAATAAAAGGTCGGAGCAGTGGATTAAGATAAATCTCAAGAATTGATGTTGTCCACCGCTAGTCAGAAGCCTGTGAGGTCATTATGAGCCAAGTACTCTATCGTGCAAGATTATCCCATGTTGTTATTGCAACGGCGGCGTTTTGGATCTCAATCGCAGCCATGTTGGTTGTCGCGCTAAACTAACTCTGAATGATTATGCAATAAACCCGCTACGGCGGGTTTTTTTATGCCGGGTTATTCGCAATATTCTGAGGGCGGTTATACTGGTTAAACCTAATCCCAGATTAACCCCGTAAAACAAAATGATAATTCTTTCTAATATAATCGTGTTGTTAATTGCCGCGATCCATTTGTATATCCTGATCCTGGAAATGTTCCTGTGGCAAAAACCGACCGGCAGGCGAGTGTTTGCTACCACCGCAGAATTTGCCGCGGCAACGCGGGTGCTGGCGGCCAATCAGGGGTTGTATAACGGTTTTCTGGCGGCAGGGCTGGCCTGGGGTGTCTGGCGCAACGATCCGACGGTGCAACTGTTCTTCCTCGGCTGTGTGCTGGTGGCGGGCGTGTTTGGCGGACTGACGGCCAGCCGTAAAATCCTCGGGGTGCAAGCACTGCCCGCGTTGGTGGGGCTGGTGGTGGTTCTTTGGGCGCATTAGCCGCCGTTAACGGCGGCGGGAAAAGCGGTCAGGCAGTCTTCTGATGGATGACGTGCAGCGGCGGGGCAATGTGTAGGTCCACGCTTAAATCCTGACGAAAATCATATGGCGTGATATCAAACCGTTTTCTGAACATATACGTGAAATGTGACTGTGAGCCGAAACCAAAATCGAGGGCGATGTCGAAAATAGAAGCGTCACTGCTGCGCAACTGGTAAACCGCGCCGGCCAGTCTGCGTTCGCGGATGTACTTGCCCAGCGAAATCCCGGTCGCTTCTTTGAACAGCTTCTGCATGTGCCACAGAGAGTAGCCGGAGTATTCGGCCAGCTCTTCGAGATGGATCACTCTTCCAAGGTGAGTTTCGACCCATTTACTGAGGGCGCAGACTAATGAGAGGTGATGTTCTTGTATCATCAGTGCGTCTGTGTGAGATCTACATAGCGCTGAAGTATACACAACTTGCCGCCACGGACAAAAAAGCCACCGTCACCGAGACGAAATTATTCGGAAAAACCATCGTCAAGTGGCTTGTCAGTCGGAAGCAAAAACGGCTAATCTGAGATAGCCCGCTACTGCCGATACCAAAGTGGGGCAGATCGCAACACATGACAACCCAAGCAGATCCAGCCGTGACAATTCAGCGTTGATGGGGTGATCGCATGTTAATGACAGTGATTATTACTCTGGTTGTAATTGTAGGTGTAGCCGCTTTTATGGTGACACCGGTGATGAGAATGAATAATGCGGAAGGTGTGGGAGGTGAAGAGCCGTGATATCAGGGCAGAATATGACCCTCAATGGGGTTTGACAGACTACCGAAAAAGCCTGGGCACAGAGTGACCCGGGCTTTTTATTGCTGAGCGTTAGCCGATCAGACGTTTTTCCGTTCCACGGTCTCTTCACCCCAGTACAGTTGGTCTTCGCTGGTTTTGGCAAAGGCCATTTGCAACGCTTCGTCACTGCCTTCTTCCCAGATTTTTTGTGCCAGAACCTCATCGTTTTTTGCCAGTTCAAAAATTGCCTCGGCGATCTCCACCGAAGTTTCACGCACGGTAGCCCAGGATTTCACATTGTGGTTTGCCATAACTTTCTCCTGTTGGGTTGTGGCTGAGGGGGCGCCGAAAAGCGAGCCGCTCAAGGCTCAAGTATAGGTCAATTCAATCGGGCGTTTTGACACCCAATGCGCACAACGTTGAAAATTCAGCGGCAAACGACCAGGAGGCGGTAAAGCCTCAGGCGGCATGCTATTCTGTGCGGCGTCTGAATTAAGAAGGAAAGGAATTATGTCCGACATGCTGAGCAACGATCAGGAATTGGCTTCCGACCTGGTGGCCTGCCAATTGGTGATCAAACAAATCCTGGACGTTATCGACGTTATCGCCCCCACCGAGGTGCGGGACAAGATGGCAAGCCAGTTGAAGAGCATCGATTTTACCACTCACCCAGCCGGTGCCGATCCCGTGACCCGGCGGGCGATTGAAAAAGCGATTGCATTGATTGAGATGAAGTTTACCCGCAGCTAATGGGGAAACCGCCGCTGAGCGACGGTTCTGAGCGGTGGTGATTAATCCACCACCGTTTCGACTTTCTTGAACAACGGGCAATCGGCCACGCCAATCACGCCGTTATCACCATGCAGATACTGGGCGATCACCAAGTTGCGTGCCGTCATGTACTTACACTGCAATCCCAGCCCACCGACGTTTTTATTGCTGCCGACCAACACGCCATAGCCCGAGAACAAAAACACCCCATACACTACTGCCAGCAGCACTGCCCATTTCACCAACTTACCCATTGTGACTCCTTGTTATTTATCGTCGTTGCGATATAGCCACGCTCCGGAGAAGGGGGCAATGGTAACAATCTGAAAAGTAGCCCTCAAGCCGGTTTCTAAACGGCAGGTTAAACTTCGTTTAAGTTGGCTGTGATAGCATGCCCAACAAATTATCAAGATAACAATGAGGCTGCTAAATTTGTTACGGAAAAAAATCCTCGTGATAATGGCGTTCCTCGCTGCCTGCCTGTTCTTTTATCTGCTGGCGCTGGATAGCTATTGCGATGAGGGGGGGACATTTGCGTTGGGGCTTTGCTCTGTTACCCGCTGGATCCCCTGGTGAGATGCGTAGTGGTGCGGAACAATTTTCTATCAAGATGTCCGTGCTGGTGCCCGGGGTGCTAAGATGTCCGCCTGTTTTTAGCAGTAGATAGGGTTGTCCATGTACGATTTAGGTTTTGGTCCGAATAGCCTGGTGTCGCTGGTTGTCGCCGCGCTGGCACTGCTGGTGGGATTGTGGATCTGGTTCCTGGTGAATCGCGCCAGTGTGCGTGCCAATGAGCAGATCCGCCTGCTGCAGGAAATTGCCGAGCAGCAGCGTCAGCAAACTGCATTATTGAAAAGCCTGGCGCAAAGCGCGCGTGGCGATAGCGTGACGGACGATGACGATCTCAGCCCGACGCTGGATTTTAAAGGTTTTATCCCCGAGCGTTAATCAAGATGCCTGTCGGGTGGCTTTGCCACCCGCGCTGCGCCGAAAAACATTAGTGTAGATAATATAAAAACCCATCCCATTGTCATAAATCTGTCGTATTAGCATCGTAATGTAGCGCCAACTCTACGAAAGATGGATAAAGCCGATGATTAAATGGTATGAAGAAAGCGACGCCGAGGTGAACCGCAGTATTGCGTTGATCACCGGAGAAAACCCGGATAAATGGTATCCTTACGGCGGTGTGAAAGGTAAAGATTATTGCAAGAATCCCTCCGATGCCTGGCCGATTATCTGCGCCAATAAAATCAGTCTGAATGCCGATGCTCAAAGCGACAGTACGCAGTGGCAAGCGCGCATGAGCACTCAGCTTGGTGAGTGGCAGGCGGACTGCAGCAGCCCACTGCGCGCCGCGATGATCTGCTTCCTGCTGAGCCAGCAAACTAACGAAATGGTCCGTTGAAACACCAGAATAACTGATGACTTTCCCTTTTTATGACAACAGAACTTGTCTCTGACGGAGCCTGTTTATGAAGCGCATTATTAAAGGTGATAAAAACTTGTCTCATCTGGTGGTTGCCCATGCGGCAATCGATCGTCACGCCGAAAGCTTTGGTCAGCGCCGACAGGGCTGGCCGTCAACCTATCTGATAAAATATCAAAACGATCGCGTGGCGGTAGAGGTGGTCACACGCCGCCAGTCCTACGTCGCAACGCTGATGATTGGCGCGCGCAATCTGACCAAGTTGTGCGGCCTGCCCGGTTAAAAACGCACCCCTTCTACGGTTATTCCCAGTATAAAATAGCGCCCTGGCCATCGTTGCCGGGGCGCTACTCCTTGATGCTCACGGGGTTAAGTGTTAAAAAGCCGCCCGCAGATACATTTATTGATTGGCGAAATCTTGCGCAAAAGCGGCAGGATCCCACGCCATATGAGGGTAATATGGGCGGTCAGCAGCAGGACACCCCGCTAAAACGCGGTTTAAAAAACAGACACATACAACTCATCGCCCTGGGCGGCGCCATCGGTACCGGCCTGTTTCTCGGCATTGCACAGACCATTAAAATGGCCGGCCCCTCGGTGTTGCTGGGTTATGCCATCGGCGGTTTTATCGCTTTTCTGATCATGCGTCAGTTGGGAGAGATGGTGGTTGAAGAGCCGGTCGCCGGGTCGTTTAGCCACTTCGCCTATAAATACTGGGGTGATTTCGCCGGTTTTCTTTCCGGCTGGAACTACTGGGCGATGTTCATTTTGGTCGGCATGGCCGAATTGACCGCGGTCGGTATTTATATTCAGTATTGGTGGCCGGACATCCCTACCTGGGTTTCCGCCGCGGTATTCTTTGTGCTGATCAATCTGATCAACCTGGTTAACGTGCGGCTGTACGGCGAAACCGAGTTCTGGTTTGCCATCATCAAGGTGGTGGCGATTGTCGGCATGATCGTTTTCGGTGCCTGGCTGTTGGCCAGCGGCAACGGCGGTCCGCAAGCCAGTATCGGCAACCTGTGGGAGCAGGGCGGCTTTATGCCACACGGCATTGAAGGGCTGGTGATGGCGATGGCGGTGATCATGTTCTCATTCGGTGGGCTGGAGATGGTGGGCATTACGGCCGCCGAAGCCGCCGACCCACGTCGCAGTATTCCCAAGGCCACCAATCAGGTGGTGTACCGCATTCTGATTTTTTACATCGGCTCGTTGACGGTGCTGCTTTCGCTTTATCCGTGGGACAAAGTGGTGGAAGGCGGCAGTCCGTTCGTGATGATTTTCCATGCGCTGAACAGTAACCTGGTGGCGACCCTGCTTAACGTGGTGGTGCTGACCGCGGCGCTGTCGGTCTACAACAGTGGGGTCTATGCCAACAGTCGCATGCTGTTCGGGCTGGCGACGCAGGGGAATGCACCCAAGGCGTTGACCCGGGTGAACAAGCGTGGGGTCCCGGTATTGTCGATCGCGCTGTCGGCGTTGGTGACCTCGGTCGGCGTGCTGATCAACTATGTGATGCCGGGGAAAGCCTTTGAGTTGCTGATGGCGTTGGTGGTCTCCACCCTGGTGATTAACTGGGTGATGATTTGTCTGGCTCACCTGCGGTTCCGCGCGGCGAAAAACCGTCAGGGCGTGATCCCAATCTTCAAGGCGTTGTGGTACCCGTTTGGCAACTACCTGTGCCTGGTGTTCCTCAGCCTGATTCTGGTGATCATGTATTTCAGCGAGGGGATCCGTATCTCGGTATTGCTGATGCCGGTATGGATCTTGCTGTTGTGGACCGGCTTTATGCTGACGCGCCGCAAAGGTGCTAAAGTTCGGCGGTAATCTTTAACGGAGGCGCTGTCTGCGCCTCCGGTTCATCCTTTAGCTGCGTGGCATAAAGGCATTGCCTGGGGTGGCGCGGCCCAATCCCAACAGCTTCCTGCACAGCAGGAACAGGGTGCTGATGACATCGATAGCGACCACGCTCAGCATCAACACGCCCAGCATGAAGAAACTCACCAGTGCGCCAACCAACAGCACCAGTGGTGCCGGTACGCGTACCCGGCGCAGTTTCATCGCGGCATACATTTTCCAATACTGCATCTGTGCCAGCATCGCACTACGGATACGGCCCAGTCGAACACGTGATTTGCGTGATGTAGAACGGCTCATAACTTCTCCTTTTCTAAATGTCCTAATAAGTAAATCACAAGGATCTTAAGAGATGCTTAACAGGCTCTAGTCGGCCCTGGCATTCTTACAGGGACTGTGACAACACAATACCCGAAAAGGTCCCCCTGAGGTGAGCACGGTTCACAAAGCACGTGGATCGCGTATCTTGTTATGTTATTGAACCTGCCCGTGCAGGGTGTCCGCAATGGTCGGGAGAGCAACTTGAAGATAACCAATCGTTACTATGATGCTGGCAAAGCGCACCATACCCCGCAGGGGTTTCGCAATCCGGAGCCTTCGCAACGTCAGGAGGGGGATTTAAAGCGCTGGCAGGATGAGCGCAAACAGCAGGGGTTGCCCAAACCGCCGCAGATGGGCTATCCGCAGTTTACCCAGCGCTGGTGGCAACGTGCCGACCTCAGCGGCAGCGATAACAGTATCTGGTGGCTGGGGCATGCCTCGATGCTGCTGCGTCTCGATGGCCGTTATATCCTGATTGACCCGGTATTGTCGGAACGCGCATCGCCGTTCAGTTTTTATGGCCCGAAGCGCAAGACACCGCCGCCGTTGACGGTTCAACAGTTGCCGACGGTGGACGTAGTATTAATTTCACATAATCATTATGACCATCTCGATCGACGCACCGTTAGGCAACTGGCGCGGCGATTTCCGCAGGCGACCTTTATTGTGCCGCTGGGGCTTAAGAACTGGTTCCGACGTTACCGCCTGCAGCGGGTAGAAGAGCTGGACTGGTGGGATAGCCTGCAGTTGGGGGATTTGACGTTTCACAGCACGCCGGCGCGTCATTGGAGCATGCGTACCCTGTGGGACCGCAATCGCTCTCTGTGGTGCGGCTGGGTGATCCATCATCCGGCGCTGCGCTTCTATTTTTCCGGTGACAGTGGCTATACGGATCGGCTGGCGGACATTGGCGCCCGTTTAGGACCATTTGATGTGGCGGCGTTGCCGATTGGCGCTTATGCACCACGCTGGTTCATGCAGGAACAGCATATGGATCCCCAGCAGTCGGTGACGCTGTATCAACAATTAAATGCGCCGCGGGTCATTCCGATCCATTGGGGCGTTTTTGAGTTGGCCGATGAGTCGTTGGATGAACCGCCACAGCAATTAAATCTGGCTCTGAGCGCGGCAGGAATTGAGCAACACCAGTTCCTGCCTATCAAAATTGGCGAGCGCATTGCACTTGATGCTAACTCTTAAGAGTTAATTCTGGGCCTGTGTGGCGGGCGGGGTGGTTACCATCGCCTGCAGGCCAGAGCTGATGCGGGGTGTGGCCATTCTTAGGTATGGGGACCTGGCTATCCCGTGCCTGAGGTTACGCATTGGCATGAATAGGGGCAACGCGGATAAAAAGATAAAATAAATACGTCCGTTTGGCCTTGTTATTGACCGAGTAAATACCTGCGCGTTTTTTAAGATTTAATTTCGCTATAGATTCCCACTCTCGTCAAGGTTATTGCCGTTATTTAACCCTCGCAATAAGTAATGTATTTATCGGCTACTGCACGACAAGAGTGCGTAAATTCTGATTTTGCATGCTTATGCACCCTAAAGTGGCACGCTATTTGATTTTTGTCGTCTGTTTCCGGCTGCACAAATTGTGGTCACCCTGATTGAGAGCAATAATGAGCCTCGGTATTATTTCGTTGCCGAGGGCAGGCGAGGTAGCTGATGGGAGGCGGTGCCTGCGTCGGGCCGTCCAGATGGCAACCCAAGGGCGGAACATCCGATATCAAATGTGCCCGTTCATCGATATTCAAAAGATGTATAAGAAATTCCATAAAGATTCAAATTTTTTAACGTTCTAAGCGCCTGCCTGGGGTTATATGTTGCAACATACATGGGTCAATCGGATGAAAGAATTGTTAAAATTCAGTCAGGGTGCGGAGTGTAGCGAGGTATCACTGTTAAGCAGAAAATAGCTAAGGCTTCAACATCTTTTAGTCTATTTAAGCTTATGTTGCTCTCGACCGTTTCAAATATGTGCGACAGCTCCACCAGTGATTAAAAATGGCTTGCCATCGAATACAGAGTATGTGATAACGCATCTGGGTAAAACGAGGTACAGTTCTGTATATGTGTGGCATTTTCAGTAAAGAAGTTCTGAGTAAAAACGTTAGCGTTGAATACCGCTTCTCTGCCGATCCTTATCTTAGTGCCTCAAGCAGTAACGACTCTAGTTTGTCTATGTAACGCCTCCGGGCGGTTTAAACAATCCAAAGGAAATACTCAAGATGGCAAAGATCAAAGGTCAAGTTAAGTGGTTCAACGAATCTAAAGGTTTCGGTTTCATCACTCCAGCTGACGGCAGCAAAGACGTGTTCGTACACTTCTCTGCAATCCAGGGTAACGGCTTCAAAACCCTGGCTGAAGGCCAGAACGTTGAGTTCGAAATCCAAGATGGCCAGAAAGGCCCATCTGCAGTAAACGTTACTGCAATCTAATCAGCGTCAGCTGTACAAAAAACCCGCCTTAGTGCGGGTTTTTTCGTTTCTGTTATCCGCCGGCAATAATAATCCCTGCGTACTGATTTCGCCCGCGAATACCTGGATGCGCTGGATCTTGTTCGCGTCGGTGACTGTTGCGGCGGTAGCTGGTGTATTTAAAGCGCTGTGGCTGGTGCGGGTCAGTATTGGGGGTACAGATAGTACAGCTTCCGGCATGGTCAACGGCGGCAAACCCCAGTTCACGCAGTTTGGATTCGGCAATGGCGGCCAGATCCAGGTGGCGATAGTGGGGGCTGATCAAGGCCGCAGGCAGTGGCAACTGTTGCTTGAACCGTGCGACCAGCTCTTCGTTAACCTCGTAACAGCAGGGGCCGGCAGCAGGGCCGATGGAAGCCACCCAATGAGCCGTTGAGTCATCACGGCTGATACGCGCCGCCAGTTGCTCCAGAATGCCGTCCAACAGGCCACGCCAGCCGGCATGTACGGCAGCAATGGCCGAGCCGTCTTTGCGGCTGAAAATCACCGGCAGACAGTCTGCCGTTAACACGCTGAGTAGAATGCCGGGTTGGGTGGTATAGAAGCCATCGGCTTCACCGCAGAGTTGCGTTGTCTGCGTTACGTCAACAATACGAGTGCCATGCACCTGTTTTTTTTCCGGCAGGGTGGCGCGGTAGGGCAGCAGGTGGCCGGGAAGCAGCGCACTCTTGTTGCCGAAACCGTGCTGAATGGCCGGAATGGCGTTGAGCAGTGGAGAGTAATCGGTCATATAAGGTCTTTGCCTGCGTCAGAAAACTTAACGTCAGTGTAGCCAGTTTTTTTCCTGCTTGGCTAGGCCTTCGCGGGATGCGCCTTGCATCGCACCAGCGCCTTCTTTAGACTAGCCGCGCCGTATCTCTCTGGAATCCAAGCCATGTCTTATCAGTGCCCTCTGTGCCATCAACCGCTTCATTTTTCTCATCTGCAATGGCGTTGCGACGCTAACCATCAGTTTGACTGCGCCAAAGAAGGCTATGTCAATCTGCTGCCGGTACAGCACAAGCGTTCAAAGCAGCCCGGCGATAGTGTGGAAATGATGCAGGCGCGGCGCGCTTTCCTGGATGCGGGTTTCTATCAACCCTTGCAGCAGCGGGTGGCTGAGCTGTTGGATCAGGCGCTGGCGACTGATGCGCAGGCGTTACTGGATATCGGCTGTGGCGAAGGCTACTACACGGCAGAAGTGGCTGCACGGTTGGCGCAGCAGCGTAATATTACGGTGTATGGCCTGGATGTTGCCAAAGTGGCGATCCGCTATGCCGCCAAGCGTTATCCGGCAGTGTCATTCTGCGTGGCGTCGAGCCACCGCCTGCCGTTTGCCGACGGCTCTCTGGACGCGATACTGCGTATCTATGCGCCTTGCAAAGCTGAAGAGTTGGCTCGGGTGGTGAAACCCGGTGGTGTAGTGGTCACGGTATCGCCTGGCCCACGTCACCTGTATCAGTTGAAAGAACAGGTCTATCAGCAGGTACAACTGCATGTCGAACAGGATGAGCAGTTCGCCGGTTTTGACTGTGAACGCGTTGAGTCGTTAGCCTATCCGATGACGTTACCGGGTGAGCAGGCGGCCAACCTGCTGCAGATGACGCCGTTTGCCTGGCGGGCCTCTCCTGAGGTTCAGCAGCATCTGATGGGCTGTGAGGCTTTCGCCTGCGAAACCGATTTTGTCATCGCGCTGTACCGCCGCCAGCCTGATTAAGCCTGAATCACGCTCCACAAACAAAAAAACCTGCCATTGGCAGGTTTTTCTTTGCGTTCAGCAGGATCAGGCGAGATAACCCAAATGCTCCAGCAGGATATTGAAACCGATACCGATCAACACCACGCCGCCGAGGATCTCCGCGCGTTTGCCTAGCAATGGCCCAATAAAGCGGCCAATCATCATGCCCAGGGTGGCCATAATCATGGTGGCGCAGCCGATGGCCATGGCAGTGTGCACAATGTTCACCTGCAGGAAGGCCAGACCGACACCGATGGCCATGGCATCGAGGCTGGTGGCAATGGCGGTGGCGACCAACAGCCAGAACCCGTGACGTTTCACTTTTTCCACTTCGTCCGGCCGGTTTCTGACGCCTTCGACGATCATGCGCATGCCGAGGATAAACAGCAGTGAGAAGGCGACCCAGTGATCCCATTCCATAATGTATTGGCTGGCGAACAAGCCGATGCCCCAACCGATAATCGGCGTAATGGCTTCGACCACCCCGAAGATGAGTCCGGTGCGTAGTGCTTCACGAAAACGGGGTTGATGCAGGCTGGCACCTTTGCCGATCGATGCGGCGAATGCATCCATAGACATGCCAAAAGCGAGAATGAGTGTAGCTGACAAGTTCATGTTAAGTAACCTCGGCCGGGCGGCTCCATATACACGTAACCCACCCCCAACCATACGACGGAGTTACGTGTCTATGGTCTCGCCAACCTTACCTGGCTGCCCGCACCACGTTTTAATGTATAAAACGAGTATGTTGATACGGGCGTTTCTGGTGTTTTATTGTCCAGAAACCGGCTACTCCCCAATGACGGCGCAACCATACCATATTAATTCCGTTACCAACAACCCTTATTCCCGATGGACATTTGTTTGGCGTTGATAATTGTTTTCATTAATGGGATGTACAGAAAGGAATATAATGTAGGCGAGTGCAACAATATTGCGTAAATAATCATCAGGTAGCCTCGTGCGCTGGTGAATTATTATCCACATACAGCGCAGGGCGAGGTGGGTGGAGAGTTAAGGTTGTCGTTTACTCACTGATTTTCTACAAAAAAGTGATAAATTTTTTCCAGGTCGTCTAATTGAGTGACCTGAATCAGCAAGCGACGCTGCTCCAGCTCTATCACCAGGATGCCATCCTCGGATAAATTCATGGCTTTAATCCGGTTATATTCAATAAAGGCGTTGGCATAAAAGAAACCCTGGGCTTTAAACAACATCTTGGGCCAGCGGATATAAGAAATATAAATGGCGATCAGTGCTAAAGAAATAAGCAGATAGGTGGTTATTAACGCACCCTGAGTGGTGACATTTCGATAGAGCAGAATGGCGGTCAGGCCGATAAAAATCAGGCCATCTATCCGATTACGGCGTTTTAACTGCACCTTGAGCAAGGTTTTGCCTTTCAGCAGGTTCATGCCGAACTCGTCGTAAATCGCATACACCAGCATCAGCGCGGTGAAAATCAGTAATACGCCATCGGTCAGCGACATCTTTCAACTCCAGAAATAAAAAAACCGGGGGTTTCCCCCCGGCGATTAAAACGCTTACAGACCCAGCAGACCTATCCAGTAACCGAAGATACCGATGGCAAAGAAGCCGATGATGATCCACAGCGCATTCACTTTTCTGCGCAGTAGCCACATACAGCCGAAGGTCAGCAGCAGCGGCACCAGACCTGGCATCAACTGGTCGAGGATGGTTTGCACCGTGGTCACCGTGGTATGCCCGGTCTGGTCGGTGATCTTCGACACCACCAGCGGGATATTCACGTGCGTCCACTTGTTAACCAGTGCCCCCATGACAAACAGGCCAAGAATGGACGCTCCTTCCGTCAGTTTTTGCAGGAAGCCGCCGCCCATATCATTAACGATATCCACCCCTTTGCGGTAACCGTAGGCCACGCCGTAATAGCGGGTCATCAGGCGCACCAGGTTGAACAGAACGAAGAACAAGAGCGGACCCAGCAGGCTGCCACTCATGGCAATACCGGCGCCGAGTGCGGCGAATACCGGCCGTACGGTACCCCAGAAAATCGGGTCACCGACACCGGCCAGTGGCCCCATCAAACCAACCTTGATGCCGTTGATAGCCGCATCGTCGATCGGTGCCCCGTTAGCGCGCTGTTCTTCCATCGCCATGGTAACGCCAAGCACCGGCGCTGCCACGTAAGGGTGGGTGTTAAAGAACTCCAGATGGCGTTTGATCGCCTGTTTGCGGTCGTCGTTATTTTCCGGGTACAGGCGACGGATCACCGGCACCATTGAGAAGCAAAAACCCAGCGCCTGCATACGTTCGAAGTTCCATGAACCCTGGAACAGATTCGAGCGCATAAACACACCGCGAATATCGGCTGGCGTGAGTTTCTTTTGAGCTGTTGTATCAACCATTTCTCTCACCTATTCCTAGTCGAGTTCGTTATCGAGGTCGTTGGCATTAGCCGGACCAGCCTGGACTACCTGAGACTTGTTGTATTTCGGGCTGAGCTGGATATAAAGCACCGCCATCACCACGCCGATCACGCCGAGGGCGACCAGGTTAAAGTTGGTGAAGGCCGCGGTAACGAAACCGAGGTAGAAGAATGGCATCAGGTAGCCGGCACGCATCATGTTGATCACCATGGCGTAACCAACCACCACGATCATCCCACCGGCGATGTTCAGGCCGCTGGTGACGACTTCCGGGATCGAGTTAAGCAGCGCGTGAACGCCTGAGGTGCCCACCGAAACCGCAACGATAACCGCCGGGATGGCGATACGCATTGCCTGCAGCAGCAGGGCGGAGATATGCAACCAGGTAATGGCGCGTAAACTGCCTCGCTCCGCCGCGCTGTCTGCCGCGTGCTGGAAGGCTACGGTCAGGGTACGCACGATGATGGTCAGCACTTGCCCAGCGGCTGCCAGCGGAATAGCCAGAGCGATACCGGCCCCGACGCTTTGTCCACCGGCAATAACCAGAATGGTGGAAATGATTGACGCCAACGCCGCATCTGGCGCTACCGCCGCACCGATGTTCATCCAGCCCAGGGCGATCATCTCCAGCGTACCGCCGATGATGATACCGCTTTTCATATCACCGAGAATAAAGCCGATCAGGGTACAGGCGACCAGCGGACGGTGGAACTGAAACTCGTCGAGGACGGAACCCATCCCGGCGATACAGGCAACGATAAATATCAGTACAATCTGAAGAGTGGTAATCTCCATTGCACTTCTCCTATGACCAAAGATCTCTGAGTAAAATAATTATTGGCTGTCGCCATTAATTGAGTTTGTTAATCAGGTCCATCATTTTTAACCGACTGTCGGACGAGACTTTACGAACTTCCAATTCAATACCGCGCTCGTTTAATTTCTTAAACGCTTCGATATCTTTTTCATCAACCGAAACGGCGTTGTTCACCTGGGTTTTGCCCTGACGGAACGCCATGCCACCGATATTTACCGACTTGATATCCACACCGGCTTCCACCAAACGCCAGACGTCGGTCGGGTTGGTGAACAGAAACATCACGCGATCGCCGGCGTATTTCGGGTTGTTCCAGACGCGGATGGCTTTCGCCACGTCAACCACATGTGCGGTGACGCCCGGCGGGGCAACCTGAGTCAGTAAGGTTTTGCGAACGTGATCGGCGGCAACTTCGTCACTGATCACAATGATGCGGGTGACGTCGGTTTCCTTGGTCCAGCGAGTCGCTACCTGACCGTGAATCAAACGGTCATCGATGCGGGCCAGGCCGATTTTCATATGGTCATTGGGGCCCAGCGGCGCCTGAGGAGCGGCGGGTTTCGCTGCGGGAGCACTCTGTGGTGCCGCGGGCTTAACACTCTCTTCGGCCGGTTTTTTCAGCGCTTTCACGCCCTCACGGCCGGTTTCCAACGCCAGCGCGACCAGATCGTCGAAGCCAGGGTTGTCATCTCGCGCCATGAACGTTTCCACCAGCATCGGAATGTTAACCCCGGTGACGACCTCATAGTTTTCTTTATCGACGGCGATGCGGCTGGCCGCATTGAACGGGCTGCCGCCCCAGGTATCGACCAGGAACAGGACGCCACCGCTGGTGTCGAGCCCGCTGATTTTCCCGTTGTATTTCTCGATTAACGTTTCGGCATTTTCACCGGGGACGAAATCTATAAAAGCGACGTTGTCCTGTTCGCCCAATAGCATTTCCGTCGTCTTCAGCAATTGTTCTGCTGCGGTCCCGTGTGTGCCGATGATAATAGCTATTGCCACTCGCTACCTCCTCATTGAACTTCATGCACGGATTGTGTCGTTGTTTAGTTCATTTCCTTGCTGGCAGTCACCTGCGTGGTTCAGATACATTATGGTAGAAATTTGGAAACCCGCCGTTAACATTTCCCGCGCAGTTTCAAAAGCCTGTGCGCAATGAACCCCATCAGCGCTATTTATTTTAGTGAGTGAAAAAATAAATTTTGTGACATTGCTCTGTTATTGAACGCTCGGATAAGTCCTAACCCGGTGTTTGCGGAATTAAACACCAGAGCTGTTACAAGACGATGCAGAAGGTAAAAAAGCTTCTTTGCCGGCAAAAAATTTCCTGCTAGAGTATTTCTTCTTTCATATTTAGGAGTGAAGGGCCTCAGCCCACCCTATGGACTGTCACCGAAGTTACTGTTTTTCAAGGTTCCACCCGCCACCTGCTGGCGTTTTACAAGTCACACGGCCGTTCGGCCATCCCCCGGTACTGCAATCCCGATATCTTGCTGTTTCTGTCCGCGCCCTTGCTGCGTCGGCATTGTCACGTCTGAGCACCGCTCGGCCATCCTGTCTTTTTTTCGGAGTCTGATATGGAATTTTTAATGGACCCCTCAATTTGGGCTGGGTTACTGACACTGGTGGTATTGGAAATTGTACTGGGTATCGACAACCTGGTGTTTATCGCCATTCTGGCCGATAAGCTGCCGCCGAAGCAGCGTGACAAAGCGCGCATCCTCGGCCTGTCGCTGGCGCTGTTTATGCGTCTGGGCCTGTTGTCGGTCATTTCCTGGATGGTGACGCTGACCACGCCGCTGTTTAGCGTCGGGGAGTTCAGCTTCTCCGGCCGTGACCTGATCCTGCTGTTCGGTGGGGTGTTCCTGTTGTTCAAGGCCACCATGGAGCTGCACGAACGGTTGGAAGGGCAAACGCACCAGGATGGCGCCAACCGCGGTTATGCCAAGTTCTGGGCGGTGGTGGTGCAGATTGTGATCCTTGACGCCGTGTTCTCACTCGACGCGGTAATTACCGCCGTGGGCATGGTGAACGACCTGCCGGTTATGATGACCGCCGTTGTCATCGCCATGGTGGTGATGCTGGTGGCTTCAAAACCGCTGACTAACTTCGTCAATGCACATCCTACTATTGTGGTGCTGTGCCTGAGCTTCCTGTTGATGATCGGCCTGAGCCTGATCGCCGAAGGCTTTGGCTTGCATATCCCTAAAGGTTACCTGTACGCCGCGATTGGTTTCTCAATTCTGATTGAGCTGTTTAACCAAATCGCCCGCCGAAACTTTATCAAGCATCAGGCTCATCGTCCGATGCGTGAACGCACCGCAGAGGCGATCATGCGCCTTATGGGGCAACAGCGGGCACAGCAGACGGACGAAACGGCACCGCAGCCGGTGAATGAAACCTTCGCCGAGGAAGAACGTTATATGATCAGCGGCGTGTTAACGCTGGCCTCACGTTCACTGCGTAGCGTGATGACGCCTCGCACCGAGATTTCATGGGTGGATTGCGATCGTTCCCGTGAAGAGGTGCGTGAGCAACTGCTGGATACGCCGCACAGCCTGTTCCCGGTTTGCCGTGACTCGCTGGATGAAATTATCGGCGTGGTTCGTGCCAAGGATCTGCTGGTGGCGGTAGAACGGGGTGATGATATTGCCGAGTTTGCCGCGCGCACGCCACCGATTGTGGTGCCGGACACCATGGACGTGATTAACCTGCTGGCGGTATTGCGCCGTGCCAAGGGGCGATTGGTGGTAGTCACCAACGAATTTGGCGTAGTGCAGGGGCTGGTCACGCCACTGGATGTGCTGGAGGCGATTGCCGGTGAATTCCCGGACGAGGATGAAACGCCCGATATCGTGGTGGAAGATGCCGCCTGGCTGGTGAAGGGCGGAGCCGATCTGCACTCACTGGAACAGGCGCTGAATTGCGAGGATCTGGTCAGTCCGACGGCGGATTTCGCCACCCTGGCGGGGTTCCTGCTATCCCACTACGGCCAGATGCCGGCGGTGGGCGAAACGGTAGAACTTAACCGACTGCGTTTCGAAGTCGTTGCCGTGTCCGAGTACCGCATTGAGTTGGTGCGTATTACCAAGGTGGAACCTCACGACGAGCAACACCAGTAACACCGGAGCCGGGGGCATCACGCCTCCGGCTTGCTTGCTTGTTCCTTCTGCCGTTCCTCCCGCTGATTCACCGTCCGCAATCTTGATTCGTACTGCTGTAACCACAGCGGGAATACATTGATCGGCATCGGCTTGGCAAAATAGAAGCCCTGCAGCGCGTTTACCTCGCGAGAACGAAGATATTCCGCCTGTTCGGCGGTTTCCACACCCTCAGCCACCAGCCTTAATTTGAGGCGCTGTGCCAGCGTGATGATGGTGTCGGTGACGGTAGCGTTAATCGCATCGGTCCCGATGGCAGCGGTAAACCCACGGTCGATCTTCAATACGTCAGGGCTGAGTTTTTTCAGATAGCTGAGCGAACTGTGCCCGGTGCCAAAATCGTCGATCGCCAGCATGATGCCCATTTCCTTCAGCGTTTTTATTTGCTCATACTGAATTTCCGACAGGGCGGTGCGCTCGGTCAACTCCAGCATCAGCGAAGGCATGGGATGGGCCGGCAGCCACAGGCGGCGGATGTCATCGATAATGGTCACCCCGTTGAAATGCTCAGCCGCGACGTTAATGCTGATATAAAACGACGGGCGTGGCGGGAATAACTGCAGGTTTTCCACCACGGTGCCCATCAGGTAGCGGGTCAGGGCGATGATTAAGCCGTGCTGCTCCGCCAGTGGGATAAAGACGTCGGGGGAGATCCAGCCCTGGCGTTTGTTCTTCCAGCGCAGCAGCATCTCAACCCCGACGCAGCGGCCAGTTTCTGCATTGATGATCGGCTGACAGTAAACGCGGAATTCGCGATGGGAAATGGCGTGGCCAATATGGTACGACAGGCTCATGCGGTTTGCCGTTAGCAGATACACCACATAGGCCGCCAGCAGGCTGATCAACAATGACAGCGGGATATGGCGCGGCAGTGCCGCCAGCGCCAGCAGGCTGGCCTGAGGGCCGAACAGCGAAATCGAGAACGGATACTGAGTGGATTTTGCGGTATAGCGCAGGTCGGTTGTCAGAGTATCGCTGCGCAAGATCTCCCGGCGGCCATATTCCAGGCTGTAATCGCCGACGTTCAGTACCACCCGCTGTGCGTAGGGTTCCTGGGGTTCCAGCAGGAAATTTGCCAACAACTCAATATTGAATACGTGTAATACACCGTTGCTGCGGTTATCTGGCTCGGCCGGGGTCCACATGATCAGGGTTGGCACGCCTTTGGCGACCGAGAGTGAGGGGCGCAGCGCCAATTTCGCGCCATCGTTTGCTATTGTGGGCAAAATAGCGGCAAAAACATAGGTACGGGCACCAAACAGACTGGAACAGTAGATAATGCCGTCTTTGACCAACAGCATGGCCCGTAAAGCCTGATTTTGTGCGGCGCGAAAACGCAATGTCGGCATCGCGGCATCACAGGATTGACTCAACATCGGCATACTGCGTTCGGCTTGCTGTTTGGCCGGCGTCAGTAAGTCGTTAATTTTGGCGACGGTGCGCGTGGCAAGCGCTTGCCGGCTTTGTTCAATGGAGCCAAGTTCCTGATAATAGCGGGTATACAGTGACAGCAGCAGAATAGCCAACCCGACCGCCCCGGCGAGTAGCCAACGGTAATAGCGGTATTTGGTCACGGCAAGTTGGGTCATCAACATCACTCAATCCTTGTTCGGGAAACCAGCCCCGGATCACCCTCAGGCCAAACTGCCCTCAATGATCCTCGGCTAATTCTAGCCTGTCGTTATACAAGAGTGATGGTAACCCAGTAAATTATTTAAATTTAGTGAAACAGAGGGCTAAATTGCAGGTTAACCGCAGGATAGGCGGAATATTCTTTGAAATTTTTGTGTGACGCTGTCACTAAGTGGCGCTAGTGATTTGATTAACCGAGGGTTGATGAAAGAAAAACCCCGCCATTACGGCGGGGTTAAAGGGTCAGTCACACTGCACTTTGATCGCCAGCCCACCGCGAGAGGTTTCGCGATATTTGGCGTTCATGTCTTTGCCAGTTTCGTACATGGTTTCGATCACCTTATCCAGAGACACTCGTGGCTCACTGGTGCGGCGCAGGGCCATGCGCGCCGAGTTGATCGCCTTCACGGAAGCAATGGCATTACGTTCGATGCAAGGCACCTGAACCTGGCCGGCAACCGGGTCGCAGGTCAGACCCAGGTTGTGCTCCATGCCGATTTCCGCTGCGATGCAAACTTGCTCCGGACTCCCGCCCAGCAGTTCGGCCAGGCCGGCTGCCGCCATTGAACAGGCTACACCCACTTCCCCCTGACAGCCCACTTCGGCGCCGGAGATAGAGGCGTTCATCTTGTACAACGCACCGACTGCGCCCGCCGCCATAAAGTAACGGATATAAATATCCGGGCTGACGGATTCAATAAAGTGGTCATAGTAAGCCAACACCGCCGGAACGATACCGCAGGCACCGTTGGTTGGTGCGGTAACCACACGGCCGCCGGCGGCGTTCTCTTCGTTGACCGCCAGCGCAAACATGTTGACCCAGTCAATCACGTTCATTGGGTCGCTGGACAGCTTGTCGGAAGACACCAACAGGCGGCGCAGCGCAGAGGCACGACGTGGCACACGCAGTGGCCCCGGCAGCACGCCTTCGGTATTCAGACCACGATCGATACAGGCACGCATGGTCTGCCAGATGTTACCGAAGTAGGTCTCGATATCCTGCTTGCTGTGCAGCGCCAATTCGTTCTGCATCACCAGACCGGAAAAGGACAGCCCGGTATCACGGCAGTGGGCGAGAATATCACGAGCAAAACTGAACGGATAAGGGACGCTCAACTCGTGCGCGTCGGCCTTGCCGAAGTTCTCTTCGTCGACGATAAAACCGCCGCCGAGTGAGTAGTAGGTCTTGCTGTAAACTTGCTTATCCCCGGCGAAGGCGTGGATCTGCATGCCGTTCTCATGCAGCGGCAAATTGTCGCTGCGGAAAACCATGCCGCCATCACGCGGGAAATCTACCTCATGCAGGCCGTTGGCCAGCATGAGGCGTTGACGTTGTTCTACATCGCGAATAAAGCCCGGGATGCTATCGATATCAACGGTATCTGGCATATTGCCCGCCAGGCCGAGGATGATAGCGATATCGGTATGGTGACCTTTACCGGTCAATGAGAGTGAGCCGTAAACATCTACGGCAACACGCGTGATAGAAGGCATCAGGCCTTTATTTACCAGATCGTCGACAAACTGTTTGCCGGCTTTCATCGGTCCAACCGTATGAGAGCTGGACGGGCCGATGCCGATCTTAAACATGTCGAAAACGCTAATCACGCTAAAACTCCTTAGAGGCATATTGTTATGGCTGCGGCGGTTAAAAACCGAGCAGGGAACAGCGATATTGTAAAAGGGCCACGCGGGTTTGGCTGCCTTTTTCGCATGAAATAAAATAATCCTTGGTGTTAGTCTTATTACTGATTGCCTCAGGCATTCGGGCGGCCGTGGAACCTCCGTTGCCTAAACTCGGTTAATGGCAATCGCGCCAGCTTCCACTGCTGAACGCGGCCGGCTTAAACCTTGCTTAAATAGTGGTTTATTCCGGACGACGGTATTTTACAGGTATTTCGTAAGGTTGAAGAGAGGGTTTACAGTTTTTTTAAAACTCTGATAGTCAGGAAGGTAGTTGAAAAAACAAACCAATGAAGTGATGACGATCGCTTTACCCACGCCTGTGGTGCAGGTAACCGTTTGGCTTGTGATGTATGTCACATTATTAGCGCTAAATGCTGACTTGCTGCGCCAGTCTTCGAATGATGGCGGCAGTCAAACCCCAGACAAATTGGCTCTGATACCAGGACAAATAAATGCGGTGCGAATGACCGGCACGCTGGATATCCAGCGGATAATAGCGCGAAAGTGTCAGCGCTTCGTGTAGCGGCATTTCAAACACGTCGGCCACTTCGTCTTCATTGGCGAAAAATTGCACATCGGGTGAGATCAAGCCGACCACCGGCGTCACCTGAAAACCGGTACTGCTGTCGAGCGGTGCCAGTTGACCCAGAATGGTCACTGCCTGCGGGGGGATAGCCACTTCCTCCTGAGCTTCGCGCAGGGCGGTGATAATCGCCGAGCCGTCTTCAGCATCGGTTTTACCGCCCGGAAACGCCACCTGACCCGGATGTTTGCGCAGTGAATCGGCACGGCGTGTCAGTAACAACGTGGGTTCGGGGCGACAGATAATCGGGATCAGCACCGCAGCCGGTCGAACGTTATGTGAGATCTGCGCTGCCTGTGGCAGTTGCAGTTGAAAGCGGCTGATAAAGGCCGCCAGCGAGGCCGGATAAGTCGGTGGGTTCACGAAGCGATAAACTCCCCCAGTTGCGGCAGAATGCGGCCGACTTTATCGAAGGTTTCCTGGTATTCCGCCTGTTCCTGGCTGTCGGCGACGATGCCGCCCCCGGCAGAACAATATATACGGCCGTTTTCGGTGATCAGGGTGCGGATAGTGATATTGGTGTCCATGGTGCCGCAGGCGCTGATATACCCGATGCTGCCGCAGTAGGCATTACGTCGCTGCGGCTCCAGCTCTTCAATAATTTCCATCGCCCGCACCTTGGGTGCACCGGTGATGGACCCCCCTGGGAAACAGGCGCGCAGCAGTTCGGTTGCCGGTGTGTGTGGCGGCAGGGTGGCGGTAATGGTGCTGACCAGATGATGTACCGCCGGGAAAGGTTCGACTACGAACAGTTCGGGAACCTGCACGCTGCCCGGTTCGGCGACGCGGCCGATATCATTGCGCAGCAGGTCAACAATCATCAGATTCTCCGCACGGTCTTTGGCGGAGTTCGCCAACCGTTGCGCCTGTTGTGCATCCTGTTCAGCATCGGTCAGTCGCGGCAGGGTGCCTTTGATGGGACGGGTCTGGATCTGCTGATCCTCCAGCCACAGAAAACGCTCGGGCGAAACGCTGAGCACGGCGTTGTCCGGCAGGCGCAGGAAGGCGGAGAAGGGCGCGCGGTTGCTGGCGCTCAAGTGCTGAAAGGCTTGCCATTCATCTCCTTGATAATTGGCAGAAAAACGTTGCGCCAGATTGATTTGATAACAATCCCCGCTGCGCAGGTAATGCTGAATACGCTGGAATTTATCACCGTACTGCTGCCGCGTCATATTGGCCTGCCAGGGGCTGGTCAAGGTAAATGCTGACCGGGGCGCGGGCTGTTGGCGATGGAGCCACTGCCAGCGCTGCTCCACATCAGCATGGCTGAGCAACGTCAGCGTTTGTTGGTGGTGATCGGCAATCACGGCCCAGTCATAAATACCGATTGCCATATCCGGTAACGCGATATCCGCCACAGCCCACTGCGGCAGTTTCTCTACCCGACGGCCTAAATCGTAACCGAACAGCCCGAGGGCGCCGCCCTGAAACGGCAGGCCGGCATCAACATCCGGATGCAGGTTCTGTTGTTCCAACTGCTGCTGTAACAGGCTGAAAGGATCTTCCGGCGACTGCCAACAGGCTTCACCACGACGGATCTCGGTTGAGGGGCCGCGAGTGGTCAGGGTGGCACAGGGCGCGGCGACCAGAATATCGAAACGGTTATGCGAGTGTTCGGCAAAACCGGAATGCAGCAACATCGCCCAAGGCTGTGAGGCCAGCGGGGCAAACAGCTCCAGCAGGGCGGTGCGGGTGTAGGGCAAAGACTTAATATTCGGTGCGGTTGCGCTCATGGGCCTCAATAAACCTGACTGACGGGGCGGCTGTTTCAGCAGGCTATTCTGCCATATTCAACCGGCTGGCGCATGCTCTGGCTGTATGCGCCACAGCACACTTCGTATAAACCGCGAGTAAACAATTTTGCAAATGAAGCATTTTTTGCGACTTTGGCTATAATCCAATATGTTAAAAACAACACCAGTGAACAGTTAAGATAATTCTCGGATACGTTGATTTGAATTTCAAACGCTAAATTTCGTTATTAGTTTCACTCGGTTATTGTTTTTGCTTGTTATCACCTCTCTGTGAGCACACAGAGCTTAAAATATAAATGGTAACAAGACGCATTTATGCCTACGACTTTGTCAGTGGCCCAATGCCTTATTTAATTGCACCCTGATATTTTTTAAAAAATATTCATTCGTTACCTTTGCGAAGAGCTGCCTATGCCCCTAATGTTGAGTGTCATTGTCCCGTTGCACAACGTGGGTGAATTGTTTGAGCCGTTTCTGGCCTCGTTGCTGGCGCAAGATGAGCAGCGGCTGGAGGTGATCATTGTTAATGATGGTTCTACCGACGGCTCTGGTGATATCGCCCACCGTTATGCCCGGCAACACCCACATATTACCGTGATTGACCAGCTTAATGCCGGCGTGTCCTGTGCGCGTAATGCCGGGTTGGCCGTCGCCAGGGGGAAATACGTGGCGTTCCCCGATGCCGATGATTTACTGGCGCCTGAAATGTATTCAACGTTGGTGGAATTGGCCGAAAAAAATCAATTGGATGTTATGCAGTGTAACGGTGAGCGCTATTTCACCGACGAAGATGAACTGCAACCGATTATTCCGCTGAAACGATTGGGCGACACCGGTGTTATTAGCGGCGCTCAATGGCTGGAACGTGCACTAAAATCAAGAAAGTTTATTCATGTGGTCTGGTTGGCGGTTTATCGTCTTGATTTTATTAAGCAGCACCGGTTGTATTTCGAACCGGGCTTACATCATCAGGATATTCCCTGGACGACCGAGGTGATGTTTAATGCGCAGCGGGTGAAATACCTCAGCAAAGCGCTGTATCGCCAGCGGGTGCACGATCAATCGATCAGTAATCGCCGCCGTACGGGTAAGGCAAACGTAGAGTATCAGCGCCACTATATGAAAATCGTGGCCATGCTGGTGGCGCTTAACCGGCGCTATGCCGACAAAATCGATATTCGCCCGGCTTTCCACTGGCAGATCACCCGCGAGGCATTGGGTATTTGCCACAGCATTCGCCGTGAACCTGAACTGGCGGCGCAGTGCCAGATCACCGATGAGTTCTATCAGAATGGTATCGATCGGGCGATGGTTGACAACGCACGTGGGCTCAAACAGAGTTGGCACGTCATTCTCTGGCTGCACCGCCTGAAGCAGTGGCGGCATGGCGATCCTCGTTCACTGCAGGCTACTGAATAACAGGCGTAGGGTTCTGCCGGTGAAAGGCGTATACTCAGCGTCCATTTTGCCGGAGAGAAACACATGCTTGCAGGTATGCCGTCACTGAGCCATCTAGAGCAGCAGGAAGCTGCGGACCGTATTCATCTGTTGATGGAACAAGGCATGAGCAGTGGTGAAGCCATCGCGCGTGTCGCGCAGGAAATCCGCGAAAAACATCAGGGTGACCAGGTTAGCGTCATGTTTGATGACGAAGACGACGAAGAAGAGTATCAGGAACGGCCGGACGACCAGGCTGACGATGACTCGGAAGAAGACGAAAACTATTGATGTTGCAGGGGCCGGCAAGCCGGCCCCAAAGCGTTAGCCTTCAATGACCACCGCAGCCGCGGCCAATTTGGCCGACTCCACCGCCAGCTCTACATTTTCTGCCGTAGCCAGCGCGACCCCCATCCGACGTTGACCGTCAATTTCCGGCTTGCCGAACAAACGCAGTTGATTGTGGCCGACCAGCGCGCGATCCAGACCGCTGAAACGCAGGTCACTGCTGGTCAGCTGTGGCAGGATCACCGCAGAGGCTGAAGGGCCGAACTGGCGAATGGCACCAATCGGCAGACCGAGGAAAGCACGCACGTGCAGCGCGAACTCTGACAGGTCTTGTGAAATCAGAGTCACCATGCCGGTATCATGTGGACGCGGTGAAACTTCGCTGAAGATCACCTCATCGCCACAGACAAACAACTCAACGCCGAACAGACCCAATCCCCCTAGCGCCTTCACTACGTTTTCTGCGATCGCCTGCGCCCGGCTCAGCGCCAGTTCGCTCATCTGCTGTGGTTGCCATGACTCGCGGTAATCGCCGTCTTCCTGACGATGGCCGATCGGTGCGCAGAAATGCACGCCGTCGACTGCGCTGATGGTCAGTAGGGTGATTTCAAAATCGAACTTCACCAGGCCTTCGACAATCACCCGACCGCCGCCGGCGCGACCACCCTGCTGAGCATAATCCCAGGCGGTTTGCAGCTGTCCCGGGCTGCGGATCAGGCTTTGACCTTTGCCGGAGGAGCTCATCACCGGTTTGATAATGCACGGGTAGCCGATTTCGTCGACCGCCTGTCGGAAAGCGGGTTCGCCGTCGGCAAAGCGATAGCTGGAGGTGAGCAAACCGAGGGTTTCTGCCGCCAGGCGGCGAATGCCTTCGCGGTTCATGGTCAGACGCGTTGCCTCGGCACAGGGCACCACATGATGTCCTTGCTGCTCCAACTCAACCAGCATGCTGGTGGCGATAGCCTCGATTTCCGGCACGATGTAATCAGGGCGCTCCTGCTCAATCACGGCTTTCAGCGCGTTGCCGTCCAGCATGTTAATCACGTGGCTGCGATGTGCCACGTGCATGGCGGGGGCGTCGGCGTAGCGATCGACGGCAATCACTTCGAGTCCCAAACGTTGGCATTCGATAGCAACTTCTTTACCCAGCTCGCCGGAGCCGAGCAACATAACGCGGGTGGCGGACGGGCGCAGGGCGGTTCCAATAGTTAACATAGTCTGGTACCTGGATCTGTGGCGTGTAACGCGGTCTGATAATGGGCCAGTAGTATATACGAAAACGTTTGCGTGTGAAGTCGAAGGCCATCTGCCGACCGTTATGGCGGCCAAAAACCGCCTCAGGTGGCTTTTTTTATGCGTGAAATCCGTAATCCAGCCTATCTCTGTTATTATCTGCGGCTGATTCGGTGCTGCCGTGGGCGCGCCGCCATTCCATTTGCCATATAAGAGTTATCGCCGTGAGCACAGTATCTTTTTCTTCCCTGCCGCTGCCAGCCGAACAGTTGGCCAACCTCAACGAACTGGGGTATGCCGAAATGACACCGGTGCAGGCCGCCGCGCTGCCCGCCATCCTGAATGGGCAAGACGTACGTGCCAAAGCAAAAACCGGCAGCGGTAAAACGGCGGCGTTCGGTATCGGTTTGCTGGACAAAATTAACGTCGCCCAGGTAGCTGCGCAGGCGTTGATCCTGTGCCCGACGCGTGAGTTGGCTGACCAGGTGAGCAAAGAACTGCGCCGCCTGGCACGCTTCACCCAGAACATCAAAATTTTAACCCTGTGCGGTGGCCAGCCGATGGGGCCACAGCTCGATTCGCTGGTGCATGCCCCCCATATCGTGGTGGGGACGCCGGGGCGCATTCAGGAACACCTGCGCAAGAAAACGCTGGTATTGGATGAACTGAAAGTGCTGGTGTTGGATGAAGCCGACCGTATGTTGGACATGGGGTTCGCCGATGACATCGATGACGTGATCAGCTATACGCCACCACAGCGCCAAACGCTGCTGTTCTCGGCGACCTATCCGAGCGGCATTGAACGCATCAGCGCCCGCGTGCAGCGCAGCCCGTTAAATGTGGAAGTGGACGACGGTGAAGAACAAACCACCATCGAACAACGCTTCTATGAAACCACCCGCGATCAGCGTCCTGCGGTGCTGGTGTCGGCAATCCGCCATTACCAACCTTCTTCCTGCGTGGTGTTCTGTAACACCAAGCGTGATTGTCAGAGCGTGTATGAAGCGCTGGAAGCTCGCGGCATTAACGTGCTGGCGCTGCATGGCGATCTGGAACAGCGCGATCGTGACCAGGTACTGGTGCGTTTTGCCAACCGCAGTTGCCGGGTGCTGGTGGCGACCGACGTTGCTGCGCGCGGTCTGGATATCAAAGAGCTGGAGCTGGTAGTCAACTATGAGCTGGCATTTGATCCGGAAATCCACGTGCACCGTATCGGCCGTACCGGCCGCGCCGGTTTGAGCGGCAAGGCGATCAGCCTGTGTACACCACAGGAAATGACGCGTGCGCATGCAATTGAAGAGTATTTGCAGATAAAGGTTAAGTGGGCACCGGTATCTGAGCTGAGCGGCGCGGGTAATACCACGCTGGAAGCCGAAATGGTCACTCTGTGCATCGACGGCGGGCGTAAGGCTAAAATCCGTCCTGGTGATATTCTCGGCGCATTGACTGGCGACGCTGGTCTGACGGCGGCAGAAGTCGGCAAGATCGACATGTTCCCGGTGCATGCCTATGTGGCGATCCGCAAGGAAAGCGCGCGCAAGGCACTGCAACAGCTTCAGCAGGGCAAAATCAAGGGTAAGAACTGCAAGGTGCGGTTGTTGAAATAAGTCGCGTCAGGGGTGCGCTTGCATCCCTGCGTAATATCACCTTATACTGTATAAAAATACAGTATTCTAACCTTTGAGGAATGCACACATGGCAGTTGAAGTTAAATATGTGGTGGTGAGAAACGGTGAGGAAAAGATGACTTTCGCAACCAAGAAAGAAGCCGACGCTTACGACAAAATGCTGGATCTGGCTGATAGCCTCGGTGAATGGCTGCAGCAGTCACCTCTGACCCTGGATGATGAGCAGCGTGAAGGGCTGAGCTTCTTCCTGGCGGAGAATAAAGACGTGCTGGGGCAAATTCTGCGAGGCGCTGCGCCGGCAGAAGCACCGAAGAAACCCGCCAAAGTGAAAACGGAAAAACCTGTCGCTACCACTAAAGAGGGATCTGCGTCAGAAAAGCAGGCAGCATAATGACTTATGTTGCGGCAATGTGATGAAAAAGGATCTAGAATGAGCCGTGAAATAACTTTCTTCAGCCGCTTTGAGCAAGATATTTTGGCCGGGCGCAAAACCATTACCATTCGGGATGCCAGTGAATCCCATTTTCAACCCGGTGAGGTTTTACGCGTTAGCCGCAATGAAGACGACGTATTTTTCTGCCAGATTGAAGTGCTGTCAGTCACACCGGTGCGCCTGGAGGCGTTAACCGAACTGCATGCCCGGCAGGAGAACATGTCGCTCAGCGAACTGAAGCAGGTGATCAAGGAAATCTATCCGGGGCTGGATGAGCTGTTTGTCATCACCTTCGCCAAACGCTGATCTGTCGCCAGGCCAGTTGTGAGCCAAGGGCCAATGCCTGCGGATAGCGTTAATCACAACTGGAGGGAATATGAAAACAACGGGACTGAGTTTGGCCGTAGCGCTGTTGGCTTTGGCGGGTTTGACTACCACGGTGCAGGCGCAGGAGCAACGTAGCGCCAAAGTGGCGCAATGCCAGGGGTTGCAACCGGCTGATGTTGCCGCTCAGGTGAAACGCGATTTTCTGCAAAACCGTATCACGCGGTGGGAATCAGATAAAAAGCTGCTTGGCACGGCTACCCCGATAGCCTGGATTAGCCCGGAAGCCATTACCGGTAAGGACGCCGTCTGGCAGGTTCCCTTGACGGTCCGCGGTACCAAACAGGATAAAACCTATAATGTGATCCTGGACTGTAACGCCGGTAAGATTACCTACAGCGAGCCACAGTAATCACATAAGTTTCAGGCGGTGCTGCGCATAGCTTACCCAACTGAAAATACTCAGCCCGCCTTATCAGCGGGCTTTTTGTTGCAAACGGCTGGCCTTAGTCGGTGAACGGGATCACTAATTCGCCAGGTTTCACTTCCAGTCCTTTCGCCAGTTTCTTTGCCATCGCCTCGGTTTTGCTGTTATCCGGATTCAGCACGTAGGCCGGTTTTTGGTCGAAGTAGGATTTTAACGACTGATTCAGGTAAGGCGTCAGCGCTTTCATCACCGTCTGCATCTTCTCCGGCTGCACGCTATAGTCGGTCAATTCCATGTCCTTCAGGAATACCGCGCCTTGCTCACGGTCATAGACCGGCTGTGCCTTCAGCGTCAGCTTCAGGTCCGCAGTCTGTGGGCCGAGGATCGAGGTGATATTCACTTTTGCATTGCCGGAAAGGGTGACCTTGCCCGGTTCACTGCGGCCAATTTGGCTCTGCAACTGTGTCAGTACGATATTGGCGTCCAGCAATCCCGGCACGCCGATCTGCTTCTGGTAATCGTTATGCTTTTGCAGGTAGTCGTTCACTTCCTGCTCGCTGAGTGTGTACTGGGTCAGTTGGTTACAACCGACCAATGCGCCAACAAATGCCAGGGCTGCCACACCCATCAGAATCTTTTTCATTTTTGCCTCATAAATACTAACTGTGTAGCTAATTGATTTTTCATTATAAAGGGTAACCGGCGGCTAAAGAAATCCGGATATCCGGCGGATAACACAGATAGTGCGCGTGAAACCCGCCATGACCTATCGGATAACGCTGAAACTGTTCAGCGCCGTAACCGCAGTGCCAGCAGCAATACGCCACCCAGACAGGCTAGCGCACCCAGTGCCGGAAACAGCGGAATGCCCCACAACCGTACCGAGGATTGCATCAGGTAGGGCGCCAGGCCCAGCGTGAAGGCGGCGGTGACAATGGCAATGGCCAGGGTGACGGCGGCCCGTTCCAGCGCTTTGCTTAACTGATCGAGGTTCTTGAGGTTGATATCGGCGCTGATTTGCCCGCGTTTAAGGCGGCGCATGAGCAGGCGCAGGGTTTGTGGAAGTTCTTCACCTGCGTCCAGCGCTTCACCGCCCAGCGCCAACATACGCCGACGCACCGCTTCAGGGGTGTAACGCTGTAGCATGACCTGTTGCAGCATCGGTTTCAGGGTGGCGATGATATCGAAGTTGGGATCCAGCCGGTGTAACACGCCATCTGCGGTGATTAACGCCTTGAACAGCAAGACCAGATCCGGCGGCAGCGCTAACTGATGTTCACGTGCCATCACCAGAAGATCGGTCAGTGCCTTGCCCAGGGTTAAGGTGGCGGAGGCCTGCTTGTCGAGAAAGTTTTGTGCCGCCAATTCCAGATCCAGCAGATCCAAAGGATCGCTGTCCGACCAGGCGATCAGGGTATTGACGATGCCGCCGGATTCTCGTTCAGCGATAGACTGCAGCAACAGCAGCAACTGATTGCGTCGCCGCTCGGAGAGCTGGCCCACCATGCCGAAATCGATAAAGCCGACGCGATTATCTGACAAGGCCATCACGTTACCTGGGTGTGGGTCGGCGTGATAAAGACGGTGTTCCAGTACCATTTTCATAAAGGCCTGGGCGCCGCGCTGGGCGAGAAGCGGGCCATCAAAGCCGGCGGTGGCCAATTGCTGCGGGTTTTCCGGCGCGATGCCGGGCAGATATTCCTGCACCAGCAGACGTTTTGACGACCATTGCCAATAGATTTTCGGGATCACTACGTCGGGCTGTTGAGCAAATTGCTGGGCTACCCGTTCACAGTTATTGCCTTCGTGGGTCAGGTCCAGCTCGTGATTAAGCGCAGTCGCCAGCGCTCGCACCATCTGCCGTGGCCGATAGCGGGCCAGTGCTGGACTTTGCTGCTCCACGGTTTCTGCCAGATAGGCCAGCAGGCGCAAATCGGCGTGAATGGTTTTCGCCAGGCCGGGGCGTAATACTTTGATCACCACCGCCTCACCGCTGTGCAGTCGGGCACGGTAAATCTGAGCCATCGACGCGGCGGCCAGGGGTGTTTCATCAAACTCGGCAAACAGGCTGTGTGGTGAGGCACCTAAATCTGCGGTGATCTGCGGTGCCAATTCGCTCCAGGACAAGGTAGACGCCTGGCTGTGCAGGCGGTCCAGTTCGTCGGTCCAACTGGGGTCTAGCAGGTCGGAGCGGGTCGCCAGGATCTGGCCGAATTTGACAAAGGTCGGCCCCAGCGCTTCCAGCGCAGCGCGCAGGCGTTGCGGTAAGGTTTGGCTATCTTGCGACTCACTGCCGCCTTCACCGCCGCTTAGCAGGGTGCCCAGGCCCAGCAGGCGGATCACATCCTGCAATCCGTAGCGGATTAGCACTGCGGAGATTTCTTTCAGCCGTGCCCGATCGCGGGCGGTGACCAGCACCATTTTCAACATTTGCGCGCTATATCCTTATTGCGAGGAGTTCACTGTTCCATATCGAACAGCAGCGGAATATCACTGCGCTGCGCCATACGGTTACGATAGGCTTCAACGTTATCCGGCAGCGTCAGCCCGGCGACGATCGACAGTGAACGCAGCAGGGGGAACAGGTGAATATCGTCCTCCGACAGGTTGCCATTGACGGCTTCAGGGGAAACCATCAGCCCGGAAAGCGTTTGAAGATCGGTCTCCAGTTGGGCAATCAGATCGGCGCTGTCGGCCAGGTGCGCGGAAAAGTCACCGATCGAAGCTTGTTTCTTGTCGGTAAAATACTGGCGAGCGCTGTCGGTGGCGAACTCCTCGAAGTCGGCGTTGGCGAAGCGCGGCAGCAGCAAGTTGAGGCTGTAGCTCCCGACCCGATGCAGCCAGTCGGCTATTGCCGGGTTGGTTTTACCGGTCAGCAGCGGTTTGCCGTCGAGGTTATCGATGTAATGCACGATATCCATGCTTTCCGGCAGGTAGCCGCCGTCGTCTTTTTGCAAGATAGGCGCCATTTTCTTGCCAATCATGCTGACCGGCGTTGCCTCATCATCGCTGAGCAGGGTGACCAGGCGGACGGGCTGGTTTTTCAGGCCAAAAATCATGCGGGCTTTAACGCAGAATGGGCAATGATCGTAGATAAACAGTTTCATGCTGGCTCCGGTTGTCAGGTTTTAACAGCAATAGTTATCACAGCATACTGAGGCTGTCGCGAAGAGTTCTTGCTGGAAGGTGCGTTATCGTTGTATTACCCGCGCATCTGCGCGGGACAAAGCAGAGGTTATTTTTTGGTTGGTACGGAATTGATCACTTCTATCAGGTGCATACGCGCCTCTTCCAGATCGATTTTATCCCGCTCGTTGGTGGCGTTAACGATCTGCAACTGTTTGATGATGTCACTCTTCAGGTCGGCATTCCCAGCGATGATATGGGCCAGCGCTTTTTCTACCAACGTTGAGCGTGCGTAGAGCATCCGCAGGTTCAGTACCATGTGTTCCAGCAGCTGCGGTAATTTTGATTCATCAGTCATCGCCAACTTCTCCTGTTTATGTTTTTACTATCAGGATAGCAGCTATGGGAAATTCGGCTGATTTTCTGGCAACTTAGAGAAAAACCTTAACCCCCGGGAGCAATTGCCGGTGCGCTACTGCGCGGATTGAACTGCCAATAAAGTGCGAACAGGGTAATAAAGCCCACGATACCGAGCAGGATCCACGGCAGTTCCGGCATGTTCATCGCATGGCCGGTGTCGTACATCCAGCCGCCGCCGGTATAACCCAGCGCGCCGCCCAATGCCAGGCCCAGGCGGCTGAATCCCATATAACTGCCGCGCGCGCGCGGATCGGCCAGGGAGGCGCTGAGGGTTTCACGGGCCGGTTCGGCGATGATCGAGCCGAGATAGAAACAGCAAATCAGGGTGAAGACGCTCTGCAGGCTGGTCGCCAGCCCAACCGGCATCAGGCTAAGGGTCATCAGCAGCAGGCCCGCCATTAACCGCTGTTCCAGTCGGAAACGTTTTTCGCTCCAGCGTGCCAGCGGGTAGAGCAATGACAGCGACAGCGCGGCCTCAATGGCATACATCCACTTTACCGCCGCGGGTGAACCGGCGATTTCATTAACCACGATCGGCAGCATCAGCATCACCTGCACCGACAGCATGTAGTAGCCGGTTAGGGTCAATACATAGGTCAGGAAACGCCGATCGCGCAAGACGCGCATCATGCCTTCTTTCATTGGGGTGCGAACGGTAGAAATACGGTAGGCCGGCAGCAGCCAGGCGTTCCAGCCCGCCGCCAGCACGAAAATACCCGCACCGACCCAACAGACAAAGTGGAAATCATATTGCAGCAGCCAACTGCCGATCAGAGCGCCAATCACCGCGCCGGCGCTGTCCTGCATCATCAACAGAGAATAGAAACGGCCGCGCTCATGTGGACGGGTAAGCTTAATCACCAGGGCGGTGCGAGGTGGATCAAACAGCGTGCCGCCGAGAGCAGAAAGGGCACAGGAGAACCACAGTAGCCAGGGCTGATCGGCCATGGCCATGGTGGCGAAACCAGCCGCACGCATCAGCATACCGGTGACAATCATCGGTTTAGCGCCGAACCGGTCGGCTATCGCCCCGCCGAAGATGCCCAATCCTTGCTGGATCAATTGCCGCAAACCCAGTGCGGCACCGACCACCACCGCCGCCCAGCCAAGCTGATCGACAAAGCGAATCGAAATAAGCGGAAAGACCACAAAAAAGCCTAAAACCACTAACAGGTTATCGAGTAATAAAAAATATTTACCCAAGCTCCGAGCTTGCGATACCAGAGACATGCTTCACCACGAGCAATTAAAGGGGGGAGGAGTGCGACTGCTCTAGTTTGTACCCAATCCGGGGTTGCCGATAGGGGCGAGGTAGATAATATTTTTTTATCGTCAATATGTTGGCTGAACAGCAAAACAGCACGAAAATAGCCGTAAAATGACTAATCGCTTATTTACTGAGCGGCCGGAGTTTTACCTGTGGGGCAGGCTGCGGTTATATTAAATGAGGGTAAGTGCGGTTCTGCGCCGGTGTTTGAGAAATAATGGCCCAGGATAGGTTCGTCGCAGGATGAATATCCGGACGTGCGCCCAATAAATACTTCTTATCGAACCGTTCTGACCGCGGGGGAAATGATGTTTGGCTATCGCTCTGCATCACCAAAAGTACGCCTCACCACCGACCGACTGGTTGTCCGTTTAGTCCATGAACGCGATGCCTATCGGCTGGCCGAATACTATGCCGAAAACCGCGCCTTCCTCAAGCCCTGGGAGCCGGTACGGGATGAAAGCCATTGTTATCCTTCCGGCTGGCAGGCGCGGCTGGGGATGATCACCGAAATGCAAAAGCAGGGCAGCGCCTATTACTTTATCCTGCTCGATCCGGAAGAACATGAAGTGCAGGGCGTGGCCAACTTCAGCAACGTGCTGCGCGGTTCGTTCCATGCCTGTTTCCTCGGCTATTCGCTGGCCGAAAAATGGCAGGGGCAAGGGTTGATGTATGAAGCCTTGCAGTCCGCTATCCGTTATATGGTGCGTCAGCAGCGAATGCACCGCATTATGGCCAACTATATGCCGCACAATCAGCGCAGCGGCGCATTGCTGACCCGCCTGGGATTTGAACGTGAAGGTTATGCCAAGGACTATCTGCTGATCGACGGGCAGTGGCAGGATCACATACTGACGGCATTAACCAATAAAGAATGGCTACCGCCACGCTAAGGCCAAATAATGAAATATGAATTAAGCGCTAAAGAAGCCAGGGTGATTGGCTGCCTGCTGGAAAAACAGGTCACGACTCCGGACCAGTACCCCCTTTCCCTCAATGGTATTCAGCTTGCCTGCAACCAGAAAACCAACCGCGAGCCGGTGATGGAGCTGACGGAAAGCGAAGTTCAGCAGATCCTCGACCTGCTGCTGAAGAAGCATTTTCTGCGCACCTTGAGCGGCTTCGGCAATCGGGTGGTCAAGTATGAGCACCGGTTCTGCAATTCGGAGTTTGGCCAGCTAAAGCTGTCTGCTGCCGAGTTGGCTGTGATTGCCACCTTGCTGCTGCGTGGCGCGCAAACGCCCGGTGAACTGCGTACCCGCACCAATCGCATGCATGAGTTTAATGATGTCACCGAGGTAGAGCAGGTGCTGGCGAATCTGAGTGCTCGTGAGGATGGGCCCTTTGTGGTGCGGCTGGCGCGGGAGCCAGGCAAGCGCGAAAGCCGATTTATGCATTTGTTCAGTGGCCAAATTGACGAGGCACCGGCAGAAGCACTGCCAGCCAATGACGCCGAATTGAACGATCGAGTGAGCGCACTGGAAAACGAAGTGGCACAGCTCAAGCAACAACTGCAGGCGCTATTGGCTCGGGGGACGGATGAGTAAATTACGCATTGGCGTGGTTGGCCTGGGTGGCATTGCGCAAAAAGCCTATTTACCGATCCTCAGCCAGGCGGCGGACTGGACGCTGGTCGGCGGCTTTTCGCCTAATCAGCAAAAGGCACAGCCGGTTTGTGACAGCTATCGCATGGCCTGTTTTTCACGGCTGGACAGCCTGGCACAGCAGTGCGATGCGGTATTTGTGCACAGCAGCACCGCCAGCCATTTTCAGGTGATCGAGGAGTTGCTACGCCTGGGGGTCCACGTTTATGTCGACAAGCCACTGGCGGAGACGGTAGAGCAGGGCGAACAGTTGATCGCGCTGGCGGAAAAACAGGGAAAAACGCTGATGGTGGGGTTTAACCGTCGTTTTGCGCCACTGTATCGTCAGTTAAAGCAACAGATTCAGCAACCGGCGTCGATTCGCATGGACAAACATCGCGCCGACAGCGTCGGGCCAAACGGCCTGCGTTTTACCCTGTTGGACGATTATCTGCACGTGGTGGATACCGCGCTGTGGCTGGGTGGCGACGCGGGGACATTGCTCAGTGGTAGCCTGCGAGCTACGGATGCCGGTGAGTTGATCTATGCCGAGCATCATTTTGCGTGCGGTGAAACGCTGGTCACCACCAGTATGCATCGCCGGGCCGGCAGTCAGCGTGAAAGCGTGCAGGCGGTAACCGATGGTAGGGTCTATCAGTTGAACGATATGCGTCAGTGGTTGCGGGAAGATTCGCAAGGCGTACTGGAGCAACCGGCGCCAGGCTGGCAAACCACGTTGGCACAGCGCGGATTTGACGGCGCGATCCGCCATTTCATCGCCGCTGTCAGCAATCAGACGGTGCCGGAAACCGCCGGCGAGCAGGCAATTTCCGCTCAAAGGGTGATCGAAAAGCTGCTGCGTGATGCCGGTTTATAAGGTAACCCCATGTAACATATGGCAGTAGCTATTCTGCCGTGGACGGGTAAACTTAGCCGATAGTTTTACTGACGCCTGCTGATGCAGGCGTCGACATTTACAGGGCACATCAGAAAAACCACATGAACCTACTAAAATCATTGGCCGCCGTCAGTTCTATGACGATGTTTTCGCGGGTGCTGGGCTTTGCCCGTGACGCGATCGTGGCACGGGTATTTGGCGCCGGTATGGCAACAGATGCCTTTTTCGTGGCGTTCAAGCTGCCCAATCTGCTGCGGCGTATTTTTGCCGAGGGGGCATTCTCGCAGGCATTTGTGCCGATTCTGGCCGAATATAAAAGCCAGCAGGGCGAAGAGGCGACGCGGACTTTCATCTCCTACGTCTCCGGTCTGCTGACGCTGATATTGGCGCTGGTGACGGTGTTGGGCATGTTGGCCGCCCCCTGGGTTATCTACATTACGGCTCCGGGTTTTGTTGATTCACCGGACAAGTTTGCTCTGACGTCGTCACTGCTGCGTGTCACCTTCCCCTATATTTTGCTGATTTCACTGGCCTCGCTGGTCGGCTCGATCCTCAATACCTGGAACCGTTTTTCGATCCCGGCGTTTGCGCCGACGTTGTTGAACGTCAGCATGATCGGTTTTGCGCTGTTTGCCGCCCCTTACTTCAATCCACCGGTGATGGCGCTGGCCTGGGCGGTGGTGGTTGGTGGGGTACTGCAGCTGGGTTACCAGCTTCCACACCTGAAGAAGATCGGCATGCTGGTGCTGCCGCGAGTCAAGCTTGGCGATGCCGGCGTATGGCGCGTGATGCGTCAGATGGGACCGGCAATTTTTGGCGTTTCGGTTAGCCAGATTTCATTGATTATCAATACTATTTTCGCCTCGTTCCTGGTCTCAGGTTCGGTTTCCTGGATGTATTATGCCGACCGTCTGATGGAGTTTCCTTCCGGCGTGTTGGGCGTGGCGTTGGGCACTATTCTGTTGCCTTCGCTGGCGAAAAGTTTCTCCAGTGGTAACCACGACGAGTATTCACGCCTGATGGATTGGGGTCTGCGCCTGTGCTTCCTGCTGGCGCTGCCGAGTGCGATTGCCCTGGGTATTTTGGCCAAGCCGTTAACCGTTTCACTGTTCCAATACGGCAAATTCAGCGCCTTTGATGCCGCCATGACTCAGCGTGCGCTGGTGGCCTATTCGGTCGGGCTGATGGGGTTGATCGTGGTCAAGGTGCTGGCGCCAGGGTTCTATTCGCGCCAGGACATCAAAACGCCGGTTAAAATTGCCATTATCACGTTGATTTTGACCCAGGTGATGAACCTGATGTTTATCGGGCCGTTGAAACATGCCGGGCTTTCGCTGTCGATCGGTCTCGGGGCCTGTATTAACGCCTCGCTGCTTTACTGGCAGTTACGTAAGCAGAAGATTTTCCACCCGCAGCCGGGTTGGGCGATGTTCCTGACCAAGCTGGTGATCGCGGTGATCGTGATGTCGGTGGTGCTGGTCGGTATCATGTGGCTGATGCCGGCCTGGGATCAGGGCAACATGCTGGAACGTTTGCTGCGTCTGGCACTGGTGGTGGTTAGCGGCGTGGTGGCTTATTTTGGCGTGTTGGGCGGGTTGGGCTTCCGACCACGCGACTTTGCCCGTCGGGTGGCGTAAGCGGGTATTGCTGTCGCCAAAGCAGTAAAAAGGGTCGCCGTGGCGACCCTTTTTCGTATTCAGCCTTGATGGCTTACATACGTTCTACGGTTTCGATACCCAGCGTATCCAGGCCGGCTTTCAGCGTTTTGGCGGTCAGCAGCGCCAGCTTCAGGCGGCTCTGACGGGCTTCTTCGCTATCCGCATTCAGGATCTGGCAATGCTCGTAGAAGCCGGAGAACAGGCCCGCGAGGTCGTACAGGTAGCTACACATTACGTGCGGAGTGCCTTCGCGCGCCACGGTGGTGATCACTTCTTCAAACTGCAGCAGACGGGTCGCCAGGGTGATTTCACGCTCTTCGGTCATTACCAGCGGCAGGGTCAGATTGCTTTCGTCAATCCCTGCGCGCTTGAATACGGAGGCCACGCGGGTATAGGCATACTGCATATAAGGTGCGGTATTGCCCTCAAATGCCAGCATGTTGTCCCAGTCGAAGATGTAATCGGTAGTGCGGCTTTTTGACAGGTCGGCATATTTAACCGCACCGATGCCAACGGCATTGGCCAGGCTTTGCATTTCTTCCGCCGGCATGTCCGGGTTTTTCTCGGCGATCAGTTTACCGGCGCGATCCACGGCTTCGTCCAGCAGATCGGACAGTTTCACCGTGCCGCCTGAGCGAGTTTTGAACGGTTTGCCGTCTTTGCCCAGCATCATGCCGAACATGTGGTGTTCCAGCGACAGAGTGTCCGGGATATAACCGGCTTTGCGCACGATGGTCCAGGCCTGCATCAGGTGTTGGTGTTGGCGCGAATCGATGTAATACAGTACGCGATCGGCGCCCAGCGTTTCATAACGGTATTTGGCACAGGCAATATCGGTGGTGGTGTACAGGTAGCCGCCGTCCTTTTTCTGGATGATGACGCCCATAGGCTCGCCGTCTTTGTTCTTGTATTCGTCGAGGAAGACCACGGTAGCGCCTTCGCTTTCCACCGCCAGGCCCTTGGCCTTGAGATCGGCGACGATGCCCGGCAGCATCGCGTTATACAGGCTTTCACCCATCACGTCGTCTTCGGTCAGGGTGACGTTCAGACGGTTATAGGTCAGCTGATTCTGCGCCATGGTGATGTCGACCAGCTTGCGCCACATCTTCAGGCAGTATTGATCGCCGCCTTGCAGCTTCACCACATAGGCGCGAGCGCGTTCGGCAAAATCAGCGTCTTCATCGTAGTGCTTCTTCGCTTCACGATAGAACTGTTCCAGGTCGGACAGCTCCATATTGCTGGCGCTTTCGTTCTGCATTTTTTCCAGATAGGCGATCAGCATGCCGAACTGGGTGCCCCAGTCACCGACGTGGTTGGCGCGGATCACTTTATGGCCCAGGAACTCCTGGGTACGCGCGGCGGCGTCACCGATGATGGTGGAACGCAGGTGCCCAACGTGCATTTCTTTCGCCACGTTAGGGGCTGAGTAGTCAATAACGATGGTCTGTTGCTTAACCGGGGTAATATCCAGTTTGGGTGCGCTCAGCACGCGATCGGCTTGCTGTGCGACCCATGAGCTGTTCAGGAAGATATTGATAAAGCCGGGGCCGGCGATTTCCACTTTGCTGGCGACGTCGCCGAGATCAAGCAGCTGTACCACTTTTTCCGCCAATTGGCGCGGTGGCATGCCGAGTTTCTTGGCAACGGACATCACGCCATTGGCCTGATAGTCGCCAAACTGCGCTTTTGCGGATTGACGGACCTGGGCTTCGCAATCGGCGGGTGCGCCTGCGGCGATCAGCGCCTGGCTGACTTTATCTGAAAGAAGAACCTGAATATTCACCGGGTTACCTTAATGACGAACGAGGGGCCGTGTGCCTGCCCCTGCGGGATTCAAAGGTGGTTTTCTGGCTGCGCGTCAAGACGGCGGCCTACCACAAAACAGCCTGTAATTGTAACCGATCTGATGGGTTACGTCAGCAGTTGGCGTGGGCGGATTAGGTGAAAGTCGGGGTTCATTAATGATTGCCTGCAATGAGTGAAAATTGCAGATGGCAGAGAGAGGGGGCATTCGAGAAAAACATCAATGAGACAAAATGGAAGCTAGCGAGGCTAGTGCTTTTTCTTTCGACGGCCGACATCCAGCGTGTTATTGCGACGTGATTTAAAGTGGCGATATATTGCATAGGCGGCAATGATTACTAATAGCAAAGAAACTATTAAAAGGAACATAAGTAATTCTCTCTAACTCAATTTTCACTAAAGTAGCTCAATTGATATTTCCAAGCAATTACACAGCTTATGTTTAGGAAGATTCTCAGGTGTTGTTTTTTATAAAATTCTTTTTAAACAATATGTTGTAAAATTTGTTTAAATCTTCGCCCATTTTTCTTGCTCATGGATTAACTATTTCTTAAGATTTTTTAAGTATCCTATGGCGTGAATTACCTCACTTAATAAGCTAGTAATGCTCTCGGGATTTTTTGTCAGAAGAAAAAGCTATAAACTTATACTGCAACTATTTTCATGAATTAATAATTGAGAAAGGCTAAGTTGGGGTGTAATAAAAATGGGGGGATTATTCTTTTGTGCTTTTCATGACAAATGAAAGGCAGATTTATTCTTTCGCGAAAATTTGGCCCCCAAAATGGCAACTTGCCGTGCCAGCCGGGTGGATAGCTACGCCTCAGCCGTGTAAATTACACCCCCTGAAAACCGCTTTCCGTAGTTGCGAGGATCCTATGACCACCTTCCCGGCGATTGCCGAACTGAATGATTTAGCGCTGGACCTGCCACGCTTTGAACTGGCACTGAGTCGGTTTGCCGAGAAACTGCATCTGGATTTGTCCCAGTTTACGGCCGATCATATCTCGGTACGCTGCCACCAAAACACCACGGCCGATCGCTGGCGGCAGGGGCTGCAGCAGTGTGGCTCACTGTTGTCAGAGTCGATGATCAATGGTCGTCCGATTTGTTTGTTTGATCTCCGGCAACCGCTCGCGGTTGGACCCTGGCTGATCGACTGCGTGGAGTTGCCTTATCCCGGAGACAAACGCTATCCACACGAGGGTTGGGAACATGTGGAACTGGTGCTGAGCGGCGAACCGGCCACCTTGTATGCACGGGCGTTGAGTCATTTGCCTGATGACGCGCTGCTGGCACCCGGGATCAAATTGAAACAGAGCTCGCCACAGGGGGAGGGCGAACGTTTGCCGAACCCAACCCTGGCAATTACCGATGGTACGGTAACCATTAAATTTCATCCTTATTCGATCCGGGAGATTGTCGCCAGCGAACAAGCCTAAATGGGCATCAGCGCCTGGGTGGCCAGCATCATGCGATCCAACGCCTGAATCAACAATTCGCGCCGACAACCGAAATTTAAGCGGACAAAATATCGGTCGCCAAAATCCAGCCCCGGACTTAGGCCGACACCGGCCTGCTCAAAGAAGGCGTGTGGGTTATCGACCGCCAGTTGGCTGCAGTCGATCCAGGCCAGATAGGTCGCTTCGATGGGCTGCAGCAGCAGACCGGGCATGGCATTAATACGCTCGGTCACCAGATCCCGGTTGGCGCGCAGATAAATCAACAGTGCGTCCAACCAGTCTTGTCCATGCTGGTAGGCGGCCTGTGCGGCAACCAGTGCCAGCACATCCACTTCTGGCACGATGCCACTGCGCGCACGGACCAGTTTTTGCCGTAACTCTGGATTGGGAATAATCGCCATCGAGGCACCCAGTCCGGCAATATTGAAGGTTTTCGACGGTGACATCAGCGTGATGCTGCGCTGGGCAGCGTCATCATTCAAGGTAGCAAAGGGGATATGTTCGCCGCCAGGCTCAAGCAACAGGTCGCAATGAATTTCATCCGAACAGACAATCAACTCATGGGCCTGGGCAAACGCGTGTTGCTGCAATAACTCCTGCCTGCGGTAGACGGTGCCGCCCGGGTTTTGCGGATTGCACAGCAACAGTAATTTCTCTTTGCCATTGAGCTGCCCGGCGATGGCGCTGAAATCCAACAGCCAGCGACGGTCTTGCAACCTCAACGGCACCGACAGCTGCGAGCGCCCGGCGAATTTTGCCGCTTTGCGAAACGGGGGATAAATAGGTGACGGTGCCAGGGTGCCTTCACCTTCGGCGGTAAAGGCGCGCACGCATAAATTAAGACCGCAAACCATCCCTGGCAGGAAAATCAGCCACTCGGGGTTGATACGCCAGCCGTAGCGTTCTAGCATACGGCGGGTAAAAACCTCAATTAGCTCAGGGGAAGGATGGCTGTAGCCGAACACCGCATGCGCTATGCGTTGCTGTAATGCGGCGATGATAGCTGGCGGTGACGGGAAGTCGGTATCGGCGACCCAGAGTGGAATAATGTCGCGGTCACGATATTTATCCCACTTAACGCTGTCACTGTGACTACGGTCTACCCATTGATCAAAATTGAATGCCATAGTTACTACCCTGTATAGGTTAATACCTCTGTATCAGCCTACGAGATAAATTGAAAAATTAACAATTGCCGTCGCAGGTTAGCCGTCATCTGGGGGTGACAATGATTAAACTGGAAGTTTGCTGCTATAGCGTCGATTGCGCGCTGACGGCTGAGCGGGCAGGTGCAGATCGCATAGAATTATGTGCCAGCCCGAGTGAAGGTGGTTTGACACCCAGCTACGGCTCATTACGCTTGGCGCGCGACAGGGTCAGCGTGCCGGTGCATCCTATTGTTCGTCCACGCGGCGGGGATTTTTGCTACGGCGCGGTGGATTTCGACGTAATCAAGCATGATATTGCACAAATCCGCGACATGGGTTTTGCCGGTGTGGTAGTTGGTATGCTGGATGAAGAAGGGCATATCGATCTGCCGCGCATGCGCGAAGTGATGCGCTTGAGTGGCAATATGGCGGTGACCTTTCATCGTGCTTTTGACATGTGCCAGAACCCGATGGTCGCGCTCGCCCAACTGACTCAGTTGGGCGTAGCGCGGATACTGACCTCGGGCCAACAGCAAAACGCAGAGTTGGGTTTACCCTTGTTGCGTGACCTGCTGCAGGCCAGTGAGGGGCCGGTAATTATGGCGGGAGCCGGTGTACGGCTAAGCAATCTGCATAAGTTTGTCGATATCGGCATTCGGGAACTGCACAGCTCATCCGGTCATGCGGTGCCTTCGACCATGCGCTATCGAAAGGCCGGCGTGACCATGTGTTCCGACAGTGAGTTTGACGAATTTAGCCATTATTGCGTGGATGGTGAAATGGTTGAGGCGATGAAAAACTCGCTGGCGCTGGTTGATCCGCTGGCGCAAAGCGCCTAACGCAGACGGGCAAACCCTTTCCGGGCTGAAAGCCCCGTTGAGCGGTCGAAAATACCTGGCCCCGGCAAATCGCCGGGGCTTTTTTATGTCGTCCAATCGATATTATGTCAGATTTAAACCGCGATGTTTCATTGAATGGGCTGGTCAGCAAAGAGGGAGGGTGCTCTGTCAACATCTGCACAAATGGTTTCACACGACAGCTTTATATCAGGTGCAGTAACCTTTTCTACAAGCCATGCTGCATGGCTGCATCTATTACCTATTAATTATTAACATGAAGCGTTCTCCCCTTGTATGGTTGGCATTTTTATGATGCTGAAGTGTAAATTTCACTCAATGATAAAGGAACTTTAGATGAATGACATAGTTTCTAAAAATGTTGTTGTTTCGATGCCATCTCAGATTTTTACATTGGCAAGTTCGTTTGGCGCTGTCGCTAATGGACATATTTACATTGGGAAAGTTGATACTGACCCAACCATTGAAATTAATCAAATTCAGGTATATATGGAAAGTGATAGTGGTAATCGGGTGCCAGTAACACAGCCCATAGCCATAAACACCGGTGGGTATCCGGTATATTCTGGCCAGATCGCCAAGTTTATTACTTTCAGCGAGCACAGTATGGCCGTTTTCGATGAGGGTAATACTCAGCAATTTTATTTTTCAAATGTTTTAAATTATGGGTTTAATCAATTTAAAAGTGAGATTATGGATGGATTAATAAGTTTGCAAGGGGCCTCAAAAATTGGCTTTGAAATCGAAGCTGATTATCCCAAGGGAACGATAGGCCATGCGTTTAGTAATTTATTTAAAACGTGTCAATATGTGCAGTTCTATTATGATGAAATTGGTAATTGGGATGATGCGATTTTCCAAGCACAGTTGAATATTTACCTTAAGGGTTACTCTCCAAAATTGGTATTTCCAAGTGGTATTATTCATTTGAAAAGACCAATTCTTGGTGCCCAAGCTCTGGGGGATGCGATTGACGCCGCCAGACCTGACTTGAACTTTTACAACTCTGTCACTGGCAGATACAAGTCCACGTGGCCAACGATTATTGAGGGCACATACCGTAAACATTACAATGCTGGAACTAATCCCAACGCGGGTACGCAAATATACTTGGACTTAAGTAATGATACAGATCTTACTTACCAAAATTATGGGATAATTCATGTTGGACCAACAGAGGTAGAACAGTTTAATCAAAGTGCTATAATTAAAAAAGTCTGGCAGGGGACTTGTGTTATAAAAGATGTCAACTTAAGTTCATATTTAACGATTCCAAGTCAACATCCTGGTTGGTGTCACGGTATTGTTTCATTTAACGGAGCACAGAACCTGGTTGAAAATGTTCAGATATATAATGTCTGGGGGGCTGGAGTTTTATTTGATTGGTGCTGGGATAGCAAGATCTCCAACTGCTTGATTATGAAATCTGGCCGAATGATGGAGCGCACCGATTATGCTGTTTCTGAGACAGATGTTATAGAGAGACAGTTATATTCTGCCATTCAAGTCATGATGTCGCCAAGAGGAAGCGGAACGCTACCCAGTGCAAGTAGCGACAATAGTAATTTTATCCGTGTATATGACTGCCATATTGAAGATAACTATGGAACTGCGGATATAATGGCCAGAGGGCAAGCATCACCATTGTGGATAGAAAACTGTCATTTCGAAGCCGATGGTGTAGCCCCTGGAAGCTCAAGAAAAACGGCGGTTGCCCTTAGTGCCGGCATTACTCAGTTTATGGGTAACCCTTCTTTGGGGTGGAATGAAAATGCATCAAATTTCGGAGCGTATGCTTATTGGTACGGTGGGTCAATGTACGCTAACGCCTATTTATACACTGGAAGAATAGGTCGATACTCTGAACTTTCCTTAGAGAATATAAGGTTCCCAAATATAAATAAAATACTTGTGTCATCAGGGAATACACCAAGCAAATTATCCGCAGTTAACTCTGTTCTTGGTGATGTGCAATTAAACGGGGGTAATGCTAAAGACTATCCGTTAAGTATGACGGATTGTTCAGCAAATGATATTACCGTTAGTTACGTTAAAGGAATACGTTTGACGTCTTGCAATATTGCCAGCTTGACGGTTGCAAACAATACAGCTACTGCGTCATCGCCTTCGGTACTCAATGGGGTCATTGCTGGTTACATTTCCGGGGTGTTCAGTTTTGCCTTCGGCGACGTATGGCTCACGTCTACCACGACAGTATCTGATTACAACGTGACCAATGGCACAATTCGCGAGAATTTCAACTCATATGCTCATTACACTGACGGATATAAATAAGGAATGACCCATGCCTAAAATGAGAGATTTTGTTGCCTTAAATATAGCAACTAGCTTCGATAACCTTATGACACCTGGCTACTATGTATTTGGCTCTTTACTTACAAATGTTAACAGCCCTGGGCTCCCAGTAAAGTTGTCTGGTAAAGCCGGGTCGTGCTCTGTGACAGCGCTTGTAGGCAATGGATTACGACAAACATTCGCCGGAAGAGATAATCCTAAAATATATTTTCGTGTCTGGAATGGTTCAAATTGGTCTGCAATCAATGAAATCACTTCAGCAGCGATTTAGTACGACACAAAATTAAGACTATTGTGTTACGGACCGTAGTAAAACAAATTCAATATTACTGGAATTACTGAATAAAGGGCAGTATTACACTGCCCTTATTAAGTTTGTGCCTTAAGGCTTTTTCGCCACCAGTACGGCACGTAACGGCGCGGGGTAGCCTTCGATGGTTTTGCTTGAGTCGTTGGGATCGAGGAACTCGGCCAGTGACTCACTGGTCATCCAGTCGGTGCGACGCTGCTCTTCGGTGCTGGTCACACACATGTCGGCGATCTTCACGTCGACGAACCCGCACTTCTCCAGCCAGCATTTCAGCGCTTCGGCAGACGGAATAAAGTAGACGTTACGCATTTGTGCATAGCGGTCGCCTGGCACCAGGACCTGATTGCGGTCGCCTTCTATCACCAGGGTTTCCAACACCAATTCGCCTTCGTTAACCAACTGGTTTTTCAATTGGTACAGATGATCCAGCGGCGAGCGACGGTGATACAGCACGCCCATCGAAAATACCGTATCGAAGGCAGCCAGTTCAGGCAGTTGTTCTATGCCGAGTGGCAACAGGTGAGCGCGCTGATCGCCGCCCAGCAGTTTACGCACCGCTTCGAACTGACACAGGAACAGCTGCATCGGGTCGATGCCCACCGCCAACTGCGCACCCGCGCCAAGCATGCGCCACAGGTGATAGCCGCTGCCGCAGCCGACATCGAGAATAGTACGGCCGGCCAGCGGTGAAATATGCGGTAAAACGCGATCCCATTTCCAGTCGGAATGCCATTCAGTGTCGATATCGATGCCATACAGAGAGAACGGCCCTTTACGCCACGGCATCATGGTGCGCAGCATTTTTTCGATACCTTCCAACTGGCCCGGTGACAGCGGTGGGTCCATTTCGGCACGCACGCCGTTCAACAGGTCGAGGTGGGTCGGCGTCAGGGCCGGCAGGTGTTCAACCGAGTTAAACCACTGTTTGAACTTGCCGTGCAGCGATTCGCGCTGCCAAGCGCTGAGCTGCGCGGGCAGAGTATCCAGCCAGTGGCTGAGGTTGCCTTTCGCGATGCGCTGATAAAAATCACCGAACTCAATCATGCTGTGGCTCCCGATTTCAGGGCAATCAGTGAACCGAAGTTAAAGCACTGGAACCAGACTTCCGCATGCTCAAAACCGGCCTGTTTCAGACGGGCCTTATGGGCGGCTACGGAGTCGGTCAGCATGACGTTTTCCAGCATGCTGCGCTTCTGGCTGATTTCCAGTTCGCTGTAGCCGTTGGCGCGTTTGAAATCGTGATGCATGTTGAACAGCAGCTCACCGACGTCGGTATCTTCAAAGCTGAATTTCTCCGACAACACCAGCGCGCCGCCCGGACGCAGCCCGCGGTAAACCTGTTCCAGCAAGCGCAAGCGATCGGCGGGTTCCAGGAATTGCAGGGTGAAGTTAAGCACCACCATGGAGGCGTTTTCGATGTTGATATCGAGGATATCGGCCTCGATCACTTCTACCGGTGTGTCGGCACGGAAGGCGTCAATATGGCGGCGGCAGCGTTCCACCATCGCCGGGGAATTGTCTACGGCAATGATGTTGCACCCGGCCACCTTGATATTCCTTCGCATCGACAGCGTTGCTGCGCCCAGTGAACACCCGAGGTCATAGACCTGGCTGTCGGGCTGAACGAAACGTTCGGCCAGCATGCCAATCATCGAAATGATATTGGAATAGCCGGGAACGGAACGCTGGATCATGTCAGGGAACACTTCAGCGACGCGTTCGTCGAAGGTCCAGTCGCCCAGTTTGGCGATTGGGGCAGAAAAAAGAGTATCGCGGTTTGGCATGGCGGCAAATCAGTTCAGAATTCGAAGGCGCATATGCTAACAGAAAATGGCAAGAAAGAGCAGCGGAAGCAGGCGGTGTAACCGCCTGAGGACGAGCTGGGGATTAATGAAGGCTGAAAATAAGATCCCACGGCAGATAGAAAATATTGGCCAGTACCATCAGCACCAATGAAATGTAGGTGGCTGCCATACCTGAGCGACGCCAGCGAACCTCTCGATTACGTAAACCGTAGTAATGCACCAGACGGCCGGCCATCAACATCAGGCCACAAATATGGATCATCCATACTTCAGCGCCGTTCATTTCCATGATCACCAGCAAAACGGCGGCGATAGGAATGTATTCTACGGCATTGCCGTGAACGCGGATGGCGGTCTGTAGCTCATAAAAGCCGCCGTCTCCGTAAGCGACACGGTATTGCATCCTTAGCCTAACCACGTCATAAGAGAGTTTGATTAACAACAATGCGCCGAGCACTACATAAAGCGCGCTTACCATTTTTAACTCCATTCCCTAACCAAAACTGGCAGCCAGCATCATAGCCGCCATTGCATTCACTGTCGCGAGGAAAAATCTGATGTTATTGGTCAGATTAATAGGTCAAAACAGTGCATCCTGCTCGGGCCAGTCTGGCGGGGGCGGTAAATTCGGAATAGCCTGATACAGTTGCTGCCAGATTTTCTGTGCCTGCTGGGGGGAATCTCCGTTATCCGGCGTATGGATAAACAAGAAAGGCTGATGCTGAGATTGCCAGGCAGGCAGTTTCTGTTGCCAAACGTCGAACCAGCGCAGGTTATCTTGCAACACATCGCCACCGATAAAACGCACCAGTGGATTGTTGGCAGTGACCAGCGCATGCACCGGCAGCTTGGGCTTTTTCTGCTGAGCATCACGGACTGCCGCACTGTTGGGGATGGCGTTATGCACCGGGCGACTGTCGAGGATCACCCGGTTGATACCGCGCTGATGTAATCCCTGATTTAACAGCCGTTCTTCTTCTCCTTTGCCAAAGAACGCCGGATGACGGACTTCCACCCCGTAGGTGAACTCTTTCGGCAAGGCATCAAAGAATTGCCACATCGCTGGTAATTCCGACGGGCCAAACGCGGCAGGCAGTTGCAGCCAAAGCTGGCCAATGCGCTGATGCACCGGACTCAGACAGTGGTAGAACGCCTGTAGATCGGCGTCGCAGTTGCGTAGCGCGGCCTTATGGCTGATGGTGGCGGGGAATTTGAAACAGAAGCGAAAATCATCGGTGGTCATGTCGCGCCAGCGCTGAACGATCTCCAGTTTAGGTAACGCGTAGAAGGTAGTATTGCCTTCCACGCAGTTAAAATAGCGGCTGTAATCCGCCAGATCGCGCAGCCCGATACGGTTCCAGGCCGGGTGTTGCCACTGTGGGAGTCCGATATACATCAAGCTGGCATCTTCCTTAATTTTCCCTGTCAGTCAAAGGCGGGCGCAGTATGCCGCGCCTCGACAACTTAACCTTACTTGCTGAGGGCGGCAAGAATTTCGCGGGTGCTGCGAACGCGGGCCAGACGCGGGAAGATGTTGTTGAAGGCGAACTGGTGCATTTCAGCGTTGAATGCGCTGCACAGATCTTCGGCGATCACCAACTCGTAGCCATGCTCCCAGGCAGCACGAGCGGTGGACTCTACGCCAATGTTGGTGGCAATCCCCCCCAGCACGACGGATTTAATGCCGCGACGACGCAGTTGCAGGTCAAGATCGGTGCCGTAAAATGCGCCCCATTGGCGTTTGGTCACCAGAATGTCACTGTCGTTAACCGCCAGCGATTCAGGGAATTCCCACCAGTTGGCAGGCAACCCACCGGCAGGGGCTGGGGAGGGCTGATCCACCGGTTGTTTCAACGCCTCGGCAAAAGTTTCCGACCAGCCGACGCGCACCAGGATCACCGGTGCGCCCAGCGAGCGAAAGTGTGCCGCCAGTTGCGCTCCATTGGCCACCACGCTCTCGGCGCTGTGAGGCCCGCCAGCGTAAGGCAGAATACCGTTTTGCAAATCAATCAATACCAGGGCTGTGGTTTGAGCATCAAGTTTTAACATGGGGATATCTCATTACGAGGTGGATGAAATACGCGCAACCGATGTGGCGCGCCAAACAAGCATGGATTCAGGCTACGTGAAAAAAGCGTCACGGGTTAATGAGAAATTTGTTAATCAATGTGTTATTTAGGGCAAAAACAGGTCATTTAGTGCTGCAACAAAGCTGTGTTCGTACTTATCTGGCGCATGAATTTCCTTTATAATGATCGCCTTTTTTCAACACACTTTACTTCAACGACCTATGCCGATTTATGAATATGCATGTGGTGCTTGCAGCCTTCGATTAGAGAAACTGCAAAAATTTTCCGATGCGCCGCTGACAGATTGTCCGGCGTGTGGGCAGCCCGCGTTAACCAAGCTGATTTCGTCCAGCGGTTTCCAGTTAAAGGGCACCGGTTGGTATGCAACAGACTTCAAACCGGGAAATAAGTAGAGTTCATCAGAAATCATCAGAAAACAGCCGTGTGGCAGGCGCTAAAGCCCGCACGGCATCGGCTTAAGCCAAAAGGATAGCGTATGCGTACTGAATATTGCGGGCAGTTGAATCTGTCTCACGTGGGCCAGGAAGTCACTTTGTGTGGTTGGGTCAACCGTCGTCGCGATCTGGGCGGCCTGATCTTTATTGATATGCGCGACCGCGAAGGCATCGTGCAGGTGTTCTTCGATCCGGACCAGAAGGTCGCGTTCGATAAGGCATACGACCTGCGCAATGAATTCTGCATCCAGATCGTCGGCACCGTGCGTGCCCGTCCGGACAGCCAGATCAATAAAGATATGGCGACTGGCGAAGTGGAAGTGTTCGCCCATGCTCTGGAGATCATCAACCGCTCCGAGCCATTGCCGCTGGACTCCAACCAGGTCAACAGCGAAGAAGCGCGCCTGAAATATCGCTACCTGGATCTGCGTCGCCCTGAAATGGCCGACCGCCTGAAAACCCGCGCCAAGATCACCAGCTTCGTGCGTCGCTTTATGGACAGCCATGGCTTCCTCGACATCGAAACGCCGATGCTGACCAAAGCCACGCCTGAAGGCGCTCGTGACTACCTGGTACCGAGCCGCGTACATAAAGGCAAATTCTACGCGTTGCCGCAGTCACCACAGCTGTTCAAGCAGTTGCTGATGATGTCCGGTTTCGATCGTTACTACCAAATCGTCAAATGCTTCCGTGACGAAGATTTGCGTGCTGACCGTCAGCCTGAATTTACCCAGATCGACGTGGAAACCTCCTTCATGACCGCCGAACAGGTGCGTGAAGTGATGGAGAAACTGGCGCGTGAACTGTGGCTGGACGTGAAGAACGTGGATCTGGGCAACTTCCCGATCATGACCTTCGAAGAAGCCATGCGCCGTTACGGCTCCGACAAACCCGACCTGCGCAACCCGCTGGAACTGGTGGACGTTGCCGATCTGGTGAAAGACGTCGAGTTCAAAGTATTCTCTGGCCCGGCTAACGATGCCAAAGGCCGCGTTGCCGCGATCTGCGTTCCGGGCGGCGCACAGCTGACCCGCAAGCTGATCGACGAGTACGGTGCTTTTGTTAACATCTATGGCGCCAAAGGCCTGGCCTGGCTGAAGGTCAATGACCGTGCCGCCGGCATGGAAGGCGTACAGAGCCCGATCGCCAAATTCCTCAGCGCGGAAGTGCTGGAAGCGATCCTGGCGCGCACCAATGCGCAGTCCGGCGACATTCTGTTCTTCGGTGCCGACAGCTTCAAGATTGTGACCGATGCGATGGGTGCGCTGCGTCTGAAGCTGGGCCGTGACTTGCAACTGACCCAACTCGACAGTTGGGCACCGCTGTGGGTGGTCGACTTCCCAATGTTCGAAGAAGACGGCGAAGGCGGCCTGGCGGCGATGCACCATCCGTTTACCGCCCCGCGCGACATGAGCCCGGAAGAGCTGAAAACTGCGCCAACCACCGCCATTGCCAACGCTTACGATATGGTCATCAACGGCTACGAAGTGGGTGGTGGTTCGGTGCGTATTCACCGCAGCGAAATGCAGCAAACGGTGTTCAGCATCCTCGGGATTAACGAACACGAACAGCGCGAGAAGTTTGGCTTCCTGTTGGACGCCTTGAAGTACGGTACGCCACCGCACGCCGGCCTGGCTTTCGGCCTGGACCGTCTGGTGATGCTGCTGACTGGCACCGACAACATTCGTGACGTCATCGCCTTCCCGAAAACTACCGCTGCGGCCTGTCTGATGACCGAAGCGCCAAGCTTCGCCAACCCGGCGTCGTTGCAGGAGCTGGGGATTTGTGTGGTGAAGAAAGCCTCTGAACAAGAGAGCGAGTGATGAACTACAAGCGACCCGAGTCAATTCTGGTAGTGATTTATGCCATCTCCAGTGGCCGGGTGCTGATGTTACAGCGGCGCGATGATACTGAATTCTGGCAGTCGGTGACCGGCAGCCTGGAAGAGGATGAGTCGCCGCCGCATGCCGCACGGCGTGAGGTCATGGAAGAAGTCGGCATCGATATCGAAGCAGAGAATCTGCCGTTGTTCGATTGCCAGCGCTGTGTGGAGTTTGAACTCTTTGTCCATTTGCGACATCGCTATGCGCCGGGAACCACGCGCAATAAAGAGCACTGGTTCTGTCTGGCTTTGCCTGAAGAGCGCGATCCGGTGATTACCGAGCATCATGCCTACCAGTGGCTTGAGGCGGCACAAGCCGTGAAGTTGACCAAGTCCTGGAGCAATCAGCAGGCGATTGAAGAGTTTGTGATTAATTCAGTCCAGTAATTTTTTTCGGAGATTTTTTATGGCAGGTCATAGTAAGTGGGCCAACACAAAGCACCGTAAAGCAGCGCAGGATTCCAAGCGCGGTAAAATTTTCACCAAAATTATTCGCGAGCTGGTGACCGCCGCGAAACTGGGCGGTGGCGACCCGGGAGCTAACCCACGTCTGCGTGCAGCGGTCGACAAAGCGCTGTCCAACAACATGACGCGTGACACCCTGAACCGTGCCATTGCGCGCGGCGTGGGCGGCGATGATGATTCCAACATGGAAACCATCATTTATGAAGGTTATGGTCCAGGCGGCACTGCCGTGATGATCGAATGCCTGAGTGACAACCGCAACCGTACCGTGGCCGAAGTGCGTCATGCCTTCACCAAGTGCGGCGGTAACCTCGGTACCGACGGTTCCGTGGCTTACCTGTTCACCAAGAAGGGCGTAATCACTTACGCACCGGGCCTGGATGAAGATGTGGTGATGGAAGCGGCGCTGGAAGCCGGTGCTGAAGATATCGTCAGCTACGACGACGGTGTGATCGACGTATTCACCGCCTGGGAAAACCTCGGCGAAGTGAAAGACGCGCTGACCGCAGCCGGTTTTACCGCCGACTCGGCAGAAGTTTCCATGATTCCATCGACCAAGGCCGATATGGATGAGGAAACCGCGCCTAAGCTGTTGCGCCTGATCGACATGCTGGAAGACTGTGACGATGTGCAGGAGGTTTACCACAACGGTGAGATCTCCGACGAAGTTGCAGCGACGCTGTAATCGGGTTGAAGTACGGCGCTGCTTTGTGGCAGCGCCTGGCGAAGTTAATGCTTAACGCAAGGTGGGTGTAGGGATGACGATCATTCTCGGTATCGATCCCGGATCGCGCGTCACCGGTTATGGCCTTATTCGCCAGCAGGGCCGCCAGTTGACCTATATTGCCAGCGGTTGTATCCGCACCGTGGTGGATGATATGCCGACGCGTTTGAAGCTGATTTATGCGGGCGTTAGCGAAATCATCACCCAGTTTAAACCGGACTTTTTCGCCATCGAACAGGTGTTTATGGCGAAGAACCCGGATTCGGCACTCAAGCTTGGGCAGGCGCGCGGCGTGGCGATTGTCGCTGCCGTGAACCAGGATCTGGAAGTGTTTGAGTATGCGGCTCGCCAGGTGAAGCAAACGGTGGTCGGTACCGGCGCAGCGGAAAAGGCGCAGGTGCAGCATATGGTGCGATCCTTGCTTAAGCTGTCGGCCAATCCCCAGTCTGATGCCGCCGATGCGTTGGCCATCGCCATTACCCACTGCCATCTCAGCCAAAACGTGCTGCGGATGAGCGAAGGGCGGTTGAACCTGGCGCGGGGACGTTTAAAGTAGGGTTTAATCAGTGATAATGCAGATCGCAGGTTCGGCTTGTTATTAGGGAGAGCGTGCCGAAGGGGTCGTAGCGGCTTGCCGCCGGAGCGCCCCTCGGTGCGCTAGGCCCGGGTATATCAGGCTTGAAGGTCACTTTGTTATTAAACTCAGGCTGGATATTCATCCAGCCTTTTTTATGTTATAAGCTTTACCAGCACGGCATGGCAGCAGGTCATGCTCATGAATTCTGCAGGAGGGTAAATGATAGGTCGTCTCAGAGGATATATTCTGGAAAAGCAGCCGCCACTGGTATTACTGGAGGCAAACGGCGTGGGCTATGAAGTGCATATGCCGATGACCTGCTTTTATGAGCTGCCGGAACTGGGGCAAGAGGCTATCGTGTTTACCCAATTTGTGGTGCGCGAAGATGCACAACTGCTGTACGGCTTTAATGATAAACAAGAGCGTGCGTTGTTCCGCGAGTTGATCAAAGTCAACGGCGTAGGGCCAAAGCTGGCGCTGGCTATTTTGTCCGGCATGTCGGCGCAACAGTTTGTCAGTGCGGTAGAGCGTGAAGAGATCACCACGCTGGTGAAATTGCCTGGGGTTGGCAAGAAAACCGCTGAGCGTCTGGTGGTGGAAATGAAAGACCGCTTCAAAGGGCTTAATGGCGATCTGTTCAACAACAGCAGTGAAATCACGCTCCCTACCGCAGCACAAGCTGCCGAAGTGGATGCGGAAGCCGAAGCGGCCTCTGCGCTGGTAGCCCTGGGCTACAAACCGCAGGAAGCCAGCCGTATGGTCAGCAAAATCGCCAAACCGGGTGCGGATTGCGAAACCCTGATCCGTGACGCCTTGCGCGCCGCGCTGTAAGCGTCAATAAGGGGTAGAGAATGATTGAAGCCGATCGCCTGATTTCTGCCGAACCGATCAATGAAGAAGAATTTCTTGATCGCGCCATCCGGCCGAAGCTGCTGACAGAGTACGTCGGTCAGCCGCATGTCCGCGAGCAGATGGAAATCTTTATTCAGGCGGCTAAACAGCGTGGCGACGCGCTGGACCATTTACTGATCTTCGGTCCGCCAGGGCTGGGTAAAACCACGCTGGCCAACATCGTTGCCAATGAAATGGGCGTTAATCTACGCACCACTTCCGGGCCGGTATTGGAAAAAGCGGGCGATCTGGCCGCGATGCTGACCAACCTCGAACCCCACGACGTTCTGTTTATCGATGAAATTCACCGCCTTTCTCCGGTAGTGGAAGAAGTGCTGTATCCGGCGATGGAAGATTATCAGCTGGATATCATGATCGGCGAAGGCCCGGCCGCACGCTCGATCAAACTCGATTTGCCGCCGTTCACGCTGGTGGGCGCAACCACCCGCGCCGGCTCACTGACCTCGCCACTGCGTGACCGCTTTGGCATTGTGCAGCGTCTGGAGTTTTATCAGGTCGCCGATTTGCAGCACATTGTTTCACGCAGCGCCAACTGCCTGGGACTGGATCTGTCGGAGGAGGGGGCCCATCAAGTGGCTCGCCGCGCGCGCGGGACTCCGCGTATTGCCAACCGCTTACTGCGTCGGGTGCGTGACTTTGCCGAAGTCCGTGCCAATGGGGTGATCAATGGTGAAGTGGCGATGCAGGCACTGGATATGCTGAACGTTGATGCCGAAGGTTTCGACTACATGGACCGCAAGCTGCTACTGGCGATTATCGACAAGTTCACCGGTGGGCCGGTGGGTCTGGATAACCTGGCGGCCGCGATTGGCGAGGAGCGGGAAACTATCGAAGACGTTATCGAACCCTTCCTGATCCAGCAAGGCTTTATCCAACGCACGCCGCGCGGACGTATGGCCACCAATCATGCTTATAAGCACTTTGGCATGGTGCGCGAAGAGTAAGTATTGGATAACCGTCAGCATCAAAAAAGGGCCGCGTTGCGGCCCTTTTTACATCTGTAGCAGCCTGAAATCAGGCTTGCTGCTTTTTGGATAAGCTCAAAACAAACAGTGCAGCGGCGCTTAAGACGACCGATGGGCCGGCCGGGGTATCGTAGAAGGCCGAGAAGGTTAACCCACCGGTTACGGCCAGCACACCCACCAACACCGCGTAACCGGCCATTTGTTCTGGCGTACGGGCGAAGCGTCGAGCGGTCGCCGCCGGAATAATCAACAGTGATGTGATAATCAACGCACCGACGAATTTCATCGCCAGGCCAATGGTCAGGGCAGTCACCAACATCAACACGGTACGCGCACGTACCAGATTAACGCCGTCAACGTGCGCCAGTTCAGGGCTGACGGTCATCGACAGCAGGTTACGCCACTGCCACCACAGGATCAGCAGCACGACTGTGACCCCAATGCCAATCATCCAGATATCGTTGAGGGTGACCGACAGCAGATCGCCAAACAGATAGGCCATCAGATCGACCCGCACGTTGGACATCAGCGCGACCACGACCAGCCCCAATGAAAGTGCGCTGTGCGCCATAATGCCGAGCAGAGTATCAACGGAAAGCTGTGGGCGACGCTCCAGCCACACCAGCACCAGAGCCAGTACCAGCGTTACGGCAATCACCGCATAGAAGGGGTTCACGTCCAGCAGCAGGCCGAACGCCACGCCTAACAACGAAGCGTGCGCCAGGGTATCGCCGAAATAGGACATCCGACGCCAGACCACAAATGAGCCGAGCGGACCGGCGGCACAGGCCAACAACACGCCGGCCAGCCAGCCGGGTAATAACAGTTCGATCATGCCTCACGGCCCCCGGTTTTCTTCAACACAATTCGTCCTTGCAGGTCGTGACGGTGATTATGGTGGTGACGATAGACCGCCAGCTGTTCCGCACCGCGATTACCGAACATGGCGATAAATTCAGGATGCATCGAGACCACCTCCGGCGCGCCGGAACAACAGATGTGTTGGTTGAGGCACAGCACTTCGTCGGTTTTCGCCATCACCAAATGCAGGTCATGGGACACCATCAATACCGCACAACCCAACTCTTTACGCAGTTGATCAATCAAATCGTACAGCGCCAGTTGGCCGTTGACGTCAACCCCCTGGGTGGGTTCATCCAGCACCAGTAGCTGTGGCTTGTTCAGCAGCGCACGGGCCAGCAGTACGCGCTGGTTTTCACCACCAGAGAGTTTTTGCATCGGTTGATCGAGCAGGTGGGCCGCTTGCACGCGTTTCAGTGCAGGCAGAATATCGGCTTTTTTGACACCGGGTTTCAGGCGCATAAAGCGACTGACGGTAAGCGGTAGGGTAGCGTCGAGGTGCAATTTTTGCGGCACGTAGCCAATGCGCAGGCCAGGCTCACGCACCAATGTTCCTTCGGTGGGCGCAACCAGCCCAAGCACTACTCGTACCAGCGTGGATTTACCCGCGCCATTAGGGCCGAGTAACGTCAAAATACGGCCCGGCTGCAGGCTGAGCGAAATATTCGACAGCACCTTGCGGTTACCAAAGGAGACGGAGATATTTTTTAGCGTTGTCAGTGTGGACATCTCATGATTACATTTTGCAGAACTAACCGAATGTTATAATATCACGCCTCGCTGATGAAAACGACGGGATAACTGAGAATGGCACAGAAAAATAAATGGCTGCAGCGCACGCTGCTGGCTAGCGCACTGATGATGGCCGGGCCCCTGAGCAGCGCCTCTGCGGCGGTGGTGACCTCGATTCGCCCGGTCGGTTTTATCGCTGCGGCGATAGCCGACGGCGTGACGCCGACCGAGGTGCTGTTGCCGGATGGTGCCTCACCGCACGATTTCGCGCTGCGGCCTTCCGATATCCAGCGCCTGCGCGCCGCCGATCTGGTGGTGTGGGTGGGGCCGGACATGGAGGCTTTTCTGACCAAACCCTTAACCTCTGTGTCGGCTACTCGCCAACTTGCCATCAGTGAATTGAGTGGGGTGAAACCTCTGCTGATGAAGGGCGAAGACGACGATCACGACCATGAGCACGACCATGATCATGCAGCTGATGCGCATAATCATGCCGATCATGCCGGGGACGATGGACACCATCACGGCGAGTATAACATGCACGTTTGGCTGTCTCCGGAAGTGGCAAAAGTGACCGCGATCGCGATTCACGACAGGTTATTGGAACTTATGCCACAAAATAAGGACAAATTAGACGCAAACCTGCGCCAGTTCGAGAATCTGCTGACGCAAACTGACAAAAATGTTGGTAACATGCTTAAGCCTGTGCAAGGTAGGGGATATTTTGTTTTTCATGATGCTTACGGCTATTTTGAGAAACATTTCGGCTTGAGCCCATTGGGCCATTTTACCGTTAATCCCGAAATCCAGCCTGGAGCACAGCGCTTACACCAAATTCGAACACAGTTGGTTGAGCAGAAAGCAGTCTGCGTTTTTGCTGAGCCACAATTCAGGCCGGCCGTAATCAATGCGGTTGCCAAGGGGACCAAAGTGCGTTCTGGAACGCTGGACCCGCTGGGCACCGGCATCGCACTGGGGAAAGACAGCTACGGGAATTTCCTGACTCAGCTGTCAAACCAGTACGTGAGCTGCCTGAAGTAAAGATTATGAGGATAAAATCGAGTGCAGCAGATAGTCAAAACTATCGCTCTGGCGTATAACAACCTGCCACGGCCCCATCGCGTCATGCTGGGGTCGCTGACAGTGGTTACATTGGCCGTTGCCGTCTGGCGGCCTTTTGTTTATCACCCAGAACATAACCCCATCGTTAAGAGTATTGAATTAGAATCCAGCCAGTTACGGTCCTTGCTGCCAGAAGCCAGTGAGCCGATCGATCTCGACCAAGCCACCCCCGATGATGACATCCCACAGGATGAGCTGGACCAGAAGGTCGCCGGCGAGGATGGAGTGCATGAATATGTGGTTTCCACTGGTGATACCCTGGGCAGTATCCTGACCCAATATGGTATCGATATGTCGGACGTCACGCTGCTGGCATCGCAAAACCGCGATCTGCGTAATCTGAAAATTGGCCAACAGCTGTCATGGACAGTGAATGATGCCGGCGATCTGCAGCGTTTGACCTGGGAAGTCTCCCGGCGTGAAACCCGCACCTACGATCGTACAGGCAACAACTTCAAAGAAACCCAGGAAGCTCAGCAGGGCGAATGGCGCAACAACGTGATCAGCGGCCGTTTGAACGGCAGCTTTGTCACCAGTGCCAGCAGTGCCGGCCTGAGCCGAGCAGAAATCAATTCGGTGATCAAAGCGCTGCAGTGGCAGTTGGATTTCCGCAAACTGCGCAAGGGCGATCAATTCTCGGTATTAATGTCCCGCGAACACTTTGACGGCAAGAGTGCTCAGAGCCAGTTGCTGGGGGTGCGTATGCGCACCGGCGGCAAGGACTACTACGCTATCCGTGCCGAAGACGGTAAATTCTACGATCGTCAGGGTTCCGGTCTGGCGAAAGGCTTTATGCGTTTCCCAACCATGAAGCAGTTCCGCATTTCTTCCAATTTCAACCCGCGTCGGGTTAATCCGGTCACCGGGCGCATTGCGCCGCACAAAGGTGTCGATTTTGCGATGCCGGTCGGCACCCCGGTGTTGGCCGTGGGTGACGGTGAAGTGTTGATTGCCAAACGTAGCGGCGCTGCCGGTAACTATGTGGCGATCCGCCATGGTCGCCAATACACCACGCGTTATATGCACCTGAAAAAGCTGTTGGTTAAGCCAGGGCAGAAGGTGAAACGTGGTGACCGTATTGCGTTGTCCGGCAACACCGGCCGCTCAACCGGTCCGCATCTGCACTTTGAAATGTGGACTAACCAGCAGGCAGTGAACCCGTTGACGGCGAAACTGCCACGCTCTGAAGGGCTGAGCGGTAAAGATCGCAGTGATTATCTGGCGCAGGTGAAAGAAGTCACCCCGCAGCTGCAGTTGGATTAATCCCTTTGTTCGGGCGCGTTACTGCGCCAGTGATTCCATCGGCCTGATTTCGGGCCGATGTTGTTTTATATTGGTGCTTCGCCGTAGTTAATTGCAAAATCGACCTTTGCAATTATGATTAGCCGAACCGCTAAGTTAAGAGCTTGTGCATGCAAAACGAAAAAAAATCGAACTCAGAGTTCATTCCACAATTTCAGAAAGCCTTTTACCACCCCCGCTACTGGGGCGTTTGGTTGGGAACCGGGCTGATGGCCGGCATTTCATTGGTGCCTGCGCGCCTGCGTGATCCGGTGCTTGGTGCGGTTGGCAAGCTGGCCGGTAAAGTGGCCAAAGGTGCCCGACGCCGTGCGCGTATCAACCTGCTGTACTGCCTGCCGGAAGTGCCGGAAAACGAGCGTGAGCACATCATTGATGAGATGTTCGCCACCGCGCCACAATCGATGATCCTGATGGCCGAACTGGCCTGCACCAAACCGGAGAAAGTGCTCAAGCGCGTTCGCTGGCATGGTGAAGAGGTGCTGGATAAAATCCGTGAAGAAGGCCGTAACGTGATTTTCCTGGTGCCGCATGGTTGGGCGGTGGATGTTCCAGCGATGCTGATGGCGGCTCGCGGTCAGCCGATGGCGGCGATGTTCCATAACCAGAGCAATCCGTTAGTCGATTATCTGTGGAATACGGTGCGCCGTAAATTTGGTGGCCGGATGCATGCGCGCAATGACGGCATCAAACCGTTTATCAGCTCGGTGCGTCAGGGCTATTGGGGCTATTATCTGCCCGATCAGGATCACGGTGCTGAACACAGTGAATTCGTCGATTTCTTCGCCACCTATAAGGCGACGTTGCCGGCGGTTGGGCGCCTGATGAAAGTCTGCCGTGCGGCCATTGTGCCGCTGTTCCCGGTTTATGATGGCAAAACCAGTATGCTGGATGTGTATATTCGCCCGCCGATGGACGATTTGGCCACGGCCGATGACCACACTATTGCGCGTCGGATGAATGAAGAGGTGGAGAATCTGGTGGGGCCGAACCCGGAGCAGTACACCTGGATCCTCAAGCTGTTGAAAACGCGTAAAGAAGGCGAGATTGAACCGTATTCACGCGATGATTTATACCGCTAAGCGAGGTTTTGCTTAGGGCCAGGGGCCAGTCATCTCAGGGTGTCTGGCCCTTTGTTTAAATATGTACCATGCAGCCCTGAGCCATCAGTGGCTCCAGCACGGCGGGTATCCGGGCAAAGCTGTTCCAGCGCAGGTCCAACCGTCGCAGGCGGGTTAATGCTGCCATGCTGTCAGGCAGGCTACTCAGGTGATTAGCGCGCAGGTCAAGCGTGCTCAGGGCCGTAAGCTGGCCAAAATCCTCCGGTAACTGCTGCAGTTGATTAGTTCGCAGGTTGAGGTGAGTCAGGTTGGGCAAGTGGCAAAATGCAGCCGGTAGCCGGTTGATGGCATTGTTTTCCAGATCCAGCACGGCCAGCTCAGCCAACAGGGCTATTTCATCCGGTAGCGTTGTCAGGCGGTTTTTCATCAGGTGCAGTTCCCGCAGTGCGGTCAACTGCCCGACAGTGGTTGGTAAACTGACAAGTTGATTATTGTACAACCGCAATTCCTGCAGGGCACCAAGTTGAACAATGGCCGCCGGCAGTTCACTGAGCTGATTATCCGTCACGTTCAGATAGCGCAGCTTGTGTAACCGGCCCAGCTCGACAGGCAAGTCACAAAAGGCATTGTCGCTCAGATAAAGATAGGTCAGCTCACGCAGTTCACCGATGCTTGCAGGTACGCTGCTGGCCTTATTGTGGCCACAATCCAGCATTGCCAGCCGTCGCAGTTGGCCGATTTCAGCCGGTAATTCGCTAAGTTGGTTACAGGAAATATTCAATACCTGCAGATCGGTATGCTGCAGGATTTGCATCGGGAACTGGCGAAGTCGATTGTCGTACAGACTGATTTTCAGCAGCGAGTTACCCCGCAGGCTTCCCTCTGCCAAATTTTCCAGCCCCAGGCCGTCGAGATCCAACGTTTGTTCAGTGTAGTTTTGCTGTGGGTGTTGATGAAGCATCGATGGCTCTCCATTTGCCGTAGTGGCGACTGGAGATGAGTTTAACAGGGGGAATGGGCGGAGCGGGAAAAAATGCCGGCCGAGGTACGGCCGGCAGCAGTCTGGGTTACTCGACGCGCAGGATACGGCTGGTGTTGGTGGTCCCTACGGTTTCCATCACGTCGCCCTGGGTGACGATCACCAAATCGCCGGATACCAGGAAGCCCTTGTCGCGCAGGCGGTTAACCGCGTCATTGGCCGCGATGACGCCGTCTTCGTGGCTGTCGAAGTACACTGGCGTAACGCCACGGTACAGCGCGGTCAGGTTCAGCGTGTGCTCATGACGTGACATGGCGAAGATCGGCAGGCCGGAGCTGATACGTGACATCATCAGCGCAGTGCGACCGGACTCGGTCATGGCAATCAGGGCAGTCACGCCTTTCAGATGGTTAGCCGCGTACATTGAAGACATGGCGATAGCTTCTTCAATGTTGTCGAACTGCACGTCCAGACGGTGTTTGGAGACGTTGATGCTTGGGATCTTCTCAGCGCCCAGACAAACGCGTGCCATCGCCGCCACGGTTTCTGCCGGGTATTGGCCTGCCGCAGTTTCAGCAGACAGCATCACGGCGTCGGTCCCATCCAGTACGGCGTTCGCCACGTCCATGACTTCGGCGCGGGTTGGCATCGGGTTGGTGATCATCGACTCCATCATCTGGGTCGCGGTAATCACGGCGCGGTTCAGCGTACGGGCGCGACGGATCAGTTTTTTCTGGATGCCGACCAGCTCCGGATCGCCGATTTCGACGCCCAAATCGCCACGGGCCACCATCACTACGTCGGAGGCCAGGATGATGTCATCCATAGCTTCGTCGCTGCAGACGGCTTCGGCACGTTCCACCTTGGACACGATCTTGGCGTTGCAGCCTGCATCACGCGCCAGACGGCGGGCGTAGTTCAGGTCTTCACCGGTACGCGGGAAGGAAACCGCCAGGTAGTCGACGCCGATTTTTGCCGCGGTGACAATATCGGCCTTGTCTTTCTCGGTCAGGGCTTCAGCGGACAGGCCACCACCCAGCTTGTTGATGCCTTTGTTGTTGGACAGCGGGCCGCCAACTGTCACTTCGGTAAACACTTTCATGCCCTGAACTTCGAGCACTTTCAGCTGTACGCGACCGTCATCCAGCAGCAGGACGTCGCCTGGCACCACGTCGGCAGGCAGGCCTTTATAGTCGATACCGACTTTTTCTTTATCGCCTTCGCCCTTGGACATATTGGCATCAAGCAGGAATTTATCACCGATGTTAAGGAAAATTTTGCCTTCCTTAAAGGTGGAAACACGAATTTTCGGCCCTTGCAGGTCACCCAGAATAGCGACGTGACGTCCCAACTTGGCAGCAATTTCGCGCACTTTGTCAGCGCGGATCTGGTGGTCTTCTGCGGTGCCGTGGGAAAAGTTAAGCCGAACTACGTTAGCGCCGGCGGCAATGATCTTTTCCAGATTATTGTCGCGGTCAGTAGCCGGACCCAGGGTGGTAACAATTTTGGTTCTTCTGAGCCGTCTGGACATGTATTACTCCGTTGACTGGTGAAGCAAATTATTGGTGTTGCGATAACGTCGGATAACGAAACCAGGAGTGAAATGTAATTTTACTACACTGATGTTTCACTCGGGTTACCCGCATGAGCGTTTTAACAGGGTACTGCCTCTAATGCCGCCGTTCAGACTGTTTTGAACGACAGGTTTTTTCACATCGGTTACGAGTCGAAATTGTTGGGGATGATTACCCCCTTATCAAAGCGCGATTCTTTCAACGCTTCCTTGACCCGCTTCAAGTTATCTCTGAATTTGGCCCCTCTGCGCAAGGTAAATCCGGTGGCCAGAACGTCGATGAGCGTTAATTGCGCAATTCGTGACACCATCGGCATATAAACGTCGGTATCTTCCGGAACATCGAGCAACAGTGCCAGGGTTGCCTCGTGCGCCAGAGGGGTATCACGCGAAGTGATGGCAATGACCGTGGCGTCATTTTCACGTGCCAGCTGTGCCATTTCCACCAGGTTTTTGGTGCGGCCGGTGTGAGAGATTAACACCACCACATCTCCCTCGCTGGAGTTCATGCATCCCATGCGTTGCATGACGATGTCATCGAAATAGACTACCGGAATATTGAAGCGGAAAAATTTGTTCATGGCGTCGTGAGCGACGGCCGCCGAGGCGCCTAAACCGAAGAAAGAGATTTTTTTTGCCTGGGTTAGCAGGTCAACCGCACGATTGATTGCTGCAATATCCAAATTTGCCTTTACTGTATCCAGACTGGCCATTACAGATTCGAAAATTTTACCGGTATAGGAAGCAACGCTGTCATCTTCCTCCACGTTACGGTTTACGTACGGGGTGCCGTTGGCCAGGCTTTGGGCAAGATGCAGTTTAAAATCGGGAAAACCCTTGGTATCGAGGCGGCGACAAAAGCGGTTGACGGTGGGCTCGCTCACGTCCGCCATGCGGGCCAGCGTCGCGATACTGGAGTGAATGGCGGTCTGCGGGGAGGCCAGGATCACCTCAGCGACTTTCCGTTCAGATTTGCTCAACAGCTCCAGATGGCTCTGGATTTTTTCCAGCGTATTCATATAACGAGAGTCACTCATGGGTTTTGTCGATTTCAATCAAAGGAGAAATCAATGCCGGTTTAGTGAAAATATACTACGTGCTGGTAACCGTTGGCAGTGTCGACAGAGGGTATGCAGAGTTTTTTCATCAGAACATGACCTGTGTCTAACTTTCATAATGGTAAAAGGGCGTCAAAAAAGACAGAAAATTACAGTTTTTAGTTTGGTCAGCGGGATTTACCACCGACAGCGCTTAACACTGCAATTTCTGGGGCTTTTTTTCTGCTTTTGATCCGGGTTTACTGGCCGTAGTTAAAGAGAGTACATTAGTAATGTAAGAAAATTACAAATATCCTGCAACGAGGAGATGAACATGGCGGTAACCTCTACAGCCCAGGCGTGTGACCTGGTTATTTTCGGCGCGAAAGGCGATTTGGCGCGTCGTAAGCTGTTGCCTTCCCTGTACCAGTTAGAGAAAGCCGGTCATATCCACCCGGATACCCGTATTATCGGCGTCGGCCGTGCCGAGTGGGATAAAGAAGCCTACACCAAGGTAGTCAAGGAAGCGCTTGGCACCTTTATGAAAGAAAAGCTGGATGACGAACTTTGGGCCACGCTGAGCGCGCGCCTGGATTTCTGCAACCTGGATGTGAACGACAGCAAGAACTTTGCCAAACTGGGCAAAATGCTGGACCAGAAACATCGCACCACCATTAACTACTTTGCCATGCCGCCAAGCACCTTCGGCGCGATCTGCAAAGGCTTGGGTGAAGCCAAGCTGAACCACGATCCGGCGCGCGTAGTGATGGAAAAACCGCTCGGTACCGATCTGGCGTCTTCCCGCGTGATTAACGATCAGGTTGCGGAATACTTCAACGAGACTCAGGTTTACCGTATTGACCACTATCTTGGTAAAGAGACAGTGTTGAACCTGTTGGCGTTGCGTTTTGCCAACTCACTGTTCGCCTCCAACTGGGACAACCGTACCATCGACTCCGTGCAGATTACCGTGGCGGAAGAGGTGGGGATTGAAGGGCGCTGGGGCTACTTTGACCAGGCCGGCCAGATGCGCGACATGATCCAGAACCACCTGTTGCAGATTCTGACCATGATCGCCATGTCACCCCCGGCGGACTTGAGCACTGACCGCATTCGTGATGAGAAAGTGAAGGTTCTGCGCTCACTGCGCCGCATCAATCAGACCAATGTGCGTGAAACCACGGTACGTGGCCAGTACACCGCCGGCTTCGTACAGGGCAAAAAGGTACCGGGCTACCTGGAAGAGGAAGGGGCGAACAAAAGCAGCAATACCGAAACCTTCGTCTCCATCCGTGTCGATATCGACAACTGGCAGTGGGCCGGCGTGCCGTTCTACCTGCGTACCGGTAAGCGTCTGCCGACCAAATGTTCTGAAGTGGTGGTCTACTTCAAGAACCCGCCGTTGAACCTGTTCAGCGATTCTTACCAGCAGCTACCGCAGAACAAATTGACCATTCGTCTGCAGCCGGATGAAGGCATCGAGATCCAGGTGTTGAACAAGGTCCCGGGGCTGGATCACAAGCACCGTCTGCAAACCACCAAGCTGGATCTGAGTTTCTCAGAGACCTTCAACCAGGAGCACGTGGCCGATGCCTACGAGCGCCTGTTGCTGGAGACCATGCGTGGCATCCAGGCGCTGTTTGTGCGCCGTGATGAAGTGGAAGAAGCCTGGAAGTGGGTGGACTCCATCATGGACGCGTGGAAAGCGGATAACGAAGCGCCGAAGCCGTATCAGTCCGGCACCTGGGGCCCGGTTGCCTCGGTGGCAATGATCACCCGCGATGGCCGTTCCTGGAACGAGTTCGAATAATGACCCGGCCGGCAGATTATCTGCCGGCATTTTTTTGCCTGCAGTACCGGGGCGCAACATCACTTGGGGTACGGCCGGACGCCCGCGTTTAGACGCGGAGCCCTGTGGCAGGGGCGTGCCATTGATAACCCGTAAGTAATGGAGAAGTAACGATGAAAAACTGGAAAACCAGCGCAGAACAGATCCTGACCGCAGGCCCGGTGGTTCCGGTGATTGTGATTAACAAACTGGAACATGCGGTGCCGTTGGCCAGGGCGCTGGTAGCCGGTGGCGTGCGCGTATTGGAAGTCACCTTGCGCACCGCCTGCGCCATAGACGCGATCCGCGCTATTGCGACAGAGGTACCTGAGGCGATTATCGGTGCCGGTACGGTGCTTAACCCGCAGCAGTTGCAGGCGGTGACCGAGGCCGGTGCGCAATTCGCCATCAGCCCGGGCCTGACAGAGTCGCTGCTGAAAGCGGCTACCGCAGGTACCATTCCATTGATTCCGGGCATCAGCACCGTTTCAGAGTTGATGCTGGGCATGGATCATGGCCTGCGGGAGTTCAAGTTCTTCCCGGCGGAAGCCAACGGCGGCGTGAAGGCGCTACAGGCGATCGGCGGCCCATTCCCGCAGGTGCGTTTCTGTCCGACCGGTGGTATTACGCCGAACAATTACCGTGATTATCTGGCGCTGAAAAGCGTGCTGTGTATCGGCGGATCCTGGTTGGTGCCAGCCGATGCACTGGAAAATGGTGACTACGCCCGCATCACTGAACTGGCGCGAACCGCGGTTAACGGCGCCACGGCGTAACCCACGCCGGGCCTGGGTTCGGCGATTATTGGGTCGGTCCAACTTAAACAAAGGTTCAACGGCTTGTTGGGCCTTTTTTTATTTTTAAATTAGTTAACTTTCTTATTTTTAAACTGTTTTTTTATGGTTTTTGCGAAAACAGCGGTTTGCTTTATAATTATTGCTATGGTACAACTATCTTAGTTAAAAATTTTACTTGATGAGGATATTGGGCAAATCGCACTCCGTGTAACAAGATTATGTGCGGCTGAGAATAGAGAATACTTATGATGACAACTAATGGAATTACCCTCAGAACCTCTACTTGCCAGCTTTTCCTGTCTGCCATCCTTGCCAGTGAGCATCACTGGTGCAGCGAGCTATAGCGTCTTTCTCCCTTAACCGGTGCTGGTGACAGGCTCAGTCCTCCGTCATTCCGCGTAGCCGGGCAAACATTTTTATTACGTTTGGGTCAGTTTATCCCCAGGGATCTCTGCGTCGTCAGCGCCTCGTTGCGCCTGTCTGACGAGATAAATCGGGATAAATATGCCTTAGCGTGCGTTATTCGCCGTTTGGGAGAGAAATCATGATTTATTGGATCTTTTTAGGTTTGGCCATTGTGACCGAAATTATCGGTACCCTGTCAATGAAATACGCCAGCGTCAGCGGCGGCATGACCGGCCATATTGTGATGTATGTGATGATCACCGCGTCGTATGTGATGCTGTCGTTAGCGGTTAAACGCGTTGCTCTGGGGGTTGCTTATGCCCTGTGGGAAGGCATTGGTATTCTGTTTATTACCCTGTTCAGCGTAATGTGGTTTGATGAGCCGATCTCGGCGTTGAAAGTGTTGGGTCTGGTCACCCTGATTGCCGGTATCATGCTGGTCAAGTCCGGTACCCGCAAGCCACGTAAACAGGCCACTCCGCGAGGTGACAACCATGCAACAGCTTGAGTTGTACCACATTGCGTTTCTGGGACTGGCGATCGTGCTGGAGATTATTGCCAACATTTTCCTGAAAATGTCGGACGGTTTCCGCAAAGTTTGGTTGGGTTTGCTGTCTTTGTTGTCGGTGCTGGGGGCGTTCAGTGCGCTGGCGCAGGCAGTGAAGGGGATTGATCTGTCGGTTGCCTATGCATTGTGGGGCGGTTTCGGTATCGCCGCGACCATTGCTGCCGGCTGGATCCTGTTCGGTCAACGACTGAATGCCAAAGGCTGGATCGGTCTGGTGCTGTTACTGACGGGAATGGTGATCATCAAACTGGCTTAATCAGCAGCCGGTGGCACCCAATAAAACCGCAGGCGTTATCGTCTGCGGTTTTTTTACTTTACAGCGCGGCAATAATTTTGATTTCAACCTTGTACTTCGGGTTCATCAGTTTGGCTTGCACAGTGCAACGTACTGGGGCGCTACCGGCAACCACCCAGGCATCCCAGGCCGCATTCATTGCAGCAAAGTCAGCACCGTCGGCCAGAAAAATAGTGGCGTCCAGCACCCGGCTTTTATCGGAGCCCACACGAGCCAGGATCACATCAATTGCCGCCAGGGCGTTAGCGGTCTGCGCAGTAGCGTCATCATCCAGATTTTCCGGCACGCTGGTGTAATAAACCGTGTCGTTGTGAACCACGGCTTCGGACCAGCGCTGGTCCGGATCAATTCGTTCGATATTCATTCAGTTATCTCCATATCATCATCACCTTAAGGGTATCACAGCCCCCGGTAGAAATGCTTGATGATAAAGTCGGTGGTAGCCGCGCGGCAGGATTGGCATAATCAACGCTGAATGACACCGGCAGAGAGATAGCGTGACAGACGATTTCGCAACAGACGGCGCCCTGGCGCAGGCAATCAAGGGTTTCAAACCGCGTGAAGCACAGCGGCAGATGGCGGAAGCGGTTACCGAAGCCATTAACTTCAAGCAGGAACTGGTGGTCGAAGCGGGCACCGGCACCGGTAAAACCTTCGCCTACCTGGCACCGGCACTGCGGGCCGATCGCAAAGTGATTATTTCCACCGGTTCAAAGGCGCTGCAGGATCAGCTTTATGCACGCGATCTACCCACCGTCGCCAAGGCGCTGAAGTACAAAGGTAAGATGGCGTTGTTGAAGGGGCGATCCAACTATCTGTGTCTGGAACGTCTTGAACAGCAGTCGATGGCCGGTGGTGAACTGGCCGGACAGGCGTTGATCGATCTGGTCCATCTACGGAAATGGTCATCAATGACCAAAGAGGGTGACATCAGCAGCTGCAGCGACGTGGCGGAAGACAGCTTCGTCTGGCCGCTGGTGACCAGCACCAACGATAACTGCCTGGGCAGCGACTGCCCGCTGTATAAAGATTGCTTTGTGGTCAAGGCACGTCGCCGCGCCATGGATGCCGATGTGGTGGTGGTAAACCACCATTTATTCCTGGCGGATATGGTAGTGAAAGAGGGCGGCTTTGCCGAACTGATCCCCGAAGCCGATGTGATGATCTTCGATGAAGCGCATCAGATCCCGGATATCGCCAGCCAGTATTTTGGCAAACAGCTGACCAGCCGCCAACTGCTGGATCTGGCCAAAGATATTTCCATTGCCTACCGTACCGAAGTGCGTGACGCGGCTCAGTTACAAAAAAGTGCCGACCGCCTCAGCCAAAGCACACAGGACTTCCGTTTGATGCTGGGGGAGCCGGGGTTTCGCGGCAACCTGCGCGAGGTACTGAGCCAACCCAATGTGCAACGTGCCTTATTGCTGCTCGATGACGCGTTAGAGTTGTGCTACGACGTGGTCAAACTGTCTCTGGGCCGTTCGGCCCTGCTGGACGCTGCCTTCGAGCGTGCCACGCTGTATCGTGCGCGCCTCAAACGTTTGAAAGAGGTCAATGAACCGGGCTTTAGCTACTGGTATGAGTGCAACTCCCGCCATTTTGTCCTGGCGCTGACACCGCTGACGGTAGCCGATCGTTTCCGTGAACTGTTGGACGAGAAACCGGGCAGTTGGATCTTCACCTCGGCAACCCTGTCGGTTAATGAACAAATGGGGCACTTTACCGAGCGCCTTGGCCTGAACAAGGCCAAAACCTTGCTGCTGGCCAGCCCGTTCGACTACGCCAAACAGGCATTGCTGTGTGTACCGCGCTTTCTGCCGTCACCGAATCAGCCGGGGGGGGCCCGGCAACTGGCGCGTATGCTGCGCCCGCTGATTGAGGCCAATAACGGCCGCTGTTTCTTCCTCTGTACCTCACACCAGATGATGCGCGAACTGGCGGAAGAGTTCCGTGCGACCATGACCTTGCCGGTCCTGCTGCAGGGGGAAACCAGTAAGGGCCAACTGTTGGCGCAGTTTGTTGAATCCGGTAACGCGTTGCTGGTGGCGACCAGCAGCTTCTGGGAAGGGGTGGACGTGCGCGGCGATGCTTTGTCGTGCGTGATCATCGACAAGCTGCCGTTTACCTCGCCAGAGGATCCGTTGTTGAAAGCGAGGATTGAAGATTGTCGGTTACGCGGTGGCGATCCGTTTAACGACGTGCAATTGCCGGATGCGGTCATCACCCTGAAACAGGGCGTTGGGCGTCTGATCCGCGATACCGACGATCGCGGCGTACTGGTGATCTGCGATAACCGGTTGGTGATGCGGCCGTATGGCGAAGTGTTCCTCAACAGCCTGCCTCCGACGCCGCGCACCCGTGATATCGCCCAGGCGATTGCCTTCCTGCAGGCAGAGCGCTAGCGGATAGGCGTGACCACAGGGCTGTGCTACAATGCGCGCCCTGTATGAAAAACCCTGTTTTTTTCCCGCCTGAGGTTGGCATGTCCACGCGAATTTTAGCGATCGATACAGCGACGGAAGCCTGTTCCGTTGCTATCTGGAATCAAGGCGAAATCCACGCCCTGTTTGAACTGTGCCCACGTGAGCATACGCAACGCATTTTACCGATGGTACAGCAAGTGCTGTCGGAATCCGGTATCACCCTTAATCAGCTCGATGCTCTGGCCTTCGGCCGTGGGCCCGGCAGCTTTACCGGCGTGCGCATTGGCATCGGTATCGCACAGGGCCTGGCGCTGGGTGCCGGTTTGCCGTTGCTGGGCATCTCCACGTTGCAGACCATGGCGCAAGGCGCCTGGCGCGTCACCGGGGCTGATCGAGTGCTGGCGGCGATAGATGCGCGCATGGGGGAGGTTTACTGGGGGCAATTTGAGCGTCAGCAAGACGGTCATTGGCTGGAAAGTGAAGGCGAAGCGGTTCTTTCGCCATCGCAAGCGTTGGAACGAGCGCAAGGCCTGCAAGGCCACTGGGCCCATGTGGGTACCGGCTGGCAAACCTATCCGGATCTGGTCAGCGGTTCCTCGTTAAGCCTGAGTGATGGTCAAATGCTGCTGCCGCAGGCGGAAGATATGCTGCCGTTGGCGTTGCATGCCTGGCAGCAGGGGCTGGCGGCCGCGGTCGAAAATGCCGAACCGACTTACCTGCGTAATGAAGTCACCTGGAAAAAATTGCCGGGGCGTGAATAGCGCAACCTATTGTGCTTTGACGGCAATCGGGATATGAATGAACTGCAACTTGCTCTGTGAATTGATGTCAAAGTTACAGCTATTTCAGGAGATTGCGACGATGTTAACCCGCACTGTAAATAAAAAAATGTCGCTGCTGGCTATTGCCGGTGGCGCGCTGGTGCTGTCAGGCTGTGTCACCGTACCTGACGCCATTAAAGGCAGCACGGAAACACCGGTGCAGCAATTGTCCTCGGTGCAGAATGCACCGAACCTGTTTGTTGGGGCCGAGGCCCGCTTTGGCGGTACCGTGGTGAATGTTGCCAATGATCAGGGGCGCACGGTGTTGGAAATCGCCACTGTACCGCTCGACTCCGGTGCCCGGCCTATTTTGGGCGAACCGTCGCGGGGGCGTTTGTTAGCCTCGGTTAACGGTTTCCTGGAACCGGTGGATTTCAAAGGTCAGCTGGTTACCGTGGTCGGACCGATCACCGGCGTGAGAGACGGCAAGATTGGCATGACGCCGTACAAGTTTGTCACCATGAATGCCACTGGCTATAAACGTTGGCACCTAACCCAGCAGGTGATGATGCCGCCGGCCCCAATGGGGCCATGGGGCTGGCGTGGCGGTACCTGGGGCCCGGGTTGGGGCGTGGGTTATGGTTGGTATAATCCAGGGCCAGCACAGGTGCAAACCATCGTTACCGAGTAGTGTTAGTTAGGCATTCACCATTTTATTAGGGCGGCTCCGGCCGCCTTAGTCGGATGACAAACACCCGAAAAACGTGGTTTTCGGATGTTTGGGATAAACCAGAAGACATAATTCTTTGTTTATATTAGTCCTCAGACCAGGGCTTTTAACCGTAAAGAACATTGTCAGCAATTTTAGGCGGCTCCGGCCGCCTTTTTCTTTTGGCGCAGGGAAACGGCGCCAATTAGTGACGTACATCGCAACCTGAATATTGTTTAAAACTCAAACTGGTCTGCTGAGTTAAAATATTGTTATGGTTTGGCTGCATATTTAGGGGCTGCGATGATAATGAATAATGATTTCAGGAGTAATACCTTGGATAAGGTCTGGTTAAAACGTTACCCGGCGGATGTTCCGGCAGAGATCGACGCCGATCGTTATTCATCTTTGGTCGAAATGTTTGAAAACGCGGTTCAGCGTTATGCGGATCAACCGGCTTTCATGAACATGGGCGAGGTGATGACATACCGCAAGTTGGAAGAGCGCAGTCGGGCTTTTGCTGCTTACCTGCAAAATGAGCTGGGTCTGCAGAAGGGCGATCGTGTTGCGTTGATGATGCCGAATCTGTTGCAGTATCCGATCGCGCTGTTTGGCATTTTGCGAGCCGGGATGGTGGTGGTCAACGTTAATCCGCTGTATACGCCGCGTGAACTTGAACACCAACTGAACGACAGTGGTGCCAGCGCTATCGTGATTGTCTCCAACTTTGCCCATACGCTGGAAAAAGTGGTGTTCAATACCCAGGTAAAACACGTGATCCTGACGCGCATGGGCGACCAGCTCTCCGCTGCCAAAGGCACCTTGGTTAACTTCGTGGTGAAATACATTAAGCGACTGGTGCCGAAATATCATCTGCCGGCTGCGGTTTCCTTCCGTAGCGCGCTGCAACGTGGGCGTCGTCAGCAGTATGTTAAACCCGACATCATCAATTCCGACCTGGCGTTCCTGCAATATACCGGTGGCACCACCGGCGTGGCCAAAGGCGCGATGCTGACGCACCGGAACATGCAGGCCAACGTGGCGCAGGCCAAAGCCGCCTACGAGCCGCTGTTCCGCGATGGTCAGGAACTGATTGTTACCGCACTACCGCTCTACCACATCTTTGCGTTAACGGTGAACTGCCTGCTGTTTATTGAATTAGGCGGCCGCAATCTGTTGATCACCAACCCACGCGATATTCCAGGGCTGGTGAAAGAGCTGGGGCGTTATCCGTTCACCGCGATAAGTGGGGTGAACACCTTGTTTAATGCGCTGCTGAATAATGACGATTTCCATCAGCTCGACTTCTCGACGCTGCGTTTCTCGGTCGGTGGCGGCATGTCGGTGCAGAAAGCGGTGGCAGACAAGTGGGAAAAAACCACCGGTAAGCACCTGCTGGAAGGCTATGGTCTGACCGAATGTGCGCCGTTGGTGACCTGCAACCCGCACGATTTGAAACACTACAGCGGCAGTATCGGTCTGCCAGTACCTTCCACCGATATTCGGTTGGTGGATGATAACGGCAATGATGTGCCGGTCGGCGAGCCGGGCGAACTGTGGGTCAAAGGACCGCAAGTTATGTTAGGCTACTGGCAGCGGCCGGATGCTACCGATGAAGTGTTGAAAGAGGGCTGGCTCGCGACGGGTGATATCGTTACAGTGGACGAGATGGGCTTTGTACGCGTCGTCGATCGTAAGAAAGACATGATTCTGGTTTCCGGGTTTAACGTATACCCGAACGAGATTGAAGACGTGGTCAGCCAACATCCGAAAGTGCTGGAATGTGCGGCGATCGGCGTACCGAATGACGTATCCGGCGAAACGGTTAAGATCTGCGTGGTGAAGAAAGACGCCTCGCTGACCAAAGAAGAGCTGTTGACCCATTGCCGTCGGCAGCTCACCGGGTATAAAGTGCCTAAAATTGTTGAGTTTCGCGATGAGTTGCCGAAGTCTAACGTCGGTAAGATTTTGCGGCGAGAACTGCGTGATGAGCAGAAAAAACCTGTGGCGGCCGATGCCGCCTAGGCTATCATCCACGCCTTACAGATCAACAACGCCGGTGAATGCCGGCGTTGTTGTGTTTGAATCATGAAAGCGACCAAGAGAATGACGTTTTGAACTATCAGTTGATCACTACCGATGCCGGATTGCAGCAGGTCTGCGAGCAGGCGAAAAAGCATGCCCAGATTGCGCTGGACACCGAATTTGTCAGAACGCGCACTTACTATCCGCAGTTAGGCCTGATTCAGTTATACGATGGTGAACAACTCTCCCTGATTGACCCCTTGCCAATCAAGCAGTGGCAGCCGTTTATTGAGCTGCTGAGCAACACACAGATAGTGAAGTTCCTGCACGCCGGCAGTGAGGATCTGGAAGTGTTCCTCAACGCCTTCAAAACCCTGCCGACGCCCCTGGTCGATACCCAAATCCTGGCGGCCTTTACCGGTCGACCTATGTCCTGTGGTTTTGCCACCCTGGTCGCGGAGTATATGCAGGTGGAGCTGGATAAAAGCGAAGCCCGTACCGACTGGTTGGCGCGTCCATTAACGGAAAAACAGTGTGTTTACGCCGCTGCCGACGTGTTCTATCTGCTGCCAATGGCCAAACGGCTGGTGCAGGAGACGGAAGAGGCCGGTTGGACCGCGGCTGCCAGCAATGAATGCCTGCTGTTGTGCCAACGCCGTAGCGAGACGCTGGCGCCGGAATTGGCCTACCGTGAAATCACCAACGCCTGGCAACTGCGTCCGCGTCAGTTGGGTTGTTTGCAGAAGTTGGCGGAATGGCGACTGCGTCAGGCACGTGAGCGTGACCTGGCGGTGAACTTCGTGGTGCGTGAAGAGAATCTCTGGCAGGTAGCGCGTCATATGCCGACCTCGCTGGGAGAGCTGGACTCGTTGGGCTTGAGCGGTCCGGAAATCCGTTATCACGGCAAAACGCTGCTGGCGCTGGTGGCAGAAGCCGGTGAACTGGATGAGTCGGCATTGCCGGAGCCGTTACCGAACCTGATTGACCAGCCGGGTTATAAGAAAGTGTTCAAGGAAATCAAAGCGGCGATCGTCATTGTCAGTGAGCAGAGCGGCTTAAGCAGCGAATTGCTGGCCTCGCGTCGGCAGATTAATCAGTTGCTGAATTGGCATTGGAAATTGAAAGCGGGCGACAATTTGCCAGAATTAGTCAGCGGTTGGCGCGGTGATTTATTAGCGGCGCCGCTTCAGGACATCTTGAAGGATTATTAATCGGGTTGTGAAAAAATCGGGGCAGGGTAAGGAAACACTGCTCTGAATATTGATTAAAAATAATTGAAGTAAAGACACTTACTGGCAGCATTTACTTTAAACAACCATGACGCAAGATTAATTGAGATTATTCCCAAAGGGTAAAAATGATTATTGGGTCTTTTTTATCTCAATAACTGGTTATGCATACAGTTACCCCCTGTAGAAAATATACAGGGGGTAATTAATGCGTCACGCTCATTTAGTTACTTCTTCCGATTCCGGTAATGTCACGTTGAGTTCAAGTACCGAAATATCATCCCCTTTCTGCTCAAACTGTACGTGCAGCATTTCAGGGTCGATTTGAATGTATTTGCAAATTACCGCCAGAATATCGCGTTTCAAATCAGGCAGATACGGGGGCTCACTGTCCCCCCGACGACGCTCCGCGACGATAATCTGCAGCCGTTCCTTGGCTATATTGGCTGTCTGCTTTTTGCGGGACAGAAAGAAGTCTAGTAATGCCATGGTTTATCCCCCAAAAAGGCGTTTCAGGAAACCCTTCTTCTCTTCTTCAATGAAGCGGAAGGGGCGTTCTTCCCCTAACAAGCGGCTAACGGTATCGTCATAGGCCTTGCCGGCATCGGATTCGGCATCAAGGATCACGGGTTCACCCTGGTTGGAGGCCCGCAGTACGGACTGGTCTTCCGGGATAACGCCGACCAGTGGAATGCGCAGGATCTCCAGCACGTCTTCCATGCTCAGCATATCGCCACGGCTAACGCGACCCGGATTATAGCGAGTCAGCAGCAGATGTTCCTTGATCGCCGATTCGCCTCGTTCAGCACGACGGGATTTGGACGACAAAATGCCCAGGATACGGTCAGAGTCACGTACTGAGGAGACTTCCGGGTTGGTGGTGATGATGGCTTCATCAGCGAAGTACAGGGCCATCAGTGCGCCGGTTTCAATGCCCGCCGGAGAGTCACAGACCACAAAGTCAAAATTCATCTCACCCAAATCGTTGAGGATCTTTTCAACGCCTTCGCGGGTCAGCGCGTCTTTATCGCGTGTCTGCGAAGCAGGCAAGATAAACAGGTTATCGGTGCGCTTGTCTTTGATTAACGCCTGATTCAGCGTGGCATCACCCTGAATGACGTTAACGAAATCGTAAACAACCCGGCGTTCACAGCCCATGATCAGGTCAAGATTACGCAGACCGATATCGAAATCGATCACCACGGTTTTCTTACCTTTTTGGGCTAAGCCGGTAGCGATGGCCGCGCTTGAAGTGGTCTTGCCAACGCCCCCTTTACCCGATGTAACAACAATAATGCGTGCCATGAAATGGATTCCTTGTCAAAAGGGCTTAATTTAAAGGTTGTATGGTTAAAGCGTTATCCAACAGGCTGAGTCGTACTGCCTGCCCGACATAGTCGGACGGGATTTGGTCGCTCAACCAGTACTGCCCTGCGATAGAGACTAGCTCAGCACCCAGGTGCGTGCAAAAAATCTGGCACTGCGTATCACCTGAAGCACCGGCCAGCGCACGACCGCGCATCATGCCGTAAACGTGAATATTGCCATCAGCAATTAATTCGGCGCCGGCGCTGACACTGCTGGTCACTATCAGATCGCTGTTGCGGGCATAAATTTGTTGGCCGGAACGGACAGGGGCACTGATGATGCGCGTCTTGGCGGGGGCGTTGGGATCCACCACCGGGGCTGGCGCGGGCGCCGGTTCCGGGGCGGCCATCTTCTGGCCTTTACCTTCGTTCAACAACGGTAACCCGGCACGGGCTATCGCGCGTTTTTGCCGCTCATCTCTGCAACCGCTGATACCCACAACGCGCAGCCCTGCTGCCGTGACAGCCTGTTGAAGTTCTTTCCAGTTTGCATCGCCATTCAGCGTAGCAACGTTGATAACAACAGGGGCGTTTTTCAAAAAAGCGGGCGCTTGCTCGACTTTTTCCAGTAACGCCTGACGTATTACCTCGGGTTCCGAATTATACAAATGAACAACCGATAGGGTAAAACTGCTGCCTTTTAGCTCAATTGGCGATTGTGACATCTATCCTGACTCAGTCTCAGCAACTTTAAATCCCCGGAATACCAATCGGGGTGCGATATTCCGAAGTACTATAAGCATGTTATAGTCAGAGTTATATCCAGGCAAGACGCTGCCCCAATTAAATAGAGTTAAAAACATGCTTTGTGTGATCTATAGAAGCCCTAAACGCGATCAAACTTATCTTTATGTCGAAAAAAAAGACGATTTCTCCCGAGTGCCGGAAGATCTGATGAAAAGTTTCGGTGCGCCACAATTGGCGATGGTGCTTTCCCTTGAAGGTCGGGAAAAATTAGCCTCGGCAGATATTGATAAAGTGAAAGAGGCCCTAAAGGAAGAAGGGTTTTATCTGCAGGTGCCACCGCCGTTGGAAAATTTATTAAACCAGCATCTGTCTGACGACAAAAAATAACCGTCGTTGGCGTGCAGGGGCTACGCTGGATCAGTAACCCCCAACCGACAAAGGAGCTGCGTGATGAGAGGGTCAGCGAAGACAGCGATAGTGGCTCTGCTGATACTGGGATACGGTGCCAGTCCGCAGGTGATGGCACAGACGGCTTTGCCAGCTGCCGCCACTGCGCCTGTGCAGAGTACCTTGGCTGAAACCGGTCGTGACCCCGCGCAGTTCCCGGCCTATGTTGAGCAACTGAAACGTCAGGCGTTGGCGCAGGGCATTAGCCCGGCTATTGTCGACAGTGCTTTTACCAACGTGCATTTTGTTGATCGGGTGATCAAGGCGGACCGCAATCAGCCGGAAAAGAAAATCACGCTGGATGATTACCTTAAACGCGTTTTGCCGCCGGCCAAGATCGCTCAGGGTCGTGCCCTTTACCGGCAATATCAGCCGCAGTTGTCGCGCGTTACCGCTCATTACGGTGTGCCGGGGCGTTACGTGGTGGCGCTGTGGGGGATGGAAAGTGCCTTCGGCAAGATCCAGGGCCGCGAAGATGTCATATCTGCGCTTGCTACCCTGGCGTTCGAAGGCCGCCGTGAGGCGTTCTTCAGTCAACAATTGATGGCGGCGCTGCGTATCCTTGAACAAGGGCATGTCAGCCGCGAACAGCTAAAAGGTTCCTGGGCCGGGGCGATGGGCCAGTGCCAGTTTATGCCGACGTCGTTCCTGAGTTACGCGGCGGATGGCGACGGCGATGGCCGTATTGATATCTGGAATAACGTTGACGATGTGTTTGCCTCCACGGCCCATTATCTGTCGAGTGAAGGCTGGCAACCGGGTATGGGTTGGGGTAGGGAAGTTAAACTGCCCGCCGGTTTTAATAGCGAGAATCTGGGATTGAAAGACCGTCAGGCTCACAGCGTCAATGAATGGCAAAAGCGTGGCGTACGTCGTGCGGATGGTTCAGCCTTACCGCATTCTACGCTGCGCAGTTGGGTGATCACGCCGGATGACATGCAGGGCCGTGCGTTCATGGTTTATGACAATTTTCGTACTATCATGCACTGGAATCGCTCTTACTATTTTGCCATCGCTGTGAGTATGATGGCTGACGGTATCGGGCAATAAAACAGGGTCACGGTGCCTCCACCAATGCGTGGGATAACGGGCTTAGCATGCTAAGCCCCTACATGATTGTAGGGAGAAGCGGTATGTATCAACATAGAGACTGGCAGGGTTCATTACTTGATTTTCCGGTGAATAAGGTGGTCTGCGTTGGCAGTAATTACGCCGACCATATTAAGGAAATGGGCAGTGCAACCTCGGCAGAGCCGGTCGTATTTATCAAGCCTGAAACGGCGCTGTGCGATATCCGCCAGCCGGTGGCGATCCCAAAAGAGTTCGGGTCGGTTCATCATGAAGTGGAACTGGCGGTGCTGATCGGCACGCCGTTAAAACAAGCGAATGAAGATCGCGTGGCGCGTGCCATCGCCGGATACGGTGTTGCGCTGGATCTGACGCTGCGCGAACTGCAGGCTGGTTTTAAGAAGGCGGGGCAGCCCTGGGAGAAAGCCAAGGGTTTCGATGGATCCTGCCCGATTTCCGGTTTTATTCCGGTGGCAGAGTTTGGCGATCCGCAAAATGCCGAACTGACCCTGACGGTAAATGACCAGATACGTCAGCAGGGCAATACTCGCGACATGATCACTCCAATCCTGCCATTGATCAGCTACATGAGCCGTTTTTTCACGCTGCGTGCAGGCGACATTATTCTTACCGGAACCCCACAGGGTGTTGGCCCGATGAGCTCCGGCGACATGCTGAAGATTACCCTCAATGGGAAATCGTTAACCACCCGCGTGATTTAAAGCCTGGGTTCGACGCATTAAAAAAGGCCCGAAGGGGCCTTTTGTCTTTTTCGGTGGTCATCGGGCAATGGACTTATTTACGGCCCAACAAGAAACCGAAAACGATCCCGACCGCCGCTGCTATAGCTACGCCGGCAAGCGGGTTGGATTCAACCTGGGTCCGCACCGTATCAGCCGCATCGCGAGCTGCATAGCTGGCCTGAGAGGCATACTTGCGGGCTGCGCCTTTAACCTGGTGATCCGGCGAGTCCGTTGCTTTACCAAAGGCTTCCTCAACGGCGCCGGCAGCTTCATTAACTTTGTCTTCTGCTTTTCCAAACATACTTGGCTCCTTATCTCGGTTCTAAAGGCGAACAATAAACATAGCAGGATTATGCTGTGCCTGGCGGCAAATCGTGCGTTATAAGATGAATCTTACCGGTGAATTGAAGTAACGGCTGGCGCAAATCTGGGGATAAAACGAAAGGGTGATAGACCTGTGATTTGTACGTATAATTAAGCGATAAGCGCGGTATTTCTATCGGCAGGAAGCAAACCGCAAGCGGCGGATAGTCACGGCGCGTAATGTTGAATGCCGTTGTTTTAAATAGCATTTTTTTTAAGCGAATCTCTTGTTATCGCTATGATTATATTGTGTTTTCAGTCTTTCTATTTGGCTGGGATATCTATATAGTGCACCCTCAAAACCTGTACGCAGGTTATCTATTCATTTACCTATACCGGACGCGAACATGTCACAAACCCCTTTTTGGCAACAAAAAACGCTGGCGGAAATGTCAGAACAAGAGTGGGAATCGCTGTGCGACGGTTGTGGGCAATGCTGTCTGAATAAGCTGATCGACGAAGATACCGACGAGATTTATTTCACCAACGTAGCCTGTGACCAGCTGAATATTAAATCGTGCCAGTGCCGCAACTATGAACGTCGCTTTGAGTTGGAAGAAGATTGTATCAAGTTGACGCGCGAGAACCTCACGACGTTTGACTGGTTGCCCCCGACCTGTGCATATCGCCTGATTGGCGAAGGCAAACCCCTGTTCTCCTGGCACCCATTGGTTAGCGGCTCCAAGGCGGCGATGCACGGTGAACGTATTACGGTGCGCCACATTGCGGTACGTGAAAGCGAAGTGGTGGACTGGCAGGATCACATCATGAATAAACCAAGCTGGGCACGCTGAGGCTTTGAAACAAAAGGGAATTTAGTTCAGTAGGAAATCGCTTGGGGCATGTGTGGGGCATTTCCGCCAAAACTGACGTTCAAAATACTCAACTGATCATGGTTATTGTCACTCATCCATTTTCCATAAACGCTATATACCATTTGTGCAGAAGTGTGCCCCATCTGACTGGCAATGAAGTTTGGGTTCGCTCCTGCGCTTAATGCCCAGCAGGCATATGTGTGTCGAGACTCATATGCCTTTCTGTGTTTAATCCCTGCGCGTATCAGCATGCTATTCCAAGTGCATCCAATAGAACCAGGTGCGTACCAATTACCACCACATCCATTCCTGGCTGTCAGTCGAGGGACAAACACGAATGTGCATTGATCTATGCGTTTTCTACCGAATTCGCGGAGATTGACTTCGATGCTGTGTTGCTTGCCAACCCTTGTGTATTCCATCTGACTTTTCAGTGCCTGAATTGCTGACTGAGTTAAGCTGATGGTTCGGTTTCCGCTCTCGGTTTTAGGCGGCGTGAAATGTCCTTTTAAGGCAATATTTCGACTGATTGTGATAGTCCAGTTTCGTGTATCGATGTCCTCCCAGGACAAGGCGCAGATCTCCCCATGTCGCATGCCGGTATGAACGGCAAGCACCCACAAGTTTCTAATCTGCTGCGAGGGTGCTGCTGTGATAAGTCTATGGTACTCATCCGTGCTGAGTGGCTCAGGGTCAGACTTACTTTTCCTCAGTGGGTCTATACCATGGAACGGCGACTTGCTGATGTATCCATTACGTTCGGCAAAATCAAACAAGGCAGATAGGCAGCTTATGTAGACGTTAACTGTTCTGACTGTACGCCCCTTCTTAGCTGACCGAAATTGCTGATTTCTCCCCAGTAATTGAAACCCGGTCAGCAATTCCTTCCTTACTGTTAGAATGTCTTCATGCGTTACTGATGACACAGGGCGTTGTGGTGACAAAATGTCACAACACACCTTGATGTAGGAGCAATAACGTTTGTGGGCATTCATCGTTATTTCCATCCTTTTTAACTCCAGCCATTTTTCCGCCAGATCCCCAACTTTTACACCTTCTTCAACAAAACCAAACCGCTTCAAGTTTGGTGACTGAGGAAAGTGGGATGAATAATTGAAATTACCGGTTTTGATGGCATAGCAGATAGATGTTCGTAACTCCGATGCTATTTTTCTGTTTTTCGACGTATCAGGTACGCCAAGGTTTTCTCTGACTCTTTGCTTTTGGTAGATGAACCATATGCGTAATGATCCGCCATGGTTCTCTACTCCTGTTGGGTATTTCGTCATATAACACCTCTCAGTGGAAGGGAGGGCTATTTAAGCAGAAATTCTTCGGCGGATCGCCGGTCTTTGCCTTTCAATCCATTTGTCTACCTCTTCCCGGTTGTACATTATTGGGCTGTTCATCTTCGGATTAAGGTCTGCCGCAACGTGCCGATACTCCCGTCCCTCCATCCATGTTGTTCTACGTGCGTACTGGATCATGTGTTTTGTCATACCACTAAGGGTCATGAGTAATTCCTCCGTAACCCATTTATTCGGAGTAAGTTGGACTAAATTATTCATTGATACCTCTGCTATTTACCTTCCCGCACTCGGTGAACCTCACAGCAAAGGCGTAGCCATACCGGCGGAGTTTTAGGCCAGTAGGGGCGATCTTTACTGCGTGTTTGTCGAGTAATTGTCGAAAGGTGGAATTGTTGGTGGGGGAGTCGAACTCGTTCAGTAGTTCTCTTGCTGTGCTACGGAGAAGGTTTATCTTGATGCTGTCGGTATCAGCGACAGGATGCATTTTATCTACCCCAGTTGCGAGCCACAGCGTTGACACAAAAATCGATGCGGATTTGCACCCATACAACATCGACCGCCCGAGCTACTTCGAATGCTTTAAGCCAAATACTGGCCGCGTCGGAATAATGGGCGCGGCGTTCTGCCTCGGCGGCTTGGTGCGCCAAGTTTTTATAACCAAATGTCATGATAAAGCTCCGGTGTTAGTAGGTGCGCTGGTGGGTTGCAGTAGAAAGCAGTTGGTTGAACCATCGAACACGGTTGATGTAATCGACAACTGCCTTTGGTTCTTCATTTAGCCAGGTGGTTGGTGCGTTTTCAGGAAGGCCGACCCGAGCCCTTGAATAACGCTTATATTCTGGCTCTACCACCAGTACCTTCATCTTTCGGCCCTGTGGTTTTACATCCTCGATATCTGCTTTAACAAATCGTGACGTAGCGATTGACTGCCGAAGAGATGTCACTTTTGACTCGGTAATGTCGAGGTCGGGGAAATTCTGCTGAAGAATGGTAATGTGCTGCTCTCGGGTATACTGGCCACCGTCTTTAATCAGCCATTCAAGTATTTCAAAGTTGGTCATTTCAAATCCTTATCTGGGTGTTGTATCGCTCATGGGACATGACCTCCCATGAATTACCGTTGTCTTTCGACAGCAGTCGCCAGCCGCGGGCTACTGGCAGTGTTAAATGGTTATGCTGATATGTTCGGGTGGGTGTCTTTTTGCCCTCTCTGAAGGCGCATAGAACCCCATCAGCTTTGATGCTGATTCGTTGAGGGATTCGAGGTTTCATTTTTACCGGTGGGGAGGATTATTTTGTGGTTGGGGCCCAGCAGATTTTTTTGATGTCTGGGCGGCGAACGCGTTCAACAGCTTTTTCTTTCTCCAGTTTCTGCAATCGTCTGCGAATGGCTTTTCCGGTCATGCCTTTGTAACCGGCACAGCGGAGTAGGTTAGCGACTGAATCAGGTGTAGAGCCAGAGGTGCTGAGTCGTTCGAGAATTTCGTTATCGTCGGGAGCTAACAGCATGTATTGTCTCCGATGGGTAATAAAAAACCCCGCTAATGCGAGGCTGTTATTGGTTAGTGTTTTCTTCTGTTAACTTCGAAAGCACTGGGAATGGTTGGTGGGTGTGGTTTTTTCACTTTTTTCCCAGTAATGCTTTTTGATGTCTTACAATCAGGACAGGCAATAATTACCGAGCCATCATCCATTGATATCCTCCTGCATTCTAATCGCTCTCGATTACACCTTTCGCATTTAGATATCCCCTTTATGATTTTGTAGCTCAGCGCTCTCGATTTTTGGGGCTTCTCGGTGTTTTTAGGCAATAGTTAATCCTCTTTCGGGTAAAACGCTGGCCCAGAAAACTGGCGAGATACTCCGCGACAGGAGACTTAGTAGCCAGGCCCGTTTTGGTTGCCATAACTCACTTGAATAACTGTGTATGGACAGTGATATTTCAGCGCAGGTGAGTCAAATTGGTGGCTACAGGCAGCTGATAACCACTTCTTGACGGTTGTCAGCAATGGTATAGCCCATACCAAAGGTTTTATAAAACTTCACTTCAGACCCAGAATTCTTGGGGGTGATATCCGAAAACATGGTGTCCCGCCAAGTAAATACCGTGATTTTGTTGCCGGATTTCTCAACGTGAGTTGTATTATCCCTCTCCAACATCACGCGTTTGTTCGTCCATTTTTCGTAAATGCACTCACTAAGTTCTTGGGGTGATTTGTTGCTTCCGCTACTCAGCAATGGTGTTTCGTTTCTAGCCTCATTCGGCGTAGATAGGCATCCAGAGAGAAGTGCTGATGAAGCCAGTATGAGTGCAATTCCTTTCTTCACGATGTTGTGTCCTATGGCTATATTTGCATTTTGGATCGCAAGTATAGTGTCAATTTAATGTTTTTTCTGTGCTTCCGCACCTCCGGTGCTTCCGCACCTCCGGTGCTTCCGCACCTCCGGTGCTGCCAGCATGGCGGAGCAGCAGGCGTTCCAGTCTCAGCGATATCCATAAGCTTAAGTAATCGACAATTGATAACCGTTGGCGATAGTTTCTAAAGTTACAGTAATTTCCTCTGGAGTTGTTGGCGCTGACGTGGCTAGGTAAGTAGGTATAACCTGATTGTTCAACTTCGATTTTTACTCTTTTTTCTGTTATTTTATAAAAAACATATGATTCATAATTTTAAGGGCAATAAAAACCAAATGGCTACCAATGTGACTGCAATAGAACAGATACATGCATATGCAAAAGGTGTAATGGAAAGGGTTGACCACCACGCAGGTAATGTAGGAGGGGTAGCGCTAGCCCTCTTGGGCGGAGTTATTTGGCGAGCGGAGCCAAAATCCGTAAAAATTTATGAAGTTAAAGGAAAGATGACGAATGTAATCTGGTGGACTAGCTCATTTACGGGTAGTAAATATGTTCTTTCGTATAATCATGTAGATGAGAGTATTGAAATAAAAGATCAAAAAATTAATGGTGAAGTATTGCATAGTTTGTCTAATAAGATAGCGATTACTGATGCACTTGAAATAATTTCGAAACTATAAAAATACTAACTGGCAGTTGGTTTTCTATTCTGTCAGAAATATTTTCAATATCCTTTACTGTGTTTTCACGCTTGCTCCTTCAATGCTTTAACCATCTGATACATCGCCTCGGGTGGCACGGCGTTACCTGCCATGTGTACTGTCAGCTTATGTGATGGAGGGTTGATGTAGTCGGCAGGGAACGACATGGCCAGCATGTTTTCCTCTTTCGTCAGGATGCGCATGCGGTCACCGTCTACTGCTGCCCAGCGGTCGCGTGTCGTGATAGTGCCGATAGGACGCTGAAGAGATCGGCCTGATTTTGTGTTGCCGTAGTAGGACATCAGGAACCGGTCGCCGAATTGAGCACGGCCGTTTGCTACCCGGTCGAGTGTTGCTGCTGCGCGACCAGGCTGGTTGACCAATGACCAACGGCCAGCGTCGAAATCGATGAACGATTCAGCTGCAACGTGAGGTAATTTTGGCAGCTTCAGTATTAGCGGGTTCTTGCTGCGGGTGCAGACGATGAACATGCGAACTCGGTTCTGAGGCACACCCAGATCGGCGCAGTCCACGATGTGCGATGCCAGCGAATATCCCAGCTTCTGCATTGCATGCTCCCACGCAGGGAACAGCAACCACTGCAGGAACTCCGGAACGTTCTCAACGATTATTTGTTCAGGCTTCAGCACTTCGGCTGCTGCCGGGACCGCCCACGCCGTTGATCGACTTGCGTCGTACTGCGGGTTTCCGTTGGACTTTCCGCGCGCCTTGCTGTGACCTTGGCAGCACGGTGAGGCCAGCAATAAATCCAACTTTGGAGCCAAGGAAAGAACAGGTGCGAAGTTAGCCTGATGCAAGTCCTGGCATGCGTGAACAGTCCCTGGGTGATTGAGCGCATGAGCATCAACAGCGGCCTGCCAGTGATTAGCTGCCCAGACGATTTCCACACCTGCTTTTGTCGCGCCGGTCGATGAGCCACCGAGGCCAGCGAATAAATCGATACCTTTCATTTGGCCTCCCGCAGCTCGTCGGCGAACTTTTGAGCATCTTCAATCGTGAGGTCATAATCGAAGCCTGGTGACGCTGTAGCCCAAACGATAAACTTCTCCACTCCCCGCGCTTCGATAGCGGCAAGGGCGGCGTCAGCGTTCGGCAGGTTGCGCTCAGCTTTAGCCAGAACATCATCAGCATCACCCATTTCGCCAACGTTAATCAGTCTGCGGGCCTTACTGATTGCCTCTCTGTAAAAACTGCAGGTCACAGCCAGCGCATTAATTCGCTGCTCCAGAGCATCCAGCGCCTGCTGGTGGTCTGTAAATTTGATGTATTTCACCGTGCGGTGTTTCTCTGGCAAACGCCTCAAAATGAGCTGAGTGCATAGCGTAGTCAGGGTCATAGCGCTTAATCATCACTGGCCTCCTGGGTAGCGTTCTGCTGCCGGTACTCGTTGAGGATTTTGTTTATTTCCTCTCTGGTTCCCGGTGCGAGGAGTAACACGTCACCTTCTTCCCTGAGCATTGGCGCTGCGTCGAAGAGCAGTTCGCATAATCTGCGGGCGCGGGATGCACTGAATTGGGGAGCGATAAAGGACTTGGTGACCTTCTTTTTACCTGCCTTCTTCGCTTTTTCGACATCACCGGCAAGCACTTTGCCCGCCGCTTCGCCGTGCTCCTTCACTCGGTCTACAGCAGCGTCAACAGCGACAGAACCCTCTCTAACAAGCGTCTGAACGTCGTGATTTGCCTGGCTGAATGCCAGTAGCTTATCGACCGTTGCGCGGCTCTTGCCGACCAATGCGGCGATTTCATCAGGGGAAAGGTTGAACCCAGCCAGTTCTTTCACGACGAGCGATTGCTCATAAGGGGATAGCGGTAACTGGGTGTTGCTGTTCATGATGCGGGCGATACGCTCTACATCATTCCCTGTGAATTGAATTATCTGTAAGCGTTCTATCGGCTTGCCAGCATCACGACAGCGGCTATAAGCACGGCGACGCCGGTGGCCTTCGACAACCCACACACCACCTTCATCGCGAACTCTTACTTCAAGTGGTGGTACTGGCTTACCGCTCATCAGGTGCTGAAAGAGTTTTTCATCTTCAGCCAGAGTGTGTTCATTCTCCACGCGCTTGTTAAAGCCTTCCTGAACGTGGATATCGTCCAGGTTCATAGTCATGCGCCCATCAGGACGCTTTATCGTGCCGTCCTTTGCCATCTGTTTAAATGAGTTAGCCATCGCTTATTCAACCTCTCCGTGGATTGTGCTTTCGCTGTGGTGCTGCAGGCGGCTGCTAGAAGGGTGTGTGATGGCATAAGTCAGGACATATGCCGTGCCGTCTTTAAATCCCGTCCAGCGCGCGCAGGCGTTGATTATTTGGCCCTGAACATCCTTACCCCGGTGATCTGCGTAATTCACGATGGTGCCAATGTGGTAACGCGGTTCGCAGAGGCTCGGCGGGAGAGGTTTCTTTTCCATGATTAACTCCAGACAGCGCCAGCAGTGAGCTGGCACAAAGTAAAAATAAGCAGATAGAAGAAGTGTTTACCGTGGTGACGCTTAGGGGCGAAATCGCCCCCTGTGAGGTCATGCTTATGCTGGATGCGAGCGTTGAGCGTTACCATGCTGGCCTCCGCTGAATAGCGTGCAGGCGACGCTGCAGGGTTTTAATGTTGTTGCGAGTGACGTAGAAGCTGGAGCAAGTGTCTGTACACACCAGAATGCTCACGTTTTTATATCTACCGCCTTCCCAACGCTGAACAGTCACAAATTTGCACTCGGTTCTTTCGCGCTGTTTTTTGCAATGCTCACAGGTGATCTGGGCAATGGTATGCATGACATGTCCTCTCAATGAAATTTACATGGATAAAGGCACTGCCTGAGTTGATGCACGCGCTCGGTTTCCCTACGGTTCCAGCACACTGGAGCGGGGCAGAGCCTTTATTGATGTAAAAAAGAGCCCCGGCTAGCGGGGCAAAGGATGACAATGGAGGTGTTACGGAGCAGGTTCGTGATGACTCACGCACCTGGTGGCGCACCGAACCGGGGATTTATACTGTGTGGGTCAAAATTAGAACCGGAACGATACGCCACCAGATAAGTGAGACGCCGGCTAACCGGCGATGTAGACACAGCCTGCAATGGTAGTTGCCCACAGAAACATGCCGATAACGACGCTGTATGTCAGCGCCTTCCATCCGTTTAAGCTCATGATTGCCTCGGTGCGCCCCGTAGGCCGCGGTGGGTTAGAAGTTCCAGGCCACGCCGTTCAGGTCTTTGGCGATCTGACGTGCTTCTGCTTTGCCCGAAACTGGCTTTGTCACCTTGGTGCTGATGCCGTATTTCGGAGCGTGGGTGATGTCTACAAACTTTGTGCTGCGGGACGCCAGGTAGCGAACCTGTGGAAAATTGCTCATTGTGTTACTCCTCAGTGGTCTTAATGAAGCGCCCCACAGGACGCTTTATAAGTTCACTCTTTCCCTAAAGAACGTTACAGGTCGGTCCCTCTCGGGGTCTGTGGGTGATTTCGTCGCTCACCCGATGCGTTTTCTTGTTTGGCTTCCTGCCATTTCCCGGTGGTTTGGGGTGACGTTGTTGCTGTCGATGGAATGAGTTTAATAAATAATAAACTTTATCGTCAAGCAAACGCTAAACATAAGGTCGTTGTTTATCTTTAACTAATTGAGTGTTTAGAGAATTTAGTTTTTTGAATTTACTTGAATGGAGTGATTTGGTGGTTCATAGGGTGTGTTTTGAGCGGAAAATGTACGGAGGAGCCTATGGTAGACCCAGATTCAGATCTTGCTTACGGCTAGGCATGTAGGATAGTAGGGCAGTCTTGTTTTATGTTTGCACAGAATGGCGATGAGATAAGTTGCGCACAGGTGGCTTACTAACTTAAGCGAATTCATTGGCAGATCATGGACGAAATAGGCGAGTCGAATTTGTCGATAAAGCTGGCGATTGAGCAGTTGGAAGAAGGGCTATAGGCATAAAAAACCCGGCCTAGGCCGGGTGATATATTTACTAGTATTCTTCTGCTTCCTGCAACTTCTGTAGACTTAATGGGAGTTTAACACCTTCTAATCCGATGCCCTCGAAGAGGGTCATCATTCGACGTCTGAAATCTAAAAAAACAAGGCTAGAGCAAAGATCTAGTTGTTCATCGTCGCTAAGTGAGGAATATGTTTCTAAATCTTTTATTTTGAAGAAATATTCAACCTCAATTAGGGCATTGAATGCAGGCTTTTCTCCTTCTTCCGCTTGTGATTGCGCAGTGACTCCAAACGTAAGCTTAGCCTTTGTAGGTTTCTTTTTATCATCTTCAGATATATCTGTTTTAAAGCTAAGGTTCAAGTCGGTTTCTTCATCAGCCACAACTTCTCTGTCAAACGTAACTATCTGTTTTTTCGGAGAGCTAGAGTATAGTTGAACGCATTTTAGAAATTTTAACACCTGTGACTTCTCCCCCAATGAGGTTTAGCTCGAAATCTCATTACATCATTCGCCGCCACTTCTTCTTCATCCATGTGGGAAGGCACTTTTACTATCGACGTAAAAGTTCTTGCAAGCGTGCTTGCGGCAGTCGGTATCTTGTAACCTTGTAATGCAAAGGCACTTTTCATCTTTATGTCACTCAAATCGGCAGAAATGCCAATTAATAGTGAATGAATGTCACTATTGTTGGTTGAGGCCGAAAAATCACTAATCTTACTAACTAAGTATGTGTTTAGGCTTACGCTTTCTTTGCCAGCCTCTTGAATGCATCTGGCATGAACAGACCTTGGTAGTCTTAGGGTAACTCTACCGCTAACCAAGGTATCCGTTGGTACTTTAGGTGGCGGGAATGGAATTTCCCCCTCAATACACATTTTTTGAGCAGTGGCGATAGAATCAAGCGCTAGCTCTCTTGCAAACTCTGCTGTTTCAGAGAATTCCTTAATGTCAGGTATCTCCTCAACTCTAGCTACATAGATCCATTCACCTTCATCATGCTCAAGTCGCACAGAAATTGTGTACTCTTCTGGTTTATGGATGATTTTTTTCATAAATTGCCTCAAGCTCAGATTCGAACTCTTTTAGTTTAGAGACTGTGTTTGTGACGTATCTAAAGTTCATAGCACGTTTGGGTTTATGTCCACAGTCAATCGAGTGTGTCGTAAAATGTGAGCAATCACTAAGACCTTTGTGTACGAAAATCCGATGACCTTCGGTCTTCCCTGCGCGGTGGCAGAACCCCAGCTCTTCCATTAGAAGCAATAAACCATCCGAGCCAGAGCATGAGATCGATCGCTTCCGTCGTTGTAGTTCTTCAATGATATCTTTAACTCTTGACATGATAGATGACATCACCTGTAGTGTCACATTGAAAATTTTAATCGTTGTAATAGGTTTGATTCAAAACGTGTCAGCTCAGTAAGCCCTCATACAACGAGTCGATAGCTCAGTACGAGTTACTATCAGCGGCATAGAAACCGCTCAACTTCCGCCATCTGGCATTGTATATCCACCAATGAAGAACCAAGTCAGCAATACAATTGCTGTCATGATTATAGCTACGGGAAAGAGGTGACCAATTTTCATGTGGTTCTCGTTGTTTATTACTAGCCATGGCGCTTAAAAGCTTGCGACTGGCTTAGTAAGACTCGACCGATGACCTTAAGCTTGTGCTCGTTCTCTTCGGTGATCGCCCAGTCTGAGTACTGCGAGTTATCTGAATGAACCAGTAGGTGATCCGGCAACATCTGAAGTCTTTTTACGTGCAAATGGTTTTTGTAGAGGAATACATAGATACCATCGCCGCTGAAGTAGTCTTTGCTCACATCAACAAAGATAGCATCCCCAAGCTCAATCGTTCCGGCCATGCTGTCACCGTCAACAGTGATCATCTTGACCTGTGATGCTTGCTTGCCGCCGAACATCATCGACGCGTGCTCATCGGTATACTCAATCGAACGTATTGTCTGAACCACTTCGCTATTAATTACTCCTGGCCCAGCGCTCGCCTGTACGTCAAGGACTTCAATTCTGTAATTTGAGCTTTCTTGCTGTACTAATCTGGCGTCGCTGACGTCATCAAGAAAGCCCGCAGGCATTCCATAAGTTGTTTCAAGACGTCTTGCCGCTCTCTCACCAAAGGAAGCCTTACCCGTCATCAACTGTGATAGGTAGCTCTTTTCATTGGCTGGTAGCGTTTTATTTGCGAACCAAGCCTTCAGGCGTTCACGCCGATTCTCTGTCGTATTCATTTTTCCATTCTGCGTAGTAGTTACTAAACAAGCAAATGCTTGACGATTGGTTTAGTGTTTAATAAACTTAAATTAACTTATGAGGTGACCTATGCAACTAAAGCAATACATCGACGAACTAGAGCGGGGGGAGGCAAAGAAGCTTGCTGAGCGTTTGTTCGTTTCCAGTTCTTACTTATCTCAGATGGCGTCTGGCCGGTGCTCAATTTCACCTGCACGTTGCGTTGAGATCGAAACAGCAACAAACGGCAAGGTTAGTCGGAGGGATCTTCGTCCAGATGATTGGCAGAAGATTTGGCCGGAGCTATCTGCTGCTTAACAAGGACAATTATTAATGGAAAACAATGCAATAGCACGCAAGTCAGAACTACCGAAACTCAAGCCAGTTGAAATGGAAGGCTTGATTCTCAATCGCCTTGCGTCGGTTGGGCAAAAGCCAGTGGCAGACGCAATCAGCGTAGATGAGTCGACGCTTAGCCGGTGGAAGGGAAAGGGCGGTCACATTGAGCAATTTTGCCGATTGCTGACGGAGTTGGGGATCCAACTGGCACCACCAGGTGCGGTTCTAGTCCGTCGTGACTATCTCTTTTCGATGGAGACGTTGGCTGAGATTGGGATGAAGGCTGAACGCATGCGGCCCGAGCCGCTGGGGTGGGACTAAATGGCCTGGGACACTTTTGTTTACGACAACATTAAACGCCAGCTGGTGGCTGAGGGATTCAGCGAAGCAGTGGCTCAGGGGGGGGGCAAATCATGGTGCTGATCACTATCGCCGTATGTCGCAGGCGAGTCGCAAGGGGATGGCATTCGACGACTGTCTCACCCGCGCAAGGCAGTTTTCGCTTGCGAGCTGTACGAAGGAAGAAAAGCCAGAGAAGGCGGGTAAGAAAGCAAAAAGCCGAACAGTTGCAGCTGCTCGGCAATCACTTATCTAAGTAGGGGAATGTCATGAACTTTCAAAGCAAGCAAAGCGAAGTCGGAATGACAAACCACAGCCTGATTATTGCAAACGGATCAGTTTCTGGCAACAGCCTGACAATGAGCAGCCGTGAGATCGCTCAGTTGGTTGAGTCCCGGCATTCCGACGTTTGCACCGCAATTGAACGGTTAGTTAGCCGTGGGGCTATTTCAGGGTATACGGCAGTGCCGTACACCCATCCACAGAACGGCCAACAGTATCGCGAGTATCAGGTAAACAAGCGTGACAGCTATGTCGTAGTAGCTCAGCTATCACCTGAATTTACTGCGCGCCTGGTAGACAGGTGGCAGGAGCTTGAGAACTGCTCTTCCATCCCGCAATCCCTGCCGGAAGCACTGCGTATGGCTGCAGATTTGGCGGAACAAAAGCTAAAGCTTGAAGGGCAGTTGGCTATTGCTGCCCCAAAGGCCGAGTTTGCTGATCGGGTTGGTGAGGCAAAGGGTGTTCTGATTGGAAATTTCGCCAAGGCAATCGGCATAGGTCAAAACAAGCTCTTTGCGTGGATGCGTGATTCTGGGGTGCTGATTTCCGTAGTCGCACGCCGCAACGTCCCCAAACAGGAGTTTATGGATCGCGGTTACTTCACAGTTCGAGAAACACCGGTAATGACCAACCACGGCATACAGATTTCATTCACCGCGCACATCACTGGCAAAGGCCAGCAATGGCTAACGCGCAAGCTGAAAGAATCTGGTGAGCTTCCTGACTTGTTGGCGAGTTAACCATGAGCCAATCCGTCCCATTAAACCGGATTTATCTTGATGCTCGCGGTAATCGCGTGACCGTCATTCGGTGGGATCGGGCTGCTCAGCAGGTGTTTTTTATGCGAAAGGGCTACCCGTATGAGTGCATGCAGCCACTTGAGCGATTTAAAGAGAAATTTAAGCGAGTCGAAGTATGAGCATGAATCTGATGGCGCAGGCTATGAGCATCAAAGTGGGTAACCCACTGCGCAAGCTGGTGCTGTTCAAGATAGCCGACAACGCTAACGACAAGGGCGAATGCTGGCCTTCCTATCAGCATGTCGCTGACCACTGCGAGTGCAGCAAAAGCGCTGTGAGGGCGCACATAGAGGCGCTGATTAAGATGGGGTTAATCACCAAAGAGAACCGTTTGGGCGTGAACAATGGCAAAGGTAATACCTCGAATCTTTACTACCTGACGTTGGACACCCCTGTGTCAGCAGAAAGCATAGCCCCCTGTGCCGTCAAAAAGCATAGCCCTATGCCGTCAAAAAGCACAGGGGTATGCCAGCAGGTGACACCCCCTGTGCCGTCAGAAAGCACAGCCCCTATGCCAGCAGCTGACACCAGAACCAGTCACTCTCTTGAACCTGTCATTGAACCAAAAGAAAAACCCCCTATAGCCCCCCAGAGCGAACAACCTGCGGCGGACACTCCGGGCATGGCTGGGGAAGTGCTGGATTTCTTGAATCTTAAAATCAACGGCAAAACACCGAAGCGCGTCAGCACGCTATTGGAAATTACCGAACGCCTGACGGAAGGAAACACCGTGGAAGAACTGAAGCTGGTGGCAGAACATCGTGCAAGCCTGCTGCTGAACAACCCAGCAATGGGGCACATGCTCAGTGCCCAGATGATTTTTGACCCGGTACGCTTCAGCGGCTATCTGGCAGCGGCCAGTACCTGGAACAGTCAGCGCACTCGCAAAGCGGCAATGGCTGAGGCTGTCGAGCAACAACGTCAGGATCCGCCTGCTGGTGATATTCCAAAAATAGATTTCGAAGAGTCATTCGACCGCTTAATCCGTGATGCGGCTATGCCTGCCAACGCTGCAGAGAAACGCGCTCAGCAGCAGGTACGTAAGAACGGTTTTGGAAATGTTGATGAAGGAAAGGCCCGCCAAATGTGGCGTCCAATTTTAACCCGAGCATACGCAATGACAGGAGCACAGGCATGAGAGCGATTGTTAAATCTAACGTACAGCGTGAACTGGGCATTGCGATGATCAAGGCCGGTGGTGAGTTGCTGCCATACCTGACGGGCCGCGTGTTGGTATCGACTCTGCCGGACGAAATGAAAGACCTCCCAGACGGGATTTTGCCAAAGGTAGAGCATGAGATAGCGAACGATCCGCGCCTTCAGTCTTTCTTCCAACATGAACGCGTTATCGGAGCTGCTGGTGGTATTAACGCGATGGAAGCTTGGGCAACGCGCTTCATGGGATGCCAATACTGCGGAGACGAGCAGCCACGTCAACTGCTAACCCGTCGTTATGGGCATGCTGCAATGTGTCTCTGCTGGGGCTGCGACAACAAGACTGATGGGCATCTGTCACCAAAGCTTGATGCAATAGCAAACGTGAACATGGCCCGCTGGGTGGTTGAGACGGCGAAATGGCGTCTTAAGTCGGAAGGCCAGTTAACTATCCCTGAGCTTGTACTGTGGGCTGCCATTTCCGATGTTGTTGACCTGATCCCTAATGAAGTATCAGCGCAATTACTTGGTTTACCGAAACCTATTTTTGTATCGGGCCCGACAAAAGAATCAGACCTGGAGCCAAGAATTTCAGCAACCGAAATCCTGAAGAAAACGGCGATTAAAGTTTTCACTGTTGATCCAGAGCCGCCGAAAGCCTTCATGCTGCGTCCAAAACTGACCCGCGTCGAAGACAGCAAATGGACTCGCTGGGTTAAAGCGCAGACGTGCTGCTGTGGCTGCGGCCGCCGTGCTGATGACCCACACCACATTATCGGGCATGGACTGGGTGGAATGGGGACGAAGCCAAGCGACTATCTGACTATCCCGTTAGCCCGAGACTGCCACCGCAAGCTCCACGACAACCCCGAGGCATGGGAAGCAGAGCACGGCAGTCAGGCCGTATTGCTGGCCCAGTTCATGGAGTATTCCTACGGTGTGGGAGCATTGGGATGAAACAGGTCACCATTTCCTGCGAGCAATACAGGAATGTATGCGACGCACTGATCAATATAACCAATTTAAATGAGCAGCTTTTGCTGCTCTCAACACCCGATAAGAGATCGGAAAGCATCCGTATTCAAGCCAGTGAAATTTTGAAAGATATTGAACAGAAACTGGCGCAAGCCGTGGGAGAAAAAGCATGAGATTAGAGTCGATTCCAAAATATTTTGCACCTAAGTCGCCAACATTCAGCGATTCTCCACGCGCCACGGCATCGGACGCACTAACAGGCACTGATTTGATGGCGGCAGTGGGTATGTGCCAGGCACAGGCAGAGCTCGGCATGTCAGCGTTTCTGGGCAAAATGGGTGTTAGCGATGCTGATAAGGTAAAGGCTGTGTTGCTGCTGGCGGAGCAGGGTATGGCTGAATCAGTACGAGTAGCTCCCTTGCGAAAGTTGCAAGACGGCATTAGAGCAAAGGTAATTCTGGTTATGTCTGTTTTCGCTTTCTTGGACTACTCGCGCAGTGCGGCAAGTGTGGCGGCATGCGATGCCTGCTGTGATGGATTCGTAGAGGAAAGGAAGTTCGTCATGAATAAATTGGCTCATACCCATGACACCGTAGCCAGCTTTGTGCGCGGCGACCTGCCAGCCAGTATCAAGCCGGTAGAAGGCCGTGAAATGTTTGTGAAGCACACCTATTACGACATTACGAAAAAGGTCTGCAAAAAATGTAATGGGAAAAAAGTGATTTCGACGGCGTGTAGAGACTGCTCAGGGCGCTGTGAGGCTGTCGATAGAGAAGAGACAGAACGGCAGGGCGTGCCAGTTAAAAAGGCGTGTAAGCGCTGTGGCGGACGTGGTTACGAGAGAATACCGGCATCGCGTGCTTTCGATGCGGTTCAGCAGGTGACGGATGCTATTTCCTTGGCTGCGTGGGAGAAGACCGTCAAACCTTTCTACGACGGTTTAATTCGCATTTTGGAAAGCGAGGAGAACCACGCAGAGCAGGCATTGCAGAGAGTTACTGCATAGTGCATTAAAAAATAGTGAACTATTTTATCGTGAGCTATTTACTTTTTCCGGAAACTGGGTAATTATCTCTCTAACACTAGAAATCCGTCTGATTGTTACGGTAAAAATTAAAAGCCCGAGGTTAATAGCCTTGGGCTTTGTCGTTTCTGACGGTTGCTTAGGGTGTGATTTAACTGATTGAATTATATGTGGTAATTTTAACCGGTTGCAAAAGTGAATAAAATTGACCAGAATGGCTATGACAGTGGGAGTTCTGTATTTAATATACGCAATTACATACAGTGTGAACACAAAGTCATTTGCAGAAATAATAAAAATATTGAAAACAGCCACAGGAAGTAGTAGAAATGTGTAACGCTGTGGAATAGTTGTGAAGAAAGCGAAGATAATCTGCTAAGAGCAGGTTTTTTTATGCCCAAAATATCTAACTAACCACCTGACGAATCATAAACAGTCGAGCATTGCTCGGCTGATGAATAGCTCAAGAACCCGCCTAGTGCGGGTTTTTGCGTTTCTGGCCCTGGCATCCGCTGGGGCTTTTTTGTATCCAGCACCGCGCCGGTGCGAAACCACCAAGAACCTGTTCAAAAATGAGCCTTTGAGGATGCCAGTAGTGGTAGGCGTACCCTCTTGGGCTGGTTTCCTGGGCGACAAGGGTTCATTTCTGAAAGGAAAACGCCATGCAAGAAGTAACAGTGATCCCCAAGTTTGATTTTAAGCAAATGGTAATGGCAGTTCACGGTACTGTAGTCACAACGTCCGTATTAGTGGCGAAGCATTTTAACAAGCGCCATAAAAACGTTATCCGTGCCATACGTGAACTGAAATGTTCGGACCAATTCAAGCGGCTCAATTATGAGCCTGCTGATTTCATTGATAAAAATGGTGACATTCAGCCGATGTACAATATGACAAAGGATGGTTGTATCTTCTTAATTATGGGATTTACTGGTGAAGCAGCTGCGCTGGTGAAAGAAGGGTACATCAATGCCTTTAACTGGATGGCTGAGCAACTTGTCCGATGGCAGTCAGTTGGGGAGGATGCGCAACACCGGCATGCTATCAAAGCCGCCCGATCGGAAGTAAAGGGGCGTTTCGGAAGTCGCCTTATGAATGAGCGAAAGAAAGAGAAGAAAGTCCTGACGGTAGAGTATGAGCAGATACTATCACTGATACAGCCCAAGTTAATCCTTGAATAAGAGCCCGCCATTGCGCGGGCTTTTCCGTCTTTAGCGCCCAATGCCTCACTCACTGACGTATGTCGCCCGCATTCGCGGCGCTAACCCTTATCTATCACCCGATGCCGGGACTAATCCCCGGAAGGGGGAGGGATGGCGACGGCCGTCGATGGGTACATGTAGAAACGAGGTCGAACATATACTCAATGCAAGTCTGTTTATGCTGTACCAACCACTGCAAAATGCATTCATCAGTCGCAAACGAGTCGCTAAAATCACACATATTGGAGATAAGTGGCTTGACAAGGCTTTAGCCATTTAGCCATAATAGTCCCATAAGCTGCCGTTAGTGACTCTTAAGTTGCATCGACGGCTTTTTTATTTCCATAATTATGCTGATAATTGTTCACCTTTATTGTTTGGAGATGAGCATGTTGGTTGAATTATGGCAATGGATACAAACCAGTCCTGCACAATCAATACCTATCCTATCGGCAGGGTTAGGGCTAGTTGCAGGTGGCGTTTGGACTGTCTTAACCTTTTTTCACAAAATTTATTCCGACAGAGAGCAGAGGCTTTTTGAAAGGTATAGATTGCTAAGTAAAGAAATTACAGTTGGAAGGGATGGGGATGATTTGCCTTATATCGCTTATCAACTTGATGCTATCTACGAACTAAGGTTTTTTAGAAAGTACTATCCAAGAACAATTTGGATGCTTAAGGGCCTGAGGGGGAGGTGGGAAAATTCTACAAACTATGATAAGAGTAATCTCGCTGAAATTGATGATACAATTTCTTATATAGCTCATAGGAAAAACTTAGGTGGATCTATTCTATTTTGTATTTTTAATTTTTTCTGGTGGTTTAAGATGAAGAGTACAATTTTAAACGACAAGTAAATTAGCAATCAAGAATTCCTTTACTTTTTGGGCTGCCTTCGGGTGGCCTTTTTGCATTTCAGCCCCAGCAAAAATTCGACACACTTGGCATGAGCCGATTCGTTTACGGCTGGTGGCTGAACCCTATTTTCTTTAGTGATTACTCTGCGTTGTGTGACCTTTGAGACAGCGGCCACCATGTGATGCTTAGCTTCTTAATTGATAACATTCATGTGCTGTATATGGATACAGTATCAATGATAAGGAGCCTCACATGGCAAATCTGATTATTAGCGAAAACAACGACATTACTTTGACCCCAGAGCAAGCTAAGGCTCTTACTAAGGTTGAAGTCGCAGGCCAGTTTGAAAATGCTGTACTGCTGAACAAATACCTTGGCCGCATGTCTGTGCCAATGGAGCCAGGTACTGAATTCGATGAGGTATTGAACACAGTGCCTGCATACTCGCTGGCCATCTCTGTCGAAGGGCGTTGTTTTTCTGGCGTAGGTACTCCGACGGTATCAGCAGCTGGAGACACCTGGGAATTCAAGTATCCGTTTTACTTGCTTGAAAGTTACGCCGAACAGGTAACTACTCAACACATTCCGGTTTCGCAACCGGCATAACCAAAATCAATCAATCCCGGCTTATGTCGGGATTTTTTCTTTCATCACCCGGTGCCGGGACAATCCCCGGAAGGGGGAGGTAATGAAAATGCCCTGGAAGAACGAACCCAACATCCTATCAATGTTGATTGCGTTTGGTATGACCCTTCTGGGGGCTATTGCCAGTTACTCATTCAAGGTGTTGAACGGCGAGGCCTTCAGCTGGCGCACGCTGTTCCTGCAGCTCTTCGTTTCAATCTTCGCTGGGCTAACCATGGTGATGATTGCCCTGCATTACGATTGGCCGTCTGAAGTGATGGGTGGCGTATGCGGTATGGCTGGTTGGTCTGGTGCATCACTGATCAAGGCGCTTGAGCGCCGTTTCCTTAATAAGGCATCAGGGGAAGCAAATGCGGATTAGCAACAAAGGACGTGACTTCATCAAGGGGTTTGAAGCCCTTCGCTTGGTGGCTTATCCGGATCCTGGTACTGGTGATAAACCGTGGACGATTGGCTGGGGCCATACCAAAGGGGTTAAGAGGGGTGACAGAATCACGCAGGCGCAAGCAGAGCAATTCCTCTCCGATGACGTGTCCGTGTTTGAGCTAACGGCTAACAGCGCCATCAAGCACCCAATGACGCAGAACCAGTTTGACGCGCTGGTGTCTCTGGCATTCAACATTGGTGGATCTGCTTTTGCTGGCTCAACACTGGTGAAGAAATTCAACGCCGGTGACGCTCGGGGCGCTGCAGATGAATTCTCAAAATGGAAAAACTCGGGTGGCAAGGTCATGCCTGGGCTGGTGAAGCGTCGTGCTGCAGAACGTGAGACGTTTTTGTCATGAATACCCCGTTCAGCTTTCGCACGATGGCTATTGGCCTGTTGCTGGTGGCGCTGATTGTTGCTGGCAGGCTGGCGTTTTACTTCCACGGCAATGCAGTAAGGGCTGGAGAGCAGGTTAAGGAACAGAAAAACACGCTGGCGCAGCAGTCAGGACTAATCTCAACCCTGCAAGAACAAGACCGGAAGAACAGGGCCTTAGCAGCAGAACAACAGCAAAGAGAGCAGCAACTGCGCCAGCAGGGGGAAACGTATCAGAGGAAATTACGCGATGCACTTAAAAGCGATAAATGTGGCAATAGTCCTATGCCTGCCGCTGTTGTTGACCTCCTGCAGCAAAACGCTGTCACCGACCCAGCAACAGGTCGTGTTGTTACCCCCTGAATCCGTATTCATCCCATGTGAGCAACCAACGCTGCAGGGCAACACTTGGGGCGATGCACTGAGCTACGCGCTGGTATTACAAACAGCTTTATCAATCTGCGCTGGCCAGGTGGCCACGCTGAACCAATGGCGGGAAACCGCCGGGAGAAATCGATGAACGAAGCAAAACAACAATATGAGCAATATGGTAGCAAGTGACGTTGGGAGTGACTTCGATTCAGGCCTGCAACAGATGGCAAAAAAGCCAAAGGTCTGAGGCAGCTAAGGTTAGACAAAACTGCTGGCAGGCCTATTATCGAGTAATAAATTCGGGAGAAAAGTTTATAAACTCCAAAAATACTGTAAAATATCCAATACTACTAACAAAAGCTGGGTATGTTATGGATTTAACTAACATGATGGAACAATTCGAAGATAGGGCGAGGGTTGAAGAGTATCTGGTGTTATTGAAGAAATATTGTAGCTCTCAATCTGATAAAGACAAGATTTCTGATGTTTTTAAGACAGATGAATATCGTCCTTCATTACCTTCTTTCTACCAAAAGATTGGGAAGGCTGATAAAGCCCTAGAGGCCATCAAATGGTGGCAAAAATTACCGCAAGCAGAAAAAGAAAGATACGATAGATAACAGTACAATTGAAGTAATCTGAAGTAATCGCTTTAAGGAGGGGGGGATGTACGAGTTGGAGTATTTGGCAGGTGCTTTAGATAAAGCACTAAGCAATCAACAAGAACATTATCTAGATGTTAGTGTATTTACTGATGATGATTATAAAAATATTAACATTGAGGTCCGTAAAGCAAATCTTATCCAGGAACATGGACGAACCATTTACGTATCTTACCCTTTGAAAAAGGCATACTGCGACCGGGATGTGGAGTTAATAGTTGGCAAACTAGTCGAGCAATAACCGCCTCCGGGCGGTTTTTTATTGCCCATCAAAGAGCGCCCGCATAGACGCTGTGTAATGAGTGGAAACCAAGCTATCCCCTGCTATCAGTGGTTTGATGATATTCCAGAGTTTGGGGCAGTGGATAGCGATACTATACCAGCGTCTAACGATCCGATCGCCAATTCGGATTCAGAAGAGCACGGCATCCTGCATCAGGCCTGACGCCATCATCGGTGGCATTCATTGAGTGCCACCGATGATGCACACACTAGTCTTAAGACTAACTTGAGATGTTTAATAACAAGAAGAGTCTAACACGGTGAAATTTTGTCTAATTAAGCCTAATAACCCCTCATCAAGAGTTCCTTCTTTAAAAGTAAATGTTATTAGTATTTCATTTTTTTTCTCATTATCTCCATCCGTCATCTCGCAACTGACATCGCCTTTCTTAGCATTATGGATGGTAGGGATTGAGTTAATGTAAAAATGTTTTTCAGGTTCTGATTGCTTAAATTTGTAATAGGGATGGGCAATAAGCCAAGTGTGGAATTCATTTTTTTCATTTTTAGGGATTACAAACCAATCTTCGCTCATCTGATTCTTCCTTAGATTATGGGGTAGCTTAATGGCTCTCACAGACAAACAAGAAATGTTCTGTCGCGAGTACCTCATCGATTTGAACGCCACGCAAGCGGCCATTCGGGCGGGGTACAGCGTAAAAACTGCTAACCGCACCGCGTCCGAAAACCTGTCAAAACCTGACATTCAGTTAAGGATCTCTGAACTGAAGGCTCAACGCAATAATCTGGTTGGCATAAATGCGACATACATCCTCAATCGCTTGGTTGAGATAGACCAGATGGACGTTCTCGACATACTCAACAACTCTGGCGAACTAAAACCTGTGTCTGAATGGCCTAAAGCCTGGCGTACAACGCTTTCCGGCCTAGAGGTTATAGAGATGGCTTCAGAAGGAAACTCGGCGGCGATTATCAAAAAGATTAAATGGCCAGACAAGGTGAAGAACCTTGAGTTGCTTGGTAAGCATATCGAAGTGAATGCTTTCAAAGAGACGATAGACCACAAGTCATCAGATGGAACCATGACGCCAAAACCAACGGTGATTCAACTCATCCCCGTTGAGCCTAATGCATGAGTGAAACCGTACAGTTACCGATCCCGGCAAAATTAGCGCCATTGTTCATCGCCCTCAATAAGCGCTATCGCTGCTCGCATGGTGGACGAGGCAGTGCAAAAACACGCACGTTCGCCCTGATGACAGCTGTAAAAGCCTACCAGTCGATGATGAACGGCGAGAGTGGCGTTGTGCTTTGCGCCCGTGAGTTTATGAACTCATTGGAAGAGTCGAGCATGCAAGAAGTGAAACAGGCGATCCTATCTGTTCCATGGCTGGCTGCTAACTTCGATATTGGTGAGAAGTACATTCGCACCATCGACAAGAGTGTGAACTACGTATTCTGCGGTTTGCGCCACAACCTGGACAGCATCAAGTCGAAGGCGCGAATCCTGCTCTGCTGGGTCGATGAAGCAGAGTCCGTCAGCGAAATAGCCTGGCAGAAGCTCAGCCCTACTGTGCGCGAGGAAGGTTCAGAGATTTGGGTGACCTGGAACCCGGAGCGCGACAGTAGCGCCACGGATAAGCGGTTTCGGAAAGAAGCCGGTGATGACTGCATAACCGTCGAAATGAATTACACGGATAACCCGTGGTTCCCTGACGTGCTAGAGGGAGAGAGATTGAATGACCAGCGCCGACTAGACCCGGCAACGTATGCATGGGTATGGGAAGGTGCTTATCTCGAAAACTCCGATAAGCAGGTGCTGGCTGGCAAATACAGAATCGCTGAATTCTCCGACAATCTCTGGAAAGAAGCGGAGCGGCTGCATATCGGTGCGGACTTTGGTTTCGCGAAAGACCCGAACACTCTGGTCAGATCGTTCATTCTGCATAACCGACTCTATGTCGAATATGAGGCCTATGGCGTTCATACCGAACTGGATCACATGCCGGATCTCTACGACACCATACCCGGTGTGCGGGATTGGCCCATTAAAGCAGACTCAGCACGTCCAGAAACGATCAGCTACCTAAAACGGCAGGGGTTTAACATTTCTTCCGCAGAAAAGTGGCAGGGCAGTGTTGAAGATGGAATTGCACATCTACGCGGCTTTGACGAGATCATCATTCATCCACGCTGCAAAAATGTGGTGCGCGAGGCGAGATTATGGTCTTACAAAACCGACCGCATCACCGGAGAAGTGCTACCGAAACTTGCGGATGGCAATGAGCACTGCTGGGATGGTATTAGATATAGCCTTGATGGGCATATTAAACGTAAATATCAGTCAATAGGGATGATGATACCTAAGCGTTTAAGATAGATTATCACCGCAGATAATAAGATTAAGGTATGTATGAATATGAATTGGTCTCTCTTTTGGGCAGCAGTTTCAGCAATTTTTACCTTATTAACAGCAATTATTGCTGTATGGGCAATGTTCAGATGGCGTAAACAGGATGAGTTAAAGGTAAAGCTGAGTTTTAAACAGTCTATTGCGAACTATTCATTTCAGTTAACACAGATGCCAAACATGCTTATTGGCCCTGCCCTTAGAGCTGAGAATGCTGAAAAAGCAATGCAATTAAATAAGTTACTATCATCCTGCAATAATTCATGGTATCTGTGCGAAGGATTGTTAGAGAAAAATCAGACAGTTAATACGGCTTGGAAGTTTATCTTTAACAAAAACAAGGAATACCTCAATGGCTATTTGAATTCTGACGATCTCGGCGCCATGTGCCTGGCTATATTGCATGAGAAATTTGTGTTCGATTAGTTGTCAATCAAAGGCCGCTTGAGCGGCCTTTTTTATTGCCAGAAGCCTAGCAAACGGAATCAACATGAACAAAAATCTCCAACTGGCCGTCAACCACGCGTTGAACGACGCCAGGATTGAGCGTGCCCGAATGGGGATGCTGGGGCCATCTATGGGCCTGGACAATAAGCGCGGGTCAGCATGGTGTGAATACGGCTTTCCTGAGCAGATCACATACGACAACCTGTACTCACTATATCGGCGCGGTGGCATTGCTAACGGCGCAGTAGAAAAGCTGGTGGGCAAATGCTGGCAAACAAACCCGGAAATTATTGAGGGTGATAAGTCAGACGAGAAGTGCGAGGAAACAGCCTGGGAGAAAAAGCTCAAACAGGTATTCACTAACCGGTTATGGCGAGCCTTTTCTGATGCCGACCGCAGGCGTCTCGTAGGTCGTTACTCAGGCATTCTGTTGCACATCCGCGACGACAAACCATGGAACCTCGAAGTAACGAAAGGCCGCGGGCTGGAAAAAGTCACGGTGGCCTGGGCTGGCTCGCTGAATGTTAGCGAATGGGATGGTGGGCTCAACTCGAAAACCTACGGCAAACCGAAGATGTGGCAGTACACGGAGCGATTGTCGAATGGAGCAACCCGCCGTGTTGATATTCATCCTGACCGCATATTCATCCTTGGCGACTACACCGACGACGCCATCGGTTTTCTGGAGCCTGCGTATAACGCTTTCGTCAGTCTGGAGAAGGTGGAAGGCGGTTCTGGCGAATCATTCCTGAAGAACGCGGCGCGCCAGCTCGCGCTCAGCTTTGACAAAGAGATCGACTTTGGCAGTCTCGCGTCAATGTATGGTGTGAGCGTTGATGAGCTGCAGGACAAGTTCAACGAAGCCGCGCGTGAGATGAACCGAGGCAACGACGTCCTGATGAGTCTTCAGGGGGCAAATGTAACCTCTCTGGTTTCTCCGGTATCAGACCCCAGCCCGACCTATAACGTTAACCTGCAGACGGCCTCTGCCGGTGTTGATATCCCGGCGCGAATATTGGTAGGCAATCAACAGGCTGAACGTTCGAGCACTGAAGACCAGAAGTATATGAATGGACGCTGCCAGAGTCGCCGCGGTGATTTGTCATTCGAGATTGAGGACTTCTGCGACAAGCTGGTTGATCTGAAAATTATCGATTCTGTCGGCCAGAAAACTGTTATCTGGGATGACCTTAATCAGCAGACCCGCGCTGAACGCCTGGCTGACTCCAAAGCCATGGCTGAGGTGAATAAGACCATGGTGGAGAGCGGAGATTCTGCGCCATTCAGTGGTGATGAAATTCGCACCGCTGCAGGATTTGAGACGGAGGGCGATGACCCGCTTGGAGAAACAGGAGATGAAGAAGAAACCGAAACCTCCAATACTGCCGAGTAACATCAAAGACCCTACCGGAGTCGATAAGCTTGAACGTGGAGCCATGCGCGAATTTGCAAAGCGAATGAAGCAGATAACGAAAGGCTACATTGGCATCCTCAACCGCATCCCTTCCGAACCAGTCGTAAACGAGCGCTACACCTTCCGCCTCGATCAGGGGCTTCTATCGATGCTGTTGCAGAACGGAGAGGCTCTGGTGGATGAAATTCTGTTGGAGGGGGGAGAGTTCAACCTCTGGTTCTTTGGGCGTTATGTCTCCGTGGCATACCAGCGTGGCACCGCTCAGGAATATTACAACCTTTCCCAGCAATCCTCTGCTTATGCAGCCGGTCAGCAGGATGTACCAAGCATTCTGTTAAGCGAGCCATATCAGCTTCGCCTGATGCTGGTCAGGGCGCGTGAGTTTGAAGAGATGAAAGGGCTTAGCGCGCAAGTCAAAAGCGACATGGCGCGTATCTTGACAGATGGCATCGCCAGGGGACTAAACCCGCGTGATGTTGCAAAAAACCTCAACGAGCAAACCGGTATCGAAACACGGCGCGCTAATCGCATAGCCAGAACGGAAATCACCACAGCTCTCCGTCGCGCCCGCTGGGACGAAGCGCAAGACGCGCAAGACCGCTACGGCATCAAAACAAAGCTGCTGCATATCTCTGCACTAAGCCCTACAACCCGAACCACACATGCAGCCAGGCATGCGCACCTCTACACGCAAGACGAGGTGAGGGAGTGGTACACGAAGAACGGCAACGCCATCAACTGCAAATGCTCTCAGCTTTCCGTGCTGGTGGATGAAAAAGGGAACCCTCTCACCCCTTCGGTCATCGACAAAGCCAAGCAGACATTCAGTGACATGAAGGAGAGAGGCTACAAATGGGCAGAGGGTTAATCCATGAAAGTGCAAGTTAACGTAACCACGAAGGTAAACAGTCAGGCTATCCGCCGTGAGACATACAACGGGCGCGAACACCTTATTTTGCCAAGTTACACGCTGCCGGCAAACGTCGTCATGAATGACGGGCTCTATACGGCAAGCGAAATCGACGCTTATTACCAAGGGCTGGAGGGCACCCTGGCACCGTTAGGGCATCCGCAACTCAACGGCGCGTTCATCTCCGCCTTTTCCCCTGAAGGTATCAATCAGGGCCATATCGGTGCATGGAACAGGAACGTTAAGAAATCAGGTAATCGTGTTTACCTGGAAAAATGGGTGGATACCCAGATAGCCAATCAAAGCGAAGGCGGCAGGGAGCTGATCGAGCGTGTCGCCGCTATTGAGCGTGGTGAAGATGTGCCGCCCATCCATACAAGTGTTGCGGTGTTTCTCGACCAACTGGAGCCAAACGAGCAGCAGAAGGCGACAGGTGCCAAGTGGGTGGCGAAGATTCACGGTATGGATCACGACGCCATTCTGTTGCATGAGGTAGGTGCTGCGACTCCGGAGCAAGGTGTGGGCCTGATGGTTAATGCTGACCTCGCTACGCCGCTCAAAATAAATTCTGGCGCGCTGGTGGGTGAGTCCTACAGAGATCGTGAGCTGAGGCTTGATCGGGCCGCGAAAGCCCAATTCGCACCTGGTGAAAATGAATATGCATGGGTGGCTGATTTCACCGATTCGCAAGTCGTCATTATGCGCAACGGCGGTGCCGCGCAGGTTTACGGCTATTCCGCTGACGGCGGAAAAATCACCTTTGATGCCACCGGAACACCGGTAACACGTCAAGAGTCCTGGGTGGCTATCGTCGCCAACAAAGTTAAATCCTTATTCATTCCGCAGGGGCAACCTGCAACAAACCACCAAACGGAGGGCGACATGCCTTTAACCACTGAAGAGAAACAAGAGCTGATCACCGAAATCGGCAAAGGCCTGGCTGCCAACTTCGCAGATGCACTCAAGCCGATCACTGAAAAAGTTGATGCATTGCAGTCCAACCATAACCAACTGGCCGAAACCCTGACTGCTAACTCACGCGCTGAAGAAAAAACCAAGCGTGAAGCTGTGGCAAAAGTTCACGGGGAGATCGTGGCAAATGCGCTATCAGGAGAAGCGCTGGGCGCGATGTTCAAAACTTTGGGTGAAGCTGCTCCGCTGGCAGGTAACTCCGGCCAGCAGCAACAAGAAACCGGCGCGCCAGCTGCCGATACATACTTCAAATAAGGGGGCCAGCCAATGCCACGTTATCGTCGCGTAAATATCGACGGTCAATCTCTGTACAAGACCGAAACCCGCACCACTGCTGCGGCACTTCTGCCGGGCACTGCTGCTGTCATCAACGCCAGCGATGAGTTTGCTCAGGCAACCGCGCTTAAAGGCCGCATCTACATTATCGACGTTGCTTACCATCAGGGGCTGAAAATCACGGATGCTATCCCTGTCGGTGACTCCGCTGTAGGCAACTACGTGGAAGAAGGCCGCGAGCTGGCTCTGCTGTGCGTGCCTGGCTCATATAAGAAGGACAGCCCGATCAAGCTCGGCACAAATGGTCAATTCACTTTGGCGACGGCTGACACGGACTCAGTGATCGGTTATAGCCAGGATGAAGCAACCATTGCGGCCAATACTACCGATTTCATTCGCGTGCGTATGCGCGTTGGCACCGTCGCAGCTGCGCCTGCACCGTAAAAGGAAAACATATGTACTTCTCTAAAGAGACACTGGCTGCAAACAGCCGCCTTGGCGGTCACTGGAATGAATTGTGGGCAAACCGCAACATCTGGAACGCAAACCACAACTCCATGATTGCCGTAAACCGTGCGCATATGACTCCTGAAATGCTGGCATGTAACGCTGTTGGCGGGTTCGCTCGTGAGTTTTGGGCTGAGGTAGACAACCAGATCCTTCAAATGCGCGACCAGGAAGATGGAATGGAAATCATCAACGATTTGATGGGTGTCCAGACCGTACTTTCTGTCGGTAAAACCGCCAAACTTTATAACGTTGTTGGCGATATTGCTGATGATGTTTCGGTAAGCATTGATGGTCAGGCGCCGTTCTCATTCGACCATACTGACTACGACAGTGACGGCGACCCGATTCCGGTGTTCACTTCCGGTTACGGGGTAAACTGGCGCCATGCTGCAGGCCTTAATTCCGTAGGCATCGATCTGGTGCTGGATTCACAGTCGGCTAAGTTGAGGAAGGTTAACAAGCGCCGGGTTGCCTATTACCTGAGTGGCGACGAGAACATTCAGGTTCAGGGCTACAAAGCCCAGGGGATGAAAAACCACCGCAATACCAAGAAGATCAACCTCGGTTCTGGTGCTGGTGGTGCGAACATCGACCTAACCACGGCTAATGCCGTGCAATGGATTGAGTTCTTCGGTAAAGGCGCTTTTGGTTCCAACGCTCGTGTGAATAAGGTTTCCAAGTATGACGTTATGTGGGTTAGCGACGAAATCTGGGCAAACCTCGCGCAGCCGTATGTCGTTAACGGGGTAATCAGCGGCAACGTTTTGCAGGCCGTTTTGCCGTTTGCTGCAGTAAAAGAGATCCGACCTACGTTTGCGCTGAGCGGTAATGAGTTCATCGCCTACGTTCGCCGCAAAGATGTGATCTCTCCGCTGGTTGGCATGGCTCAGGGTGTCATTCCTTTGCCGCGTCCACTTCCGAACGTTAACTACAACTTCCAGATCATGTCTGCTGAAGGTCTGCAAATCACCGCAGATGATCAGGGGCTGTCCGGCGTTGTTTACGGTGCCAATCTGGCGTAAGGGGTGAGCATGGCTAAGTACGAAGTAATTCGCCCCTGGAATGGCGTAAAACTTGGTGAAGTTTTGGATCTGGACAATCTGCACCCGGCATTGAAATCCAATGTTCGGCCCATGCTTGGTGAGGCTGGTGGTGAATTGACACCGGCAACCCCTGGAGCGGGGAACGAAGCCAAGTCTCGGAAAGAGACTATCGCGAACCGGCTGACTGAACTGGCTATCGAATTCAAGGGGAACCTTGGCGCGGATCGGCTTGCCGAGTTGCTGCCTGATGGCGAACTTGAAAAATTGTTCCCTGCTGAATAACAGCCGCCGCTAAAGGCGGTTTTTTTATGCCTCGTTTCGGCGAGGTATCTCTTTACAGGAATCAGCCATGGTGACTATCGAACAGGCCAAAGAATACTTGCAGTCACAAGGTATCACTCTGCCTGATTTCGTCCTGTCCGCGCTGGTGGAACAGGCGAGCAGTATTCAGGAATGCTTGGACGCACATTACCCTGCTTCTACCTCATTGCTGATACAGCTCTATCTGCTGGCTCTTATGGGATTAGGCCAGGGCGATAAGTATATAAGTTCACAAACAGCGCCAAGCGGTGCATCACGGTCATTCCGCTATCAATCATTTCCTGACCGGTGGAAGGGCGCGCTAAACCTGCTGCGTGGGCTCGACAAATACGGCTGCGCGACATCGATAACGCCACCTGATCCAACAAATAAAGCTTTCGCAGGCCTCTGGATTGGGAAGGGCGGCTGTATGTGTGGTGGTAAGTGATGGTGTGGGTTCCGGTAGTTGAACGCCTACCCAAACCATTTGAGCGCGTCTGGGTAAAAACCGATACCAATAGGCAAACCACCGGGTTCGTGAGCAGTGACGGTAAATGGACAATCAATTGCCCAAAAATCGCAGCTGAGCAGCCATCAGTGATTAGCTGGAGGGAGTGACATGTCTTCAGTAGCAGATTGGTCATATACGGCTGAGGCCACGTTATGGCGCAACCTCGGCAATAGCGAAGCGGGCGATCCTCTAGGCTGGGCTGCACCTGAAATTATCATGTGCGATTACCAGGGCGGACTCTCGACGAAGCTGAACAATATCGGTTCGGAAATCACTGTAAAAAACACGGTATGGACTGAATTCAGCGAAGCCAAGAAAGGCGACTATCTGCTTATCGGCTTGTCTACCATGGTAGACCCGATCACCGCGGGTGCCGATGAGGTGGTGCAGGTTATCCGCTATGCCGATACGTTTGAACGCCTCACTGAAGACATCGCCATCCTTACGGGAACGTAACAATGGGCGTAAAGATAAAGGGCATCAAGGCAGCACAGCGACGATTGGATGCTGTCGTAGAGGATGTTCGGACACGTAAAGCGGTTAGGGCAATCAAATCCGCAATGTTCATTATCGGTGCAGAGTCAGCACTGATGACACCGATGGATACCGGCACCCTGGTGAATTCTCAGTTCCAAGAAACCATGATCAACGGTACGCGCATTACTGGCCGCATTGGGTACTCCGCTAACTATGCCGTCTACGTTCACAACGCCAGTGGCATCATGAAGGGACTACCTCGACCAAACAACCGAGGTAATTATTGGGATCCGTCTGGCGAACCCAAATTTCTTACAAAAGCAGCTGAGCGAACTCGACGCCAGGTGGATGACATAATTCGGAAGGAAATGAAACTTTGACCCCTCCAATGTATCGCCGCCTCCGCGACCATTTCCAAGATGCAGGGCTGACTGCTGGACTCACCATTCAAACGCTGATGTGGAATGACACCGGCAAGTTGTCTGAAGCCTTCATTGTGTTCCGCTCAGGCGGAGGATCTGATGTTCAACATGACCGTGGCGGTGATTTTTTCGTGATGGTTGATGTAATTGGCGCAAAGGGCATGGGTAAGAACGATGAGGTCGATGCGGCCGCGAACAGAATCGCTGAATTTATCAGTGATCAGGAAGGCGCTGATAGTTGCGTTGGCGCTATGCGATTGCTTGGCGGGGTGCCACCTCCAATAACTTCTACTGAAGGTCGCCTAATCTACCGATTACTGGTCAGTTGTACTTACGGTGAATAACAACACATATCTATCCATCAGGCTGCCCTCGGGTGGCCTTTTTTATTTGAAGAGGTAACACATGCAAGGTTGTCCAAATGACACCGGCAAGCTGATCGGTAAAGTTGCCGTTCTTCGTGCTGCATTCGGTTGTGCTGATGCACTGCCTGCTCTAAGTGACTGGAAGCGCCTTGGTGCGCTAACAACTAAAGGCTTCGACTTCTCCCCTAACACGGTGACGTCTGAGGCAGACGATACCAAAGGGCTCGTTGAGAGCCTTGTCACGAATATGGATTTCACCATTTCGGGAGAAGGTGAGTTCCGTAAGAAGGACAAAACCACCGAGATTGGCGCGATTCATATCTCCAAATACATCTTTGATGAAGTGCAGGCGGGGCGGCAGCCAACCTTATGGCTTCGTTTCGACTTCGTTGGCGAAGATTCTGGCACCTACATCATGGGGTACTTCAACACCACGTCCTGGTCTGGTGATTTCGGCGGCACTGATATTTCCACTTTCTCTGGCGAGTGGAAAGTAGCTGATTCCGATACCGTGGTGTTTGAAGTCGGTGATGATATTCCTGTTACCGGCGTAACTGTTGCTCCAGCAACCGCAAGCATTGCCGTAGGGGCCACTCAGCAACTGACTCCTACGATTCTACCAGCTGATGCCAGTGACAAAACCGGCACCTGGTCATCCTCAGCAACCGGCAAAGCCACTGTTAACCAATCAGGGCTAGTGACTGGGGTTTCAGCTGGTTCGGCGATTATCACTTTCACCTCTAACGATGGTGCTAAGACATCGACCAGCGCGATCACTGTCACAGCGTAACTATCACAAAGGGCATGCACTTGCCCTTGATGATAATTATTCGAGGTTACCCAATGATACCGTTCACCGAAATTGGCGAGATGCTTATCTCAGATGCTGACCGCGATTACTTTTTCAGATCATCGTTCGCCAACATGTCCCGTATAGGTTCGCCAGCAGCGATTGTAGAGCGTTTTGCTGAGCTGCATACCAGTGACGCACCCCGCTTACTTGAAGCTGCCATAGCGGCATATGGAGAGATCCCAGGGTGGTTGCTCACCCACATGAACGCGCCTTCTTTCAGTAGCGATGCCATCTATGCCGGAATGATCGTCATGCAGGCATGTTGTGATGATGATATCAGCGCGCTGGTGGGGGAACTTAAGCCAAGCAAGAGAGGTAAGAGAGCATTTGTTTTTCGCCAGGGCAAGATGCCAGTAAGCGATATTATCGTACTTGGGCAGGCACTCATTACTCACGGCATCATCGGTAAGGCGAAGGTGCGAAAGCTGCAACGCCATGAGTCGAACAACTACGTGAACGAGTTCAAAGCATTTGAGTACATCAGCGCAGCGCGTAACCACTTCAACATGCCGAGAGCTGAAGCTGAACAGCTTACGATGACCGAATTTCAGCAACTGCTTGCAGCCAAATACCCTGAACAGAAAGGTTTTACACGTGAAGAGTATGACCAGGTCATGGACGAAGATGACAAGCGCTGGCAGGCGATGATGGCGAATTCAGCGAGGTAAAAATGAAAATATTTACAGCCTGTATGCATCCAAACAGTTTCTTTATCGACGCGGACACCCAGGAGGATTTCTGGGTGCTACTGAGTAAGTCACTGGGATGGGGAAAGTTTACCCTTATTAGAGCATCAACCGAATTCAGTCCTACAGGAGGGCTTTTTGAATTAACTGAAGTGCGGCTGGCACATGAACAGCCCCCTGAGTCAGTAGTTGCAGGATCAAATGTTTTATGGCGTCTGCCGGAAGCTCTCGAAGTTTTGAGACAATACTCGCCTTTTCAGGTGCCGACAGATTGGATAGAGCGATAAGATCTTCAATGGCAACGATGGTGTCACGATGTATTCTGATGGTTTGCACCTTCAAAATCGCGCTCAACCCGCCATCATTAAGAAGAAAGTCTATTCCGTTATGGGTGATAGCACATGTGTGGCTGTTGAACAGATACTGAATACCTTCATTACTTTGGCTTACTGCAAAGGGGCGAGAAACAAGGCTGTGCATTTGTAGGTAAAGCATACAGGCTACGAAATGATTGTAGTCTTGAAATTTAGCGACTAGCTGTTCTTCTTGCATGTTTGATAGGTGATTTGGAGCTACATCAATCAAAGCATTTAAGATTTCAAGTTGCAATGCGCGATCGTACTTTTCCGTCTTATTCATTAGCTTAGCCCTCTCTCAGTTTACTGCAGTCTAACCTGATGTCCAAAAAACACCTACCCTGACATTTGAACAGTGTTGACCTGTAAATCTTAATCGTTCAAATATTTATCATTTGCCATTAAAATATAGAACCCGATACTGGTCACTAGTGAATGTTATGAAAAATGTACAAAATACGAGCACTGAGTACATAGACGATGTTGAATACAAGAAATGCTTTGAAGGCCATAAAGAAAAAGCGCTTGAGAAGGCGCTCGAAACAAGAAAATTTGAGATAGAGTTGTATTGGAAAAGGGCTACTTATTTTTGGACGTTTATTGGCGCAACATTGGGCGGTTTTTTTGTGGCGTACGCATCCAGTTCCATGTATAGAAAAGATTTATTGGTAATTCTTTGCTGTTTGGGGCTGGTTTTCTCATTTGCATGGTTTTGTGTTAATAAAGGAAGTAAGTATTGGCAAGAAAACTGGGAGAAGCATGTAGATCTCCTTGAAAACGATGGGATTGGACCTCTTTATAAAATAGTGTTATCAAGGAATAAATCGACAAAAAAGCGGCATAAGGTTCAAGATTTCATCACTGGTCCCCAAGCACTTTCCGTATCGAAAATAAATCAGTTGATTAGTGCATTTATGGTGTTGCTATGGTTTATTCTTTTGGTGTATGTGTTACTACCTTTCGATTTTAAACTCCCATTTAAATGGTTGTATGTTTGCGTTGTTGGGCTGAGCTTAATATGTTGTGTATTATTTTTTATCAGTGGCCGCTCCTATTCTGGGGGGTATTACCATACAGCGACATTAAGGAAGTCAAGGATTAATCCAGATTTAGGTTCTGATAATAGTAAGTGAGTTAAATAAATTTCTAATCCCACCCAAGAGGTGGGTTTTTGCTTTCTGGCTACCAGACTTTATCCCGCAAGTGAGATTTGTTATCATTTAGCGAATTATTACCTATAGGGATATAGAAATGCGTAAGTCACTATTGATTGCTCTGGGCGTGATTGCCCTTTCAGGTTGTGCTAACCAGAACGATGACTATCAGTTGAACAACAGGCCTGTTGCTGAGCAGTCGGGAAGTAAAGAGTGGAAGGAGTTTGTCGCTCCCCTGTCTGTCAAAACACAGTCACCCGGTGACAGAATGATGAAGCGCGCAGAGAGACACTACTAAGCGTGAATCAGCCCACTTGAGTGGGCCTTTTGCTTTTGTTCACCTGTGGTTTTCGCCCCCGTTTTGCTGGCCTTTTTCATGGTCGATCTTTGGTTTGTGGTGCAATCTTGTTGCTCTTTTTTAATCCACGGAGTTGAAACAATGAAAAAGCTTCTAGCCCTTGTCACCAACCAATACTTCCTGGCATGTGCTGCTGCAACCATAGTGTTTGTAGCAACGGGAGACCAAAGCTATTTCAAGAACAGCATCGACTACGGCCTGCAGGCTGTCTTCGAATCAAAAGGTAGATAACCTACTAACCCGCTACGGCGGGTTATTTTATGTCTACCCCAAGAAAGGCTAGCCTAATTGGGAATCTTACTATTTGAGATTAAGTAGTAGGCATCGATTTCAACACTTACCAGTTACGTCACCCACAAAGGCCATTGTAGCGTCAAGACCTTCAAAACCTTGTCTAACCCTTGTCATGAAGGCTTTGTCACCATTAACCATCCAAGTCTCAATTGTCTGCTTTGTATCAATGGTGTACATACCAACCATTGAAGTCGCTGATATAGGGATGTAATCAAGATCAGAGCCGGTGCCAGACGTTTCAAGATCCGCCTTCTTGGCAGTAATTTTGATATAGAACTTCTTACCTGTGAAACCGTCCTCAACAAATTTGTAATGATCAGATGCGGCAGCAGAGTAACCGCGAAGGTTTTCGACTTTCCAGCACTGGGCCCAAGTTGGAAAAGCGATAAAAACTATCGCCAAAACTAAACATCGTTTCATGTATTTCTCCTGTATTTTCCTTGGATCATAGCATGCAAAAGTGACATGCAGAGGAAGTCGCGTTTTGTCGTTGCCACCGCCGCACCCTCTGCTACCATGTAACGACTTGTTACTTGTCTATGGGAAATGGATGTGAATTTATTATCAACCGTTTGTGTTGCGTTAGCGACAGCATTTCCATGTTGGGCCTTTGCATCAAATACCTATGAGTGTACGTACTCGAAGGCTGATTTAGATAATGGGAAGATTGGACAATTGATTGGGCAAGAAAAAGCCGATGTAGAAATAGGCTCTGATACATTCAAGGCTTACAGGCCGCATGGGATTTTTCTTTCAAGTCCAAACTTAAATTCAAGAAAAGGTGATATGCGGATAGGAGTTGATGGCGCAAAGGTTTTCGTTGCCAGCGATGATAATAAAAGCTTCTCTATCGCTGATAGAATAGGAAAGTCTACGGAGCAGTGGGCTAATTGCTCGCCGAAGAAAAAAGAAAAAGAACCGCAGTTAGATGAAATAAAGACAGTTGAAGACTTGACGCCTAAACAAGCAAAAAATTTCTTTCTAAATGAAAAGCATGCATTTACAACAAACTGTTTGGTTTGGGATGATGTCACAATGATCACTGGTAAAAATCCAGCAATGATTATTGGCGGAGCAGTAGATATGGGGAAAAATCCTCGATGGGATGGCAGGGAGTACACTTTTACCTTTAATGGCGGTTCCATGGTTGCCAGATTTGTTCCATCAGAAAAAAAGCATAAATTCGTTATTCAAGCTGGTGATAAATTCTATGGATGCGGCCCATCTGAAGTAGATCATAACTTTGACTAGATAAGTTTTATCAATTAAAAGCTAACCTCGCTGCGGCGGGGTTTTTTTATGCCCGGAGATCAGTAAATGGCGAGCGGAACCAACGAAGGCAGTATCGTCTATCAGGTAGAGCTCGAGTCGCAGGCTTTGCTGGTAGGCCAGCGTAAAATAAACGCCAACCTTGATGAAATGGAAGGGCGATTTCTTGCTACTGGGAAGTCAGTTGGTGTTGCCGAAAAATCATTCCTATCCCTGTCTCGTGTAGCTGCAAGTCTAACCGCCGCGCTGTCAGTCCAACAGGTTGCTCAGTATGCCAACGCCTGGGTTGATGTAAGCAACAAATTGGTAAACGCAGTACGGCCTTCTGAGCAGTTAGCAGATGTCACACAACGGGTATTTGATATTTCCCAGAGCGCGCGATCGGGACTTGAAGCAACTGCGGCGCTTTATGGTCGTTTAGAGCGGGCTACACGAAATGCGGGAACCAGTACGGAAGATCTCGCAAAACTTACCACGACAATAAATAAAGGGCTGGTGGTATCAGGCGCGACGGCGGAAGAGGCCAGTTCAACCATGATCCAGCTATCGCAGGCGCTTGCCTCTGGGGTTCTTCGTGGTGAGGAATTTAACTCCATTTCAGAGAATGGTTCTCGCATTGCAGTGGCATTGGCCGATTCACTTGGCGTTACGATTGGTCAGCTCAGATCGATGGCGGCGGAAGGTAAGTTAACCACTGATGTAGTTGTGAAAGGACTCCTTGGTCAAGGGGATGCAATAGCCAAAGAATTCAGCAACACAGTAATGACTACGGGGCAAGCATTCCAGGTAGCGGGCAACAACATCACCAAGTTCGTTGGTGAATCAACATCAGTGCAGACAGGCCTGAAAGTATTCAATGATACGGTTATTTCGTTAAGTGAGAACATTGATATTGCGGCCAGCGTGGTGGCTGCTTTTTCTGCGGTTCTTGGTGGTCGATATGTTGGTGCGTTGGCTTTGGCGACTCAGGCAAAAGTAAGTGACATGCTGGCCGCGAGGGCGCAGGCAGTAGCTGTGTCCTCTTCAGCAGCAGCAGCAGCTAACGCTGCGACCGTAACGGCAAGAAAGGCATTATTAGATAAAGAAGCAGCATTATCATCGCTAGCTTTGGCGCAAGCTGAATATAATGTTGCCAAAGGATCGTCCGCCGAGGCATTTGCTTTAGAAAATCTCAACGCAACAAAGTCTATTGCTATCCAGCGATCAGCTGCATTTGCTGAAGCTCAGTTGGCACAGTCAGCCGCCACGAGAACAGCAACCACGGCGGCAGCGATGGCAACCACGACTATTGGCGGGTTGGCAAGAAATGCACTGGCATTAATTGGCGGGCCCGCTGGGTTCGCAATGATCGCTGGGGCAGCATTATTCTATTTCTACCAGAAAACACAGCAAGCAAAACAAGAAGCTATCGATTTTGCAGACAAGCTTGATGGTGTGATCGCGAAGATGCGAACTATGAGCAATGTCCAGCTCGCTGCTGAAATTGATAAGGCAACAAAATCAATAAATGTTCAATCTGGCGAAGTTAAGAATAGCGAAGCGAGATTAGCAGACCTCACAGCCAGGCTTGAAAATGCTAAGGCAGCTGTATCGGGGTTATCTCAAGGGAACCTATTTTATTCAGATGCCATATCGAAGGTTAATCAGCTTGAAAGTGAGCATGTTCAATTAACTGTACAGGTTGAGTCCGAACAATCGAAGTTAAGTCAGACGGTCAGCAAGGCAGGAATATTACGCGCACAGCTTAATGGCACTCTTGTGCAAGGTATTGACCTGCTTAAACGCGACGGGCATGAAGCTAGCGTGTCTGCTGGGCTGTTTAATCAGCTCGGGAATGCCTTGGATATTGCATCAAAGGCGAAGGATAAATTTAATTCATCCAGCATCAAGGTTGAGCGCCCACAAAACATTCAGGATTACCTTGATAAACAAGAACAACAAGTCGAACTTCAAAGCGAACTTAATGACAGAAAAAGGGCGCAACTAAAAGCCGAGCAAGATATTCGCAACCTGGCTGGGAAAGATAATACTAATGGGGCAAGCAAAGATCGGCTTGAGCAGGACGTCTTACTAGCTCGTCAACGCGCGGGGGCAGAGTACGATGCCACTAAAGCAATTCAGGAGCAAAAGACAGCAACCAAGGAAAGTACCGCTGAAGGGAAAAAAGCAGCGAACCAAGCCGAAAGCGTTGCTCAGAAACTAGCAAATTTAAAGCAACAATCTGTTCTGTCTGCTGAATCAACAACCGACCTAAGTCGGGCTCAGTCTATATTAACCGCTCAGCAATCACTGGGTAATGGGGCGACTCAGGCGCAAATTACTTTAGCTGGACAGTATGCAGCCAAAAAGTGGGACACAGCGAATGCTATCAAGGCTCAAGCTGCAGCTGAGAAACTTCTTCCTGAAGCGCGCGAGAATGCCAGCTATACGCAGGATGTGAAGGATTTAAACACTGCTCTCGCCGCGAAGAAAATCAGCCAGGAACAATACAACGCCACCTCTGAACAACTTGAACAGCAGCATCAGGTTGCCTTGGCACAGATACGCGCTGGGCAGGCAGTGACGCCTCAACAGGAAGCCGCAGGTTCGGTTGATCCGGTTCAGGCATTAGCAAATGAGAACGCCAAGAAATTAGCCCTTATCCAGCAGTTTGAGACTGACGGAACGCTGTCGCATGATCAGGCTATAGCGCTGCGTGCTGCCGCTGATCGGCAGTATGAGACTGATCGAGTTAATGCTCAGTGGGCGCTGTTCACTCAACAGAGCATCGGTTACGAGGCTTTGGGTGCGGCTGTTGATTCGTTCGGGCAAGGGGCTAGCTCTGCGCTTTCCAGCGTCATAACCGGCACACAATCCGCCTCAGATGCAATGAGGGGGCTTGCTGATACTGTCCTGAGTAGCGTAATTCAAACATTTGTCGAAATGGGACTGCAACAGGTTCGCGCCGCTGTGATGGGTACGGCTGCGCAGACATCCGGCATCGCGGCAGTGACGACGGCGCAGGTAGCTTCTACAGCGACGACAACGGCGACAAGCGTAGCTTCTGCGGGAACAACAATGGCCGCATGGTTACCGGCTGCGCTGGTGGCTTCTGTTGGCTCGTTTGGTGCGGCGGCAATCATCGGTGGTGCAGCTCTGGTTGGGGCCTTTGCTCTGTCCAAGACATTATCCGGTAAACGCAAGAATGGCGGCCCAGTGTCGGCAGGTGGGATGTACCAAATCGGGGAGGGCGGTAAGCCGGAAATATTGCAGCAGGGTAACCATAACTATCTTCTGAATGGTGACCGCACAGGCAACGTAATCAGCAACAAGGACATGCAGGGAAGTGGAGGTGGTGGAGGGGTTGTTATTAACATCCAGAATTACACCACTGGCACTGTTGATGCACAGGCTACCAATACCGGCAATGGCATCACCGTTGATGTCATTGTGGCTGACCTGGATAACGGTGGCCCGATTAGCCAAGGTATATCGAGAAACCATCAAGCCCCTCGCAGGGCGACAAACTAACAACCCGCTGCGGCGGGTTTTTTATTACCGGGAGAAAACCGTGGCAATACCTTATCCCGACTGGCTATCCCTTCCTCAGAAGGCCAACAAGAGCCGCACGCTTGATACTGGGTTTCGTTCTGATCAACCGGCAGTGGGTGCGCCAATCTTCCAGCGGTTTACTGATGACCTCAAAACCACCTGGTCACTGAACTGGATTTTCACGCTGCCAGAAGATCGAGCGTTTGAGCAGTGGTACCGAAGCCCGCGCTATCTCGATAACGGCAACCAGTGGTTCACCATGCTGTGCAACCTGGGTGGCTCAGGCCTGCAACTGCAGGAGCTGCATTTTGTGGCCCCGCCTGTGCAAACGAGCATCAACGGCAATACGACGACCTGGACGGGCAGCGTCATTACCAGAAAGGTTTACAACCCGGATGATGAGTTCTCAGACGTTATCGTTGAGCTACCACCTAACCAGTGGGGGATCATTGATGAAGTGGTTAACCGCGACTTGCCGGAGTTCTAAATGCCAACGTTACGCGAATTTCAGTCTCAGCGGCCAAACCGCATCCTGTACGACACCATGACGTTCTATCACTCGACCTTCGGCTATATCCGCCTTGTGAACCGGCAGATTTACCCCAAGACGTTTGCGGGGGAGGTTTACACGCCATGCAGAATGGAAGTGTCAGAGAGCCAGCAGAGCAACACGCCGGTAATCAACGCCACGGTGAAGTTTGGCCGCCTGGCACAAGACTTTAAGCAGCAGTTGAAATTGTGGCGCACCTATTCGCGGATAACGCCAATATCTGCCACCTACCAGCGCTTTGATGCCGCCGACATGAACACGCAACTAAAGCCGTGGACGCTCTACGTGAAGGACGTATCCATGGATGAGAGTGACGTCACGTGCTCACTGACGCTACAGAACCCGCTGAATAACAACATCGCCTTTCTCTACAACACCACTGATTTCCCAGGACTGGCCAATGCATAAATCTGACTTTGTGGACGTCATGGAGGGTAAGCCATGGCGCAATAGAGCGTGCTCGTTTGATGCCGTGGACTGCTGGGGGCTGGTGGTCATGTATTACCGCCATGTGCTTGGTATTGAGATTCACCAAACGCCGGACTACGAAGCCGGTAGCGACTTCCTGACGTGCTTTGCCGGTGATGTTGTGTTTTGGCAACGGGCCGACAAGTCCGCCGACCGTAGCATCTTTATCGCGTATTACGGCGCTGAGCCAAAGCATGTCGGTTTGGTGGTGGATGGGCAAGCATTCCATAGCCGTGGCGAGTCTGGCCATGTGCGCTTCGACAAGCTTCGGACATTAGAGAAAGTGTTCACCAGAGTGGAGTTTTACGACTATGCCGTTGATCGAAGTTCAGCGCGTGCCGGGGATACCGAAAGAGCGACATAACCTCTCAGCCGGCAGCATGTTTTACCCCTGGCTGAAAACAGCCAACCTGCACCACGATGTTGAGATACTGAGGAATGGAGTTAAGGTAAAACCTGATGATGAGCTGAACTTCCCTCTTAATCAGGGCGATGTTATCAGCGTGTTTGACCAGCCTAAAAGCGGTATTGCAGGGACACTTCTCAACCCGTTAGAGCAATTCAACCCGATAAAATTCACCCAAAAAATTCTCTCTTCGCTTATAAAGCAACCCAGCGCGAATGCAGCCAGTAGTAACTCCAAGACCTCACCAAACAACAGCCTGAAGGGGCAGACCAATATTGCCCGCACGGTGAGGCTAAGCCGGATAATTACGGCCAGGTAAGGGCGTTTCCTGACCTTATCCAGGAGTCTCTTTTCGAGTATTCGGAAAATGTGAAGTACGTGACTGAGTGGATGAACTTTGGACTCGGTAAGTATGACGTCACGTCAGTTCGTTACTCAGAATCAAATCTCGGCGCATTGGCGGGAGCGTCTTATCAGATTTATCAGCCTGGGCAGAACATACCGCTGATCAACGAAGGCTTTGCGTTTGACGATATTGATGGGCAGACGTTACCGGGGCCGAATGAAAACGAAGAATTCCCAGCGGAGACAGCGACAACCACGGCAGTGATTTCCGGCACTTTCGCCAATGGCGAAATATCGGTGAAGATAATTAAAAATAGCGACTTCGACTATTTCTATGACCTGTCATTTCCGCACTCTGTTTCTTTCGTTATCAACGTTACTTACAACACGGTATCAGGGCCGGTAACACGCGATGTAACGATTTTTGGCGACATTATTTCATCAGAAACGACAGATGATGGTTCGCCAACAAGCCCTGTCTATTTTTACACCTTTGTATTTAACAATCTCTCCGGCAGTGACGTTTCTTCACTTCCTGCAGACACGATCATCAACACCTCAATTCTGACGATAAATGACAATGAACCCTTTGTTGTTGGCCCAACGTTTGCCCCTGTCGCAGGCACGCAGCTATGGGTACATCTGCAGGCTCAACTGGGTGATGAGCAGTATGCAAACTGCCGAATTACATTTTGGCAGGTGGACGAAGATAACGTTCTGATCCCAGGGACAAGGCAAGAAACAGAAGCGGGGTTCCCAGGAGGTGACAGGGATCCGGACACGTTCTATAAAACTGTGAAAATCACCCCTGCAGCGGGCGATGGTCGATACGCTGTGCAGCTTGAACGGCTTGAAAACAGCAATACCGAAAGCAAGCTCAAGGTTGAGGCCATTCATATTGTCAGGACGAGAGTTAACGTCGCGTATGCGAATGACACGCTCGTCACTGTCAGCGTTCGGGCGACAGAGCAGGCGACAAGCGCACGCGACCGTAAATACAACGCCCTCATCACGCGTCACACTATTAGTTATGACCTGACTAGCCAGACTATTGATTACACCGAAAGGCCGTCTCGTTCGTTTGCAGATGCTGTGCTGCACACCTGGGTAAAAATGGGCGGGCAGGCAGAGTCCAGCATCGACATTTACGAGCTGTATTCCATTGCTGCTTCATTGCCGGATCCACGGTTGGGGTACTTCGACTACACGTTTGATGATGAAGATATCTCCCTTGGTGCCAGGGTGCAGACTATCTGCGATGCGGCCACAGTTACAGCGTTCTGGGATGACGGTGTGTTGTCGTTTACCCGTGATGAGCGCAAGCCGAACGCTGTGACCGTATTTAACCGCGCCAACACCAAGGCCGAGGATTACAGCCTTTCGTATGACATGACACTGCCCGGTGGATTTGACGGCGTGCAGGTGACCTATAAGAACCCCACGACGAACAAGCAGGCGTTTATTCGTTACCGGATCACCGGCTCAACCATTGAAGAAGGAGAGCCAGTCAAGGCGAAGAAGTTCGACATGCTGTATGTCAGGAACTCGTACCAAGCAAGGGATAGAGCACTGAAAGAAGTGCGCCGTCTTCTCTACTCACGGCAGACGATGTCTATTCGGGCGTTGGCCGATGGTGAATGGGTGAATGTCGGGCAAATGGTGCAGGTGCCCGACATCTACGACGTTAATCAGCAGGACGGGTATATCGTAGCCAGGAACGGAAACGATTTTGATACCAGCGAGCGCATTGAGTGGCAGGGGGATATGTTTGTCATCGTCACCGATGCGCAGGGAACACCAACCGCACGAGTCCAAGCACTCCCTCGTAGTGACACGATATTTGGATTCACCGCCGCAATACCAGCAATAACCCTCAATATTTTTGACGGCTACAACGTGCAGTCACCCTCCCGTTATGTCATTGCCACCCAGGTGGAGATGGATGCGACAAAGTGGACGATCACAGAAAAGAAACCCAATGGCGACGGGACAACTTCGTTAACCATGTCTGAATATAACGATGAAATGTATAATTATGAGGTAACTGAATAAATGGCTACCACACCAACAAATAAACAAATCCCTAGCGAAGATGTAAGGGATTTAAACTTTAATGCCGGGAAAATTGACGAGGTAGTTAACTCAGGAAGCCCAACATATAAAGACAGGTTCGGAATAGACCGCTATACGATTGAAGGCATAAGGAAAACACTATCTCCGCTTGGGAAAGGTTATACCCTTGCAGAGGCTAATTCCGCCATTTCATCTGGTGAGATAATTAACGGTGCCTTTTTCTTCATTTTTTCTGATGACAGTTTTACTATCGCGGACGAATATAAAAATGTTAATGGTGTCGCAACACCAACTGGGAAGGCATTTCGTGATTTAGTTCGCGTAGATGAAGGTAGCGCGATTTCTCATTTAGATGCCAATGGGTATCCTGCAGCTTATATTCAAAACGGAAATATCTTCGCTGGAGATTTGGAGATTTCATTAATATCAGATGATGGAATTTACCTGATAGATAAAAATGGTTATGCGGTGGAACTGCAAGTTTCTTCAGCAGATCCCGAAGAGGACTCCTGGCTTTCTGAACAGACAGAGAAAAGCGAAGTGTTAGCTCGCCAGAGCCGCGAGGCTGTCGCTTCCCGTGGGAACAATGCGATCCGTCCGTTAGCGCAAATTATTCACAATATCTATTACGGCCAGTCGCTGCAAAACGGCACCGAAGGATGGCCGCGCCTGAGCACGACACAACCGCTGGATAATTTGATGTTTGGTGACTCATCAATGCCTGCATCACTAACAGCAGCCGTCTTCACTCCGCGTGGTAGTGCGACGCTAAAACCTTTGATCGCTACTTGCTGCGACGCTAATGGCAGCGCATTAACTGATTCTCAGGTGGCTGCGCTGGCACCAGGGACCATTGCTTATGGTGAGTCTCCTGTCGAGGGAAGCCTGAATTCATGGCGTCGTCGTCACCTCGATCGAGTAGGCCTGTCCTCTGAACCTAATCGTGTATTTGTGGGTTCTGCTACCGGTGTCGGTGGGCGAAACATAGCTCAGCTAAGCAAGGGGGCCAGCCCAGAATTGTACAACCGTTTCTACACTGCAATGACCGGAGTTAAAGCCATTGCTGACGCTGCAGGTAAGTCATACCAGGTTGGCTGCATCGTTCACATGCATGGTCAACAAGACTACCCAAGCGCAACAAAGGAGTATTTTAAAACCGCTACATTACAGCTGCGAAACGACATGTACGCAAACGTTGCAGCGGTAACGGGTCAATCACGAATGCCCGCATTCATCATTGATCAGGCCGGAGCCTCATTTACTCGGGACGAGCATGATATGGCTGTTGGTATGGCCCAGATAGAACTGGCCGAGGAGAATGAAAACATCTTCCTTGCGGGTCCTACTTATCCGTACACCGACAAAAACGGGCATTTGGATTCAAACGGTTACCGGTGGTTCGCAGAGAAGTTGGGCGAAATTGCATTCAAGGTGTGTGAGCTTGGGCAAGACTGGAAGCCACTGCAGCCTATCGCTGCTGTATACCGTGGCGTTGATGTGCTGCTGCAGATGCACACGCCAGCACCACCTTTGCGATTCTCTCCGCCGTATGTAGTGAACGCTGCGCAGGAATACGCTGACAAAGGTTTTACCGCCATTGATCGATTCAACGGTGCCGACACTCCGATCAGCGTACTGGACGTAGAGGTCCGTGGGCTTTCAACAATTCACATTACTTTAGTGCGTGAGCCGCTTGGCGAGCTGTTGATACGTTACGCCGACAAGGCTAATCACAATGGCATGGTTTGTGATTCAAGCAATGGACTTAGCGAAAGTAAATATGAGTATTTGCCAGATAGTGGCATGTATCCGTCTGCAAACATACCGGAACTCGTTAATAACTATTATGACCTTCGTAATTGGAGCGTCGCATATCAAATTACAGCAGAAGAGGCATAAATAATGGGCATTGCGTTATATGACAACAGCACAGACCTGAGCGGAAAAACAAATTTCATTATGCCTCCTGTTCAGGAAGGATTGCTGGGCTGGGGGCATCTCGGCGGCAGTATTGAAAAGTCACTGAGAAACCTTGCCCGTTATCAACCAGCGTTTACTGTCATTGGAAATCCAGAGGTTCACGGAAACTATTTACGATTTAAGGGTGGGCAAGACTTTTTAAGGACGTCAATATTCCAGCGCCGAAATCATACGCTGTTTTGTATTGCTCGCTCTAATGATACATTCGCAACTGATGAACATAAGCCAATGTTCATGGGTACGTTTAGTGGTCAGAACGTTGAAGCGCCGGGATTTGTTTCACATGGCTTATCGCTATTCGTAAACAATAATGACCCCGGAGCGCCAATGGGGAAACTTACTGCTCAAGCCGGTGTTTTCAATCCGGCAGCGCCTTCTACATCAACACCGCTTTCGGTGAATGTGGTTAAGGATATGTCCAAATTTTCGATCATGTCGGTCACCTGCAGTAATACAACGATCACGGTGAAGGATTGGATCACTGGCATCATGGCAACAAACCCTTTCCCGGCAGCTACCATTCCGGCGCTGTCAAACCGTGCATTTGCGGTGGGTAGTCCTGCGAATGAAACACAATCACTGAAGGGTTATAACGACGTGGCTGCTTTTGTTATTTACGAAGGAGTGTTGACAGAGGTTCAGCAAAGCCTGACCACTGCTCGTCTTCACTCATACTGTAACAATATGGGCATTCCTCTTTCGTAAGTTAATGTCGGAATGGACCAAGGCTTTTGGATTTTGGGTTTAGGGTGCAGCCCATTATGTCACTCCGGGGATGGTCATGGAGGAATGGTAGCTGATGTGGGAGTGATCGTGGGTAGCCTGGGGCATGTATGGGGCAAAAAATTACCGCAATACGATACAACTACGTGATTTGCAGTGGCTCGGATTGCGGTAATGCTTTGTTTTTCCCTTAGTCTGATCTAGCTTCCAACAGCTTTCGTTCTTTACCTCTGCCTGTCATGAACAAACCGAGCTGGGCGAGATAAAGAAAAAAGCCCCTGCAAAGAAGAGGGGCAAGACACACAACAACACCAGGGAAATCGTTACTATTAACTTGCGGATACTATAAGGATTTTTCGGCAGAACTTCATCAAAATATTGATGCAATAATGCATCACTATGATGAGTTTTTTTGTATGAAGTGAGTGAGGGGGAAATGAGTCGTTCCACTGTATTACGATT